>Ga0196970_1000007_pt1 | contig 539345 bp, 485 predicted proteins | sample S1v_513CmetaG_FD_148672 | JGI IMG/M metagenome (GOLD analysis project Ga0196970, IMG submission 148672) | Soil microbial communities from Anza Borrego desert, Southern California, United States - S1+v_5-13C | ecosystem: Environmental > Terrestrial > Soil > Desert | place: USA: California...
CTTTGGAAAAACACCTTTGCAAACTTTTATGGATAGTATATCTTTAGCTAAGGAAAAGATGTTGGAACTACTTGCAGTTTTATAATCAACTTTTTTAAAACTGTCAGATCAAATCTTAGTTATTACAGATAATGCTTGCAACGGCATAGCTTTAATAATAATAGTGCAAGTTTACGAAAATTCAAGGTCATTGCTAAAATAGGCTACCTTGCTCATATTCCTTCCAGTTTATTGGGAAACCGTGAATACCCAGACTATATTTACTTTTCACAATATCAATAAACTCAAGAGCCTTATCCTCATTGTGTATAGTTATATAGTCCCTCTGCTTTCGATTAGGACAGATTTCCTCATACTCTTGTGGCACTTTTAGGCTATTATTACCTAAGTATATGAAATGGTCAGATATTAAGACTGAGTTAGCCCCCAAATCTTGTTTGAGATTTGCCTCATTTAATACCCCGTCATGTAAGCTATGATGAGAATCTAATTGTTGCCATGCCCCATTATCACTATGATAGATATTGTCGCCATGTATCTGCTTTAGACTTCCATTCAGAAAAGGTTTCTTCCATCCAAACCTCTTATCCGACCAATATTCATCAAAAGTGAGCTTATCAGTAACTTGCATCAAAAAAATAAGATGATACAATAAACCATTATGAACGGAACCAGTACCTATAATCCAATCCCCTATAACCGCCTTTGCTCTGATATGAGGTTTACAGCAAGCTAAAGTACAATAGCCAAAGAATGGGTTGGGAGCAAAACCGTAATCACGAGTTATTTTATAGGCATAATAACTCATTATTGACAATCAATTCTTTTAACATAATAGGTCGGTGTTTTGGGTTCTCCGCTCGAATTACACCAGCCTACATCCTCTCCATCTAATGCTGATATTATTTTTTCCGAGTTCCAGCCGACCAAACCGTCTCTATATTTTTCAAGATTTTCAGGTATGTCGGAATCTTTTGCTCCGTGCATGAATACACCTACAATTCTTTTCCCCTGACGTGCTGCTTCCTCAATTTCCCAATTTACCCAATCACGAGAAGCTGTTTGAGAACCGATAAGAACAACGACAGTCCCAGCCCACTTCATTTTCATGCTTAGTAATCGTTCTAAAATTTTTCTGGGTATCAGATTTTTTTTCAGTCGCTCCTTATTCTTTTCTTTAATTCTGATAGAACTGTTACGAATGTTGTAATCCTTGCCCGCTAATAAGCTCGTAAAATTGGTTACGGCTTCATCGTCTTTGTGATGGTGGCTGATAAAAACGTTTTTTGATGTACTCATTGTTTCAGGGAATTAAATTGTTTATGCCCCACTTAGGAGGGAAAAATGGCTCTATTGGTGGCTTCTCCTCAAGTTTATATTTCTGTTTTATTCTTGTCCTATGCGAATAGCCATGAATATCAGGATGAGCCACTCTTGCATACTTGTCCACTTCGCAAAAGATATTCTGACAATCTATTAACTGCAAATCCCTACCCCATAAATTTTTAAAATCAAGCCCCAATCGCTCAAATTCATCCCATTGCCTATCGGCCATTAGTCGGATAATATCCTCAAAACCATATCCTCCCAAATCACTAAAGCACTTTAGTATTCCATCTTTAGCACCTGGCCCTGCTTTCACATATTCCATTTCACTAAAATTTGTGATTGTGCTGTAATTTATATCAGTAGCATACTGATAAGCTAGAAAATCACCAATTGTCTGGTATGAATGAAGACGGTCATAAACCTCTTGCATCGTTTTAGCCATCTGCAATCTATATGACAGCTTGTCTTTAAGCATTTGCTCGATAAGCCTGAGATGATTTTGGTGCTTTCTCGGGTAGCCAAAAGCAGACCGTCCCGAAGTCATAATATAGGCTGCGGAATATATAGGTATTTTATTTGATAATAATTCTGTTAGTAATCTATCATACTTTTTAAAAGAGTATGATTGTACAGTAATGCCTCCCAACTCATTCTCCAAAAACTCCCATGTAGAAATTCGATTGAATGTTTTGAAGATCAGTATTCTGAATAAGGTATCCTTAATATCATATTCTTCCTTATAAATGACGTTTCCAATTAAATACTGACTTACTCTATCGGTAGCCCTGTAAACATTGGTGAATTTATTATCATTCAAAATTTTATCACTCGTCCAGGGATAACCTTTACCACTAAGCCTTCTAAAAAAAATATTCTGCCTCTCCGCCGCAAACCGCCAATATGTATCATATACTACACTTCGCTTGGGCTTGGCCTTTTTCGTCAGTATCAAAGGTCTTTTAATCTTGCTATGTTCTTTCACTATATCCAACTGCATAACTATCTTGCAAAGCAACTTGTAAAACCTTTCAAAATCAAATAAATTATCTCACTTATATGTGGCGTTACTGCCAACCTTAAATTATCTGATTGAGATAGGCCATTATGTTGAGCTATACCAGCCCAACCAATTTCTCTCAGATATGACAAACATTGAGGATGGTTAATAAGGCTATCTGGATGCCGTTCGTTGAAAAGAGAAAGCATACCTACATAATCAGAACTTTCAGAATAATACTCGTTGGCGAAACTATCAGGATTTTCCCCATTTAGTACATTGATAATATCCTTTGTCATTCCACCAAAAGCACCCACCAAATAAATGGGGTGTTTTCTGTCAAGAGCAATTAATAACTCCTCCAATATTCCTGCATGTTTACCCTTAAACCCCCTCGTCCTTCCCCCGATAAAAATTCTTGCATCACAGTCAGCTTCCATTTCCTCCCTCATCTTGGTCAAACATCTTGCCCATATATAAAGGTTGTCAGGTGAATCTGGCTTTAAAAACTCATTGGGATTTTCAATACGTAAATCGTCCGGAGGAGCAACTTTTTTGAAAGAAACATTTTGCTTTAATTCTGCTTCTTTCTCTTTGGATAGTGCTGTTGACAAAGGATATGCCAGATAGCTATAAAACCTTTCATGGGCAGGAAGGGACTGGTCAGCCTTATAATATGCCAAAAGGTCAAAAATAAGCCCTGTAAAACCACCTTGTCTCATATCCCCGCCATAAGCCAATTTTCCACCTGCGGCCAATATATATCTGGCGACTTCAATCATTGAATCTTTCAGATGTGCTACACCGTATCCTAACTCGTTAAGATTATCGCTCTCTGAGATTGAAATACCGATGGTTTTCCCTTTAAGGAAATATTTTCTTGACAGAACCTCCTCCTTTCCGAGTATTACAGGATTGCCTTTTCCTGTATCTTCGGAAATATTTGATATGTTATGCTGTTCGTTACTCATTTCTTCTTGCAATAGATGGAAGCATTAAAGGGGTAATAAAAACGAAATTATCATCCAGTTGATTTAGGATGTCCATTTCTTCCGAACCTAAAGGCGGGTCGGGATAAATAACCAAAGCATATTCCTCCTCTGCTATTTTTTGCCGTTTTAACTGGATGAAATTAAACAGCTCGGGGGGATTGCTCAATATTCTATCCGTTTTGATATTGTATAAATCGGTTAAGGAATCCAACAGTTTTCGTGTGTACTTATTGAACAGAACTTGTTCCAATGTAAGGTCAATGATGGATTGATAGTTTTCTTTGAATCTAATGGAAGGATAGTTCCCTAAATAAGGGAAAGCCCTTTTTTCACCGTTTTGGACTGCATTGACAATTACTATCGGACATCCTTCGGATTTTGCCGTAAGCACCTCAATCCTGCACCATTCTCTATCAGCATAACTATCGGACTGAAAAACCACCAAAGCCGATTCACTCGCAGCTCTCTTAATCTCATCCCCAAAGTTTGAGCCATAGGCAATATCATTCGTATCAAAGAATGTTTTTAGCTGTGTTTGAGAGTTAATATAATCTCTGAACTTTATGGCATCCAACTTGGATTCATCATGTTTAGAATGGCTGATAAACAATTTTACCGGTGGTGATATAGTTAACGATTCTGTTTCTTCCGTTGCTTTTTTCATATTCATCAGCAACCTACAAAGCTCGTGCAATAACGAACTTTTGATTTGCTCCGGAATGCTTTGCATAAGGCTTGCAGCACATTCATTCTTAGACCTATCAACCTTGATAAAATTGATAGATGCAAACTTGGAAGAAACATTAAAGGCATACTTAGAAAGTGCGACAGGATAGATTCGACGCGTTTTTTTATCGGCATCACATTTTTCTAATAGTTGCTCAAGGTAGCTGGCATAACCCTTATCATTAACGAAATCATCAGAAACCAACGCAACGATTGCCGTAAATTCTGATTCATCAAAATTAATCTCAGTGGGACAACCCATACTGCTCGCTTTAACGCTTCTGAAATAAACGGGAATACCAATGGAGCGCACTACGGGCTTAACTGAATCTCTGCACAAGGAAGAGTATAAATAATCTGCGATCTGATTCCCCTCTACATAATCAGGATGCCAAACCATATAAACTGCTAATGGTGTTTTGTAGCTCATTCGTTATCTAAGTATTTGCTTAGTGGATTAGTAGCATGAGAACTGAACGCCTTAATCTTATTCCCTTTAATCAAGCTTTCATAAATAAAATGGTTTTTGCGAATAGAGTTCAAAAAATTATTCAATGATATAGTCCCATGAAGAAGTTCTTTCACTCTCATATAATGAGGGATAAGACTTTTGCCAATCCCTTTGTCCCGTAAAATTTTCATTTTATTACCTTTTTTATCAAAAGCATACCCTACTTCAAATGGAACCCAAAGGGATTTATATGTAGTAGGAGAAACTATAACAATCATATATTGGGATTCATTCAACCCTTTTTTAATTGCGTTTATAACACCTATGGGATTATTCTTCTGATTGTGCTGTTTTAAATCATTATCCTCTAAATCAAAATAAACATCAAGCTGTTTTGACATAATATAGCCAGCCACTTCACTTGCATATTCTTCATCTTCCCGTTGGTAACTAATAAATATACACGGCAAATCACCTTCATTAATCTTAGAAAAAGTCCGAGTTCTCCTTTTCAAGAATATACTCATCTTTTAATGCTCTATTTGTCCCTATCATATTTCCTAATTTTTTCCTAAATAAATCAATTTCCTATTCTTAATACTCACCAAAACCCGCCCCCCGTTATTAACCCTAAGTTCATCATATACCTTATAGGAGTTAATGATTGTCCTTTCCCATTGTTTTTGAGTACAACTTATTACTTCAGTTCCACTAACCAGCTTTTGTACCGTTTTCAATACTTCCGTATCCACACTACTGCTATATTTGAAAAGCTGATGGTCGGAGCCATAGCTATAAATATACAGGCTAATGAGTTCTTCAATTATCGCTGCTCTTGCACCATCCTCTACCTCATCTGTTGCATCATTACTTCTTCTCTTTATCTCCATTAGCTTCCTAACTACGGGAGACCAGCCTAAATATGCTACATAGCCAAAATGAAAAATATCGTGAAACCTGTATCCATCATCCTGATGTGAGTTATCCGTTATGTCATTCCCAATCTGCTTTCCGCTTGAATTATCTATAATTCTCACCTTCTCTTTTCCATTATCATCTATCACCATGAATTGTACTTCAAATTCTCTTGGAAACTGTTCTTCGGGAGGATAATTCTCATCATAAATGATAAACTTATCCGAATGCTCCAAGTCAAACCTATCTTTTATTTTTGCCAAGTTATAGGACGCAATTTCTTCCAAATCAATATCATTTTGTGAAGCGATTGTCGAAATGTACCAAAGTACATCTCCTAGCTCCTCTCGAAGCTTATTCTTATAGTTGGTGTAGGCATTACCATCTCTCAGATTTTTTTTCAGCTCAGTAATTACAGAACCTGCCTCACCGATTAAGCCAAGAAACGGAACAAGCTTGTTTGCCTCTTTTCCTTTAATATACTCTTGGATAGTCTTTTTTGCTTCTTGTTGGTAATTTGAAAATTCCATAGTCAAAATTTATTGCCATTGATTTGTATTACGATTCTTCACAAATAGAGGACGCGAATTGTTAGGATTAATTCTATTACGCCTTTCAAAAGCCTCATGTATCCATCTTTGTATCTCAAAGTGGTTGCTACTCCATTTGTACAATTTGGCGAAGCCGCATTCGACATTATCGTGCAGACGAGGAGGGATAGTGTATGGATTATATTTATTGTCTAATGTAAGAGGATAAGTAGGAAGAAATATTCCAATAAGACCTGACCTTGGATTACGTAATGTGTCCCTAAGACTTGATGCAATCTCCCAATCTACGTGTTTTCTTTGCCAAGTTTGAGTTCCGATAAGGACAACAGTTACAGTTGAATCTCGTAGGTATTCATCTCTTATTCGCCTCCTAATTGTATCAGTATTATGGTTGGGATCAATATCGCCTATTTCTACATCCCAAGGCACGATTATATCATGAATGTCAGCAAATAAGCGTTTAAATTCCGATTTGTAACATTCGTCATTGTAATGGTGATAACTAAGAAAGGTTTTGTGCCTTTGGATCATGCTAATAGGGTTCGTTTAAGTTGAGTTCTAATAAGAGGAACTGATTCAGTTCCATCTACTACGAATTTAATACTGCCAACATGATTATGCAATAAAGAGCTAAAAATAAATCGCATGCTCAGCCACCTATATAATAATACCCTCATTTTACTCCCTCTACATACTTATCCTATTTTCGTGCGCTCTCAGTAAGTTCACCTACCATATCGGCCACCACCATATTCTCCGTCTATCCAACAGGAGAAAGATGGGCAAGTAAACCTCTTTGCGGGTGTTTTCATAAGCTATGATTGAGCTTTTACTCACCGCATTCTTGATTTTTGACTTGAAGCTGTCGGACCGGTCAAAATTCTGGCTTTCGCTTACATCGCATGTCTTCAGCCAGAATGGGGTATCGGCTATCTGCTCCCAGTAGTTGAATCATACATTAAACGATAGGCACATGGAACCTAAATAAAAGTATCTGGCATAGCCATATTTCTACGAGGTGGCTTTAATCCTGTTGGTATCCGCCAACCCTTTCTTTTTCAATGCGTCAATCACCTTGTCTGCAAGGTCATAAAAACGAATTTTTACCTTTTTGGCGATACTTGGAGCGAAACCATCGCTTTAGTAGGGGGAAATGAATTATTGTCTATCGTCTCGCAAAATCAATAAGCTGGTCAATACCCGATAGCAAACCTGTTCATCGTCCTGTACCAGATGCAGCCGAATCATATCCAACGCTGCCTTCCAGGTATTTACGATAAGCTTTTTGTCATGGTTAAGGGGCAAGGAATGTGTATTGTCGTCGGGGACAAGTTCATCTTTGCCTTTTTCAATCGTAACAACAATTCGTGATAAACGGGTCTTACATTACTTCCCGATACAAAACCTCGAAAATATATTCCCCAACAGATCATCCGCCGTTACTTCGCCGGTGATCTCGCCCAGGTGGTAGAGCGCCTGGCGGATGTCCATGGCCAGCAGGTCGCCGGAGATCTGCTCGTCGAGATTGAGCAGCACCTTGTCGAGATATTCGCGGGTGCGCTGCAGCGCTTCGTAGTGGCGCAGGTTGGTGACCATAAGCTGCTGCGCATCGATGGGCGCGCCGATCACCAGCTCGTACAGGCGGTTCTTCAGGATCTCGGTATCGATCTTGTCCTTACCGGAAATATAAAGATGGCCGGAAGGAATATTTTTTTCTATTTCGGCCTGGGCGATATCGTCGAGCGCTTCCACCTTGTCGCGTTTGTTGGCCACCACCAGCACGTGGAGCTGATCGTGCACCAGTGCAGACAGATCCTTTTCCACCTCTTCCGGGCTGAGCGCCGCCACATCGTACAGGTACACCAGGATGGTGCCGCGGCTGATCTCGCGCAGCGTCTTTTCCACGCCTATCGCTTCTATGGTATCGGTGGCTTCGCGAATGCCCGCCGTATCGATGAGCCGGAACAGCACACCGTGGATATTGAGCGTTTCCTCTATGGTGTCGCGCGTAGTGCCGGGAATGTCGGAGACGATGGCGCGGTCTTCTTCCAGCAGGGCGTTCAGCAGTGTGGATTTGCCGGCGTTGGGCCGGCCGGCGATGACGGTCTGCACGCCGGATTTGATCACATTTCCCAGGCGGAACGAGCGCGCCAGGCTGTCCACCTTCGCGCGGATATCATTCACCAGGCCTTTGAGCTGGCCGCGGTTGGCGAACTCCACATCTTCTTCTGCAAAGTCGAGCTCAAGTTCCACCAGCGAGGCGAAGTCAATGAGCTTCTGGCGCAGGTCGCGGATCTCGCGCGAAAAGCCGCCTTTCATCTGGTGCATGGCGAGGCGGTGCGAGGCTTCGCTTTCGGAAGCGATAAGATCGGCGACGGCTTCCGCCTGGCTCAGGTCCATGCGGCCGTTGAGGAACGCGCGTTGCGTGAACTCGCCGGGTTTTGCCGGACGCGCCCCGGCCCGGATCAGCAGGTGCAGGATGGACTCCTGGATATAAGTGGAGCCATGACAGGAAATTTCTACCGAGTCTTCGCCCGTAAACGATTTCGGGCCCTTGAAAATGCTCACCAGCACTTCGTCTACCATCGTGCCGCCGTCCATTACCGCGCCGAAATGCAGCGTATGCGTGGAAGCATCACGCAGGATCAGGCCCTTGCGGGCGGGCGAAAATATTTCTTCCGCCACGTCAAAGGCTTCCGGACCGCTCACGCGGATAATGGCGATGGCGCCGGCCTGTCCCCCGGTGGCGATGGCGGCGATCGTATCCTGCTGGAATGAATATTGCATACTGCAAAGGTGAGAAATTAATGGGCCAACGAAAACAGGCCGCATATAACTTCTGTTTAAACTTAATCGCAACCTCATGAAAACAAGGATCCTGCTCACCGTATTTCCGCTCCTGCTGGCGCTTTCCGCGCATGCGCAGTTCAGCCAGGGACATTATTACACGTACGACGGACAAAAAATAACCGGCGAGCTCAGGCACATGGTAAAACCCCGCGCAGGGTCGGGAAAACCCGACAATTGCTTCGAATTCAAAAGCTCCGGCGGCAAAAAGACAAAGATCACCACCACGGATGCCCGGGCGTTGGTGCTGGGCACGGACAGCTTTGCTGTGATCCGGGACTTTGACTATGGTGGCCAGGTAAAGTACAGCGAAGATTTTGTAAAGGTGATCGTATCCGGCAAGGTAATGCGTGTGATGCATTACAATACGGTGGATAAAAATGGAAAAGCGGACGGCACACATCTTTACCTGCGCGACGGAAAGGTGATGCCTTTAGCGGAAGCCCTGAAAGGCAATGAGGAAATGCAGATCCGGGTGCAGGAATACCGGCTGGCAGACGATGAGCTGAACGCCCTGATCAGGCAGTACAACAGCGGGGCGGGGGAATAACGACGGCTCCCCTGCGGAAAAACTTTTTCAGCCCGGATTCGGTTTCTTGCCCGAAAATCCTAAATTCGCTGACTGATTTCTGAAAAATATATACGTAATGAGCGTTTTAGTAAATAAGAACTCGAAGATCATCGTACAGGGCTTTACCGGCAATGAGGGAACATTCCATGCTTCCCAGATGATCGAATACGGAACGAATGTGGTGGGTGGCGTTACGCCCGGCAAAGGCGGACAAAAGCACCTGGACCGCCCGGTATTCAACACGGTGGCTGACGCCGTAAATGAGACCGGCGCGGATGTATCCATCATCTTCGTGCCGCCGCCCTTTGCAGCAGACGCTATCATGGAAGCTGCGGACGCGGGCATCCGTGTGATCGTGTGCATTACCGAAGGAATTCCGACCAACGATATGATAAAGGCCAAAGAATACCTGAAAGGCCGCAACAGCCGCCTGATAGGCCCGAACTGCCCGGGTGTGATCACCGCGGACGAGGCCAAGGTGGGCATCATGCCGGGATTCGTATTCAAGAAAGGCCGCATCGGTATCGTATCCAAATCGGGTACGCTTACCTATGAAGCTGCGGACCAGGTGGTAAAAGCCGGACTGGGTATCTCTACCGCCATCGGTATCGGCGGCGACCCTATCATCGGTACTTCTACCCGCGAGGCGGTGGAGCTGTTCATGAACGATCCTGAGACCGACGGCATCGTAATGATCGGTGAGATCGGCGGTGGAATGGAAGCTGAAGCTGCCCGCTGGATCAGCGAGAACGGCACCAAGCCGGTAGTTGGTTTCATTGCAGGACAAACAGCGCCTCCCGGACGCCGTATGGGCCACGCCGGAGCCATTGTAGGCGGAGCCGACGACACAGCAGCCGCTAAAATGCGCATCATGCGCGAGTGTGGTATCACGGTGGTGGAATCGCCCGCACAGATCGGCAAGACCATCGCAGACCTTCTGAAAGTTACCGCGTAAAATTTTGCAGCGTTAATTCAATATAAAGAGCCTCTGAGAGATCAGGGGCTTTTTTCATGTACCAAATACCCGTTCCGGCGCTTTTGGAGGTATCACAATTTGTGATACCTCTCTTCCAGCCTGCCACCGCAGCGATACCCTCACTTTTCTTCAGCCTTGATCTTCTCTCCTATATCCTATCCTTTTCCTCTGCGCCGGTTTCTGATGTTCTTCCAGCAGGTACTTCAGCGCCTCGTACAGCTCTTCGAACTTCTTGTCATTGGCTGCTTCCATCTTGTGTATCTTCTTCATGATCTCCTCGTAGTTCCAGGCCATTTTACGAAGAGCGACAAATGTCCTCATAATAGCGATATTCATTTCTACGGCGATATCACTCCGTAGCACGGTGGCGAGCATCGCTACCCCGGTCTCGGTAAAAGCGAACGGAAAAGCGCCCCCAAGGCTTTGCCGGGAAGGTATCACATTTTGTGATACCACCTGTTCCACCTCCTCTTCACTAAGCTCGAACATAAAATCTTTTGGAAACCGCTCGATATTCCGCCTCACGGCCTGCTTCAGCACTCTCGTCTCTACCTTGTACAGTTCGGCCAGGTGAGTATCCAGCATTACCTTTTCATCGCGAAGCACAATGATCCGGGCCGCTATTCTTTCTTTCGGAACGATAGTCCTCCTCTTTGCCATATACATAAAGATTCCGGGTGAAACGTAAGAAGAAATGAGCGAAAAACGAAAGCGATACAAGCATAAGTCGTTATTTAATAGAACTTTGCATAACAAATAATCCCCGCCAGATTTTTCCCATTATCTTTGCGCAAACGAAAATACCATGGCACATCTCATCGCTCCCTCCGTCTTGTCCGCCGACTTCGGCCACCTGCAACGCGACTGCGAAATGCTGAACCGCAGCGAAGCGGACTGGTTCCATGTTGATATTATGGACGGGGTATTCGTGCCCAATATGTCGTTCGGCTTCCCGGTGCTGAAAAGCATTCAGAAAGCTGCACAAAAGCCCCTGGACGTGCACCTGATGATCGTAGATCCCGACCGTTATGTAGAAGAGTTCAAAAACCACGGCGCTTACCAGATCAGTGTGCATATAGAAGCCTGCACGCACCTGCACCGTTCCGTGCAGAAGATAAGGTCTTTGGGCTGTAAGGCCGGCGTGGCGCTCAATCCGCACACCTCCGTGCAGCAGCTCGAAGACGTCATAGCCGATGTAGATGTGGTGGTGCTGATGTCGGTAAACCCCGGTTTTGGCGGACAAAAGTTCATCGAGAATACTTATTCCAAAACCCAGCGGCTGAAAGATCTGATCATCCGGAAAAATTCTTCGGCTCTTATAGAGATCGACGGAGGGGTGAACATCGAGAATGCTCCGCGGCTCATTGCCTGCGGCGCCGATGTGCTGGTAGCCGGTAACTTCGTGTTCGCTTCGGACAACCCCGTAGGGACAATCGCCCAGCTAAAGGGAATTAAAAAGTAAAAAGTAAAAACGCATGCAAGTGCATCCTTTTTTAATTTTTCATTCCGAACTTTTAATTATCATTTACGTAGTTCTGCAGGTACTTATACCGTTCGGTAAGCTTGCCGTTTTCGGCAATGATCGCATGTTTGATAATATTATCGGGATCGCCGTCGAGCAGTAAGGGAATTACCTCTTCCATCAGGCTGTTGCCAAAATCTTCGGAAGCATCGCGCGGCAGCTCGCAGGGCAGGTTGTCTACTGCCATTACAGTAACGGCGGCGGGCGCAAACGGGTCCGTTTCCGTGCCTGTGGCCGGATCATAACCATAGAGCGGCTCTTCTATCGTGGACGCACGCAGCGTGGATGGTATCGGTCCGTCAATATCGCAGCTGATGTCGCCGATCACCTTTATCGCGAAGCTTTCCTCCAGCATATCCTTGCGCGTAAAGAACCGCGGCGCCGACGGTGACCAGAAATGCCCGGCAATAAGAATATCCGTCTCTGGCAGAAACTTATGGAAATCGCTTTCAAAGCGGTCGGGAAACTTTAAGAACTCTTTTTCCACGAAAGGCTTGCCTTCCTTATGGCGATTGTATTCGGGAAATTCCACCTGGGTAAATACCGGCTCGCGGAACGACTGGTGCAGGTATTCCTCTACGGTGACCTGCCGTATATTCAGCAGCCGCAAAACTTCCAGGGCGCCTTCCCCCACTCTGCCTCCGCCCGTGAGCAGTATCTTGATAGGCGAAAGATGCGCTTTGGAAAGCTCATACTCCATTTCCTTGCGGTCGTAGCATTCATGCGCGGGCTTGAGCGTATACAGCTGGTAGCGCTTTCCCCAGGCAAGGAAAGTATTATATGCGCCCACAATGCCGGCATAGCGGCCGAAACCGAGCATCCGTGAACCCTTGGGATAACGCAGGCATTCGTAATCGATCAGGCGGATCTTCTTTTCCAGTATAGCCCGCAATAAATTACGGTTATAGGCTTGCTTCTTAATGGTATGCGAAAAAAACATATAGGTCTTTCCGCCGATCAGCGCGTCGGCCGGAATTTCCTTTACACCGGCGATTACATCGCAGCCGCCCAGGTCCTGGACGATCTCAATCCCCCTGGCGGCATACTCCTCGTCGGCGAAGCACCGTCCGGGATAACTTTCCACCACGATCTCCAGGTTACGGTGTTTCTCCAGCAGAGCTGCGCATTGCCAGGGAATAAGCGGAACCCTGAAATCGGAAGGGGATTTTCGTTCCCGGATGATACCTAACTTCATAATACTGTAATCAAAAGACCAAAATTCGCAATTCTGAGGGGTTTGGCAAGATAATTTTTGAATTTCTTTACAAATGCGGGTTGACAGATACGTGTTTTTTTTGGAAATTTGTTGCCCGAAAGGAGCCCTATGAAAAAGTATTTCAGTCACTGGCAAACCGAAATCGATGTAGAGGAAGATATCAACCTCCTGCTGAACCCGGAAAAGGAAAACAAGCTCATTCTGCACAACGACGATCATAATACGTTCGACTGGGTGATCGAAACGCTGGTAGACGTGTGCAAACATTCTTCCGAGCAGGCTGAACAGTGCGCTTACATCGTGCATTACCGCGGCAAATGCCAGGTGAAGCACGGCTCGAAAGGAACCATCGAGCGGATGCACCGTTCCCTCGTGCAGCGCGGCCTTACCGCCACCGTGGAATAATTCTTCTTTTTGATCCTAATCCTTGTATATTTGAGGGAAGTTTCCCTATGACACTAACCACCGTCATCTTACTGATCCTCATTGGCCTGCTGATTATCCTGGCGGAAATATTTTTCGTGCCCGGATCGACGTTCGTAGGCGTAATCGGCGTTCTGCTGATCGTGGCGGGGCTGGTCGGTGCATTTTATTCTCTCGACCGCCCTACCGGCTTCGGCGTGCTCGGCGCTACGCTGGTGCTGCTGGCATTCCTTACCTTTCTCGGCTTTAAAACGAAGACCTGGCAACGCTTTGCCGTCAAATCAGCCATCGACGGAAGAGCCCCGGCCGATGCCATAAAATTCCGCGAGGGACAGGAAGGTATTACGCTCACCCGCTGCACACCGATCGGGAAAGTTCAGTTCGAGAACGGGATCGAAGAAGTATATTCCGCCAACGATTATATCGAAGCCAATGTATCTGTAGTGATCTCGAAGATACAGGACAATAAAATCATCGTAAAAACCAAAACTCCAGTCGTATGAATGATGCTGCTCCACTTTATCTTGTAGGAGGTATCGCCGTCGGTGTGATCCTCTTCTTTCTTATTTTCTTTTATTTTCTTCCGTTCGGGCTCTGGATCTCTGCGCAGTTTGCGGGAGTTCGCGTGAACCTTTTCCAGCTTGCATTCATGCGTATCAGAAAAGTGCCGCCGGGCGTGATCGTAAAAGCGCTGGTAACTGCGACGAAGGCCGGGCTTATCATTAAGCGCGACGACTTGGAAGCGCACTTCCTCGCTGGCGGCCGTGTGATCCCGGTGATAAACGCACTGATCTCCGCTGATAAAGCCAACATCGATCTCGACTTCAAAACCGCAACCGCTATAGACCTTGCAGGCCGCGACGTTTTCGAGGCTGTACAACTTTCCGTAAACCCGAAAGTGATCCATACGCCCCCTATCGCCGCAGTAGCGAAGGACGGTATCCAGCTTATTGCAAAGGCCCGCGTTACAGTGCGCGCCAACATCCGCCGGTTGGTGGGTGGAGCCGGAGAAGAGACAATCATCGCCCGTATCGGCGAAGGCGTGGTATCGTCCATCGGTTCTTCCGCCAACCACAAGCAGGTGCTCGAAAATCCCGACATGATATCCAAGACCGTACTAGCCAAAGGCCTTGATGCGGGAACAGCTTTCGAGATCCTTTCCATCGACATCGCCGACGTGGATGTAGGTAAGAACATCGGCGCCCAGCTCCAGATGGACCAGGCCATGGCCGATAAGAACATCGCACAGGCAAAAGCGGAAGAGCGCCGCGCAATGGCGATCGCGCTGGAACAGGAGAACAAGGCCCGTGCGCAGGAAGCCCGCGCGAAAGTAATAGAAGCGGAAGCCGAAGTGCCCAAGGCGCTGGCCGAAGCTTTCCGCAATGGCAACCTCGGTATCATGGACTACTATAAAATGCAGAACATCCAGGCGGATACTTCGATGCGCGAATCTATCGCCAAGCCCGGAGGCAACCGTCCAAAAGACGATACCACTAAAGGCGAATAAAATAAACCGAGAGGGCCGGAAGGCCCTTTTTTATTTAACTTATCGTCATGAACTACGACGAGTCAAAAGATCCGTGGACAACCTTATCCTCGGAACTGAAATACGATAATCCCTGGATCTCGGTGACCGAGCACCAGGTGCTGAATCCTTCCGGCAAGCCGGGAATATACGGGACAGTACACTTTAAAAACCTTGCTATCGGCATCATTCCGCTCGACGGGGAGAACAACACATGGCTTGTGGGGCAGTACCGCTACCCGCTGAAAAAGTACAGCTGGGAGATCATCGAAGGCGGAGGCAAGCACGATACCGATCCGCTGGAATCGGCGAAGCGCGAGCTGCTGGAAGAAGCGGGCATCATAGCGGGAGAATGGGAGCTGCTCACCACATTGCATACCAGCAATTCCGTAACGGACGAGACCGGTTTCATCTATGTTGCGCGCAACTTATCGTTCGCCAAAGCGCAACCGGAAGAGACCGAGCAGTTGCAGCTGAAAAAGGTTCCGTTCGACGAGGCGTATGAAATGGTGATGCGCAACGAGATCACAGATTCGCTGGCGATGATCGGGATATTGAAGCTTTATTCAGCGCTTAGATCTTAGTACTTAGTATTTAGTACTTAGGGCGGTGCAAATAACTTTCGGTTAATTTCTACCATAGCAATTCAATCTCTCTTGCCGAAATTTTAATGGTAATCTTTCTCAATACTCAATACTCAATACTGAACAAGGGCAGTGCCTGCGTAAACATCTCCATTTCCACATCATCCTGCGCGGGCCCGGGCCTTGCTTCGCCGAAGCGGCTACGCGAAGGCAATGCTATCCGCCCCCGAAGGATCGGAGATTCCTTCAGGCTATCACTACTCTTGGTTGGACCTTGGAAAAAAGGACAATGGAAAGAAAGTACCTCGCCTTCGGCGGATAAAATCGGATGAAACTGGTAACCACAAATGATCTCATTACCGATCTCAGGACCCATTACTCAGGACTGAGGACTAACTAACAATTGTTCCATCAGTTTCTCCGTCCATTCCTTCGCCATACCGGCCAGGGTGTGCGATTGTCCGAGCCTTGCCCCGCCGTCTGTGCAGGCCAGTATTGCAAAGCGCCCGGGTGTCTGCTGCCGGTATATGGTTGCCGCCAGCGGTTTCCTGTCGCTCTTTTTGTATATGGTAACGCGGAGCAGATCCTTCCTCATCTGCAAACCGAGGTAGCATTGTTTCCACGGCAGGTACAGGCCGCCTCTTTTTCCCCGTTCCTTGCGCGGGTAGTAGTTAGACCGAACTTTAAACTCACCCGTAAATGCCTGGAATATCCGCACAGGGACTGTAAATGTTCCGTGGTCAAATTTCCCGTCAGGAATTTTGTCAGATTTCATTTTCAGAACATAGTAAAAAAAGCGGATCTCTTACTCCAGGGCGGGGAAGCCCAATAAGATATCCGGCCAAAAAATGATCTATTTCCCCGCCGGGGATAAAGGCAAGGATTTAATAATCAGCTGCGTTCAATTTTCCGACAGCGTCAGGAACTTCTTCTCGTAATTGATCACAGCGTTGTACTTATTGAGGATGTCGCCGCCCAGCACGCCCATGATCTTTTCCAGCTGCAGGTGGTCGTACGCGGTGTTCACGTGGTGCAGGTCGAGTACCGCGCACGGAAAGTCCTCGATCATGATCCGGCCGATCTTTATCTTTTTGATCATTACCATATGGCTTTCCATCGTGTTGGTACCGATCCCCGATGTAAGCTGCTCCAGCAGGGTCATCTCGGGATTTTCCATAAAATTGTCGACGATATTCTTGTCCATTACGGTCTTGGAAGCGCCTGTATCGAGAATGAATACGGCGGGCTGATCGTTGATCCAAACTTTCAGCTTGATATGATAACCGTCCTGCTCAATCGGGAAAACGGTAAGGGGAATTCTGGTCTTCATTTCAACAAAAATAAAAAGCATCCTGTGGGTTACACCAGGATGCTTCCTAACAATTCTTAACAGGATCAGGCTACGGCGCCCATTTTATCGAGTACGTCCATCACTTCTTTTACCGCGGTGGCGGAAGATTTCAGGAGCTTTGTTTCTTCAGCGTCGAGCTTCAGTTCAATGATCTTTTCGATACCGTTCCTGCCGAGCACTACAGGCACGCCGAGGTAAATATCCTTCAGTCCGTATTCGCCCTGCAGCCATGCGCATACAGGCACTATGCGGCGCTGGTTCTTCACAATGGCTTCCACCATCTGCGCTGCGGCAGCTCCGGGAGCGTACCATGCGGAAGTTCCGAGCAGGTTCACGATCTCGCCGCCGCCTTTTTTGGTGCGTTCGATGATGGCGTCCAGCTTATCTTTTTCGATCAGTTCGGTTACAGGTATTCCGCTTACGGTAGTATAGCGCGGCAGCGGAACCATCGTATCGCCGTGTCCGCCCAGCAGCATGGCCTGTATCTCTTTGGGAGAAACGTTGAGCGCTTCTGCAAGGAAAGCGCGGTAGCGGGCAGTGTCCAGGATACCGGCCATACCCATTACGCGGCGCGAATCAACTTTAGCAGTAAGATAAGCGCAGTAGGTCATTACGTCCAGCGGGTTCGATACCACCACGATCTTCGCATCGGGAGAATATTTTACCACGTTCTCGGTCACCGATTTCACGATGCCCGCATTGGTAGCGATCAAATCGTCGCGGCTCATCCCCGGCTTGCGCGGCAGCCCGGAGGTGATCACCACTACTTCGGAACCTGCGGTAGGCTCGTAATCGTTGGTATATCCTTTTACACGCGTATCATAATAGTTCACCGGCGCAGTTTGCCACATGTCCAGCGCTTTGCCCTCGGCAAAATTTTCCTTGATATCGATCAGGACGACTTCTTCGGCCAGCTCGCGCTGGGCAATTACGTCTGCACAGGTCGCACCTACGTTTCCGGCTCCTACTACTGTAACTTTCATAACTGTTTCTTTTATTGTGCCTGCGAAATTAGAAAAGCAGGTTATAATTCAAAATTTAACTACCCTTCATTTGTAAAAAAATAATAACATTCAGCCAACCCCCGCGCCCTGCTCCCCGTCTTTAAGGTATAACAAATTTCACATTGTGACGTTTATAAGTGCTGTGTCCCCCTTTCCAGACCCGCGTGAGAACCTTATAATTTTGTATATTTGTTAATTACGGCAAAAACTGCTTGGTTCTTAATGCACATATAATTCGCCGCCTCCTGCTCGTGTTTTTCGGAATTTCGGCGGGCAGTGCATTCCTGCGGGGGCAGGCATCGTCGGGCGACTGCCTTGGCGCGATCCCCGTTTGCGCCTCCTTTTACGACGTACCGGTGCTGAGCGTTCCGCCGGACAATGTGCCCAACGAAATAAACGCCGCCATTTCCTGTCTTTCCAACGGAGAAGACAACGGCGTCTGGTACACCTTTACCGTGCAATCTTCCGGTATCCTGCATTTCAACATCATTCCATACGATCCTACGGACGATTACGACTGGGCTCTTTTTGACCTTACCAGCGCCAATTGTACCGACATTGCCACCAATGCGTCGCTCGAAGTAGCCTGTAATTTCAGCAGCTCTGTGCTTAGTTCCGGCGTTACCGGCGCCAACGGCGGAGCCAATCCGCAGGATGAGCCTACCGTGCCTGTCGTGGCCGGGCAGCGCTTTGTGCTGTACATCTCCAACTTTTCCCAGAGCACCAACGGCTACCAGCTCGATTTCAACCAGTCTACGGCGCAGATCCCGGATAATGTTCCTCCCGTGCTGCTGTCCGCAGTGCCCAATGCTCCCTGCGGAGCCGCCCGTCTTACGCTTACTTTCAGCGAAAATATCGATTGCTCGTCCGTAGCAGTCACCGATTTCACCATCACAGGCCCCGGGGGGCCCTATACCGTTACCAATGTATTCAGTCCCGATTGCAGCGCCGGCGCAGCGTATGCCGATCAGTACCTGCTGGTTTTCACCCCCGCGATGAACACCGGGGGCAACTTTACGGTACAGGTCACCGGCTCTATCTCGGACATTTGCGGCAACAACGCCGCCAATAACCTGAGCGTTAACTTCAATTACAGCGCGCTCTCGCTCGATTCCGCCGTATTCGACGCAAGCTGCGGTGTAAACGACGGGCAGGCCACCGTGCTGCCTTCCGGCGGTACAGCGCCCTATACTTACCTGTGGAGCGATCCTGCAGCGCAGACCACGCAAACGGCCACCAACCTTGCCCGCGGCACCTATACCGTTACCGTTACCGATAACTTCGGCTGCCACTCTACGCTCACTGTAATCGTAAGCGATCCTACAAGCTTTACGTTCACCGTAAACCAGTCGGCCGACACGTGCTCCAAAGGCGTTGGCGTACTCACGGTGAATGTGAACGGCACCACCGCGCCGTATACCTACAACTGGGATAATACGGCGACCAACGGCAACTCCGTATTCACCGGGGCCGTAGGCGACTCGGCTTTCTACATCCGCGTTACCGACGCGCTGGGCTGCTGGCTCGATACCACCATCATCGTAGACAATATCCTGAACGATTCGCTCGAAGCCTATTTCGTGGTAGACGACGATGAGGTCGACTTCCTGTATCCGTACGTTACTTTTTACAGCCAGTCGCTGTATTATACTTCCCTGCTGTGGGATCTGCCGGGAAACAACACGGGCACACAAAGCCAGTTCACCTACTCTTTCGAGAACGATACGCTGGGCGATTATCCCATCAGCCTTATTGCAACCGATGCCAACGGATGCCGCGACACATTCACGCTGATCGTAACGCTGTACGCGGAGTTCGCCATGTACGTGCCCGACGCCTTTACCGTCAACGACGATAACCTGAACGAAACATTTGAGATCTCAGGGATCGGTATCAACAAGAACACTTTCGAGATGCGCATTTACGACCGTTTCGGCCATTGTGTGTACGAAAGCCGCGACATTACCCAGGGATGGGACGGGCGCGTGAACGGCAGGTCGCCCACAGATTCGGAAATGGGCGTGTACGTCTACAAGATCAACGTGAAAGATATATACGGCAACCCGCACGAACGAATCGGCAGGGTGGTCATGATCAAGTAGATGGGAGATTTCAGATATGAGTATTGAGAATTCGCGTATGTACTACGCGGTGAACTTTTCGCACTTTTCTAATTTTTAATTTTCATGGCTACCATGCCCCGCAGCCTGGCTATCGTGTAATGACTATCTCACGCAATGTTTTTTCAATACGTTTTTACGCTGCAGAGCATGCCGCTATCACCCGCTGCAGCTTCCGCGAAAGCGGGTATCCATTCTAACTTTCGCGGAAGCAGACAAAAATTCCGCATATCATATGGTATCGAAATGATCTTTCACGGCCTTTTTAATTTTTCATTTTCAATTTTTAATTCTCCGAAAACGCCGGGTTGGTCACGAACTCTTCGTCCGTCAGCGTCTTCAGGAAGTTCACCAGGTCGGTGCGTTCCTGCAGGGTGAGGTTCAGGCCTTCGTTCACGTGCTTCATCAGAGGATCTACGGTCGCGGATGGCTTTCCGCCCAGGTCGTAATGATTCACTACTTCTTCCAGCGTGGCGAACCGCCCGTCGTGCATGTATGGCGCCGTAAGCTCTATATTCCTCAATGTGGGCACCTTGAACTTTCCCCTGTCGGAAGGGTTCCCGGTTGCCTGCTGCAGGCCCGGATCGGTCATTTCCGCATCGGTATCGAGGCCGTTGTTCTTGAATGTATGGTCGGTAAACGTTCCGTCTCCGTCGAAGGCGTGGCAATGGAAACAATCGCCTCTTTCGGATGTAAAAATGTCCAGTCCGCTCAGCTCGGAAGCTGTAAGCGTGGCTTCGCCCCTTCGGTACTTATCGAACTTCGAGTTACCCGAGATCATTGTCCGCAGGAACTGCGCAATGGCTTTCGACACGTGCACCGAATCCACATGATCGATACCGAAAGCATTGTGGAACAGGTCGGGATACTGCGGATGCGCGTTGAGCTTTGCTTCTACTTCCGGCCAGGTGGTGTGCATTTCGAGCGGGTTGGTCACCGGCCCGAATATCTGCTCTTCAAGCGAGCCCGCGCGCCCGTCCCAGAAGTATTTTGTTTCCCAGCCCAGGTTGATGAGCGCCATGGAGCTTCTTGCGCCTTCCAGGCCGTCTACCCCGGTGCTGAACCGCGCTCCGTCCGTAAAGCCGAGCTGCTGGTTATGGCAGCTCCCGCACGACTGCAGATCGTTCTTCGAAAGCAGCGGATCGTAAAACAGCATCCGTCCGAGTTCAACCCCTTCTACGGTCATCGGGTTATCGGCAGGAATGTTCATCTCCTGGAAGCCGTAAGGCTTTGTTATGGTATATGGCTCAGGTGTGTACGTTTCCCCGCCGCATGAGCAAAGAAGCGCAACCAGTACGATACCATAATGCCTGAGGGACATTTTGTAAAGATACAAAAAAGAATGTTGGATGTTGGTCGATGCATATTGGGCGATTGACAATGGACAATCCCCCGTTCGGAATGACAAACACTGCTCATGCTATTCACCCAATGCCTTCAAAATAAAACAATTACTCCAGAATATCCTTTAGTCTCCAGACTGAGGACTAACAACTGAGGACTCAGGACTATTGACTGAGGACTCAGGACTAACTACTGAGGACTATAGACCAGGGACTGTCAGTAAAGACTCTTCACTTCCTCCTTCACCAGGTCTATCGCAAGCTGGGTGGGAAGCTTTTCGAGCTGCATGCTCATTTCCAGGAGCATTTTACTGAGCTCGATGGCAGGCGCATTATCATCCGTGCGGGAAGCGGCGATATTGATGATCTTTATCGTTTCTTCCTTTGCACGTTTTACGGTCTCCCACGCACTGCGCGAGATGTAGATCTGCTGCGTAAGGTTATGATCGAACTCCGCGCGGATGGTCGACAAAAGTTCCTGGTGCAGTTGCGATGCTTTCATTCCCGGAGTGCTTACGCGCAGTACGATACTTTGCGGAGAAATGCGCTCGAGGAAAAGCACCATGCGTTCGTAAGCCTGGAGACGGATAGGATTCGTGGCCGCCTGCTGGCTCAGCTTCCGTTCCATCGCTTCGCGGCGGAGCTGCACCTGCATGAAGTGGCGCATGATGTAATACGCAGTAAAGAAGACCACCACGGATGGAAGGATATATTTGAGGATCTCGAGGAACTGATATACAATGGCCATGAAGTAATATTTAGCCGCCAAATTACTGTTTTTATTCCAATGGCGGACAGGTCTCCGGCTTTGCCCGCGAAAAAATTGGCGAGTCCCGATTTTTGTTTACACTTGCATTTATATTCGATCGGTATGATACGATTTTCAAGAAGACTGGAGAACATGGCGGAATCTGAAACGCTGGCCATGGCACGGTTGAGCAGGGAACTGAAAGCCACCGGGAAGGATGTTGTGAACCTCAGCCTGGGAGAACCGGATTTCGATACTCCCGGCTTCATAAAAGAGGCAGCAAAAAAAGCCATCGACGATAATTTTTCTCACTATACACCGGTAGGCGGATACGACGACCTGCTGGAAGCCATATCGGAGAAATTCAGCCGCGATAACGGCCTGCAATACGGCAAGAGCCAGATCGTGGCTTCCACCGGCGCCAAGCAAAGCATTTCGAACGTAGTGCTGGCTGTGGTAGACGATGGCGACGAAGTGATCATACCGGCGCCGTACTGGGTCAGCTACCGTGAGATCATCAAGCTTGCGGGCGGAACTCCCGTGGTGATCGAAGCCGGCATTTCGCAGGATTTTAAAGTGACCGCCGAACAGGTTCGCGCCGCCATCACGCCCAGGACAAAAATGTTCCTGTTCAGCAGCCCGTGCAATCCCACCGGTTCGGTATACAGCTACGATGAGCTGAAAAGCCTCGCGGAAGTTTTCGCGCAGCATCCCGGCATACTGATCGTCGCAGACGAGATTTACGAGCTGATCAATTTTGAAGGAAAACATACCAGCATCGGTACGTTTGAAGAAGTAAAGGACCGCGTGGTCACCATCAACGGGTTATCGAAAGGCTTCGCAATGACAGGCTGGAGGCTCGGTTACCTGGGAGCTCCCGAATCCGTTGCCAAAGCGTGCATCAAGATGCAGGGACAATTTACATCGGCCACCTGCTCCATAACGCAGCGCGCAGCGATAACAGCGCTGAAGGCCGACCCCGCAGAAATGAGTTATATGCAGCTCGCCTTCCGCCGAAGAAGGGACCTGGCGTATACGCTGCTGAAAGATATTGAAGGCCTGAAGGTGAATTACCCGACAGGCGCGTTCTATTTTTTCCCGGATGTATCGCATTACCTGGGCAGAAAACATGGCGCAAACATGATCGCCGGCACCGAAGCTCTGTGCATGTACCTGCTGAATGAAGCTTACGTGGCGCTCGTTCCCGGTTCGGCTTTCGGTTTTCCCGACTGCATCCGCATTTCCTATTCCACTTCGGAAGAAGAGATCGTGAAGGGGATCGGAAGGCTGAAGGAGGCATTGTATAAGCTGGAGATGTGAGGTGTGAGACACGAGATGTTAGACACAAGATATGAGATATGAGATATCAGATATGGGACATGTGCGTTGGGACGATTTTTCATTTTTAATTTTTAATTTTTCATTTTGATCACGCCGTACGAAAACGATAAAAGCAAGAAAGAGCAGGTAGCGGAAATGTTCGACAACATTTCGCACCGGTACGATTTCCTGAACCGTTTCCTTTCGATGGGGATCGATGTGCAGTGGCGGAAAAAAACGGTGAAGCTGGTAAAGCGGCACAAGCCGTCCGTCATACTCGATATAGCGACCGGTACTGCAGATCTTGCCATTGCCCTGCGCCGCACAGGAGCAAAAGAGATCGTAGGCGTCGACATTTCCGAAGGAATGCTTGCGGTAGGACGCGAAAAAGTGAAGAAGAAAAATCTCTCCGGCCTTATCCGCCTGCAGTACGGAGATTCGGAGAAGCTTCCTTTTGCCGACGAAACATTCGATGTGGTAACGGTAGCCTTCGGCGTGCGCAATTTCGAGCATCCCGAAGCCGGCCTCAGGGAAATACGCCGTGTGCTGAAACCCGGCGGTGCCCTGTATGTCCTCGAATTTTCGAAACCGGAAAAATTTCCTGTAAAGCAGCTTTATCATTTTTACTTCCGGAACATACTGCCGGTATGGGGACGCATGATCTCAAAGGACCAGGCAGCCTACACGTACCTGCCCAACAGCGTGGACGCCTTTCCGTACGGGCAGCGCTTCCTTGACCTGATGGAGCGCGCAGGATTCGGCAAAACAGTGCAGAAGCCGCTCTCCTTCGGCATTTCAACAATTTATTCGGGCCAAAAATAAAATCGTCGTATCTTCGTTTCCTCAAGTAAGCAAACACACGAGTGATCCGGAAGGTATTTATAGCATTGGCGCTTCTCAGCCTGGGAACAGCGAATTATGCCCAGGTGAGGCAGAAAAAACGCCGTACCATCCGCACGGAGAACATGCCCAAGTACGACCGCAAGCTTTTCCATTTTGGTATAAACCTGGGAATGGTCATGTCGGGGACGGCCATTCGCCCTATCGACGACCTGCGCAGCCTGCCAGACACCATCTACGCGGTAAATCCTATCTGGATGCCCGGCTTCTCTATGGGCATCGAATCGAACCTGCGACTAGCCGAGCACTGGGACCTGCGCTTCACTCCTACCCTTTCGCTGGCTTCGCGCGTATTCGAGTTCGACACTCCGCAGGGCCGCGACCGTTTCGAACTACCCTCCACGATGGTCGAATTTCCTCTTTACTTCAAATTCAAATCAGCACGGCTTACCAACTGGCGCGCGTATCTCATCGGCGGCGCAAAATATATCTTCGACCTGTCCAACAAGATCGGGGCTGAGAACGCCAGCGAATACCCCATAAAGCTTACCGCGCACGACGTAGCGGCAGAGCTGGGCTTCGGGATGGACTTCTATCTTCCCTATTTCAAATTTTCTACACAGATGAAAGTGTCCTGGGGCCTCGTAAACCTGAAATACACCGAGAACAATATCTACAACAGCGCCATAGACCAGGTCAACTCCCGTTCGGTCTACATTTCCTTTCTGTTCGAATAATGATCCGCGATATACAACTCATCCTCCTGCCGGGCCAGCCGGAAAGTATAATTCCTGCCCTCGCGGCAAGGGATGCAGGCGTTGCGGAGAACAGGATCGCCGGTTTTGCGGTGCGCAAGCGAAGCATCGATGCCCGCGGCCGGCAGGTGAAATACCAGGTGACCGTAAGAGTATGGATCGACGAGCCGTACCAGCCGGAACCGCTGAGCGGGCCTGTATTCAGGAATGTTTCCAACGAAGAGGAAGTGTACATCATCGGCGCAGGACCGGCCGGGATCTTTGCAGCGCTGCAGCTGATAGGGCTGGGAAGAAAACCGGTGATCATAGAACGCGGAAAAGACGTGCGCAGCCGCCGCCGCGACCTGGCCAGCATCACAAAGAACCATATCGTTAATCCGGAGTCCAACTATTGCTTCGGCGAAGGCGGAGCCGGAACCTATTCCGATGGAAAATTATATACGCGGTCCGATAAGCGCGGCGATATCCGCAGAGTCCTGGACTGGTTCATTCATTTCGGCGCACCGACTGATATCGGCGTAAATGCGCGTCCGCACATCGGCACCAACAAGCTCCCGGAGATCATTACGCAGATGCGCGAATTCATCCTGGCCGCAGGTGGCGAAATACATTTCGATACGCGGCTGGACGATGTAGAAATTTCCGGCGGCGCCATAAAAAACATTACGCTCAATAACGGGACAACACTTCCCGCATCACGCGTAATACTGGCCACCGGCCATTCGTCGCGGATGATCTTTGAACTTCTGCACCGCAAGAACATCCTGGTGGAAGCCAAGCCATTTGCTCTCGGTGTGAGAGTGGAACATCCGCAGGACCTGATCGACCGGATACAATATCATTGCGACGACCGCGGCGAGTTCCTCCCGCCGGCCTATTACAGCCTCGTGTCGCAGGTGGATGGCAGAGGCGTGTACTCTTTCTGTATGTGCCCCGGAGGCATTATCGCGCCATGCGCTACAGCTCCCGGCGAGGTAGTGACGAACGGATGGTCGCCGTCGAAACGAAATAATCCTTTCGCCAACTCCGGCGTGGTGATGGAAATACGGCTCGAAGACATACAGGCTTTCGCCGGCACCGAAGATCCGCTCATGGCGCTTCGTTTCCAGCAATACGTGGAACAGCTTGCCTGCCAGGCGGGAGGGGGTACACAGACAGCTCCCGCTCAGCGCCTCGTTGATTTCTGCAATGGGAAAACATCTTCGTCGCTGCCGGATTGCTCCTACAAACCCGGTATCACAACCGCGCCCGTTCACGAAGTGCTGCCTGAGTTCGTAGCCCAGCGACTGCGGAAAGGCCTGAAAGATTTCGGCGCCAAAATGAAAGGTTACTATACAAACGATGCAGTGGTGGTCGCCGTTGAATCACGCACATCCTCTCCGGTAAAAGTACCGCGCGATCCCCAAACCCTGAGCCATGTCCAGGTGAAAGGACTTTATCCCTGCGGTGAAGGGGCGGGTTACGCCGGCGGTATCGTTTCTGCCGCTATCGACGGCATGCGGTGCGCTGCAGCAGCCATAAGCGCGTGATCCCGATTTCCTAAAATTTGTTTCCTTTTAACGAATGTTTCGATTTGCCGTCGCGCTCTGCGTATGATGTACAACGGCTTTGGTTTAAATTAGACAGGATAGGAATTGTCTAAAATGAATCGAGATATGCAAAAAGGCGAACCAAAAGGAAAGATCCGGCCCGAACAGTCGCAACCCAGGCCAGGCAAGGAAAAGAAGATGAAGCCCCAGCCCGTTTATGATACCGGCACGAAAGGCTCGGGAAAGCTGGAAGGCAAGATCGCTTTCATTACAGGCGGCGACAGCGGAATAGGACGCGCGGTTGCCGTATTGTTCGCCAAGGAAGGCGCAGATATTGCCATCGTGTACCTGAGCGAGCACGAAGACGCCGAGGAGACAGCGCGGATCGTGCGTGAAGAGCACGGACGAAAATGCATCCTGATAGCGGGCGATCTCGCAAAAGAAAATTTCTGCGTGCGCGCCGTACAGAAAGCCGTGAAGGAATACGGCAGGATCGATGTGCTGGTAAACAACGCCGCAATACATTATGAGGCGGAAAAGCCGGAAGACATCACCACCGAAAACCTCATGCGGACGTTTGCTACAAACATCTTCGCCATGTTCTGGGTGACCAAGGCCGCGCTTCCGCACATGAAAAAAGGAAGCTCCATCATCAACACATCGTCCGTAACGGCTTACCGCGGCAGCGGCAGCCTCATCGACTACGCCGCCACCAAAGGCGCCATCGTTTCCTTTACGCGCAGCCTTTCCGCCAATCTCGTAAAGAGAGGCATCCGCGTGAACGGTGTAGCGCCGGGACCGATATGGACGCCGCTGATCCCGTCCACGTTCAAGCCGTCGAAAGTAGCGCAGCACGGAAGCGACGTACCGATGGGCCGCTCTGGCGAACCGGCCGAAGTAGCGCCTTCGTATCTCTTCCTCGCCTGCAGCGACAGCTCTTACATCACCGGCCAGTTCCTGCATCCTAACGGGGGAGAAATTATTAACGGCTAAAAAAAATAATTATGAGATCGATTTGGAAAGGAGCGATCGGGTTCGGACTGGTGAACATTCCTGTAAAGCTATACTCCGGCGTGCAGGGCAGTGAGCTTGACCTGGACATGCTCGATAAAAAGGACCATTCGGCCATCAAGTTCCAGCGCGTAAATGAACGCACGGGAAAAGAAGTTCCCTGGGAAAACATTGTGAAAGGCTACCTCTACAACGATGAATACGTGATCCTGGATCCGAAGGACTTCGAAAAGGCCAGCCCCGAAAACACGAAGACCATCAATATAACCGACTTCGTAAATACGACCGAGGTCGATCCTATTTACTTCGAATCGGCTTACTTCATCGAGCCGGAAAAGTCAGGAGTACGGGCGTACGCGCTTTTGCTGGAAGCATTGAAAAAAACAGGCAAATCAGGTATCGCCACATTTGTATTACGCAACAAGGAAAGCCTTGGCATGATCCGCATCTGGGAAGACATTCTCATTCTCCAGAAAATGCGGTTCTTCGAAGAAGTGCGCGATCCCAAGGAAATACAGGCGCCCGAGCGCACCACCATCAAGCCCGGCGAGCTCAAAATGGCCATAGCGCTGATCAATGAGTTCACAACAGAATTTGATATATCGGCTTACCGCGATACCTATACCGAAAAGCTGCTGAAGCTGATCAAGGCAAAAGCCAAAGGCATAGAGCCGAAAGCGCCGAAGATGAAAGTGGTGCAGGGAAAATCCAAAGACCTGATGGAACAGCTGAAAGCGAGCCTGCAGACAACCAAACGAAAAAAAGCATCGTAAATGGGCCTGGAAACATACAAGAAAAAAAGAAAATTTTCCGCAACACCAGAACCGGGGCCGGAAAAGAAAAAAGCAGAAAAAAGCAAGGCGCTTATTTTCGTTGTGCAGCGCCACAAGGCAAGCAGGCTGCATTACGACTTCCGGCTCGAAATGGGCGGAACGCTCAAAAGCTGGGCGGTGCCGAAAGGTCCTTCTCTCAATCCCGCAGACAAGCGGCTGGCCATGATGGTAGAAGATCATCCCATTGCTTACGCCACTTTTAAAGGTGTGATCCCCGAAGGAAATTATGGCGCGGGCATTGTGGAGATCTGGGATCACGGCACATACGAATCGCTCGAAAAGCTGTCGCCGAAGCAGGACGAAAAAAAGCTGCTGGAAGAACTTGAAGCCGGCAGCCTGAAGATCGTGATGCACGGACGCAAGCTGAAGGGAGAATTCGCTTTGGTAAAAATGAAATCGGCGGAAGAAGGAAATGCCTGGCTGCTGATAAAGCACAAGGACGAGCATGCCGCAACCGGCGAATACAACAGCGAGGACCACACGCCGAAATCTTCGCCCATCAATAAGGCCCTGCAGAAAAAAGCGAAAGAAAAATAAATCGCGCCGCAGCGTACTACATGAAACAAGCAGCCAAAAAAGCCGGTCCTGCCATTACACGGATCGGTGGAAAAGAAGTAAAGCTCACCAACCAGGATAAGATATTCTGGCCGGAAGAAAAATTTACGAAAGGCGATGTAGTGCGCTACTACCAAGCGATTGCAAGCTATATACTTCCTTATCTGAAGAACCGCCCGCAATCGCTGAAACGAAATCCCGGCGGGATCACCGATCCGGGATTTTACCAGAAAGACGCGGGAGACGATACTCCTCCCTGGCTCAAAACGATCTCGCTCTACTCCGAATCGGCAGACCGCGACATCGATTACATTCTCTGCAACGATAAAGCCACGCTGGCATACCTGAACAATCTCGGCTGCATCGAGCTCAATCCCTGGCACTCCACGGTGAGCGCGCTCGACAATCCCGATTACATGATCATCGACATCGATCCTTCGGACGGCAACAGCTTTGAGCAGGTGATCGAATGCGCGGCGGTGATCCACGAGCTGTTCCGGAAAGCCGGCGCAGATCATTACTGCAAAACATCCGGAGCTTCGGGAATTCATATTTACGTCCCTACCGGCAAAAAGTACACGTACGACCAGATCAAGGATTTTGCGGAGCTCATCTGCCAGATGGCGCACGAGCAGCTGCCGGAATTTACCAGCATGGAGCGCAACCTGAAAAAAAGAGGCATGAAGATCTACATGGATCACCTGCAGAACAGGAAGGGCCAGACCATCGCTTCCGTGTACAGCCTGCGGCCGTACCCCGGAGCTACGGTTTCCGCACCGCTGGAATGGAAAGAGGTGAAGCCCGGCCTCAGCCCGCTGCAGTTCACTATAAAGAACATGGCGCAGCGGATCGAAAAGAAAGGCGATCTGTTCAAAGCTGTTCTCGGGAAAGGGATCGATCTCCGGAAATGCCTGAAAGCGCTTTCGTAATTACTTCTTGTTTTTCTTCTTTTTCGGCTTTTTCTCCTTATCGCCGTTGCCGAATACTTTTTCGAGGAACGTTTCCTTTCCTTTGCCTTTACCGACAGACCTGAGATTGATCGAGTTATTCAGCCCGGGGATCAGCGCATCGCCGAAAGCGTTGGTCAGCGCGTCGCTCATCACCTGCCATACGCTGATGTCCGGGCTTTTGATGGTTCCCGAAATATCCACGCGCGTGGCGATCTGGTCTTTTTCCTGGTTCTTGAGCACGATGGTGCCGAGCTCCAGCAACGATTCCCACGCTCTGCGCGACAGCGGCTCTTTCCTCTCCTTCTTCAGGTCGATAATGTCGAGGTCGCGAATGAACGGCTCCGCGTATCCCTTCAGTTTCAGGTCTTTTGAAGCGATCTCGGTATACACGCTGAACGTTCCCTTCTGCACATCAAAATTGGCGTAGGCGCGCAGAACGTTATTGATCTTCACCAACGGGAAATTGGTGAGCTTGGCGTTCATATCGAAATCAGGTACCTGGCTGAGCATGTTCACTTTGGCGTTGAACAGCAGCTTGCCCCCATAGCAGTTGGCGGTCATTTTAAATTCCGATGGAAGCACGTTCGCCGTATCTGCCACATTGTTCATATTCCGGCCGGTAACCCGTATGGAATCAATAACGATGTCAATTTCGGGGGAACGGTGGTACTCGCGGTAATGTATCTCGCCGTCTTTAACATCCATCGTATTCACATCCAAGGGTATCATCTTGTTGGCAAATTCGATCCATTTCGGATCTATCGACATCTGGGAAGTTTCCTTGTCTGGTCCCTTTACCAGATTCACCTGGAAATGATCGACAGTAGTGAACAGCACCAGCTTGCCTTTTTTCCAGAGCGACGACCATTCCAGCCCCATGGTAAGGCTTTCGGAGTAAAAGAACGGCACGGGTATCTTTCCGTTCTTCTTCACCATCGACATGCCTTTCACCGTGGCGGAACCTCGGAATATATTGAGCTGCAGCTTGTCAATGTGACCGTTATAGTCCGGGAGCTCGCTCATTTTCTTGTTCAGTATCTTTACCGCGATGGGCGGAGCGGCTATCAGCACGATCACCATGAACACAAGAAAGGAAAGGAATACGATCCCGGCGATCTTCCAGCCTCTTCTTCTTTTTCTTTTCTTCTGCGGGTTGACCGGGTGGCTGTTGCCTACTTTTGCGTTGGTATTATTGTTCTCCATATTACTGCATTGTTGTACTTTACCCTGAACGGCAGTAACAGAAGGATGTTCAGGGAAATCTCCCAAATAATATTAATTCGGCAGACGAATAAAAAAACATATGTTCCTTTGCAATACACTGAAAATCTGCAAATAGCCTATTATGCTGATTTAGCGAGCTTTTCATGAGATTCAGGCTGTTTATAAAGTTTTGTTAAATACCGTGCAATTTTCCGCCGGATTCGTTAGTTTTAAAAAAAACACATGGCTATGAGTATTTCCATGCTCGATTACACTAAAATGATCTTATCCAAGGTAAGTTTTGACGTCAGACTCTTCCAGAAAGAATTTGAAAAAGCCTTGAACAAGCTCCTTCCTACCGAAATACATGAACTGATCGAGTGGATCAAGGTGGAATTCAAGGATCAGCCCGTATTACTGGTAGTAGGCCTCTGACTTACTCTCAGGGTTGGACATAAAAACCCCCTGCGGCACAGCCTTGGGGGGTTTTTGTTTTCAGTTACTTCACCGCTACAAATGTGCGAAGGATAGGTCCCCGCCAGCTTCTCTGCGGCCATGAAACTACTTCCCGGAAACCTTTTTCGCGCAGCAGGCCTTCTACCTCCGACGGAGAAAGAAATTTCATCACGCTGCGTACGAGATAAATAAAGATACGGGAAGAGCCTGCAAAAATAAATCCGATAGGTACTACGAAAATATACCCGAGCAGCCACCAGTACAGCCGGGAGTACCAACGCTCCGCCAGGGCATAATCGTGCATCACAAGCCGGCCGCCGGGCTGCAGAAGGTTGTACAGTATTTCCAGGCATTTGCCGTAGTCCGGCATGTTCCTCAGGCCGTACGCCATAAATATATGAGAGAACTTCTGTCCCGAAAGGTCCATATGCATTACATCCTGCAGGCTGAAGCTTACCCTGCCCGCAGCGACCTCGGAAGCAAACTTCTTTTCGGCCTGTTCCAGCATCAGCTCAGAGTTATCGATCCCGATTATCTTTCCCGAAGGCAGATGCCTCAGGATGGCATGCACCGAGCGCCCCGTCCCGCAGCAGAGATCCAGTACGGTCTCGTCGCCCTTCAGCTCCAGGAAACCGGCGCTGTGGTTCAGGTCGCCCTGGTAGCCCTGGCTCATTGCCGTGGTGAAATCGTATCGCGCAGCGATCTTGTTGAATTCCTTCGGAACTTCTTTTTTATTTTCGATCAGGGATAAAGCGGAAGAATTACCGTCCATTCTTCGTAGTTTTTAGCAGTTAATATACATAATTTTGTTCCGATCCGTAACGCCGGTAAAGTTTGTGCGGCAAAAGTGCCAGTGGCCTCCCGGGAAATATTTTCCCGCCCGGAACAAAAATCTGCCTGGCTTGTTTTTTCGTATATTACATTAACACTTTCTGTTTTGCGTAAAAAAGTCATCATAGCCGGAGCTGGATTAGGCGGATTATCCACCGCATTACGGCTGTCTGCCCACGGCTACGATGTAGAGATCGTGGAAAAGTACCACCAGGCGGGAGGAAGGCTCAATCAATACAGGGAAAGCGGATTTTCGTTCGATGTAGGACCGTCCTTCTTCAGCATGAGCTACGAGTTCGACGAGCTGTTCAGGTCGTGCGGGATAGAGAACCCATTGCAGTTCCAGCAGCTCGATCCTTTGTACTCCGTCTATTTTCAGGGAAAAGACCGCCCGTACCATATTACGAAAGATCTGAAAAAGCTGGCGAAAGAATTTGCGGAGATCGAGCCTGATTTCGAAAATAAGATACGGCGGTATCTCGACAATGCCCGTGCGATCTTTAAAGATACCGAGCATCGCGTCATCAAGCGGAATTTCGATTCGCGGCTCGATTACCTGCTAAAGCTTACCGGCGTGCCGCTGCGGCATGCGCCGAAAATGTACCGCAGCATGTGGGCGGAGCTCGACCGTTATTTTACGTCCGAAGATGTGAAGGTCATCTTCTCGCTCGTCGCATTTTTCCTCGGTGCGACTCCGTTCGAGACCCCGGCCATATACAAGCTGCTCAACTACACCGAGCTGGAGCACGACGGGTACTGGAATGTGCGCGGAGGCATGTACCGCATCACGGAAACCATCGTAAAAGAGCTGGAAAAACGGGGAGTAAAGATTCATTATAATACAGAGATCGTAGGAGTGGATCCCAACGGTACGGGAGTAAAAGCATTCCGCGATCAGCACGGAAAAGAATGGAAGGCCGACATTTTCATCTCGAACAGCGATGCTGCGGCTTTCCGCGGAAACATCCTGCAACGCAGCGCCTACAGCGAAGAACGGCTGGACAGGATGGACTGGACGCTCTCGCCTTTCACCATTTATCTTGGCATAAAAGGAAAGATCGACGGACTCAGTCATCACAATTATTTTCTGCGCAGCAATTTCAAAGAGTACGCCGATAAGATCTTCAAGCTTACCACAGCTCCGGAGAATCCATACTACTACGTAAATGTGAGCAGCAAGCTCAACCCCGGCTGCGCGCCGGAAGGATGCGAAAATATTTTCATTCTCTGCCCGGTTCCCGATCTGCGTTTCAAATCCGGCTGGAACGACCGCGAAGCCTTTGCAGACCGCATCATTTCGGACCTCGGGCAAAGAATAAACCATGATATCGCCTCCTGCGTTATGGTAAAAAAAATAATGGACCCGCGCGAATGGCGCGACAATTTCAACCTGTATAAAGGCAGCGGGCTCGGCCTCGCGCACGGCCTCAACCAGATCGGCGGATTCAGGCCGCGCAACAAAGACGAAGAATTCGGCAACCTGTACTACGTAGGAGCTTCAACTACTCCCGGCACAGGACTTCCCATTGTAGTGATCAGTTCCAGATTAGTAACCGAACGCATCCTTCATGAGCATACACCTGTTTCATAGCACCACGGTAGCCTGCAGCAAAGTGATCACGAAGCGGTACAGCACTTCGTTCTCACTCGGCATTCGGATGCTCGGTAAAAGTTACCGCGCGCCGATCTATTCTATTTACGGCTTTGTACGGCTCGCCGACGAAATTGTCGATTCGTTCCACGAGCACGACAAGCAGGTCTTGCTGGAAGAATTCGAACGCGAAACCTGGCTGGCGCTCGAACGGCGGATCAGCCTGAATCCCGTGCTGCATTCGTTTCAGCTTGCAGTGCACAACTACGGTATAGACAGAGAGCTTATCGAAGCTTTTCTCGAAAGCATGAAGATGGACCTGCACAACAAACGGTATAACCCCGAGCTGTACGAAAAATATATTTACGGCTCGGCGGAAGTCGTGGGACTGATGTGCCTGAAAGTTTTCTGTAACGGAAATGCCGAAACGTACGAAAAGCTGAAAGCTCCTGCACGCAGCCTGGGATCGGCATTTCAGAAGGTAAACTTCCTGCGCGACATGAAAGAGGATTATTCCGACAAAGGCCGCATTTATTTTCCCGCCATCAGCCTCGACGACTTTAATCGGGATACAAAAAAAGTAATAGAGCAGGATATACAGAAAGATTTCGACGATGCGCTCAAGGGCATACGGCAGCTTCCCGACGGCAGCCGTATCGGCGTGTACCTCGCGTACAGATATTATCTTAAGCTTTTCAAAAAGATCAGATCCATACAGCCTTCGCGCATCATGCAGGAGCGCGTGCGCATCAGCAATGCAAGGAAGTTTACCATCCTCGCCCGGTCGTTTGCCCGGTATAAATTAAATTTGCTCTGATCGGGCGCCGTGATTCTTCACTACACATATCTTCTGCTCAATATCGGATCGATACTCTTTCCGTTCGCTTTTTCGTTCGATAAGCGCGTACACTTTTACCGCTGCTGGTGGCGGCTTTTTCCTGCCATGATCACCGGCGCCGTTTCGTTCCTCCTTTGGGACGAGTGGTTCACGCGGATGCACGTGTGGAGCTTCAACCCCCAGTACATTACCGGCGTTTACTTAGGGCATCTGCCGCTGGAAGAGTGGATGTTCTTTTTCTTCATCCCGTACGCGTGCATGTTCATTTACGAGAACCTGCGCGTGTATTTTGGCAGGCACATCGCAAAAATTCCGCTCTTCTTTTTTAAAACGACAGCGGCTTTGCTCGTCGCCACATTCGTAACGCTGGCCATCGTTTACCGCGATCATATCTACACCTTCATCACCTTCACCGGCTGCGCCGTCATGCTTTCCTTCTTTCTCGCGGTTTTCAGGATGCGGTATTTCCCGCTGTTCTTCTGCATGTGGCTGGTGCACCTTATCCCGTTGTTTGTTGTGAACGGCGTCCTTACCGGGCTTCCGGTGGTAACGTACAACGACGCGGAGAATATGGGCATCCGCATCGGCACCGTGCCGCTCGAAGATTCTTTTTACTCCATGCTGCTGCTGCTCATCAATGTAAGCGTGTACGAGTTCCTGGGCGAACGTGCGCGCAGGCGTGTGTGAGGGCGGCAGTACCGGGCCCTCCGCTGTATCCTTCCTCGTCCGCCGAAGCTCCGGCGGACGAGGAAGGATGCCGCTGCGGTCCCTGCCGCGTTCCGTTGTTCACGGGCATTCGGCCGTATGTATTATCTTTGCGCCGTGCACAGCTTCACCACAGATCTTCGCGTCATCGGCGAGCAGGCGCTTCTTCTCAAAAAGGAGAACGAAGCTCTTTCTGCTGCTGTAAAAAAAACTCCGGTAAAGGAAGTGGACAGGATCGTGCATGCGCTGGCGGAAGAGATCGGGCAGATGGTGGACTGCACACGCTGCGGAAACTGCTGCAAGGTGCAGGAGCCGGGAGTAAGCCGTGGAGAAATCGAAAGGCTTGCCGCCCTGCGCGGCGCTTCGGAAAAAGAGTTCCGCGATGAATTTGTCGCCTACACTTCCGAAGGCGCTTCGTTTCTTTGCCACAAGCCCTGCGTTTTTCTCGACGGTACGGTCTGCTCCGTGTATTCGCAGCGCCCGTGGTCGTGCGCCGATTATCCCGGGCTGTCGCGGCCCAATATCAAATGGCGGTGGAAACAGGTGATGGAGAATTACGGCATCTGTCCTATTGTTTTCAATGTGGTACAGATGGTAAAGGAGAAGCTGGAAAAGGAGGCGGAGCTTATCCCCGGTTCCCGCGGGTAAGCTCGAAAATGTCCCGGAACATCTGCTGGTCGGTATCGTCGAACGGCTTTCCCCTGCGCGCATACACGAGCTTTGCGGTTTCGATGGCAGTCTGCACTTCGTAGGTCGTCATTCCCCCGGCCCCACCCCAGCTGAAAGAAGGAATGAAGTTCCGCGGAAATCCCGAACCGAAAATATTTGCGCTTACGCCAACCACGGTCCCGGTGTTGAACATGGTATTGATTCCCGATTTGGAATGGTCGCCCATGATCAGCCCGCAGAACTGCAGCCCGGTCTTTACGAACGAGCGCTTGCCGTAATGCCAGAGCTTTACTTCGGCGTAGTTGTTCTTCAGGTTGCTGTTGTTGGTATCCGCGCCGAGGTTGCACCATTCGCCCAGCACCGAGTTGCCGAGGAACCCGTCGTGCGCCTTGCTGGAATAACCGAAAATGACCGAATTGTTCACCTCGCCGCCTACTTTGCAGTGCGGCCCGAACGAAGTGGGGCCATAGATCTTGGCGCCCATCTTCACCTGCGAGTGCTCGCCCAGCGCAAAAGGCCCGCGGATCATGCTGCCTTCCATTACTTCGGAGTCACGGCCGATGTATATAGGCCCGTCCTTGGTATTGAGGTACGCGCATTCCACCACGGCTCCCGGCTCCAGGAATATCCTGGAAGGGTCGCCGGTAATGTGGTTGGAAGGCGATATGGGCTGAGACGCCCTGTCTTTGGTAAGAAGCTCCATGTCGTTGGCGATCTCCCGGCCGGCGGTCGTAAAAATATCCCATAGGTTGACGATCTCCTGCACTTCGCCGGAGTACTCGTGCATAGTGAACCGTTCCCAGTTCCCCTGCCGCACAAATTCCAGATGGCTTTCCGAAACGCGCCCGCCGATCACCCTGTCGCCTTTCCGCAGCAGCTCGTTCTCTGCCATAAGCAGCAGAACGGAATCAAGCGCCGCGTCGGGCAATAGGGCTCCGTTCACCACCAGGTTCACGTCGCCTGTAACGAGCGGGAACCGCGCGGAGAGATATTCTTCCGTAAGCGACGAAGACGATGAAAGTCCCAGGCGTTTTTCCCATTTTTCCCGTATAGTGAGGATCCCGGCCCTGATATCGGCCACCGGGCGGGTAAAGGTGAAAGGGAGCAGGTTGACCCTGATCGCGGCACTATCAAAAAAGATAAGGTTCATGCAAAGGCGAATGAGGTATAAAAATAAGAAAGCCGGGTGTAATATCCCGGCTTTCCAAATGAAATATTCTTAAAGTCAGCGGATTATTTCGCTTCCTCTTCTTTTTTGCCATGCTTCTTGTAGCGGTTCATAAACTTATCAACACGGCCTGCCGTATCGATCAGCTTCATCTTACCGGTAAAGTACGGGTGCGACGTATTGGATATCTCCACCTTGAAGAGGGGATATTCGTTTCCGTCTTCCCAAACAACTGTATCCTTGGTATTTACACAGGATTTGGTCAGGAATGAGTAGTCGTTTGAAACGTCTTTGAAAACGACCAGTCTGTATTCTTTAGGATGAGTACCTTCTTTCATATCACCAATTTTGAGGGGGCAAATATACAATTTTTATGTCTTAAATAACAGCTTTCTATGAAAATGTTGTCTTTTGTGGAACAAATTTATTTAACCAGCTGATAGACAGTGGCTTAACCCATTCATTCCGTAATTGCTTCAGTGTACCCATCGTTCCGTCAAAGAATAATTGCTCCGGAGCGATCGTCCCCTGCTTCAACTTTTCTATCAGCTCGGACAAAGGTATCAATTTCACGTCGTTATTTTCCAGCAACGCGATATTTAACCGGTTGGTAAGCGAAATGCCCATTTCCTTCTGGAGATTGAGGATGAAGTGCATAGACTTGTCGATCGAGCAGCCGCTTGCCGCCGCTACCTGCTCGTCTGCCGCCAGCACGACAAAATGATCATACAGCACGAATATATCCGCAAACAATGCGTTACCATGCGCATTCCAGCCGGCTACGAACTTTTGTCCTTCCTCCCTGATCCTGGTTACTTCACCGGCAGACAGTTTCCTGTCCGACATGTAGATCCATATCCGCGAACGGTCGGGGAGCGATGTCTGAATATCTGTTTTCATAACGCAAAGATACGAAGAGCATGCAAGCGCAAGTATTCCCGCAGCGCTGAAATGTTAAACGGTGAAAAATCTGCGCGTCCTGCCATGCCGGGGATCATTCCAAATTATTTTACCTGCGGATCAGCCTTCCGTGCTGCACCGATCCGTTGGTAACGATCCGGTACAGGTATAGTCCCGCGGGAAGATGCCCCGCATCGATCGCAGTATCTTCCGTTATCACACGGCTGAGGCACAACTGCCCTGCGGAGCTCCACACTTCGAGCACGGCCTGCCCGGGAAGCCCGCTGATCCGGAATGTTTCTGCAAAAGGATTCGGATATATGGAAAATTGTCCGCCATTTTCTCCCGCTATCCCGGTAAAAAAGAATACGATCGTATCGGAAGCGGAACATCCGTTCGGATCGGCGTACACGACCACGTATTCTCCTTCAGCCTGCGGCACAAGCAACTGCGAGGTTTCTCCCGGCAGGAGGCCTCCATCAAAGTACCATTGTATACCGGAAAAATAGCTCGACTGCAATGTGTTTCCGTTAACGGTGATCACCGGCGGGACGGGAAGATCGAGTACGGTAACGGTAACTGAATCGGTGCTCCGGCAGCCGCCGGAAGGATCGGTGACCACAAGCCTGTACATGTCCGGCTGCGTTGGCACGATCACCGGCTGCGGTTGTGCGGAAGCGTAACCGCTGAACACACCTGTCCAGCTCACGAGCGCACCCGGTGAAACGGAATCCGCAAGCGCAACGGAATTCCCCGCGCAGATCATCGTATCGGCTGATGCAATTGCGACAGGATATGGGAAAGAAGTTACTGCTATCTCCACCGCTTCGCTGTAACAGCTGCCCACAGCGGAACGCACGAAGAATGTAGTATCAGACGAAATACCTCCGCTTGTAAATGTATTTCCCGCGAAAAGAAAATTCGTATCGGCGTCGAGCCACTCCACGGTTCCATATCCCGTCGCAGCAGCAAGCTGTACAGTATCACCTTCGCAGATGCTCACTACCGTATCGGAAGGTAACGGCGACGACAGCGGTCCTGCATTCACTGTATACTGCACTGCTGCAGCCGTCAGGTAATGAATGGTTTCCGTGTTCGCGCCGTTATAATTGAACGGGAATACCGCCACGCGATACTGAACTCCTGGCGTAAGCCCTGTTATCACCGCCTGCGTGGAATTGGACCCATACATCACATCTGCGACAAAGCCATTCCCGAGCACATTACCTGCCGCGTACATCGTGCGGTTCTGCGGCGGTTGACTTAGTACCAGCAAAGGTGTGTAAGCCACCAGGTAACCGGATACGCCGGGGATAGAATCCCACGAAACCACTATTTCGCTGCACACGGGGATGTACGAAAGATCATGGATGTGCGCGGGCGGAGGAGATGAAAGCGTAAAGAAAGAATCTGTCTGCGAGTATCCGGTTCCATTCGCATTTTCGGCAAAAGCGCGCAGGTAAATACGGTTGCCGGGCGCGAGCGTATTCCACAGCGTATCGTATTGCGCAGCGTTATAATGGATCACGCCGATGCTGTCGGTAGAGGTAGTTCCCAGTACCGGCGCGGGAGAAAGGCTCCATATAAAACCTTTCCGGAGCACAGGGCTACCGCCGTCGTACAATATTTCGCCGGTAAGATCGGCGCTGTTGTGGGTTATATTCTGAACGGAGACCAGGTCTACAACCGGCGGTGAGTTCGGAACCGGCGTTACGTCAAATCCGATATCGTACGGATAGTTGTTCTGGCTGGCCACCGTCGAAGATGTGTCTGTATTCGTGGCGCCACCGGCAGTGCGCGTGGTGCGGTAAAGGTTGAAGTTGGCGCTTGCGGTGCCGAGCCGGAATTCCACCACGAGGTTGTCCACTCCGTTGTAGAAGTACGGCGTCTGCAAATTTACAGCGACCCAGCTTCCGGCCGTGCCCGCAGGTATGGATAAGCTGCCGCTGTAAACGACAGCAGTGGAAAAAAATGCCGAATTGTTCGACCCGCCCGTACCCGGGAAAACCGTTGCCGTCGTAGTGCCCAGGCGAACGGAAAATGAAGGGATGTTCACCGCTGTGGTTGTGAAACGCTTCATGTAAATGGTAGTGATATTACCGGGAATGAGCCCGGCGAAATCCGATTCGGGATAGAGCGATTGCCGCTTTCTCGACAGCACGGTGGATGTGAGAGCGATATTGCCGTCGGCAATTCCCCATGAATACTGCGGCGTCTGTGCTAACGCCGTAAAACCAAAAAATCCCTGCGACGCAAGGAAGACAATCAACAAACAGAAATACTTTTTTTTCATCGTTTTTTTAATTTATAACCGGGTTAATTCAAATAAGAAAAAAGCTCTCCCGGCCGGAACCGGGAGAAGCTTTTTAAAAAATCCATTACAATCTTATTTACCGCTCACTACAAATTTTCCCTGGATGGAAACCTGGCTGCCATCGTTCAGAGTGTACATGTAGATACCGGCAGGAACATCGGAAAGATCAAGCGTGATGCGCTGGAATTCTCCTTTCAGCGCTTGCACCTGTACAGACTGCAGAATACGTCCGGACATATCCAGTACATTCAGCGTACCGCCGTTCTCTGCGATCAGCTCTATGTAAGCTACATCGCTGGCAGGGTTAGGATACACAGAATGCACTTCTGTAACCGGTGCGGAAGCTTCATCGTCAGCAGAGAAAACTTCGGAACGCGCCTGGTCTCCGCAGAACGGGAAGTTCAGGCTACCCGAAAGCGCCGCTGTATGGAAAGCCGCCGGCACAACGCCTGCTGTAAGGTTAGAGCTTACAGAGGTCCATGTGGTACGTCTCCAGTTAATGGCAGACTGCACGTTGCTTCCCTGGTAGAACTCGTGGGTCTGTGCGCTTGCAGAAGCAGAACCCAGATCGAGCGCGCCGAGGTTCGGGCTGGTAAGGCCGGACATGTTGGTGCCCCACGCAGAACCGTGGTAGAAGATCGGCTCCTCAGGACAACCGGGACAACGAACCTGGATACCGTCGCCAGCATTACGCATGTCGATAACGCTGAAGTTGCCGGGTGCGCTGTAAGTGCCGGTGCAATACAGGCAGGAGCTGCCGGTAGACGGCAGAGAGCTGGTGTATTCCATCAGCACATCGCTTCCTACAGCCACGAAATAAGTACTATCCGACGGAGCGGTGGTACCTGTGGAAGTAAAGCCGTTGCAGTTAATGTTGGGATTGTACAGGATGATACGCGATCCGTAAGGAACATTCTGCCACAGCGCATTGTTTGCAAAACGCAGGTGACCGGAAGTGATACCGCGGTCAGAAACGCAGGTGGAGAATGTACCGGCGTTGTCGTCCACTATCCATCCTACGATGTTGGCTGCATCGCCAGGCTTGGTGGTTCCCGCAAAGCCTACGAAGATCTCAACATATTCGCAGGTACCTCCGGAAGTTCCCTGGGAGTACTCTGTGATCACGAGTGCAGCATCACCGGCTTCAGGACCCGGCTCGATCACGCGCACAGAGTCGGAGCATCCGCCGACATTCAGCTCGCCTTCAAGCACCAGCAGAACATAAGCTTCGTTGGTGTCGTTGTTGTACGCGCCGGGAGTGGCATTGGACTCATGTATACGGCGCCAGTTGGCGTCAGCGCCCGGATCAGTCCCGTTGAAGAACTGGAAAGCATGACGCGCGCCGCTCAGCGTATCGTACAGGTAAAGCGCACCATCGTAGAAATCGGACACGATGTTGTTGTAGTGCGAATACATATTGTCCGCTGCGTCGTATCCGAAACCATGGAATATGAACGGTTCGCCGATCGTTTCGGAACAGCCCTGGCAAAGCACTTCTACAGCGTCCAGGCTGTTGTTCAGTGAAATTGCATTCCAGGAGTTGGTATCGCCGGTAACGTAAGTCCCGGAACAATACTCCGCCGAAGAGAATGTAGGTACTCCCGAATTGTACTCGACAACACCGTCGCGACCTACTGCAATATACACGGAGCTTCCCTGCACGGTCACTCCCTGCGCATCGCGGGTATTGAACGCGAACTGCAATACATTGGAAGCGCTCTGATCGATCTGCCCGGCATTGTATAACACCAGGAGACCGCCGGCAGGGAAATTCTGGAACAGCGGGATCTCGCTGAGGCGCAAGTGTCCTGTGCTGATACCGGTACCGCTGATCGGGCCGCCGGTATAGATACCATTATGATCGTCGATCAGCAGGCCGGAAATATCAACTGTAGCACCGGAGCAGGAATTGGTGGGAAGCGCGATCAGCTCCACCCATTCGCGGTTGAGGCTGTCGCCGTTGGAGATCTCATTTACGATGAGCGTGCCGGGGCACTGTGCTGACAGGCTTCCGCCCAGCATCAGCGCCGCAGGAATTGCGTAAAAAATGTTTGATAAGCGCATACGTTTAATTTTTAGTTAGTTTTTGTTTTTTGTGTTTCCGGAACACAGGGCCAAAATTACGTTGCGCTTCTCCCCCGCTAAAGAAAAACGGTTTACCAATCCGTGAATTCTGAAGAGCTGTATGAAATTTACGCCGGGTACGACGAAAAAAATTTCGGCGGAATGATCAAAAAAATAAAAACCCGGAAATGCTTATCGGAAGCTCTCTGAAAGAAGCTCTGCAGTAGCTGATTACATGGTGGAAGAAAAAATCCGGACGCTTATCAAAAAACGTGCAGTTGTTTTTCTGCTTGCTGAAAAGTAATGCGAAAGCAAACCAAAAATCACGCACGGTATATTTCAGAGTTTAAAAAACTCAACGATGAACGGCAATGATCCTGTTTTAAATTTTCGTTATTCCGGTTTGATGTTTTTGTTACAGGAGAAATTTACTGCAAACATCCAATTTCTAAAATACATCTACAATTGGCTAATAGATAACTTCTTGCGATCAGGCACAACATTGACCTTTTTAAAAATCTACGTACAAACACGTACAAAAAAGTATTACGTCATTGCTAATCATATCACGCTTGCGTTAATTCTGATCTTCCAAAATGCTGATCAGGTGGCGGGTTGTATTTTTGCACTACCAACCATCCCGCTCTGACATGGATCTGTTACACCAGGAACTGAGGAGACAATTCAAAGGCATTCGTTTCCTTCCGCATGTTTCCGAAAAATTTTATCCCGGCAAGATCGTCCACGCGGAAAAAGATCAGGCGTCGTTTCATATAAGAGATTACCTGCGTTCGATGCCCGCTGAAAAATGGCATCTCGACAAAATGACGTCGTATAACCTGATCTATGGAAAAAAAATAACCGGCCGCGTTTCACTACGGTTTCCCGCATCGGTCCTCGGCGTGCTGACGATGAACGCCGAAGACAGCTCAGAACCGGCGGAGATCGAGTACGAGCTCAGCGAGATATTTGCAACTGAATTTGCGCACACTTCCGAACTGGAACTGCGCTTCGAGCTGAACAAGCTGCGGTACATCAACAAGGCGCTGTTCCGGCAACTGCGCGGGCAGCTGCTGATCACCGAATCTTACTACGCCAGGAGCTTTGTATTATCGGTAAAAAAAAGCAGGAGCAGCCGACAACCCATATTCCTCGAAGGATCCATACAAACGGATCCTATTGTGCAGTACATTGTAAATAACGGGGAAAGTCTTACGGTAGTTTCGAATGAGAATTTTCCTTTTGCGGTAAAAGGAATACCGATCCGTTAGGATCAGAGATCGTTTGCCTGCGCGATCAGCTCGGCGATATCGTATACTTTTACGGTATCTTCCTTCTCGAAGTGCTTTACTCCATCGGTAAGCATGGTGTTGCAGAAAGGACAGCCTACCGCGATCACGTCGGGATTCAGCGCGAGAGCTTCTTCCGAACGCGCCACGTTCACTTCGCGGTCGCCCGGTTCCGCTTCTTTGAACATCTGCGCGCCGCCGGCACCGCAGCAAAATCCGTGAGCGCGATTGCGTTTCATTTCGTCGAGCGTTGCGTCGAGCTTTCGGATCACATCGCGGGGAGCTTCGTAGATGCCGTTTCCGCGGCCGAGGTAACACGGATCATGAAAAACGATCCGCCTGCCCTGGAACTTTCCTCCCTGCACGGTAAGCTTGCCGGAATCGATAAGCTGCTGCAGCATCTGCGAATGGTGTACTACTTCGTATACTCCGCCCAGCTCGGGATATTCGTTCCGTATCGTGTTAAAGCAATGCGGACAGGCTGTAACGATCTTTTTGATGCCGTAGCCGTTCATCACCTGTATATTCTGAAGCGCCTGCATCTGGAAGAGGAACTCGTTTCCCGCGCGCTTTGCCGGATCGCCGGTGCACGTCTCCTCCACACCGAGTATGGCGAACTTCAGTCCCACGTGATGCAGGATCCTCGCCATAGCTTTCGTGATCTTTTTTGCCCTGTCGTCGAAGCTTCCGGCACATCCCACCCAGAACAGAACATCGGGAGTTTCGTTATTGGCGGCCATTTCGGCGCAGGTCTGTATTTTTACGGGTTCACTCATGTTCCAGCTTGCTTATGAATTTAATTCGTTGGCCCAGTTGGCTCGGTCCATCGGCGAGAACTGCCAGGGCGCACCGTTGTTTTCCACGTTGGAGAACATTACGTTCAGCGAGGCGGGCGCTTTGGATTGCTCCATCACCAGGTCGCGGCGCAGTTCCACGATGATCGCGAGCGGATCAATGTTCACCGGGCAGGCCTGCGTGCAGGCGTTGCAGGTAGTGCACGCCCATATTTCCTCTTCGGTGATGTAATCGTTTATCAGCGTTTTTCCATCCTGGTGGTCTTTCCCGTGCTTGTCTATGTTCGCCGCAACTTCTTCCAGCCGGTCGCGCGTATCCATCATGATCTTGCGCGGCGATAATTTCTTTCCCGTGCGGTTTGCCGGGCACTCTGCCGTACACCTTCCACATTCCGTGCAGGAGTAGGCATCCATAAGATTTTTCCAGGTAAGGTCGTGAACATCCTTCGCTCCGAATTTTACGGGCGCGGCGTCTGCCGCAGGCGCGGCGTAAGGATCTGCTGTAGGATCGAGCATCAGCTTTACCTCGCGGGTCACCTCAGCCATATTGGAAAAACGGCCTTTGGGCCAGAGATTGGAAAAATACGTGTTGGGAAATGCGAGGAGAATATGGAAATGCTTGGAGAACGGCAGATAGACCAGGAAGCCCAGGATGCCCAGGAGGTGCCCCCACCAGCCGATGCGCTCGATAACATGAACGGTGGAAGCATCCATTCCCTGCCACAGGTAAGCGATGATCCCCGATACCAGGAACGGCCCTGTTTCATGATACACGCCCATGCGCTGCAGGGCAACGTCCCCGCTGTTCATCAGCATGATGCAGGTGATAAGGTACGCTTCGCCGAGCAGGATCAGGTTGGCATCCGTTACGGGCCAGCCTTTCATTTCGGCTTTCCAGAAGCGCGGTAAGCGAAGGATGTTCCTGCGGTAAAAAAAAGTGATCGTAGCAATGAAGGCCAGCACAGAAAGTATTTCGATCAGGTTGATCGTGAATGTGTAAAGTCCTCCTATGAATGTTCCCTGCGTTGCTCCCCAGATCATCCGGTGATTGCCGGTAACTCCGTCCACAACGATCTCGAGCAGCTCGATCTGCGTAATAACGAACGCCACGTAAATAAAAATGTGCATTATGGCGGGCACAGGACGGACAACCATCTTCGACTGGCCGAGCGCCACCCTGGCCATGATGCGCCAGCGCTCCGCCTTATTGTCGCTGCGGTCGGTATCGCGGCCGAGCAGAATGTTCCTGCGGATCTTTACCATTTTCCATCCGAAGAAGCCGAACGCTCCCCCGAACAGAATTACAAACGCAATGATGGATATGATGGAACCGTTCATGATTTCCTTTTTACTGTCCGTTGATCGTATCGGTATCGTCCTTCTCTCTTCTGTTCCGTTTGGGCTGCTTGTTGTTCACCTTCTTGTTCACGTGGATGAAGGAGAAATGCAGGTACCGCTCGGGGTTGCTTTCCAGATCGGAGATGAGCGAGTTCAGGCTGCCTGCGGCGGAATCGAGCTGCATGTAAAGCCTGTCGTCGTAGATCAGCGCGCCGAGCGTTCCTTCGCCGTTGTTGATACGGGCCACCATCTCGTCGATCTTCTCGAGTGTATTGGTAGCATTCTCGATCGCCTGTTTGAAGTTCGACTTCGCAATGGAATCGGTGATCTCATCTACGTTGTCGAGAATGGAAGTGATCTTCTCATTGTTGTCCCTGAGGTTAGCGGAAATGGATTCCACGTTGCTGAAGATGCGGCTCAGCCTTGACTTTTCGCTGGCCAGCAATGTATCGACACGCATCGACGAACGCTCAATGTTCTGCATGATGCGCGGAATGCGGCGGAGAGCTTCTGCGAGCTCTTTTGCGCTCTCTTCGTTGATGATGGTCTGGATCGGTATCAGGATGGAATCAACGCTGGAGAGCAGCTTTTCCACTTTTTCCTTCAGCGGTTTCACCAGGTCGTTCATTTGTCCCTGCAGGTCAAGCTCGAAACCTGTTCTGAGCGTATCGCCCGGCTGCGCCATTACCGAATCGGTACCGAGCACGATCTCCAGCACACGGCCGCTCAGAAAACCGGCGGATACCAGCTTCGCCTGCGAGTCTTTTGGAAAACGGAAGTTCTTATCGGTGATGCGGAAGGTCACAAGCAGAAGACCCGGACGGTCTTTCATCAGCTCGATGGTAGACACGGCGCCCACATTGTAACCGTGCACCTGCACGGGACTGCCTTCTCCGAGCCCGCCTACGTTGGCATATATGGCGTAATATTCTCTGTTCTTCTTAAAAATGTTCCTGCCGCTGAGGTAATTGAAGCCCCAGATAGCTGCTGCCAGGGTGACCAGCACCAAAGCTCCGATTTTTGCCTCGCGCGATATCTTTATTTTCAATGTTCCCAATTTAAGGTTAAGAGCCTATCAACCAAATTCCCACAATATTAATTGTTTTTTTGCAGAATATCCAAGGCTTCTTTTACGGGTATCCTGCGGTTTCCCTGAAATGCAACCATGAAGGCGTCTTTATATCCCTTCGTGCGCAATTCGTTTTGCAAGGCGTTGGCCTTGTCATAGTCCTTTTCATTTCCGGCCATATACTTATACATGCCGTTCTGCTCCACTACCGACACCTTTCCGATGCCGCTGAATTTCTCCGAGTTCGTGGAGATCCTGCTCGACGATGTCATGAACTGCACGCGGAAAACGATGGCGTCCGTATCGGTCTTTATCGTTTCGTTCGTCTCCTCCACCGGCTTATCCTTCGGCAGGGTCACAGAATTTTTTCCCGAGCCTTTGAAATCCTTCACCATTCCCTTGTAATTCTCCTTCTCCACATCCTTTTTATAGGCGGCAAAGGCCTGGAATATCGATTCGGCCATCAGGATCTGCCCGCTTTCTCCCGCCAGGAACTTTTCTTCGTCCGGATGGGTGGCAAAGCCCGTTTCGATGAGCACCGCCGGCATGGTAGTGTATACCAGCACCAGGAATCCGGCCTGCCGCACACCGCGGTCGTGCCGTCCGGCATACGATGTGAACTGCTCCTGGACCTTCGCGGCAAACGAAAGGCTCTGGTTGAGGTAGCGGTTCTGGTAAAGCGAGAACAGGATGCTTCCTTCGGGGGAATCGGGGTCGAATCCTTCGTACTGTTTCCGGTAATCTTCCTCGTACTCGATAACGGAGTTCTCGCGCTTAGCCACGGAGAGATTGGTTTCCGAGCGATGCAATCCCATCACGTACGTTTCCGATCCGTATGCTTTTCCTTCGCCGCCGGCATTTACGTGAATGCAGATGAACAGGTCGGCGTTATTGCTGTTCGCGATCTTAGCGCGGTTGTGCAGCTCCACAAACACGTCAGTCTTGCGTGTGTACACCACTTTCACATCGCTGAAATGCTCTTCGATAAGCTTTCCCAGCTTGAGCGAAATGGCAAGACAAATATCCTTCTCGTGCGCGAAGTTGCCGTGGCAGCCGGGGTCTTTCCCCCCATGTCCGGGATCAATCACCACAGTTTTTACCTGGTTGCCGGGAGAGCCGAACACCAGGCGGCTGTACAATTTTTGACGGCTGAAGCCGTTTACGGATGCGGAAACAGGAAGACATATCCACAACAAGCCCAGTATGATCAACGGTTTTTTAAAGTGCAGCATGGTCTTATCAACGGTAGTTTCGGCCATTGGTTATATTTTTTCCCTAGTTTTGCTAACGGTTTCTGAATCAACTATCATGCAAATTTAGATACGGGGCGTGCATCGATTTTCCTACATAGCCATCATTTTTTTCACAGGATTAATAACAATCGGTTGTACCGCCAAACGGAAAACCCGCGATAACGTGCGCACTGACGCCAAAAAACAGGAAAAGCTGCAGACCGGCAAAGACAAGTTCCTCCGCGATACTTCAGCTATAAAGGAAACATCCGACAGTCTCCGCCTTTCACTGGGCGATACGCTTGCCAATGATTCCATCCCCGTTGATTCTCTTGGCATTACACAGGATTCGACCGATAAAAAAAAACATAAAAGCCCGCTGGAAGAAAAGGTAGACTATCACTCGGAGGATTCCATCATCTTCGATGTGAAAAGCAAGGTTATGTACCTGTACGACACGGCCCAGATCAATTATAAGACCATTGAACTAAAGGCGAACTATATCGCTATCGACCTGAATAAAAAGGAGCTGCATTCGAAAGGCGTGAAAGATACCGTTGCCGGCACGGTGACCGGAAGCCCGGAGTTCACCGATAACGGGCAAACCTTTACGGCCAGCGAGATGAGCTATAATTTCGACACGAAAAAGGGCCTGATAAAGGAAGCCATCACCCACGAGGGCGAAACCTACCTGCATGCGCTGGTGGCAAAGAAGGACAGCAATGACGTGATCTATGTGAAGAACGCCAAGTTCACCACCTGCACCGATCCGCATCCGCACTTTTACATCCAGACCAATAAAGGCAAGGTGATCAAGGACAAGCTGGTGGTTACCGGCCCGGCCAACCTGCGCATCGCGGATGTTCCTACGCCGCTGGTGCTGCCTTTCGGGTATTTTCCCACGCAGAGCAAACGCACTTCCGGGTTCATTCTTCCCGAATACGGCGAGCTGGCCGATTACGGTTTCTTCCTGAAGAACATGGGATACTATTTCGCGATCAACGATTACCTGGACCTTACGCTTACCGGCGACATCTATACCAGCCTTAGCTTTGGCGGGCGCGCCACGATGAACTACAAGAAACGGTACAAAGTGGGCGGAAACCTTCAGCTGGGGTATTCCCAGTTTCAGCGCGGCGATCCCGGCCTGCCGCAGGATTTCAGCCAGCGGCGCGACTTCGTGGTGATATGGTCGCATACACAGGACCCCAAGTCAAATCCCACGATCGGCTTCAGCGCCTCCGTGCATGTGCAGAGCGGATCGTACAATACTTATAATGCTTCCACCGTAACGGGGATCGTGTCCAACCAGTTCCAGTCGAACATTTCGTTCTCGAAGACCTTTCCGCGGACGCCAGTCAGCCTGTACCTGAACCTCAGCCATAACCAGAACACCCAGACCGGGCGTGTGAACCTGAGCCTGCCGAACCTTACGCTGAACGTAACGCGTTTCTTTCCCTTCCGCAGGAAAAAACAGGTGGGCGACCTCCGCTGGTACGAGAATATCGGCATGAACTATTCGATGAACTTTGTGAACAACCTGAGCTTCGTTGACAGTGTGCTCACACGCAATCCCGCAAGCATACTGGACGGCTTCAACAATGGGATACAACAGAAGCTTTCAATCAGCACCAACCTGAAAGTGCTCAAATATTTCACCCTGAACCCATCAATAAACTATACGGAAAAATGGCATTTCGCCAATCTCCGGAAGTTTTACGATCCCAACACCCAGCTGGTGCAAAACGATACCGTACGCGGATTCTTTACCACGCGCGACCTGAACGCGACGGCGTCGCTTACCACCATCATATACGGGATGTACAAATTCAAAAGCAAAAAGATAAAAGCGATCCGGCACGTGGTAACGCCTACACTTACGGCGCAGTTCCGTCCCGACCTCGGGGACCAGATCCAGGGCTACTTCGGGCCTAACGGGGAATTCATTTCATACTCGCCTAACCAGATCGGCACGTTCGGGTCTTCACCCAGCGGAATGAGCGGCCTGGTGCGCTTCGATCTTACGAACAATATAGAGATGAAGGTGGCGTCGAAAAAAGATACCATTACCGGCGAAAAGAAAATACCACTGCTTGAAGTGCTTAACATCGGTATGTTCTACGATTTTGCCCAGGATTCGCTTAATCTTTCCAATCTCAGCATTTCGGGCCGTACCACGTTGATCGACCTTATCACGCTGAATTTCAATTTCCTGTTTGATCCATACTCCTACCGGGTCGGGCCCAACGGGGTGGCGCAGCGTGTGAACCGGCTCGAGGTGATGGAAACAGGAACTCCGCTTCGCCTTACCCAGGCCAGCCTTGCGCTCGGCTTTACCTTCCGCGGCGAGCGAAAGACCGACGAAAATGTGACGGGGAGCCTTACCCCGGGTGAAAGAATGGTCGCGGATAATCCCGATTATTATAATTACGTGGATTTCAATGTTCCGTACAGCATTAACATCGGTTACAATATCGTGTACAATAAACCGCTTGACAAAGAGGAGATCACGCACACCATCAATTTCGGGGGAGAGTTCAACATTACGAAAAAGTGGAAAGTAGCCGCCACCATTAATTATGATATCCAGAACAACAAGATCGCAACGTCATCCTTCAACCTTTACCGCGACCTGCACTGCTGGGAAATGCGATTCCAGATCATTCCGTTCGGCATAAGGCAAAGCTATACCTTCACCATACAGGTAAAATCGCCGTTGCTGCAGATGCTTAAGCTTCAGCGCCAGAGCGGGCTGGGCGGATATTATTAACGCTTCAGCTTCGGGAGGACGATCTCCGAGTACCGCTGCTGGCAATGGCTGATCACGCCGAGCGCCTTTTCTCTTCCTTCGAATTTTTCGATCTCCACAACCTTGTTTTCCAGTTGCTTATAGTCTTCGAAGAATTTTTTCACCTCCACCATCGTATGCGGGGGAAGCTCTTCGATCTCGTTGAGATAATTTACGGCGATATCCTTATTGGCCACTGCAATGATCTTATCGTCGCCATCGCCGTTGTCTACCATATGCATCACCCCGATGATCTTGGCTTCCACGAGGCTCAGGGGCTCGATGCGCTCCTGGCAGATCACGAGGATATCCAGCGGGTCGCCGTCGTAATCGAGCGTTTGCGGAATGAAGCCATAGTTTACGGGATAGTGCACTGAAGAATACAGTACCCTGTCGAGGCGCAGCAGTCCCGTTTCCTTATCGAGCTCATATTTGACTTTGCTGCCGCGGGGAATTTCCACGATGCATTTTACAAGACCGGAAGTCATACCGGTATTGGAAATGTGATGCCAGGGATGAAAGTTAGGATGCATATTATTTTTTGAGTGCCGTAATGTACGTGAAAATTAGCAGATGAAAAGCTAGGCAACCCTTCCTGTCTCTCCATTAAGCCATTCTTCAATAAGATTGCAAAGATCACTGAACGATAAAAAATCGAAGGTTATTCCTCCTTCATCAAGCATATAGGGCAACTGCTGTGCAAAGCCCGTATAGTTTTTCAGCAGATGATTTTCACCAGGTATGGTAAGCCTGTCAGAATCCTGCCGCAGCCACTGTCTTATCGACTTTATAAGCAACTGCACGTCACTTTTATGAGCCTTAATATCGATCCCGTTTAAATCTGAAATATATTTCTGGTAAGAAAAGCTGTTTTCTTCAAATACCAATGCGCTTTTTAACTTCTGCGTTCTATTTCCAAACTTCTTGGCGGCAAAGAACAGCCCCAGCTCAAAAGGCATATTGAAACGGGGAAGATTATTCTCCGCATCAAGCGTTGTTCTGGAAATATCGTGTATGCCGTATTTGCTTCCCTTTATGATCCGGAGTATCTTATCTATACGCGTATCGAGCCCGTTATTTTCTTCTTTTGCAGATCTTGGATAAAAACCGCAAGCATAAACAGCAAACACAATAGCAATGAAGAACTCATTGTATTCCTCATCAAAAGGGCAATTGATGAATACACTATTTACGTAATCCGGCTTCACGGGCCTTTTTCTCAGCAATTCTTTTCTTTGCATTCCGCACCAGCTTTCTTGCCATTGCCCGCGTAATTGTGGCGCCCTTATGCCGGCCTTTTATTATGATGACTTTACGTGCCATAATACGAAGCTATAAAGCTGTTCCCGGATATCCTATTCATATACGATCATCGCATAAGAAAGTTTACGCGATGTTTATCCGCACACGAATATAACCTGTGACCCGATTCTCCGTTCTATTTAGTATATTTAAATAAAAACTACCCCGGTATGTGGAGAACATTTTACGGGCTCCCGGTAGAAGATCCGCTCAGGGACGCCGTCGAAAAACAGCTGAATTATTACCAGAGCATCGGAAAGCGCCTCAGGCTGTGCATCGGCACGGATTCGATGGTGCGCGGCAACCGGGTGAACTTTGCGACGGCGCTCGTGTTCCTGGTAGTGGGCAACGGCGGGTTCATGTACGTGCACAAGCGGAGGGAATTCCGCAAAATGCCGATCCGTGAACGGATGATGGCGGAGATCAGCTACTCGATACAGACCGCTTACGAGCTCGACCCGATCGTAAAAAAATATAATATCGATCTCGAGATCCACGCAGATATCAACCAGGATCCGAAATTCCCCTCCCACGCTTCCTATCACGACGCTATGGGCTACATCAGGTCGATGGGCTACCAGTTCGTAAGCAAGCCCGACGCCTTCGCCAGCTCCGTCTGCGCCGACCGCTTTACCGATTGAGAAACAATATTATCTTCGTAGGACAGTTTCATTATAAAGTAAGTCAGCCTCCGGATGAATTTTTTATACCCTGGATTTCTCTTCGCGCTTTCGGCTATAGCCATTCCCATTATCATCCATTTGTTCAATTTCCGGAAGTACAAAAAAGTTTATTTTTCAAATGTCCGTTTCCTGAAGGAGGTACAGCAGGAGACCCAGTCGCGCAACCGCCTGCGCCAGTGGCTTATACTGGCAGCAAGGATACTGGCAATCGTTTGTCTTGTGCTGGCGTTTGCGCAGCCGTTCATTCCCGGCAAAAACCAGGACCTGAACGTGAAAGGCGACAAGGCCGTGAGCGTTTACATCGATAACTCGTACAGCATGGATGCCCGCGCAAGGGACGGAAGGCTGCTGGAACTGGCCATCCGGTACGCAGAGCAGATCGGTGAAGTAGCGGGCAGCGCCGACCGCATCCAGCTGCTCACCTCCGACTTCGAAGGCCGCCACCAGGTATTTTACTCTCCCGAAGAATACGATAATCTTCTTACCGAGCTCCGGCTCTCGCCCTCCGCGCGGCCGCTTTCGGAAGTTGCCAAACGGCAGGCCGATCTGCTGAACAAAACAGGCGCGCCGGTAAAACGGGCGTACATCATTTCCGATTTCCAGAAGAGCATTTCCGACTTCCAGAACCTTCCCTCCGACTCTTCCATTCGTTTCCAGCTTATTCCCGTGGCTCCCAACAGCTCGTCCAACCTCTATATCGACTCGTGCTGGCTGCTGTCGCCGGAGATCAAGGTGGATGCGCCCATTACGATGAAAGTGCGGATCGTGAACCATTCCGACCAGAATTACGAGAACATTCCGCTGCAGCTTTCGCTGAACAATGAACAGAAAGCGCCGGTAAGCTTTTCAGTAGGGCCGCGCGCAGCAACAGAAACAGAACTGAATTTTACTATCCGCGCCACAGGATTCCAGGAAGGAAAGCTGACCATAACAGACCAGCAGATACTTTTCGACGATAAATTTTATTTCGCCTTCGAAGTGCTGGATCATCTCGACATCCTGCGTATCAGGGGCAACGGGGCTTCTGCATATATCGAGCGGCTGTTTGCCGAAGATCCTTACTTCCGGCTGAAAACAGTAGCTTCCGGCCAGGTGGATTATTCGCTATTTCCTTCACAGCAGCTGATCATCCTGGACGAGCCGGATGAGATATCGTCAGGACTGGCGCAGGAGCTGAAAAAATTTACCGACGCGGGGGGTAACGTTCTCATCATACCTCCGGCGCGCGGGGCGCTCAGCGGCTACGGAGAATTCAGCAGGCTCACCGGAGTGAACGCTTACCAGCCGGCCGATACATCGGACTCGAAAATTGCGTCCATAGAAGCCGACCAGCCGTTCTTCCGCGATGTGTTCGAAAGCATTCCCGAAAATATGGACATGCCCGTGATCCGGAAATACTATCCCATCACCGGCGATACGCGACGCAACAGCGAAACGCTCCTGAAGCTGCGCAACGGAAGAAAATTCATGAGCCGCGACGTGGCCGGAAAAGGATATGTTTACATGCTCGCGGTCTCGCTCGACGAAAGCTTCGGCAATTTCCCGCGGCACGCGATATTTGTTCCGGCGCTCATCAAAACTGCCTTCAGCAGCCAGCGGCTCGGCGCATTGTATCACACGGTAGGCCGTAACGATCATGTCCAGATCGCAGCCACGACCGACCGGAAAGACCAGGTGTACAAGCTGAAAAAAGAAGGCGGGCAGCAGGAATTCATCCCCGAGCAGCGCACGCTAAATACTTCCACGTACCTCTATCCCGGCAATAACCTTACGGAAGATGGAATTTATTCCATTACGCTCAACGACGAGACCGTAGGTAAGATCGCTATGAACTACGACAGGAAAGAATCGATACCGGATGTATACACCGCCGAAGAGATACAGCAGGCCATAGAAACGTACGGCCTGAAGAATTACTCGCTCATCAATGCAGACGACGCTACCTTCAAAAAAATTTTGGTGGAGACCGAGGAAGGCATCCGATTGTGGAAATTATTTATCATTTTAGCGTTGTTATTTTTAGCGGCAGAAATTTTGCTGATCCGCTTCCTGAAATAATCATCGCTGCTTCAACCATGGATTTACTTATACGCTCTGCAATCATTGTTGATCCAACCTCACCGCACAACGGCAAGCAAAAAGACATTCTGATCCGCGACGGGAAGATCGGGCTGATAGCCGATTCGCTTGACAATCCTGAGAACATAGAGGAATTTTCAGCTCCCAATCTTCATGTATCGCCGGGCTTTACAGACATGCAGGCGAACTTTCGCGATCCGGGGCATGAGTACAAAGAAGATCTCGGGTCGGGTTGCCGCGCTGCGATCAGGGGCGGCTTTACCAAAGTCTGCGTACAGTCGTCTACCGAGCCTGTGCTCGATCATAAATCCGGGATAGAATCGATCAGCAACCGCTCGCGCCGGCTGCCTGTAGATGTGCTGCCGATCGGCGCGCTTACATCGAACCGCGAAGGAAAGGAAATGGCCGAGCTGTTCGATATGAAGCGCTCGGGAGCCATAGCTTTTTCCGACGACAAACGTCCTGTGGAAAATCCGAAGCTGTTCGAGCTCATTCTCGAATACGTGAAAAATTTCGACGGGTTGGTGATACATTTTCCCGATACGCCGGGACTGTCGAAGAATTCCGTGATGAACGAAAGCGATACCAGCGTTTACCTCGGCCTGAAAGGCGCTCCCGCCATGGCCGAAGAGCTGGCGATACACCGCGATCTTTATATTCTTGAGTATACCCGGAGCCGGCTGCACTATTCCCTGATCAGCACGGCCCGTTCAGCATCGCTCATCCGCGAAGGAAAAGCGAAAGGATTGCAGCTCACTGCCGCCGCGGGCGCGCATTACCTGCTGTTCGACGACGGCGTGATGGAAGGATTCGATTCCGTGCACAAGGTAAAACCGCCTTACCGCAGGCCTGAAGATATCGAAGCGCTGAAATCCGGCCTGAAAGACGGTACCATCGATGTGATCTGCTCCGATCATTCACCCGAAGATGTGGAAACGAAACGCTGCGAGCTGGAGTACGCCGCTTACGGGATCGTCAACATCGAAACCTGCTTTTCCGCTGCGCGCACCGCGTTGAAAGATACGCTCACATTAACGGAGCTGGTGGAAAAGCTTGCCGTAAATCCGCGAAAAATTTTACGTATCCCCGTTCCTTCGGTGCAAGAAAATAATGTGGCCGAGCTGAGCTTTTTCGATCCCGATATGGAGTGGACCTATTCTGAAAAAGACATCGTATCCCGCTCGAAGAACTCGCCTTTTCCTGGATTCACGTTTACGGGAAAAGTGCTGGGAGTATTTACCAAATCAGCTTTTCACCGTAACCCGGAACCGTCAGCCTAAAGCGACGTCCAGCGACATCATCACCAGGAAACCGCCGATAAAGCCGAGCACGGACGCGTCGGTATATTTATCGCGCTGCGTTTCAGGAATTACTTCTTCCACCACCACGTAGATCATGGCGCCTGCGGCAAACGCCAGCGCAAACGGCAATATAGGTTGCATGAATATAACGGCCACCGCGCCGATCACACCGGCCACGGGCTCTACTATGGCGGAAAGCTGCCCGAACCAGAACGAGCGGAACCGGCTCACTCCTCCCCTGCGCAACGGCATGGCCACAGCAATACCTTCGGGAAAGTTCTGAAGGCCGATGCCGAATGCAAGCGCAATAGCCGCGGGAATAGTAGCGCCATCCATACCGGTGGCCGCCGCTCCGAACAGCACGCCCACCGCAAGCCCTTCCGGAATATTGTGCAGCGTAATGGCAAGAACGAGCAGAGTGGTCTTGTGCCATCTCGTTTTCATCCCCTCCGATTCATCCATTCCGAAATTGATGTGCAGGTGAGGCATCAGCTTGTCGAGTCCGAACAGGAATAACGCTCCTATCAGGAAACCGACGGCCGCAGGCATCCACGGCGCAGCGGGGAACATCGTTTCCGACATTTCGATGGCCGGGTTAAGAAGCGACCAGAAGCTTGCCGCAACCATTACTCCGCCCGTAAACCCAAGCATGGTATCAAGCACTCCCCTGTGCAGGGTGCGGAAAAAGAACACCAGCGACGCGCCCAATGACGTTACCAGCCAGGTAAAAGTAGTGGCGATCAAAGCTGACCATACAGGACCTATTTCTCTGAAAAACTGCTCCAGCTCTTTCATGTCAGATAACAATTTGACACAAAAGTATAAAATTTAGGCTTACGTAAAAAAAATAATATGATAAAACTAAATCATGGAGCATTGAATTTATGGACCAGTATCTTACCGTCCGTCTCCAGCCGGATAAAATAAACGGCCTTTCGCGGCAGCCGGAACGAATACTGCTGCTCGCTGATATCGTACGCCGCCGTTATAAACCGCCCGCTCACATCAAAGACCTCAGCGTTGTTGATCATGTGGCCGTCAATACTTACCGTAACATTCCCGTTTGCGCCTGTTACCACGCGCACTACTTCATCGGTGGTAAGCTCTTCCATTCCCACCATTCCCCGGAGCGTGATATCAAAGACCGCAGTGTCCGTTCCTCCCGTATTCACCACCGGCACGATCCTGAGCGAAGCATCCGGATCGGAAGCCCAGGGATCGATAGGAATATAGGGATCGCCCTCGAAGTAAAGCTGCGTGATAAGCTCTGTAAATCCCGGCGCGGTCACGCGGAAATGAATATGGCTCGGCCGGTATTGCGCACCGTTCAGGTAACGTCCCGGTATGATAGAAAGGAACTCGTAATTACCGCTGCTGCCGGTCTGCTGCACGCCTCTGTAATTATAGGCTGCGCTGGAACCATCATAGGCGCCGGCGTCATTTGCCTGCCACACGTCTACGGTCGCTCCGGCAATCGGGTTGCAGAGCTCATCCATAACAACGCCGCGGAAAAGCAGCGAAACTCCGGGATCGCCCGCCACCTGCAGATCCGACCGAACCGGCGCGCCTGCACGGTAATAAGGCCCGAGAATATCGGCGGTGGTGGGAATACAACTGTCGGCCCCGGCCGCCTCAGGCTGAAAGAATGTATATCCCCTGCGTGGCAATAAAGTAACAGCGACCATTGCCATTCCCGTACGGCTCAAAAAATTTCTTCTGTCCATATATATTTTTTGTACAAGATACCGGAGCGAATGACGGTAAACCATATACTGATCTCCGTAAAAGATGTACTTTTTTCTGTTAGCTGTCTGGCGCGGTTTTGCTCGCTTTTTTCATGCCTGCGAAGACACAACTTAACAGTTTTTAAATTATCTTAGCGTGAAGTATAAACGCAAAACAACAGTCTCAAATGAAAAGAATTCACCTCAGCCTGATGTTAGGTGCGTGCCTGTCCATTCCGGCACTTGCCCAGCAGAAGGAGGAACAGGTTCCGTACAGTTGGACCGACTCAAAAATAACATCCGAAATTACTGCAATAGAATTTGCCCGTCCTGATGTGGCAAACCTGCTGAAGGAAGATGAAGAAAATATGAAGAACGGTAAAGCGTTCCGCGTAGGTGTAAATTTCTCCGCCAACGTCAGCCCCGCTACCGCCGGTACCTGGGACTTTCTGCCCGACGGATCTGTGATCTGGCGCGTAAAGCTTACCTCCGCCGGAGCGTACGCCTTATCGCTGAGCTGCCCGGAATTCCATCTTCCCGAAGGCTCCGCTTTATACCTGTACAATGAGGACCGGTCGCATGTTGTCGGACCCTTCTCTTCCGAAGATAATTCCGAAGACGGTTTTTATTCGAGCCCTCTGGTAAACGGTTCTTCGCTGATCGTGGAATATAACCAGCCGGCTGGCGTCACCGGGCAACCTTTCGCATTTGCCATGTCCGACCTGGCGTATTTTTACCGGCAGGAAGCTGTATTCCGCCCGCGGGATACAAAGGATTTCGGAGAGTCGGAAACCTGCGAGGTGAATATAAATTGCTCCGAAGGTACTGCCTGGAACGACGAAAAACGCGCGGTAGCCCGTTTGCTTCTTAAAGAAGGATCCGATTTCTTTTTTTGCAGCGGCGCGCTGATCAACAACACGCTGCAGGATTGTACCCCATACCTGCTTACTGCGCAGCACTGCGGCACCGGTGCATCGCATGTAGACATGCGTTCGTGGAAATTTTACTTCAACTACGAATCTCCCTCCTGTACCGATCCGGCAAGCGAAGGATCGCTGGCTAACCAGGTGATCACCGGCTGCGTGAAGCTGGCGGCATCGGGAAACACTTCCACTATCAACAGATCCGACTTCCAGCTTGTGGTGCTCAGAGGGCGTCCTTCTCCGGCCTTCAATTCGTACCTGGCAGGATGGGACCGTACCAATATCGCTCCCTCCAGCGGAGTAAGCATTCACCATCCTTCCGGCGATATCAAAAAGATCTCCACATATACAGTTCCGCTCACCACCACGAGCTGGGACGGCACACCGAATACGCACTGGAGAGTATTCTGGGATAACACGGCCAACGGACATGGCGTTACTGAAGGCGGATCGTCAGGCTCGCCTATCTTCAGCGCGGCCGGGCTCGTGATCGGCGACCTGAGCGGCGGAAGCTCCTTTTGTACGAATCCGAACAATCCCGATTCGTACGGCAAATTTTCCTACAGCTGGGAATCGTGCGGCACCACGGACGACCGCAGGCTGAAGCCCTGGCTCGACCGTAACGCAAGCTCGGTAACCTCCCTGAACGGAAAGAACAACGATTGCAGCGCGGCCGTTACACCTACCGTAAATTTTGACGCAGACGATACCTGGCCCGTAGTGAACCAGACGGTTTTCCTTACTGATCTTTCCGACAACAGCCCCTTCTACTGGCAATGGAATATCTCTCCCTCCACCTTTACATTCGTGAACGGGACCAGCGCCACTTCACAGCATCCGCAGGTGCAGTTCAGCGCGACAGGAAATTACACTGTTACGCTGTACGCCGTAAACAGCGCGGGATATGGCTATAAGCTGTGGAACAACTACATTCATGTGGGATTTGTCGGCGTGGAAGAAGAAGAGGAAAGTATGATCAATCTTTATCCCAATCCTTCCGCAGGATCGTTCGTAGTTTCCGTAGAACCTGGCAACCTCGATGCGGACAATCTTGTGCTGGCCGTACAGGATCTGCAGGGCAAAACGCTCTATACTGTGAAGAACCCGACGCTGAGCGGAAACCTGTTGCAGGTAAATCTTCCCGGAACCATCGCGGGAGGAATGTATCTCATTACGCTGTCCGATTCAAAATACAGAGTTGTAAAACGGATCGAAGTGATACGATAAAAAAATAAAGTTTCAGAGATATAGCCGCTCATTATGGGCGGCTTTTTTTTATTGGTCTGCCAGTTCCAGAATGTACGCGGCCAGGACGGAATCGCGGGTCCATACAAGAAAATGGTTCTCGCCGGGAATGCGGATGATCTTTTTCATTCCGGCGTTCACCAGCTTTTTTTCGGCGTAATCAGCATTGCCTTTGTCCACGAGATCATCGCTTAATCCCTGCACGATATATACTGCGCAGCGTATCCTGTCCCAGCTGCCGCTCATCGACTCCAGTTCCTTATAATGTGTAAAAAGCTCGTCATTGCTCGATTTCAGTGAAGACGCCATGAAAAGGTTAATGGGAAACACCTTGTACAGTCCCCGAAACCATTCATCCGGTTCGAGCTTTGCATCGAGCGAGCCAGCCAGCGAAATAACCCCGGTCAGCTTTTCGGAATGCAGCATCGCCGCGCGGATCACGATTGGCCCGCCCATGGAATGACCAGCGAGCACAGGCTTGCGGCCTCCTTTGGAATTCCGGATAAGCGGAAGCACGGCATTTACCTGGGCATCCAGGCTGGCAACGCCATTGTGCAACCGCGACGCGCCATAACCGATACGATTTACGGCGATCAGCCGGTGAGTGCTGTACAATTCGCGGTGCGACATGATCTCCGCGAAATTATCCCAGCTGCCGGGAGATCCGTGCAGAAAAATAATACGCTGCGCCGTATCGGGACCGATCGCGTAATAATCGAGGAGAATACCGTCCGATCCGTAGGTTTCGTGCGAAAGAACAAAATCCGGATCGGGGAACATTTTCTGCAGCTTTTTTTCAGAAGGGCTGAGAAAAAGACCGACCACCGACGATGCCGCGATCAGCAGGATGAACAACACAAAGGCGATGTAATAGATGACGCGGAGGACCTTCATAATTACCGGTCCATAAATTTATTCTTTTTGCCAGGCGGAAGGAAATATTTAAAGTCGATCGAGAAATACGTACCCGAAACATCTGCGCTCACGGAATTGCTTCCCCACAGGCTGGAGCCTGCCTGATCCTGCTTTTGTACAAGACCTTCGAATATCGGTATCAGCGGGCGATGGAATTGTCCGCCGAGATAAAAGTATCCCGCGTTGTTGGTCCGCGCTTCGAAGCCGATGGCAACCTTTACGCTCGGAACGATCCATGAGTAGCGGCCTCCGTATATCCTGTATCCCTGCGCTGTATCCTGTACGCTGCTGGGAAAAAAGTCAGCTGAGAAACCGACCAGGTTGTTCATGAACCAGTTCCGTCCCAGCTGAACGTAGATCAGTCCCATTACCGGAATCTCGAATCCCGTGTACGTAAGCCGCTGCTGCGCCAGCCGGGTGGTCATCCCGTTATGGTCCGCGTCTGCAATACCGATCTCCACATTGTAGACCCGCTGCACGTAGTACAGTCCCGTCTGCAGCGAGAAGCGCTTGCTGAAATCGAAACGCACGTTTCCGCCAAGGCGGAAGCTGACCGACGGCTTGAAGATCGCCATCGTATCTCCGTAAAACCCCCTGTTATCCGAACCGAAGTCCGTAGGCAGAATGAGATTGACCTCCGGTCCGGCCGTTACAAACACTTTCTGTTTTCCGCCGTCACCGTCTTCCGATCCCCGGTTCCTGGTCTTCTGGGCATACCCCTGCGACAGGAAAAAGAACATGACCGCCAAAACATATAATGATCTGCGCACGCCGACTTGATAATTCATATTACAAAGTTAGCGGAATCGCGAGAGAACCGAAAGACATTATTGTTTTGTTGTCGGGCAATTGAAATCGCGCGAAAATCGAGTATCGGAGCCGCCTTCCCGTTGGTTTTAACCTTTTTTGTTTTGTATGTACGAAGAAAAATAGCCACTTTAGGGCACTGATAAGCAATACAATGAACCGCAGGATATTTTTAAGGAACACGGGACTTACGGGAGCGATAGCTCTCACAGCTCCCTCTCTTTTTTCTTCCTCTGTTCTCGGCAGGCAGGCCGGCGCCGCGCGGGCGGTCCTGGTAGTTCTAAGCGGAGGAGTACGGCGACAGGATTTCGCTGAAGTATGGAACCGCCGCGGCTCCCAGCATCCGGTGCAGAGCTTCCGCCTTCATAAGCTGTTCTCTTTACAGGATGAGATGAGCCATGCTTCCGGGCACCGTGCGCTTTACGAAAATCTCGGAATAACAAGCAATGCGCATTGCTACTGGCCCGATTCTCCTTTTGCAGGAAAGATCAGGAGCGGACTTCGTCATTCTGCAACCGAAAAGAACTTTTCATCGGCTGTACCCGATATTACATCCGGCAACTCTCTTGCTGTCGTTCATCTCGAAGGCTTCGACTGCGCGCATTACGACCTGCCGCAATATTACAGGCTGCTTGAAAATTCTGTGGAATACTGTGGAAACTTATGGAAGCAGATGGAAAAAGAAGGTAATGGTAACTTCCTGGCGGTAACCACAGACATGGGCCGCAACAGCTTCTGCAACGAAATGGGCGGAACGGATCATCATGATGAATCGGCGCGCGACATTTTCTGCCTCACCGCAGGCCGATACACTGGCACATTCTTCTCCGGCGCGCCACTGACACAGGAGTTCACGGGCAAAGTTATCCGCGGGCATCTTTCTGCCTGAGCTTATTTATGATAATGCATTTCCGCTTCGTAGAACCACGGAGCGTTCCCTGTTATTTTCAGGAAATAATGTACCAGTACGATCACAGCCGTTAATGTGGCCATGATCGTAAGGTACCGTGCTTTTACAGTATAGATTCCGAAGAAAGAAAGCGCCGCCAGTATTCCGAGCATCATGAACGGGATAAGCCCCGGGTACAGCGCCAGCGATTCCTGCAGGTCGCCGCGCAGCAAACTTACGAATGAGCGCTGAAGGCCGCATCCGGGACAATCAATGCCGAAATATTTTTTCATGATACAAGGCAGCATGCTCCCGGTTTAATCGGATGTGATTACCGGTTCATACCGCGGTCGAACCCTTCCTGAAACTCGGGCGGAAGCTGTCCGTTCAGGCCCATATATATCAGAGTGCCCATAACGATGGTCATAAGGATCGAAATGATCAGCCCGATCATGTTCAGAAGGCGGCCGGTCTTTGCTTTCTGGTACGATTTCGGATCGTATGTTCCGGGCCTGGCATCATACTCTCTTCTCGCCGAGCCGGACAATACCAGCCCTATGATACTGAGGATAAGACCTACAATAAATCCGTAACAGATGCACAGCACCGTTGTGCTGATCAGGGAAAGAATGCCGAGCACAAACGCGCCGTTGGAATTCGGCACGGGAGGCAGTATGGAATGCTCCGGCATCCCGGCATTTGAGTTGTTGTATTGGTTTTCCATCGTAATGGTTTTATGGTTTTTTCAAATATAGATCAGAATTCCTCTAAAAACCAAAAAGAGAGAATCTCTTCTCTCTTTCCGGCTTTAAATATTAAATGCTTCTTACCATTCGGGACGCCCGTGGAAAGGAGGATATTTGTCGGTCATATTGGCCAGAGAAAGGGAAAGGCGGGTGCTCCAGCGGTAAGTACCTACAACATAGTTGTGAGCCATCTCAGGATACTGACCTGTGAAAAGAATGGAGAACCATGCCCAGATCAGGATGAAATACAATCCGATCATGCGTACATAAAGACATACGACGTGTGGGATCACAATATAGATCCATCCGAAGAAAGTCCTCAGCAGCAGCTGGCCGCGGCTGAGCGTTTCAGGATATTCCACCTCGAACTGAAGGCCGGGATCTACAGCACTCAGGCCAAATGCAGGGTATCCGTCCAGAAGGTTGACAAACCGCGAAACCACACGCAACTGGTAACGCATTACCTTCACGCGGAAGTCGAACATCTCTCTCGGGTATTTACCGGTGAACAGGATCACCCACCATGCGATAAAACCGATAATTGCCGCCCCGATGGAGAGTATCCATAATACGAACATATGGGGAATAGCAATGTACAGCCATCCGAAAAAAGTCCGGAGCAGCAGTTCCCCGCGGGAATACTTTTCCTGCCGTGTAATGTTTAAAATCATAGTTTGTGGTTTTAGTTGTTTTATAAAGGGATAAAAATTGCACGAGGGTTTGAGGCGCTAAAGTAGCGAAAGTATTGAAAAACGGAAAAATAACTTATCAGCCGTTATAAAGCCATAACATGCTGATAACAAGGCAGTAATGTATGAACAAAATATCGTTGTGAATTTTATATCCGCAGGAGGAGCCATCACGAATAACCGACCTGATCGGTGATAAGCCCGTCCTTCATATAGATAGTCCGGTCGGCCATACGCGCCAGATCGGTATTGTGCGTTACAATCACGAATGTTTGCTTCAGCTCGTCGCGCAGCCTGAAAAATAACTCGTGAAGCTCCGCCGAAGTTTGCGTATCGAGATTGCCCGACGGTTCATCCGCAAAGATCGCCGACGGTTGGTTGATGAGCGCGCGGGCCACAGCCACACGCTGCTGCTCGCCGCCCGAAAGCTGCGACGGCTTATGATCGATACGGTGCGAAAGCCCCAGGTAATCCAGCAGCTCCTTTGCCTTCTTTTCCGTTTCCGCTTTTTTCGCCTTGCGTATGAGAGAAGGAATGCAGACATTCTCCATTGCGGTAAACTCCGGGAGCAGATGATGAAACTGGAAAACAAAGCCGATGTGCCGGTTGCGGAATTCCGAAAGCCGTTTATCGGACAATGTATTAAGATGTGTCCCGTTGAAATAGATATCGCCGGAAGTGGGCTTGTCCAGCGTTCCCAGGATGTGCAGGATGGTAGATTTGCCGGCGCCCGATTTTCCTACCACCGATACCACCTCCCCTGCTGCGATCTCCAGCGAAATGCCTTTCAGCACGGCAAGCTTTCCGTAATCCTTTGTGATGTTCTTTGCAACGATCATGGGGCTAAATGTACAAAAAAGAGGATCAGTGCTGCCGCATCCATTCCAGCACGAGCTGAAAATGATCACCGGGCGCATCCGGGTGTGTAAGCAGATCGATGTGGCCGTAGTCATGGCGGAAGCCGTGTTTCTTTCCGACTTCCACATACCGCGTGTCCGCAGCATTTGTTTCGGCCAGCAGCTTCTGCACATCGCGCGGATGCCCGAGCACGTCGTCCTTTACACCGGTGAGCGAAAGCATGGGCGGAAGCGCCAGCTGCCTCAGTTGCCGGTGATAATCCAATCCATCCGTTGTATCGGTCCACGAATCGGTATACACCCAGCGGTTGGTATCGAGAAAGAATTTCCGCGGCTCGTTGTCAGATCCGAAGCCGATGGCCCTGGCGGGAAGATAACCGGCTATCGCCGCCGCGGTGCGTCCCGCGAGGTTCCACATCAGGTCGATCATAAAGAAGCGCTTCAGCGTGCGGATATAAATTTTCCGCTTGGTACCGAAAAAGATCATGGAACGGACGGAATGGCTTTGATGAAAACGCGCGTACCATGCAAGCAACAGCACTCCGCCCCACGAATGCGCCACCAGGTGGACCGGCTGATCGCCGCGCAACAGGCGGATGCGGGCAAGCACTGCCGGCATATCTTCCGTTATGGCTTCGTACTGGCCGTGCTTAGAGCTCCGGCTTACCCGCGGTTCGCTTTTACCTTTGCCGCGCAGGTCGGGAACGTACACATCGTATCCCTCCGCCGCCAGGAAAGGCGCAAGCCCTTTGCCCGATCCGGAATAAAATATCTTTCCGTTCTCGATCGAGCCGTGGATCATGAGCACGGGAATACCGGCCGGCTCTGAGCAGAACCTTTCTACCGATATCGTATCGGTATCATTAATGGCAATCCGGATATTCTCGCGTTTCATGTGTGCATCTGTCATCCGCAAAATAAATGAAAAGCGCAGAAATCGCCCCTATAAATAAAGCCGGAACCATACGGAAAAAAATTCCGCAAAAATTTGGAAATAACGATCAAAGCATTTACATTGTTGAACCTTTCATTTACTTGGGTTTAAAAAACGTTCTTTTCCTTCCAAAACAACTTTAAGTGCTAATTGAACGGGTAAAGTCATCCCCCACGACTTTACCCGTTTTTTATTTGCCCCTTTTGAGGATTCCACTATTTTTGCCTACTTAATTAAAAAACTTGCAGGTTTATGAATATTCATGAATACCAGGCCAAAGAGATCCTGAAGAAATACGGAGTGAAAATACAGGAAGGCATCCTGGCCAATACGCCGGAAGAAGCCGTAACCGCTGCTCAGCAACTTACCGGGCAGACAGGCACTCAGTGGTATGTGATCAAAGCGCAGGTGCATGCGGGAGGCCGTGGTAAAGGCGGAGGCATCAAGCTGGCCAAGAACCTGGACGATGTGAAGAACCTCTCCTCGCAGATCATCGGTATGAACCTGGTAACCAAGCAGACCGGCGCCCAGGGAAAAAAAGTGCACATGGTGCTCGTGTCTCAGGATGTATTTTATCCGGGAGCCTCCGAGCCAAAAGAATTTTATATGAGCGTTCTGCTCAACCGCGCCAACGGCCGTAACATGATCATTTATTCTACCGAAGGCGGAATGGACATTGAAGAAGTAGCGGAAAAGACCCCGCATCTCATCTTCAAGGAAGAGATAGATCCGAGAGTAGGCCTGCAACCTTTCCAGGCGCGCAAGATCGCATTCAACCTCGGGCTCACCGGCGAAGCTTACAAGGAGATGGTAACATTCGTGACCAGCCTTTACAAAGCTTACGAAGCTACCGACTCCGCCATGTTCGAGATCAATCCCGTACTGAAAACTTCCGATAACAAGATCATCGCTGTAGACGCAAAAGTAAACCTGGACGAGAATGCGCTTTACCGCCATCCCGATCTCGAAGCGCTGCGCGATACACGTGAAGAAGATGAGACCGAAGTGGAAGCTGCCGCGCACAATCTCAACTATGTGAAGCTCGACGGGAACGTAGGCTGTATGGTGAACGGAGCAGGCCTCGCAATGGCTACTATGGACATCATCAAGCTTTCCGGCGGCGATCCTGCCAACTTCCTCGACGTGGGTGGAACCGCAGACGCCAAGCGCGTGGAAGAAGCATTCCGGATCATCCTCAAAGATCCCAATGTAAAAGCAATACTTGTAAATATCTTCGGCGGCATTGTTCGCTGCGACCGCGTGGCCCAGGGTATCGTGGACGCCTATAAGAACATAGGCGACATCAAGGTCCCCATCATCGTGCGACTGCAGGGCACAAATGCCGAAGAGGCCAAAAAGATCATCGATAATTCAGGCCTGAAAGTACATTCTGCCATCCTGTTGCAGGAAGCGGCCGAAAAGGTAAAAGAAGTACTGGCCTAAGCATATCCACAGACAGAAAATCCCGCTACGGCGGGATTTTTTCGTTTAGCGATCACTGTTATGAAAGAATTCCACCCTCCCATTCACACACGCGAAACCGAAGAGCTGGTCGTCATTGCGCACGCTTCTCCCGAAGAGTGGCAGCACGAAGCTATTGACCAGGCTCAGGCAGAGCTGCGGCGACGCGGCATTACCGCAGACGAGCAGCAGTCCATCCTGAATATATGGCGGGACGCGCAGGCAAAAAAGAAGATCGAAACAGAACAACGGCGCGCACTGAACAAAACGGAAAATTATTCCGCGAAGCAGATGCTGATGATCGTGGTCTCTGTTCCTCTTATATTCCTGATACGGTGGAAAACGGATCATTCGCTGGTGGAACTGTGGCGCGAGAATTACAAGCGCAAGTTCTGGCAGCGGCTTATATTGCTGCTGATAGGCACCTCCGCCTGGATCGCCCTGATCTGGGCCATATACATCGTCTATAAATAGAAAGGAGCAGCTGTGCAGCTTTTCTCCCGCACGGCTGTCTATCTTCAAAATCCTTTTATGAAAAAGATATTGCTTCTCGTGCCATTCGTGGCCACTCTCATCCTGGGATGTGATCCCGATCCTTCCGTGGAAAAAGCGATCATCGGCGAATGGAAATGGATCCGCTCCGTCGGTGGATTCAGCGGGGCCGACACATTGGCGCCCGGCCCCGCTGATACCGTTATCCTCACATTACAATCCGACCAGACGTGGAAAAAACAACAGAACGGACAGATCCTGATGCAGGGCGGGTACACGGTCTCACAGGTCACCAGCATTTACACGGGGCAACCGGCGCCCGCTCTGTTCCTCGATGTCTCTGCAGGAGATGAGCTGCTCATCACGGTAGATAATAATGACCTCGTGCTTACCGAAAACCATACCGAACCGTACGTTCATTCCTACAAGAAATTTCCGTGAATATTACAGCTCCTGGATCAATCGCCGACGCCATACATTTTTCTCGTCTGATCGCCCATGATGATGACCGCTTTCTTCCGGGAAAGAATGCGGTGCATAAAGAATGTTGCCAGCCGGTTACCGCGCCCCGAAACGAACGAAGGAACTTTTCCGAGACGGCGGAAGCATTCATCCGCCACTTCTTCCGGTTGCTGCAGCGGCGGCCTCAGCCATCCCGATACTTTCGGATTGGTATGGACATAGTTGGGAGTAGCGATCGCGCCGGCACAGCAGGCGAGCACATCGATGTTCTTCCGCTTCCATTCGTACCACAATCCTTCGGCAAATACACGGTTGAAAGCTTTGGTGGATGAATACGTGGTAAGAAAACCGGAACCCTGGAAACCCGCCATCGACGACATGAAGATCATCGCTCCCCTGCCCTTCTCCGCCATTTTTGAGCCGTAATGGTGCGCCAGCTTCACCTGTCCCGAAAGGTTCGCAGCGATGATCCGTTCATGCGCATCAAGGGGATGATCGAGAAAAGGGCCGATGTACGACAGCGCGGCATTGTACACCAGCAGATCGACGGGAGCATCTTTTGTCTGCGAGCTGATCTCCCCGGTAATGTTTTCTCCCGACAGGTCGCAGGCCACCGTTGTCACATTTACATTGCAGCTTTTTCGTATCGCATCCGCCTGCGCCTCCAGCACATCCTTCCTGCGGGCTATCATGATAAGATCCATGCCTTCGCGCGCAAGCCGCTGTGCAAACGCGAGCCCGAGCCCTTCAGAAGCTCCGGCCACCAGCGCGGCGCGCCCGTATTTTTCCGTCAGGCGCTTCATCAGCAAACCGTATTCTCATCCGCAACAGTGAAGGGATGAATGGATCTCCACATCCTGTACAATACCAGTATGGGAAACAGCAGCCAGCAGAGATTGGCAAAAAGCACACGTCCTACCTCAGGTGTGGCGTGCTGCCCGTTGATCTCTTCAAAAAGAATAATGGTGACATTCGTAAGCATGACAGACGCCCAGATAATGCTTCCGAACCGTATCCAGTCCCTGCCTTTCCAGAAGGCGTACGTGGCTACAGCGTAAAACGGGCCGAAGAAGACCGAATCGATCCAGATGGTAGCTCTCCACCAGGCCGGGCGCGCCATCAGCACCGGATCGAAGTTCCGGCCGTACCAGTGGATCAGATCCACCATCCATACCGGCGGCCATACGGGATATTTAAAATTTTCCGGATCGGCGATAATGATCTGCTCAATATCGATCATGTAAGTCACGAAAATAAAATTGACGATAAAAAAAACGATGAAGGCAATATCGAGAGGACGTTTCTTAAGCGGGATCGTTTTGCGTTTCATAGGAGATTGTTTGGTGCATTGAAACTACAAAAAAAACCACGGGCAAGCAGCTTCTTCCGGCGTGGAGGATCACACAATCTGATCGCGATCTTCAGATTGTTCAGCCCGGCTTCCGGCAAACTGTCATTATTCCTGAACGCTTATTTTTCAAACGCACGGCCAATGCACCGGGTTATATTTTTCGCAATATCTCCCGTAGCATCCAGTGCGGGATTAAAGATCGTTACGCTTATCCCTGCTATCCTTCCTGTCTTCAGCAGGTTTCCGATACAGTATTCCGCTTCTTCGAATTGCAGGCCGCCGGGAAGACGATAATCCACCGCGGGATTGATCTCATCGTCCAGCACGTCCGTATCAAAATGGATCCAGTAGCCGTCGACTGGCAGCTCTTTTACATGATCGAGAATTTCAGCTGTTGTTTTTTGTATTCCGTTCTCCCGGATGAATGCGAGATCGAAACAGGTTATGGCCGTATCCCGGATATCCTGTGATCCGTACTTCTGCGTCTCTTCCCAATCACGTTGCCCGATGTGGACCACGTGCTCATCCTTTACGTACGGCGTCCGGTTATTGATATTGGTCAGCAGCTCAGGACCGCGGCCTGTTACAATGGCCAGATCCATATCGGCCAGCTCGCCGGTAACCGATGTTCCGGTTGATAAAAATCCGCGTGCGCATCTATAAAGATCAGCCCATAGGTCCCTTTTTCTTTCAAGCCTTGCAGAATTCCGGGAAGAATGCTGCAATCGCCCCCGAGCACCAGGGCGAAGCATGGCCTGTTCGCCGTGTGCAATACAGCTTCTCCAAGAGCCAGGGAGAACTGGCGTATGGCTCCAGGATTTAAGCAGCCGGTACCCGGATCTCTTTCGATATTGTACAACTGGTTCAATGTGGGCACATGCACAACAGGGTGTTTTGATCGCACCTGCTCCGCAAGACCGGCATCGAGCAGGCTTTCCGCCAGGCGCTCCACACCGCCGGGCGTCAGCCCTAAAATGGAAGGCGCTGAAATGATCTCAATATCATAGTTTTGCGCGTTCATTATATTCCGTTACACTTTCAGGGAAGATAATTCACTCTTCCCGCGGAAAATGTAATTTACAAAATATAACGTTGTACGTGTTGCAGGAAAGTCGCGAACGACGCGTTATTTACCGGGTCTTACCAGGATTTTTCTTTGCGTTGCGCGAAAAATTTTCCGGAAGGAATATTCTTTTCTGTTGCCAGCCATACGGCTGTATCGGCTCCCTGGTCTGCGGTAAGCGGCGCATCGGGCCCGCCCATATCCGTCTTCACCCAACCGGGGCTCATGGCATTTACCTTAATGCCCGTATCAGACAATTCTCCTGCGAGCTGTATCGTAATTCCGTTCACCATCAGCTTGGACATACGGTAAGCCGCGTGACCGCCGCGCCTGAGATCGTTCAGGGTTCCCATTCCGCTCGACATATTGATGATCCTTGCATCCTGCGAGCGCTTCAGCAAGGGCAGCATGGACTTTGTGATCCGCAGCAGGCCGTAGAAATTAGTTTCGAGCACCCACCGGAAACGGCCGAGATCGAAATCGAGCGCGGGCCTTGTATCGATGACGGCGGCATTGTTCACCAGCACATCAAGGCGATCGAAATTCTCGTTCATGAATTTTTCAAGCGAAGCTACGCTTTCGTCGTCCACCACATCCACGCGGAAAGGAACCGCATTCTGTCCCAGTTCTTTCGCCACTTTTTCCGCCTGTTCCTGATCTCTTCCGGTTACGACTACGCGGAACCCTTTTCCAATAAGCTGCCGTGCGATGGCATTTCCTATTCCGCGTGTAGCTCCTGTTACCAATGCGATCTTTTCCATCGTACCGTTTCGTCAGATAAAAGGTTCAAGATATTGTTCGCCGAGGTTCCATAAGCGGTCTCCGGCTGCATTGCCGCCGGACGACGCGGGAGTTTCAGATGTCCCGGACTCTTCCGGCTTTAAGGACGGCTCGGGCTTTTCCTCTTCGTCCATATGGTACTGTACCGGACCTGGAGCTCGATCAGGGTCCTGATCTGTTCTCTCTGCGCTGCGGATGATAAGAAACAGGTCCGCCAGAGAACAGGTTGTATCCTTGCCGGTTTGCGGTGCGGCATCAGTCTTAACGGCTGTTGTGAGTAAACGGTCTGTTTTCATAACATAATGTTTTAATGGTTAAATACCCCGCCTTTCAAATATACGGGCTGTCTGTCCCGGAGTTTCCTTTTTGTTTGTATATACAAACGACAAATGAAAAAAAATCACTTTTCCAGCCTGGCGGCAGCATCGTATATCATGGTGGTGAGCTGGCAGGTCTGCTCCGTTCCCAGGATTTCGCGGTAGCGGCCCAATACATTATTCCACGCCTCTTTTACCCGTTTTTCCATACTCACACCTTTCCGTGTGGGATATACGAAAGTGTTTTTCCCTTCCGAACTACGCTCCAGCAGTCCTTTCTCCTCCATCTTCTCTATCATCCGGGTCACGGTAGACGGCGTCAGCATTGTCATCTCGCATATCTCGCAGGGCTGCAGGGCCGGCTGCTCGATCACCGCCATCAGTATATAGGCATGTGAAGGAGAAAGGCCGATCAGCCCGTATTCTTCTTCCGCTATCCTGTTGATCACCCGGGAAAGAGCGTTCGCCGAAAACAAAAGGCACTGGCAGTACGGTGATCTTTTCTCTTTCATTACGATACAAATATATACGTCATATTTGTATATACAAATAACATTTGATCCTTTTAAAAAAATTTCACACTTCATCTGTTGCAAAACAAAGAAAGGATGACATATATTTGATATCAAACTAATATCATACTGATCAACCATGGAAACTGAAAAAATTACCCGCCCCGGAAACGGATTCATCGTCTTTGTTCTTTTACTTCTTATGATCGGCGCGTCCATCGTTACTTTTGCGATGGAGATCCCCGCCGCCGGAATTCCTCTTGCTGTCGTCGCATTCTTTATGATCTTCGGGTTCCTGGTAGTAAACCCGAACCAGTCCTCCGTTCTTACCTTCTTCGGTAAATATGTGGGGACCGTGAAGCAGAACGGCTTCTTCTGGACCAATCCCTTCTACCTGAAGAAAAAGATCAGCCTGAGAGCGCAGAACTTCGATACCGAGCAGCTGAAGGTGAACGATAAAATGGGAAATCCCATACTCATAGGCGCTGTGCTCGTGTGGCAGGTAGAGGACACGTACAAGGCTGCATTTAATGTGAACAATTACGTGGAGTTCGTGAGGATCCAGACAGATTCCGCGCTTCGCCAGCTTGCTTCTTCCTATTCTTACGACACGTTCGAGGACGAGCACGCCTCCATCACCCTGCGCAGCGGCGGCGACGAGATCAACGGAGTGCTGGAACAGCAGATCTCCGACAGGCTTACGCTGGCCGGTATCAAAGTGATAGAAGCAAGGATCAGCCACCTTTCATACGCGCCGGAGATCGCTCACGCCATGCTTCAGCGGCAGCAGGCCACAGCGATCGTGGCAGCACGGCAGAAGATCGTGGAAGGCGCAGTGGGCATGGTGGAAATGGCACTGACCGAGCTGAGCAAAAAGAACATCATCACGCTCGATGACGACAAGAAAGCCGCTATGGTAAGCAACCTGATGGTGGTGCTCTGCGGCGACAAGAATGCGCAACCGGTGGTGAATACCGGTACGCTTTACCAATAAAGGGTTTATGGAGATACAGGAAAAGATACTCTGGGAAGAGCGCCTGAAAATGCGTGATAACTGGATATGGCAGCTGGTGATCGTGAGCAGCCTTTCGGGCATCGGCGTCATGACAGGCTTCTTCATCAGCGAAAGGGAAAAATGGTATATCATACTGATCCCTTTACTACTGATCGGGGGAATGGATGCGCTGGTGGTAGCCCTGCTCCGAAGTATGAAGCTGGACCTCGCCATCACGCGCAGCGGCTTTTATTACAAGATGTGGCCGCCGGCGCGCTCCTTCCGTTCCATCGCATGGAGCGAAGTGCAGGAGATCCGTTTCGTGAAGCCGCCTCTGCCGGGATATGGCAAAAAAGTGAAATGGAAGTACGGCACATTGTACCTGATGAGCATGAAAAAAGAGAAAGGGCTGGAGCTGCTTCTCCGCAACGGAAAAAAAATGTTCTTCACTACGCTCCAGCCGGATGCTGTCCGCAGCATTCTGCAAAAGGCCGAGATCAAAGTGCCGGTTATAAATTCGTGAGTATGTCCGGGAAAAAGAATTTTGTATTACGGTTGGATGAGGAAACCTATAAGGCCCTGGAAAAATGGGCGCAGGATGAGTTCCGCAGCGTGAACGGGCAGATCGAATGGATACTTAGTAATGCGCTGAAAGATAATGGCAGGGCAAAAAAAACAAAGAAAGAGTGACGCGTTACGTTCAGCTTCCGTAATAAACTCTCATCTCGTCTTCGATGTTCTTTCGCAGGTCCATCAGCCGCACGGCGTACTCCTGCATCTTGCGCTGCTCTTCCGTTTCCGGCAGGTATTTTGGTACAGGCACCGGAGTTCCGTTCTGATCGACCGCTACGAAAATGATAATGCAATGCGTGTTGTGAACGTAGTCTCCGGCTTCCGGCTTTTTGCTGAACACATCCACGGCAATGTGCATCGACGAATTGCCGGTATGGATCAGGCGCGAGCGGATCTCTACGAGGTTGCCGATATGGATCGGCTTGAAGAAACGGATCCCGCCGACGTAGATCGTTACTGCGTAACCGCCGCACCAGTTCACCGCGCAGGCGTAGCCCGCCTGGTCGATCCATTTCATTACCGCACCGCCGTGCGCTTTTCCGCCGAAGTTCACATCTGTCGGCTCCGCAAGAAAGCGAAGCTCGAGACTTTCTTTTCCCATTACTTGTTTTACTGTTTGATGATGCGGTAACGATAGCTTTGTTTGCCCTCCGTAATTTCGAGCAGGTAAGCGCCGCCGGGTAATTGTCCCAGGTCGAGCTGTACTGTGGCGCCTGCAACAGGCAGGCTATACACTGTTTTACCTGACATGTCAAGTATCCGCGCCGTAGCATTTGCCACGCCGTGCACGGAAGTCACCGTAATATATTGCTCTGTGGGATTCGGATAGATCTTCCATTGTTCCTGCAGCTCATCTTCCGTTCCGGAAAGATTGAATACGGTAATGGTATCGGAAAGCGTACAGCCGTTCACGTCAGTTACTTCGAGAACGTAATTGCCCGCCGGCAAACCTGAAATGTCCTCCGTGGAAGCTCCGTTGCTCCAGTCAAATGTGTATGGGATAGTGCCTCCCGTAACGGTTGCATTCACCGCACCGTCCGACGTTCCCGCACCCGACTCGTGTGTAGCGCTCAGCGAAAGTACGATTGCCGGAGGCGAGGTGATCATGGAAGATGAGGACGCTGTGCAGTTCTGCGCATCGGTAACCGTTACGGTATACGATCCCGCAGAAAGACCGGCTGCAGAAACCGTAGTATCGCCGTTGCTCCAGGCGTACAAGTAGCCCGGCGTACCGCCGGAAACTACTGCGGAAGCGCTTCCGTCGGCCGAGCCGGCGCACAAGGTATTTTGCGCGTTAATAGTTACGGTGATCTGCGAAGGTTCTGTAACGGTAAAAGAAGCGGTGGATGTGCATCCGGACGCATCCGTCACAAGCACGGAGTATGTGCCGGCCGCCAGGCCTGATACCGCAGCGGTGGTATCTCCGTTGTTCCAGCTATAATCATACGGTCCGGCGCCGCCGGAAACCGAAACGGATCCCGCTCCGTTCGTTCCCCCGAAGCAGCTTACATCCGTATGGCCTGCGGTGATATTGATTGCGGCAGGTTCGGTTACACTCACTGAGGACGTCGCCGTACATCCGTTGTCATCTGTGATGGTGACGGAGTATGTTCCCGCGCTCAGACCGGAAATGGACGAGCCTGTTCCGCTGTTGCTCCAGGAATACATGTAGGGAAATACGCCACCGGCCGTAAGCGAAGAAGCCGTACCGTCCGCAGCGCCGTTGCAGCTTACATCTGTATGCGACAACCCGGGCACGATAGCGAATGGTTCTGTTATCGTTACGAGCGAAGACGACTGGCATCCGTTCGCATCTGAAACGGTAATGGTATAAGTGGAAGCTGCAAGCCCGCTCACCGAAGCGTTCGTTCCTCCCTGGCTCCATGCATACGTATAGGGAATGCTGCCGCCGGAAGAATATACTGTGGCCGTTCCCGAATTTCCGCCGTTGCACAACACATTGGTCTTTGCAACGCTGTCTATTGCCGGTCCGCCGACGTTGCTTACAATGACCGTATCGGTCGTTGCGCAGCCGAGCGTATCGCTCACGGTTACCTGGTAAACTCCCGCCGCAAGATTGAAAGCTGTATCATTGGATGATGGCGGAACCGTATTCCACTGATAGGAATACGACATCGGTCCTGTAGCCTGTGTCCACGCAGTGCCGCTGTTGACAACGCACAACGACGGAGTAGATCCGCTTGTGAGCGTAGGGGCCGCTCCTACCCTGAGCACATAGCCGGAATAAGACAACGGAATATTGAATGTCCCGAAGAACGGATTCGAAGCGGTGCCGCTCACATATACCGTCAGGCTATATGATCCCGTCACAGGCGGAATTCCGTACAGGTTTACGCATCCCCTGCTGTTGCCGGGAAATGTGCAGTTCGACGGGTTACAGGCAAACTGAAGACCCGGAGGAAGCCCCGAAACGCTGTCGATCCTCATGTAGTTTATCGTAAAGTTAAAGCCGGCGATGGTCGTATCGGGGGGCACGACAAGCGTGAAATCCTGGATGTAGAACTGTCCCGCACAGCCCGGCGAAACATTGGTGGAAGCATCGGGATAAATCCCCGGCTGAGTGTACGAAGGATCGGGAACACAAAGCTGGGCGTCCGCACGGAATGCTGCGCAAACGATAAGACAGGCGGAAATCAGTAATGATCGTATCATAAGTATGAAAATGAGCGAAAAGTTACTAAAAAACCGGCACTTGCCTGTGACCGCCGTGTTATGGGCTTACAATCGGTACCTCAGGCAATTCAGGCGGGGCGGGTACGCGGAGCGCGGCCCATATACCAGCCGAGCCACAGGCCTGCAAGCGCCCAGCCCAGCAGCGTGTCGATCACCTCTCCGGTAAGATAGCTCGCAGGAGTCTGCCACCAGTTCCAGTCCATCAGATCTGCCTGCAGAACGCTGAAAACGGCAAACGCCATCACTGCGAGCCAACGCGACAGGAATGTCGTAAAGCCGGTGCACCTGCTTAACAGCCAGGAGACGATCAGCGCCGCAAACAGGTTCAGCAGAATGCCGATCACCATTGCAGATCCCATGGAATTGTGATAGGATTTGTGAAAATGCACCATCGCCCAGGGCTTACCTTCCATTTCCGCCATCATATTTTCATGGTCTGCCTGCGATAGATCTGGAGGCGTGCCGGGCATCCTATAGACCCCATCCTCTGTTGCGTAAGTGTCGAGCAGCGCCAGCACCGTATCCTGTTGCGGAAGATACTCCATCGAATTAGTGTGGAACGGAAGCACCATCCACGAAAGCGCCTGGTAAACAAAAACGATAAGCGTAGCGACTAAAGAAGCAATGATCACCTTTTTCATATATAATGTAGTTTGGTTTCGACTGCAAACGGCGTAGAGAAATCCGCAGTTCTAAAATACAAAAAAAAGTAACCGGGTAAATGGATCCGGAAGCACAGACAATACTTTGGCAAAAAGTACACAGTAAATTAACATGAGAAAAAAGTGTAGTTTTAGAAATCCTCCTGCGTACTATTTTCGTTAATTATACTGCTATGCAAACAACTACCCCGGCCATTAACTGGAAGCAGATCTCCAGTCTTGCAGCGCTTAATGCTGCCGTTGCGATAAGCTGGATCGCCTACTCCAACTACCAGGTCCGCGTGCTCGAAAAATTTCAGCTAATGGATCTTGGCTTTTTCCTGGTGGCCGCCCAGGGAGCCATCATGGTGCTGATCCCTCCGCTGGCGGGCCTTGTGGGAGATTACATGATCCGGAGGAACAGCAACTATTTCGTCGTATATACAGTTGGAATCAGCGTTACCGCAATGGTGTTCATGATCGTTTCGTTCACGCTCGGCAACTCTTATATTCTGCCGCTCCGTGCAGCTTTTCCATTCATGATCGTGCTGTGGCTTATTTCCATGAATATACTTCACAGTCCGGCAAACTCGATGGTGGAGCTGTTCGCGCCGGCGCAGGAACTTCCGAAAGTAATGGCTCTCATCACCGTCACTACGGGTATCATTATGGCGCTGGAACCGATCATCATTCCGATCATCGATTATCTCGGCGCGCCGCTTACTTTTCTCACAGGCGGCGTTCTGCTTATTGTCACAGGTTATATTTTCCGCAGGACCACAGCAAACATCGAGCTGAAACGGAAAGTGAACGAAACCAGCGAGCGGTCGCGCTTTGCGGTCGTTATCCTTGCGGGGCTTCTTTTCGGGATCCTGATGGGACTTGTGAACAACGATGCTTTCGTGTGGATCACCAACGAAAAATTTTCCGCCTACAGCACCGGGCTTTTCGGAACGCGGCATTTTGTTTCCATCATACTGGCTGTTTCAGCTTTGCTGGCATTTCCGGCCTCGTCGTTTGCCGCACGACGCGGGCTTATGTTCTCGCTCATCGTGGCATTTCTTACGGGCGTCACCGGGTTTATGATCTTATGGCTGCCGGCTTTTACGTTCTTCAATTTTACCGGCTGCCTCCTGCTGGGCGCAGGTATCAGCCTTGCGGCGGTGAGCGCGTTTCCGCTCGCGTTGAATAACCTGGAGCCGCGACACATCACATTCGGCACAGGCATCTTCTTCGGTTGCAGCGAATTGTTTACCGGTATCCTTAATCTCTGCTTCTTTTCGTAGGTCAGATCTCTTTGTACAGGTATATGGTAAAATCACCGGGAAGGTATCCGTTCACAACTTCCCAGCGGGATGCCAGGCCGCGGCAGAAGTTGATCATCTCTACCTGGTCGTAAGCATTCATCAGGTTTCCCCGCTCAAAGACTTCTTTGTCGAGCAGATTAAAGGCAACTCCTTTTCGCGCGGTATCGTACATCTTACGAATGACATTGAAGGGGAACAACAGGTTGTCCGAATGATAGCTCAGCACGCCGGAAGCAAGCACATAATCAACTTCCGGAAGACCGTCCGTAACGAAGTCGTGCCGGTAAAAATAAGCATTCGCAGCGCCTTTATATATCTGCTGCGCAGCTTCTATAAATTCGGGAAGATGGTCGGTACCGACATACGTAAAATCGTGGAACCGTTTATCCAGGAACGCTTTCAGATCACCGTAACCGCAGCCCATATCGAGAACCGTGCAATGGCTGATATCGCCCACGCCTGTCAACGCTTCAAAACGCTTCTGCTGGCTGTCAAGGTTTTTCCATCCCTGCCCGTGTATATGGTCGCCGGGCTTCATCCGGATCAGCTCACGATGATAATGAATGATGGTGGCTTTCTCAATAGTGTCCATAGCGTTACAGTGTTCGTCCCTCTTTTTTATATTCTCTTCTCACTCCTTCAAGCACATCTTCCGTGGTGATCCCCGTGCGTTTATCGCGCAGGATCCTGAGCGAGCAGTAGCGCAAAACGTTTGCGATAGCGCCACCGGACATGGGATATTTTTCCGCGATGGAATCCCATTCCACGTAGCTTTCCATTTGTTCCGGCACTGTGCTTTTCCACAACTTCATACGTTCGTCGTAGCCGGGCAGCGGGAAATAGATCATCGACTGGAATCTTCTTGCAAACGCTTCGTCCAGGTTCTGCTTCAGGTTGGAAGCAAGTATCACCACTCCGGGATAATCCTCGATCCGTTGCAGCAGGTAAGCTACTTCCTGGTTGGCATACCGGTCGTGAGACGATGAGGTAGCAGTACGTTTTCCGAACAACGCATCCGCTTCGTCGAAGAAAAGGATCCAGTTCTTGTTCTCGCCCATATCGAAAACATTAGCGAGGTTTTTTTCCGTTTCCCCGATATATTTCGATACTACCATCGACAGGTCGATACGGTACACATCTTTTTGCGTTACTTTTCCGAGCAGGCAGGCGGTAAGCGTTTTTCCCGTTCCCGGAGGCCCGTAGAAAAGGCTCCTGTATCCCGGCTTGATCTTTTTTCCCATCACCTTATCGTCGGCGAGCTGGCTTCCGTATTCGATCCATGCGCGTATCTCGTCTATCTCGTCCTGCACATGTTCTTCGAGCACGAGATCGTCCCATTCCATTGATGTGGTAAGCAGCTTCGCGGGAAAGTTCATATTGAAATCGGGCTTGTCGGTCTTTCCCGAAGTGATATAACCGAGATATTCGTCGCGGATCGTAATGCCGCCGCTCATCATCGGCTCGCCCGCTTCCACGGTATGGATCTTCATTACCGCTTTCCCGTGAAAAAGGCTTCCCTGCTGCAGGATATACTGCGCATGTAGCCGCCGTGTGATGTCATTACCGGCGAGGATGAACAGCAGCGTTTCTCCTGTAGGCAGGAACCCGCCGTGGTTCTTTCCTTTTAGTCCGCCGAACTCGGTAAACCCCCGGTCGAAGTTTGTGTTCCTGGTAAAAAATATATCGAGCATCTGCGGACGGATGTGCGGTGCAAGCGCAAGAGCAAGCGCCGTACGTTCCTCGAAGCTGAAGCCGGATTCACGCACCAGCGCCGCGTAATTGGAATCATCGTCCGAAAGGTCCGGCGGAACGATCTCTCCGATGCTTTTATAATCGGAAGGATTATTGAAATAGAACTTCAGCTGAGCGTCTATCAGCTCGCCCAGCCAGTCCAGTTCTCTCGCTATCGTAGCGCTGTTCTGTTGCAGCTCTTTCATCTCCATGTCACGTATAAAGGTTTTTCCATCCACGGCAACCGGATCACCGAGATCGGCCACGGCAAATGATCCATCAGCACATCGATCCCTTTTTTCTCTACTACCAGTCTCCAGGCGTCGTCACCCGCGGTTATACGTCCCCCACGCTGCAGGAACGATTCGCGGATCGCTTCGATGCTGCTGTTGTTCACGATGGTCCATTGCTGAATGATGGCAGAAAGCATTCCGTCGCAAACCGCTTTTTCGTCATCGCTCACTTCCACGTTGCGTTCGAGCGGTCGTGAACCGGCTACACCGCACAACAGCTTGTTCAGCGCCAGGTGATACTCGGGATGACCCGTCTCTCCCGTAACTACGTACTGCAGTATGTGAACCGCGCGGTACGCGGCGGCAGCGCTTATGAATACGCCTTCCTTCATCAGCTCCAGCCGTTCGAACAATTGCTGAAGAAAAGGAAAAACGATCACAAGTCCTGCATTGTGTATATAAATATTTTTTTCCGCCTCTACATCTTCTTTTTCGTTTTCCTTTTGTACAGAAGATACAGGCTTGTTCTCCGGAGCAGCCTTATGTACGATCACATCATCTTCGCGGATCCGTTCCAGCTCATGCTGTATCGCCGCACGGAAAAGCGGTGAGAAACTTCCTGAAAAGGCCGCCATTTTATCTTCAGCTGCCTGGAAAGCTTCCGCGCTGTATCCCGCCGGGTGATTCGAAAGCACGAGGTCCCAGAGGCCGACGGCAAATTCCGTAGATACAAAATTCTGCCTGCCGGAAAGAAATACGAAAGCGTATTCCCAGAAAAGCGCAGCTCTTTGTGCGTGCGACATTCCCGGAAGCTGAACTTCCATGAAATGGTAGCTGTCTTTTGAAAAAGAAGAAAATACAGGGAACGATCCCGGGAACAGAAAACCCGAAAGCCTGTACAGTACCGGTGCATCCAGCTTTTCGAACAGCAGTTTTCTGAGCACGGGAACTTTCAGTATCCTGACCGCCATCAGCCGGAAGGCGGCGGGATGCCGTTTCCATACATATTCAAACAGGCGCTTGAAATCGTATGTTTCAAGATACCGCGCCCATGAAGGCAGAAAGCCTGTGAGAAGAAATTGTTCCAGCGCTTCCACGTCTGCCGGTTGTGCTGAGCTCTCTTCGGCGGGTGCGTTCTTTGCCACCTGCTCAGCAGGAACCTTTTCCTTTTCAGGCGAAAGCTGTTGCTTAACTCCGGAAATAACGCCCAACTCTTCAGCGAGCAACTGGACAATATTGGCAAGACGCCCGCGATCAAGAATAGCAGCAAGCCGGACGATCAGCTCTTCCGCATCTGTTCCGTGCCGTGCCGACAAGCGGCTCATGAAATTCCGCAGATGGCGGATATCGGGAACCGTAACTGACAATCCATAGAAAAAAAGGTATGAGACAAACTCGCGGAAAACAACCGGCTCCCCGGAAGAATGCTTGCGCAGCTCCTGCTGAACCCGCGGATACAGGGATGCCGTTTCCTTGTGCAGCGGAATAGCGCTGTGCGCGTACAGTAACAAATACGTCTGCTCATCTATTATTTCTGTCATTCGCAGCGCAGCTTCTTCATTACCGGCAAGCTCTTTCATCGCTGCGATCAGCGCGCCGGGCACCGATTGAAGTATTTCACGGAAGATCGACGGAATACGGTGATGGCTGTAGCTTTTTGCCCACCACGGCAGCCTGCCGTGCTCCAGGTAATAGATCAGGATGTCGAGCTTTGTCCTTGGATGATCTTCGTCTGTTTCGGTCAGTCCGGCACGGGTGAGCAGATCAGGACGTATCTCGCGATCCTTTTTTCCGTATGTTTTATCTTCTTCCGCAATTTCCTTCAGCAATTGAGGAAGCGCCGCATCGCCGGTGTACTGGTGCATGCGAAAAACCAGCAGCAGGCTCTGCAGCAGCTCGGTGTAAGCGATGTTGTAGTGCGCGGCCGTCCTGGTAACAAGATAACGCAGAAAAGATTTCCGGTTGAAGCGGCTGCCCTTTTCCACGAGCAGGTAAGCAAGAATAATTTCCCACTTTACCCTGGTGAACTCGCTCTCGCTCACGGAAATTTCCTTTCGCTCACTGCGCAGGCCGGTCCAGGCCTCAGCCGTATCTTTTATCGTATCGGTATAAGCCGGTTCCAGCAGGATGACAATTGTTTCAAGAAAAGATTCGGAAAAATTCCGCACCATCCTGTCGCGTATCTTCTGCTGAACGCCATGTTCCCGGATGAGGGAAGCGGTTTCTTCGGGATAGGTGTGTAAAGACTGCGCGAGCAATTTTTCAAACTGGCCTCGGTTATAGTTCCGTATAGATACCGGCATGCTTCCGTATAAGAGAAAGTGCTCCAGGTACAGCACAGCCTGGTACTCCTGCTCTTTTGCGGACGCTGTTGCGTCGGGTCCGGCAGCTGCCTGTGTGGCGGCAGGAACTTCTTCAACAAAAATATCTTTGATCACCGCAGGCAAAGGATGATTCCCTGAAGGAATATAAACCTGCGCCGCAGCCTGGTAAAGGTCATGTAACAACCTGAAGTAATCCAGTCCGTAATGAGCGGCGATACGGCGGATCAGACTTTTCAGGAATGTCTTCGCTTCGAAATACGAACTTTTTTCCGAAAGGAGATACTGAAAAATAAAAAGCCATTTTACTTTGCGGAAGCTTTGCACAGGGTCTGTAACTACCGGCTTCCGCGCATGCACTTCGTCCAGGCTTTCGGAATAGCGGAGAATTATACCCGCGTTGGAAGGCTCAAGCAGGTGCAGCGTCGCCACCAGCTGATATTCTGCAAACTGGAACACCAGCCGCTCTCTTACTTCCGCCGATCTTCCTTCCGCGTGCAGGAACCTGATCCACGCATCCTTCGCGTTCACCAGGATCTTGTCAAGCATGGAAGAAGGATCGCCGGCGCCTTCGGTCACGCTCCACCACGGGAATTGACCGCGGGTCATGAAAAAAAAGAAGGCCGCCGCCTGCCGTTCCTCATCCTTTACCGCATTCTCAGGCAATGTGAGAAAAGCGAGCTGATCCTTGAAAAATTCTTCTGCTTTTTCGCGGAGGCGCTCAAGAAATCCCGCCTCGAAATTATGGTATGGGATCACGCCGAGATCGAACTCGACCTTACGAATGGCGTGATGCAGCTGCGGAGGACAATATTTATCCATGAGAGCGCCAAGAAGCTCCGGTACCAGGTCCTGGCCCAGATGGCTGATCTTTTCCTGCAAAGCCATACCGATATTACGGTCTGCAGTTTTTGCCTCTATCTGTTGTAGCCGGATCACATGCATACCATACTTATTGCTGGTCCTGGTTTCCTTTCTGCAGGTCGTTCAGATACTTCGTCATCTGTATCGTTGAGTTTTTCAATCCCCCGCTGTAAGCAGGTATCGAAACTGCGGCCTTCAGATTATAATACAGCTGCTCGAAATCACGCAACTGGTCAAATTCAAGCCAGGACACGTAGGCGCGTATGTGCGCGGGCGTGTACTGGAAAATAAGCGACTCCACATAGCGCCGGTAACCTGCTTCGCCGAACCGTAAAGTAAATCCCGGAAAAATATAGCTCATCCGGTACATATAAAAGTCTCTGCCCACTTCGCTTTCGTCTGCGGGATATCCCGAAAGATCGGAATGATCGACCACGTAGAAATTATCGGAAAGGTCGCTCAGCCGGAGAATGCTTCGCTGAAATTTCCGGAACGCACCGTATGTGTTGGTGCTTTTTCTTATCGGGGCCAGCTTGATGTTGCCGCCATCCACATCGAGTGTAAGCTCAGGCGCCATACCGGGGGCTTTTACCTGGTAATTCTCCTCGTCCGCAGCCATCTTGAAAAAATTATAGATGCTTTTATTGTCACCCGCGAAAGTGTACTGATCCTGTGTAACGGATTTTACCTTTTCAGGATCTGTTCCTTCGGGGACCTTGCGGATGGAAAACACGCTGCTGATGAGATTATAGATCGGCTGCGAGGGACGGTTCGGGATGTTCAGCAATGCCCGGAGATTACTTTCAGGGCCGCCGGGTGAACTAAAGCTGCCGGCAGTTCCGCGATCCCGGCTCAGTGTATCATAATGCCTCAGGTAAGTTTCCTTCACTGTTATATCAGACCCGTCGCCATCGAACGCGCCGGACGAGGATGAGTATACCGGAAGCTGCTCGCTGTACATTCCCAGCAGGAAATCGAGAATATCATTCCGGCGTGTGGAAAAGTCCTCGGTGTCTGTCATAGCGTCCGTACCTTTTCTCACGTACTCCTGCGTGGGGCCCGGCAATGAGTCCCACACTCTTTCATCCTGCAGTATCTTTTCATCAAGATCAGGAATGGAAGCCACGTAGGATGTAAAGGACGCTAGCATCGAAGGAATGCGGGGAACTTTATAGAGAGGATTAAAAAAATATGTGCTGGTCTGTTTTTCTATCGAGTAAACCGACCTGATATTTTCGAGCTGGCCCAGAAAATTTGCGATCACCTGCTCGAAAAAAAGAAGGTATGCTTTCAGCTGGTTGGCCTGCGCCTTCCGCTGATCGGAGCTGGTAGAGGAAAGGCCGCGCTCGCCGATGCCATAGATATAGGGAAAGCTGTTCTGCAGGGAATAGTAGTCGGCGAAATTCCCGTACTTTCCTGTCGGAGCAGGATAGTCGAGAGGACTGCGCGCGGGATCGAGACGGAAAGAACGGTTGGATGTGCTTTCGAGCTGGCGGTAGTAATTGTTCATCGTCCGCTGCGAAATAGTTACCGCGTTGCCGTCGATACGAACAGTGAACGCATTGAGCGTTTGCGTAATGTTCAGCGTATAGATCGTATCCTCTATCGCCGGCAGATCCTCTCCGGGCGAAATGCTGTTGAGCCTTATCACTCCTTTGGTATTCCTGATGATCTGTATCAGCTCATTTACTTTTACGCTTGTGGGCTGCTCATCGAGATCGCTGTCATCTATAAACCCGCATTGCAGAGCCGGCCCGTCGAAGATCTCCGTCGTCGGTATCCCGCGTTTCTGCATTTCACCTAGTGTGTAGAAATGAATGCGGGGCTGAAGGCGCGTCGCTATGCGGTAGAGCACCAGCGCCACAACTTCTTCGGCACGGCTGCCTTTTTCTATATCGATATCGATGGCGAAGGTCTGCTGCTGTTTTTTCAGTATGCTGATGCTCCCTACCTGCTCGCCTACATTACGTACGGCCGAAAGCGCTTCCGTAAGGCCTGCCACGACATCATCTTCAGATGCGCCCTGCTCCAGAAGCACTGCTGCCGAGTACCGGCCTGTATCTCCGTCCGGACTTACCCAGGCATTCATTACGTGCGGATCAAGATCGATCAGGAACTTGCGGTAATCTTTCGCCGTTACGGGCGCCGAAGGCAGTATTTCACGCGCGGTGAACAGGCCCATGCTGTGAAGATCCACATCTCCGTTCTCGTCCGCAAGTATATCGTGTACGGGGAATGAAGATTTGTATCCCAGCTCGGTAAGCGTGTACGCAACTATTTCCAGTATTGTTATTCCCGGATCGTGAAGGTTGTAATCGGTCCATTTATCGGAAGAGAACTGGCGTATCCATTCCAGTCCCTTATCGTACAAAAGATCGAAATCTTCTCCCGGAGGAAGAAGATTTGTCTTGGGTATGTAATAAAGGTGCTGCACGTTTACTCCTGCTGTTCTTTTATAATCCGGTCCACCACAACTTAGTAAGATAATAGCGGATCACGATGCCCTCCCCGAAATTGCTGTGGGTGCGGATCTCGAGATTGTAATCGTGCGTTTTGCCGGTCCATCGCAGGTCGAGCCGGTGCCTGCGCCTGCCGTACCACGCGGAAGTTTTGTTGATCCTGTTCTTCGACCCTCCGAAAGTCGACAGCGCGATCGCATGTAGCAGCGCGTATTTGCCGCTGCCCTTCACACCGTACACCGCCGCCATGACCTCAAAGCCCTGCAGGCTGTCGAGGCCGGTAAGTATAGGATGCCAGTTCCCGTCGGCGGGAACCGTACGCTGCTGCTGCTGAAGATAGGTGCCGACGCGCCCCTGCATTCCGGTGATGCCTGCAACGTCAAGCTCGTACTGCGGCGCATTTGTTTTGATGCCGACAGTACCGTTTATATTCACCTGCCCGTTCTGGCGAAGCAGAAGCGAGGCTGCACCGGGTTGGGACAGCACAAGGTCCGGCTTGGTCTCATCTCCGGTAAATCCTAAAAACCACGCAGCATTGTTATCATTCAGGTTCGCCGTATTGGTGAAGAAAGATACCAGGTTCTTGTCGGCCGGTGGCTGCGGGGTCCCTGTTTCAATATCTTCGGGAGCCACAAGCAATCCTCCGCCCGGCGATTTGGAAAATCCGTCGTCCAGTATATTTACTACGGAATCGATCAGATCGCCGAATTTCTCCTGCGTCGGCATTTTGCCGTTCAGGAAATAATCCTTCAGTGTTTTTCTCGATAGTTTCATAATCCGATCAGTTTATTAACATCGAGCGTAAAAATATAATTCTGTGGCGGGCCAAAGCCCTGAAAACCTACTCCGCTGCCGTCATCGCCTGGGTTCACAATAAAGTTCGATCCGATGCCAAGGCTTCCGACTCCCGCAGCTTCCGGAAACGTGGCGTCGTCTTCCTGCGTGATGATATGGGCTTCCGCGGAAGCAAATACCGACCACGGCGCGAAGGCCTGTATTTCCCTGAACTCGGGCCACGGGAATTCCCGGATGTTATACTCGCCGTCATCCTTGTACACCCGCAGCACGGAAAACTTCCGGACCCCGGCGACATATGGCTGGGATTCTATAAAGTTGATCAGGTCGGGAAGGCTGAGCACACCGCCGGTCTGCACATCGGCATCGGGATTGCTGATCCACGGGCACAGGTAATCTGTAATTGCCTCGCCAAGCGAACGGATGTTAAATGTTACACCTGCGCCGCCGCGGAAAATTGCCTGGCAACGCACCTGTATCACTTCATACAGCGGGTTGATCACCTGCACATTTATCAGCGGGGAAGTATACTGAGCAACAAACTCCTTTATCTCGATCAGATCGCTCAGCGGAAGACGCGGAGTGCGGAGGTTCGTGCCCTGCAGCTCGTGAACTTTCGGGATCACTACCAGCCGTACGGTGCCCGGAGTAATTTCTTCGTGCACGAACTTCTGCCCGATGCAGACAGCTTTGAACAGATGAGGGAACTGCTGCAGCACGAGCATCTCGTAATCTGCAGGCAGGATCGCTCGTTGCTTATGGCGCAACCGCTCGGCCATGCGAAGCCGGAAATTAACGGCAGATTCCGACATGATGCCGCCCTGGGAATAATAGGGCTGTACCACGGTCTTTACAGCGTCTACCGGAGTTATCAGTTGCTTAATACTGTTGGGTGGGAGCGAAAGCGGGCGCGAGAGGAACTGCTCCTCGTCAGCCGGCGAATATACCGCGCTTACAGCGTTGATCCATATCCCTGTAATGTATCCCGTATTTTCTATGCCTTCAGGCTTCATCGCCTTGATCCAGCATTGTCCTGCCGGCATCAGGTTATGTATCGTATCGCAATCGTCCGGAAGGATCAGCTGAATGATACCCGAACGCAGGAAGCCATTGGTATTATCAACAGGCCGGAGATCCGGCGTAAAATCCTTCCATACATCGCCGCTGAGATATTGCCAGGTCATACTGCCCATTTCCTCTTCTGCAGCGCTGTCGTTTCCGGGATCGTCCGTTTCCGGTGGAATGATATCAAACAGCAACGAAACCGACTCCCCGGCGTCTACATTGGTAAGGCCGAGCAGCAATGTTCCTTCAGCCGAGTACGACGGTATCAGCTGCGGCAGTACAAACGCAGTGGAATCTTCCTTCCGTTCATTCCCGGCTTTGATATCAGACGAAGTAGCGTCGTATATCGTCCACGGAGAAATATGAAAGAACCCTCCGGCTGCGCCTGCGAAATTGTGATCAACCTGGTCCAGTTTAATGGAAGCGGTTGCATCGTAGTCGAGGGTAATGGAACGGACCGTCGGCGTATAGGGCTTGTTGGGAATAGGCTGCTGCTTGTCTTTAGCTGCGCGTGCGTTATTGAGGATCGTCGTGCTCAGCGCTTCGGTGTATAACGATTGTCCGAATGCAACATCCGGAGCGGTGAGCTCAAGCTTAAGGAAACCGTTGCCGGCGGAAATGGAATAATCTTTTGCCACAGGTGTGGTGGACGCCGCCCACAGCGGATGTCCTCCGGACTGGCCTGCCTCTATATCCAGCGTATCTGTCGGCGGGCCGTCCGGATCTTCCGTGGTGGACACGAACATCGGGAAGTTGGAAGGACCGCCCGGAAAAGGGATCCAGCTGCCATGCGTCAGCATCGAAAAGCCCAGCCGGAACGAATTGTTCGAGACCTGCATCGGGTATCCCCTGTAGTATTCCTGCCAGCCTTTATTGATGAGCGAAACATCGCTCCACTTTATATGAATGGCCAGGTATGTAACGGGCTTCAAAAATAATTCTTCGTGCCCCACAAGCATGTAAGATCCTTTGGTGGGAATAACCCCGAGCATCGGGAATGGTTTTCCCGGATCGATCTTTCCGTTCTCATTATAGATGTTCAGCGAGCGGACCGCGCGGACAGAAACCGAAAATGCGATCTCGCGCACCTGCAGGTCCTGCAGAAAAGAGTACGCGCAAAGATAATTTCCCTGCACCAGCCTGAACTCCATTACAGGATCCGTAACGGAAGGATAACCTGCGCCGTGAATGTCGGAATTATAAGCCGTGATGGCTTCGTCGGACGAAAAAAGAGAAATGCGGAACTGCAGTGCGTTTTTTTCCGGAACCAGGTCGACCGTGCACCGTTGCGCCATTGTCCAACCTTTGGCCGTTGTATACCGGACGGCAAAAGCGTACGATATGATCTGGGAAAGCGTGTCATCCGGAACATCCACTTCCTGCGATACCGTATGAAGCTGTGTCTCGAGCGAGGCGTACGATTCGGCTGTGAGAATGATATCTGCAACGATCTCTCTTGTGCCTTCGGAAAGACATAAGACGGAAGAGGCCACGGCAAAACCGGTCTCTGCGTAGATCGTTGTCTGCTGGCTTTTGCTTTCAGGCGCGCTCAGGTAGTTCGTACCAAATACAGGCCAGCTTTCGCCTTCTCCCGCAACCGTATTTATGATCTTGCTGCTGAGCGACGAAAGGAACAATCCCGTAACGATATCCGATTTGTACAGCTTGTTTACGAGCGAATCTTTCTGCAGGTACAGCGAATATATGTTCTGCAAAGTAGCTTTCCCGATCCACAGATCGCTGGTCGTTGTGTAAACGACAGGTATCTGGCGGCTGTCCTTTCCCGCAGAAAGTCCCGTACCTTTCGGAAGCATCAGCCCGCGGCTGGTCTCTTTGAGCGTGAACGATACATGCACCGTATCGGGAGTGCCCGGCATCGGAACGCAGCGAAGCACCTCAGTATAATAGTAAGTTATAAGGCGCGACGGAAATTCGTTCAGGGCTTCCTGCGGATAAGCGTACAGCTTCAGAAAAGTGAGCAGCAGGCCGATGTGCGGCGGATGATCATTTTTCTCAAGCAGACGGTTATACTCTTTCTTTGCCTGGTTAATAAGATAGACGTATCCTTTGTGGATCGACATCAAGCTCGATGTAAAAACTTCGGCCATTTCAGGAAATCCGTATCCGCCATCCGGCGGTACAGGATGCTCCGCCTTGAGCGTGTCCAGATAATCCGGGTCGTATTCCGCAAATGTTTCCGACGGCCATAGCTCTGCCGAAAGCTGCGGTTGAGCGATTTCCGTCGGGTAAGCAAAGAATACGATCTCGGTCTTAAGCTGCACGTACATCTTGCTGAAAAGCCGGTCTATCGAGTTCTCGAGCTCGGTCTTAAAAATATTGTGATCGGTGGTCCACTGAAGCGCAACGCTCCACTTGTTCACCTTTTTTATAATGTCGTACGCCTGGAAGATAATATGGTCCAGCGCACGGTTCTTGTTCTGTTCCGATTCTGTTTCACTGTAAAACTTATCTCCGCCTGCAAATCCGCTCCATAACCCGTCGGTCTTGTTCTGCGAGATGATGGCGAGTGAAACCAGTATATCGCCGTAAAAAAATTCTTTCCAGTTACCTTCTATCTGGTTCTGGTAATTGTAATAATTAATAAGCTCGCTGTACGATGTGATGAACGCAAGGAGTCTTTCCATGGTCCAGTCATCGGGACGGGCCGTGTCGGGAGAAGGCAGGCCGAAAACCCTGTCCGCCTGCGTCCTTCCTTTGATCTGGTATCTTTTATCAGGTGTGTTGCCTGTCATGTTACATATCCAAAAGTGTTCCTTCGTTCAGGTAATACGGGAATACCATATTGTTCCTGCTGTTGGTGGTCCTCACAATATAATCGAGAGAGATGAAAAGCATTCCGTCGAGATACCGTGTGGGATCGATCGTTACGCCGGTAAGCTGCACCCGCGGTTCGAAATACAGGATCGCCTTTTCAACCACGTCCTCCAGTTTATTTAGCGTGGAAGTATCAATTCCGTCGAACAGGAACTGGTTCACAGGGCAGCCGTACTCCGTATTTACCGGTCGCTCCGCCGGCAGCGTAGAGAGCAGCAGGTTCAGGCTTTCCTGTATATCGGCTTCTCCTTTTACCATCATTACTCCCCGCACATCTTTATTAAAAGTAGGCGGAAAGCTCCAGCCGGTACCGAGAAATGAATTGTTGACCAGATCATTGTTTGCCATAACTTATCCTCCTATCATTACTGTTGGTAAACCGAGCACAATAGATCCGCCGTGCGCCGTGGTATCGCCCATGCGCGCGGCAGGCATTCCTCCTATCATTACGGTGGCCGATCCCATTGCGATGGAATCCGGCGGGCCCACACATACCAGCATATCTCCCACGCGCGCTGCGGGCAGATTGCCGATCAGTACCGTAGGGCATCCCGGGCCGGATACGGGTCCGCCCACGTGTGGTATCGGCGCCGGAACTGCCGGCGTCTGCATCGGGCACGTATGCATGTCTGTTAATCTTGCTGCTGGAGGCATATATTTTTTTAATTGATCATTACTATAGCTCCTTTTACTGTTGTCTGCCCCGAAGCGCTCAGCTCAGCGGAAAGATTTCCTTTCGCCGTAAGCGCCATGTCGGCAGAAGCGTTCACATTCAGACCGGACATCTTTACATCTCCTCCGGAAGTGGTGAGCGTGATGCCTGTTCCACCTTCAATGGTAACGGTCGTCTGCGCCTTGATGCTTATTGCGGAAGCACTGGTGAGCGTGATGCCCGAAGAGGTCATCTCTACTTTGTTGCCGCTGCTGTCCTGTAAGGTGATCGAGCTGTTCTGATCGCTGAGGATAGCTTTGTTGTTTCCCGGCGTCAGTATGGAGATCACTTTATTCTGATCGTCAAATTCGATCTTGATCAGCTCTTTCGATACGATCGCTTTGATGGAATTGGTCTGATCAGGCGTATAGGCAGGCGTTTTCTGGCTGGAATATAGAGAACCGAGGATCACGGCAAAGTTCGGATCATCGTTCAGAAAGCCGAGGATCACTTCGTCATCCACTTCAGGATAAAAAAAGTTTCCCGCTCCTGAAGTTGCATAGAAGCTGGCGAGCCTCGCCCATATACCCGTCCCGGCCGGATCGACCGCTGTAAGATTTACAAGCACGCGGTATTGCCCGTCAGGATCCTGGTCGATCTGCTTTACCACGCCGTATTGCAATCCGCGGGTTCCGGGCAGCAGGCCTGATGCGGGCAGAGAAGTGATGTCGGGATGCTGCTCGGCATACGTTTCCGGAGGCAGTCCGTACTCCGCATCGGTGAGCCAGTTTCCGTCCACTACTTCATGACGAATGGCCGTAACATAGACATTCCCGTTAAAACGGGCGCCCAGTCCTGCCAGCGTCAGCATGGTTCCCGGCAGGGCGGTCGCATTTCCCTGGAAGCGTACCTTGCCTGTACTTTTTGCAAGCACAGACCGGATCATCAGCGCATTTGCCCACGATTGCATCGAAGCGGACAACCAGTTTGCCGGCGTCTGCAAGGCATAGTTCGTGAGGCCGAGCACGCTGCTCAGCGTAGAGGAAGTCAGGTTGCCGGGTTCTGCAAGCCCGGGGCTCTGCGAAGTTACATCCACATTTGCCTGTGTTCCCGGATCCCACATGGTAGCCTGTACCGACGGATACTGGTTGCGCGCATCCACATCGCCTTCGAACCCAAGCAGCGTATCGCCATACATAATGGAGAGCACCGGAGATGCGGAAGTATCCGGTTTCTTTACGGTAACGGTACCGTCGCTTATGATCACTACCTGGCCATTGGCATCCGCACGCGCCAGCATAAAATCCCAATCGGTGCTATAGTACTGCACCAGGCTTTTGTAGGTGGTCGTGGTCGCTTCTACGGTGGCGGAGAGCCCGTGATTGCCGGTAAGCGTGGTGATCACGTCGCTGTCCGTCACATCGCTATAGTAGCTGTTCATTTTACCTACGGTCATTTTGATGGCCGTATCGCGGCACTCCACTACCAGGATGGAAGATTTCCCCGAACGTACGCGTATTCCCTGCTTGATGACGATCCCTTTGAATATGGTAGAGTAGTCGCTGTGATATCCTGCGAGGATCTCGATCTCGTTTCCGGGAACAAAGCTTGCCGAGTCGCTGATCGGGAAGTCCTCGGTGTCGGGGCTTCCGTCCACGATCTCGATCCGGGCGTACGGCACGCGGTTCAGTGCTTTTACCACTTCCGTGCGGAGTATGTCTACCGTGTCCACCTCTGTACCGTTCACCTTTACGACGAGCGATACGAGATCTGTTGTTTCTGATACGGGTGAAGTGCCTGTTGCCATAACGAATTATTTTTGTAAAGGAGGAAAGACCAGCTGGGTTCCCGGGATCAGCCTGCGAAAATTTACCAGACGGTTCACCTTCGCCACGCTGATGTAGTACGTGGGATCATCGTAGATCCTTGAGCACAGGAACGGAAGCGTATCTCCTGCCTTCACAGTAATGATGTGCGTAAGATCGGGAGATTTTTTATTTGACGCCAGCGCCAGCGTCTTTTCATCGATATATTGCTCGAAGCTTACGTTGGCCTTGGCGCGGAGCGGAGAACCATCCGGGCGGAAAAGCGTATAATTGATATCAAGCGATATCAGCCTTCCGCGAAAAAGAAACGTTCCCCACGAGAGCTCAAGGTAGTTCGGACTGTGAATGTTCCCGTTATAGGTGTATACCGTGTTGAGGAAAGTTGTGATCTCTGTAGAGACATTCTGCACCGTGGTAGGTATCGCCCCTGTAACATCAAACACAAGCTCGAAAGTGATCTTTTCCGGGGAGATCCTGTTGAATTTGGTGCTTACGCCGGCTGTTCCGGGCGCCTGCTCCTTATCGTAGCTTACGGAAAAATTGTGCGAGTACTTCTCCGGGTTGATCATTACCGTGTACGCGGTTCCCTGCTGCGAATAGCTTGAGTCCTGGTACGGTGTGATCTTCAGTTTAACCAGCTGACCTGAACCTGGATTCGCCATATTATCGCTCCTTTCTCTTTTCCAGTTCCTGTTTCATTTTATCGAGGCATTCGGCCATGATCTCCTTTTTCAGGGCATGTATCTGCTCTTCGCTCACGGCGGCCTGCCTTGATCGTCCGTTCTCGTCGGCTACCTGTACTTTAATGATAAGCTCACGTATCTCCAATGCCATACAAAAAAAATTACGCCGATTTCGTGAAATAAGTATAAGCGAATTCCATTGTTTCTATTGCGATCGCGTTCTCCTGCGATTTGAAGTCGGAAATGTTCACTTTTACGGGCCAGGCATTGAGGAAATCCCAGGAAGAAAGTATTGTTGGACTTTGCTCCCCGGGCTTCAGCAGTTTGACCGTAATCGTTTTCGGCTGGATCGCCGTTCCCAGGTCGGAGCCGATCGTAGTGAGACACCACGTGGCCAGCGCAGAGCTGGGAACAACCAGTCCTCTTTTCAATATAAGATTGCCGTACTTAACCTGCGTGGGAACACGGTATTTGAACCGGTTCTCCCCGCCTTCCGTAATTTCCTCCACACCCATTTCGGCATTGAGGCCGGACACTTCCTGGAAAGACGAATCGTCTGCATCGGAAATTCCGGCAATGCTCACCGAAAAGTAAAACGAGACAGGAAGACTATAGATGTCCATCTTCTATCTTAGCTTCCGGGGTTGGCAATTGTCAGTCCTTCGTGCGCGATCTCGATGGTCTCTACAGCGACTTCGTTTCCGTCCGATTTCAGATCGGTGCCCTGTATCTTGGTAGGCCAGGCGTTTGCCAGCGTCCACTGCATCGTCACCTTTCCGCTCTGATCGAGCAGCTTGATGTTTACAGTGGTGCGCTGCACTTCCGCACGCAGCATCGCTTTCTGGTACCATGTCCAGAAATTGTTGTCATTGGAGAACACGCCTTTTTTCATGGTGACGTTTCCATACTTGGTGATCCCCGGCAGCTTCACGGTAGAGAAGGCCTTGTTATCGCCCTGGCGATATTCGATCACCTGTGTCTCTGCTTCCAGGCCGGTTACTTCCTGGAAAGAGATGGTCTGCCCGATACCGAGGTCAACGGAAAAGTAAAACTTAGGTAGGGGCCAATTGTTGCTTTGATCTGCCATATAGTATCTTTTTTAAGGTTATTTTTCTGATAATGTTTATGACTTCTGCATTTGCTGCTGGAATGTGATCACGATAAATTCCGCAGGATGCGTAACTGCAACCAGCACGGTAATGTTCATGAAACCGTTCAGGATATCGTCGGCTGTCATGGTCGATCCGAGACCCACCTGCACGGTGTAAGCGTCGTCCGGCTTGGTTCCGGCGAGAGCGCCCTGCTTCCAGAGGTTGTTCAGGAAGTTGCCGATCATACTTTTCACAGTAGACCATGTGTTTGCATCGTTAGGCTCGAATACGTACGCACGGGCGGCAAGCTTCACCGACTGCTCGATCATGATGAGCGTCCTTCTCACGCTCACATATCTCCAGTCCTGGCTGTTTCCGTCGAGTGTACGCGCACCCCATACCAGCACTCCCTGGCCGCTGAAGAAACGGATCACGTTCACCGATTTTCCTGTGGAAGGATCTACGTTGAGGTTAGCCTGCTGATCGTCGTTGAGATTTACCGTTGGCGATACAACCCCGGTAAGGCTGACATTTGCCGGCGCTTTCCATACGCCGCGCGTGCTGTCTACATAAGCGTAAACGCCTGCCATTGCGCCTGCCATCGGAAGCGTATTGATCTGGGCGAGCACAGACGTGATCATGTTGGTGTAGTTCGGGCTGGCGGTAAGCAATCCCTGATGCGCCTGCTGTACCTGTTGCAGCACGGCAGCGCTTGTAGCAGGAGTAATAGTGCTGTAAGCCTTCTGCGCAGCGGTCACGTTGGTCAGCACCTGTGTGATCACGGGGCCGAGATTCGGATCGGTAACTTCGAGGTACGGAGTGAAATCAGTGATCTGCAGGTTGACGAAGCTCACTTCGTTACTCTGAACTACTGTGGTATTTCCCCATGGAAAATAAGCGGCAGCGTAATTCAGGCCGTTGATGCCGACACCATTCCGGAAGCCCTGGATCGCAGTGTCTACATTGAGTGGGCTGGTAACAGCGCCCCCGTATACATCCAGCACGGCTACCCTGCTCTGCATTTTCTGGCAGTGCGGAAGAACGGTCTGCATGTACGTGTTGTAATCGTTATTACTTAGAAGCAGCGCATCGGGAGCGATCACGATGGTAGGATCCGGCTCGTTCTCCAGAGCTGTAAGCGCGTCGGTGAAGTTGCTCAGTGCCGGTGCCGTTCCGTAGGCGCCAATCGAGTAGATGTAACAAGGCCCTCCGTTGTTCTCGAAATACATGCGGACCATGTTGTACATGTAATACAACGTTGCCGGCACAACATCCACACTGTAGTAGGTCCCGTTAAGCCCGATGTAGCCGGGAGCAGAAGCTTTCTGCGCGGTCAGCTTGTACTGGATCTGCGCGGCGCCACCGAAGTACGTCTGGTAATCTACCAGCGACGAGATCTTCACTGCCTGGTTAAATAAAGAATTTCCCTGGTAGGATGCCTGTTGCGTGAACCCGATGAAAACGGGTACGGCGGTTGCTACCTCAACCACCGAATTAGGGAAGGCGTTCTTCTCGACAATGTACACGCCCGGTGTTTGAATTTGTGCCATAGTTTATCTGTTTAGTAATGATTTATAAATACACATTGGTTTCTGAATACAATTGATTGGTTCCGGAAGCATCCTTCCGTAACGTTTTAGGTGAAGGAAAAGAAAGATCCGGTATGATCACCTTTTTCTGATTTCCATTGTCTCCGTTAAGCTCTACAAGCTGCAGGCGCAGTTGCGGAACTTCCCTGAAAACGACCGGCTGATCCGAAACAATTTCGGGACCGTCTCCGGAAGTACTTTCTGAAAATGTGATACCGTTGCCGGAAGTGACCGAATACTGCTTGCCGGTACTTTTGGACGATATGATCCTGTACTTCCAGTAAGCCGCTCGCGGAGCGAATTCCAGCGTATACGGCTGCGAAGCATTTCCCGGAAGAGCGATCTCGATCAACCCGGAAACATTAGCCGCAGGCGCACTGCGCGCCAGGAAAAAATCCGAGCTGGTCTTTCCGTCGCTCAGCACATACATTCCTTCCGGCGCAGATGAAATATTTATCGTCACGAAACCGGGATTGGCTGCAGGTACGGAAGCGGTAAACCAGCTTTTGCCGGTAGCTTTTGCGGTAATACTTATCGTAGCGGCTGAGCTTACAGGATAATCAAAAACGGCAGTTCGCACAGGAACCGTAGTCCATGAGTTCTGTAACGTGGTACCGTCCGCCGCTAAAGCTGACGTGGAAAATAGGTATGCCCCGTCTGCCGGTTTTCCCATCGGCCCGTCCGTATAATGGAAAAAATACGGATCGGTAAAGCTGAGCCAGAAGTACAATTTTCCGGAAAGCGCTGTTCCTCCCTGCCGGTACAACAGAAGGAGCTCCGACGCGGGAAGCCGCAGCAGAATACCATAAGCGTCCATGTACAGCAGCGAGGAAGCACAGGGCGTTATCTGTATGCCGCGGAGCTGCTGGTCTGCAAAGAAACCGTGCACAAAGCGAAGCGTTGATCCTATGGAAAATACTTCTTTCATGTGGTCCCTGTTGAAGATTGAGTTCCCTGTACAGACGGAAGCTGCTCTGTGATCTCGCCGGAAGAGATCGTGATCAGGCGCATGCGATACAATACCGAAGGCTGGTATTTCATCCCGATCATTCCCCATATATAACTCAGGGTCTGGTAATCCATACTGATCAGGTCGAAGATCAGGCGGGTTACGCCCTGCGGGAAGGACGAGGAGCTTTCAGGAGTGAATTCAGACTTGCCCTGGAAAAAGCGCAGCGCGTACGAAAGGAATTTGAGCGACTCGCCGTAATCTGAGAATACGGAAGCGAACATAATATACGTGTTCAGGTGCAGCGGAAGGCTGGAGTAAGTGGTCTGGCTTCCGTTCCTCGCCGTATATCTTCCATTTTTGAGAGCGGCTTCTTCCTCGATATTTACCAGGAACAGGGCAAGACGTTCGTTCGCTTTTGCCGCAGGGCTTCCGTCCATTGCGGAAAGATTGGTGATCACCACCTTCTCTTCACGGGTGCCCAGCGCTGTGTTCAGCTGCTGGTTCATCGCTCCGGCTATATATGTAAGTGATTCGTAGATCATCCTTTACTTTTTTGAGAGTAAGATTTTAATGGATGAAGCCGTGAACCTCACGATATAAATACCGGCGAAGCCGAGAAGGTAGAAATAGAACCACGCGATCTGCTCCTGTAATGTTTTATCGAGCGAAGGATTACCGGAAATATCGGGAAGCTTTACGTTCTGCATTTCCGATAAGATGCGAGGGTAAAAGGAAAACTCCCCGAAACTCACCATGCTGAGTGCCCGCAGCATCAGCGCTACAGGAAGCGCTACCAGAATGCAGATGATCACAAACAGGAATTCCTTTGCAATCACTTTCTGGATGGCTTTCAGTACAGGAGTTAGTTTTTCTAACATGAGGAGTTTTTCAGGCCCTGTGGCTATTGTACGATTGCAGCGTTGGCAGCAGCCAGTGCCGCAGTGTCAGAAGCGAGCTTGGCATTCGCCTTCACCAGCTCACGGTTCAGCTCTTCAAGCCTTCTTTTCGCCTCGTTCTTCTCTTCGTCCGACTGGTTTGCAGTAGTGCGTGCGGCATCGAGAATGGTCGAAAGCTGCGACTCGAGCCACTGGCATTTTTTCACCAGGTCGGCAAGCATTGCGTTGACGTTGGCGCTGTTCTCAAATGAAACAGAAGCGGCGTCCAGCGCAGTTACGCACCCGTTCAGCGCAGCGATGCAGTCGGAAAGGGCCTGCGTACCGTTGGTCACAAGGGTCGATGCATCCTTCACCAGCAGATCGGAAATAAGGTTGTTCTCTTTTTTCATCTTGGTGATGGTGTCAGCGAGACCCTGGGAAAGGTAGGACAGGTCTGCCGTAAGCTCGGCGGCGATGTGAACGTTGGCAGTCATTTTCTGCACCGCATCGTATATCAGCGCTGCTTTTTCAGATGTTCCTCCGTTCTCGCCTCCCGCTATTTCGGCAGCAAGCTCGGAAGTGCTGAGCGACTTCTGCGCCAGCATCGCGTTATTGTAGGCTGTAGTTCTCTGCGTTTCGTCCGCCGTATACTTGCTGGTATAGAACGTGAGCGTATTGTTCGCGTTATTTACTTTGGCCTGAGCGTCAGATTGCTGGGCAGTGCTTTTTTTAAGCTCATCCTCCAGCGAATCTATTTCCTTATGTTTTATATCTCTGTAGTCCATAAATATTGTTTTCAGGGGTTATCGTTATTTTTTACTTTCTTTCTCAGATGAATCTTTTGTAATGGCTCCGATAGAGCCATCCTTGCCGCTGATCGTCTGCATGCTCTCCAGGCTGATGTCCGCCTGGTATACGGCGAGCCTTGCCTCCTCTTCGGAAACCACTGAAGCAGCCAGAGTTTTTTCCAGATCCGCAACCTGCGCCTGCAGATCGGTAGATGTTTTGGTCAATGCCTCGGTCAGCGAATTGATATCGGTGGAAGCTGACGTTACTGTTTCCAGCAATTTCGGAGCGCTGCTCTGTGCCGCTTCTATAGCCGCCTTGAGCGCCATAAGAGATGTTTTTTCAGCTTGCAGCGAAAGTTCTTTGGACTGTTCGAAGATATTCGTTGCATCCTTCGCCTCGGAGGAGCTTTGATCTTCCGCGGTAAGCTTTGCGTATACGGTAGCGATGCTGGAAGTAAAAATAGTGATCGACTGCACCATCGTGTTTATCATTTTTGCAGCAGCCGAAACACCCTGCGATACCTGGCCCGAAGCTGTGCTGGCAACGGTGGAAATAGATGTAGCGTTCTTCGATACCTGTCCCGCGAGAATAGCCCTGGTGGTAATGTTCTTGATCTCTTCCGCGAGCTTGCGCGTATCCTTCAGGTGCTGTTGCGAGCTCTTGTGATCTGCGCTCGCGCCTTCAAGGCGGGTCTGCGCGTCCGTGAGCTGCGTGTCTGCCGCCTTCACTTTGTCTGAATAGGTTTCCCTGATCTTGTCCAGGGCCTCATCCAGCTGTTCCTGAAACGTGTTCTGTTTTGCCATAGAAAAAAATTTATGAATGGTTAGCTTGATTTGTTAGGGTTAAAAAAACACAATTAGCCTGATATTTTATCAACAGGTTTTTCAACCGGGACTAAAGTACTTTTTTTTGAACACCAAAGGCATCCGTATTTTTACGGATTTTTAGCAGAAAAGGCATCCGTAAAAATACGGATGGCATACCCCATAAATATACGTGTTTTTACGGATGGTAAATAATTTTGATGCTCAAAATCAACATGTTATAAAATACGCCCTTTTGAGGCCTTGCAGATGTCATTTTCGGTAGTGTATTGAAAAAAACTGCAACTTCACCAGTGAATTTGAGCCATGCCTATGCCTTCTCATACTTCCCGTTTTGCCAGGTTTCTTCTCCTGAAAGCAGTGCTCATACTGTTTCCGGTGATCGCTGCTGCGCAGAAACATGACCACAAACACCAGGCAGGTGATACGATGTCTGTACATCAGTTCATGAGCCATGTCAAGCTGAAACATAAGAAGCCTGTAAAGCATTCTCTCAGCAAAGGGCCGAAGACGCCCCCACCTACTACATCCACGATCAAAAGCCAGACGGGAACAACCACCGCTCCATCGGGAACAGCAAACAGCCCGATGCCGAAAAAAGTGCTGAACCCATCGTATTCCGTGTTCGGCTGGCATCCCTACTGGATGGAGAATGCTTATGAAGAATACGATTTCAAGCTGCTTTCGCACGTCGCCTATTTTTCGTACGAAGTGGATCCTTCCACGGGAAAAGCAAAAAGCTATCACGACTGGCTCACCACAGGGCTTATCGATTCCGCGAAAGCGCAGAACCCCGAATGCAAGGTGCTGCTTACGCTGAGCTGCTTCGGAAGCGATACCAAAACATTCCTGAAGAACAGCGCCGCACAATCTACGCTGGTCACGACCGTGATCTCTCTGCTCGATCAGCGGAAGGCCGACGGAGTGAATGTGGATTTCGAAGGCATTCCCGCAGGTCTTACCAACGACTTCAGCATTTTTATCGGCAAGCTTGCGATCGCGCTCCACGAAAAAAATTATATCATGACACTGGCGATCCCCGCCATCGACAGGAACGGTATCTACGATATAGAAACGCTCAATACATACACTGACCTGTACGTGCTGATGGGCTACGGGTTTTACGGAAGCTTCAGCAGCAAGCCGGGACCTGTGTCTCCGCTGCTTTCCAGCGACCAGTGGGGAACAGCGAGCATCGCACAATCGGTACAGTATTATCTCGGGCAAGATCTTCCGCGGGAGAAATTGCTCATCGGTCTCCCCTACTACGGCGCTTTCTGGCAAACGCAACCGTCTTCCTCCGGCGCGGACAGCCTCACGTTCCTGGAATATCTTACCTACACCAGCTACATGGAGCAGGTTGGCGCCGACGGGCAGCTCGACTCACTGTCTGTTTGCTGCTTCAGCGATCAGCAGAAAGACGACATCCTGAACCATTACTGGGGCGAAGATACATCGAGCTTATCCGGCAAATTCGACTGGGTGCTGATGAACCAGCTCAAAGGTATCGGGATATGGGCTCTGGGATACGATAACGGCCGCGAAGAATTATGGACGCTCATCGGTGATAAATTCGGCACTGATTCTGCAACTGTGATCTCCGGCACCGCAGATGATCCCGCCATTCCGCCGGACAGTACACATACCGCAGGAGGCAACGAAGGCGGCGATAAGGACGACGATCTTTCCATGTTCCAGAAAGCGCTGCAGTTCTACAATACCTACACGTACTCTATCCTGTTCGCGTTCCTTGTGTTGTTCATCTGCATCATCGCAGGTTATCTTTCGCTTTACCTGAAAGAGGAAACTGCCGCGATGCTGAAAGAAAAAAAAATATACTATCCGGGATTGATCGTTTCCGCCATTCTGCTGAACCTGATCGCGGGGATTTCAATATATCTCACGTACGGCATTCCGCCGGTGATCATCATTTTCTTTTCACTTCTGTTCTGGACAATTATCGTACTTACATACTACTTCGTACAGCTCGCAGTACGGGAGAAAGACATTCCTTAACAGATCATCTTACGACCAGCTTTTGCGTAATGGTTCCTTCGTTTGTTCCGGCAACGATAAGATAAATTCCTGCGTTCCATTGCGCAGTGTTCACAAAGTATTTTGATTCGCCCTGCTTAAATTCTCCGGCGTACAGCTGCTCAATCACTCTTCCCGCCATGTCGGTCACATAAAGCTTACCCGACAGCGGACGGCTTGTATGGAAAGGGATACAGGTGATGCCTTTGCTGGGATTTGGAAATACAGGCTCTGAAAATACATCCGCGATATTTTCTTCTACCGCCATGATGCTGCCGATCACTTTGAACTTCCACCAGCCCCCGGGCGCCGTCATCGGGCGCACCTGCTGCTTGCCGCTGTTAGCCTGTCCGTGGATGTAGTAAAAGATCGTAGAGCCGTTCGGCTGCGCGGGAATATAACCCGTCCATGTATCGGTGGAAGAATTGGTCAGTGTCATGTTCACCGCTGTGTAAGCTGCAGTGGTATCGGTGGTCCAGTATAACGTTGCGTTGGCAATCCCGGTTTTGTGCTGCACGATGGCGTCCACCTGGTACGGGTTAACGTCGTCGTACGTATCGCTCAGGTAATTGTGTACAATGCGCAACGGATCGCTTACACCCACAACATGAGTGATGCAATGGATCACGCCGCTCTGTGAAACGATGTTCTGGTTGAGATCGGAGTTACCGCTGCTGTTGTCTGCGTCGATGGTGACGATCCTATAGCCGGGCATGCTTTCGCGTATCACGCGCACGGCGGTCGTATCGAACTGCTCGCGGTACACCGGCATGATCACCGTCTTATTTACGATCACGAAATTGGAGTACGTGCGGTAGGACGCGTTCCCAAAAGGCCCGCCAGGGTAATTGCCGCCTGTGCTCGAAGGCATCGGCACGCGCACCACTTTGTACGGGTCGCCCCAGGCATTGGTAAAATTGTTCAGGATGTATTGGATGTTCGCTTCTATCTGCGGGCCATCGGAAACTCCTGCAGGAAACTGGCCTACCAGCAACGTTTTTTCATCGAGCAGCTTCATGTGCATGTCGATGTGATGAATGCCGTCGTACGGAAGCGTCGGCATTTTAATATACCGGCTGATCCCGTGGAAATCGCTCATGATCTGGTTTATCTCCGTTTCAGTATGTGTCGGGTAGTTCAGCGAAAAATCACCGGCGCCGTCGTTCTCGTCGAGGATCAGCTCGGAAGCGAAAGCCGTTCCCAGGCCGTCCACCATCCAGTTGCCGCCGGTGTTCATCAGGTCGGTAGGCGCTGTGGATGTCTGGTACAGCGGGATCCCGAGCAACGAGGAGTACGCCTCGGGAATAGCATCGTCGTCCGGGCGCGGGCGGTTGTACACCCAATCGATCAGCACCAGGCTGTCCACATCGTTCAGGTAGCAGGTATTGGCGCCGTAGTCGCGGATCCAGATCGAATTGTATTCCGTTTCGATGAACATCACATTGGTGAGCGGCACGCTGTGCGTATTGAGGTTCGATTTCACGCTGTTCGAATCCGTGCAATGAATGATCACTTTACATTCGGTCTGCGCGGCGCGTACGATCTCGCGGAGAACGGCCGGAAAACCCGTCCAGGTAATGACGAGCGCCTGCGATTCTTCCCATTGCGCGGCGGTGCGCACCGGCAATGTGGGCGGCGTAGTGATGCCGGCGCGGTTGGGGTTGTTGAGCGCGTTTTGAAGGTACTCGTCCATCAGGAGCTCTTCGCCCGGAGCGAATCCCCGGGGTAATCCCTGTGCGACAGCCGTCATGGAAAACATGGCAGACCCGATCATGAAAAGTAATGCTTTTTTCATCTCCGCTAATATTTGAAGGGTTAAGGAAGATGAAATTAGGAAGTTTCGGGGAATAGCCAAAGTTTCGCCGGGAGTATTTCATAAACCGGAACGTACCGCTACCTTTGCGGCCATAATCATTGCTTATGAAACGCCTCATCGAATGTGTTCCCAACTTTTCCGAAGGAAGAGATCAATCCGTGCTCGATAAGATCGCCGATGCCGTGCGCTCGGTAGAAGGAGTGAAGCTGCTCGATATAGATCCGGGAAAAGCCACCAACCGCACCGTGTTCACATTCGTGGGCGAGCCTGAAGCAGTGTGCGAAGCCGCATTCCGCGCTATCCGCACCGCAGCGGAGCTGATAGACATGAGCAGGCATTCCGGCGAGCATCCGCGCATGGGCGCTACGGATGTATGCCCGCTGGTGCCGATCAGCGGAGTTACCATGGAAGAATGCGTTGCCTACGCGCGCCAGCTTGGCGAACGTGTCGGAAATGAGCTGGGCATCACCGGTTATTTTTACGAGTCCGCAGCCACGTCCCCCGGCCGGAAAAATCTTGCCGACATCCGCGCCGGCGAGTACGAAGGCCTTTCCGAAAAGCTGAAAGATCCGAAATGGAAACCGGATTTCGGCCCTGCCACCTTCAACGCAAAATCAGGAGCAACCGTGATCGGCGCGCGCAATTTCCTTATCGCCTACAACATCAATCTCAATACGACCAGCACACGCCGCGCCAACGCGATAGCCTTCGACGTGCGTGAAGCCGGAAGAGTAAAGACCGACAGCAACGGAAAAAACATACTGGACGATAACGGCGAGCCGATCCGTATTCCCGGCACGCTCAGATCGGTGAAAGCGATCGGCTGGTTCATCGAAGAATATGGCGTCGCCCAGATATCGATGAATCTTACCGACATCACCGTAACATCTGTGCACGAAGCTTTCGAGGAAGTGTGCAAAAGAGCGGACGAGCGCGGCATCCGCGTTACAGGTTCGGAGCTTGTGGGCCTCATTCCACTGCAGTCGCTGCTCGACGCGGGCCGCTACTTCCTGCAAAAGCAGCAACGCTCCGCAGGTATACCGGAGGCCGAGATCCTGAGGATCGCGGTGAAATCACTCGGGCTCGACGAGCTCCGCCCCTTCGACCCGAAGAAAAAAGTGATCGAATATCTGATTGAAGAGGATCAGAAAAAACTGGTCGACCTTACCGCGGCAGGATTCTGCGACGAGACCTCGTCCGAATCTCCCGCTCCGGGGGGAGGATCGGTATCGGCCTATGTAGGCGCGCTCGGAACGGCTCTCGCTACCATGGTAGCCAATCTTTCGTCGCACAAAAGAGGCTGGGACGATCAGTGGGAATTTTTCTCCGGCTGGGCCGCACGCGGGCAGGAAGCGAAGAACAGGCTGATACGCCTCGTAGACGAAGACACGAATGCCTTCAACAAGATCATGGATGCATTTAAGCTTCCGAATACAACCGCCGACGAAAAAGCCGCGCGAAAGCAAGCGGTGCAACAGGCCACGAAATACGCTACGGAAGTGCCGTACCTGGTAATGGAAACAGTGGCCGGCGCGCTGGATGTGATCAGGGAGATGGCTGAAAAAGGAATGAAAAGCTCGATCTCAGACGTAGGCGTAGGCGCGTTGTGCGCACGCACTGCCGTGAGCGGAGCTTACCTCAATGTTAAAATAAACGCCGCAGGGCTGGAGGATAAAGCGTTTGCCGCGGAGATCATGCAAAAAGGCGCCGCGCTCGAACACAAAACAGAGCAGACCGTAAAAGAAATCCTGGATATTGTCAATCAAAAGATTGGCATTTAAACCGGATTCCTGTAAATTTAATCCGGTACCTCGGCAGATAAGCAAATACCGGACGATCCCGTATGTGGAGAAAACTACAGAATAATCCCTCAGTCACAGGCGTTGTATATTTTTTCCCGTTCCAGCTTTTCATGCTGCATCTTCAGCGGAACCAGATCCTTCTGCTGTTCTGGGTTGTCATTCTCGGCTTTATCACCAACCGTTTCGCCACCGCGTTCGGAGTTCCCTTTCTCTTCCTGTATCCCGAGTACATGGGCGACGTGAGTGTATGGTCGTACGGTATCATCGGGTTTTCGTTCGGCGGGTTCATCATGGCTTTCAATATTTCCAGCTATATCGTGAACAGCCATCGCTTTCCCTTCCTTGCCACGCTTGAGCGGCCTTTCATGAAATTCTGCCTGAACAATTTCATCATTCCGCTCGGAGCGCTGCTGATCTATATCGGGCAGATGATCTACTTTCTCCGTTACAGTGAATTTCTTCCCATTTCCACCCTCTTTATTTTCATGGGCGCGTTCCTTACCGGGATGGCCATCTTCATCCTGATATCGCTCGGTTACTTCTTCACGTTCGCAAAAGATTTCATCCGGATATTCGGCTCGCATCCGGATGAACCGGATATGGCGCGGAAAGCGCGCAGGATGAAGCCTTCGAAACTAAATATGAACCGCGAAAACCTTCCCGAACAACGGCCAAAAAAAATAAGATACCACGACGAATGGATCGTGGAAACATATCTCAGGAACCCTGTCCGGATCAGCAGGGCGCGCGGCACAGAGCATTACGACCGTTACATGCTGATGCGTGTGTTCCAGCAGAACCACGTAAGTGCGGCAATATTCGAGATCGTTGTGTTCACCACGCTCATCCTGCTCGGACTGTTCCGCGAGGTCCCGTTCTTCAAGATCCCCGCGGGCGCCAGCATCCTCCTGCTCGGCACCATGCTGCTCATGCTTGCCAGCGCAATCCATTTTATTCTTCGCCGCTGGTCGATGCTGTTCTTTATCGGCGCGTTCATCGTGATCAATTATCTTTCCCGGTATCCGTCGCTGAATGTGACCAACTACGCCTACGGGCTGAACTACAGCAACCCCGTGGTCTATCAGCCGGATTCCATACAGGCAGGTTTGTTTCGTGAAATGCCGTTCGACAAGGATGTAAAGTTCCACGAAGATATCCTGGACCGGTGGAAACGAAAAGTGAACAGAGGGAAAAGCTATGCGCACAAGCCGAGGATCGTGATCGTGAACTGCAGCGGCGGGGGACTGAAATCGGCTCTGTGGACCTTCTACTGCCTGCAGTATACAGACAGCGTGCTGAACGGAAAGCTGATGGAACAAGCCTACCTGATCACCGGCTCTTCCGGCGGAATGATCGGCGCGTCGTACTACCGCGAGCTATACCTGCAGAAACAGCTCGGGATCATCGACGACCTGTATGCCCCGCAATGGGCGGAAAAGATCGGTACCGACATTCTTAACCCCGTTGCCACTACCATCGCATTGAACGATCTGTTCATCCGTTTGCAAACGTTTTCAGAAGGAAATTACGTTTATCCGAAAGACCGCGCGTACGCTTTTGAAAGGCAGCTGAACGAGAACACGGATTACGTAATGGACAAGCGCCTTTCCGACTATCAGCCATACGAAGAGAACGCTATTATTCCGCTAATGATATTTTCGCCCACGATCGTGAACGACGGTAAGCGCCTCCTCATTTCGCCCCAGCCCATATCGTTCATGAGCAACAATCTTCCTGCAAAAGGCAGCATCAACAACCCGATGATAGAGGATATAGAATTCACGCGGTTCCTGAAAGACCAGAATGCGATGAACCTCAAGTTCACTTCGGCGATCCGGATGAATGCGACATTCCCTTACATTCTTCCCACCGTTTCGCTCCCTACGCAGCCGGCAATGGAAATAATGGATGCGGGCCTGCGCGATAATTACGGTACGCGCACTTCGCTCAAGTACATTTACCATCTGCGCCAATGGATCAACGAGAATACGAGCGGAGTTGTGATCCTGCGGCTGTACGATAGCAGAAGAGCAGGCTACAACACAAAATATGTCCGCAGCTTTTTCGACAATCTTTTTTCGCCGCTGGGGGGACTGCTGAACAACCTGAGCAAGATCCATATCCAGGAGAACGATCAGATGATACAGCTTACATCGGCATACCTGGACGTACCCGTAGATGTGATCGAATACCGCCTGAGCGACATCATCACCAAAAAAGAGATCTCGATGAGCCTGCACCTTACCACACGTGAAAAGCAGGATATCCGGAACGCGCTTTTCCACCATAAGATACAGGAATCGGTGCGGCGCGTGAAAGAGCTGCTTGAAAAATAGTTACCTCCCATACTAAAAAAATCCCGGGCCCGTTATCAGGTTAAAATTAAGCAGCATGAGAAAAATATTTTTATCTGCCATCGCCATCTGCGGGCTGGCGCTCACCTCCTGCAGCGACTGCACGGAATGCCAGGGAGTGCGATACTGTAAAGACTCCGGCGCAACTTATACCGACAGTACGGGACAAGCCATCTCGTGGGAAGAATATAAGGCCCACATTGAAGCGAGCTGCCCGTAGATCAGCAGCGCTTTACCTGTTCCACATGGCTGCCCGCTTCAGCTGTTGAAAGCGGTGAAATGCTAACGCGCCACCGTTCCGTCCTCATGGATGCGAACGTGCTTGTCGCCGGGCCAGCTTTCCAGCTCTACCAGGTAGTAAAGATTATTTCCTTCGGTAATGCGCCAGGCATCGTCTGTTTCCGCGCCGGCAAAATCAGTTCGCAGGCGTTCCTGAACTTTCTGCGGAAGCAGGTAGGGTTCCACCTCTTCTTCATGCCGTACAAATGTTCCTTTATCATCGAGCCATAACTCGTGATCCGCTTTTCCTATTTCGAACTCCACATTGTAAAGCTCGCGGTGCTTTTCCCATTCAATGTCGACAGCTTCGGGGAATTGTTGCGCAAAAGCGTTGAACACAACGGAAGGCACCTGCTCGCGCCGGATGTTCTGTGCGCATCCGCTCCATACAGAGCCGCCGGCCAGAACTGCAAACAATAACGTTCTCATAAGATCTTGTTTTTAATACAGCCAAGGTAGGCCGGGAATCAGGAAAAAAACGGGAATAGAAAGATCCTTATTTCCGGATGATAAAATTGTGCATCCCATCGAAAGAATAACCGATCTGCAGACCGGAAAGATCCGTGATGGCCTTTACAATTGCAAGACCAAGACCCGTCGAATGACCCGCCGGATGGCCCTTGTAGAAACGTGTAAATATTTTTTCCGTATCGAGCGGTCCGGAAGCGCCGGTACTTTTTACCGTTAGGCTTTGCGGCGTAACGATCACTTCCGCTTTTCCACCGGGAATATTGTGGACGATCGCATTCCTGATAAGATTGGAGACAAGTATCTCCGCCAGATCTTCCGGCATGCCGTGCACAAAATTGCCGTTTTCGGAAAACGAAAAAGTTACATCCCGGAATGCAATGTAATCGGAAAGATCGTCCATAACCCTGCGGACGATAGCATTCAGCGTAATGTTACCGGCTTCGGGAAACTGGCGGTTCTCTATTTTTGAAAGCAGGAGAAGCGATCTGTTCAGCCGCATCAGCCTCGACATCATTCCCATTACCTGGTTCACCGTTTCGGCCGCTTCCGGTTGCAGATCCTCGCGTTCCGCAAGCAGCTCCAGCTTGTTCATGCTTATGGCCAGCGGCGTCTGCAGCTCGTGCGAAGCATTTTCGATAAATTGTTTCTGGCTGTTGTACGTTGCTACGGCATTCTGAAGAAGATCATCTACGGCTCCGTTGAGATCGCGAAATTCGCGGATGCGCGTTTCCGGCATCACGACTGTCTGCTTTTTGTCCAGCCGGAATTTCTTCAGCTGATTCAGCAACACGTAAAACGGCTTCCATATTCTGCGGAGCAGCCAGTTGTTGATGACAAGGATGCTGGCCACCAGCGCGAGATACAGCCATAACAGCGAATACAGCAGATCTTCGATCAGGTCGTCCTCTTCCACCATCGAAGAGATCACCTGCAGCTCGTAGTACCTGTTGCCCGGGCCTTCGAACGCGGTGGTGAGCAGCCGCACCGGCTCGTAATCCTCTTCGTTCTGCATGTACATCAGCGTGTCCTTATAGATGTCCGTATGGCGTAAAGCATCTTCCGCCGGAATTTCGCGGACAGCGTAATTGGCTTCGCCGAAGCTCGTGCGATATAATACCGTGCTGTCCCCGCTTGCTTTCTGGATGATCATCAGCCGGTAATTATCAAGTCCGTCGTCGAGGCTGTCGTACACTTCATCGAGCATGTTCACGTAAAAAACAGCGGCCCATATTCCAAGAATGATAAGCAGCGCTACGGAAAAATAAAGCAGTGTATGGTTCAGCAGCTTCATGAAATAGCCAGCTTATAACCGATGCCGTACACAGAACGGATCTCCACATCCGCTTCATATTCTTTCAGCTTTTTGCGAAGGTGCTTTATCTGCGAGTAAATGAATTCGAAATTATCGGCTTCGTCCGCATCGTCGCCCCATACGTGCTCCGCGATGGAACTCCTTGTTACCAGGCGGTTTCGGTTTACCACGAAATACATCAGGATGTCGTATTCTTTTCTGTTGAGAAGGATCTCGTTACCGTTCACCGTTACCAAACGGTCTTCCGGAACGATAGTGATGTTACCGGTGGTGACAACATGGTTGCCGGCAAAATTTTTCCTGCGGAGAACCGATTTGACGCGCGCTGTAAGTTCAGCCATGTGAAAGGGCTTGGGCAGGTAATCGTCCGCTCCGAGGTTGAGCCCGGCAACGCGGTCGTCCAGCGAATCCTTTGCAGAAACGATGATGACGCTGTCCATTTTTCCTGCGGCCTTCAGTTCGCGTAGGATGTCGAGGCCGCTTCCGCCGGGAAGCATTATATCCAGGATGATGCAATCGTAGTCGTACATCAGCGCCTTGTCTGCCGCTGTAAAGTATGAATCCGCCCGCTCGGTCAGAAAATTTTCTTTCTGCAGAGAGTGCGACATCACCTGGGCCAGCTCCGGCTCATCTTCGATGATCAGGATCTTCATGAACACAAGATACGGGATAGAATCCGGAAAGAAACGGGAAAGCCCCCGAAACCGCACGAGCGGTGCGCAAGTTATTTATCCTGGTTCTCCCGCTTTCCGGCAAGATCGTATAGTGGTTTAGGGCACCCGATACACGGCAGAAAATGATAGCAAAACAATATTCCACCACCAATCCGGCGGGTGAACTTTCCTCCTTCTTTCACAGTACTGGATCAATGCAACCCGCAAACCATTTGTACTTTATTAAGAAACTATCCGGAAGATTCTTTTTTTAGGCGCTCCTGTTTTGGCATAACATTGGACATTTTGCATATAAAACAATCCAGGCCCAATGGATTATTTCCTGTTGCAAAAAGAATTAGCGGAGAGAGATATGCATTACCGGAATGCACTTTCTTACGAGGACCGGAAAAGGCTTCCGCCATGGAAAGCCCAGACCATATATAAAAAAAAGCAGGAAAAGATCATTCTTCAGATGTACCGCGAAGTGATCACCGGAGAGGAAGCGCTGGAAAAGATCAATGCGCTGATGGAGGCTTATTATGGAATTCCGTACCCAAAGTAAGGCAGATCCGGCCTGTACATGTTGATACCTGTTCTGGGTAATAATGTACACAAATTTTTATTTTGCAGCCGGGGAAGAATTACCGGTAGTTACATTTTACGCACATAGCAAATAATTGTGAATGCGATTACTACAATAATTGGTTTTTCATACCGTTATTTGTTGTGTGCCAGTTGATTTTATCCCCCGAAACCAGCGGCGCATTGAATCCATTGTATGAATGATCACATGAAACTGCGTCGGATGCTCGAAGAGCGCGACGCGCAATTTCGTACCCTGCTCACTTTCGAGGAGCGGAAACAACTGCCGCCCTGGAAGGCGCAGGTGCGATATAAGACAGAGGAGGATCAGATCGTCCTGAAGATGCACCTGGAAAAGATCACCGGCGAGGAAGCGATGATCAGCATTACCCGGCTGATGGAAGCGTATTATGGCAGGCCGCTGCCTATCCTGAATTGATCGGTGCACAACTTATAGAGTAAAATTGCCAGGTATCATGGAACGTGATCTCAGTGCGCATTTTTATGATGCTCATCCAATCTGCGGGAATAGACCGTAACCAGAAAAAAGAAGACCGGCCCTGCAATGCCAAGACCGGTCCCGGAGTTTTAATTTCGGATATGAATTTCAATGGACAGATATCATCTTTTAAGTAAAAAACCGACCGCTTGAACAACGGCCGGTCCGTCCTTCCTTCTCCTTCCCCAATGATACCTTTTACGGGCTCAGATCCCGGGGCTATAGCCGAATGGAAAGCAATAAGTCCAGGCGCATCTTTCGCACAGGAAATTGTTGCCGCAAGGTCCGGATAACCTTAGGGTTGGTTTCATGGGATCAAAAAATTATAGCCAACAGGCCATAAAGAACAAATATAGCCAACTGGCTATAATAAACAAATGATTTCTGTATGATCTTGGCACTGTGGATGCAATGGAAGAAAAGAAACTGCAGGCTTTTGGCAAGAACCTGAAGCAGTTACGCAAGAAATACGGATTTACTCAGGAAAGCCTGGCAGCAGCTGCCGGACTGGACCTTTCTCATATTGCCCGGATGGAAACGGCAAAACGCAATCCGAAGCTCACAACGCTGATGGCTCTTGCACACGCCTTCGGCATCAGCTTTTCCGAGCTGATGGACTTTAAAGTACCGGCAAGAACGAAAGATCGCACGGGAGGATCGAATTAAAAGCACCATTGCTTCATAGTTATTTTCTGTACGGTTTGCCATAGATCAGAAATCTCATTGTCCCCGTCCCTGTCTTTCTTCTCTGTCCTTTTTTATACGCCGTAGCCAAAGGCCGAAGGGCGTTCCTATCCATACACCGGAAACTTCGGCTTGTTCCCCAGGATCCCCTCGATCCTCTCCATTACCTCATCCGTTACCAGCGGAACCACATTCATCGCATCCAGGTTCTCTTCAAGCTGATGAACTTTCGTAGCGCCTAAGATCACGCTGCTGACGTTCGGATTTTTCATGCACCAGGCGAGCGCCATTTTCGGAAGCGTGGTGCCGAGATCGCCGGCGAGGGATTGCAGCTGCTTCACTTTTTCGATACGCTGTTTGCCGGTATCGCTGGCCAGCAGATCGCGGAGCCACTGCATTTCAGGAACGGTGAGGCGGCTGCCTTCGGGGATGCCGTCGTTGTACTTGCCGGTGAGGAACCCGCTGGCGAGCGGCGACCAGATCGTGGTGCCCAGCCCGATGCGGGAATATAAATGACGATATTCAAATTCCACGCGGTCGCGGAAGAACATATTGTACTGCGGCTGCTCCATGGTGGGCGGAATGAGGTTATACTGCCGCGCCACAGCGTACGCTTCCATGATGGAGCCCGCGTCCCACTCGCTTGTGCCCCAATACAGCACTTTGCCCTGGCGAATGAGATCGGTCATGGTCTGCACGGTTTCTTCTACGGGCGTGTCGCGATCGGCGCGGTGGCAGAAGTAAAGATCGAGATAATCCACCTGCAGCCGCTTGAGCGCAGCATGGCAGGCTTCGGTCACATGCTTGCGGCTAAGGCCGTATTGATTGGGAAGCTTTCCGCCCCAGTATACCTTGGAGGAAACAAGATACGTATCGCGGCTCCAGCCCATTTTCTTCAGCGTTTTTCCCATTACAACTTCCGACTGCCCGTCGGCATACAGCTCGGCATTGTCGAAAAAATTTACCCCATTGTCGTACGCCAGCTTCATCAGATCTTCGGATGTAGTGTCGCCGATCTGGTTGCCGAAGGTGACCCACGAGCCGAATGAAAGCACGCTCACTTTGAGCCCCGATTTGCCTAATCTCCTGTATTCCATGGTTTCACAATTTTGACACAATGTAGCCAGAATTGTAAAAAGCGGTATCTCCCGAATTTTAATAAATCTGAAAACAAAGGTTCTATTTGTGGGTGTGATCGTTATCTTTGCTAAAATTTTAGCAGTAATGAAAAACGCGTCCCTGATATTCAACGTGGTATTGTCCGTAGCCGTCCTGGTGCTATTCTATTTGCATTTCAGCAGTAAATCTCCCAAAAAAGACGGAGTAAAAAATGATACCGGCTCGGTAACCACACCCGCGGATGCCAGGATCCTGTATGTGAACTCGGACAGTGTGAACTCGGGTTATGTGTTCTTCGCGGAGCTGGAACGGAAATTCGAAGAGGATAATAAAGTGCGCGAGGAAAAGCTGCGCTCCAAGCAGGCTTCCCTGCAGAAGATGCTGAAGGACTACGAGAACAACGTAATGACCATGACCACCCGCGAGCGCCAGAAGGAAGAGGAAAAGATCGGCTCGTACCAGCAGTCGCTGCAGAACGACATGCAGGAGCTGAGCCAGATGGCCGGGATGCAGGAGGCTGAGATGATCAACCAGATCTACGATACGCTTTTCGTTTTCTTTAAGGACTACGCGAAGCAGAAAGGCGCCGATATGATCTTCACCTTCCAGAAAGGCGGACAGATCATGTATATAAACGAGAACCTCGACGTGACCGGCGAAGTGGTGCAGCAGCTGAACGCACGCCACGAGCGCAACAGGCCGAAAGGCGAAACCACCGGCGAAACTACCGGCGACCAGAACAAATAAGCTTTCTTCAGAATATTTAGAAACCTCTCCGCTTCCGTGCCGGAGAGGTTTTTTGTATTTTTGGGGTTCCCGGAGTGCTGCACAGCCTTACTCCCTGAAACAAGTCAACATGGAAATCATCTATCTCATTATAGGAATCGTTGTGGGCGCCGTTACCGGATGGCTCGCCGGCAGGCTGATCGCCGGAAGAACCGCTCCCGCATCCACTACAGATACTGCCGCCCTGCAGCAGCTTTCGCTTGAAAAAAGCAGGCTGGAAGAACGCGTTACCGGCCTCAGCCGTGAAAAGGAAAACCTCTCGGGCGAATGGAGCCGCATGCGCCATGAATTGCAGGAAGAGCTGAACCGTGAGCGCGAACGCTACGTACATGCGCAATCAAAGCTTTCGGAAATGGCCGCGATAAACCAGAACGTGGAGGAAAAGCTGATAACGCAGAAAGCGGAGATCGAAACGCTGCAGAAGCGCTTCACCGTGGAATTTGAAAATATAGCGAACCGCCTGCTGGAAGAGAAATCGCAGAAATTTACCGAGCAGAACCGCACCAACCTCGACGTGATCCTGAACCCGCTGAAAGAAAAAATAAAAGAGTTCGAAGACAAAGTTGACAAGGCATACAAAGCCGAAAACGAAGAACGCATAACACTGAAGACCGAGATCCGCAACCTGGTAGAGCTGAACAAGCAGATAAGCGAAGAAGCCAACAACCTCGCGCAGGCGCTCAAGGGCGATAACAAAATGCAGGGCAACTGGGGCGAAGTAATTCTCGAAAAAGTGCTGGAGCGCTCGGGCCTCGTAAAAGACCACGAGTACAAGCTGCAGTTCAGCACGGTGAACGAAGAAGGCAAGCGCATCCAGCCCGACGTGGTGATCATGCTGCCGGACAACAAGCACATCATCATCGACTCGAAAGTATCGCTGGTGGCCTACGAGCAATGCGTGAACTGCGGCGACGATACGGAGCGCGACCGCTTCCGCAAGCTGCACGTCGACTCGGTGCGGAACCACATCCGGATGCTGAGCGAAAAAAATTACACGCGCGGCAGCGACATCAACGCGCCGGATTTCGTATTGCTGTTCATCCCGATAGAAGCATCGTTCAGCGTGGCGGTACAGGGCGACCAGGAGCTCTTCGGCTACGCGTGGGAAAAGAAAGTGGTGATCGTAAGCCCTTCTACCCTGCTGGCCACACTGAAGACCATCGCCAGCATCTGGAAGCAGGAATACCAGAACCGCAACGCGATGGAAATTGCGCGCCAGGGCGGCGACCTGTACGATAAGTTTGTAGGCTTCGTAGAGGACCTGATAAGCGTGGGAAAGAAAATGAAAGACTCGCAGACCGCTTACGAAGCAGCCATGAACAAGCTGGTGCAGGGAAAAGGAAATCTTGTAAAACGCACGGAAGACCTGAAAAAGCTGGGCGTGAAAGTAGGCAAGAACCTTCCGCCCACGCTCATCGAGCGCGCGGAGCAAAGCCTGCCCGACATTGCTCCCGAGCCTCCGTCATCCGATCTTTTCACTTAAAAAAATACTGACCCCTATACATTCGTTATGAAGAAAAACCTGAGCTTACTTTTCTTGCTGCTTACCGCACCGGCATGCTTTGCACAATACACGTACTGGCAGCAGCGCGCGGAATATGTGATGAACATTGATTTCGACGCTGCGAAGCACCAGTTCACCGGTAAGCAGACCATCACCTATTACAACAACTCGCCCGATACGCTGAAGCGCGTTTTTTATCATCTTTATTTTAACGCCTTCCAGCCCGGCAGCAGCATGGACGTTCGCTCGCGCACCATTGCCGATCCGGACAAGCGCGTAGGCGACCGCATTTCGAAATTAAAACCCGAAGAGACCGGTTACCACCGCATCCTTTCGCTGAAACATAACGGCGAATTACTGAACGGCTACACCGTGCAGGGAACTATACTGGAAGTGGACCTGAAAAAACCGATCCTGCCCGGGGCGAAGTGTACATTCGATATGGAGTTCCAGAGCCAGGTGCCGGTACAGATCCGCCGCTCAGGCCGCAACAGCCAGGACGGCGTGGATTACTCCATGACGCAGTGGTATCCCAAACTCTGCGAATACGATCACGAAGGCTGGCATGCCGACCCGTACATCGGGCGCGAGTTCTACGGAGTATGGGGAGATTTCGACGTTACCATTTCCATCGATAAGAACTACCTGCTGGGCGGAACCGGCACATTGCAGAACCCGCAGGAAACCGGCAAGGGATACGAAGAGCAGAGCAAGCCGCTGAAGCAGCCTTCCGGCAACAAGCTCTCGTGGCATTTCGCAGCGAAGAATGTACACGACTTTGCCTGGGCGGCCGACCGCGATTACCAGCACGACATACAGCGCGTGCCGGGCGGTCCTGTCATCCACTTCATTTATCAGCCCGACAAATCGCTCGACAACTGGAAAAAGCTGCAACCATACATGATCCGTTTCTTCCAGCTGATGAACCAGCGTTTCGGAAAATATCCGTACAGCGACTTTTCATTCATACAGGGAGGCGACGGTGGAATGGAATATCCCACGCTTACGCTGGTGACCAGCCGCGGCACATTGAACGGACTGATAAGCGTGTGCGTGCACGAAGCGATACATAACTGGTACTACGGAGCGCTCGGTACAAATGAAAGCAAATACCCGTGGATGGACGAAGGCTTTACCACCTACGCACAGGATATTATCATGAACGAGCTGCTGCAGCTGGGGCAGGACAACCCGCACCTGGGAAGCTACGCGGGATACATCGCGATGATCACAGACGGGGAAAAAGAACCGCTCACCACGCACTCCGATTTTTATCATTTCAATTCCACCTACGGCACGTCGGCTTATTCTTCCGGAGCCGTATTCCTGCATCAGCTCAGCTATGTGATCGGGCAGCAGGATCTCGACAAAGGCATGCTGCGATATTTTAACGAATGGAAATTCCGGCATCCTTCGCCGAACGATTTTATCCGCGTGATGGAGAAAACCTCCGGGCTGGAGCTCGATTGGTATCTCGAACAATTTATCGGAAGCATGAACGAGATCGATTACGGCGTGCGAAGCGTAATGCCTTCGGCAAAAGGCACCACGGAGATCGTTATCGAGCGGAAAGGCAGCTTCCCCATACCGCTGGACGTGCTGGTGAGCTTCAGGGACGGCAGGCGGCAGCTTTATTACATTCCGCTCGACCTGATGCGCGGAGCGAAAAAAGAAGCTCCCGGCGGATTAACGCCCACGGTGCTTTCCGACTGGCCCTGGGTATATCCTGAATATTCGTTCGTTGTTTCCGGCGGGCTGGAAAACATCGCTTCCGTCACCATCGATCCGAGCGAAAGGCTCTGTGATATTCATCCGGAAAACAACAGCTGGCCTCCGGCGGAAAGCATCCGCATAGAAGGACAGAACTGAGCATCACAGTTCAAATAAGCAGATTTTGGTAATGTCTGAAATAGATAGAAATTACCCGAAAGGTTATGCATAAAGAAACATTTAACTGGCGAAAGGTATTTCTTTAATCTATGCATAGCTTTCCATTTTTATATCACTTTTTTAATCGTACAACACGTTTAAATATGAAAAAAGTAACAGGCCTTGGCGGCGTATTTTTTAAATGCGAAAATCCGAAAGCCATGAACGAATGGTACGCCAAAAACCTTGGATTGACTACCAGTGAATGCGGAACAACGTTTGAGTGGCGGCAGGCCGATGATCCGTCGAAAAAAGGATCCACATCCTGGTGCACATTTCCGAAGGATACCGAATATTTTAATCCGTCAGCCAAGCCATTTATGATCAACTACCGGGTGGAAAATATCGTTGCGCTGGTAGATGAACTAAAAAAGGAGAATGTGACCATTATTGATGAGATCGCAGAATATGATTATGGCAAATTCGTCCATGTGCTCGATCCGGAAGGGAATGTTATCGAGCTTTGGGAACCAAAAGATGATTCGGACCAGGATAGAGCGGCAGAGTAAACCATAGCTCTCATATCGATATAGCGGTGGATTTTCAAGCCCGCCAGATTCGAATGCATGACCCGGACGCCGGGCCTTTCGTGAACTGTCGGATACGGCAGACAAGTTTTCTGGAAAGGCAGCCTTTACAACAGAAAAGGTTGAACGAATTGAAGAATATACTCCGAAAAAAGGCATCTGTAACAATCGCTTAGCATTCACTTATATGGCCGGCTAAATGGCCGTATCCGGCCGGAACACGCCAACATTAAGCCCCTATTGCATTTCCACGGAATTGTACCTACCTTTCGATCTACAAAGTAGCGTATCGTACACCTCCTATGAAAATCCGAAAAGAGCTTGTTGTTGTTCTGTTGGCCGGTTCGGCCCTTGCCGCCAGCGCATTGAATTCATCCCTCTTCATACCGCAGCCCGGAAAGCCGGGGCCCCGCTTCCATTCGCCCCGCGAGATGGTAGCCATGAAAGAGCAACGCGTGCTCGATCCCATTCAGCCGGGAGAGTTCTTTCTTCACTCCGGTAATTGCCGCGGCTGCCACGGGCCCGACAGCATAGCTTACGCCAACGTAGATTACAACGGAGTGGATATAAACGTGTACGACGACTGGGAAGCCACAATGATGGCCAATTCCTCCAAAGATCCGCTGTGGCGCGCAAAAGTAAGCCACGAGATCCTCGTCAATCCCGCACATTCTCTCCAGCTCCAGAACAAGTGCACTTCCTGCCACGCGCCGATGGGGCATTACACTTCGCGATACCAGGGCAACCTGTATTATACGCTGGCTGATCTATACAACGATTCGCTCGGGCTCGACGGCGTTTCCTGCACAGGTTGCCACCAGATCGGGCCGGACGGGCTCGGAAGCCTGTTCTCCGGCGAGATCCCATACGACACAAACCATATCATCTACGGACCTTTCGTAAGCCCCGTTACCGGGCCGATGCAGCTTTACGTAGGTTACACGCCCGTATTCAGCCCGCACATGAGCGAAGGCAGAGCCTGCTCTTCGTGCCATACATTGCTTACCGAATCGGTGGACCTGAGCGGAACGCCGACCGGCCGTACTTTCATCGAACAAGCCACCTATCATGAATGGCTGAACTCCGCGCTGGCAAACGACTTCATTACCTGCCAGAACTGCCACATGCCGCAGGTGACCGACTCGGTGGTGATCGCAAACGGATACCTGAACATGGATCCGCGCTCGCCGTTCAACCGGCATAAGTTTATGGGCTCGAACGAATTTATGCTGAAGCTGATGAAGCAGAATAAAACGGCGCTCGGCATTACGGCTTCCAATGAGAATTACGATTCCACCATCGCAGTTACCAGCAGAATGCTGCGCCACCAGACCCTCAACATGAGCCTGCTGGTGGACAGCATTACTCCCGATACAGCGTACTTCACCGTGCGCATCAATAATAAAGCCGGGCATAAGTTCCCTTCGGGATATCCCAGCCGGCGAGCCGTTCTGCAGTTTGTAGTGCGTACATCCACCGGCGATACGTTATTCCAGTCGGGAGTGTTCGGCTCCGGCTACGAAGTGAATGGCGTCGATCCGGAATTCGAGCCGCACCACAACGTAATTTCCGACCCGGGCCAGGTACAGATCTACCAGATGGTGATGGGCGATGTGAACGGAGATGTGACCACGGTGCTTGAAAGAGGCGATACCATCCTGAAAGACAACCGCATCCCGCCGGAAGGATTCCTGTCCTCTTCGCCCGTGTACGATACGGTAAAGATCATAGGAATTGGTGGCGATCCGGACTTCAACCTGACTACGGGAGGTTCCGAAGGAACAGGAAGGGATTATGTGCATTACCATGTGCCGATCAATAATTACCAGGGGACTTTCAGTGCATACGCCGAAGTGTTTTACCAGGCGGTCCCGCCATCGTGGCTCACGGAAATGTTCGGCTTCAACAGCACGGAGATCGACAACTTCCGCAATATGTACAACAGCTCCGACCGCTCGCCGGCGCTGGTAGCAGCCGATTCTGTGATGCAGCTGGCGCTGGGCGTTCAGCTTCCCGGCTGGAGCACGCTGGTGAATGTATATCCCGATCCCACATCGGACGGAAAAGTAAATATTTCCGTTCCGCAGGAAAATGAGCTGGACATCGTGAGAATATACAGCATGAGCGGACAGCTTATCAAAACCGTGCATCCGGAACAAAAACCCGGAACGTTTATGCTTCAGCTTCCCGAAGCCCCGGGAACTTATATCCTGGAAATGATGCTGGATCAGCACCGGATCGTGAGGAAGGTTATAAGGAATTAAGTTTCGGGCAGGCTCAGAGTCCGGGACAAGGCGACCGTAGCAGGAATTTAATGTAATAACATATCCGCAGCATCCTGCTATGCGAATAGGGGAAACTATATCAATTTAATTTGTACGGATCATTAAAATAGCTATATTCATCTATTAATAATCACCTAACCACAAAGCATCTATGAAACACGTTTCCCCTTTCCTGGCGGCCATTGTTTCCGGACTTTTTGCCTGCCCTGCTTTGAATGCTCAATTTGCCTTTACCAATTCAAACACTTCGCTGCATTCCGACAACGGAACTGCCGGCAGCAATGCGAATAACCGGAGCGGCAATTCCGTCGCCATTGTTGACGTGAACAACGACGGGCTGGACGACATTGTAAAGCTGGATAACACTCAGTACGTGCGCATCGAGTACCAGCAGCCCGGCGGAACTTTTACCTACCAGTATATCGGGGATTTCGGAACCAACTCCTGCTGGGGAATGTCGGTAGCCGATGTGGATCACAACGGATATAAGGATGTGCTTTTCCTCGGCGGAAGCCAGGCCAAGCTGATGAAGCTGAACAATACAGGAACGGGCATTCTCGGCGCGGTCATCGATCTTCCGAACGGCAACATCTTCTGCCAGAATGGAAACTTCATGGATGTAAACAACGACGGATGGGAAGATATTTTTGCCTGCAACGACGTAGGTCAAAACAGGATCTGGGTGAACGACGGAGCAGGAAATTTTCCGGCAGAAGCCGCAAATACCGCCATCAACTTTGACGTAACGCCCGGCGGCAGCGGGCAGAATGACGAGTCGGGAAATTACAGCAGCGTATGGAGCGACTTCGATAACGACGGCGACGTGGATCTTTTCGTAGCGCATTGCCGGCAGGCGTATGGCCCCGGCGACCTGCGCAGAACGGATCGCCTTTTTGTAAATAACGCGAACGGAACCTATACCGAAGCAGGCGCAACCTATAACCTGAACAGCAATGACCAGGACTGGACCGGCGCTTTCGGCGATATAGACAACGACGGCGACTTCGATCTGTTCCTTACCAAGCACGACGTGACCTCAAAATATTATATCAACGACGGTACCGGCCACATGACGGTTTCGCCCAATGCCATCCCCTTCGGAAGCATGCCGATGCAATCCCTTTTCGAGGATTTCGATAACGACGGCTTCGTAGACCTGATGATAACCGGCGACAACGATCATCGCCTGTATCACAACAACGGCGACGGAACTTTTTCCGACCAGACACCCTCGAACTTTACCATTTCCGGAACGAACATGCTTTCGTTCGCGGCCGGCGATCTTAACCACGACGGCAGGATCGACCTGTATTCCAGCTATGGAAGCACGTACACCAACCCGTCCGGAAGCATCGACGACCGCTACTGGAGAAATACCACCAGCAACTCGAACCATTATCTTACGCTGGTGCTGAACGGAGTGAACAGCACAGCCGGCGCGCTCGGCGCCCGTGCATACATCTACGGAACATGGGGCGTGCAGACCCGCGAAGTGCGCGCGAGCGAAAGCTACGGAACTCTCAATAGCTTCCACCTGCACTTCGGCCTCGGCGCCGCTACAACGGTAGATTCCATTGTAGTGAAATGGCCTTCGGGAAATGTGGACAGGGTGATCAGCGAAGCAGCCGACCAGTTCATCACCATCGTGGAGAACCAGTGTACGCTCAGCAGCATTGCCATAAGCTATACCGGCGCCACCACATTCTGCCCCGGCGATTCCATCGTGCTGACGGCTCCTGCCGATCCCGGTTACACATACCAATGGTCTACCGGCGCCACCACGCAATCTATCGTGGCCTACAGCCAGGATGATTATTCTGTAACCGTGTTTGACGGAGGACCCGGCTGCCAGAGCACTTCGCCTCCTGTTTCCGTTATCGCCAACCCTGCCGAAGTACCGACCATTACTGTTAACGGCGATCTGCTCTTCTGCCCCGGCGGCAGCGTAACGCTTACTTCGAGCAGCGCTTCCTCCTATTTGTGGAGCAATTCGTCCAACACGCAATCCATACAGGCCACCGCACCCGGCAACTATTATGTGACCGTGCCCGGCATGTGCCAGAACTGGACCTCCGACACCATTGTGGTAAGCAACTATTTCGCTCCGGCTCCCACAGTCGGTCCGGATGTATGGCTGCCGGCTCCGGCATCGGCTACGGTAACGGCTACCGGGAACGATATTTCATGGTATGATGCACCTGTCGGTGGAAACCTGCTCCATACAGGATCCAGCTATCCTACGCCTGTAATTTCTGCGGATGTTACATTCTACGCAGAAGACAAGTACATTTACGGAGGATTCATCGATACGGTAGGTTCTGCGGACATTTCCGGCGCTACTTACTCCACCAACAGCCTGAACGGGTTCCTCGTATTCGATGTAACGACCGACTGCATCCTGCGCACGGTAGAAGTAACGACCGACGCCGCAGGAGCGCGCACCATCGAGCTGCGCAATTCCGGAGGTACGGTGATCGCCGACACAACTGTGAACCTGGCTGCAGGCACTTCAGTGGTTACGCTCAACTTCAGCCTTACGCCCGGAACGGATTACCAGCTCGGAACCAACACCGCGCAGAACAATACGACATTCGGCTATAACAGCCCGCGCCTGCTGAGGACACAGAACGACAGCTCGTTCCCTTACAGCATTGCCGGGTATATAGACATCAACGAAGGCAACAACGGCTCGAACCCGGTTACAGCTTACTATTACTTCTACAACTGGGTAGTGGAAGCCGCTCCGGATATCACCTGCATCACCAGCCGCAGCGGAGTGGATGTGCATATATCCAATGTAGGTACAGAGCCTGTTTCCGAGTTCGGTTTCTCCCTGTATCCCAACCCGGCAGAAGATCATGTGAACATTCGCTTCACCACCGGTTCCGCTTCGGAAGCTACGCTGACCATTACCGATATGCTCGGTCGCCAGGTACGCAGCATGAACCTGGGCAAAGTGGATGGCGCTTATATGCAGACCATTTCCACCGGCGGACTGGAAGCCGGCGTGTATAAAGTGACACTCGGCATCGGCGGGAAACGCGTGAATACGCTTGTAGTTATAAAATAAATTTTTCCTCTCACTATATGGAAAGCATCCTGGATTTCCGGGGTGCTTTTCTTTTTTACTGATAATCAAGCGCTTTTAACTGCCTGAAATTTAAAGCCTGCCGGGGAACTACTCCATCAAACAAATGTGTACCTTTGTACCCTGATTTTGCGCAACGGCGCAGCAGGACTGCAACAGGTATAATTATGAAGAAATCACATATTATCATCTTACTGGTGATTGCAGCATCTTCCGCGGTAGCTTTTCTTTCCCTGAACAATTCGGAAACCTACGCTTCCTTCAGCGAAGCCACTGCAAAACCCGATAAGACCTTCCACGTGGTAGGTAAGCTCAACCGGGAGAAAAAAACGGAATACAATCCTTCTGTAGACGCCAATCTGTTTGTATTTCACATGACCGATAAGGACGGGATGGAGCGCAAGGTCGTGCTCCACCAGGAAAAGCCACAGGATTTTGATAAATCGGAACAGATCGTGGTGATCGGGAAAATGCAGGGAGAGGAGTTCCACGCCCGCAACATCCTGACCAAATGCCCTTCCAAATATTCCGATGCACCGACCCAGCAAGTGAATTAAGGAATGGAAATTATCTATACCGGAGAGAATCTTTTTTTAGGACAGCTCGGCAATCTTTCTGTTTCACTGGCTTTCGCGGCCGGTGTGCTTAGCTTTGTCAGCTATATCCTTCATCATGCAGGCGTTCAGGGCCCCGTTTCCTGGAAGACCGTGGGACGGCAGGCTTTCCGCGTGCATTCGCTGGCTGTGCTTACCGTGATCGGCACTCTGTTCTATATCCTTGTCAACCATCGCTTCGAATATCATTACGCCTGGCAGCATACCAGCAGATCGCTTCCGTTCAAATACGTCTTCGCAGCTTTCTGGGAAGGCCAGGAAGGCAGCTTCCTGCTCTGGAGCTTCTGGAACGTGGTGCTCGGAAATATACTGCTTGCCACCTCGAAAGACTGGGAAGCTCCGGTAATGGCCATATTTGCGCTGGTACAGGCGTTCCTCATTTCCATGATCATGGGCGTGGTGATCGACATTCCGGGAATACTGCAATATAAAATCGGAAGCAATCCTTTCATACTTACCCGCGAGCACCCGAACATGGCCGGCCTGCCTTTCGTTTCGAGCCCCACTTACCTGGAGCGGCTCGACGGCAGAGGCCTGAACCCCGCTCTGCAGAATTACTGGATGACCATCCACCCGCCTACCCTTTTCCTCGGCTTTGCGCTTACGCTGGTACCATATGCATACGCAGTGGCCGGTATCTGGACCAAAAAGCTGGGCAGCTGGATGAAGCCAGCCATTCCGTGGGCCTTTACCGGTGTAATGGTGCTGGGCGGCGGTATCCTGATGGGAGGCGCCTGGGCATACGAAGCGCTGAACTTCGGCGGATTCTGGGCATGGGATCCTGTGGAGAACTCGTCGCTGGTACCCTGGCTCTGCCTCGCCGGAGCCGCGCACCTTATGGTGATACCGAAGAACAAAGGCTTCACGCTCATTGCAGGCATTGTGCTTTCCATACTTTCGTTCATCCTCGTGCTGTATTCCACGTTCCTTACGCGCAGCGGAATCCTCGGCGACGCATCGGTGCATTCGTTCACCGACCTGGGAATGTCGGGACAGCTGCTCGTGTACCTGTTCTTCTTCATCTGGCTGCCCGTTATGCTGGCGCTGCCCAAAACAACGTGGAGGATCAACTTCATTCTCGCAACCCTTGCGCTGACGGTGCTCGGCGTAATGTTCAACTTCATCGTGTGGGTAATGCTGGCTTTCGTGCCGCTGGCGCTCATTTCGTCGTGGTGGCTGAGCAGGCTCGACGCCGCCAACTTCCCGAAAGGGGATGATGAAAGCATTTATTCGCGCGAGTTCTGGATGTTCGTAGGCGCATTGCTCCTGCTGGCTTCCGGCATACATCTTACTTTCGAAACCTCCAAGCCGGTGATCAACAAGATCGCGGGCACCAGCTATGCCCCGGGAGAAGTGGACGACTATAACGTGGTGCAGGCCGTGTTCGGAATGATCATCACGCTCATTATCGCTTTCGGGCAATATATGCGCTACCGTAAAACGGAACCCGCTCAATTCTGGAAATCCATCCGCTGGCCGCTTGGCGTATCGGTGCTGCTGACCATCGGCGCGGCGCTTGCGGTTCCCGAGTTCAGCAACCCGCTGTACATTATTCTCGCATTCACCTCAGGCTTCTGCGTGCTGGCCAATGTAGATTATATCGTCCAGTTCGTAAAAGGCAAATGGAGGCTGATGGGCCCGTCCTTCGCGCACGTCGGCTTCGGGCTTATTATTCTCGGCTCCGTTATTTCGGCCGGACATAAAAAAGTGATCTCGGAGAACCGCGGCATCATCGACCTGGAGGCCATCAGCGACGATTTTAAGAATAATGAGAACATTATGCTGCATAAGAACGATACGGTGCAGATGGGAGATTATTACATAACCTACCGCGGCGATACGATGCAAAGCAATATTGCATACTACCGCGTGGATTACCTGAAGAAAAATAAGCTGGGGCAGCTGGAGAGCGACTTTACGCTTTATCCCAAAGTGATCACCAACGACCGCATGGGCAACGTGCCGGAGCCTTCCACCAAACATTATCTCACGAAGGATATCTTCACGCACGTTACATACGTCGATCTCGAAAAACTGAAAAAGCGCATGGCGGGGATCCACCAGGAGCTGGAATTCGAAGAGCCGCAGCACTACACCGTTACCAAAGGCGACAAGGTATACGGCACGAACTTTTACGTGATCTTCGAGGGATTCGAGGCGCTGTCGTCGGTAGATGACCTGGAACAGGGCGAAGCGCTGAACGTGAAGCTGCGCGGTATCTTCATCGTAAAGAACTTCCAGGACCAGAACGATACGCTCCACCCGATATACGAGGTAAAGGACAACTTTCTTTATACCACTCCCGACTTTTCCGAGTCGCTCGGGCTTAAGATCGTAGTCGATAAGATCCTCGACGAAAAGCAGATCGAGTTCAGCATGACCGAGCTGAAGAATAACCCGTTCAACGATTTCATCATCATGAAAGCTATCATCTTCCCGGGCATCAATATCCTGTGGATGGGCTGCTTCCTGATGGTGCTCGGAACCGCTCTCGCCATTTTCCGCCGCATAATGCCATGAGCACAGCAGGCCAGATAAAGACCATTTCGATCGCCGGCGCAGGAAATCTTGCCTGGCATCTTGGTCCGGCCCTTTTTGAAAAAGGAATTCACATCCGGCAGGTATACAGTCCTACGCAGGCACATGCGGAAGAGCTGGCAAAACATGTTTCCGCTTCGCCTGCCAGCAATATTTCCCAACTCGATACGAACGTCGACCTGATCATTCTCTGCATAAAAGACGATGCCGTAAAAGAGATCGCCGCACAATTTGCCGCCAGCTCCGTACCGGTCGTCCATACTTCCGGAAGCATTTCCATCGATGTATTCCGCGGGCATAACGGACCGGCTGGCGTGTTCTATCCGCTGCAGTCGTTCCGCAGGGAAAGGCCGGTGAACTGGAACGAGATACCCGTTTGCATCGAAAGCACCGATCCCCGTTTTCTCGCCGCTCTGAAAGAGCTTGGGGCTTTATTATCCGGCCGCGTCCAGGTACTTACCAGCGAGCAGCGCGCCTGGCTTCATCTGGCTGCGGTAATGGTTTCCAACTTTAGCAACCTGCTGTACATCGAAGCGGAAAATATTCTCGGCGATAAAGATCTCAACTTTTCCCTTCTGCGCCCGCTTATCAGCGAAACCGCCGCACGGCTTGTAACGGCTTCCCCCGCCACATTGCAGACCGGCCCGGCCAAAAGGAATGACGTTACCGTTATTGACAGGCATATGAAAATGCTGGAGGAATACCCGGAATTACGGGAGATGTATGTGCTGTTAACGGGGATGGTAAAAAGATTAAAGGACTAAAGGACAAAGGACCAAAGGACAAGGGTAATCTGCCTTTGCCGCTGACTATGGCGGATAAGAAGGGACGTAGAAGAATCAATCCGTTTAATTTTTCATTTTGAATTACTACGTATCCCCTCACTGCTCAGGGCCGAGGGCTTGGTGCCAACATACCATGTGCAGATGGGAACCAGGAATAACTTAATCTACGTTCTCATGTCCCACATCTCACTACTCAATACTTTTTTTATTTTATTTGTGCTTCTAAATCACGCTTATGTCTATTTCCACTCAGATTTGTATTGCCAGGGGCGACGGTATCGGCCCCGAGATCATGGATGCTACGCTGGCTATCCTCGAAGCTGCTAAAGCAAACCTGCAGATCACCGAGATCGAGGTGGGAGAAAAGCTTTTCCGCCAGGGCTACAGCTCAGGCATCGCGCCGGAGACCTGGGACATTCTGAAACAGAAACGGATCCTGCTGAAGGCTCCGATCACCACTCCGCAGGGAGGAGGATACAAAAGCCTGAACGTAACGCTTCGCAAAACCCTCGGGCTGTTCGCCAATGTGCGGCCCAGCGTGGCGTATCACCCGTTCATCCAGACACAGTTCCCCAATATGGATGTGGTAGTGGTGCGTGAGAACGAAGAAGATCTTTACGCCGGTATCGAGTATCAGCAGACACGTGATGTAACTACGGTGATAAAAGTGATCAGCCGCCCGGGAAGCGAGCGGATCATCCGCTATGCGTTCGAATATGCACGCGCGAACAACCGCAAGAAAGTAAGCTGCTTCATCAAGGATAACATCATGAAGCTCGCTGACGGGCTTTTCCATAAAATATTCCGCGAGATCGCGGCAGATTACCCGGATATCCAGACCGATTCGTGGATCGTGGATATCGGTTCGGCCCGCCTGGCCACAGAGCCCGAGCGTTTCGACGTGATCGTAACACAGAACCTGTACGGCGACATTATTTCCGACATTACCGCTGAATTGTCCGGTTCCGTAGGGCTGGGAGCTTCATCCAACATCGGCCCGAATTTCGCCATGTTCGAAGCCATCCACGGTTCCGCCCCCGACATCGCCGGCCAGGGCATCGCAAATCCGTCCGGACTTCTGCTCGCCGCGGTGCAGATGCTGGTGCACATGAACCAGAAAGACAATGCTACGCTGATCCATAACGCATGGCTGCGTACCATCGAAGACGGTATCCATACAGGCGATATCTATAAAAAAGGCGTAAGCAACCGGAAAGTGAGCACCAGGGAGTTCATGCAGGCCGTTGTAGGCCGCCTCGGCGACAGCCCGAAGATCCTGAAAGAAGCCTTCTACGACCAGGAAGTGATCAATACATTCGACATTACCTCGTTTACAACCGTTATTCCCGAGCCGGATAAAAAACTGGTGGGCATCGATATTTTCCTCGATTTCGACCCGGCGAAAATGACCGTGGACGAAATGGCTGCGGAGCTGGTAAAAGCCACCAGCATCCCCGATCTCGAGCTGACCGTGATCAGCAACAAAGGCCAGCGCGTATGGCCGGGCGAGCCAACGGAGACCTACAATACGTTCAGCTGGAGATGCCGCTTCGAATATAAAGGCAGTAAGGAAATGACGCACCAGGACGCTATCGACCTGCTGCAACGCTTCCAGAAAGCCGGTTTCGATTTCGTGAAGACTGAGCACCTCTACACTTTCGACGGCGTGGCGGGGTTCTCATTGTCACAGGGTGAATAAGGTACTTTTTCCAGGTTTTACGCGGGGAAATTCGGAAATATCTTTTTTTTTAAGATATTCGCTGTGCTTTAACCCGAAATGCAAACGGACTCATTGCTACATATAATTGGCGAAAAGGCCAGTTATCGGATATTTGACGGAGGCATTAAATTTTATATCCGTTCGTCGTCCCGTTCCGATCAGCAGTTGCTCAAAAAGCTTCGCAACCGCTCGGGTATTATCCTTACCATAGCTGTAATTTCCTGCGCTCCCCTTTTCTTTGCGATCAATCCCATGCTCAAATGGTCGGTATTCCTTTTCGCCGGTCTTCTATGGTCGGTATGGGTCCATTCTTATTTCATCTACCTGCTGAAAAAATACGGCGTCGAAACCTTAGCCATCCGCAAGAACCAGATATCGTACCGGAAATATCTCAATCACAGGTTGATGGCCGTTCAGCTTTCGCATGCGGTAAAGGAACTGCCGGTAGGCATTTCGACCGAAGCCGACATCGTCCGTTACAATTCGCTTTTCCCTGAAAAAAGGATCATCACATCTTATCTTAAGCTTATATCCCACGGCAAAAACAGCTACCTCGTCTTCAACCCGATCCTGAAGGAAAAGGACGAAGTGAAAAATATTCTTCACAATTACCTGTGATGTTCCGTCTGCAGGTAACGTAAGCCAACAGGCGCTTTCACGACACAACATTTATTCAAATAAAAAAACCCCGGTGGTATGCCGGGGCTTCTTTTTTATTCTGAAGAATTTCTATTCGAAGATGGTCAATGTGCCGTTCTTCTCGATATCGTACTGGCCTTCGTCGCCTGAGCCTCTCAGTACCCAGTAATAAGTGCCCGGCTCCAGCGTGGATCCTGTGCTTGTTTTACCGGTAAAGCATGCATTGCAGTTGAGGTCAGGATTGCTGATGTTGTTCACCGCCTCGTATACTTTTATTCCCCAGCGGTTGAAGATGGCGATGGTGTAATCGATACAATCGTTAAAGCCGGGAGCGAACATTTCAAAATCCAGCTTGTTGTTGCCCACCGGGCTGGTCAGCGCCATTACATTGGGCATCTCGGGGTTATTCACTCCGTCTTTTACGCTTACGGTGATAGTGGTATCGGACACACAGTTGTTCGCATCCGTTACGGTAAATGTAACATCCTGGTCCTGTGCGTCGTCAAATACATATTCGAAAGTGGGCATATCACTGTCGGATTCCCCGTCGCCATTCACGTCCCAATCCAGGAAGAACGGTTCGGTGCCTCCGGAAGCTTCGCTTATGAATGTATTATGTTTGAAGCAGCTCATGATGTAGCTGAAATCGGCAACCGGCTCCGGGTATACGCTGAACGTGCTGCTTACAGTATCTGCACAGCCTTTGTCGGATGTTACAATAAGCGTAGCCGTATAGGTTCCGGGGCTGAGACCGGTCTGCAGATCACCCAGAGATGTATTATCCGTATATACTACTCCGTTTGCATCGCTGATGGACCATGAGTAACCGGTAAGATAATCCGGCTGGCCGATCACGCTTGAATCTGTAAGAACAATATCTGTTCCTCCGCAGACATCAGGGCTGGAAAAACCTGCTACCGGGAGGTCGTGCACCACTACCTGTACAGAATCCGTACCGGAGCACTGGCCGGATGTGGTCACTGTAACATAAGCATAGTACGATCCGGGAGTATTATATAAAACGGACTGCGCGCTCTGTTTGTTGGTATTGGTGCCTGTGCCGGGATCATTGGCATCCAGTATTCCGTCGGCATCGTAATCCCACCGGAACGTAACCAGCGTGGAAGGAAGCGAAGGCGGGTTGATAATGTTGCTTTCCGCCAGCAGGTTGATCGATGTGCCTCTGCATACCTCAAGCGAATTGGCCGTAAGTTCCACCGCCGGGTTGGCGTATACGCGTACGATGAAATCGAGCTCGTCGTAGCAGCCGCCGGGCGATGTTACCCTGAAACCAACGGTGTAATTGCCCGCAATGACGAAGTAACTTGAGATAAGCGTATCTCCCGTAGAAGAAGTGATCTCGTACACTCCGTTATTATCCAGGTCGTACTGGTATATCAGCCCGTTGCCCGGACCGGGAACGGAACCGCTTCCCTGCAGCTGTACCTGTCCGCCGGCACAGATGGTATCGGTATAATTTAAAGTGGCTGTCGGCACCGGGTAAACGGTAACCGTGGTGAATGCGGTATCGGTAGTCACACCGTCGGTCACTATCAGCATATATGTACCGGAATTGGCTGTGGTAGCAGGATTGATAATAGGATTCTGGTCGGTCGATGAAAAATTCCCGGGACCTGTCCACGTGTAAGTCACCGCACCGGGAACAGTCGCGGCGCTGAGCTGCAAAAGATCGCCTTCGCACAGCGGGCCGTTATTGCTTACGGTCGGCGCCAGGATGCTGCAGTCTGTAGCTCCGACTCCGCCCGTCTGCGAGAAGTTCACATTACAGGTAGTATTTGAGTAGTTGGTTATAAGCAGAAGGTAGAATTCTCCCACCTGCGCGTTGGGAATATTACAGAATTCGGTCGCTGCCGTAGAATAGCTGCAATCCACGGTATTTCCCGCGGTAAGCTGCGAGCATGCATTTGCCAGCGAAGAGAATGGTCCGTAACAGATAAAGTCGATATCCACCAGCGGAGTACTTTGCATGGTGATATCGATATTTCCGGATTGCGAAACCTGCATGAAGTACCATGCAGGATTCGGCTGTGTTCCCAGGCAACCGTAGTTCGGACCGGCTTCCGCCGTACCGGAGTTTACGCCTGCGGGAAAGCTATATTGATTGGAGCTGCAGAAAGGATCTGCCGTAGAACATAAGTTGTTCTGGGCCGACACTCCTGCAAAGGAAGCAACGACGAACAGGCTGGATAAGATCTTTTTCATAACGCTGATTAAATGTGTGCTATTTTTTATTTTCCGATAGGAAAGCATTTCTTTTTTCGGTGGTGAGAGTCAAAGAAAAACCATACGCGTCGGTCTTCATCTGGTCGAGCTTCGATAGAATATCACTGCTGGCATGCGCAGACGATGTGCTGAGGTACCAGATGCCGTTCTCGGGCACAGATACCGAAACCAGCTGATCGTCCTTGAAAACCTGCTGCTGGAAGTATTTGTACGCAGCTTCATCCTGGAATGAATCCATATCCACTGCATAAAAATTGCGTGCATTATTCTTATCGAAGAATACGGAGAATTTATCGCCGAATGCATCACGCGATATACCGTCTGTGGAAGCAAACCGTTTTTGGGCCTCTGCGTTTGCTGCTGTTGCAAAAACTATGAGGAAAAAAAGATAACTAAAGGTTTTCATACTTTGATAATATTATTTCAAATATAATAATATGGATGACAGGTTCGACATGAACATCTCCGGAGAATGAAAGAGATGATAACAGCCGCGCGCGTATATATCAGAAACGTCCTTAAACAACAAGCCCCGGAATTTTCCGGGGCTGTTATTCGAAGATATTTTAGTTGAAGATGGTCAGTGTTCCGCTATTTTTAACGTCGTATTCGCCGTTGTTGCCGGAACCTCTCAGCACCCAGTAGTAGGTGCCCGGCTCCAGGGTGGAACCAGTGCTGGTCCTGCCGGTGAAGCATGCGTTACAGTTCAGGTCCGGGTTATCAACGTCATTAACGGCTTCGTATACTTTTATACCCCAGCGGTTGAAGATGGCAATGGTATAATCGATACAATCGTTAAAGCCGGGAGCAAACACCTGGAAGTCAAGCTTGTCGTTACCAACGGCGCTGGTGAGCGACATTACATCAGGCATCGGAGGATCGCTGACACCGCCTTTTACATCCACCTGGATCGTAGTGTCGGATACGCAGTTGTTGGCATCGGTCACGGTTAAGGTAACCATTTTGTCGCTGGAATCCGAGAACACGTATTCGAAAGTGGAAAGCTGTGAATCAGACTGTCCGTCGCCATCCAGATCCCACTGCAGGTACAGCGTATCTGTACCGCCGAACGATTCGTCGATGAAGGTATTATGCTGGAAGCAGCCCATGATATAGCTGAAATTAGCCGTAGGCTGCGGGAACACTTCAAAAGTGCTGGTCACGGTGTCGATACATCCTTTATCGGAAATTACGATCAGCGTACCGGTATAAGTACCCGGATCGAGTCCAAGCTGAAGGTCGCCGTTGCCCGAAGTATTGGTATAGCTGAATCCTGTGGTATTGGTAATATCCCAGGAATACGTGCTGATGAAATCCGGGGCGATGATCACGGTGGTATCCATCAGGTTGCTTGCGGTGCCGAAGCAGACATTCGAGCTGGAATAACCCGCTACAGGGAGATCGTTAACGATCACCTGGATGGAATCGCTTGCATAACAGTTACCGGAGCTGGTCACGGTCACGACTACATTATAAGTTCCCGGATCAGGGAACAGGTTACTTTGTATGCTTTGCTTGTTGGTTCCGGTTCCGGTTCCTGCATCGGTCGCGTCAGTGGTATTGTCGTTATCGAAGTCCCACTCGAACTGCGTCAGCGTGGAAGGCAGCGACGGCGGGTTGATGATGTTGGATTGAGCAAGCAGATTGATCGGCGATCCTTTACATACTTCCAGCGGGTTGGCCGAAACATCCACCGTCGGGTTGGCATACACCTGCACGGGATAATCCTGCGCGGCCGAACACCCTCCCGGCGTGGTTACCTGGTATCCTACAGTATAGTTACCTGCGATGACAAAGTATGAGAAGCTCTGAACTCCGTTGGCGAAGCTATACTCATAGGTACCGTCGTTGTTCAGGTCAAACTGGTAGTTGGAAATGCCTCCTATTGGCGTGGTCTGCGAGCCGTCGAAAGTGATCTGCTGTCCTGCGCAGATAGGATTGCCATAGTTCAGCACCGGAACAGGAAGATCGAATACCTGGATACAAACCGTGTCCTGGCAGGTAGCGCCGGTAGATGTATCAGTAGTGGCTACTACAATACAGGTATCGTTCTGCAGGTTGTACAGGATATTCTGCGAAAGGCCGAAGCCGGCATTCGAAGTCCAGTCATAGTAAACGGACGGAGATGCATTCACCATAATATTGTCGAGGCCCCAGTTGTCGCAGCAGGAACCGGACGAGTTCGGCTGTCTCCAGCGGAAACGCGTAGAGTTTGTAACTGCCGGGGGAGGAATAGGAATGGAGTAGTTAGCCCAGGTGCTGAAGATGCCGCAGGAACCGTTTCCGTTTCCGGGAGTGGTGGCTGCAGGCACTGTAAGCAGGGTCTGCGGGTATCCGCCCACGTAATCCCATGGACCTCCGCCCGGTACCGGGCAAAGATATACGACCAGCCCCCAGGATGCTCCTGAGTTCGTTGAATATTCGAGCACAACGCCTTCATTATACTGATCCGCCGTTTCACACGGGCCTACGCCACTGTTGGGGAAAAAGCGGAAATCGAACAGCAGGTTACCGCCGCTGCTCACATTCAGGTCGGACGTTTCGATACTCGGAGTGCTGGTAGAGGTAGACGACCAGTAAAACGAGGTATTATCCAGCGAAGGGGCCGCGCACGGCGTAATGGTAAATGAAGCGCCACCCGCAATGTTCCATCCGGGAGGAAGCTGCGAGTTATTGAAATCGAAGGCGTAAGCGCCGGACACCGACACCGCAGCCGTAAGCACGGTGCTGTCTCCTGCACATACCTGGTAATCACTTGCGATCAGATTTACCGTACACTGCGCCTTTACTGTCATTGGCAAGGCCAGAAGCCCGGCACAACCTATAAGTGCATAAATCTTTTTCATGGAATAGCTTTTAGAACTTGGGTTTATTGGATAGTGATCTCGCTCAGCTCAAATTTCGTAAACTGCGAGTAATTAGGCTGAGTAAGGCTTTTTACATATACCGCCAGACGGTCGTTGGTACCGTTCAGAGAGCAGCTCGGCTCCACAGATCCGTTAGCCGGCACATTGAACGTGAATACATATTCGTCATTGGTGCAGGTAGTACATGCGCCGTTAAAATACGATTCAATACGGAATGTTACGTGGATCGGCTGCGAGGTCTTGTTCGTCAGCTTCAGGAAAACATACTCGTGAGAATCGGTAGACCCCTGGGGAGAACAGGTGGTCACTTTCTGCTCGATCTTAACCTGGTCGAGGTCCTTGTAAACGGACCAGGAAGAGCCGTGAGCATTCTGCGCAGCTGCACTAAGTGAACAAAATACGAAAAAAATAAAAGTGCCGATGGTGTATAAATTTTTCATAAGGCGTTGTTTGGTGCTAAAGTTATTAAATTAATATTTCCTACGCAAGACAAAAATAATTCAATGATAATGACCCTTCCAGCCTTTCATTGAATTATCTCCGGTAACTCGCAGCTATATAGATGCTACAGGAAAAAAAGACGTTGCATGCATCCTAAACTTTTAATTTATTCCGAAGGTAAAATGCTGTAAATGATTCGTTTATATTTATAAGTTCCTCTGGGATACCGCTAAAGAGCACCTGTCCGCCCCTGTCCCCGCCCTCGGGCCCCATATCTACTATCCAGTCGGCGCATTTTATCACGTCGAGGTTGTGCTCGATGATGATCAGCGTATGACCTTTCTCCAGCAGAGCGTAAAAAGAGTCCATCAGCTTGCGGATATCATGGAAGTGCAGCCCGGTGGTGGGCTCATCGAAAATAAAGAGCGTCTTTCCCTCGGATGTTCCTTTGCTCAGGAAGTAAGCCAACTTGATCCTCTGCGCCTCTCCGCCCGACAATGTCGACGAGGATTGCCCCAGCTTCACGTAACCCAGGCCCACATCCTGCAGCGGCTGAAGCTTCTGCGCGATCTTCTGGTCCAGCACCGTCCGTTTCGGATGGCCGGCGAAAAATTCAATCGACTCATCCACAGACATATCCAAAATATCGGAAATGTTCTTTTCCCGGTATCTTACTTCAAGCACATCTTCCTGGAAGCGTTTCCCTTTACAGTTCTCGCACGCAAGGGTAATGTCGGCCATGAACTGCATTTCGATCGTCACCGAGCCTTCTCCTTCGCACACCTCGCATCTGCCGCCGGGCACATTAAACGAGAAATGCGCGGGCTTGAAACCGTTGGTCTTGGATTGCGGAAGCGTCGAAAAGAGGTTCCGTATCTCGTCGTACACTTTAAGATATGTAACGGGATTGGATCGCGACGATTTCCCGATCGGGTTCTGATCTACCATTTCCACTGAGGAAATGTCCTTGATATTTCCGCCCAGCCGGTCGAACTGCCCTGTTTTTTCTCCGTAACCGCCGTGTATCTTTTTCAGCGCGGGCACTACTATATGTTTTACCAGCGAAGTTTTTCCCGATCCGCTCACGCCGGTCACCACTGTCATCACTCCCAGCGGAAATTTTACCGATACATTTTTGAGATTATTCTCGCGCGCGCCGGACACTTCGATGAAGCGGCTCCACTTTCGGCGCTCCGCAGGAACGGGGATCGATAATTTACCTGTGAGATATTGCGCCGTGAGGCTTTGCTTGTCTTTCAGCAGGTCCTGGTGGGTTCCCTGGAATATAACTTCCCCGCCGAATGCGCCTGCCGCGGGGCCCATGTCCACCAGCGAGTCGGCGGAACGCATGAATTCCTCATCGTGCTCCACCACGATCACCGTATTTCCTTCGTCGCGCAGGTTCTTCACCACGCTTACCAGGCGCTCCGTATCTTTCGGGTGCAGCCCGATGCTGGGCTCGTCGAGAATGTACATCGATCCTACGAGACTGCTCCCAAGCGAAGTGGCAAGGTTGATCCGCTGCGATTCTCCGCCGGAAAGCGAGGACGACAAACGGTTCAATGTAAGATAACCCAGGCCCACGTCACAAAGAAAACCGATGCGGCTCCGGATCTCCGTAAGCAGGCGCGCGGCTACTTTCTTGTCATGCTCGTCGAGCTTCAGCCCGTCGAAAAAAACTTTCAGCTCTTCCACCGGCATCAGCACCAGCTCTACCACCGACTTTCCGCCTATCTTTATATATCCCGCATCTTTGCGGAGCCTCGTGCCCTGGCAGTCGGGGCATGTGGTGCGGCCGCGGTAGCGCGACAGCAGCACGCGGTATTGTATCTTGTAAAGGTTCTCTTCCACATACCGGAAAAAATCGTCGATTCCCGCAACCTCTTTGCCTCCCTGCCACAGCAGCCTTTTCTGCCCGGGCGTGAGATCGTAGTATGGTTTGTGCACAGGGAAATTATAGTCGGCGGCGTTCAGGATGAAATCGTGCTGCCATTCGCTGAGCTTCTCTCCTCTCCAGCACGACACGGCTCCTTCGTACACCGAAAGCGATTTATCCGGTATCACCAGGTCTTCGTCGATGCCGAGTATCTTTCCGAATCCTTCGCAGGTCTTGCAGGCGCCGTATGGGTTGTTGAAGCTGAACAGATGCACCGACGGCTCTTCGAACGTGATGCCGTCCAGCTCGAAGCGGCTTGAAAATTCGGTCGTATCTTTCGCAGTGCCTTCTTCCGCCATACGGTGAACGCGGCACGTACCGTTACCTTCATAAAAAGCGGTCTGCACAAAATCGGCCAGCTCCATCCGGAAATCTTCGTCATGCTTTACCGACACGCGGCCTACCAGCAGCTCGAAATCTTCCGCTTTCAGCTTTCCTTTTTGCGTGATCCAGTTTTCGAGCTTATCGGTTTCGCCTTTCACGAGTATACGCGAAAATCCCTGCTGCTGGTATATGGCAAGCTCCTGCTGCACCGTACGCTTTGCTTTGGTTATAAGCGGCGCAGCGATAACAGCGCGGGTACCTTCTTTCCATTGTATTACGGCGTCCACCACATCCGATACCGCATGCCGTTTCACTTCCATGCCCGATTCCGGCGAATATGTTTTTCCGACGCGTGCAAACAGCAGCTTCAGGTAATCGTAGATCTCGGTAGATGTGCCGACGGTAGAGCGCGGGTTGCGCGTATTTACCTTCTGCTCGATGGCAACTGCCGGAGAAATTCCTTTGATGTAATCGACATCGGGCTTGTCGAGCCGGCCCAGGAACTGCCGCGCGTAAGCGGACAAACTTTCCACGTACCGCCTCTGACCTTCTGCGTAAAGTGTTTCGAAAGCGAGCGAGGATTTTCCCGATCCCGAGAGCCCGGTAATAACCACCAGCTTATCCCTGGGAATGGCCAGGTCGATATTCTTAAGATTGTGTACCCTCGCGCCTTTTATGATGATGTGATCCTGGGGATCCAGTTCTTCAATGCTTGCTTTGCTTTTTTTAGCCATTCTATATGGTCCTTCCGGAAATAATAAGCTGCAAAAATACACATAAATATGCCTCGCGTCAACCTTTTTCCGGTATTGCTGCGGGCAGGCCGGACACACATGTTTCCGCACCATTCCAAATACCTATCATACAAACAGTTAAATTCATAAAACGCGAATTGTCAGTTTATTCCTATTTTCGGACTTTATTTCGGTTATGACTCCACTGAACGAATTATCCGCCATATCACCGGTAGACGGGCGTTATTACAGATCCGCGCATCCGCTTTCCCCTTATTTTTCAGAAGGGGCGCTCATCCGGTACAGGGTAAGGGTGGAGATCGAATATTTCATTGCGCTTTGCGAGCTGCCGCTGCCGCAACTGGCAGATTTTCCGGTCGCCACCGCCAACGATCTGCGCAGGATCTATACTGAGTTCACCGCAGAAGATGCGGCCAGGGTGAAAGCGCTGGAGAAGACCACCAATCACGACGTAAAGGCCGTGGAGTACTTCATCAAGGAAAAGTTCGACGCGCTGAACCTCGGAGGGTACAAGGAATTCATTCACTTCGGGCTCACGTCGCAGGACATCAACAATACCGCTGTGCCGCTTTCCATGAAAGAAGCCTGCGAAGATGTACTGTACCCGCAGCTGCAAACGCTCATCAACCGCATCCGCGTACTGGCGGAAGACTGGAAGAACATTCCGATGCTGGCGCGCACGCACGGGCAACCCGCTTCGCCCACGCGGCTTGGCAAAGAGATATACGTCTTTTTCGAGCGGCTCATACAGCAGCAGGAGCTTCTGCTTGCCATTCCGTATTCGGCAAAATTCGGCGGGGCCACAGGTAATTTCAATGCACATCATATAGCCTATCCGAACATCTCCTGGGTGAGCTTCGCGAACGATTTCGTTTCAGATAAGCTCGGGTTATCGCGCAGCCAGACGACGACGCAGATCGAGCACTACGATAACATGGCAGCATGGTGCGACGGGATGAAGCGGATCAATACCATCCTCATCGATTTCAGCCGCGATATGTGGACTTACGTTTCGATGGATTATTTCAAGCAGAAGATTTCGCAGAACGAAGTGGGATCTTCGGCCATGCCGCACAAGGTGAATCCTATCGACTTCGAAAATGCCGAAGGTAACCTCGGAATGGCGAACGGGATGTTCGAGTTCTTCTCGGCCAAGCTTCCCATATCGAGGCTCCAGCGCGATCTTACGGATTCCACCGTGCTCCGCAATATCGGCGTGCCCGTAGCGCACACGGTCATCGCTCTGAGCTCGCTGCTCAAAGGCATCGAGAAGCTGCTGCTGAACGAGCAGAAGCTGCAGGAAGATCTGCAGCAGAACTACGCCGTGGTGGCGGAAGCCATCCAGACCATCCTGCGCCGCGAAGGATATCCGAACCCTTACGAAAAGCTGAAAGAGCTTACGCGCACGCATGCCGCGATCAACGAAGAATCCATCCGCGCCTTTATCGACACGCTCGATGTACCGGAAGCGGTGAAATCAGAGCTGCGCAAGATCACACCACATACTTATACGGGCGTACACACGTTCTGACCGCTATGAAAGGCATTGCCCGTTTGTTCAGATATCTTCGACCTTATTCCTGGAACATCTCCGGGTTTTTCCTGCTGACCATTTTTTCGATCGCATTCAGCATCGTGTCGCTTACTATGGCGATACCGTTCCTCCAGATCCTGTTCGACAGAGTGACGCCGCCGGCGGTCCGCCCGGAGTTTTCGCTGCGCATCGATACGCTTATGGACATCCTGTACTACAACATGGGACAGACCATGAGCTCCTACAGCAAGACCACCATGCTCGGGCTTATCTGCGGCGGGGTGATCGTGCTTTTTTTCCTGAAGAACATGACCTCGTACCTCGGGCTGCACATGCTGGCGCCGATGCGCACCGGCGTTATCTACGAGCTGCGCAAACGCATGTACCATAAGATCACTTCGCTTCCTCTCTCCTATTTCACGAACCAGCGCAAGGGCGACGTGCTCACCAGGATGTCGTCGGACGTGGTGGAGATCGAATGGTCGATCATGAACTCCATCATTTCCTCGCTGCGCGATCCGCTGCTTATCATCGGTTACCTGGTCGTAATGTTCGTATTCAGCCCGCAGCTTTCGCTGTTCGCATTGGTTCTTCTTCCGGTCAGCGCGCTTATCATCGGCCGCGTGGGCCGCAGCCTGAAAAAAGCTTCCTTCTCCGGCCAGAAGATACTGAGCGACCTGATGGTGATCATAGAGGAAACGCTCGGCGGAATACGGATCGTTAAAGCCTTCCACGCGGAAGACCAGCTGCGCCGGAAATTCGACGATCAGAACGATAAGTTCAAAAAGCTCGGCAATTCCGTTTTTCGTAAACGCTCGATGTCGTCGCCGATGAGCGAGTTTCTCGGCAGTATCGTAATTGCCACGGTCATGTGGTTCGGCGGAAATATCGTGCTCACCAAACAGCTCGACCCGGAAGTGTTCATCACGTACATAGCCATGTTCTCGCAGATCATATCACCCGCAAAAGCATTTTCTGCGTCGTGGTACAACCTGCAGAAAGGACTTGCTTCTCTCGACAGGATCGAAGAGATACTGAGCACGGAAGTAAAGCTCACCGAAAAAGATGATCCCATACGCAAGCTTTCTTTCGAGCACAGCATCGAACTGCGCAACGTTCATTTTCATTACGTGCAGACGCCGGTGCTCGAAGATGTAAATCTCGTGATACCGAAAGGAAAAACGATCGCGCTGGTAGGACAGTCGGGCGCCGGAAAATCTACGCTGGCCGATCTCATACCGCGGTTCTACGATGTTGTATCGGGCGAGATACGCATCGACGACACCAATGTAAAAGACATTAAGGTAGAGGACATGCGCAACCTGATGGGCATCGTTCCCCAGCAGCCCATTCTCTTCAATGATACCATCGCGGCGAACATCGCATTCGGCGATCCGGCGCCCAACCGCGAGCGGATACATGAAGCGGCGCGTATGGCCAACGCCTACGATTTTGTAATGGAAATGGAAGACGGCTTCGACAGTAACGTGGGCGAGCAGGGCACAAAGCTCAGCGGCGGGCAGAGACAACGCATCGCCATTGCCAGGGCGCTTTACAAGAACCCGCCGATCCTCATCCTGGACGAGGCTACCTCCTCGCTCGATACCGAAAGCGAAAAGCTGGTGCAGGACGCCATCAACCGCCTGATGCAGAACCGTACAAGCCTGGTGATCGCTCACCGCCTCAGCACCATTCAGCACGCCGACGAGATCATCGTGCTGGAGAAAGGAAAAATAGCCGAGCGCGGAAAACATGCAGAGCTTGTGCAGAAGGACGGCATCTACCGCAGGCTGTACGAGCTGAACACTTTCTGACCCTACGCTTTAATTTTGAACCGGCATACTATGATTTACAACCTGTCGTTACTGTACTTCGGTAAACCTACTATATTTGAGGAATGAATCTCCGCAGCGCAAGTATATTCTGGATCGTACTGTTTTCCTTTGTATCGTTGCACGCCCAGATGGGAGGAAGCAGCACGTACACTTTTCTGAAGCTTCCCAATTCGGCCCGCGTGGAAGCGCTGGGCGGAATGGCCATCTCGATCTACGACGATGACCTGAGCCTCGCACAGCAGAATCCTTCGCTGCTCAACAAGTCGATGCACAACCAGCTCGTGATGAGCTATAACAATTACTTTGCGAACATCGGGCAGGGATACGCCGCGTACGCCCGGCACTGGGACAAGATCGGCACCTTCTACGCAGGCATCCAGTTCCTCAACTACGGCGACTTTAAGCGCACGGACGAATTCGGAAATATAAACGGTACGTTTTCGGCGGGCGATTACGCGCTGAACATCGGTTACTCCCGGCCGTTCTTCGATTCGCTGCTGTATGTAGGCGGAACTTTCAAGATGCTGTATTCCCAGTACGCGGAATATAATTCCTTCGGCATGGCGCTCGATCTCGGCGCAACCTATGTGAGCCGCAATAAGCTGTTCACTGCTTCCGTAGTGCTTCGCAACATGGGCGGCCAGCTCGATCCGTATACTCCCGGCAATTACGAAGCACCTCCGTTCGAGCTGCACTTCGGCATTTCGCAGAGCTTCAAGCACGTTCCTCTTCGCCTGATGCTATGGGTGACCAACCTTCAGCGTCCCGATCTGAGCTATGTGGACCCGGAGCACCGCTTCGAGGTAGATCCGCTTACAAACGACACCATCGATACCAAAATAGGCGTCGGCACCAATATCCTCCGTCACTTTACTATCGCAGCGGAACTGTTCCCCTTCAAGAAGCATCTTTTCCTGCGGGTGGCGTACAACTTCATGCGCGGAGGCGAAATGGCGGTAGATGCCAAAGGCGGCGCCGTGGGACTGTCGTACGGCGTGGGCATACGCATCGCCAACTTTACGATCAGCTATTCGAGGGCGCATTATTTCATCACGGAATCGCCCAACCATTTTACGCTGAACATCGATCTCAACAGCTTCTACAAATGGAAGCGCAAGAAAAAGCCGGCAACCGAAGAAGTGATCCCACCCCCGGCACTTAACTGACGTACGTTCCGATCTTCGTGCGCCGGTAAAAGCTCCTGCAGTGTTCCTGTAAATTTGTACTTTCGGGGAAATTTTTTTCCCGGATGAACAAGATCAATATCGCCATCGACGGTTATTCTTCCTGCGGGAAGAGCACGCTGGCGAAAGCTCTGGCAAAGGCGCTTCATTACCACTACGTCGATACCGGGTCGATGTACAGGGCCATTGCGCTCTATGCCATGCGCAAGGGGATGATCGGCGACAACAAAGAGATCGATACCGAAGCGCTGGAAGCAAGCCTGCCCGAGATGGATGTGGAGTTCCGCACGAACCCCGCCACGCGTTACTCCGAAGTTTTTCTCGATAACGAGCCTGTAGAAACATACATCCGCACCATAGAAGTGGCCGAAATGGCCAGCAGGATCAGCAAGCTCAGAAGCGTGCGGAGCAAGCTGCATTCCATTCAGCGGCTGATGGCCTCGCGCAAGGGAGTGATCATGGACGGACGCGATATCGGCACAGTGGTGATGCCCGACGCAGAGCTTAAGATCTTTATGACCGCCGATCCGGAAGTGCGCGCTCAACGCAGATTCCAGGAACTTACCGGGCAGGGAAAAAATGTTACGCTCGAAGAAGTGAGAAAGAACCAGGCGGAACGCGACCACGAAGACACCCACCGCCAGGAAGATCCGCTACGCCGCGCCGACGACGCGATCGTACTCGACAATACATTCCTGGACGAAAAACAGCAGCTGGAAATGATGCTGGAAAAGGTCCGCCAGCGCATCCTGGCACGATAGTCTTATCCTTCTAAACTCATACATCTCTTTACCAGCGCGTTATACAGGCCGGAAAAAATCCTTTCCGCCTTCCTCTTTTCCTTTGAATAGTCATCCGTAAAAGGTATATTATAGGAAACGAAAAACGACAAAATCTTTGGCACTTATGGATGCTTTATCACAGGAAGAATTTATAAAAGGAAGAGGCGCCCAGGTCCATGTGCAGAATAAATTTCTGAAACATCACTACGTAAAAGAACATACGGAAGGACTGGACGAAGAATGGGAACTGACGGCAAGCACGCAATACTTTATTGAACATCCGAAAAAAATGGTCAACAAAGTAACGAGCCCCGACGTGGGACCGGCGCTTTCGATGAACCCGTACCAGGGCTGCGAGCACGGTTGCATTTACTGTTACGCACGGAACACGCATGAATACTACGGTTTCTCCGCCGGGCTTGATTTCGAAAGCAAGATCATCGTAAAGCCGGATGCTGCCGAAGTGCTGCGGAAGCAGATCAGCAAGCCGGGCTGGAATGTAGAGCCTATCATGCTGGCGGGAAACACCGATTGCTACCAGCCGGCCGAAAGAAAATTCGGCATCACCCGCAAGATACTGGAAGTATGCCTGGAGTTCCGGCATCCGCTCGGGCTGATAACCAAGAATGCGCTTATACTCCGCGACATTGACCTGCTGCAGGAGCTGGCGAAGCTGGAGCTTGTTACCGTAAGCGTATCCATCACATCGCTGGTGGAAGAAACGCGGCTGAAGATGGAACCGCGCACTGCCACCGCGAAACGAAGGCTCGAAGTAGTGGAAAAGCTGAGCGCGGCAGGAGTTCCGGTAAACCTGATGGCAGCGCCGATGGTGCCTTTTATCAACAGCCACGAAATGCCTTCCATCATGAAAGCGGCGGCCGAGCGCGGCGCCGTGTCGGCAGGCTATACGCTCGTACGGCTGAACGGGGCCATAGGCCAGATCTTTACGGATTGGGTGTACAAAGCGTTTCCCGATAAGGCCGACCGCGTAATCGCTGCGATCAAAGAGACGCACGGCGGTAAGCTGAATGAAAGCGAGTTCGGCAAGCGGATGCGCGGTTACGGAAACTTTGCCCAGTCTATCGCGGACATGTATGCGACGGCGAAACGCAAGTATTTTGCCGGCAGAAACCTTCCGCCCGTACGCTGCGATCTGTTCAAGGTTCCGCCCCGCGGCCAGCTCGATCTTTTCGATTGACAACGACTATCCGGCAAGAGGAAGATTTCGTATCTTCGGTCATATTCCGTTCGTATGAAAAAATTACTGTCCGGTTATCTTCTCTTTTCCGCGGCTCTCTTTTTTTCGGGTTGCAGCAATGATAAGGGCGATTCGAAAGTGTACCTGCAATACAATTTGAAAGCGGGCTCAAATGATCTTGCGTACAACACCAGCTATACAGCCGCAGGGTATACGATACAGTTCACGCTGGTAAAATTTTATATATCGCAGGTGGCCCTGCAAAAGCAAGGCGGGGAATATATGACCTTCGGCGACATGTACCTGCTTGCCGACGCCGACAGCCTGAACCGTTTCTACATCGGGACGGTGGAAGCCGGAGAATATACCGGGATCCGTTTCGGGCTCGGCGTGGATTCATCGCGCAACGATATAAACGGATCGCTCGCCATCCCGGCCTATGATTATCCCGACACACATCCGCTCAGCGCTTCCAACCAGATGTACTGGTCCTGGAATCCCGGGTATGTATGGATGAAGCTGGAAGGTAAGATCGATATGAACAGCAACGGATCTTTTTCAGATCCCGGCGAAACTTTCGGCATTCATACCGGGCTGCCGCCAGCCTACCGCTTTATCGAGCGCAGCTACAGCTTCAGCGCCGGCGGTGATGATATTAACCTGAAGATCGGCGCCGATATACTTGCCTTCTTCAATGGTTACAATCTCGCAGCCCAACGCAACGCGCATCCGATGACTACCGCATCACCCGAATTCATTTACGTTACAGAGATCGTCGACAATGCAGAAGATGTTTTCGGGGAGCTGTCGGAATAAATTTCTTCCGCTTCTTCTTATCCTTTTGCTGATCCGCTGTGGCGGAAAGCCGTCGTCCGAACCATATAAGCTTCAGATCCCGGGCGGTTTCCCGGAACCTGAAATTCCTTCTCACAATCCGCTTTCACGCGAAAAAGTGAACCTTGGCAGAAAGCTTTTTTTCGATCCGGTACTTTCGGCTGACAGCTCTGTATCCTGCGGCAGCTGCCATCTTCCGCAATCCGCCTTTGCAAATCACGACGCGGTCGCGCTGGGAATAAGCGGCCACGCCGGGATGCGGAATGTTCCTTCGCTGGTCAATATTGCCTATCATCCGTACCTGTTCGCAGAAGGCGAAGTCCCCGACCTGGAATCGCAGGCCATCGCACCGCTGCAGCACGAGGATGAGATGGGATTCAATCTGAGGAAAGCTGTAGAGCGCCTGAATTCCGACGAAACTTACATGCTTCTTTTTTACGATGCATTCGGCGCTCCGGCTTCCACAGCCACATTGGTGCGCGCGCTTGCGTGTTACGAGCGCACGCTGATCAGCGCAAGCTCTCCGTTCGATCAATTTACAGCAGGCGACGGCAGCGCTCTTTCGCCTTCCGAAAAACGCGGGATGAAGCTGTTCTTCAGCGATCGTACGAACTGCTCATCCTGTCATTCAGGATTCAACTTTACGAACTACGCTTTCGAAAATATCGGGTTGTACGAAACGTACAACGATGCAGGAAAAAAACGCGCAACAGATCTTCCGCAGGATGAAGGAAAATTCAAAACACCTTCGCTGCGCAACGTCTGGCTGACCTGGCCGTACATGCACGACGGCAGCCTCGGAACATTGAAGGAAGTCGTGGCTTTTTACAACGAAGGAGGAAAAAAACATCCCAATAAAAATCCGCTGATACGGCCGCTGGGCTTATCGGAACAGGAACAAAAAGATCTCGTGGAATTTCTCGAAAGCCTTACCGACGAAGACGCCGTTGGAATGGAAGGTATCTTTTCCAGGCCGTGACTAGGCCCTGCCTGATCTGAAAAGCTGCAACAGGGCTGCGGCAGCTTCGAAGGGCCCGGTCGTTCCATCTTCCACATCTTTTTTTATCAGCTCATACTGCTGCTTTATTTTATCGTCAGTATAGAACATGTCTTTCAATCCCTGGTCGATGCTTTCTTTCAGCCAGTAAAGCGCCTGTTCTTTTCTGCGCAGCGCAAACATTCCGTTGTTCCGGAAAAACGAGCCGAGCGATACGAGCTTGTCGTACACTTCACGGATGCCGGTCTGCTGCAATGCGGAGCATTTCATCACTTCTACCGTGTGGCCGTAACGGTGCGCAGGAAAAAGATGCAGCGCATTCTCGAGATGACGTGCGGCCGCTTTGGCTTTTTCGGCATTCTCTCCTTCCGCTTTGTTGATGACGATGAGGTCGGCCATTTCCATAATGCCGCGCTTGATGCCCTGCAGCTCGTCGCCCGCTCCGGGTATGGCAACGAGAAGAAAAATATCGACGATGGAATGTACGGTCGTTTCGGACTGGCCTACGCCTACGGTTTCGATGAAGATGATATCGTAACCGGCGGCTTCGCAAAGAACCACCGCTTCCCTTGTAGCCCGCGCCACTCCGCCAAGTGCACCGCCCGAAGGTGTGGGACGGATGAAAACATCTCCATGCCCCGACAGCGTTTCCATCCGTGTTTTATCGCCGAGGATGCTGCCACGGCTTACCTGGCTGCTGGGATCTACAGCGAGCACCGCCAGCCGGTGGCCTTTCTCCAGGAAAGATTTTCCAAGCGCTTCGATGAGCGTGCTTTTACCGGCGCCGGGAATGCCGGTGATGCCGATACGAATAGAGTTTCCGCTCAGCGGAAGACAGTCGCGGAGAAGCTCCGCCGCTTTTTCTCTTTGCGCGGGAAGATTGCTTTCCACCAGCGTAATGGCCTGGCTGAGCGCCGATACATCGCGCTGCTTCAGACCTGCGAGCAGATCGGAAGCGGAACGTTCCGGCGATCTCTTCCGTAGCTTTTCAGGGTTGACGTGCGAAGATGAATTCTCCGGCATTATTTGATCGCTTTTAGGATTTCCACGAGATCCTTCTCCAGCGATACTTTCGGATTTTCCACGATCCTTCCGATCTCCATATCGTTGTAATAAACGATGAAGGTGGGAACATTGGTAATGGCCAGCGCCTTGAATCCTTCGAACCCGGCCTGCTTGTTCTCGTCCACACCGAATATCTTCAGATGCTCGTCCGATTCGGCGTCCCATTTTGCCATGTCCAGTATCTTCAGCATTCGCGGCACATGCACCTTGCTATCGTCGCACCAGAATCCCATCACGATCTTGATCTTTATCTTGTTCCGGTACTCTTTTATTATTTTCACAGAGGCTTCGTCCGGAGTGTAATTTTCGTATTCGGGAAGAAATGTCTCTTTATTGCGCGACGAAAAAAGTATTTTCCGCTCCACTTTTCCTACAGGATAGTTTTTCTCTTCTTCTTGTGCCATAACGGATATAGGGAGCAGTAACAGTACTCCGAGAATAATCTTCTTCATAGTGTTTATTTTGTTTTGATCACTTTAAATGTTGCAATTAATTTCTGCTGATGATAGAATGCGAAAATATAAAATCCGTCTTCCCATGCCGTCATGTCTACCGGTTGCCCGGGCTGATATGCCTGAACCGTTGTAACCGTCCGTCCTGAAATATCAGTGATATCGAGCTTCAGCGGGAGCGAAAAATTTCCGGCGATCCTGACGATCCCGGACGCGGGATTCGGATACAGGTATAGATCCGCCGGCGTTCCTACCGGGTCTCCGCTCATGGTAGTGAACTCGCCGTAATATAACGCGACTCCGCCGGAGTAATTGCCCGCCACGAGATCGGGATAGCTGTCCGAATCCAGATCATAAACGGTGACACCGGTGCGCGTGCCGTCCCATATATCTCCCGCTTTATCGGTCTGAAGCGTAAAGGTAGCATTGATATTGCCCGCGGCATCGTAGATGTCGGCATAATGCCAGATCGTTCCTTTAAGGCTCCCGGTAAACAGTCCGGTCTTGCCGTTGTGCGTAAAAAATTCCGGCACGCTGTAGCCTGAATTGCTGATCACCGGGTCTACAACGTTCACGCCGCCGAGCCCGGCAATGGTGGTTACGGAGCTGAAGGCAGGCGAAGAAGCGCTTCCCGTGTTGCGGTAATAATTGAGCTTTCCCAGTCGTCCGCCGCAGACGATATCTTTTTTGCCGTCCTGATCGAGGTCGATAATGAACGGAGCGCTGAAGCTGTTCTCCTTGATGCCGAAGTACTGAGTAGCGGTAAGCGCAAAATTCGCAGCAGTGTTGGGCAGCACAGGCGCGGTATTTTCGAAGTAATGAATGTAACCGGTCACCTCGCCGATGATCATATCGTCGTCGCCGTCCGCGTCCATATCGCCGAAAGCAGGAATGATATTCTTGTAGTTCTGCGCGGAAACATTTCCAAGGTCGCGTGTCACCAGCTCAAAAGCCGGTTGTGTAGGCGTTCCGGTATTGCGGTACAGGCAAAGCTGCCCCTGCGTGGTCCAGTAGCTGTTGTTGCCGATCACAAGGTCCATGAGCCCGTCGCGGTCGTAGTCGGTAAAACGCGGGTACGAGCCTTCGCCCACCTCGATCATTTCCTTCTGTATAAAATCGTTCTGCTGCAGCTTGAAATCGGGAAGGGCATCGGTACCGTCGTTGTGGTATCTCCAGGTGCCTGCAAACGTTTCGGAGCTGCCGGGAGAATTCGGCGCCACGATAAGATCTCGCTTTCCGTCATTGTCCACATCTACATAGAAGGGAGCAGGAAATATCGTGAGGTTTACAGGAAGCGTGGATGTATTGTTCTGCGGAAAATTAAAATCCACAGCGCCCATGCTTGCGTACGAAGCGCTGCCGTCGTTGCGCAGGAAGGTCAGCTTCGGTCCGCCGATGTCGCCGAGCACAAGATCTTTGTCGCCGTCGCCGTCGGTATCGATGGCCAGCAGCGAAGAACCGCTGTGCCGGCCGCCGGGCGCCGATCCGAGCGTATCGCAGCTATCGCTCAGCACGATATCGGAAGCGGTGGCGCCTTCGGTAAAGTTTCCCCAGTTGTCGGAAACTCTTTTGTAAACCAGGCTGTCGTTATGCCCATACAGCTCGACGGATAGGTTACGGTGAAATTCGACGCAGCCGCCATTGGAGCTGAAGGTGAGTATGTCGGTGTCGGTATCGCCGTCCACATCGGTAATGGCCGGTATATCCGCCAGGCTGATGAAAAGTATCGCGTTGCCGGGATTATAGTCGGTGTACAGCTGGGACCTCACCTGCGTGAAGCCGACGCCGTTCGCCGCATCGCCGGTATTGCGGTACACACGCACGCCGCCGCTGTAGTATGTAAAAATGTCTTCCTTTCCGTCGCCGTCGTAATCGGTGAGCAGCGCCCAGTCCGAAAGCGATGGAAACCCTGCGCGGAACCGGTCCGCCACTTTATAGCCGATCTTGCCGGGCGCGCCGGAGTTTTCAAATGCGATGACACGGTTTCCCGTCCGGTCGAAGACAAAAAGGTCTTTATCTCCGTCGTAGTCCATATCGATGGACGAGAACTGCCCGTAGTTCAGTCCCCCGCCCCACGCATATTGCAATGTATCCGCGTTGTCAGTAACAATGACGGAATCATTTTTATGAAAGGCAAAAAACTGAGCATGAGCCACTTCAAAAGCAAACGAAAGAATTAACGCCAGCCCGGCTATCTTCATGGGTATCGGGTATATTCATGTAAAAGTAAGGGATTAACAAGGATGTTGCCAAAAAACTCCCGAAAAATAGAAGGCGGTGGGTAAAGAAGCGCTTCAAACCGCTGTTTTATTTCATTTTCGCTTCATTTACGGGTTTTTGCATTTACCATCGGAAAGTATATCTTTGCGTTCATTTTTTTCAACCTATAGAATAGAATTAATAGTCACAGATGTATGCAGAATAAAGGAGCGATTCAGGTCTTTGCCATTCTACTAGCGCTGGCATGTATTTTCCACCTTTCCTTCACCATCGTAACCAACCGGGTGGAGAGCAAGGCCAGAGACTATGCAGGCGGAGACCCCGTGATCGAGCGGAATTATCTCGATTCAATGAACAGTGTTGTGGTGTATAACCTGGGGATAGTGAAATACACCTACGCTGACGCCAAGCAGCGCGAAATGAACCTCGGTCTCGACCTGAAAGGCGGGATGAACGTTACGCTCGAGGTATCCGTGCCCGATCTGCTCCGCGCCATGAGCAACAACAGCCAGGACAGCGCATTTAACAAAGCGATGAAGATCGCCGTTGAACAGCAGAAGACCAGCCAGCGCAACTTTGTGGACCTTTTTGTAGATGCCTACAAGTCGGTAAATCCGCAGGGACGTCTTGCCAGCCCGCTGATCTTCGGACACAACGAGCAGGAGGTCATCAATGTTAAAATGACCAACGACGAAGTCCGCGACATCCTGAAAAGAGAATCCGATATGGCCATCAACCGTACCTACGAGGTATTGAACGCCCGTATCGATAACTTCGGCGTAACACAGCCGAACATCCAGAAGCTCGAAGGTTCCAACCGCATCCTGGTGGAGCTTCCCGGCGTACAGGACCCGAACCGCATCCAGAAGCTGCTCGAAGCATCTGCAAAGCTTGAGTTCTTCCTTACTTATGAAGGCAGTGAGATCCTTCCCGCGCTGGGCAAGGTGAACGAGCTGCTCGCCAAGATCAACAAAGGCATCAGGCCGGATACCACTGCAACCGATACTGTAACTACAGATTCTACCGGGGTAGCGCTTACGCCGGACACCAATAAGGTGGACTCGACCGGTCTTGCCACGCTCACTACCGACACCGGCAAGAACACGCCCGATACATCCAATGGCCTTGGCGGACAAATGTCCGACGAGGAGTTCGCGCGCGAAAATCCGCTGTTCTCTATTCTTCAGCCGAACATCAGCATGAATGAAGAGACTCAGCAGCAGGTGTACAACCAGGGACCTGCAGTAGGTTTCGCCGCTATTAAAGATACTTCCAGGATCAACGCTTACCTGCGCATGCCTGAAGTAAAAGCGCTGCTTCCGAAAAACCTGAAGCTGGCATGGGAACAGAAATCTTCTACCGACAACAGCCCGTACGTTCCGCTGATCGCCCTTAAGATCGAGCGTCGCGACGGTAAGGCTGCACTGAGCGGAGACGTGATCACAGATGCTTCTTCCGAAGCTGACGACCAGAAAGGCGGGTTCCGGGTAACCATGAAAATGAACGCAGAAGGTTCCGCAGAATGGGCGAAGCTGACTAAAGCCAACATCGGCAAATCCATCGCCATCGTGCTGGATGATAAAGTATACTCGTATCCGACAGTACAGGATGCGATCACAGGAGGTATCTCCACCATTACCGGTAACTTCGGCTACGACGACGCTAAAACGCTTGCTTCCGTACTGAAAGCCGGTAAGCTGCCGACGCCCGCGAAGATCGTGGAGCAGGCGGTAGTAGGACCGACCCTCGGAAAAGAATCCATCCGCGCAGGTTTCCTGTCGCTGGTGATCGCCTTCGCGCTTATCCTTGTATATATAGCATTCTATTACGGCAAGGCCGGTCTTATCGCCGACGTTGCGCTTCTGGCTAACCTGTTCTTCCAGCTGGGAGCTATGGCCGCGCTGAATACGACCCTCACGCTTGCGGGCATCACCGGTCTTGTACTTACCATCGGTATGTCGGTGGATGCGAATGTACTTATCTTCGAACGCATCAAGGAAGAGCTTCGCGAAGGAAAAGGTCTTCGCATGGCGGTAGCCGACGGTTATAAGCAGGCTTCGTCCGCTATCATCGACTCCAACGTGACGTCCCTGCTCACCGCATTGATCCTTATGATATTTGGTGGCGGGCCTGTAAAAAGCTTCGCGATAACCCTCTTCATCGGTAACCTTACCTCTATCTTCTCCTGTATCTTCCTGGCGCGCCTGTTCTTCGAATTCCAGCTCCAGCGCAAGAAAGACGTAAGCTTCTACACACGTTTTACCAAGAATGCATTCCAGAAAGCGAACATCAACTTCGTGGGACGCCGCAGAATGTATTACATCGTTTCCGGTATCATAGTAGTAGCGGGCCTTGTATCTTTCTTCACCAAAGGATTCAACCTGGGCGTGGATCTGAAAGGCGGACGTTCCTACACCGTGATCTTCGATAACTCCGATTACACAACACAGGACGTCGTTACAGCGCTTAGTGAGAAATGGGGATCGGAACCGATCGTGAAGTACTACGGTACCACCGACCGTGTGAAGATCATGACCAAATACCGCTACGAAGACAGCGGCGATGAGGTAGATAACACCATCGCAGCTGAAATGCATGATGCCCTCGGCAAATTCTATAAAGAGGCTCCAAGCCTGGAATCGTTCTCACACGCCACCGACGGTTACGGTATTGTAGGCGCATCCAAAACAGGACCTACCGTAGCGCGGGACGTGCGTATCAAATCGCTGTGGGCCATCGCGCTCTCGCTGATGCTGATATTCCTTTACGTGCTCATACGATTCAAAGGCTGGCAGTTCGGAGTGGGCGCCATTCTCGCCCTCGCGCATGACGTTATCATTGTACTGGCCGTATTCTCGATCTTCGACGGAATACTGCCGTTCAGCCTCGAGCTCGATCAGGCCGTTATCGGTTCTATCCTCACGGTGATCGGTTACTCCATCAACGATAAGGTGATCATCTTCGACCGTATCCGTGAATACCTGGGTATGGGACGCAAAGGCACTACCAAAGGGCTGATCAACGATGCTATCAACAGCACGCTGAGCCGTACCATTAACACCTCGCTGAGCGTATTGCTTGTGGTGCTGACCGCCTTCTTCTTCGGTGGTACAGCTATCAAAGGCCTTACCTTTGCCCTTCTGATAGGTGTGATCGTGGGAACTTACTCTTCGATCTGCATCGCTACCCCGATGGTAGTTGACCTGAAAAAAGACGACAAGGAGATCAAATAAGATCTTTCTTAAGCAAAAGATATCAAACTAAAAAGTCACCTGTCCTGGTGACTTTTTAGTTTTCAGCGGGGCCCCGCAAGTCAATCTCAGCAAATTTATCTTTTGCTATACTTATATTTTCAGGTTTCCCGGGGATGAGATAGGATCGGTATACCACATAATTTCAGCAAAGACCGTTCAGGACGTCCTCACCGATCTTCCGCTGCAGCGTATTCGCTAGTCAGGTATTTTTGGTTCGCGCACCTGCCGTTTGATGTAGTACACAAATCCCACGATGAGGCCGATCGTATGCACATTGGACTTCATCATATCCTGGCGCTGGCCCTGCAGCAGGTTCTCCGCGATAGGGCTGCTCAGGTTGATCAGCTGCGTACGCTGCGTGGTAAGGCCCACTCCGTAGTTGATACCGATGGTGATATCACTGGCGCCGCGATGGTATGACGCTCCTGCGTTAAAATGGAAATAATGCCAGAAGGAGGGGTTCAGCGAAGAGCCGTTCTCCTCGTTCGGATCAAGAAAGCTGCGTGTATTGTTGAAGTCCGTGCGCGCACCGAGGTACAGGTTGAACTTATCTCCTATTTTCTGATCCACTCCCACGCCTACGTTAAATACTCCCACGGTGCTGTGCCGTACTACCATGAAATCTTTTACGGTATCGCCGAACACTTCCACCGGCCGCACCAGCGTTGGCGTGGGACTCCGCATGATCTCGTACGTGGGCGTGGGGAAGAAAAGCTCTCCCGCCAGGCATACCTTGGTCTTATCGAACCAGTACTCGAACCCGAAGCCGATGCTGAATGGCTGCTGGAAAGTAACATCCAGCCCGCGCTTATCATCGGCTACAATTACCGTGGGATACTGTCCTGTAGGATCGCTTGGCGGCATAAAGCGGTCCATGTTATACGCTTCCTGCGACCTGCTCATCTTGCCCCAGCCGAACAGGCTGACGGACGGAGTGGTGATGGAAAGCCCGAGCTTGATACGTTTGAGGTTCACCGCGAGGCCGAGCTTCCAGTTCAGCCCGAAGTGATCTATGTTGTGATAGCTGCTGTTGTAATATTTGGCCGTGTAGGAAGATCCGTTGGTATCCACTGCGTCGACGCTGAGATCGACGATCAGCCGGTCATCGATGTGCAGATAGTTGATGAACGTGGTCACTCCTATTGATATCATTTCGTTGACGCGGTAAGCTATGCCCAGTCCGCCCCACATACTCTGGTTATTGAGCTCGAACTCCAGCTTCCCGCGGTAATATTCATTCCCGGGATTATTTGCGATCACATCCGATTCTATCTCGTTCACCGCAAGCATCCGCAGCGTGCTGTTATATCGCGAAAGCAGCCCGTATGCCAGCTTTATCCTCGGTTTCTTGGGAATGTTGATAAGACCGGAGATCATCTGCGGGTAAAAGAAAGGCCGGGTCGATTCCAGGTGCAGGCCTTGCCCTGCCCCGTTCTTCAGGTTAATTATATCGAGACCATAGGCGTTGGCGCTGATCGATAAATGATTGTTGTCGATAAAACCGAGCGCCCCCGGGTTATAATACAGTGCGCTGTTATCCCGCACGCCGGCGATCACCGCACCGGACAGGAGAGTGGACCGTGCGCCGTATTGCTGCATCCAATAGTGGTTCTGCGCCCATGCCGTGCTTCCTGCGTTGAAAAAACAGAGCAAGACAATGATGGATAACCGAAAAACCGTCCTTTTCATACAACGTGCTTAGGGCATAAAAATACAACTCTCAAAAAAACGGATGGGAAAACAAGCCCCCAAAAGGTAAAAAGATCATAAAAAACCGGGAACAGGCAGAAAACGGGCCGGTGACCGCATTAACGTCTGTAAATCCATTGTTTCCGTGCCGGTTCCTTCCGTGCAGGTACGGGTTCCTTTCATGCAGGTGCAAATTACTTCCGTGCAGGCGCGGGTTCCTTCCATGCAGGTACGGATTTCTTCCATGCAGGTGCTAGTTCCTTCCATGCAGGTGTGAGTTCCTTCCGTGCAGGTACGAGTTCCTTCCGTGCAGGTGTCAGTTCCTTCCGTGCAGGTACGAGTTCCTTCCGTGCAGGTGTCAGTTCCTTCCATGCAGGTACGAGTTCCTTTCATGCAGGTGCTGGTTCCGCCAATGCAGGCGCTTACTTCAACCGTGCGGGCGGCAGTTGTCCCAGTGCCGGTGCTTACTTCGCCAGTGCGGGTTCCGGTTGCACTGTTGCCGGTGCTCAGTGTACAAATGCCGGTGGCAAGTTATATCAGTGCCGGAACCTACTTTATCAATGCGGGTGGCAGTTACGCCAATGCCGGAGCTTACTTCACCAATGCGGGGGCAAGTTTCACCAGTGCCGGTGCTTAGTGTACAAATGCCGGTGGCTGTTATGTCAGTGCCGGTGCTTACTTCATCAATGGCGGGGGCATGTTGCGCTGTTGCGGGTGCCAGGTATACCAATGCCGGAGCTAACTTCGCCACTGCCGGCCCGTGCCGGTGCCTGCTTCACCCAAGGTTACCTTATAGCCGCGCCGCCACCACGCATACCTTCCGGATCTGCTCCGTATGTCCGCCGGGCGAAAACAATTCGATGCTCACCAGGTGGATCCCTGTCGAAGCTTTGTGCCCGTACAGATCAACACCGTCCCATGTGAACCACCCGCCGGTGCCGAGAAGCTCATTGTTCAGGACCGTCGCCATTTTCCGGCCCATATCATCGTACACGGTAACCGTAGCCACATATCCCGGTCCGTCCAGCTCATAGCGGATCACCAGCAGGTCCTGGTAACCGTCGTTATCGGGAGAGAATATTTCCGTATCGAAGACAAAAGCATCCTGCTGTACCGTACTGCCTGGGAGATATTGCGAATTCCGGTAACCGGGCGTTCCCCAGCCGGCCGCCTGCGCGGCGGAATGCCAGTTGAACCGGTCCTGCGACGGGCTGTCTGCGGAAACCCGCTCCAGCGATATGCCTTCGGACGAGCTCAGCAGTGCAAAGTGCATATCCTCGCTATATGCGAACAGGTCGATCACCTGCTGGGATAAGGTCGTCAACGCTATCACACCTGCCGTATTCGCATAGGAAGGATATCCCGCCATGTCGATGAAATTATACGGCGCGGGTGTTCCGTAATATTGCTTCACGAGCTGTTGGTCGGCCGAAAGCACAATGTACTCTTCCGGGAACACGAGCATGCTGCCCGGAGCCGCCTGCTGCAGGTTAAATACCAGATCGGCGGCGGTGTCTGCTTCCGCCAGGAACAGATCCTGAAGATCGAGCACCTTACCGCTGCGGTTGTAGACCTCGACATAGTCTGTTCCCCCGCTGTACGGATGGAACAGAGCCTCATTGATAATAATGTCCGATGGCAGCAATTCACCCGGTAGAGCCACCGGCACCGTATCGGCAAGCATTATATTTCCATAGCAATCGCGCAGGCCCGCCGGAACGATGATGCGGTAAACCGTATCGCCGGATAATGGAACAGGCAGCTTCAGCAGGATCCTGTTCCATCCGGGTTCTGCAACCGTCGCTGATAGCGGAATGCCTGTCCCCGGCTCCATCGTGACATTCAGAATGCTGACGCCGGAAGGATCTACAGGCCGGGATAAATACAGAACAACCGTATCCGGGGCAATGTATCCTGTACGGATTATTACCGGCAGCGTGGAATCCGCGATAGCGCCGTTCAAGGAATTGGTGCGGCCGGGAGTTCCCCCGGACGTATCTCCGGAAGCTCTCCAGTTCTCTTCACCCGCGCAGGGAAAATCCGGGTCGATCATTTCGAGCGACCACCCGCCGTTTTCTTTCCCCGAATGCTTATACCAGTCGCCGGAGTAGGCAACCTCGTGAATGAGCAGGCTGTCCGGGTAATACAAAAGCAGGCGCCCGAAAGCATTGGTGAGAAACGGGAACGACAGCATGCCTGCGGCCGGAACATTTGGGAAACCGGGAAGCCACTCCTCCTTTACGAGGAGAATAAAGCTGTCGGGCTGAATAGTGACATCCGGAAGCGGGAATGCAGAACCATTGTTGTTCAGTTCCCAGCCGCGTAATCGTATGGGAAAATCCCGCCGGTTGTACAGCTCGATATATTCCGTTTCAGGAAGAAGAACGGGCGGCGATTCGTCCACCATTATTTCCGAAATAACCACATCGAAGATACCGGGAACATAACGAATGAACTCTGTTAACGCAGGCAAAGAAAGATGACCGGAACAATCCGCCACAGGCTGGATAAAGCTTAGTGTACAAAGTACATTTATCGGAATTGGCAAGGCTGCTGTGAGCCATAAAGTATCGGCGGAAGAAAATTCAAAAGCCGCCGGAGCAACACCGCAACTGATGATCATAGCCGCAGGATCAAATACCACTGTATCGATCTTCCGTGAAAAAACGATGCGGATGCGCATGCTGTCGGTAACTTCCGGCTGTACTTCCAGCGGCCGCACGATAGTGTCCCATACGGTGTTCCGGCTGCCGGGCGTTCCTCCGCTAGGTGAAAGTGTAACAGTCCAGTTGGAAGCCTCTCCGCAGAGATCGTCGGGATTGATCCGCTCGAGCGAATAGCCGCCGTCGTCTTTTTCAGGATCACCGTACCACGAAGCTGAATAGCGGACGGAGTCGATGATAAGGCCGGCCGTGTCTTTTAGCAGAAGCGGCATTCCACCATTGGTAAGCGCAGGGAACGAGCTGATGCCATGCACGGGCAGACCGGCAAACGAGGCGATGTAGCCGGCATCCGTCAGTAAAGCGAAGCTGTCCGGCAGAAGCGTGAATGAAGGAAGCTGCTTTGTTACCGATCCGCACACGAGCTTCCAGTTCTTTACGGAAAGCGGGAACGGCGTGCGGTTGTAAATTTCGATGTATTCCACCGGAGGCAGGCCTGCCACAGGTTCCGGATCAGCCATGATCTCGTTGATCACCACATCGTGCGCCACAGGAGAATAATCTGCAAAGAGAACAGTGGTGTCCGCAAGCGGATTCATCTGCATGTCGCGCACCTGGCTCACCGATAGACCGTACAATGTTCCGTACGACACCGGCGAAGGCAGCACCAGCAGCACCTTCGAAATATCTTGCGGCATGCGCACCGCGGAAACAGGGGCTCCGATACCGTTATTTACGAAATACAGCGATTCGTCGCCGGCGCTGATCTCATCTACCGCTTCCGAAAAGCAGAGCATCCATGTATCCGGTGCGATGCGGAACATCTCGCTGATAACAGGTGGTACGGTATCCGCAGCCGCCGTACCCGTAACATCGAAATCGTCGAAGAAGAACTTATCGCTGCGCGTGGCGGTGTAGCGGCAGAAAACACCGGAATAGTAACCGCGCACAAACTGCGTGTCGGTAACCATCCCCGCGCTGATAAAATTCGCACCGCCGGAGGAATCGGCCAGCAGGTCCCAGTTACCGGCGCTGTCTCTCGTTACACGGATACTTACGTTCACGGGATCGGAATTAAGCCATCCGTCGGGACCATCGATGATAAGAGTGCGCGTGGCGCCATCCTGCCGGTACAGACTGACGTCGTCGTGCGCGCCTCCCGCTTCCACATAATAACCGTGAAGCGGCTGCGCAAGGTCCGGCTGATCGGATAAAAGATAAACGCGGGAAAAATTGGAGGAAGATGGATTGAAATCCATACGGACCCTGAACTTCCATTCGGCGTTCAGGATCGCGGAAGAAAGCGTGGAGAGAACAGCCGCAGAGCTTACAGCCGGGGCGTTGAGCCATAGCTGCGATCCGCTGCTGACATCGAATGCCGAAGTATCGCCCGACCAATGGGGATTGACTTCGTAATCTCCGTCTGAAAAGTTGTCCGAATATTGCGCCGATAAGGCAAGTGGGAATCCCAGGCAGCAAAACAGGAACAAAAGATTCCTAGTTCGCATTAGAGAGAAGTTGGTTATCGTAAATATAGTACTTTTGATACAGCAAATCTATGCGCATGAAAATAGCTGTGGCAGGAGCGACGGGTCTTGTAGGCACCATGATGCTCCGAGTACTGGAAGAACGGGGATTCCCGGTGGATAATCTGATCCCTGTGGCATCGGAAAAATCTGTCGGAAAAAAAGTGACCTTCTGCGGAAAGGAATACCCGGTAATATCCATGGAGGCTGCGATAGAGCAGAAGCCGCATATAGCGCTGTTCTCAGCGGGTGGTTCGGTATCGCTGCAGTATGCTCCGAAATTTGCCGAAGCAGGCACAACGGTGATCGACAATTCTTCCGCCTGGAGAATGGATCCCGGCAAGAAGCTGGTGGTGCCCGAGATCAACGCGCACGTGCTCACCTCTTCCGACAAGATCATTGCAAACCCCAACTGCTCTACCATACAAATGGTAATGGTGCTGAACCCGCTGCACAAGAGGTACGGAATCCGTCGCGTGGTGGTATCGACATACCAGTCCGTAAGCGGCACGGGAGTAAAAGCCGTGGAGCAGATAATGAACGAGCGCGCGGGAGTAAAGGGCGAAATGGCGTACAAATATCCCATTGATCTGAATGCTATTCCGCAGGTGGACGTGTTTACAGACAACGGCTACACCAAAGAAGAAATGAAAATGGTGAACGAGACGCGCAAGATACTGGGCGACGAAAGCATCCGCCTTACATCTACGACCGTTCGCATTCCCGTTATCGGCGGGCATTCGGAAGCAGTGAATGTAGAGTTCGAAAATAATTTCGACCTGAACGATGTGCGCAGGATGCTGGAAGAAACCCCGGGCGTGACCGTGCAGGATGACCCGTCGCAGCTGATCTACCCGATGCCGCTACTGGCGCACAACAAAGACGATGTGTTTGTAGGAAGGATACGCCGGGACGAATCGCAGCCGAATTCGCTCAACCTATGGATCGTTTCCGATAACCTGCGTAAGGGCGCCGCCACCAACGCGGTACAGATCGCGGAATACCTTCTGAAGAGCTCGCTGGTCTGAAGCCATCTGATCATTTTTGCTTCGCAGAATACGTAACCTGACAGCATACAAAATAACAACGGCTTCCGCTGGCACGGAAGCCGTGTTGGTTAACCCGGTACGACCCAAGCAATATACCGGGTTAAGGAGAAAACCTGCAGATAGCAATCAGAAGCTCGATACAGATCGCTCGCATTCTCAGCGCAGCCATATTTTCCGGCGCTCCACCGCTCCCGGAACGGTATAGATCGTCAGAATATAAATTCCTGTTGAAACATCTTCCAGCGAAATTGTATTTATCTCGTTCCCGTAACAATCGATCCGGCTCACTATGGAACCTTTGAGATCGCTTACCACGATATTTTTCACGCCGCCTTTTGCCGAAATGGTGAAACCATGGACTAAAGACTGATCCGAAGCAAAGCTCACCGGCCCGGATGGATCACAGCTGACGGAAACAGGAGGAAAGTAAACGGACTCACCCGAAAAGTCCACCTGCCGCAGCCGGTAGTACGATAGGTCAGAATGCGGAAGCGCATCTTCGAAAGTATAAGTCGAAAGAACGTTGGAATTGCCCTGTCCACGCACCGTTCCGGCAGTTTCGTAAGTAAGGCCGTCGGCAGATCTTTCCACCGCGAAGTGATCGCAGTTGATCTCCGACGCCGTGACCCATTCCAGGCGGGCAACATTGTCCGCACAGGTTCCCGTAAAGCTTGCAAGCTCCACCGGGAGCGCAACCGAACAGCTCGTGCAGCTGCTGCTCACCGTGGCGTTGCCGAAATTCGGCGCGCCGATGATGCTTACGGAGCCCGACTGGTAACAGATGTAGAGATCAGCGCTGGAGGTGACAGGCTGCGAGTTGATGATCTGTGTGTTGATGCGGATGCACGAAGCGCCCGAAGGCGAGCTGATGGAGTTCGCGTACTGATTGATGAGTATGTTCATGTTGATGGATGCGCCGGAGCCCATGCACACCGGGCTCAGCGAATTGGTGGACTGCACGATGAAGTAACCGGTGTTGACGATACCGTTGTTGACAAGGTACGTATTGGGCCCCTGGATGATCAGCTGGTTGAAAAGAACATTGAACACCGAGCTTGCCAGGCAATTGTAAATAATGTTGTTCGATCCCGTAACGATGCTGGCCGTTGTTGTGAACTGCCCGTAATTATAGATGCTGCAGTTGCTGCCGAACGACATGGCCGAGCTGACGTTGATGGTAAGCGAAGCGCCGGACCGGATATAGATCGTACCGGAATTGAATGTAAACGCGTTCACCGTAAGATCGCCGCAAACGATCAGCGTTCCGCCGTTCATGGTGAGATTGCTGTAGGTTACGCCGCCGGTGATCACTTTGGTTTGCCCGGAGCCGACATTATCGTTGTTGCCCAAAGCCAGGAAGCCCGGCGGGTTACACACCGGCGCAGAAGGCGCGGGAAGGCATTGCGCGGATGCGAAGATCGCGGGGACCAGCAGCGCAAACATGAGACAAAAACGCATCAGGCCCGGGCATACGGACGCCCGGAGTTTTTCATTAAGTGGGAGCATTTTCGGTTAAAGGTTTCTCATAATTACTACGAGAATCGCAACCGGGCAACCCTGATACGGACGAAGTGAAAAATCCGGAAGATGATCTGTAAAAATGCGGGGGCTAACCGTACAATAAACTCACTCGTCGAGCCAGGCTTTAAAATCGCTTACTTTTTCACGGCTCACGAGCGCTTTCATTTTCAGGTCGGGCCTTAGAAATACGATCAGTCTGTTGCCAAAATACGGCTCGATCCGCTCTATGCTTTTGTATGAAATGATAAACGAGCGGTTGATCCGGAAGAACCTTCGCGGGTCCAGCTTTTCTTCCAGGTTATTGAGCGATCTGTTGGTGATGAAGCTTTCTCCGCTTCCCGTAACTATATACGTCGATTTATTCTCAAGGTAAAAGAACGCGACATCATTTACCTCTACCGATTTCAGATAATTCTTCATGTACACAAGAAACCTGCTTTGTACAGGTCTTGACTTGACGTCTGCCGGAACCATAGTGCTAATTTATTTTCAGGATCGTAGCAGTTAACTACCGATACCACATTTGTTTACGCACATAGACAATACGAAAAAAAATTAGCTGCAAGCGGAACATCCTTTTTTTATCTTTTTTATTCAGAGGATGATAGGAGCGCGGAAATGAAAAAGGCATCCCTTCTGGAATGCCTTTCGCAAGTATAAAAAAAAGTTTCGCTTATTCGTTTGTAGCGGTCTCGCCAGCTTCTTCGGAAGGAGCTTCCGCTTTCTTCTCGGTCTTTGGCTTGGGCGTTCCACCGGCACGGCGGGTACGTTTTTTCGCAGCCGTTTTCGTGCCTTTTTCTTTCAGCAGGTTCTCGTTGAAGTCTACGAATTCGATCATAGCCATTTCAGCGTTATCACCATGACGGTTGCCGGTCTTGATGATGCGCAGGTAGCCACCGGGACGGTCAGCCACTTTGCCGGAGATCTCACGGAACAACTCGGCTACCGCTTCTTTATTTCCGAGGTAGCTGAACACCAGACGACGGGAATGCGTAGTATCTTCTTTGCTCTTGGTCACCATCGGCTCCAGGTATTTACGCAGTTCACGGGCTTTTGCCACCGTGGTAGTGATCCGCTTGTGCATGATCAGGGAAATAGCCAGGTTGGCCAGCAATGCTCTTCTGTGACCTGTTTTCCGTCCTAAATGATTGTTTGTTCTACCGTGTCTCATAACAATTTAATTGGCGATTTAACTATCTGCCGGTCGGTCTCATGGTCCTGACAGAACCAGGCGGACGGCAATCTTCAAATCAGTATTATCTTAGTCTTTATCCAGTTTATATTTGGCTACATTCATACCGAACTGCAGGCCTTTGGAGCGTACCAGCTCTTCCAGCTCTACCAGCGACTTCTTACCGAAGTTACGGAACTTTAAAAGATCGTTCTTGTTGAAAGAAACCAGGTCGCCGAGAGTTTCCACATCTGCCGCTTTCAGGCAGTTGAGGGCGCGTACGGAAAGATCCATATCCACGAGCTTGGTCTTCAGGAGCTGACGCATGTGCAGGGACTCTTCATCGAATTCCTCGGTCTGGGATTTCTCTTCAGTGTCGAGGGTGATCTTCTCATCGGAGAAGAGCATAAAGTGATGGATCAGGATCTTTGCAGCTTCCTTCAGAGCTTCTTTCGGATGGATAGAACCATCGGAAGTTACCTCGAGGATCAGCTTTTCGTAGTCGGTCTTCTGCTCTACGCGGTAGTTCTCGATATTGTATTTTACGTTCACGATCGGTGTGAAGATCGAATCGATAGGAACCACGCCGAGGTCGCTTCCCTGCTGCTTGTTCTCTTCAGCGGGGCGGTATCCGCGGCCTTTTTCAACGGTAAGCTCCATATTGAACTTCACTTTCTCGTCGAGGTTGCAGATCACCAGGTCCGGGTTGAGCACCTGGAAACCGGAAGTATACTTACCGATATCGCCGGCAGTGAATTTATTTCCACCGGTGAAGTTGATGATCACTTTCTCGTACTCAACGGTATCGATCTGGCGTTTGAAGCGAACCTTTTTCAGGCTCAGGATAATTTCAGTTACATCTTCCACAACTCCTTTGATAGTGGAGAACTCGTGGCTCACACCATCTATCTTAATGGATGTGATGGCAAAACCTTCCAGTGAAGATAATAAGATCCTCCGCAGAGAATTCCCCACAGTGATACCATAACCGGGTTCCAGGGGCCTGAATTCAAACTTGCCTTTGAAATCATCCGATTCTATCATGATGACTTTGTCGGGCTTCTGAAAATCTAGGATTGCCATGTATATATTCGATTTAAATGATTCGTTACTAAAAAAATGAATTACTTGGAGTACAATTCCACGATAAGCTGCTCCTTGATATTCTCAGGGATCTGCTCACGGTGCGGAGGCGTGATGAATGTACCGGTCAGCGACTGGGAATCCCAGCTGAGCCAATCGTGCTTCACCTGGCCATTGCTCACCGAGTTTGTGATAACTCCCAGTGTCTGGGATTTTTCACGGACGGAGATCTTATCGCCGGGTTTCAGATGGTAAGACGGTACGTTCACGAGCTCACCGTTCACTGTGATATGCTTATGCGAAACGAGCTGGCGGGCAGCGGCACGCGTAGGAGCGATACCGAGGCGGAACACTACATTGTCCAGGCGGGCTTCGCAAAGCATCAGCAGGTTCTCACCGGTGATACCTTTCATGCGGGAAGCTTTTTCGAACATGCGGCGGAACTGCTTCTCGAGGATACCATAAGTATACTTCGCCTTCTGCTTTTCCTGAAGCTGCACGGCATATTCGGATTGCTTACGCTTACGCTTGGACGGACCATGCATTCCGGGAGGATAGTTCTTCTTCTGAAGATACTTATCTGGCCCGAATATAGCCTCTCTGAATTTCCGGGCAATCTTTGATTTTGGTCCTGTATATCTTGCCATTGTAACTAAATATAAAAATTTGATTTTTGATTGCTGGCCTGCAGATTCACACCGGCGGCCAATCCTCCATATTAATTAAACTCTTCTGCGTTTTGGTGCACGACAACCATTGTGCGGGATAGGAGTGATATCGAATATCTCTGTCACTTCGATCCCTGAGTTGTGAATGGTGCGGATCGCGGACTCACGTCCTGACCCGGGGCCTTTCACGTATACCTTCACGCGGCGGAGTCCCATATCGTATGCTTCTTTCGAGCAATCCTGGGCAGCCATCTGCGCAGCATAGGGGGTGTTCTTCTTGGAACCTCTGAATCCCATTTTACCGGCGGAAGACCAGGAGATAACCTGTCCTGTATTGTTGGTCAACGACACGATGATGTTGTTGAACGTTGCACTGATGTGGCACTGGCCCACCGCTTCAACCTTAACGGTCTTTTTTTGTTGTTTCTGCTTTGACATGGTCGTAGCTTAAATTATTTCAATTACTTGGTTGCCTTTTTCTTGTTGGCGATTGTCTTACGCTTACCTTTCCGGGTACGGCTGTTGTTCTTGGTCTTCTGCCCGCGAACCGGGAGTCCTACACGGTGACGGATGCCACGGTACGATCCGATATCCATCAGTCGCTTGATGCTCAGCTGGACCTCGGAACGCAATGCGCCTTCAACTTTCAGTTCGTTGTTGATCACATTACGGATCTTGGTAAGCTGGTCATCGTCCCAATCCGACACCTTGGTATTAAAGTCAATACCGGATTTCTCCAGGATCTTGCGCGCTGTGCTGCGACCGATACCGTAGATGTACGTGAGGCCGATCTCGCCCCTTTTATTTCTTGGTAAATCTATACCTGCAATCCTTGCCATATAGTTATATATACTTTAACTTTTTACAATTCAATTTTTAACCCTGACGCTGCTTGTAACGCGGGTTCTTCTTGTTGATCACATACAGGCGCCCTTTTCTGCGAACGATCTTACATTCTGCACTGCGCTTTTTAATAGAGGCTTTAACTTTCATAGCTCTGCTCTTTATATTTTACTTATATCGATAAACAATCCGTCCTTTGGTAAGATCATAAGGCGACATTTCGATCCTTACTTTATCTCCGGGCAGGATCTTGATGTAATTCATCCGCATCTTCCCGGAAATGTGACAGATAATCACGTGTCCGTTTTCCAGCTCCACTTTGAACATAGCGTTGGAAAGCGCTTCGATAATTGTTCCGTCCTGTTCGATCGAGGCTTGTTTAGCCATATATCAACTTACCGTTAGGTTACTGTTCTGTTTTAACGCTTCTTCTATAAACTCAAACGTTGATAACACTTCTGCCTTGTCTTTGCGGATCACCACGTCATGCTCGAAATGTGCAGACGGCATTCCGTCCCTGGTCACGATCGTCCATCCGTCCCGAAGCGTTTTCACTTCTCTCTTTCCCATATTGATCATCGGTTCGATCGCCAGCACCATTCCCGGGCGCAACGCGATCCCGTTTCCCCTCTTGCCGTAGTTCGGAACTTCGGGCGCTTCGTGCAGGTTCCTGCCGAGCCCGTGTCCTACCAGCTCTCTCACTACCGAAAATCCGCTTGCTTCCGCATGCGACTGAACGGCGTAACCGATGTCTCCCATTCTCTTTCCGTCTACTGCCTGCTCGATCGCCTTGTAAAGGGACTCGCGGGTTACGCGGAGCAGCTGGGCCACTCTTTCGGGTATTTCGCCGACTGCAAAGGTATAAGCCGAATCTCCGTGGAAACCGTTCATATACACTCCGCAATCTACCGATACCACATCGCCTTCGCGTATCTCCTGGTCGGTAGGGAAGCCATGCACCACCTGCGAGTTCACCGAGAAACAAAGACAGTAGGGATATCCTCCGTAATTCTTGAAGGAAGGCTCTCCGCCATTATCCCGTATGAACTCCTCGGCGAGCTTGTCCAACTGCAGACCGGTAACTCCGGGCCGCAATTGACGGGCAACTTCCGCTAAAGTCTTACCAACAAGTAAAGAACTCTCTCTTATTAATCCTATTTCGTCTTCTGTTCTGAAATGAATCATACCATTAATAAGCTCCGGCACCGCTCATCCCAACATTCATCGGCGAACGGCCCTTGATCCTTCCGGACTTCATCAGCCCGTCATATTGTCTCATCAACAGGTGAGATTCTATCTGCTGCAAGGTATCCAATACCACACCCACGAGGATGAGCAGGGATGTTCCGCCGAAAAACTGTGCAAATGACTGGTTCACTCCGCCCATGATGGCAAACGCCGGCAGGATCGCCACGAAAGCCAGGAAAAGGGAACCGGGTAAAGTGATACGCGACATCACATTGTCTATATACTCGGCGGTCTTCTTACCGGGCTTAACACCGGGAATGAAACCTCCGTTACGTTTCAGGTCATCTGCGATCTGCTGCGGATTTACAGTGATAGCAGTATAGAAGTAAGTGAACAGCACGATCATCAGTCCGAACACGAAGTTGTACCAGAAGCTGGTGAAATCGCTGAAGTTCCTCATGATCCATCCGCCACCGTCTGTTGCAAAGCCTGCAACCATAATAGGGATGAACATGATAGCCTGTGCGAAGATGATCGGCATTACGCCGGCTGCATTCACTTTCAGGGGAAGGTACTGACGTACGCCTCCGTATTGTTTGTTGCCCACGATCTTCTTGGCGAACTGGATGGGAATTTTACGGGTTCCCTGTACCAGCAGGATCGACACAATGATGACGAGCAGCAGGATCACCATTTCCAGGAGGAAGAGTATCAGTCCCCCGCCTTCAGGCTGCATCTTGTCGGCAAATTCCACTCCCATTCCGGAAGGAAGGCCGGCAATGATACCGATCATGATGATCAGAGATATACCGTTACCGATACCGCGGTCGGTGATGCGCTCACCCAGCCACATGGTAAATATTGTACCGGCGATCAGGATCGTTATGGCCAGCACCCACCACAGCGTGGTATCGGGGCGGGCGTTGGAAGGGATGTAGGTAGCGAGATAAGACGGAGCCTGTGCGGCGGTAATGATCACCGTAAGGGCACGGGTTATCTGGTTCATCTTATTTCGTCCGCTTTCACCTTCCTTCTGCAGCTTCTGGAAGTACGGAATCGCAATTCCAAGCAACTGCACAATAATGGACGCCGAGATGTACGGCATGATCCCCAGTGCAAAAATGGAAGCGTTGGCAAATGCTCCTCCTGTGAATGAGTTGAGGATATCGAGAATGCTGCCTCCGTTCTGCGCACTTTGCTGTGCGAGGATCTTGGAGTCAATACCGGGAAGGATGATGTATGATCCGAGGCGGTATACCGCTACCAGCACAAGGGTAGTGGTGATCCTGGACCGAAGCTCATCGATCTTCCAGATATTGCGTAATGTTTTGACTAAGTTCTTCATGAAACCTATCAGATTTTTTCAGCTTTTCCACCGTTCTTTTCAATGGCTGCAATGGCAGATGCAGAGAAGGCATGCGCTTTTACGTTCACTTTAGCCTTCAGCTCGCCACGACCCAGGATCTTGATCAGGTCGTTTTTGGAAACCAGGCCGTTCTCCTTGAGGATCTCGGGGCTGATCTCTGTAATATTCTTAGAATCCGCCAGGGACTGCAGTACATCCAGGTTCAGTGGCTTGTACTCTACCCGGTTGAAATTGGTAAAGCCATATTTCGGCAAACGACGTTGCAACGGCATCTGTCCACCCTCGAATCCGATCTTCTTGCTGTTACCGGAACGGGATTTTGCGCCTTTATGTCCACGGCCGGAAGTACCGCCGGAAGTGGAACCTTCACCGCGGCCTACGCGTTTTCCTTTTTTTACGGACCCTGCTGCCGGTTTTAAATTGCTCAGTTTCATCGTTTCAATATTATTCTTGAACTATCTTACTTAACTTCTTCTTGTACAGTCACCAAGTGGTTCACCTTACGAACCATACCCAGGATCTGCGGAGTAGCTTCATGCTCTACCACCTGGTTCATCTTACGCAGTCCCAACGCTACCAGGGTAGCTTTCTGACGCTGCGGGCAGTCGATGCCGCTTCTCACTTGTTTGATCTTTATCTTCGACATGGCTTAGTGATTAACCGTTGAATACTTTATCTAATTTCACTCCTCTTTCCTGCGCAATCGTATAGGCATCGCGCATCAGGCTCAGAGCTTCGAGTGTAGCTTTCACTACGTTGTGCGGGTTCGAAGATCCTTTGGATTTGCACAATACATCCTTTACGCCTACGCTTTCCAGTACGGCACGCATAGCACCACCTGCGATTACACCGGTACCGCTGGCAGCCGGCTTCATGAACACCTGGGATGAGCTGTATTTTGCCACCACTTCATGAGGAATGGTTCCTTTATGGATGGGAACCTTGATCAGGTTCTTCTTGGCATCGTCAATTCCTTTGGAAATTGCTTCGGTCACTTCGTTGGCTTTTCCCAGTCCGTATCCTACAACACCGTTCTCGTTACCTACCACTACGATGGCGGAGAAGCTGAAGTGACGACCACCTTTGGTCACCTTGGTTACGCGGTTGATCGCTACCAGGCGGTCCTTTAATTCAATTTCGCTCGACTTTACTCTTTTTGCGTTTGTATTTGCCATACCTTTAAACTTCTTAGAATTTTAATCCTCCTTCACGTGCTCCGTCTGCCAGTGCCTTTACGCGTCCGTGGTACAGGTAGCCTCCGCGGTCGAACGCGATGGAGCTGATGCCTGCGCTCGCTGCGCGCTCGGCGATCTTCTTACCTACCAGGGCTGCGACTTCGGTCTTGGTAGCCTTAACGTCGCGGATCTCCTTTTCTGTGGAGGATGCTGCACAGATGGTTGTTCCGTCCAGGTCATTGATCACCTGCACATAGATATCTTTGTTGCTACGGAATACTGCGAGTCTTGGTCTCTCGGTGGAGCCAGATATGATTTTGCGGGTCCTGTAGCGGATGCGTTGCCTTCTTGCTGTTTTATCGAACGACATGATCTTTACGATTTATCGGTTATTTACCTGCAGATTTTCCTGCTTTTCTTCTTAATTGTTCACCGGCGAACTTGATACCTTTTCCTTTGTAAGGCTCAGGCTTGCGCAGGCTGCGGATCTTGGCGGCCACCTGCCCCAGGAGCTGGTTGTCGGCGGAGCTCATGATCACTTTCGGGTTCTTTCCCTTTTCGGTCACTGTTTCGATCTTGATCTCTTTCGGCACCTCGAGCATAATGTTGTGAGAGTAACCCAGGGTCAGATCGAGGATCTGGCCTTTTGCTTCCGCACGGTAACCTACGCCGACCAGTTCCTGCTCGGATGTGAAACCTGTGGATACTCCGGTCACCATGTTCTGGATCAGTGCACGGTACAGTCCATGCAGAGAGCGGTGACGCTTGTTATCGGTAGGACGCTGAATAAGCGCTTCTCCGTTCTCGATCTTTACCGTAATGGCAGGATCAACAGTTCTTTTCAGTTCGCCTTTCGGTCCTTTTACGGTCACCACGTTACTTTGGGAGACCTCGATGGTCACTCCGCTCGGTATGGTAATCGGTGCTTTGCCTATCCTTGACATGATCAGTCCGTTTAATAATTAATATACATAACATAAAACCTCACCACCCACATTCTGGCGACGGGCTTCTTTATCCGTCATTACGCCCCTGGAGGTAGAAACGATAGCTACTCCGAATCCGTTCAGCACTTTCGGCAGCCTGTCAGAGCCCACGTATTTTCTCAATCCCGGGCGGCTGATACGGGTCAGGTTCTTGATCGATCCCGAACGGGTCAGCGGATGATATTTCAACGCGATCTTGATAGTACCCTGCGGGGTATCCTGATCGAATTTATAATTGAGGATATATCCCTGATCGAACAGAATCTTGGTGATCTCCTTCTTAATATTGGAAGCGGGAATCTCCACCACGCGATGCCTTGCTTTAGTCGCGTTTCTTAATCTTGTCAGGTAATCTGCTATCGGATCCATTGTAACTTCGTTTGTTTATTGATATTACCAACTTGCTTTTCTAACTCCGGGAATCAATCCTTCATTGGCCATTTTTCGGAACATTACCCGGGAAACTCCGAATTGACGCATATATCCGCGAGGACGGCCGGTGAGCTGGCAACGGTTGTGCTTGCGGACCGGGGAAGAATTGCGGGGCAGGAGGGCCAGAGCCTGGAAATCTCCCTGAGCCTTCAGCTCTTCTCTTTTCTTGGCATATTTTGCTACCAGACGGGCGCGCTTACGCTCCCTGGCCTTCATTGATTCTTTTGCCATATCCTCTTATTGTTGTTGTTGTTTTTTATCGTTAAACGGCATTCCAAATTCTTTCAGCAGGGCATACGCTTCGGAGTCGGTGGGGGCGGATGTTACGAAGGTAATATCCATACCATTGATCTTAGACACCTTGTCGATATCGATCTCCGGGAAGATGATCTGCTCGGTTACGCCCAGCGTGTAGTTACCACGTCCGTCGAAACCTTTGGCATTAACTCCTTTGAAGTCGCGGATACGGGGCAGCGAAATAGAGATCAGGCGGTCCAGGAATTCGTACATACGCTCTCCGCGGAGGGTAACTTTAATCCCGATCGGCATGCCTTTACGGAGCTTAAAGTTGGAGATATCCTTCTTGGATTTGGTAGCGACTGCCTTCTGTCCGGCAATGATCGACATCTCGGAGAGAGCTGTTTCCACCAGGCGCTTATCTGCTACGGCAGCACCCAGTCCCTGGTTCAGGACGATCTTCTGGAGACGCGGAACCTGCATCACACTCTTGTACTCGAACTGCTTCATCAAAGCAGGAGCAACTTCTTTTCTGTATTTTTCAATTAACCTTGGCGCGTACATTATTTCAGAATTTCACCGGTTTTTTTGGAATATCGAACTATTTTTCCTGCCTCGTCGGCTTTACGGCCAACACGGGTTGCAGTTCCGTTTTTCGGGGTCAGCAACATCAGGTTGGAGATGTGGATCGGAGCAGCCACTTTAATGATACCGCCTTCAGGATGCTTCGCTGACGGACGGGTATGCTTGCTGATCATATTCACCTCTTCCACAACGGCACGGTTGGTATCGCGGTTCACCGACATCACAGTGCCTTGCTGGCCCTTGTGCTCGCCGGAGATCACCACCACTTTATCTCCCTTTTTTATTTTCAGTTTTACTGCCATTTCAGTATATATTAAAGCACTTCAGGTGCCAATGAAATAATCTTCATAAACTGTTTCTCGCGTAATTCGCGGGCTACCGGGCCGAAGATACGTGTGCCTCTCATTTCGCCCTGGGCGTTCAGCAGCACTACTGCGTTATCGTCGAAACGGATATACGAACCGTCGTTACGCTTGATCTCTTTTTTGGTCCGTACTACTACCGCCTTCGATACCGAGCCTTTTTTCACGTTACCCGAAGGAAGAGCATTCTTAACGGTTACCACGATGGTGTCCCCTACTGAAGCATAACGCTTCTTGGTACCACCCAAAACCCTGATAACCAGTACCTCTTTGGCACCGCTGTTATCGGCTACATTTAATCTTGACTCCTGCTGTACCATGGTTATTTAGCTCTTTCAATGATTTCTACTAATCTCCAGTTCTTATCCTTGCTCAACGGCCGGGTCTCCATGATGCGAACGGTATCCCCGATGCCACATTCGTTGTTCTCATCGTGAGCCTTGAACTTAGAGGTCTTGGTAAGGAATTTCCCGTATTTGGGATGCTTTACCTTCCTCGTTACGGCTATTGTAATGGTTTTCTGCATCTTATTGCTAACCACTACGCCGGTCTTTTCTTTTCGGATGTTTCTAACTGCTTCGGCCATTGTAACTTCTTATAATAAAGTCAAATAATACTACCCCCAAAAACGGGCTTGCAAAGGTGAGTGTTTTTTTTCAAATATCCAACAGGGTGTTGTTAATTTTTTACTGTAAAAAGTGTTCAAACGCCTGTTTCCGGGGCATCCACTCCTATCCCCCATGCTTATATCCTCATTATTAATTGTTTATAATGCTATGAACAATGTTTTATGAAGAATTGGGCTGATTTTCCCCATTCATCCGCCCGTTTTTCCATTATTTTTACTGCAAAAATAAACCGAAATTATGAAAAAGCTTACCTTATTTAACCTTGTTCTGTGGACCGGCCTCATTTTGTACGGCAGGGGAACCGACCGGACACTCGAGGTGCACTACTTCGAGCAGGCTCCCTTTGCCTTCCAGCAGAACGGGAAGATCGCCGGAATAGAGATCGAGATCGTACAGGCATTCGTTACCTGGGCCAAACAGAAAAAGCAGACCGATATCCAGCTGACCTATAAAGGCTACAGCCAGTTCGACGAATTTTACGGCAGCGTAAAGAACGGGGCAGCCAATGTGATCGGCGTCGGAACCGTATCCATAAATGAAGACCGCAAGAAGGATGTCCTCTTTACTCCTCCTTATATGAACAACATTTCGCTGCTGATCTCCGACGGCCGGGTGGAAACCCTGTCCCGCCTGGATGAGATCCAGACCAAGTTCGGCAAGATGACCGGTATCACTACCAAAGGCTCCGTCCACTCCATATATATGGACAAGCTGAGGGAATCGTACCTGCCCGGACTGAAGATCGAGGTGGTGGACGATCCGGCGACGATCCCGGTAAAGATCAGCTCCGATCCCTCTTACTTCGGTTATATCGACCTGATCACCTTCTGGTCCTTCGTAAAAAAGAGCGACCATTTCATCAAGATCCACCGCGTGGGCAACATCGATCATGAAAAGCTCGGGTTCATCCTTCCGCTGAACAGCGAATATTCCGGCCTTTTCAGCGAATTCTTCGAAAGCGGCTTTGGATTCACCGCTACCCGCCAGTACCAGCAGATCCTGGAGAAGTACCTGGCGCACGAGGTGCTTACCAGCGTGGAGATCGACTAGATATTTATCAATGAACGTATGAACGACGCCGGCGGAGCTTACTGCCGGCGTTTTTCTTTTGCAAAATCCGGATCAGTACAAAAGAAAAAGCACCCGGGGAACGCCCGAGTGCCTCAATATATTCAACCGCAGCAGCTTACTTGTTCCCTTCGATCTCTCTCCGGCGCAGTTCAGTCTGCAGGCGGGCGATAGCGCGGCGGGTCTGGCGGATCTTCAGCGGGTTTTCCAGCTGAGACACGGAGTGCTGCATGGTGAGGCTGGTCAATGTGCTTTCCAGGCTCTCCAGCTGATCCTTCAGCTCGTTGATAGACAATTCTTTTACTTCTGACTGCTTCATAGCCTTAAATTTCTCTGGTTAATATTATTCGGTATAATCGCGGCGAACCATGAATTTGGTCTTAACCGGCAGCTTCTGGGCAGCAAGACGCAAAGCTTCTTTTGCCACAGCCATCGGAACGCCGTCGATCTCAAAAAGGATACGTCCGGGTTGAACCACAGCAGCCCAGTATTCAGGGTTACCTTTACCTTTACCCATACGTACTTCCGCAGGTTTCTTGGTGATCGGCTTATCAGGGAAGATGCGGATCCAGACCTGTCCTTCACGTTTCATGTAACGGTTCAGGGCAACCCGGGCAGCTTCGATCTGGCGGGAGGTCATCCAAACCGTCTCCAATGATTTCAATCCAAAAGAACCGAATGCGATCTGAGCGCCACGCTGGGTGTTCCCGCGCATTCTTCCTTTCTGAACCTTCCTGTATTTTGTTCTTTTCGGCTGTAACATTGTCCTACTGTATTATAACAACAACAATTATTTTAATTACTTATCTTTTCTTACCGCGTGAACGGGGAGCAGCAACTCCGCTCGGGGTTTTTGCCGTTTTGGTCGTTCCCACGTTCGGCGAAAGATCGCGTTTACCAAATACTTCGCCCAGGCAGATCCATACTTTCACACCGATGCGACCGTAGGTGGTATGAGCTTCGGCGATATGGTAATCGATATCTGCGCGGAAAGTATGCAGCGGGGTACGGCCTTCCTTGAAGTGCTCTCGGCGCGCCATTTCAGCGCCACCGAGGCGGCCGGAAACGTTCACCTTGATGCCTTCGGCTCCCATACGCATAGTGGAAGCGATAGCCATTTTCACCGCGCGGCGGTAAGAGATACGTCCTTCGATCTGCTTGGCAATCGTATCGGCTACCAGGCGCGCATCCAGTTCCGGACGCTTGATCTCGGAGATATTGATCTGGATCTCCTTCTTGGTAAGCTTTTTCAGCTCTTCGCGAAGTTTATCCACTTCCTGTCCGCCTTTTCCGATAATGATTCCCGGACGTGCGGTATGAATGGTAATGGTAACCAGCTTCAAGGTACGTTCGATAACCACTTTGGCAATGCTTGCTTTTGCCAAACGGGCGTTTATGTAGTTGCGGATTTTATCATCCTCTACCAGCTTTTCTGTATAGTTTTTACCACCATACCAATTGGAGTCCCAACCGCGGATAAAACCGAGTCTGTTACCGATAGGATTCGTCTTCTGACCCATTCTTTTTGGTTTATGCGTTTTCTGTTTCTGTTACTTCTTCAACTTGCTCTTTACCAGCCAGCGCGTTCTTCAGCTCCGGATTCTGAGTATCCAGGATCAGCGTCACGTGGTTGGAGCGCTTGCGCAGACGGTGGGCGCGGCCTTGCGGTGCAGCCTGAATACGCTTCAGGGAGCGGCCTCCGTCAACGAATACTTCCTTCACGATCAACTGGCTGTCTTCCGCGCGGGCTCCCGATTTCTGCTCGAAATTGGAGATTGCGGAGCGCAATAGTTTTTCCAGGGTCTTCGCAGCCTCTTTACGGGTATACTGCAGGATATCCAAAGCTTTATTGGCTTCCAGTCCGCGGATCACATCGGCCACCAACCGCATCTTACGCGGGGAGGTAGGACAATTGTTCAGTTTGGCAATATATGATGTCTTATTTGCCTCTTTTCTTTTTTCTGCTGCTAAACGTTTTCTTGCACCCATCTGGATTATATTATCAATGGTTACTTCTTGGCTTTATCTTTACGCTGACCGGCATGGCCTCTCCATGTACGGGTCGGGGCGAATTCACCCAGTTTATGACCCACCATGTTCTCGGTCACAAATACCGGGATGAATTTATTTCCGTTGTGTACGGCTACTGTGTGGCCTACGAAATCAGGAGTGATCATGGAACGGCGGCTCCAGGTTTTGATCACGGACTTCTTGTTGGACTGGTTCATGTCCGTAATCCGCTTCTCCAGCTTAAAGTCTACGAAAGGCCCTTTTTTTAGTGATCTTGCCATAACTTAATTATTTCTTCCTTCTTTCAATGATGTACTTATTCGATGCCTTCTTCGGCGTACGCGTCTTGTAACCTTTTGCAGGTATACCTTTGCGTGAGCGCGGGTGACCTCCGGAAGCGCGGCCTTCACCACCACCCATCGGGTGATCTACCGGGTTCATTGCCACACCGCGGTTTCTCGGGCGGCGACCCAGCCAGCGTCTTCTACCGGCCTTACCGTGAACCTCGAGGTTATGCTCCGGGTTGGATACCGCACCGATCACAGCTTTGCAGGTGATCAGGATCATACGTACCTCGCCTGAAGGCATTTTTACCACAGCGTACTTTCCTTCGCGGGCGGTAAGCTGAGCTCCGGCACCTGCGCTGCGGCAGATGGAAGCGCCCTTGCCCGGGTAAAGCTCGATATTGTGGATCAGCGATCCCAGCGGGATCTCGCCGAGGAAGAGAGCGTTTCCGATATCGGGCGTAGCGCCTTTTCCGGACATTACTGCCTGCCCTACTTTCAGTCCCTGGGGAGCCAGGATATAACGTTTCTCACCGTCGGCATAGCTCAGCAATGCGATGCGGGCCGAACGGTTAGGATCGTATTCGATTGTTTTTACGGTAGCAGGGATACCATCTTTGTTACGCTTGAAGTCGATCATACGGTACATCTGTTTGTGTCCGCCGCCGACATAGCGCATGGTCATCTTACCATCGCTGTTACGGCCTCCTGAGCGCTTCTTGGGAGCCAGCAGGCTCTTTTCAGGCTTGGAAGCGGTAAGCTCCGCAAAATCGGAGTTCACCTTGAATCGCGTACCGGGTGTAACCGGGTTAAATTTCTTTACGCCCATTTCGATCAGATATTAGCGAAGAAGTCGATGGTATCGCCCTCCTTCAGGGTTACAACTGCTTTTTTAAATGAATTCTTACGTCCGAGAGAATAACTCTTCTTGGTATACCGTACGGACTTCTTACCGATGTAGGTCATCGTGTTCACACCCGTTACGGTTACGCCGTACATTTTTTCAACGGCCGATTTTACCTGGAGCTTGTTGGCCTTCTTATCTACAACAAACCCGTACTGACCCAGCTTTTCAGACTTGGCGGTCATCTTTTCGGTGATGAGGGGTTTTACAATTACTTTTTCCATGGCCGTTATTTGCTTAAGTTATTTTGCTCGATCATAGAGAGTGATCCTTCCACGATGAAAACTTTTTCTGCATCCAGCACTTCGTAAGTGTTCAGTTCCGCAGCGGTGATCACGTTAGAGTTCGCCAGGTTGCGGGAAGATGCGTATACGTTCTTGTTGGTTTCAGGAACCACTAACAGTACTTTTTTATCTTCAGACTGGAAGTTCTTCAGGAAGCTCAGGAATTCCTTGGTCTTCGGAGCTTCCAGGTTGAACTGGTCGATGATGGTGATGCTTCCTTCTTTCGCTTTATAGGAAAGAGCGGAGCAACGGGCCAGCTTCTTCAGTTTTTTGTTCAGCTTGAAGCTGTAGTCACGGGGTTCCGGACCAAAGATACGGCCTCCTCCACGGAAGAGCGGGTTCTTGATGCTTCCTTTACGGGAGCCTCCGGTACCTTTCTGTTTGTGAAGCTTACGGGTGGAACCGCTGATCTCGTTACGCTGCTTCGATTTATGCGTACCCTGGCGACCGTTGGCCAGGTGCTGTTTCACATCCAGGTAAATTGCATGATCGTTGGGTTCGAGAGCGAACACCTCGTCACTCAGTTTGACCTTTTTGCCGGTCTCTTTTCCGCTGATGTTAAATATTGCCAGTTCCATGTTACTTCTCAATTAAAACGATTGAACCTTTATGGCCCGGGATATTACCGCTGATCACCAGCAGGTTTTTTTCAGGAACCACTTTCATTATTTTCAGGTTGATCGCCTTCACCTGGCGACCTCCCATGCGGCCCGCCATACGCATACCCTTCATTACCCTTGAAGGCCATGAAGAGGCGCCCAGCGAACCCGGGTGGCGCTGGCGGTTGTGCTGACCGTGCGTACGGCCGCCCACTCCACTGAAACCATGACGTTTTACAACACCCTGAAATCCTTTTCCTTTGGATGTACCTACGACATCCACAAAATCACCTTCTGCGAAAAGCTCTACAGTGAGGACCTCTCCGATAGATTTTTCCTCATTGAAGTTCTTGAATTCATGCACTTTTTGCTTAGGCGTGGTGCTGGCCTTCTTGAAGTGACCGATCTCCGCCTGAACCGCATGCTTTTCTTTCTTTTCACCGAAAGCCAACTGTACAGCATCGTAACCCTCTTTTGTTTTGGTCTTCACCTGGGTTACCACGCAGGGGCCCGCTTCTACTACCGTGCACGGAACAATTTTCCCGTTCTCGTCATAGATGCTGGTCATCCCGATTTTCTTACCAATTAATCCTGACATGGTTTTTCTGTTTATCTGCAGCGGAATTCCCGGAACGCCCGGAAACTCTTACAGGGTTTATTTATCCGTTATAACTTAAACTTTGATCTCTACTTCAACACCGCTCGGCAATTCAAGCTTCATCAGGGCATCAATGGTCTTCGAAGAGGAAGAATAAATGTCCATCAGACGCTTGTACGAGCTCAACTGGAACTGCTCACGCGACTTCTTGTTCACGTGCGGGGAACGCAGCACCGTAAAGATCCTTTTATGCGTAGGCAAAGGAATGGGTCCGTTCACTACAGCCCCGGTAGACTTTACCGTTTTTACGATCTTCTCAGCAGACTTGTCCACCAGGTTGTGATCGTAAGACTTCAGTTTTATGCGAATTTTTTGGCTCATGCACTTAATTGCTTACTATTCAAATAAAAATAATACCCCTAAAATTGGGCTTGCAAAGGTGTGCCTTTTTTTTTAATTATCCAACAGGGGGTTGTTAATTTTTTGCTGAAAAAAGTGTTCAAACTGCAACTTGAGGCCGAAAATAGCATTTTTACCCCGGTTTTTACCCCCTGAAAATGACTAAAAACAAGAAAAGAGAGCCGATGCTCCCTTATTCCTTTTCTTTTTCCGGTTTGCTGCTAACCTTACCGAACTGAGCCTAAAAGTAAATCAGTTCTTATTGCTCACCTTCGGCACCGTCTTCAGGTAAGCGTAGATCGCGCTGGCTTCCTCATCTTCCAGCACCGCGAACGGAAACATCGGGTACTGTACCGGCGTTCCGTCACGCTTCACTCCTGTCTTCACCGCGCGGATGAATTCTTCTTCGGTATATTTTGCGATACCGGTCTCGTCGAAAGTAAGGTTCGCCGAATGAATAACGCCGCCATCTCTCGTAGAAAACTTATTTCCGCCGCCCATGAACCCGACGGATTTCTCAGGCTCGAGGGGGTTATTGGTTTTGAAATCGGCTGAATGACAATTATAGCAATCCCAGCGGCCGATAGCCAGGTAGCGGCCGTATGCCACTTTATCCTTACGGTCGGGAATGGGAATTTCTTCTGTAGGATATTTGAATGGCTTGAAAGTGGTACTGCAGAGAAACTTGCTCAGGAAGCTGGGCTTGCTCCTGGGCTGCACCACTTCCGACGGCTGTACCAGATCCTCATCGGAGCGCAGGAACGCGATCACCGAAAGGATATCCTCCTCTGCCATATGATTGAACTTCGGCATCCACAGCGGCACGTACTGTCCGTCCGGGCGCAGTCCCGTACGCAGCAGCACGGCTACCTGCCCGTCGGTCCACGAACCGATACCGTATTCTTTGTGATTGGTAATGTTTGGCGCATACGCCGTACCGAACTCTTTCGGAATATCGTCGAGCTTTCCACCGCTCAGCTTCCCGTCATCTCCCCCATGACATTCCGCGCAAAGCGTACGGACCAGCTTGCTTCCATGCTGTATCCGTTCCGGCGTATGCTCGAATTTAAGATCTACCACTACGGGCTTGTACTTCGGTATTCCCCTGAAGTGAATGTACAGAGCAAATCCGGCTACCGCCACGACCACTACTCCCAATGCAATTCCAACGATTTTAAGTGCTTTCTTCATTACTTGATTTTAAAATTTGCGATGGATAGAGCGACTGAATATCAATTCGCTGCACGGAGATGAAATTTATTTGAAAAAAAAAGCCGGTATGGCGAATAGCAGGCAAAAAAAAAGCCCGTCGAAACGGGGGCCTTCCTTATCACGACATTCTTTTATGCCGCGTGTTAACGGTCATCCATATCTTCTTTCGCACGTGCTTTTCCGAGCGCGACGCCGGACTGGTAATTGTCCGCGTTCAGTTTTGGAACAGGACAGATCGGGATCGTGCGTGCCGGAACGGTTTTATCATTCCGCACCGCCCATTCCTGTATGCCCAGACGATATCCATCCTCCCAGCCCTGGCAGAATGTTTTGCTGCCATCGTCGGTTTTGATAATATTTCCCAAGTCATCGACACCCAGCTTATCAAGCGCTTTCTGATAACCTCTTAAATATCCCGCGTCGAAGCTTCCGGATTCGTTAATTCCCGATATCGGGCACACCGGTACAATGAATGAAGATCTGTTATGCTCGGCCATGCCTGCGCGGTAGCCTTGCTCCCATCCGTCGCAGAAAGGATCGCCGCTATCTTCGCCGGTTGCCGGCACCGTTGTGCTTTTATCGCCCGTAGCCTTCTCGTATCCTCTGCTGTATCCCATTTCATAAGTATCCTGGTTGATCCTGGCTATAGGGCATATCGGCACAGTATACACTTTATCGTTCATGCTCCTTTTTCCGGCGTCATAGCCATCCTCCCAGCCTTCGCAAAAGGTCTTCTGGGAAAATACAGGCAGACAGAAAATAACACAGGCGCAAAGTAAAATAGTTGTTTTCATAAGCCAGATCTATCTACTTGATTGCAAATCAAAAACCATACTAAAAACTCATCGGGTATTTTTGATATGACAATCCGAATATGCGGGTAAAGTTAATTGCGGGCCGGTAAAAAAAAGGAGCTTTCTTATAAACGGTCAGAATGAGGCTATGTATGTATTGCTTTTATCCACTAACGGCTATAACCGAACAGAAAATAGCGGTAAAAAAAAATCCCGGCCTTGCGGACCGGGATCTTCAGATATTGAAGATAGCTTACGCTGTTACTTTGCCTTTCACTTTCGCAACTACATCTTCCTGTACGTTACGCGGAGCCTGCTCATAGTGCGAGAACTCCATGGTAGAGGTAGCGCGGCCGGAAGAAATGGTACGGAGTGTTGTTACATAACCGAACATTTCGCTCAGCGGAACTTTAGCCTTGATCACGCGGGCGTTGGCACGGCTGTCCATACCTTCGATCTGGCCACGGCGCTTGTTCAGGTCGCCCACGATATCACCCATGTTCTCTTCGGGAGTTACTACTTCCACCTTCATGATCGGTTCGAGAAGGATCGGCTTCGCTTTCGGCATAGCCTCACGGTAAGCCATCTTGGCGCAAAGCTCGAACGAGAGCGCATCAGAATCGACCGCGTGGTAAGAACCGTCGAACAAGGTTACTTTCAGCGACGTGAGAGGGAATCCGGCAAGAACACCATTCTGCATGGAAGCTCTGAAACCTTTTTCCACAGAAGGGATAAATTCGCGCGGAATGTTACCGCCTTTTACGTTGTCTACAAACTCGAGACCGACTTTCTCTTTATCGCCGGCTTCGATGGTGAACTGGATATCCGCGAACTTACCGCGGCCACCGGTTTGTTTCTTATATACTTCACGGTGCGTTACGGAACCGGTGATAGCTTCTTTATAAGCCACCTGCGGCGCACCCTGGTTACATTCCACTTTGAACTCGCGCTTCAGACGGTCGAGGATGATCTCGAGGTGAAGCTCGCCCATCCCGCTGATAACGGTCTGGCCCGTTTCGTCGTCGGTGTGCACGCGGAAGGTAGGATCTTCTTCAGCCAGCTTGTTGAGGGCCATACCCAGCTTATCCACGTCAGCCTGTGTTTTCGGCTCGATAGCGAGACCGATAACCGGCTCGGGGAACTGCATGGATTCCAGGATGATCGGGTTTGCTTCGTCGCAAAGCGTATCTCCTGTTTTGATATCCTTGAAACCTACCACGGCGCCGATATCACCGGCTTCGAGGCGTTCGATCTGGTTCTGCTTGTTCGCGTGCATCTGGAAGATACGGGAGATCCGCTCTTTCTGCTCGGAACGTGTATTGTAAATATAGGAACCTGCATCCAGTACACCGGAGTAAGCGCGCACAAAGCACAGACGGCCTACGAACGGATCGGTAGCGATCTTGAATGCCAGTGCGGAGAACGGTTCTTTTTCGTTCGGCTTACGGGTGATATCTTCGCCTGTGCGCGGATCGGTACCGGTGATCGCTTCCTGGTCGAGCGGTGAAGGCAGAAGCGCCATCACGTAATCGAGCATGGTCTGCACTCCCTTGTTCTTGAAGGAAGAACCGCAGAGCATCGGAACGATCTTCATGCTGCAGGTAGCCTTGCGCAGAGCGGTCAGTATCTCATCTTCGCTGATCGATGTAGGATCCTCGAAGTATTTTTCCATCAGCTTATCGTCGAATTCGGCAACAGCCTCGAGCAGTTTCTCGCGGTATTCTTTTGCCTCTTCCATCATATCCTCAGGGATCGGAACTTCGGTAAAGGTCATTCCTTTATCGTGCTCGTTCCACTGGACACCACGGAAGTTCACGAGGTCAACCACGCCTTTGAAGTTATCTTCGGAACCGATCGGTAACTGAAGAGGCACGGCGTTGCTGCCCAGCATATCTTTAACCTGCTTGCAGACATTCAGGAAGTCTGCACCGGCGCGGTCCATCTTGTTTACGAAACCGAGACGGGCAACATTGTAGTTGTTGGCCAGTCGCCAGTTGGTTTCAGACTGAGGCTCCACACCGTCAACAGCGCTGAACAGGAAAACGAGTCCGTCCAGTACGCGCAGCGAGCGGTTCACCTCGACTGTAAAGTCCACGTGACCGGGAGTATCGATAATGTTCACATGGTATTTATCACCACGGTAAGGCCAGTATACGGTAGTGGCGGCAGAGGTAATGGTGATACCCCGCTCCTGCTCCTGCACCATCCAGTCCATGGTAGCTGCTCCGTCGTGCACTTCGCCGATCTTGTGGCTTACACCGGAATAATAGAGGATACGCTCGGTAGTAGTAGTCTTACCGGCGTCGATATGCGCAGCAATACCAATGTTTCTTGTATATTTCAGGTCACGTGCCATAAATACTTATCCTTACTTGTAAATTAAAATTGATTAGAAACGGAAGTGCGAGAATGCCTTGTTGGCTTCTGCCATCCGGTGAGTATCTTCTTTCTTCTTATACGCTCCGCCTTCATTATTGAAAGCAGCGAGAGATTCGTTAGCCAGCTTCTGAGCCATCGACTTATCGTTACGCTTACGGGCAGCGTTGATCATCCACTTCATTCCCAGCGACAAGCGACGGGAAGGACGGATCTCCTGCGGGATCTGGAAGGTAGCTCCACCCACACGGCGGCTGCGAACCTCTACGCTCGGAGTAACATTCTCAAGCGCCTTCTTCCATACGTTCACCGGGTTCTCATCCGGCAGTCTTTTGGTGATCAGATCCATCGCTTCATAGAACACCATGAAGGAAGTGGTCTTCTGACCGCTCAGCATCAGGTTATTAACGAATTTGGTAACCAATACGTCGTTGAACTTCGGATCAGGAAGTATAATGCGCTTCTTTGGTTTTGACTTTCTCATGACGGTATAATCAGAAACTATTTAACTAAATTATTTTTTCTTGCCTTTTCCAGCATCAGCCTGTCCCGGCTTCGGACGCTTCGCACCGTATTTGGAACGACGCTGACGACGGCCTTCAACACCCGCTGTATCCAGAGCTCCACGTACGATATGGTAACGTACTCCCGGCAGATCCTTTACCCTGCCTCCGCGCACCAGCACGATGGAGTGCTCCTGCAGGTTGTGACCTTCACCCGGAATATAGGCGATGATCTCATTCCCGTTGGTCAAGCGCACTTTCGCCACTTTACGAAGCGCTGAGTTCGGCTTCTTGGGCGTGGTGGTATAAACCCGGGTACATACCCCTCTGCGCTGCGGGCAGGAGGTCAACGCCTGGGACTTGCTTTTTACCACCTGCTTCTGGCGGCCTTTTCTTACTAACTGCTGAATTGTTGGCATTCTCGTATCAGTTCTTTATTTTCAACAAAATAAAATACCCCTAAAAATGGGCTTGCAAAGGTGAGCCTTTTTTTTCAATTATCCAACAGGGGGTTGTTAATTTTTTGAGGACTATCGCTGTGAATGATTGAAACCGGCCCGTAAACCGCCGCGAAACTCTCCTTCTACATAACTGCAGAAGGCCGGTATTCCGGCACAAATATACAGGAAAGCCGCATTCCGCCATAAAAAAAGAGAAGGACAGCTGCCCGTCCTTCTCTTTCAATAATTATATCTGTCTGTTAGTTAGTCAGCGGTAAGCGTCATTTCAACCCGGCGGTTGCGCTGACGGCCTTCCTCGGTATCATTGTCGGCTATCGGCTTATCCGGTCCGTAGTACTTCACAACGAAGCGGTCTGCCGGAACTCCTTTTTTCACCAGGTAGTTCTTCACGGCGTTCGCGCGGTTCTTCGAAAGCGTCATGTTCGACGAGCGCTTGCCTACATTATCGGTATGCCCTTCGATCAGGAGCTTGTACTCCGGCTTCTTCTTGAGCAGGTCGGCCAGCTCGTTGAGCGACGGATACGAAGTGCTGCGGATCGTGGACTTGCCTGTGGTGAATTCCAGATTGTCGAACGCTTTCTTCAGCACTTCAGCTTCCTGCTGCGTGATGGGCGGACAACCGAAGTTCTCTTTCACGCCAGGTGTTTTCGGACATTTGTCTTCGAGATCGATCACGCCGTCGCCATCGCTGTCGGCATACGGGCATCCGCCGTTCTCAACCGGTCCCGGCTGAGCCGGGCACTTATCTTCGATGTCTTTCACGCCGTCCTTATCGGTATCGGCCCATGGGCAACCTTTCAGCTCAGGCAGACCCGGCTCGGTCGGACACTGGTCTTCGTTATCGAAGATGCCGTCGCCGTCGGTATCAGGACATCCGAATTTCTCTTTCGGGCCCGGCAGGGTCGGACACTGGTCAAGCTTGTCGATCAGGCCGTCGCCGTCCAGATCGGGACATCCGTTGAACTGTGGTAATCCTCTTTCATCCGGGCAATCATCCTCGCGGTCGATCACGCCATCGAAATCGCGGTCAGGACATCCCTGCAGCTCTTTCGGTCCGGGATCGGTAGGACAACGGTCTTCCTTATCGGGAATTTTATCGCCATCAGAATCGGGACAACCTTTGAACTCAGCAATACCCGGCTCGGTAGGACAATCGTCCTCGGAATCCTGGATACCGTCGCGGTCTGTATCAGGACAGCCCATAAATTCCCACAATCCGGGGATATCGGGGCACTTGTCTTTTTTATCCGATACTTCGTCGCCATCGCGATCCTGCGGCGGGCCGTGCGGGATCGGGATCCTTACGCCACCATGAATATCCAGCCCTCTCCAGTCGCCTGCGATCAGGTTGGAGAAGATATTTCCCGAACCGATCACCACCGGTCCGAGGCGAAGGCCAAGACCCCAGTTGAAGCTCGATGCGAAATTGTACCCGATCGGCATGTAAGCGCCGAACCATGGATTCTCATAACGCACGGTGAACTGCAGGTTGGAGGCATTGTGCACCTTCTGGTTATCGATGCGTCCGTTGTTGAACGCGATGTACGGAGTAAAGTTAAGGTAGAAGCCCTGCACCACCTGGTAATCGATGGATGCGATAAGGGCCATCGGCAGATCGGAACTGAAACGGGTCTGGCTGATATCTTTCACGGTCATTCCCGGCATGTTGTTCAGCCTGTCGGTGAGCTCGTAAATATCGTCCACGCCATCAAAATAATCTATCGGCAGGTCATTCACGTTCGCGGTATAGTCACGGCTGTTTTCCGCGCGTGTATAGCTGATGGCTCCTATATCAACGAGAGAAAGGCTCGCTTTCAGCACGTACTTGTCAAGATCCCGGCGCCACAGGCCTTTCATGCCGTCCATATTATATTTGTACTTGGCCCAGTTCGGACGCCATTCGTATACCACGCCCAGATCGGCTCCGAAGCCCACGCCTTCGAACTTGAATTTAAAGTCCTCCTCGCCGTTGATGAAGCCCATGTTGCCGGAGTGCCCGTAGTTCACGTTGCCCTGAAGCGTGCGGATAGTGTCCTGGCCCAGCTCGAATGCGATATCCTTGCTGGTTCCGTATGCCGCAAATAATCCCTGCAGAAGCTTCAGCGTAACGCCGGCCTTCAGGAAGTGCTCCTCCTGGTCGAGGATCACACGGCCGTAGGTAAGGCCGTATTCCATCCATCCGTTGATGTTGCCGGACATGAAGTCCTCGTTGAACGTGATGCCGTAGTCGGTCGAAGGAACGCCGTTCACCAGGTAGTCGAACACGCGCTCGTCCATATCGTCTACGTTTCCGAACACACGTGCATTCGAGGTAAAGGCGATCGCATCCTTCTGAGTGATGTTGAACATGAACGACGGGCCCTGTACTCTCAGGTTCACGATCCCGTACTTGGAGCTTCCGTCAAAATTCTTCAGAATATAGAGGCTGTCTGATCCCTCCTGGTCCCAGCGGCTGGGATCGAAGATTGCCCTTTGATCGATGCTTACTGCATTATTAGTGAGGAAAGTATTTCCCATAACGAGATTAATATCCACTTTATAACGGGAATCAACCACGTTGGCGGGGTTCATGTGAAGGCTGTTGATACCGGCCCAACTCCCGACCCCATAGCCGGAAAAATCCTGCGACCGCGCTACGCCGGTGAGGCCCAGGAAAAAAATAAATATAAATAATTTTACAGTGTTGAAGTGTGTCATATTGGAGGGCTTTTAGTTGGACATAGTATAAGGTTTGACGATATACAATTTTAACAAATATCGTGCATATAAAGAACAGGTTAGCGAATTTTATGAAAAAACCGGAGAGATGTGGTTTTTTGTTTATTCGCCGTTCCAGCGATAGCCCATAAGCCTGTTCCTGTACCCGGTCAGCAGCGTGTATCCGGCCTGTGTTTTTACGAAGCCCGTCTGTCCCGATCCGCGTACCGGAAAACCCTCCACCAGTACCAGATCGTTGTCCAGGACATATAATTTTTCTTCCGAAGGTACGGCCAGCCATACGTACAGCTTTCCGTTCAGCCTCACCGTACCGGGCGTTACCGGGCTTACCGAAGGAAGATCAAAGGAGGCCAGCGTGGTTCCTTTCCGGTCTACCTTTGCGATATGCTGCCCGTCGGACATCCAGAATTCCTTTACACCGTCGTTGTCCGAGTCGGTATAGTCGAACAGGCGGCTCCCCGGAAGCGTCAGGTAAGTATCCGGCTGCTTGGAAGCGTCAAGATAGACGATACGGCAGATCCCGTCGCTGCCTGAGCAGACTACCGCGGAAGATGAAAGCGAATTGTTCTTTACGAGCAGAGGCGCGCTGGTCCTGTCTTTCACGGCGCCCGGAAGCTCGATCATGGTCCGGCCCTGCCGGTCGGTCACCAGCACTGTTCCGTCGCCCAGCACCATTACCAGATGATCCTTCCCTCCTGCCGCGATATGTTCCGGCTTCATGGCCGGCGGCCCGGGAAGCTGCTGCTTCTGCCAGCCTTCCACTTCCGCTCCGTTTCTGTCGCGCAGCATGATCCCGTTGCTCTCTGTTATGGCAAAGATCCGGTAACCGTCGTCTCCGCCGTAATTTACCACCGATAATCCCGACTTCGTTCGCCCCGGAATTTCCTGCGGGAAGCCCGGCAGGTTCTTACCATCCCTGTCTATGGCGTAGATATACGATGAAGTGCAGAAAACAAGCTGCGGGCCGTTCTCATAGAAGGAGACGGGATATGATGCGCCGATGATCCTGCCGTCCATATTTCTTTTCCAGCGAATGTTGCCGCCTTCGTCCATACCATACAATGTGTTGGCGGAATCCTGGAACACCAGGAGGCTTAGTGTATCTTTTACACCATGCAGGATCACCGGCGCGGTTACCGGCTCTGCGCCAAGCTCTGTTTCCCATTCCGTCTGCAGCTCTTCGGCCACATCCGTCGAAAGCAGCACCGCCGCCTGCAGCGAAAAGTACCCCTGCTTCCTGGTGAGCACACATCCTGCCGATGGCATCATCTTCCATAATGCCTGGTGCCAGTCCCACGATTCCATTGCTTCTTCTTTCAGGAAAGCCTGCATGATGCCGCGCGCCGGCGAGGGATGAAAATACACGGTAAGATCTCCCGAAGCGGGAACCTGTTGGCGCCACGCGTTATAATACGACTGGCTGCTGAGCGTCTGGTTGCTGATATACTTTCCGATGTAATCGCGTATAGCCTGCTCCCCATTGCCCAGCAAAATATATTCGTCCATCATACAGGCGTAGAGCGTATCTTCGGAAGAGAAGCCCGAAAACGGCAGCAGCTCCAGGCCTTCCGTATTCTCCAGCCTCACGGCGCCATATCCGTTATAGCTGAATGTATCGGCAACGGAAGCCGCAGACCGTACAAAGTCATTCCATTTTGTTTCCGGCTCGTTATAGTCCATCAGCGCAAAATGGTGGATATCGCCCGAAGGCTCTGCCGTTACGAAAAAACAAACGCGGCTGCGCAGCGATTCTGTCCACTCTCCGGCGGTGGCGTCCGCCCCGTTCCCGGACTTTTCGTATTGCAGCTGCAGCGCATCGCTCCAGCCATAATCGGTAAAGAGCACCGTACCGGAAGGAAGCCGGTCTGCAATATCTTCTTCAGGCTTATCAGCCTGCCCGACCAGATGGAGAAGATAAACCGAAGAATCCGCCCACGCCGTACCGCTGAGCTGCAGCCCTGCATCGTCCCACACAACAGCGCCTCCGGCCCATCCGCCCATCGCGGCCATCTGCCGGAAAATGTTTTCGGAGCTGCTGTTGCCATAAGGTCCGAGCCAGCCCGAAAGCTGGTCGAAACGGAAATACAGCTGTACTTTTTTATCGGCGCTTACCGACTTCCGCACCCACTGGAACTGGCGGTCGTTGAGCCATTTTTTTTCTGATCTGAGCTGGTTCAGCGAAGCTTCCACGAGGCTGTAACTGGTAGATGCGATGAACAGGCCCCTGCTCACTGTGTAGCAGAACTGTCCGGAGCCGTTGCGCATTTTCAGCGTCCTGATCTCGCCGGCAGCGGTCTTTATCTTTTCCAGCTTCGATTCTTTGCTCGCCTTTTGTACGAACTGATCGATGAAATTATCGGGAGTTTTGGACTTCAGGTTAAAGGCGTAGAAAAAATCCGTTCCGCCTGCGGAAGGATGCGCGGAGATCACAAGCTCAAAGCCGCTGGTAAGTTCCTGCGTCCGCTCATTGGTCCTCAGCAGCGAATCGATGTAACGGAAACCTGAGGAGAACACCGCCACGCTTCCCACGCTGTCTGCCGCGTTCCAGTACGGACGGGAGAATAATGTGCGGGCGTGAACGAAAGGGTCCTTTACCACCAGGATCATTCCCGCATCGGGAGGTACCGCGTCCAGCGACGGGCTGATGCGCGCCGAAGACGTGCGGATGACCAGGTACCAGACAAGCAGGCCTATCGTTACCGCACCTAATACAGCTGAAAGTATGATAAGGAGCTTACGGGCCATATGAATGATTCACGGTAAAAGTAAATTGCAGCATCGTAGGGAAAACGTACGCGTGGAAATATTATCAACAATGAGCCGTAAATAGGAAAGCGCCCCCGCGCAGAATTACCGGATGCGTCAATGTTCCGCGGCGTCGGCTGCCTGGAAATAATTGTAATCTCTTATAACGGCATCGAGAAACTCACCGTACGGAATACCGTGATTTTCCACGCCGAGCGCTTTGCTTACCTGGTCGTTGAGAAGAGAAAGCGTGTTGTAGTTCTTGTAGCGGATGCTGTATTTCAGTCCTTCTTTGATGATCTCCACATCGCGCGCCGTAAGATTGACCACCTGCGGGAACCGCGGCTGGTAAGCGGTACTTACAGTATGAAGAATAGTATCTTCGAGCGAGTACCGGCGACGCCGGCGTATCACCGTAGTGCCGGCGAAGATATCGCCGAGACGCTGGCCTGTACCGGTAATGAGATATACGATGAGGCTCAGCCCGGGGAATAGCAGGAACTCGAACAGCCGGATGATCCAGCGGAGAAGATAATTACCCAGCGCAGGCTGCGAGCCGTCGAGCCGTACCACCTTGATCTTCATCACCAGCTTGCCGACGCTCTGGCCGTTGAGCAGCAGCTCCGACAGCAGATGATAGAATAACGCCGGAAGAAGAATGGCCAGCACAAATACATAGGAACCTGTTTCTGTTTCGAAGAACGGAACATCCGACATGATCTGGTACATCAGCAGCGCCCAGCCGATTATTACCACGTAATCGATAAGCCAGGCAATAGCGCGGTCAGACAATGTCGCCAGCTGGTAATCGATCCGTACGTTCTGCGTGGTATTGATGTGAACCCTTTCCATGAGATTTCTCCGAGCGGTTAAAAATAAACAATAACACAATACCAACGGAAAAAATCAGTATCCTTGTGCAAAGGTAATCCTCGGATGAAGGAGATCATTTTTCTGAAAAAATACCAGGAAAAATGGAAGGAACTGGAAACACTGCTGGCAAGGCCCGGAAAAAAAGATCCCGATAAGCTGTCGGAACTTTTTATCCAGCTCACAGACGATCTTTCCTACTCCCGGACGTATTATCCGGACAGCAATACCACGAAATATCTCAACATGCTGTCGGCCCAGCTCCACCATGAAATTTACAGGAACAAAAAAGAAAATTCAGGACGGTTCGTTTCCTTCTGGAAATATGAAGTGCCCCTCGCGATAGCAAAAAACCTCTCGCTTGTCGGGCTGGCATTTGCCATTTTTGTTCTTTCAGCCGGGTTGGGATGGCTTTCCGCCGCCAACGACGATTCGTTCGTACGGCTGATCCTCGGCGACGGCTACGTGAATTACACCGAAGAAAATATTGCGGAAGGCAAGCCGATGGACATTTACGGTTCTTCCGCGGAAGGCGGAATGTTCCTTGCCATTACCGCCAACAACATTTACGTTTCGTTCACCTTTTTTGTGCTGGGCCTTACACTCGGTATCGGCACCATCTGGCGGCTCATCAGCACCGGGATCATGGTGGGCGCATTCCTCAATCTTTTCTATCAGCACGGAGTGCTGGCCGACGCCATGCTGGCGATATGGATGCACGGTACGATCGAGATCTCCGTAGCTGTCATTGCCGGAACCGCGGGGCTCGTCCTCGGCAGAAGCATCGCTTTTCCCGGTACATATTCCCGTCTCGAATCGGTAAAGCGCGGCGCACGCGACGGGCTGAAGATCATTATCGGACTGATCCCTTGCTTTATCATCGCAGGATTCATCGAAAGCTTTCTTACAAGGCATTACAACTACAACGTCGTGCTTTCCGCTTCGGTGATCGTTCTTTCCCTTAGCTTTATCATTTCGTATTTTATCGTTTACCCTGTTTATTTGTCGCGCCGGCTGAAGCAGGAAACGGAAAAAACTGCAGCAGGCCCCGACAACGGCAACGAGAATATCATCTATGGCTCGGTCTGGATGACCGGCGGCATCTTTGTTACGCTGGCCAGCTATCTCAGCGGAATGGGCGGGATCGTCGTCATTTTCTGGGGACCTGTGGTCTATGGCATCATACAGATCGTACGCGGCATTATAAAGAACCGGAAACTTAAACAAACCGTGACCGAATGAACCTGGCAGAAGAAAAGATCGTGTTTCATCAGACGCGCGACATCGGCGAAGTATTATCGACGACCTTCCGCGTGATCCGCGAAAATCCGAAGACCCTTCTGATGGGCACATTATATTTCACGCTGCCTTTTTTTGTTGCAGGCAGCCTGGCAATGATCAGCGCATTTGACGAAACGCTGCTTGCTTCGGAAGATCCGGGAGGCATGAGCGCCAGCGCCGCATTGGTATCTGTGCTTCTGCTCCTCGCGGGATTCATGCTTTCAGGACTTGGCATGGTAATGCAGATCACATTCGTAAATGAAACGGTAAAATATCTTGCGGTCAATCCGGGACTTCCCCGGCCGGGCGTCAGGGAAATATGGAGGACAGTGAAGACACAATTCTGGAAAAATATCCTGAACGCTCTTGTATGGCTCATTCTTGTATCCATGGCCAGCGTAATGCTGAACGTGCTCGTACTCATATTTATACCGGCAATAATGATCGGCGGGGAATCGGTGGCAGCCGGAGCGATTGCAGCCATCATTTTTATTTTTGTGCTGATGCTTGCCATGTCCTACCTATACTCTATCTCCGTTCCGATCTTTTTTATCAGCGTCTACGAAGACATAAATATTTTCAATGCGATCGGAAGAGCACTCTCGCTTATTCATTCGGGAAAAGACAATTTCTGGGGCGCCATCTTCGTAAACCTGATAGCACTTCTCATCACGTTTATCCTGTCCTTCAATTTTATGGTTCCTCTCGGGATCATATTCGGAGTGATTGCTTACAATTCGGGGAATCCCGAAGCGTTCCTGGAGGACGAAGGACTTGTGCTTTTCGCTAAGATCGGAACTGCGGCATACAGCCTGTTCCGTGCGTTCGTGCTTATCATCCCGTTCATTGCGGTAGCGATAAAATATTTCGACTGGGTGGAAAGAGTGGACGGCAAAGGGCTTAGCGATCGCATCCGGTCTATCGGGCACAACAGGGATTTTGATCCCGGCATGTATGAAGAAACTTATTGAGAACCGGTGGATACGAACGTGGATCAGCATCATATTGCTAATGATGCCGGCCGTGCTTTTACATTCCGCGCCACGGGATTCGGCAGATGTGAGCTGGCGATCTTTTGACGAAAAAGCCATCGGGGAGTTCCGCAGGGACCGTAGTTTCGCTTATGAAAAAGAGCGCACGGAAGCGACAAGCCTGATCGGGGAATTTTTAAACTGGCTGGAACAGATCTTTCGCTTCGATGATCTGGAGCGGACCGACTCTGACATAGGTTCTTCCGCTGTAAGTATCATTTACCTCATTCTCGCGGCCGCGGCTATTGCCTTTATCGTCTGGGGCCTCACCAGGGCGCAGTTCCTGGGGTTCATTACCGGAAAAAGTAAAACCATCGTGCCGGAACATGAAGTGACAGAAGAAGACATCCACGCGATCGAATACGAGACGGAACTGCAAAAGGCCGAGCGCGAAAAAGATTACCGCCGGGCAATACGGCTGCAGTACCTCGAAGTTCTCAAAGAGCTTACCGACCGGGGATGGATCGACTGGAAGCCCAATAAGACGAACCGGGAATACGACAATGAGCTGAGAGATACTCCGTGGCGGAAAAAATTCCAGAACCTTACGCTGATCTTTGAGTACGTATGGTATGGAGAATTTGAGATCGGCGAAAGCACGTATGTTGCGTTTGCGCATGATTACCGCCGGTTTCTCGAAGCCGTAAGATCCGGAGCATTCAATTCCAAATCGTTTAATCCGGCCTCCGCGTAATGTTGAAGAACCGCGCATATCTTTTTCTTCTCGGAGCACTGGTGCTGGGCTATATCCTGTTCCTTTACTTTGCTCCGCAGCAGGTGAACTGGAAACCCACTTACTCTAAAAAGCACAAGTATCCCTACGGAAATTTCGCAACGTATAAATTGCTGGACAACATTTTTCCGCAACAGGAGATTTCGATATCGCGTCAGCCGCCATACAATACTTTCAAAGATACCGAGCCGGGAAAGAATTTCATATTGGTGACCGGCAACCTGATGATGGACGATACGGATGCAGAGCAGTTGCTGGAGTACGTGGAAAAAGGAAGCAACGCATTTATCGCCGCCGAATACTACAGCGGAACGCTTGCCGACACGTTTGGATTGTTCACGCTTGCCCGCTTCAGCTACGCTTACGGCCAGGCGGATTCTGTTACCGTAAATTTCACCAATCCCGCCCTGAAAGAACCGCAACCATTCAGCTTTAAAAGATACGAGGTACAGCATTATTTTAATGAAGAAGAGCTGGCGGAAGGATATACCGTTTTGGGCGAAGCATCCGATTCTGCTATCAATTTCATCCGCATGCCTTTCGGAAAAGGGAATTTCTATTTCCATGCCAATCCGCTTGTATTTACCAATTACAGTCTTCTGCACAAGGACGGGCACCATCGCTACATCAGCAAGTCATGGTCGTACCTGCCTGTAACGGCCACCGTGTGGGACGAATATTATAATACGGGCAGAGAAGGCGCGCAGACGGAGATCAGGTACATCCTCGCGAACAAGAACCTTCGCTGGGGCTGGTTCCTCCTGCTCGCGTCGGTGGGGATGTTCTTTCTCTTCCGCAGCAAACGTCGCCAGAGGATCATCCCGGTCGTAAGGACGCCCGCTAATACCACGCTTGAGTTCGTATCGACTGTAGGAAATCTTTACTTCCAGCAGAAGGATCACACAAACCTTGCACGAAAAAAAGCCGCTTATTTCCTGGAAAGCATCCGCAACCGGTATCATATAAAGACAGACCGGCTCGACCAGGAATTTATAAGCACGCTATCTGTAAAATCAGGCGTGGACGAAACAACCGTGCGCCTGCTTGCCAACATGCTGGCAGTGATCCCCGCAAGCGAAACGGTTACAGAAAGCCAGCTACTGGAATTTAATCACGCTATTGAGAATTTTAACCTTAAATCCAAGCTTTAATGGAATCAAATGATCTCTCTACGTCTCACGGTTTTCATCAACGGGTTGATCTGGGCAACCTGAAAGCTGCAGTTGACAAGGTTCGCAGCGAAGTGGGAAAAATTATTGTCGGGCAGCACCAGATGATCGATCTCCTGATCGTAGGCATCCTGGCAGACGGCCATATCCTGATAGAAGGAGTGCCCGGCATTGCAAAGACCATGACCGCGAAGCTGATCGCGCGCACGATGTCGGTCGGCTTTTCGCGGATACAGTTCACACCGGATCTCATGCCGTCGGATGTGATCGGCACTTCGGTCTTCAACCTGAAAACGTCCGAGTTCGAATTCAAGCGCGGTCCAATTTTTTCGAACATCGTGCTTATCGACGAGATCAACCGCGCGCCGGCCAAAACACAGGCGGCCCTCTTCGAATGCATGCAGGAGAAACAGGTAACGGTGGACGGAAATACCTATCCGCTAGAAGCGCCCTTCCTGGTACTGGCTACGCAAAATCCCGTGGAGCAGGAAGGAACCTACAGGCTTCCGGAAGCACAGCTCGACCGTTTTCTTTTCAAGATCGAGATCACCTACCCGACGCTGGAAGAGGAAACGAAGCTGCTTAAAACGTATCAGGGCATGGAAGGCAACTTTGACGAAGAGCAGGTACGGCCGGTAATGAACGCACTGCAGATCGCGGAGTACAGGACAGCTGTCCGCCAGGTCCATGTGGAAGACAAGCTCATCGATTATATTGCGCGCATCGTAAACCATACGCGGAACAACCGGTCGCTGTACCTCGGCGCATCACCGCGCGCATCTCTTGCCATCCTTATGGGATCGAAAGCGCTGGCCGCTATCAGCGGAAGAGATTTCGTCACGCCGGAAGACATCAAATACATTGCGCCCTCGGTCCTTCATCACCGTGTGATGCTTACGCCTGAAAAAGAAATGGAAGGCGCTACCGCTAACCAGGTCGTTCAGCAGATCATCGAAAGCATAGAAATACCGAGATAAAAACGACCGATTGAAAATCGTACGCTTCATAAAATCACTTTATCTTTCTTCACGGGTCTTCATAGCTTCCGGCGTGATCGTTTTTTTATTTACGCTCAGCTATTTCGTGCCCCGCCTTTTTCCGCTTTCACAGATCTTCCTGCTGGCCTTCGTTTCCATTATCGTTGCCGAGATCGTTCTGCTTTACCGCGGTAAAGTACGCCTGCACGCGCACAGGCTTGCTCCCGAAAAGCTATCGAACGGGGATGAGAACCGCATCGCGATCCTGGTGGAGAACCGTTACCCCTTTGCCATCCGCGCAACCGTGATCGACGAAGTGCCGCACCAGTTCCAGTATCGCAACATTTCATTTCCGCTGTTCATGAAAAGCGGCACGGCAAAGACCATTCACTATCATCTCCGGCCCACGCGCCGCGGCGAGTATTCTTTCGGAAGAGTGATCGTTTATATTTCGTCGGTGCTTGGATTCGTACAACGCCGCACTGATTCCCCGGAAGACAGGATGTGCCCTGTATATCCTTCGTTCATACAAATGAGGAAATACGAGCTGCTGGCGATCTCCAACCGGCTTACGCTTGCAGGAGTAAAAAAAATAAGAAAGATCGGGCACAACATCGAGTTCGACCAGATACGCGGGTATGTGACCGGCGACGATTACCGGACCGTGAACTGGAAAGCCACAGCAAGAAAAGGCGGGCTGATGGTGAACCAGTTCATGGACGAGCGTGCGCAGCCGGTGTATAGTCTCATCGATATGGGTCGTGTAATGAAAATGCCGTTCAACGGGCTTTCGCTTCTCGATTACAGCATCAACGCCAGCCTGGTGATCTCCAACATTGCTTTGCTGAAGCACGATAAAGCGGGTGTGATAACATTTGCGCACAAGGTGGAGTCCGTACTGCCTGCCGAGCGGAAACCTGTGCAGATGCACAAAATACTCGAGCTGCTGTACCGGCAGAAGACAGGCTACCTCGAAAGCAATTTCGAGTTCCTGTATTCTACCATCCGCAGAAAAATAAACCAGAGAAGCCTCCTGCTGCTCTTTACCAACTTCGAAAGTCTGTCTTCGATGCAGCGGCAGCTGCCGTATATGAGGAGCATTGCGAAGCAGCACCTGCTCGTGGTGATCTTCTTCCGGAACACAGAGCTGCACGCGCTCCTGGAACGAAAAGCCGTAAGCACAGAAGATGTTTACCGTAAAACCATCGCCGAGAAATTCGAGTACGAAAAAAGGCTGATCGTGAAAGAGCTCGAAGCGCACGGCATCCACTCCATTCTCACCGCGCCCGAGCATCTTACCGTAAACACGATCAACAAATACCTGGAATTGAAATCCAGGGGAATGGTATAAAGTTCCTGCTGTCTTATAAAAAGATCCCGGGAAGTACTTCTCTCATCACCGTTCCCGAACAATGATCACGCTCAGCGCCCGTAACGGAGCGCAGCACATTTATTTCGCCGCGAAGCCTCAGCACGCCCAGCAGCGCGAAGATCAGCGCCTCTTTATACTGCACCGTTTCATCGTCGGGAATAACCAGCTCCGCAGCGGTATTCCTGCGGATCATCTCTACAAGAAAACCATTATAGGCACCGCCGCCCGTAACCAGCACGCGATCCGCACCGGACACATCTATAGCGCCGGCGATGATACCTGCAATATGTACGGTGTATGTATGAAGCTTGTCTTCAACGGAAGAAAATTTTTCCAGGAGCGGAAAAACAGAACGTTTGACCCATTCAATGCCCAGGGATTTGGGAGGAGCCTGGCTGTAGAATTCCAGCGATCCGAGATCATCGGATAGCCCGGGAATTAATTTACCGGAACGCGCGCACTTCCCTCCTTCATCGTACGGTGCGCCGAGCTGTTCCGCGAGCGTGTTCAGCACTGTGTTTGCCGCGCAGATATCCCAGGCCGTACGGTCGCTGCCCCGTTTCACGGAAATATTGGCAAAGCCCCCGAGATTAAGGCAGGCGCCGTAATCCGCAAACAGCAGCTTGTCGCCTACAGGTACAAGCGGAGCTCCCTGTCCGCCAAGGGCAATGTCCTGGCTCCGGAAATCGCAGACGACCGGTAAGCCTGTCCGGCCGAAAATTTCCGCACCGTGGCCGATCTGCAAAGTGAAGCCGTTTTCCGGCTGATGAAAAACAGTATGCCCGTGAGAAGCTATAAGGTCAGGTTTCCAGCCATTCTTCCGGATCAGGCCTGCACAGCATTCGCCGAGGTAACGGCCGTATTCCCTGTCCAGCCGGATCAGCTCCGCGCCATCCAGCGATATGGCGTTCGCCAGCCGGGCTTTCCATGCTGCAGGATAGGGAATGGTAGCTGCCCCCATGATACGGTACTGCCAGTGGTCTGTGAACGACAGCCCGCAGCACACAACATCCAGGCCATCGAGGGAGGTTCCGGACATAAGCCCCAAAACTTTGTAATCTCTCATACTGAATTAGGTCAAAACATCTATCTTAGCACGAATTTTCAACCTACGAATTTCTAAAAATAAGCAATATGTTTTTTGAATTGACCGAAGAGCATCAGATGATCCGTAAAGCAGCCCGCGATTTCGCCCGCGAACAGCTCCTTCCGGGAGTAATTGAGCGTGACGAAAAAATGGAATTTCCCGCAGAGCAGATCAAAAAGCTCGGTGAGCTGGGATTCCTGGGAATGATGGTGGATCCCAAATACGGAGGCGCAGGGATGGACGCTATCTCTTACGCCATCGTGATGGAAGAGCTTTCAAAAGTTGAAGCGGCCACTTCGGTTGTGGTTTCGGTGAACAATTCACTCGTATGTTACGGCCTCGAGGCTTACGGAACAGAAGAGCAAAAACAGAAATATCTTGTACCGCTGGCCAAAGGAGAATGCATCGGCGCATTCTGCCTCTCCGAGCCGGAAGCCGGTTCCGACGCCACTTCCCAGCGCACTACCGCGGTAGATATGGGCGATTATTACCTGCTCAACGGTACAAAGAACTGGATCACGAACGGAAGGAACGCGAAATACTATCTCGTGATCGCGCAGACCAATCCCGAAAAAGGACATAAGGGCATCAACTGCCTGATCGTGGAAGAAGGCATGGAAGGCTTTATCAAAGGCCCGAAAGAGAACAAGCTGGGAATACGCGCTTCCGATACCTGCTCCCTGCAGTTCAACGATGTAAAAGTGCCGAAGGCAAACCGGATCGGTGAAGACGGCTTCGGATTTAAGTTCGCCATGAAAACGCTGTCCGGCGGACGTATCGGTATCGCCGCACAGGCGTTGGGCATCGCAGCAGGAGCTTACGAGCTTTCGCTGGAATACGCGAAACAGCGTAAAGCTTTCGGAAAACCGATCAGCGAGCATCAGGCCGTCGCTTTCAAATTGGCGGATATGGCAACCCGTATAGAAGCCGCACGCCTGCTGGTGTATAAGTCGGCATGGCTGAAAGACCAGGGCATGAACTTCGATAAGGCCAGTTCGATGGCTAAGCTGTTCGCTTCCGAAACCGCTATGTGGACCGCCACCGAAGCGGTACAGGTGCACGGAGGTTATGGTTACGTAAAAGAATATCACGTGGAAAGGATGATGCGGGATGCAAAGATCACGCAGATCTACGAGGGCACTTCGGAAGTGCAGCGGATCGTGATCAGCCGCTTTGTTACTACAGAATAAAACCAGGCCCGGCTCATCAGCCGGGTTTTTTTATCTATAACTAACCAACTTATGAAAAAGAAATTGAACCCCCTCAGGGCCGGCTGTATCAGTACGGCATTTTTTATCGCCCTGGGCATCTTCGGTTTCGTAATGTTGCTGCGAGGCTGCCTCTCCGCGCATGATCAGCGATTCAAAATCAGCAGGGCCATCATCTTCGACAATGTGAACGGCCAGAATATTGTGCTTTCGCTCGTGGAAAACCGCCGCACCACTTCCTACAGTTCCGGAAGAGGAATCACGCGCACGTCCTACAGGACCACGCTCTGGCTGCAGACGAACGACCTGGCCACCGGCGACATGGTGCAGAAAAAAAAGGTCATCAACATTTCCCGCATCAAAAATTATCCTGTGGAATTATGGGGAGCCGCTAACGGCCTTGCATGGGGCTTCATCAACGAAGTGAAAGCGTACGACCCCGCCACGCTGGATGAGAAAGTGAACCTTTCGGTGCTCGAAGGCAGCAACCCGGAACTGAAAGGAAAATTTCCGAAAGAGTACAACTATTATAAACCTCAGCTGGAAAACAACTGCGTCTTCATCACGGCCAACGACGGGACCATATACCGCCTCGATACGAAAACGCTGAAAGCCGTTCGCAGCGACGAGGATGGCGAGAGTGATCCGTTCCGGCTGAAAACGGAAGCACTGGAAGCACAGCTCGACTCTGTAAATTCGAAGATCGATTCCATCTATCCGCGTCAACGCAGGCTCGTGATCCGTTACAACGAAAAAAAGATCGGCAACAGGGAATACAGCCGCGGAATGGATGATCTGGGGCGGATGCGCGATACGCTGTACAGCTTACGGGATTCGATCTACAAAATGAAATCAGATCTGAGCAGCGAAGAATCGAACTGGAGATCGTACTTCAGCGAGCTACAGAACATGAAAGATCTCAGCAGCTTCGGCATTTCGTATGTAACGCGGACCACCGACTCTGTGAACGGAAAATTTTACGGGCTGCTTTCCAACAGCAAAAGAAAAGAGCTGGACGATTATTTCCGCATTGGCACCAATTACGATGAAGCAGACAGGAACAGCCTCTACACCGGCGAATTTTCGAAAGAAATTCCGTACCACGGCTACATGAAGGTAGATCTCGCATCATTGCACAAAACGGGGAACAACGATTTCCTGAACGGGGGATTTTTGCTTGACTTTAAAACCGCGCGCAGCCTCCGGATGAAAGATCCCGACGGGTTCATAATATTCCACCGCGATGTGATCGGCGCGGAAGCAGCGCTGCAGATCTCACGGATCGATCTGCAGGGAAAAGTGATATGGGGAACGGGAACCGGGCTGCCTGTGGATCTGCAGGAAGTAGTGCAGAGCGGAAAATATCTTGTATTGTTCGGCGTGACCAATTCCAACCTGAGCAGCGGCAACGCCAACAGCATGGTGATCCTGAACCTGGAAACAGGTGATATAAAAGCCTACGACTACATGAAACGTAAAAAATCAAACACCTGACCTTATGAAAAAAACTTCCTTTCTCGTGATCGCTTTCCTCTTTCTGCAGATTGTTGCGAAAGCCCAGACCATTACAATAAATATTTACGAACGTATCCGCAAAGAGTACTCCGTTCCCGGATTTGCGGGTGTTATAAACGGCGAGCTCTGGGGCGACTGCATGATCTTCAGCAAAGCCGATGGACAATACATCCGGCAAAACGACAGCTTTTACGGCGGATACCGGGTTTGTCTGCAGCAGGGATCTGTAACATTCGAAAAGCCGAGCTACGGATTTGTCGGGAAGGGTTCAGGTAACATCTTCTACTATCCCTACGACAATCCGTCAAAAGGCCAGAAAATAAAAGTGGACATGAATGCCGGAAGCTCCGGATCGGGTAAATTCAGCAAGGAGCGATACGGCTTTGTGCAGTCTGCGCTCATCGAAAATTTTTTCGTCTATAACAACGGAAGTAATTTTTACTGCCTTTCAGAAAGCGGTGAAGTAAAGTGGACGAAGGATCTCAGCAGCTTCGGACTGCTGCTGGAATACAGGATACTGGAAGATCATCAGCTGTATATACTCGCCGAGAACGAAACGGCCTTTACGCTGATCTGCATTGATCCGCAAACAGGCGGGATGAAAAAAACGGAAGAAAAGAAGCCGGGATTCAAGATCAACGGCGCGCACCTTTCGCTTTCAAAAGACAAAAGCACTTTGCTGGTCGGCTGCATGTACGGCAAAAATCATTATGAGTTCTGGAACAACGGAGATAATTTCCGCAGCGACGGAATGATCATTTGCCGGCTGTCGCCCACTGATCTTTCTGTGCAACAGTCAATGGTTCTGGGATTCCCTGAGGAATACTCTTCAGAAATGGGCGGCTCTGAAAAAGGAATTCTCAATCCTTTTGTCGCAGACATGATGCAGAAGGGCGACAACATCTACGTGATATCTTCAAGCTATACGGTAAAGAGCTCTCAGGACTCGTACGTATGGGTTTCAGGCCCGGTGTTATTGTGGACGATCTCGGGCACGGAAGTTATTGCTTCGCAATTCATACAGCCCGGAAAAGGCTCGTCTATGCTTGGAAACGTAAAGCTGTATGAATCGCATGATAAAGTATGGCTGGCGTACGCGGACATCTTTACGCCCGAAAACGGAAGGCAGAATTACAGCTCGCTGTCGGTCATGGAGGTAACCGGAGAAGACGCTGAGATAAAGACCTGGCATGAAGATTCTGAAAAACATAAGCTTTCTTCAATAAACGTAGCGGGTGGAGCTCAGCTGGATAACGGAGACCTGATTTTTCTTGCCAGTCTGACTAACAGCGTGTCCGATATTGCATCGATCCGGGTTAAGCTGGATTAGTTTTCCTTCGCCACGTTCACCAGGCATTCCTGGATATATTCCTGTATCTCTTTGCTAAGGTTTTCCTTCTGCATCGCGAGGAGATGGATCAGCTCCTTATTCTGGCGCAGCAGCTTATGATATTCGGGCGTGGGGTCGTTCTTCTGCTCGGTGATCTTGTTCAGCATTTCGGCCATGCGCTCGTCCACTACAAAAAAGCTAAGATGGCTGTAAGCAACCACCAGCATCTCGATATTTTCCTTGTTCAGCTTGTTCAGCCGTATCAGCTCAATGATGTACCGGTAGATCGCAAATTTGATCCGGGCGGAGGAACAGGGAAGCTTTGTACGGGCCATGAATAAATGAGGAGGAACGGCCTTTGCAAGTACTCTACCGTATTCCGAAATGATCTGTTCGGCGGTCTGAATCGTCATGGGAAGGTGATATTAACTAAAGATACTAAAAAGGTTCTAATTCTCCTATCCATAACGTTTCCATCAACTTTTTGTTATAAAAAAAGCCTATCGCTATGAGCAATAGGCTTTTGAATAAAATAACGACCGGATCAGAAGCAGTATTTGTTGGCTTCGATCAGCTCCCTGGCGATCCGCTGGCGGCACTCCTTTACGTTCACCGGTTCTACTTTTGTCCAGCGCTTCAGGCCCATGATCATCATGCGCTGCTCATCGCCTTCGGCAAACGAGTTGATCGCATTCTTACCTGTGATCCACAGCTGGTCGGCAGTATCGTAGAACAGCACGCGCATCATATCGATCTGCGGCTGGCAGGCGGCTTCGCCCTTCATGTCCACGAGCTTCTGCACGCGCAGCAGAACGGATTCGGCTGTATAGGCCATGATCGCCATGTCGGCGATGTTCATCAGTATCTCCTGCTCTTTGGAAAGCTGCATCATCAGTTTTTGAACTGCTGCTCCGGCCACCATCAGGATCGACTTTTTAAAGTTCCGGATGTATTTATGTTCAGCGGCGAACAGCTCGTTCGACTCATCGCCGAAGTCAGGGATCTCCATCAGCTCACCGGCTACTTTGGTAGCAGGTCCCATCAGGTCAAGCTCACCCTTCATCGCACGTTTCAGGATCATGTCAACGGTAAGCATGCGGTTGATCTCGTTGGTCCCTTCAAAGATGCGGTTGATACGCGCGTCGCGGTACGCGCGGTCCATAGGAGCCTCGGCAGAGAAGCCCATTCCTCCGTAGATCTGCACGCCTTCGTCCACAACATAGTCCAGCGTTTCGGAGCCGTGAACTTTCATCATTGCGCATTCGATAGCGAACTGCTCTACGCCTTTCAATTCGGCCTGCGCAGGATCCATGCCTTCGTGCTTGTAAGCTTCGATACGGTCTTCGATGTTCTGGCTTGCGCGGTAGGTGGCAGATTCGGTCGCGAAAACACGGATCGCCATTTCAGCAAGCTTATAACGGATCGCGCCGTATTTGGAGATCGGGCGACCGAACTGGTTACGTTCGTTGGAATAATTGATCGCCGTCGAAATTACTTTTTTCGAACCGCCTACAGCAGCAGCAGACAGCTTGATACGACCGATGTTCAGGATGTTCACCGCGATCTTAAAGCCGTTCTGGCGTGTGGACAGCAGGTTTTCAGCCGGCACTTTGCAGTCTTCGAAGAATACCTGGCGCGTGGAAGAACCTTTGATGCCCATTTTCTTTTCTTCGGCATTCAGGCGGATGCCGCCGAATTCTTTTTCCACGATAAATGCGGAGAGATTCTCATCGTCCGCGATCTTTGCGAACACGATGAAGATGTCGGCAAAACCGGCATTGGTGATCCACATTTTCTGGCCGTTGAGAATATAATGTTTTCCATCGGCGGTTGGTACCGCTTTTGTCTTACCGGAGTTGGCGTCCGAACCGGAGCCCGGCTCTGTAAGGCAATACGCTGCTTTCCATTCGCCGGTGGCAAGCTTGGGCAGATACTTCGCTTTCTGATCGGCATTTCCGTACAGCACGATCGGCAAAGTACCGATACCTGTATGTGCGGAAATAGCTACTGCGAACGAATGCGCGGCGCCCAGCACTTCGGTGCTCAGCATGCCGGTCACGAAATTTTTTCCGAAACCTCCGTATTCTTCCGGGATGCTCAGCCCGAGCATTCCCAGCTCGCCGGCCTTATCCAGCAGCGAAGGCATGAGCTCCGGCTCCTGCATGCTGTCCAGGCGGTCTATTACCGGCACAACCTCCGCAGCGATAAAATCCTGGCAGGTCTGCGCGATCATCTTCTGTTCTTCATCAAACTCTTCGGGAATGAATACGTCGTTATAATCGGTCTCTTTTATCAACCATTCTCCGCCTTTTAAAGCGGTCTTTTTTACTTCTGTTGTTTCCATTTTATTTAGTTAATCAGGTTAATCACATTATCAGTTCAGGAGTTCGAAAATTCCCGCTGCACCTTGTCCTGTACCCACGCACATGGTCACCATACCATATTTCTTTTTGCGGCGGCGAAGCTCATTCAGCACCTGCACGGTGAGCTTCGAGCCGGTACATCCGAGAGGATGGCCCAGCGCGATGGCGCCTCCGTTCACGTTCACGATCTCCGGGTTGATGTCCAGCTCGCGGAGAATGGCGAGCGATTGTGAAGCAAAGGCTTCGTTCAGCTCGATAAGATCGATCTCTTCTTTTTTCATCCCCGCATTTTTCAACGCTTTCGGAATTGCGAAGATAGGGCCCACGCCCATTACGGCAGGCTCGATACCCACTACGCCGTACGATACCAGCCGTGCGATCGGCTGCAGGTTGAGCTCCTTCACCATACGTTCGGACATTACCAGCACGAATGCGGCGCCGTCGGATGTCTGCGAAGCGTTGCCCGCTGTCACCGTACCTTTTGCGTCGAATACGGGCTTCAGTCGAGCGAGCGCTTCCAGCGTAGTGTCTGCGCGCGGACCTTCGTCCGTATCGAAAACAGATTCTCTTTCTTTTCTTTTACCGTTCTCGTCCAGGTAAATTTCCTTTACCGAAAGCGGGGCGATATCATCTTTGAAGCGGCCCTCCTTAATGGCGGCAACCGCTTTCATCTGCGAGTTGTAACCGAAAAGGTCCTGGTCTTCGCGGCTGATCTTGTAGCGGCGCGCTACTTCCTCAGCGGTAAGTCCCATGCCCCAGTAATAGGAAGGATGCTCCTTCGCCAGGTCGGCATTCGGCACGATGCGCCATCCGCCGAAAGGGATCGGGCTCATGCATTCCGCACCGCCGGCGATGATGCAATCCGCCATTCCGCTTTGAATTTTGGCGTTGGCAATAGCGATGGTCTCAAGGCCCGAAGCGCAGTACCGGTTGATGGTCATGCCCGGCACATCTTCGACATTGAGTCCCATTAGTGAGATCATTCTCGCGATGTTGAGTCCCTGTTCCGCTTCAGGCGTAGCATTCCCCACGATCACATCGTCTATTCGCGATTTTTCCAGCTGCGGCACAGAGGCCAGCAAATGCTGAATTACCTGGGAAGCGATATCATCCGGCCGCGAAAACCGAAGTTTTCCGCGAGGCGCTTTTCCAACTGCGCTTCTGTATCCGGCTACTATATAAGCTGTTTCCATACGATAAATTTATTTTTCATGACGATGGGCTGTCCTGAGTCTTCAGTCTTGAGTCCTCAGACTCCCAAGCTCTCCATCAATCGGTTTAACATTTTTTGAACTTCTGTATTCAGCTGAGTTAAATTGTCAAAATCCGTTTCGTCCACATAAGCGTTTTCCCTGGCTATTATTGCAAGCGTTTCGAATTCATAACACGATCCGTTAGACACGGATAAAAAGTGAGCGAACTCCTTCTTTGATTTTCGTCCTGCACCTTCCGCTATATTGGCAGCTACCGATACAGCAGAGCGATTCAGCTGGCTTGTTAAGCCGAATCTTTCGCTCTCAGGAAAAGCCTTCGTCACTCTGTATGATTCTTTTGTCAATTGCATTGCTTTTTGCCAGACTTTTAGTTCCTTAAAGTTATTTGTCATTGCAGGTTGGTTTTGGGCTAACTTCTCAGGACTCAATACTCAGGACTCATTACTAATTTCTCAACGGTTTCCCATTCTTCAACATAAACTGTATCCGCTCGAGCGTTTTCTTTGTGCCCAGGAGCGAAAGGAATGCTTCGCGCTCCAGGTCGAGCAGGTATTTTTCGCTTACCTGGGTGCGTTCGGAAAGGTCGCCGCCGCAAAGCACATAGCCGAGTTTCTCGCTGATTAGCTGATCGTGCTCGCTGATATAATGTCCGGCCAGCATGCTGCTTGCACCGGCATATACGATACCCATTCCTTCGCGTCCCAATACAGTAATGTCGTTTCGCTGCGCGGGCTGAGTGTAACCTGCTTCGAAGAGGTCGATGGCCTTCCGCTTCGCTTCGGCGATCTGCCGCGCGCGGCTTACCACTACCTTATCGAATCCGGGACGGAAAATTCCGAGATCGAAAGCCTCATGACCGGAAGTGGCGACTTTCGCCGTACCGATGGTGAGGAAACGATCGCGCAGGCGGTTGATACGGATGTCGCCTTCCTGCAGCTCGTCGGAAAGACGTACGGCAAACTCCTTGGTTCCGCCGCCGCCGGGGATCACTCCCACTCCTACTTCCACCAGGCCGATATACGTTTCTGCAGACGCAACCACCGCATCGGCGTGCAGGCACATTTCGCAGCCGCCGCCGAGCGTAAGGCCATGAGGAGCCACTACAACCGGGATAGCCGAGTAGCGGATCCGCATCGTCATATTCTGGAATGCCCTGATAGCAAAGTTCAGCTCGTCCCATTCCTGTTCGGCCGCCAGCATCAGGATCATAGCAAGGTTTGCTCCCGCGGAGAAATTCTCTCCTTCATTGGCGATCACCAGCCCTTTCCATCCATCGTTCTCCGCGATCTCGATCGACTTGTTCACACCGCCGATAACTTCCGATCCGATGGAGTTCATCTTGGTATGGAATTCCAGGTTCAGCACGCCGTCGCCGATATCGATCAGCGTAGTGCCGCTGTTGCCCCATATCTTTTTCGGACCTTTGATGTTCTGGAGAATGATGAAGTTCTCCTGGCCGGGAATGAGCTGGTACGATTTCGACCGCACATCGTAATATTTCTGCTTGCCGTTCTCGATCGTGTAAAATGATTTCACACCGGCTTTCACCATATCGTAAACCCATGCCGCGGGCGGAGTTCCGTTGGCTTCCATCCCTTTGATAGCCGCTTCCAAGCCGATGGCATCCCAGGTCTTGAACGGACCGAGCTGCCAGCCGAAACCGGCATTCAGCGCATCGTCCACTTTATATATCTCGTCGGATATTTCGGGAATGCGGTTGGAAACGTACTGGAACAGCGAGAAGAACGCTTTGCGGTAAAACTCGCCGGCCTTGTCCTTCCCGGCTACCAGCACTTTCATGCGGTCTTCCAGCTTATCTACAGGCCGTGCCGCTTCCAGCGTAGCGAACTTCGCCTTCTTCTGCGGAACGTATTCCAGCGTATTGAAATCGAGCGACAGTATCTCTGAGCTGCCGTCCTTGTTGGTCACTTTTTTAAAGAATCCCTGCCCCGTCTTCTGGCCCAGCCATTTGTTCTCTACCATTTTGGCGAGGAAGCCAGGAAGCTGGAACAGATGCTTCGCTTCGTCGTCGGGTACGTTCGACTGGAGGCCTTTCGCTACGTTCACCAGCGTATCGAGCCCTACCACATCCGCTGTACGGAAGGTAGCGGATTTCGGACGGCCCAGCACAGGCCCTGTCAGCTTATCGATCTCTTCGGGCGTAAGGCCAAGCTCCTTCACCATATGGAAAAGTGCCATGATGCTGTACACACCGATCCGGTTGGCGATGAACGCAGGCGTATCTTTCGCGAGTACGGTGGTTTTGCCAAGGAATTTTTCGCCATACTCCATGAAGAAGTCCACCACTTCCCTGCTGGTTTCCGAAGAAGGAATGATCTCCAGCAGCTTCAGGTAACGGGGCGGGTTAAAGAAGTGCGTTCCGCAGAAATATTTGCGGAAATCTTCGCTGCGGCCTTTGATCAACATTTCCATCGGGATACCCGAAGTATTGGATGTGATAAATGTACCCGGCTTGCGGTATTTTTCCACTTTATCGAATACCTGCTGCTTGATGTCGAGGCGTTCCACCACCACTTCAATGATCCAGTCCACCTGCGCGATCTTCGGCAGATCGTCGTCAAAATTCCCGAGCGTGATGCGGCTCAGGAACTTCTTGTTATAAATGGGATTCGGGCTCAGCTTTACAGCCTGCTGATAAGCGGTGGTAACGATGCGGTTGCGGACCGCTTTGTTCTCCATCATCAGCCCTTTTTTCTTTTCATCTTCCGTCAGCTCGAACGGAACGATATCGAGCAGGAGAACTTCCAGCCCGATGTTGGCAAAGTGCATGGCGATCTGCGAACCCATAACACCCGAGCCGAGCACGGCCACCTTCCGGATCTTCCGGTTGCGGATGTCAGACCTGGCTGCGGCGCCGTTTGTCTTTGTTGCCTCCTTTGTTAATACTTCCATTTCTTCAATGATTTTTTATAATCCGGTTATGGTAAATTACTAGCTGAAAATGTTGTTCCTTTCAATGATCTTGTTGATGTCCTGGATCACTTCAAAAAAAGTATCGAGCTTTTTAGCGTCGACATGCTGGCGGATCGCGTGGTTGAAACGTTTCACCGTGCGCTTGGCGATCTCTTTCTTCTCCTTGCCCAGACCGGTAAGGAATATCTTGACCAGCCGCTTATCTTTTGTATCGCTTTCGCGGTAGATCAGTCCTTTTTCTTCCAGGCTTTTCAGCATCCGCGAAAGGCTTCTCGGTTCCATGCCCAGCAACGGAGCAATTTTGGTAGCCGGCGTTCCGTTCTTGGAATCGATGTTCAGCAATACAAAGCCGATCGATGTGGTCAGCTCGTGATCTACCGCCTGCTGATTGTACATACGGTAAATGCTGTGCCAGGAAAATTTTATATTGAAGCAGACTGTGCTTTCTTTTGGTAATGATGACATTATTGAAAAATGCTATATTTATACCAAATGTACGAAAAAAATGTTATGCATGCATAACATTTTTGAAAAAAAGTGACAAGACGGGGCCGACCCGCCTTTGTTATTTATAGCCCGGCATTTACTCCGTGATTCCGGACTTTCCTACGATCATATAAATGTCGTGCGTAAACTTCACTCCCGATCTTTTGTTCTTCTTTTTGGGGATCAGCAGCACGTACTTATCATCCAGCATGGCCAGCTTATAGGCGTGGAATCCCCGGATGGCATCCTGGAGCGACGATCTTCCGTCGAGCGTACTCAGCCCTTCCGGCCAGGAAGACTCGTTCGAATACTTAACAAACCCGTCAACCTGCTTCACATCGTTATTAAAAACCGCGCGGATCGTTTTCATCTCGGATTCGTCGAAATTATAGGTAGAATAAAGCTGGCCCGGATCGGAAATGGTAACCTTCTTCAAAGAAGAGTATTTTATCTTTTGCGCGCCGGCAGAAAATATAGTTCCGAAGGCAAGAAAAAAAACAATGATTCTCATCATAAAAAAATAATTTAAGGGTTTCATCATCTCTAATATACTGCAAAATAGCAAGGCTTTGCCCGCGCCTGTGCTTCCTGCCGAAAAAAAACTGCACATCCGCACAAAGGACCTTGAAATTTTCGCGTGCCGGATGTGCGTGAGCCCGAAATTTTCGAAACCGCAGAACCATATCTAGCGTTGACCGAACATCGGGAACCTTTCTTGCCGTAGCAGGAAAAGAGATCCGCACGAAACTACGGGAAGGCTTTGCGTGTGCCGGCTGGCGGAATGCTCTGATACATTTCAGATCAGGAGGGAAAGTCCATCGTAGGCGAGATGCATGCCCGACGGAAGCTGCTGTTCGATATCGCCGTGCTTACCAAGCAGGTGGCTGATGTGCGTAAAGTAGCCCTGTTCCGGGCGAAGCTCATCCATCACGGCTATGGCCTGCTCCAGGTTGAAGTGGGAAATATGGGGCTCTTTGCGCAGGGCGTTGAGCACCACTACCGAAGAGCTCTTTATCTTGTCCATTTCGCTTTCCGGAATGAAGCTGGCATCGGTGATGTAGGTAAAATCATTGATCCGGAAACCGAGCACCGGCAACTTATGATGGTGTACCAGGATGGGAACAACGGCGATATCTCCGACGGTAAACGGCCCGTCGTCGGAAATACGGATCAGCTCCAGCTCCGGGATGCCGGGATATTTAATTTCGTCGAACACGTACATGAATTCCCGTCGAAGCGCATTTTCGACCCGCGCTGTACAATAGACTTCCATTTTTTTTCCGCTGCGGAAATTAAAGGCGCGCACATCGTCGAGCCCGGCAATATGATCCTTGTGCTCGTGCGTGAATACGACGGCATCGAGCTGCAGCACATTTGCGCGAAGCATCTGGTAGCGGAAGTCAGGACCGGTATCGATCACGAACGACGTGGTTTCTGATTGCACGAGGACAGAGCTGCGGAGGCGCTTGTCCTTTTTATCGGAAGAATGGCATACGGCGCAGGGGCAGGCAATGACCGGAACGCCCTGGGAAGTTCCTGTTCCGAGGAAGGTAACCCTGATCCGCGCGTCCTTGTTTTCCATGCCCTGCGAAGTTACATTTTCCACCGACAATAACGTTTTTTATTGGCCGTTATCGGAGGATATTTCGTTTCTTCGTAATAAGCGATATGAGAAACCTTGCCTGCATTGTTTTGCTTTATCTTACGGCTTCGCTTTTTGCAGACGCCCAGCGCTTCCTCTACTTCGATCCGCCGATGGGAGGGCCAGCCAGAACATTGCGCTATCATCCCGGCGACGAGATCACGCTGAAGATGAAAGACGACGACGGCGGATTTTATACCGGCTACATCACAGAGATCCGCGACAGCGTTTTTTTCATCAACCATGTTCCGGTACGGCCTTATGAGATCGAGGCGATCCGCATCCGGCGGCACAAGGGCCGCGCCATCATTCCGCGGGCGATCGGCTGGGGCGCTCACGTGTACATTGCAGCGCGTCTCATCAACAGCCTGATCAATCATCACGATCCTGTGATCACCCCGCTGGAACTCGGGATCACCCTGCCCATTATAGCCGGTTATTACGTGTACGAATTCGGGATCAATACGAAGAAGCGGACCTATAAGGTCAATTCGAATCATCCTGTCAAAATCATCATCCTTGAAGTTAACTAGCTCATTAAAAGCGAATTAATATTTCTACCATTCTTCACTTTTAATATTTTTTTCACATCAATACGTACGAAAAACCAATGGAAACGTTATTTTTGACATGAATTAGGTACCACCTATCAATACAATTACAATAAATTTTTTTGACCGATCAAGATGGATTACAATTCTCAGCGTGAAAAATTATTATTGCCCGAATACGGCCGCAATATCCAGAAAATGATCCACCACGCCATCCTTATCCCGGACCGCGAAGAGCGCAACAGGGCGGCGCAGACCATTGTCAATGTAATGACGCAGACGATACCGAACAGCAAAGAGCTGGAAGATTACAATCATAAATTATGGGATCATCTCTTCATCATTTCCAATTTCCAGCTGGATGTGGATGCCCCTTATCCTATGCCCGATCCGGAGCAGGTGGACGCCAAGCCGGCCAAGCTTATCTACCCGCAGAAATCCATCCGATACCGTCACTACGGAAAGAACATCGAGTACTTCATCGAAAAGGCGAAGCAGATGGAAGATCCGGAAATGCAGGATAAATATGTGGAAGTGCTGGCGAACCTGATGAAACGCTCGTACCTGAACTGGAACCGCGATTCGGTGAACGACGACCTGATCAAGGATCACCTGGTGGAGCTTTCCGACGGAGAGCTGGAGTTCAAGGAATCTCACCGGATGACGAGCACCAACGAGATACTCGGACTGAACAAGCCAAAAAACTTCCAGCAGCAGCAAAACCAGCGCGGCGGACAGCAGAAGCAGCAGTTCCACAAAAAAAGCGGCGGCGGTGGCGGCAACTTCGGCGGCGGCGGCGGACAGAACCGCAAAAAATTCAATCCCAGCTCCGGCTTTAAGAAACCCAAATATTAAAACCTTACCGGCGTGAATACATTCATCATCGAAGGTGGATACCCCCTGAAAGGAGAAATTACTCCGCAGGGAGCCAAGAACGAAGCGCTGCAGATATTGTGCGCGGTGCTGCTTACCGGTCAGAAGGTGACCATCCGCAATATCCCCGAGATCCACGACGTGATGCGCCTGATAGAGATCCTCCAGGAAATGGGGGTAAAGGTGAGCAAGACCGGCAAAGGATCCTACGAGTTCCAGGCAGACGAAGTGAACATTCCTTATCTCCACAGTGCGGAGTTTAAGGAAAAAGGCGCGAAGCTGAGAGGGTCGATCATGCTCCTCGGCCCGCTGCTGGCCCGCTTTGGCGAAGGTTATATTCCGCGCCCCGGCGGCGATAAGATCGGCCGCAGAAGGCTTGACACGCACTTTACCGGGCTGATGCAGCTCGGCGCAGCCCTCGATGTGGAAAGCACTTCGGGATTTTACCGCGCGAAAGCGCCGAGGCTTACCGGCACTTACATCCACATGGACGAGATCTCGGTAACAGGCACCGCCAACGTGGTAATGGCAGCCGTACTTGCCAAAGGTACCACCACCATCTACAACGCGGCCTGCGAGCCTTACCTGCAGCAGCTTTGCAAAATGCTCAACAGCATGGGCGCGAAGATCAGCGGCATCAGCTCCAACCTGCTGACGATAGAAGGCGTGGATTCGCTCAACGGATGCACACATACAATGCTGCCTGACATGATCGAGGTAGGAAGCTTTATCGGGCTTGCCGCGCTGACGCAATCAGAGATCACCATTAAAAATGCAGGAATAAAAGAGCTGGGGATCATTCCCGACATTTTTGCAAGACTCGGTATTACGCTGGTAAAGACCGGCGACGACATTATCGTTCCACACGCGAAAAAAGGCTACGAGATCGATACGTTCATGGACGGCTCGATCCTTACGGTGTACGATGCGCCGTGGCCCGGCTTCACGCCCGACCTCATCAGCATTGTTCTGGTGACGGCCATACAGGCCAAGGGCAGCGTGCTCATCCACCAGAAGATGTTCGAGAGCCGCCTGTTCTTCGTAGACAAGCTTATCGATATGGGCGCGCAGATCATCCTCTGCGATCCTCACCGCGCAACGGTGATCGGCCTGGACCGGAAATACCTGCTGCGCGGCATCGAAATGACATCGCCCGATATCCGCGCCGGTATGGCATTGCTCAACGCCGCCCTCTCCGCCGAAGGAAAAAGCAAAATTCATAACATTGAACAGATCGACCGGGGATACGAGCATATCGACGCGCGCCTGAATGCGCTGGGAGCGCGGATCACCCGTGTGGCCTCCAAAGACGCTTAGTATCAGCAAACTTGACATTGGAATGTTTTTTGCGTACTTTTGAATTTAAAGATCATCATTATATGAAAAAGACCAATTTGATCGTGCTGGCCGTTGCCGTGGTCGCCATCTGCGGAGGATTCATCCTGAAGACATCCACTCCGGAAAAGCCCGTGCAGAACGTAGGGCTGAACATCGGCGACAAGGCGCCCGAGATCGAGCTCAACGATCCGAACGGAAAGCCGCTGAAATTGTCTTCGCTGAAAGATAAAGTGGTACTGATCGATTTCTGGGCTTCGTGGTGCCGCCCGTGCCGCTACGAAAACCCAAACGTGGTAGCCGCTTACAAAAAATACAAGGATAAAAAATTCAAGAACGGTAAGAAAGGATTTGCCATATACAGCGTTTCGCTCGACCAGAATGCAACCGCCTGGGTAAATGCCATCTCGCAGGATTCCCTGATATGGAAAGAGCATGTGAGCGATCTGAAAGGCTGGCAGAGCGCCGCCGGAAAGACTTACGGCATCAACTCCATTCCGAATAACTACCTGATCGACGGCGAAGGCATCATCATTGCGAAAAGCCTTCGCGGTGCCGATCTTCATACCCAGCTCGACAATCTCATGGGCGGAAAAAAATAGCCCGGGAATCATCTTTCCTGTTACATTTCATTTTTAGTAAATTTTAAAAGCTTTACCAGAGCCGCTCTGTGCAAGGCATGGCAACAGTATGGCCATGCGGAAAGCCTGTGCGGCTCCCCTACTGTGTTGACCAACGCTCCGTGATTTCGTATATTAATGTAAATGCAGCACTATATGAAATCATTAATAATTTCCTCGGCATTACTTTGCACGGCTTCGTTCACTTACGGCCAGGCAGTTCCGCAGACCAGCGTACCCTCGCCGATCGTCAGCTCGTTCCAGCGCAACTTCCCGGAAGCGACCGATATGGAATGGGAAAAGCAGGTAGGAGGATTTAACGTGGAATTTGAAGTAGAAGACACCGAACATGAAGCCTGGTACGACGGCAACGGCAGGCTGGTACGGCATGCTGCCGACATCGAGGCGGACCAGCTGCCCGAAACCATTACGGCTGTGATACAGAGCCGCTTTAAAGACTACGTGGTAGATGATGCCGACCAGATAGAAGCCGGCACCACTATTACCTACCGCGTACTGATAAAAAACAATACCGACCGCCGTCTTCTTACCTTCACTCCGCAGGGCGACATTACCGATAACGTACCCGGCGTGGATGAAGACAACGACTGATAGTTCCGGTCCGGTCATCCGGGAGGGGGCAACGGACAACCGTCCATCGGGAAGATCTCGTCAAGCTCGCAATAGCTGAACGGCGAGTTAGGTGTGCCCGCAGGCGCTGATCCGCTGAGCGACGAAGAGGTCACCCACCACATTACATTGGCGGCTTCGTCGAACTCGCGACGGACCATATTTCCGTTGACGGTAATGAGATCGCCTACAGCAATGGTAGTACCTCCGCTGCTGGAAGGAGAAGTGGCGTCGCTTACCGCCTTGCCGATCTGCCCGCCGGCAAATGCTCCGACAAGCACGATGATAGCTGCCACCAGCGCGGCAACAATAAGAGCGATAAGACATAAGATGATGGTAGCGCATCCGATGGCAGCCGCTATAGCAACCGCAGCAATCATTCCGGCTACCGCGCCGATACCGGCTCCTATCTCCGCTCCTGTTGCAGCGCTGCACACTCTGTCTGTAAAAAAATAGCAACGCATGATCTCCGATCTTCTCGGCGGAACTTCATCGGTACAGTGCACGAATGCCTGCCCGTCTTCCACCACATCCCAGAAGCGGGACTTTACCACGACATCTACACGGTCGTGCATGGCAGTGAACGGAAAAATTTCCTGTACGGCGTCGTTAAAATCCTGCACGATCTCGTGCACCACTCCGGCAACGCATTCGCGCAGCCCTTTATCGCTTGTACAGCGGTTGATCACATAGAAGCTCACAAGACCAAGCATGGCCAGCGCACCGGCAATGCCTGAAAAAGCTCCGCCGAGGGCAGCTCCGCCAATAGCTATTCCGCCCACCGATATGATACCGCCGGTGACAGTGATCGCGCCTACGGCCTTGCCTACTCCTATCAGCACTCCGATAATGGTGGAGATAATGGCGATTATACTGCCTATCTCTGTAAGCGGTTCCGGGATGACCGGCGTTTCAGCCGTTCCGCACCGCGGTCTTCTTGCAATACATGGCATATGATTAGGAATTAAAGAGTTTGGATAATAAAAAATTCAGGCGGCACAAAACCATTCCGACCAGCGCGCCGACAATGATCCCTATCAGGTAGGCGAACGCGTAAGCATTCATCCACTTGCTGAGGAATACAGTAAGGAAGCAGGTGATGAGGCAGTTCACCAGTGAAGGGAACGCGATGCTGGCCAGCGTAAGACGCACAAATATGGTCAGCATGAAAAGCACCACCAGCCACGAAAGGCCCGAAAGAATGAGCGACAGGTACGCAGCGGAAGAATTGTTCAATCCGAGCCCGTCGTGAATGAAGTCGAGCATGAAGATGAAGAACCCGGCGATGGCGCCGGCGATCAGTCCTACGTTGCCGCACACACCGATGCGGGAAGTAAGGAATTTCAGAGCTGTAAGTATTTTTACAAGCGCACTCATACGATAAAGATTAAAAGGTTAGTTGTCGATACGGATCAAATGAGTGGCTCCTCCTATCAGATCTCCGGAACCGAGCCTTCCAACCACAGTAGCCGAGCGGCTGAGGTAAGCAGCAGGAGTTCCGTGCAACCCGGCGGGCACCTGGATGTGAAGCGTGGCAATGAACTGCTCGAAGGGCGCGAACATCCGCACGGTGGGCGTAACGGACGCCAGCACATCGGTAGGCATTACGCTCAGGAAAATTTCCTGCGAGAAGTGCGAATCGTTGAACACGGGGATCTGCACGGTAAAGTTGCGCCCGGACTCGCTTGTCATTGCACCGCTGTGCACCTGCGATCCGGAGTTGTTGAGCAGTTTCTCGTCGTGCGGGTGCTCGATACGGATGTGCACGCCTACGCGCGGATCTCCGTTGAGTGTGGCCTGGTCGAGCGGGAACAGCAGCTGCAGCTCGGACGAGGGCGAAATGTTCACCACCTTGGTAAGCAGAAGTTGCTTGCGCGTGCCGATGCCGAAAGGAGAAATGTAATAATGCACCTGGGCGTTGATTGCAGGCACGGTGGGCGAAAGGTTGCGGATCTTCACCTGCGCCTCGGGCATGAGCCGGAAAGGGATCCAGCTGTTAGTGACAATATCCGGATTGTCCCAGCTCGGAATATTGCCATTCTGTAATTCTTCCGCCTGGCTGTAAATAGCCAGATCGGGCTTTTCTACGGGAGTGGAAGTGTCGATGCTGCCGCATGGCGTCGACCGGTGCTTCCTCCCTGTTCCACCGCATTTGCATCCGGATGAGGATGGCTTCGCCGCGGCCGCGAACTGTGTTGTCGGGTTGTCCATTGTCTGGTTGGTTTATGGGTTTGGGTTCCCCTTGTTATGGAAAAAAATTGAACTCGGGCGGCTCAAAGGTTGGGAATATTTTCTTTACAGGCAATCCGTTGATTCCCGTATTTTTTGGCGAAAATGATCCGGATTTTTACGGATGGTGGTGAGGAAACGGATGCTGGATACTGGACGCTGGATGAAAGAGGGAAATATATCAGCGGTATTTTTTTCCCTTGAGGAGAATGAAATTATTGAAGCCGCCGAGATGCCTTCCGCCGAGAAAGTTCTGCTCGATGAATGTAAGGATGCGGTACTTCAGGCGGTCGTGCTTTACCTTCTCCCTGAACGGATTGCGTTCGCGCGAGGAGTAATTCAATGTATCTTTCCAGTGAAAATCAGCGATCCATTCTTTCATTACCGCAGGATGCGTTTCTTTAAACGTTGCGGCTCTTTCCAGCGGGCCGTAGTCGAAAACGGAAGGAAGATCCTTGTATTGGTCGTCGATCACAGAACGTCCTTTGTGAATGGTCTCGAGTGATTTTTTTTTATTCTGCATCAGCGCCGGCGGGCGAACCCATCCGTAGTGATAGATATAAGCATTCATCTTCACCGTCTTCAGCTTGAAAGTATTTTCCTTCCGGCGGTAGCTTATCCCATCGAAGTTTTCGATCCTGCGGAAAGACTGCGCCGACTCCCAGGAATGAATGTCCGGCCTGTTGCGTACGATGCGGATCTCATTACGGTACCAGCCGTGCGAGACCTGGTGATGGTAATAATCGCCCCAGAAATGAATGTAGCGGAAAACAAATCCTTCTACTTCTTCATCGTTCAGAAATTTTTCGCAGCGCGACCGGATAACGGGAAGATATTTTTCGTGCACTGCTTCGTCGGCCTGCAGGTAAAACAACCAGTCGCCGGTACAGTGCGATTTTGCGATGTCGGTCTGGTGCGCGTTCTCGGTTCCGTTGGGATATTTTGCGATATCCCATTTCGTGCGCACGATCTTTACCTTATCCGAATTAATGCTCCTGATCTCCTCCTCCGTTCTGTCGCCCGGATCACAATCGCCGAGCGCGACCACAAACTCGTCAACAACAGGTAATATGGATTCGATAGACTGCCGGATAGGATAATAAAGCAGGGTGGCATTTTTCACCATGGTAAAACCGCTGATTCTCATAGCATCTCATTAAACCCCAAACATACAATTATCAGGAAATATAACGATCAGTTCACTTTTTCACCTTTGAGCTGCTGGTAACGTTTGCGGGCTTCGATCACGTACATGCTGCTTTTATGGTTGAGCATGATCTCCTTATAATATTCAATTGCTTTTTCGGTGTTGTTGAATTTCCGTTCGTACAGATCGCCGAGACGGAACAGCGCATCGTCGGCGAGAATATCGGTTCCGAAATCCTTGACGATCCTGTCGTAATATCCCGCCGCTTTTTCGAACTCGCCTTTTTTCAAGGTGATCTCCGCTTTTTTGAACAGCACTTCATCGAGGATAAAATGAAAAGGGAACTTGTTCTCCACGCTGTCGAGCGTGAGCATTGCAGCGTCCAGCCGGTTCTGGTAGTTCAGCAGGTCGGCCCTGGCGTAAAGGTTCAACGCCTCGAATGTGGTATCGGTATCCAGCCCTGTGTTGTCCATGATCAGCAGGGAAAGCGCCAGCGCATCGTTGGCGATGAGCTTGGATGTGGATGCTTTGAGAACGGTCATCTGCGCCTGCGCCCACGGGAATTCCCCACGATAGAACGAAAGCTTTGCATTGCGGAATTTTGCTTCCTGTCCCAGGAGATCGTTCTTGTATTCTTTTTCCACCTGGCCGTACAGCAGAGAAGGCTCCCACAGATCTCCCTTCAGCAGCAGAATATCTGCCATTTCGAGCTTGGCCCTCGCAAGATCATTTGGTTTTCCCCGCTGATATTCTACCAGCTCGCGGACGCGCTTCAGCCCTTCGTCCGGCTTGTGCAGGTAAAATGCCTGCAGGTGCGCCAGCTCAACAATCATCGGCATCGTGGTCTGGTTCAGGCCCAGCTCTTCGATGGTCTGCAGGTAATTTTTTTCGAGCCCCAGCAGTTCGTCGTTGTTCAGCGCGTAATCTTCCGTCAGGCGGAGATTCATCACCTTCAGCAGTTCGATCCGCGCATTGATGTAATTATATGTTTCCGATCCTTTGGCGATCACATATTCGTAGCATTTCGCAGCGAGATCGTATTTGCGGTTCTCCAGGCAGATGCGCGCAAGCTCCATCAGCCGGTCGCCTTGCTCATTTAAGCGTTTGTCAATGGCTTTCGCCTGGATGAATGCGCCGTCAAAATTGCGGTGCTGTATGAAAAGCCAGAGCAGCAGATCCGTGTAAGTTGTATTGGACGGATCTTTCTGGATTTCTTTCAGCAGTGTATTTTTTACAAGCTGGTTGAGCTGGCTTTCGGGGTCGTCATCAAGGATCGTCATCAAAGCATTCTGTATGCCGCCCATCTGCGACGGATCGCGACGGATCACATCCATCAGCTCGTCCACCATTTTCTGGTTCTCGCCTTTTATGGCGTACAGTTCCGCAAGGCTGTAATTGAACGAATAGCTGTTGCCAACCAGCTTTCTTCCTTTCTGGTACGTTTCGATGGCGTAGTCCACTTCATTGGCAAGCAGGAACGAGTTGGCCAGCTCGTCGATCTTGTCGGCATACGGCGGCACATCCTTCAGCGCTTCGTCGAATACCTGCCGGTATTTTTTTTCATCGCCGGTCTTTTTGTAAAATTCTCCGAGGTCCACGCGGTAGCTCTGCTCCAGCGGAAATTCCTTCACCTGTTTCCGGATCACTTTTTCCGCTTCCTTCAGATCCTTAAGCTCTATCAGGCAGATCACATAGTTCTTGTAAAATGTCTTCTCCTTCGGCTCGTAACGGTAGAATTTCTCGTAGAAGCCGATGGCCTTATCGTATTCTCCCTTGCTGAGGTATTCCTGCGCAAGCTCAATCTCCTGCGTGGTCTGGGAAAAAGCCGGCAAGGTACAGAAAAGAAGAAAAAGAAGTACGGTAAATCGGTTCATGGAAAACATCATTCTTTGCTATAACGCAAAAAGTCCGACGAAAGATACACAGAGGCTTTGAATTCCGGAAGCGGCCGCGGGCCGTCAGGAAATAAGATCGAAGCCGGCGTACGAGGCCAGGGCTTTGGGGATGCGGATGCCTTCGGCCGACTGGTTGTTCTCCAGCAATGCCGCCAGCACGCGCGGGAATGCCAGCGCGCTGCCGTTGAGCGTATGTGCGAGCTTCGGCTTATCGCTGCCTTCGCGGAAACGGAGGCGGAGGCGGTTGGCCTGGAAAGATTCGAAATTGGAAACCGAGCTCACTTCGAGCCAGCGCTTCTGGGCAGCCGAATACACTTCGAAATCGTAGGTCATGGCGGAAGCGAAGCCCATATCGCCGCCGCAGAGCCGCAGGATACGGTACGGAAGCTCCAGCTGGTCCAGCAGGCCGGCTACGTGCTCCACCATGCTTTCCAGCGTTTCGTAAGATCTGTCGGGATGCTGCACCTGTACGATCTCCACCTTATCGAACTGGTGAAGGCGGTTGAGCCCGCGCACATCTTTCCCGTAGGAACCCGCCTCGCGGCGGAAGCAGGGCGTGTAACCGGTCAGCCGGATGGGCAGGTCTTCCGCTTTTACGATCTCGTCGCGGAAGAAGTTGGTAAGCGGCACTTCGGAGGTGGGGATCATATACAGATCGTCAGCGCCGATGTAATACATCTGGCCCTCTTTATCGGGAAGCTGCCCGGTGCCATAACCGCTGGCTTCGTTCACTACGAGCGGCGGCTGGTACTCGGTGTAGCCGGCTTTGGTATTGTTGTCGAGAAAGAAGTTGACCATGGCGCGCTGCAGGCGGGCGGCCTTCCCCTTGTACACAGGAAATCCCGCCCCGGTGATCTTTACGCCCAGCTCGAAATCGATGAGGTCGTATTTCGCAGCCAGCTCCCAGTGCGGAAGAGCATCGGCCGGCAACTGCGGAATAGTGCCGCTGGTGCGGATCTCGAGATTGTCCTCGGGCGTTTTACCGGCGGGAACAATGGGCGACGGAGCATTGGGAATGGTATATAAATGCTGCTGCAGATCCTTTTCATATCCAGCGAGGGCCGCTTCGAGCTGCTTTGCTTTTTCCTTCAGCGAGGCTACTTCGGCTTTGGCCTGTTCTGCCTCGCCCTTTTTGCCCTGCTGCATCAGCGAGCCTATGCTCTTGGAAGCCTGGTTGATAAAAGCCTGTACGGAATCGGATTCATGCTGCGCTTTCCTGCGGAGATCGTCGATCTCGATGGCCTTGCTCACCAGGGTTTCGGCATCGAGATTACGCTTTGCCAGCCGGGTTACGGCTTCTTCTTTATTTTCGCGGAGATAAGCTATCTGCAGCATAGAATTAAATATTTAGGGATCAAAACTAAAAAAGAAAAGGAAAAAAAAATCCCTTCCGCAGAGACGGAAGGGATCATCCTATCGGTATTGTCCAGCTTACGCCTCGGTTGCTTCCGGAATTACGGAAACGTACGACTTGTTCGCTTTGGATTTCTTGAACTGCACTTTACCATTGGTAAGCGCGAACAGGGTATGGTCCTTTCCCATTCCGACATTGAGGCCGGGGAAATGACGCGTACCGCGCTGACGTACGATAATGTTGCCGGCGATCGCTTCCTGACCACCGAATATTTTAATGCCTAAGCGTTTGCTTTCTGATTCACGACCGTTCTTGGAACTACCGACGCCTTTCTTGTGTGCCATGACGTTTTAAATTTTAATGAGTTATCCTAAAAATTATTTACCTGTGATATTCTCGATCTGGATTTTGGTCAGATACTGACGGTGACCGTTCAGCTTCTGGTATCCTTTTCTTCTTTTCTTTTTGAAAACCAGAACTTTATCACCTTTCAGGTGAGAAATGATCTTGGCATCCACCTTAGCGCCTTCGATCTTGGGGGCGCCTACGGTTACCTTGCCTCCGTTATCGATAAGGAGTACCTGGTTCAACTCCACTTTGCTGCCTTCTTTGCCTTCCAGGCGGTGTACATACAGTTCCTGGTTCTTTTCTACTTTAAACTGCTGGCCTGCAATATCTACGATAGCGTACATGGTCCGTAATTTTTAGTTTGTTCGACAATGCTTTCCCCACAAAGGGACGGCAAAAGTAAGTAAAGTTTCATAAATATCAAACAGAGGCTGTTAATTATTTTTTGGAAACCGGTCGCCGGATGGTGGATTAAAGGACAGGGGACTAAAGGATTGATCCGTACCATGCCTTCCGACCTTGCCCCCGCCGGCCACCCTGCCAGGCTGCAATTTACGCTTATCGCCCGTACCGCCGGCTCACTACTCATGACTATTTTCGTATTTTCGGGCAATGAATCGCTTCGTCCGCTATACATTATTAGCAATCAGCCTGTTGATTACCGGAAACCTGTCGTCCCAGCCAGGCTTCAGGCAGCAGGTGGATGTGAACATGACCGTAACGCTCGACGATAAATTTCACGGGCTCAGTGGGTTCATCGATATGACCTATACGAACAACTCCCCCGATACGCTTACTTATATCTGGTTCCATCTCTGGCCCAACGCCTATGAAAGCAACCGCACTGCCATGGCCCGTCAGCTCACCGACCAGGGAAATACATGGTTCCGGTTTGCCCGCCGCGACGACCGGGGCTATATCGACAGCCTCAGCTTCCTCGTGAACAACCAGCCGGCCCGGCTCCTGTCGGACACACAATACACCGATATTGCAAAGCTGGTGCTGAACGAACCGCTCCTCCCCGGCCGCTCTGCAAATATTTCCACCCCGTTTTATGTTCAGATCCCTTCCGGCAAGATCTCGCGGCTCGGCCACCTGAAGAACGATTACTACATCACCCAATGGTACCCGAAGCCTGCCGTATATGATGTAAATGGCTGGCATCCGATGCCTTACCTCACCCAGGGAGAATTTTACAGCGAATATGGCGACTACGAAGTGGCCATAACCGTACCGAAAGATTACGTGGTAGCCGCCACCGGCGAGCTGCAGAACGGGGACGAAAAAAACTGGCTGATAGAGCGCGCCGCGTGGAGCAGGAAAATAGTCGACGCCTTCACCAAAAAAATAAAGTGGGAGTTCGACACCACCGGGATCACAAAAACTCTGGTATACAAAGCTTCCGACGTCCATGACTTTGCATGGTTTGCCGACAGGGAAGCGCTGGTCGGTTATAAGGCGGTGCAGCTTCCGTCCGGCCGAAACGTCGATACATGGAGCTTTTACAAGCTTCAGAATGCTTACTCCTGGTACGAAGCGAACGATTATATAGAAAGAGCGCTGCTTTTTTATTCCCGAAAAGTGGGCGAGTACCGGTGGCCGTCCTGCTCGGCATTCGACGGCAACAAAGCTGCCGGCGGCGATATGGAGTACCCGATGCTGACGCTGATCGCAAAAGCGGGCGGCCCGTACGGGCTCGAATCCGTTATCGTACACGAAGTGGGCCACAACTGGTTCTACGGCATGCTGGGCAGCAACGAGCGCGATAATGCCTGGATGGACGAAGGCATAAATTCTTTCTACGAAAGGCTGTACTTCGACGCCCACTACGCGGACGAAAAAATATGGACCAGCCCGGAGTTCCTGGGGATCAACGAGCTGCCCGAACGCCTCGCCGGCTACTACGATTACTTGTACGAAGCGCGCGTGAATCTCGATCAGCCCGCCGATCTTACATCAGAAGCTTATACCGAAGAGAACTACGCCGCCATCGTATATTCCAAGACCACCGAAATAATGTACTACCTGCGTGCGTACATGGGGCCTGCTAACTTCGACCGCGCGATGCAGGAGTATTTCACGGAATGGAAATTCCGTCATCCGCAGCCGGACGACCTGGAAGCCATTCTCCGCAAATACTCTCCCGGCAACATCGACTTTGTTTTTGACGACCTGCTGGGCTCCACCCGCAAAATCGATTACGAGATACAGGAAGCGGCCACAAACAGCGAAGGGCTGGTGCTCGTGGTCCTCAACAAAGGCGGGATCGACGCTCCTTTTCCCGTGAAAGTAAAATTCGGCGGGCAGATCGACACTGTTGTCTGGGTTGAAGGTTTCACCGGCACAAAGGAGATGCTCATTCCGATGAATTTCCGCAAGCTGCAGCAGGTACGCATCGACGACGAGCAGGTAATGACCGAGGTGAACCGCAAGAACAACTTCATGTGGGCGCACGGGCTTTTCCGCAAGCAGGAAAAATTGCGCCTGCAGTTTTTTACAAGCATCGAAAATCCATACCGCACGCAGCTTTATTTTTTTCCCACGGTCGGATGGAACGATTACAATAAAGTGATGGCCGGCATCAGCCTTTATAATAAATCGCTGTACCCGCAGAAATTCGAGTTCGTCCTCAACCCCATGTACGCTAGCAATACCCATTCGTTCGTAGGCAACGCGGATGTGAGCTACAATCATTTTCCGCGCGGGGGAAAGCTGTACCGCGTCGGTGTCAATCTTCCCTTTTCACGTTTCGCGTTCCGGGCAGACAGTATCAACCTTCATTACGTTCGCGTCGCGCCGGGCGTTCAGCTCGAATTTAAAAAGCAGAAGCCCACCGGAAAATTCCGCCACGCGCTCAGCTTCCGCTCCTACATCATCGTACAGCAGCTGCCACCCGGCTACATGCTCAACCGCGGCGATTTCACGCGTATGACCAACCGCCTGGAATATTCGGTGCGGAGAGATCACGCGCTGCTTCCGTTCTATCTCAAAGCCACGTTCGAGCACATCACGGAGTTCGGGATGGATTACACGCTCACGCCCATCCATCCCGGCGACCGTTTCAAGCTGTATCTCGAGGCCGGTACGAAGATCGTTTATCACCGCAGGAACAAAGGGCTTTCCATACGGCTGTTCGCAGGCACTTTTCTCGACCGCAACAACAGCGTCGGCGATTACCGCTTCCGCATGAGCGGTTACACCGGTTACCAGGACTACACGTTCAGCGATTATTTTTTCGGCAGATCGGAAGCCACAGGTTTCTTTTCGCAGCAGATGGCGCACGGCGACGGCGATTTCAAAGTGCTCACATATATCGGGCAGACGAGAGAATGGCTCGTAGCGCTCAATTTCAAAGCAGATATCCCGGTGATCCCCGTTTCGTTTTACTTCGATATCGGCACGTACGCGCATGCGTGGGACGCTTTTCCCGGCTCGCAGGCAGTGGTGTTCAACGGCGGGATTTGCGTGGATATCTGGCCCGGCATCGCCGAAGTATATTTCCCGTTGTTCATGTCGTCCGACATTAAAAATTCCGTTGACCTGAACACTTCCACCTACTGGGAGCAGATCCGTTTTGTGATCAACCTGAAGAAGCTTGATCCGTTTGAGCATGCCCGCGCCTATTTTCGCTAACGAATTTGTACTTTTGACCCGTTGCAATCCCGCACACATATCTACTTCGCTTCCGATTTCCATCTCGGCGTGCCCGGCCATGCCAGCAGCCTGGAGCGTGAAAAACGTATCGTGCAGTGGATGGATTCGGTCCGCCACAATGCAAAAGAGCTTTACCTTATGGGCGATCTTTTCGACTTCTGGTTCGAGTACCGCCACGTGGCTCCGAAAGGATTCGTACGCCTGCTGGGCGCCATCGCCTCGTTCACCGATCAGGGAATTCCCGTGCACGTCTTCACCGGCAATCACGACATGTGGATGTTTGGCTACCTCGAAAAAGAGCTGAACGTGCAGGTGCACAAAAAACCGGTGGTGAAAGAATTCGGCGGCAAAAAATTTTATCTCGCGCACGGCGACGGACTCGGGCCTGATAACAGCGGGTACAAATCCATCAAGAAAATATTTTCCAATCCTTTTTTCCAGTGGTGTTACGCGCGGCTGCATCCCAACCTCGCGTTCTCCATTGCAAATTACCTCAGCCACAGAAGCCGCAAGGCCAATTACGAAACTGACGGGCATTACCTCGGCGACGATAAGGAATGGCTGGTGCAATACTGCCGCGAGCTCACCGCCACGGAGCATTACGATTACATGATCTTCGGTCACCGCCATCTGCCGCTCGAAAAAGAGATCCGCCCCGGCGCGATGTACATCAACCTCGGCGACTGGATCCGCTACAACACCTACGCCGTTTTCGACGGGGAAAAAACGGTACTGAAATCGTGGAGTAGTCCTGAGTCCTGAGTAGTGAGTCCTGAGACAGGTACGAGATCATTTTCGGTTACCAATCTCGTCCGCCGAAGCCGGAGGCAAAGGCGGGGTTCTTTTTATCCCATGTCTTTTATCCGCCGGAGCTATAAGCGAAGACGGACTCCATTGTCCAGCTTCCAGCATCCAGCTTCCAAAATAAAAAGCCCGTAAGCATCAAAGCCCACGGGCGAAATATTTACAACGCGCGAAGACGTTTTTAATTTTTCATTTTTACTTTTTAATTCTTACCGGCGAGCTTCTCGCAAAGATCAGCCAGGCGGTTAGAGTACCCGAACTCGTTGTCATACCATCCGAAAACTTTCACCAGGTTCTCTTTTACAAAAGTAAGCTTCGAATCGAAGATGCACGAAGCTGTGCTGCCAACAATGTCAGCCGACACGATTTCATCTTCGGTGTATTCCAGGTAGCCTTTCAGCGCGCCGTCAGCAGCCGCTTTGAAAGCTTTGTTGATCTCCTCCGCGCTCTTCGGGTTTTTTACGATCAGCGAGAGGTCGGTAAGAGAACCTGTAGGAACAGGCACGCGCACCGATGTGCCATCGAGCTTGCCTTTCAGGTGCGGGAAAACTTTTCCGATAGCTTTGGCCGCGCCGGTAGAAGTAGGCACCAGCGAAAGAGCTGCAGCGCGCGCGCGGCGCAGATCGTTGTGCGGGGCATCCTGCAGGTTCTGGTCCGCAGTATACGCGTGAATGGTCATCATGTAACCGTTCTCGATGCCGCAAAGCTCGTCGATCACTTTTACCAGCGGAGATACGCAGTTGGTGGTGCACGAAGCGTTGGAGATGATCTTGTCATCATCGGTGATCGTCTCTTCGTTACCTCCTAACACGATCATTTTAATATCGTCGCCTTTTGCGGGAGCGGAAAGGATCACACGTTTCGCGCCTGCCTTCAGGTGACCGCCTGCTTTGGCAGAATCCAGGAAGAGGCCGGTGCACTCCAGCACCACGTCCACATCCAGGTCTTTCCACGGAAGGTTTTCAGGACTGCGCTCCGCAAGGGCCCTGATGCTTTTTCCGTTTACGATCAGGTTCTGCTCGTCGGAGCTTACCGTACCGTTGAAGCGGCCATGAACGGAATCATATTTTAATAAATGAGCAAGCGTAGCATTGTCGGTCAGGTCGTTGATCGCAACCACGTTTACATTGGGCTTATTTTGCAGCGCCCGGAAAGTGATCCTGCCGATCCTTCCGAACCCGTTGATAGCTACATTGATTTTACTCATAATTGAGAAGTTTATTCGGTTTTTAAAGAATTTGCCGCGAAATTAGCAAACTTTCAAACGGCACGGGAAACTTCTCTCTTAAAAAATATAAACTGCATATTAACAATGTATTACCATTCAAAAAACGGGAAACTTCCTCATTATTTCTGAATCTCACGACAAAAAGCTAAAATTGTCATTTCGTTTTCGTCATATTTTACTCAAATTCGCTTTATAAAAATTTAACTATGAACAGGAAGTTCTACAATAACGTATTAAAAGCCGGTTCTGTTCTGGCGATCTCCGGTATGGGATGGTTCGGCCAGCAGGCCGCAGCCCAGGTCCCGGCCGCTTGCGGAAACGATATTAACCTCATGGCCCGGGAGAATCCTGAGATCTACGGCCAGGTAGCCCAGTTCAAGGCTATGATACAGGAATGGCTGCAGACCGCCGACCTGAGCCAGCTCGAGACTTCCGAAGCCGGAAGCCGCATCATTCCCGTGGTAGTTCACGTGATCCACCAGGGCGGATCGGAAAATATTTCCAAATCTCAGATCGAAAGCCAGATCACCGCTATCAATAAGGATTTCCAGGCGCTGAACTCCAATCTTTCGGGACTGGACAACTTCGAAGCTTTCGACAGCCTTGTGGCTAACGTTGACATCGAGTTTCGTCTCGCCACCAAAGATCCGAACGGCAACTGTACCGACGGTATCGTACGCATCTTCAGCGAAAAGACCAATGAAGCGAAGGACTGGACGAACTTCAAGCGCCTCAGCTACTGGGATCGTTCCAAATACTTCAATATCTGGATCGTAAGGTCCATCTATAATGATACACAGTTCGGAAGCATCCTGGGTTATGCCCAGTTCCCGTTCCCGTTCAACGGCGAGTTCCCGCTGACCTCTACCGACGGCGTGACCGTTATCAGCAGCTCGTTCGGAACGACCGGTACAGCTTCCGGCGGAACAGGCGCTACGCTTACGCACGAAGCAGGCCACTGGCTGGGCCTCTTCCATATCTGGGGCGACGATAGCTGCGGCAGCGACGGTGTGGAAGATACACCGGTGCACCTGGAGCCGAACTTTTCCGGCCCCGGCTGTTTCCCGCTGCCTAAGCTGGCTACATGCTACAGCCCGACCGGAATGAACGGACAGGATTCGATAGACGCCATCTGGAACCGCGACAGTGTAGGTGAAATGTGGATGAACTTTATGGACTATACCGACGACAACTGTCTGTGGATGTTTACCAAAGGTCAGAAACAGGTGATGGACGGAGTATTCAATACATATTCCTTCCGCGGTAACCTGATCACTCCTGCCAACAATATCGCCACGGGAACAGACGACGCTTCCATTTCCACCGGCTGCAACCCCGGTCCTATCGCAGACTTCTGGGCTCACGCCAACTCCGATATCCTTTACAAGATCAATATGCGGTGCGCGGGAGCTTCCGTTACCTTTACAGAAGGTACGTTCAACGGAACGCCGAACGCGTGGAACTGGACATTCGAAGGCGGAACGCCCGGCACTTCTACCGTGGAGAACCCTCCGGCAATCGTGTACAACACTCCGGGAGTGTACGACGTAACGATGACCTCTTCCAACAGCATCGGCAGCAGCACCAAGATCCGCGAAGATTATATTCACATCCTTCCGAACGTGGCCGAAGATAACAACGTGATATACCACGACGATTTCGAATGGGGTTCCAGCCTGTATGAACAGGGTAAATGGATCCACGTGAACGAAGGAAACCTGGACAACAAATGGGAACAGTACACCAACGGCGGGTACATGAGCGGCAAATGCGTGGTAATGCGCAACGAAGGCAACGTACGCTTCGAGCAGGACGCCCTGGTGACCGCTTCGTACAACCTGCAGTCGTTCCAGAACGATAAAATGTATTTCCGTTTCGCTTACGCCAAAAAAACGAATAACCCGTTCGTAGAGCAGACCGACGTGCTGGAAGTATATGCTTCCACCAACTGCGGCCAGACATGGACGCGCCGTAACATATCCGTAGACGGCGGAACACCGGCTACAAGCCTTTCCGGCAACTCGCTGGTTACCGCGGGCCTCTATCCTGACGGATTCATCCCGACCGATCCTTCACACTGGAAGCAGGCAACCGTTGACCTCGGCGCGGCTCCGAACATCCAGAATGCAGCCAACGTGCGCCTGATGTTCGTGTTCACTTCCGGCGGACCTTACGGCAACGATCTTTTCATCGACCAGTTCAACATCAGCAACTCGCTGGCGATCGGCATCGACGAGCAGGAGCTGGGACAGACCGCTTTCGAAGTATTCCCGAACCCGGTAAGCACTACCAGCCAGATCTACTTTAACCTGCTGGAAAACAGCGATGTGAAGATAGATGTACTGGATATGACCGGCCGTGTGATCACTTCTGTGTACAACGGCGACCTTTCCTCCGGCGACCAGTACTTCCAGGTGGCAAACAGCCAGTTCAATTCTGCAGGCATCTACATGGTGCGCCTCACTGTGAACGGTGTTGCTTCCATCAAGAAGATCATTGTAGACTAATTACAATTTCATAACCATCAGAGAACCCTGGCCCGCAAGCCGGGGTTTTTTGTTTGGTCAACCGGATGATGGAGATCGGACGATGATGCTGGACGGTGGATATTGGATGGTAGACATCTGCCTTCGCCCACTGAGCTACGGCGGATAAAGATGGGGAAGAATCTATTCCGTTTCTGTTATTTCTTCTGGTTGCCGGCGTGGCGGATGGTTACATTCAGCTCGAAGCCGATAAGAATAGCAAGCGCATTGAGGAAGATCCAGATGAGAATAACGGGAAATGCGCCCAGAACACCGTATATCTTATTGTAATTGTTGAAGTTGTTGATATAAACCGTAATGAGATACGTGAACAGGATGGAAAACAATGTGGAGGCCAGAGCGCCGGTTGAAAAAAACCTCGAACGCATGTTGCGCGATGGCGCGAAGTAAAAAATAGTGGCCATGAGAAAATACAGGATCACGAAGACCGGGATCCATTTCAGCGAAAGCCAGGTGTGGAACCAGGTGCGGCTCATGAGCCCCTCGCGGAAGTAAGCGGTAATGATACGGTTGCTCACCACCAGGAAAGCCACCATGGTAATGAGGGTAAGGATCCCGAACATGGTGAGAAGGATGGCGATGCCTCTCTGCTTGAGCGGCTTACGCGTTTCGGTAATGAAAGCGGATTCGTTAAAAGCTTTCATCAGCCCATTCATTCCATTGGTAGAGAAGAACATAGCAATGAAAAAACCCAGGGAGAGCAGCCCTGTCTGCCTCCTTTTCACCACATCCACCACGGTTTGCTCTACCATCGGATACACCTGCTCGGGAATAATGCCCTCGATGGTCACCAGAAGCTTCTGGTGAAAATCGGTGATAGGTATATACGGAATGATGGTCATGAGAAAGATGACCCCCGGAAAAAGCGCCATGAAGAACTTGAAGGAAACCGCGGCGGCGCGGTTGGTGAGCGAGCTTTTCTGCACCCCGTGAAGGAAGAATTCGAGCACGTGCAGCAGCGGCATCCCGCCAAAGCCAGGTAGCCGGACCATACCTAAACCTGTTCGCGCCGTGCTGTAAAGCCGGGATTCAATGATCCTATTTTTTAGTTTTTTAAGCAAGCTTACATCATTTGGGCCTTGAGACTAAGATCGAAACTTTTTACAGAATGTGTAAGCGCGCCGACTGAGATAAAATCAACACCGGTTTCGGCATAGGCCCGGATCGTGTTTTCTGTAATGCCGCCCGAAGCTTCGGTCTCGAATCTTTTGTTCACGAGCCCAACGGCCGTGCGGAGATCTTCCACGCTGAAGTTATCCAGCATAATACGCTGTATCTTACCGTATTGCAAAGCTTGCTCCAGCTCGGTCATATTGCGCACCTCTATTTCGATGGGCAGGCTGCGGCCGGTATCCTGCAGGTAAGCATTGGCCTTTTCGATGGCCATGGCTACGCCGCCGGCATAATCTACGTGATTATCCTTCAGCATGATCATATCATACAATCCCATGCGGTGATTGAAGCCCCCGCCGATACGGACGGCTTCTTTCTCGAACGGGCGCATGAGAGGAGTTGTTTTACGGGTATCTAGCAAACGGGCGCCGGTGCCTTCTATGAGCTTTACAAAACCGCTTGTGCGGGTGGCGATGCCGCTCATCCGCTGCATTACGTTCAGCACGAGGCGTTCGGTGCTGAGGATGGAGCGGACGGGGCCGCTGACGGTAAATGCAATGTCGCCGGGTTTTACCTGCGCTCCGTCCCGCAGCAGTACGTTAGCCTGCAACCTGTCGTCAGCCAGCGCGAAGATCTTCAGTGCAATATCTACACCGGCAAGAAGGCCGGTATCTTTTACAATGAGGCGTGCGCTGCCGTTAGCGTCGGGAGGAAAACAGGACAGGGAGCTGTGATCTCCGTCACCGATATCTTCCTCCAGGGCAGCCCGTACAAATTGTGCTAATTCCATAATCCGGCAACGAATTTAGGGAATTAAGCCGGAGTATCAATCATTGGATTCGAATCGGAGCGTCTGGATCAGCTCTTTGCCCCCGATCACTTTGTAATAGATATATACGCGGAAATTACCTTTGGCGGTCTCCAGGGTCCCGATCATATATTTTGATCCGTCGCCGCTGGCGCCCGTATGGTTGGGCTTATAGCTGGAAGGCTTGTGCTCGTCAAAAAAGCTCTGGATGATCTGCTCTGCCTGGGCTTTGCTATATGTGCCCTGCTTCTGCAGGATGGTGAGGTCTATCGATGAATGAAAATTAGAAGAGAGCACCTTCGCATTTCCTGTTTTCAAGGCATTGTTCACCTCGCTGGCATCGGTCTGAGCGATGGCCCCGGTAGAAAACAGGACCAGCAGGATTCCGAACAAGAAATATTTCATGGGTGTTTTTTTGATTACATGGCTAATTTACCAAAAATCACACCATTTTGCCATTTTTACACTTTTAATGGTTTGCCTATGATCCGACTGGTTTGTATTGGAAAGACGCATTACAGCTATATCCGTGAGGGCGTGGACGCTTTCGCGGACCGGATCGTACATTATTCGAAGTTCGGGATCGTATACATTCCCGACCTGAAGAACACGCGGAATATGGACGAAGCCACGCGCAGGAAGGAAGAAGGCAGGCTGTTCCTCCCATACTTCCAGCCGAACACTTTCAATATCCTGCTGGATGAAGCGGGCAAACAGATGGATTCCGCCGGTTTCGCCCGGCTGCTCGAAAACTGGACGGGCAACAGCTACAAGGGAATACATTTTTACATCGGCGGTCCGTACGGGTTCAGCCCGGACATAACGGCAAAAGCACAGTTCCGGCTTTCGCTTTCGGGTATGACCTTCAACCACGAGCTTGTGCGGCTGGTCTTCGCCGAACAGCTTTACCGCGCCTTCACGATCATAAACAAAGAGCCCTATCATCATGGATGACAGGGCCCGGGTATATGAATAAAATTCAATGCTTATTGAGAGATCTCCCTGCGGACGAGCTGGCCTTCGGTATCGAAGAAGAGCTTCAATGTTCTTCCGGAATCCATTGAGAGATAAGCTACGTGGTAATTCTTTTCTGTTTCCTGGCGGTTAACGGCTTTTACGAATGTGTAGCCGTTCTGCGCCTGGATGAAACGGGTGTTTACAAAGTCCTGTGCGGGAGCAGACATCTGCGTCAGCTGCGAAGGCGTTTCTGTTCCGGCCCATGTACCGTCGTGAAGGTAAAATGCCTGCTGCAATTCGTTATTGGCCTGGAAGCTCGCCACCCAGTAATTGCCCTCGCTGGCCCACGAGGCCTGTACATTATTATATCGCTGGTTGAAATCCTGAGTAGCCGCTACCGGTGTCTGGGCATTTAAGCCCGCATAGATCAGGGCAACTGCAAGAAGGGATAAAAGCTTTTTCATTATTGGGTAATTTTGTAAGGTTAAAAATACACATTCTCCGCTAATAAGTCAAGCACCGTACCAAAAATTATACGGCCGGCCGCAGATCAAGCAAAAACTGAATAATATCCACTCCATCAGGATAATCCGTCAATCCCGGTTCCTGGGTGCCGCCGAACGGGACCGTGCGGATGCCCGGTATGTCCCGTCCCACCACACATTGCAGCTTATCGCTGTGCGCATTTACGTATTCCGGGATCTCCACGGTATCGCGGTAAGTTTCGGTATGCACTACACCGATGGGAGAGGCAACTTCCGAACCCGGCTTTACCGCCAGGAAATCATTGTCGAGGAACTTTTCGCTGTTCACCAGGTAGATCGCCTTCCGGTAGTCGTAGTTATTCCGGTACTTGTTGTGGTCCGCTATGGCCCTGTATGGCTCTATCGCCTCCATAAACTCAGTATGATCGTACCCTTCGGGAATGAGCAACTTGGACACGTTCCGGCAACCGAGCCCGAAATAGCTGAAAATATCGTCACCCAGCCGGGAAAGCTCCTCTTTTGATTCCTGCCCGGTAAGTATGGCTATGGAGCTGCGGTTCCTGCGGATGATGTGAGGGTACTTTCCGAAATAATATTCGAAATACCGCGATGAATTGTCGCTGCCCGTGGCGATCACAGCGTCGAAATCCTTCAGCAGGCCATCGGTAAAACGTATGGCGGACTGAAGCTCAGGATCTTCCTTCGCCAGAAGCTCAGCCAGATAAGGCAGCCAGTGACGGTCCTGGGAGGAAAGCTTGCCGATGAACGAATTGCCGGTGATCAGCACGGAAAGAAAATCATGGAAATTTACCATCGGAATGTTCCCCGCCATGATCACAGCTACGCGGAACGGCTGCTGGTCTTGCCGTTGGGGATACGGAGCAAGCCACTGCTCCAGCTTTTCGCGCACGAGCCATGTGCGGATGGCCCCCAGCGCCCTGAGCTGGTTCTCCCGCGTGAACCACTGATTTTCCTGCAACGAGCGCTGTATCACCTGTTCTGCATCCGGAGATACTGCCTCGCAGATCCGTTCTATCTGATCGCCAAGCCTGCAGAAGGCCCGGAGACGGTTTTCAGACGCTCTCATCAATAATTCTATTAATTTTGCACAAATATCGCAAAACTGTAATCGCTTAAAAATGGCTATCAAGATCACTGAGGAATGTATCAATTGTGGAGCATGTGAACCGGAATGCCCTAACAATGCCATTTACGAAGGCGGAGTAGAATGGAAAATAGCTGACGGCACTTCAGTATCAGGCGATTATGAGCTCATGAACGGTGCTGTGATCCCAGCGGAGGCCCCGCAGCAACCGGTCTCTGCAGATCTGTACTATATCGTTGCCGATAAATGCACCGAGTGCGTGGGATTCCACGACGAGCCTCAATGCGCCGCGGTATGCCCTGTGGATTGCTGTGTGGACGATGAAGACCATCGTGAATCAAAAGAGGAACTTTTCCATAAAAAGGACAAGCTCCACGTATAGATACTTTTTGCGGTCCGTAAGCGTTTCAATGAAAAGCCTGGCACCATGCTCATATTCTTTCGTTCGTCCTGCCGTTTATTAGCCTTACTTTTTTGTATGCTGCCCCTTGCCACGGTTGCGGCGCCGCGCGATTTTTCGCAGGTGGAAGATTCGCTGTCCGCGCTTTCTTCCGGGTTTCTCGACATCCGGCTGAACGAAACGGAAAAGCAAAAGCGGCTGGAGCAGTTCAATACCCTGCTCGAAGAAACGCTTTCCGATCCTGCTTCCATGAGCTATCCGTTCGCAAAGCTTTCGCACGTTTCCATTCTTTCGCCTTCCGACAGATCATTCCGGATCTTTACCTGGTTCACCGTTTCGCCCACGGGCTACACACCGCACGGAATGGTGCAGGTGATACACGGGAAGAGACCTTCCTGCAAGGTCTTTCCGTTGCTCCATAATGCGGAAGCAGTGCGTTCGCTTTCGTACAAAACGCTCGACGCGGATGAATGGTTCGGCGCGGTGTATTACGAGATGATAGAATTTAAACAGCAGAAGAAACGCTCGTGGATCCTGCTCGGGTTTAACGGAAACGACGGCGTGGTGCACAAAAAAGTGATCGACGTGATCACGATAGGAAGCAACGGCACGCCGAAATTCGGCTCGTCCGTATTCTACAACGAGGACCGGATGGCAAGCCGCGTCATTTTCCAGTACAGCGCCAAAGCGAAAGTAAGCGTGCGCTACGATGAAAAAGAAAAGATGATCATCTTCGATCATCTTGCGCCCCAACGTCCGGGACTGGAAGAGCAGTACCAGCATTACGTGCCGGATCTCAGCTACGATGCGCTGAAGCTGGCAAAAGGAAAATGGATGTACAAAAAAGACGTGAACGCCCGGAACGAAGACGAAAACAAAGGGAACGAAGGCACGAAGTACAACATCACGCTGCCGGAGCACGACTGATCTACGGCCTGAACTTGAAGATCAAACCGGTCTTCAGCCCGAATGTAAAGCTCCGCACGCCGGTAGGCGGGCGCGAATCATAGAGAAAAGAATATTCTACCTTGAAGGCGAACCGCCTGAAAAAATTAAATCCCAGGACATACGTTCCCGAAACACGGAAATCCGCCCAGTTCTTCAGCAGCGGCTGATAGTATGTGGTGCCGGTGAAAGCCAGCGTTCCCGGAGGATCGACAGTAAACGAAAGATAGCCGCTCATCCGGTGGTCGCGGTGAATGGTATCGTCGACAGAGACCTCTTCGTACTCGAACATATACAATGTGCCCACATATAGCCGGTAGTTATCCCATGCGGGCCTGCTTGGAGTTACCTTAAAGCGCGGGCCCGCTCCGGCCAGCGCGCGCAGCCGTACATTCAGCAGCTCGTTGAACTGCAGCTGCCCGAACACTTCCAGGTTGAGCCAGCGCAGGAACATGTGGTTGTACCGCAGATGCCCCATAGCGTCGTTCTGGAAGCGCTGTCCGTCGCCCACGGTAAATCTCCAGTCGCCGAGCGCAAGCAGCAGGTCTCTTTTCCATTTGTACTGTACCTGCGCTTTTGTATTGGCCGAAAATAAAAATGTCGTGTTCTGCGACATCTCCACATTTCCCTCGATCCTGCCGTCGAAGCCGATGGTATCGTTACGGATGCGCTGGGTCTCTATATTCACGATCTGCGCAGATGCTACAGCCGGAAAAAATATAAGAAGTACGTGTAAAATTCTTTTTACCATAGGCTATGCTTTTTGATGGCTCACCACATCCATTACCGTGCGGAACGCTACGAATTTTCCGTCGTACCGCTCGGAATGCTGCTGCTGCAACCCCGGCGCGAATTTTTCCTGGTACGTACCGAGATGCTCTTTGGAAGGTAAAGTATACTGGATGGAATACGTGGCTCCTCCCATTTCTTCCTGCACATCGAGCCGCGAAATACGGCCGTCGATGAACAGCCCCGTGCGCAATACGTCCGGGATGTGTACTTCCACCATCCATTGCAGCCATTCGTCATGAACATCCTGATCGATGTTCACCGTAACATTGTATACAACCATAATTTTTTGAAATTAAAGAGAAGCGATCAGCCAGTTAAGGGCTTCCTGCACTTTTCCTTCCTCCAGTATACGTTTCGCCGCTTCGTGCGGATGCATACCCGAAGGAATCTTTAACGTTTGCAGAAAAGTATGAAATTCCGCCGAAGAAATATAATCCTTCGCCCGGGCGGCGGAAGGAAGATGCTCTACATTGCCGAGCCGGCCGAGGTCGTTGCCGGTAAGTATGCTGCTGCTCCGGATGGGCTCAGGTAACGCGTCGATTCCGATACCGACGGTGCTGAGCGGCTTTTCCACTTCGAACAGGGCCGCGCCCGATGCGCGTACGTACCAGTCGGCGCCCAGTCTTCCCACCAGGTCTATCTTGTGCTGGTCGATCCTTCCACGCTCATCGAGCACCCGCTCGTCGATGTGCACCAGAACCACTTCGCAGACGATGAGATTCCCCGCGCCGCCGCCGGTTCCCGTTTCGATCACTTCCTTTACGATACATTCCAGCTGCACCGGCGATTCCTTTACACGGAAGGGACGGACTTTTTCAGATGCGAGCGGAGTAAATCCCGACTTGATAAATTCATCCACGCCCTTCGGGTACTCGGTGCTGGCAAGGGATGCCTGCTGCACCATATCGTAGGTCACCACGTTGATCACCACTTCTTTTACCTCCTGCACATTTTCGAGCGTATGTTTCACGGTGTTATCACGCACCCTGCGCGCAGGCGAAAAAATAGCAACGGGAGGATTCGATCCGAAAATATTGAAAAAGCTGAAGGGACTGAGGTTAGGATTGCCGTCCTTGTCTACAGTGCTTGCGAAGGCAACGGGCCGCGGAGCAACCGCTCCGAGCAGGTAGCTGTGAAATTGCTGTGCAGGAATGGAACCGGGTACGATCGTAAGCATCATCAGGATTTGTAAGGTCCCATGGAAGCGAATTTTTCAATACGCTTTTCGATGAGCTTGTCCGGTTTGGTCTTTATCAGCTTCGGCAGCAATTCCTGGATGGTCTTTTTTACTTCGGCAAATGCAGCTTCCGGAGCCTGGTGAGCTCCGCCCAGCGGTTCTTTGATGATACCGTCTATGAGTTTATTGGCAAGCATGTCGTTGGCGGTGAGCTTCAGCGACGAAGCGGCCTCTTCCTTGTGCTCCCAGTTCCTCCAGAGAATGGAAGAGCAGGATTCGGGAGAGATCACGGAATACCAGGTATTCTCGAGCATCAGCACTTTATCGCCGATACCGATCCCCAGAGCTCCGCCGGATGCACCTTCACCGATAATGATACAGATGATCGGCACCTTGATGCGGAACATTTCGAGCAGGTTCCTCGCTATGGCTTCGCCTTGTCCTCTTTCTTCGGCTTCCAGTCCCGGATACGCTCCCGGAGTATCGATCAGCGTAACGATCGGCACATCGAATTTTTCAGCCAGGCGCATCAGGCGAAGGGCTTTGCGGTAGCCTTCCGGATTGGCCATACCGAAACGGCGGATCTGCCGCATCTTGGTATTGATGCCTTTCTGCTGGCCGATCAGCATCACCCGCTGACCGTCGATGGTACCGAGCCCGCCCACCATAGCTTTATCGTCGCCGACATTCCTGTCGCCGTGCAGCTCTATAAAATTACCTCCGGTAATGGCTTCGATATAAGCAAGCGTATAGGGACGCTCGGGATGGCGGGAAAGCTGAACACGCTGCCAGGGCGTAAGGTTACCGTATATTTCTGTTTTTTTCTGCCTGATCTTCTCCTCCAGTTCCTTCTCTGTAGCCGAGGCATCGATCCCGGTGTTTCCGGCCACTTCCTTTACCTTTTCCAGTTCCTGTTCCAGTTGTTCGATCGGTTGTTCAAAGTCCAGGTAGATCATACATCTATTAATTTACGTGCCCGTAAAGGGAGGGTAAAGGTAAAAAAATAATATACAAGCCCGAACCTACTTCTGGGCGAACTTCGTAAGTACAAGACCTACAATGGCATAGAGGAAATTCGGGAGCCAGACGGCAGTAAAAGGGCTCAGCACATTGTTGACCGCATAGGTGGTGGTAACCTTCTGCATGAAGATGTAGGTAAAGGCCAGGGCCACCCCCATTGCCAGGTGGAAGCCGATGCCGCCCCTCACCTTCCGGCTTGCGATCGGTACGGCAAGCAGGGTAAGAATGATCGTGGAAAACGGCGTAGCGTTCCGCTGATGTTTTTCGATCTTGTATACGTTCACGAACTTGGAGCCTTTGCGCTGCTCATCTTCTATGAAAGCGTAAAGCTCGCGGTTCGTCATCATTTCGATCTGCTTCAGGTCCTGCTTGAAGAAGGAAGGATCAAAATTAAAAGTGGTATCCATCATGTCGCCCTTCCGCATTTTTTCCTTTACGCCGTCCATTTCACGGACGATGTAGCTATCGAGCACCCAGTGCGAGCGCAGGCTGTCGTACCGTATCGTATGGCTCATGATCTTCAGGCGGAGCTGTTCGTCCACCAGCTTTTCGTAAGCGAACTTGGTGCCGGTATTGGTCTTCAGGTCGAACCGTTCCACGTACACATATTCACCGGGATCGACTTCGCGGTGAAAGTGCATGGCCGTTCCGGTAACGCGCGAAAAATATTTCCGCTCGAAGCCGATCCGCACTTCATTGGATCGCGGCAGCACGAAGTTGGTAAGCGACCAGCTCATCGAGGCGATCACCACTGCGGAGAACATGAAAGGCATCAGCATGCGCGTAAAGCTCGTGCCGGTATCGAGAATGGAAATGAGCTCCATGCGGGTGGCCATCCGGGATGTAAAAAAGATCACAGAAATAAACACGAACAACGGGCTGAAAAGCGTGACGAAATAAGGAATGAAATTGATGTAGTAGTCCATCATGATCTCATTCATGGTAGGCTTCAGGCCGCCTTTCCCGATGAATCCGTCGAGCTTTTCCGAAATATCGAAAGCAATAGTGAGCAAAATGATAAGCAGGATCGCCACAAAAAAAGTGGAAAGGAATTTTCCGATGATGTAGCGGTCGAGACGTTTCATGATCTACAATCGTGTGGTTACTTTTTTTACCATCTGAGCTTTCCACTCTCCGAACGTTCCTTCCTGGATTTTGGTACGCGCCTGCTTCACAAGCCAGAGATAAAAGGCCAGGTTGTGCACGCTGGCGATCTGCCCCGCGAGCCGCTCGTTCATATTGAAGAGGTGGCGAAGGTACGCTTTCGAGTAATGCTGATCGACATAAGCGTCGCTTTCTTCATCGATGGGCGAATAGTCGTCCTCCCATTTTTTATTTTTCAGGTTCATGAAACCGTTCCGTGTGAACAGCATTCCGTTCCTTCCGTTCCGCGTCGGCATCACGCAGTCGAACATGTCCACTCCAAGCGCAATGCATTCGAGAATGTTTGCGGGCGTTCCCACACCCATCAGGTAGCGCGGCTTTTCTTTGGGAAGGATCCCGCACACAAGATCCGTCATCTCGTACATCAGCTCCGCTGGCTCGCCCACCGACAGCCCTCCTATCGCGTTCCCTTCCATTCCCTGGTCGGCAATGAACCGCGCGGAATCTGCGCGGAGGTCTTTATAAACGCTTCCCTGCACGATAGGGAACAGGCTCTGGTCGTAGCCGTATTTGCCTTCTGTTTCACGGAAACGCACAACACAGCGCTGCAGCCAGCGGTGCGTAAGGTCCATCGAGTTTCGTGCGTATGTGTAGTCGCAGGGATACGGCGGACATTCGTCAAATGCCATGATGATGTCGGCGCCGATCGTGCGCTGTATGTCCATCACATTCTCCGGGGTGAAATGATGACGCGAGCCGTCGAGATGCGACTGGAATACCGCGCCTTCTTCGGAAAGCTTCCTGCTGTCGGCGAGAGAGAATATCTGGTAGCCGCCGCTGTCGGTAAGCATGGGCCGGTCCCAGCCGATGAACTTGTGAAGGCCGCCCGCTTTTTCAAGTATCTGCACGCCCGGCCGGAGATAAAGATGATACGTGTTCCCCAGAATGATCTCCGCCTTTATCACTTCCTTCAGCTCCCACTGGTGCACTGCTTTTACGCTGCCCACCGTGCCCACGGGCATGAAAATAGGAGTCTCGATCACGCCGTGACCGGTGATGATCTTTCCCGCACGCGCTGCTGTGGAAGTATCCGTGGCTTGAAGTTCGAATGTCATCTGGCTAAAAAATCTACCTTTGATAAGGCACAAAAGTCTTAAAATTTAAGGAATCCGCAATGACCGAAGGGTTGATAGCAGCACATATCTTTACCGGGACGCTCTTTCTTGTACATGCCGCCGGCTGCTGCCTGATGCTTTTCCGTTTTCTGAAACGCCGGAGCTCTCACGCCGTAACACCTCCTGAAGCGCCTGTCAGCGTTATCATCTGCTCACGCAATAACGCGGATCTGCTGGAGAAGAATCTTCCATCGGTATTGCAGCAATCTTACCACGAGTTCGAAGTGATCGTTGTGGACGACCAGTCGTCGGACCATACTGCAGAAGTACTGCAGAAGCTCGGCACGCAGCATCCGCACCTGAAGACGCTGCGCATCGCCGGCAAGCAGCATCCCGGGAAAAAGCACGCGCTCACCGAAGGGGTCCGTAACGCGTCGCATTCGTGGCTGCTGCTTACCGACAGCGATTGCAGGCCTGCAGGCAACAGCTGGATCAGCGCAATGATGCGTGGCAGACAGGAAGGCGCGCAACTGATGCTCGGTTACGGAGCTTACGAAAAAGCGCCCGGCCTCCTCAATAAGCTGATCCGGTTCGATACCGCGGTCATCGCGGAACAATACATGAGCTTTGCCCTGTACGGGCATCCGTACATGGGCGTGGGCCGGAACATGGCTTACCGGAAAGAGCTTTTCGACAGCGCTGGCGGGCTGCAGGCGCACTGGAGCATTGCTTCGGGCGATGATGATCTCTTTGTGCAGGCTGCCGCCAACGGCAACAATACTTCAGTGGTAACCGGTGAAGAAGCTTTCACGTATTCCGAACCGAAAAAGGATCTGGCTTCATGGATCCGCCAGAAAGCCCGCCACATCTCGGCTTCCGCGCATTACCGTTTGCGTTTCAAAATATTGCTGGCAGTGCTTCCCCTCACAGGCTTCCTGTTCTATGTTTCGGTTGCGGCAATGGCTTTGCACAACGCGCCTTCCGCGCTGGGCTGGCTGGCTGCCAGGTGGCTGACCGCCTATATTTTTCATGCGCCTTTTTTAGCAAAATTTCACGAAAAAGATTTGATACCCTATGTCCCCGTGCTGGATTTAATTTCTATTTTCGTATTGCCCGTTCCTGGGCTAGTCAACTTATTTACAGGAAACAGGAAATGGAATTAGACAATCTCAGCAGTAAGGCCAAATCGGATTATGAGCTGGTACGAAAAGCAGTGGACGATTCGGACCAATCGGCTTACGCTGAGCTGATGGACCGGTACAAGGAATCCATCTACTTCCTGTTTCTGAAAATGGTAAATAACAAGGACGACGCGGAGGATCTTACCATCGAATCATTCGGAAAAGCATTCAAGAACCTTCACAATTACCAGCCTACATTTGCCTTCAGCACCTGGCTGTTCCGCATTGCCACCAACAACGGCATCGACTTCATCCGCAAGAAAAAGCTCAACACGCTTTCCATTGATAAATCATTCGAAAGCGAAGAGGGCGACGAGATCACGATCGACATCCGCTCCGGCAGCCCCGACCCGGAAGAAGAAATGATAACCGCGCAGAAAAAGGAAGTGCTGAAAAAGTTCGTGGACAAGCTGAAACCCCGATACCGCAGGCTTATCGAGCTTCGCTACTACGAAGGAATGTCGTACGAAGAAATATCCGAGAACCTCGAAATTCCCATCGGCACGGTGAAAGCGCAATTGTTCCGCGCAAAGGACCTCCTGTACAACATCCTGAAAAGCACCAGAGGAAAGATCTAGATCCGCTGTATGGTGACGGACGGGCCGTGTCCACCGCGCAGGTGGGCTCTCCGCTGTATCCTTGTCCGCAGAAGCTTTAGCGGAGGCGGACGCATTTCCCAAAAATGCCATCGCTTCACAAGTACATTTTCCCAAACCCGGTAACAAATTTTGATACTTTTGTTACGATGAATCTTATCAAAAAATACTTTCCACATTTTTCCGATCACCAGCTGATGCAGTTTACACTGGCTGCTCATACCTACGCAGACTGGAATGAAAAGATCAATGTCATCTCCCGGAAAGATATAGACAACATTACCGTTCATCATTTTTTACATTCGCTCGGAATTGCCCGGTTCGTGCAGTTTGCCGACGGAACGCATGTCATTGATATCGGCACGGGCGGAGGATTTCCCGGCATCCCGCTGGCCATAGCATTTCCGCGCACACGGTTCCTGCTCGTAGACTCGATCGGGAAAAAGCTGCAGGTGGTGCAGGCAGTAGCCGATGCGATAGGTCTCAGGAATGTTCACACGCAGCACGAGCGTGCGGAAAAAGTGACGGGGAAATTTGATTTCGTTACCGGACGGGCGGTCGAAACGATTCCGGAATTTTACGGTCATGTGCAGCACCTTCTGAAACCCGGCAGCAACAGCACATTGGCCAACGGTATTCTCTATCTCAAAGGCGGCGATTTTTCGGAAGAGCTGAAAGGCTTCAAAAAAGAAGTGAGAGAATTTCCGCTGCGCGAAGTGTTCGAAGATGAGTTTTTCGAGACCAAAAAATTGGTTTACGTGCCGGTGTAAAAAGTTCCGTTCACTTCATAAAAAAAAACATCACGATGGCAATCATAAGAACATTACTCGGCAAGACCCCTCAATTCGGAAACCGTTGCTGGACGGCCGAAACAGCGGTGATAACAGGAGATGTGACCTGCGGCGACGAATGTACTTTCTGGTACAATGCCGTAGTGCGCGGCGACGTGCATTATATAAAAATGGGCAACCGTGTAAACGTGCAGGACAATGCCACCGTACACTGCACATACCAGAAAGCGCCGGTGAATATCGGGAGCAATGTTTCGATAGGCCACAACGCTATTGTGCACGGCTGCACTTTACACGACAATGTGCTGGTAGGCATGGGCGCGATCGTAATGGATCATGCGGTGGTACATTCCAACTCCATCATCGCTGCCGGGGCCATCGTGCTCGAAAATACGGTCGTGGAATCAGGATGCATCTACGCCGGAATTCCCGCCAAAAAAGTGAAAGAGGTCGGAGAAGATCATGTGAAAGATCTCATCGAAAGGATCTCGCAGAACTACGTGAAATACGCCGGCTGGTACCAGCAGGATTAATCCGGAACGAACCGTTCGCGCATCAGTATCGCTTCTATTGTTTCCCTGTTCCGCCATTTCTCGAGAAAATCCTTTCTCACCCACATCACCTTTCCGAAGCGAGCATAAGGCGCGCCCGACTCATCCATAAAAGCTGCCATTTCACCCCAATCGTCTGCGATAATATCCGGCCTGCGCCCGAGGATGGAATAGTGGTAGTCCCACTTATTATGTCCCGGTCGGAACGTTGTTTTAGGCATGGTCAGCGCAATGTGTTTATCTGATTTTCCCAGCAGGTCTATACATCTTGCTTCCGAATAGTATGGAATGTTGCCGGCGGCATGAACTCCGAGTATAACTTCTTCTCCGGCATGTTCCTTCAGAAGGAGCCCGATCTTCATCCTGGTGATATCGGACCGGAGCAACGGGAAATTCTTCTGGAAATAGAGGCCATAGGCTTCCTTATACTGAACCACGACGATCACCATTGCGGCCATCGCCACCATGCTGTATTTTACCGGTTGCCGCACAGATCGCAGAACGCGGCTCACCAGCAGTATAAAAAGAATTACGAGGTACTGCGACCCTACGGTTACGAAGCGGTTTCCTCCATATATCTGCTCGTCTACATAGTCGCCGCCAACATATACGGAATACGCGATCTGTACCATGAAAAAAAGAAAATAAAAGGGCCAGCTTCCCGGCAGCTGCTTTCGCACAAAATATAAGGCAGGCAACGTGGCAAGATATATGGCGGTATCGTCGCTGTTATGAAAAAGCAATACGGTAAAGCCTCTGAAGATCTTTTCCGGCAGGCTGGTTCCCGAAACCTTCAGATAGTACGTATTCGGCAGCGTGTCTCCGAAGTACAGATAACGGAGAATATAAAATGCTGTTATTACGGCGAGCAGGGGAAACACCAAAACGAAGATCCTGATGGCTGCTTTCCTGGCGCTTATCCTGCCCGAAATAAATATCCATGCAAACCACAGAAAGAATACGGGCAGCTCTTTTATTGCATCGACGCGGATAAGAAAGAGAAGGACGAGAAAACAGCTGATTGCCATACAGCTTTTGACATCTCTCGCTTTTGAAAAGCGGAGCGTATAGTAAGCGGCAGCGGTAATCAAAAAGATCTCCGCCCCCGTTTCCAGTCCCCGCAGGCTCCAGAAAAGAACGGGAAAATTAAGTCCGCTGAGTAAAACAGCCAGGAAACGGAGCTTTTCATTCACGCCGAGCAGTACGAGCGTTTTGTCTATGTAAATAAGGTTTGCCAGCAGCAAGGTCATCGAACAAAGAATAATGATCAGCGGCACAAGATTTTTGCCGAGCGGCAATAAATGGGCAACGGTCATGAGCAGCGTCCACAGCGTATTCGAATATCCCTCTACAGGCGCCTCGCCTTTGTTCCACACGAGGCCGTAACCGTCTGCAAGATGTTCGGAGTAACGCATGGAGATCATGGCATCATCCACAAGCGTAAACCATACCTTTCCATCAAAAATGAAGCAGGTCCGTAAAACCATCAGCCCATACAGCAAGGCAAAACATCCTACCAGGATAGCAACAGGCTTATGTTTTCCGGCGGTCATATCACCGCAAGTCTACTACGGCTGCAGGTACTATACCAGCTGATATTTTGTTTTACTTACCCGTTACGGCTATCAATGGTGCGCTGTTTTTTTAACCTGTCCGTTCCAACGGAAAGAAAATAAGTAAATTAGAATTTAGGCGGAGAGAAATTTTCCTTACGTGGCGGGAAGCGGGTTACTTAATGAGCGCTACGATCTGGTACACACCCAGGCCAAAGAAAAGGACCCCGATCACCATATTGATCCATACTTTAATGGCGTGGATCTTTTTGGCGATGAAAAGACTGAGCACGCCGTACATCATCAGGCAGGCAAAAGTTCCCATCGTGGTACCTATCGTAAAGACCAGGATATAACTGTTCTTAGATACGTCAAGCCATCCTTTGTTCTGGAAGAATACCGACTGGATCACCCAGAACGGGATAGCCACCGGGTTGAGCGCGCTTACGATCAGTCCTTTCCCGAAGCTGCTGATGGTACGTTTCGGTTTGGTCTCTGCAGAGCTGCCTTTCCTTTTCAGCTCTTTAAAGCCGTTGTAAAAGTTGATGGCCGCCATAATGAGGAAAACCGGGATCACGAAGATTTCTATCCCGAGCTTCAGGCCGGGCGACGAATTGATGAGCTCAGCGAACTTGATGCCGGTAAATGCCTGCACGCCTTCCACCAGAACGGCTGCGAGCGAGAGATACATGGCAGAGCGGAGGCCTTTGTAGATGGTGGTCTGAAGCACATTAAGACTGATCATTCCCGGCGGGAGAGAGAAAACAAAACTGACCCAGAAGCCAAGAATAAAATGATCAATAATAATGTTACCGGTCATACGGCAAATTTACGGTATGCTTTTATCTTTTTCCACCGTTCGCGGGTTTCCCGTGTGGTCATATAAGGAACGCCCCGCTTATGGTTTGCTTTTGCTATAGTATAAATAACTTTCCAAAGACGGAAAAAATCTCCCCAGGCTTTGAAGATGGAGTAATCCGGATCGTAGATATGAGCCGGATCCGCACCTACTCCGTTCACCTCTAATATACGTATGTTTTTACCTTGCTTCAGATCTTCTACGTTCGATGTGCGGAGATCGTACCGGCAATAGTACACATCCGGCATCCCGCGGGTGATCTCGTCGCATACCCGGATCATCCGTTCGTCTGCCAGGTGGTTGCCGTTCAGGAATTTGGTGCCCTGCGCATGGTTCCCTATGGCTTCCAACTCCAGCAATTCCCCTTCGGGTAAAATTTCATCGAGCCTCGCGCCGAACCTTTTCCGGAATTTCTCCCATTGCAGGATCGCGCGCGGGCTCCGGCCGATAAGCTCCCGCAGGGTGGACTTTCCATCGCCCTTCACGGTGAGGAATTCTTTGATAACAACGGAAGCGATGTGTCCCGATTCCTCATGCGGAAAACGGTAATACAGGATTCCCATCTCCAGCGGAAGATCCACATACTCCTGGATAATGTAATCGACCTTGTTTACGTCGATGTACCGCTGCATAGCTGCATCATCGGCGATCTTGGCCACGAGGAAGCCTCTCTCCCCTACGTCCGGCTTGGCGATAACGGGATAGACGATATTATTTGCAGCAAGCAGGGTGCATATTTCGGGTAGCGCAGTGCCAGGCCTGATCAGGAAGGACTTGGGCCTGTATTCTTCCGGTATCATGCGGATAAGGGGATACTTTGCTTCGCCCAGCATGCCGCCGGTCTCGATGGACGGATTAGCCGCGCTGAAGAACCAGAGCGACCGGGCCTTCAGTGCAAGCCATGCATAGTAAAAGATCACGGGGGCATACACAACTTCCATCGGCCAATACTCCCAGCTGCGAAGCCGTATGAAAAAAGGCTTATTCTTCCAGCCTTTGAATGGTGATGCTTTAGCCAACGGATGATACCTTTTTAATCGATTCTTTTCCTGTCAGCAGATCGTGATAGATCATTTCCACCGCGTTACTCCCATAGGTTACGGAGGTTATGCTTACGGTCTTTACTATTTCCAGGTCGAGCAAAAATCCATCCGGGTTATTCACTCCATGAAAATGCATAATATCTTTTGCCTCGCGGGGCTTATCTGTACGGTACCAGTTCAGGAACTTTTCCTGCTTTGCATCGGCCACCTCTTTCGGATACAGCGTTGCAGACGACCAGATATGCGGATCTTCCATAGAAAGTTCGCGGAAGTGGCGGTCCGTTCCATCCCAGCGCAGCTCATACAGCCGGTCTTCTACCATTACCATTGTGAACGGCTCGATATTTTCGAGGTCTACATTACGGGCAAAGTCTGTGGCGGAGGGAAAGCTGAAGTAATCCAGCAGGATCAGCCCCCGGCTTTTGCGGTAAGGCGGCTCATGCCTGTGCTTTATAAATGCGCCGTTCAGCAGGCAAACGGTCCGGTCGTGCCGGCTTACGGCGATCCATGTTCCGCCGGCTTTTGCGTCGCGCGGAAAAACGATGGAATGCTGTTCGTTGATGTATACCTCGTTTCCAGGCTCTTCGGTTATGCGCAGAGGATTCTCGTCGCGGTTGGATGTAAGTATATAGGAACCCGGCCCGGTAGGCACAAAGGTTACTGTGCACATACTCCCTGCTTGAATTTTACGGTAGAAGGGGCGATACCGAAATTGGTGTCCAGTTCGATATGCGGCGCTACCACAAGCACACCCACTTTAATAAGCGCCATGTGGTGAATGGCATGTTCCAGGTTATACGCTATTTCGCGCTTCAGATTGGATTTAACGCTGTCCATTTCGCTGGAATGGCAGTCGTATGCAACTTCCAGCAGCATTTCCTGCTCCATGTTCATTTTCGGAATATCACCGAGAATGCCTTTTACAGCCAGCAACGCCATTTCAGGATCTTCCTGTATCATACGGTCGCGTTCTCTTTTATCGTAGTTGATCACACCGGTATGATTATACCGTTGTATGCATTGATAGAATTCGATAATATGACGCGTATGCTCGCCTAACGTGGATCCGTTAAATAATTCTACCGGCTTCTTGAATTCTTCCGGTGTTACCTGTTCCAGAAAACGGTTCAGGCTAGCAAGAGTATTTTCTGTTGCTGTTATAATGTCCATACATTCTGCTTAAGGGTACCTGCGAAAAAAAAAATTCCCCTGGATTTAAAATTCCGAGGGCGAAGGTAAGTAAATTTTATCATTAATCAAACGCAGCAACGGCAGGCCCAACTGACTTAAAATCTGTTATTTATTGTTTTATTTTGCGTATAAACAGGTTCTGGCTTACCTGGTCGGAAACCATCAGTTCTTCCCCGTTGATCTCTACTACCAGGCTATGATCATAGTCATATCTTTTTTTCACGGTCACTTTTGTGCCGAGGATAAGCTTAACTCCTTCCAGATATTGCAGAAAATCAGTGGAATGCTCCTTCACGCCTACAATTATTCCCGTCTCGTCCACGCCAAGATCGCTCAGCGTTTCATCCTTATGATGATCCATATTTCCCTCGCTGTCCGGGATGGGATCGCCATGAGGATCGAACTTCGGATGGCCCAGGTAACCGTCCAGGCGGTCTATAAGCTTGTCGGAATGAATATGCTCCAGTTGCTCTGCTATCTCGTGGATCTCGTCCCACTTAAAGCTGAGCTTATCTACAAGGAATACTTCCCACAGCCGGTGCTTACGGACCACTCCTGCGGCAAGCGCTCTTCCTTTGCGGGTGAGCGTTACCCCCTGGTATTTTTCGTAGTGTATGAGCTTCTTCTTGGATAGTTTCTTTAACATATCCGTTACCGACGAAGCTTTGGTGTTGAGCTCATCGGCAATGGCGTTGGTAGATACCGCCCGGCTGTTCTTTCCCGAAATATTGAAAATCGCCTTCAGGTAATTTTCTTCCGCACTGGTTGCCATTTTATACTTCAGTTATACAAGACAAAATACCGGGCATGCACATAAGCGATCTGCGGGAAACCCGCCGGTGCAACACTGGTATAAATAATTTTAAATGATCGGTTAAATGTACTACTTTTCTTTCATTTGCGTCTGAAAACGTTCAACTTTGGAAAAATTCCCGCATGATGAAAATCGGAATTGTATTATATCCTACGTTCGGCGGAAGCGGAGTGGTAGCAACGGAACTGGGGCTGGCGCTCGCCAAAAAAGGACATAAGGTCCATTTCATTTCATATAACCAGCCGGTGAGGATGGACAGCTTTATGGAAAACGTCTTTTACCATGAAGTGAACATCCCGTCTTATCCGCTTTTCGATTTTAATCCGTACGAGGTTGCGCTTACGAGCAAGCTCGTGAATGTAACGCTTCATGAAAAGCTCGATGTGCTTCATGTGCACTACGCTATTCCGCATGCCTCGGCTGCTTACCTGGCCAAGCAGATCCTGAAGTCGCACGGTATCCATATTCCGATCATCTGTACCCTGCACGGTACGGATATAACGCTGGTAGGCCGCGACAGCTCGTATAAGCCGGTGATCACATTCGCTATCAATAATACCGATGCCGTCACAGCTGTTTCGCAAAGCCTGAAGAACGATACGCTGAAACATTTCGATGTGACCAACGAAATTCACGTCATCCACAATTTTATCGATAACTCGGTCTACCGGTTCCAGCCGGATGAATGCCTGAAGAAATATACATCTCCGCATGGCGAAAAAGTGATCATGCACATTTCGAACTTCCGCAAGGTAAAGCGTATACCGGATATCATCCGCGCGTTCGCTATCATCCGTAAAAAAATACCCAGCAAGCTTACCATGTTCGGCGACGGGCCCGAGCGCCAGCCGGCCGAAGATCTCGCAAAGGAGCTTGGCATATCCGAAGATGTGCAGTTCCTTGGAAAGATCAAGACGACCGAGCATGTGCTGCCCTGCGCAGATCTGTTCATGCTGCCCTCGGATGCGGAAAGCTTCGGGCTTTCGGCGCTGGAAGCGCTTGCGTGCGGAGTACCTGTGATCGCAACGAACGCCGGCGGAATGCCGGAAGTGCAGATACAGGGAAGAACAGGATTTCTGAGTGATGTGGGCGATTATGAAGATATGGCTAAAAATGCCATTTACATTCTCGAAGATCCGCAGCGCCATCGCGAATTCAAAGAAAATGCAAAGAAGCAGGCAATGGAATTCGATATCAACCGGATACTTCCGCAATACGAAAACCTTTACCGCGAAATGATGGAGCGCGTAATGCTTGCAGGCAATCTTTTGTGATTCATTCCGTAAGTGCGTCGTTAACAAACCCGGGCGGCCTTACCCTACCCCCCACTTACGGGCATGAAAATCAGCCTGCACCGGGTTTATCTTAATATTCCGAATACAGGCGGAGAGGATGTTTACCAAATCTTAATGATAAGTATCGAGTAATACTTCCTATTTGATGAGAAAAATATGTAAAGAACGAATTTAACCCTAATGATGTATGTCCCCTCCGACCTGTATGTCTAATCTGATTATGTAAAGAACGCTGTGCCGTATGCGGCTGTCTTGATTTTTACGAAATGTATCTATATTTTTTTCCTGAAATCAACGAACAGGCTGAATCATACCTTGTAATTATTGAAGCCCCATTTACACTTATTGAAATGAACAAGAGGGACCTCAAAACGCTTTGGAAAAATGCCTTACATGCATAAGTTAAGAGCTCCGCTATATCTTGTTCCTGTACAACTTTTCGATGTATGTGGTGATCTCCTTTACTTTCCCTTTCGCAATGTTGATGCGGGCTTCATCGATCATTACCACGTACCGGCCATTCGGTGTGAAATTGTATTCTGTCATACAATGGATGTTGACAAGATGTGAACGGTGCACCCTGAAAAAATGATAACGCGTCAGCACCTTCTCAAATTCCATAAGCGTCTTGGAAATGAGAATAGACGAATCATTCCGGAGAATGATCTTCGTATAATTGGCGGAAGCTTCCAGCCGCACGATATCACGGATCCTCAGCAGATGGTACCCAAGCGCCGTGTTCACGATTATCTTTTCCTTCTTTTTCGGGAACATATACATCCGGAGGTTTTTTTCGGTTACATACTCCCGCACCCTGTCTACCGCACTTATCAGTTGCCCGGACGACAAAGGACGCTCTATGCGGGCGATCACTCCCCGCCCTGCAGGCCAGCAGTCACCACTGTCGCCCACGAGCACAATGCAGAATGAAGGATCGGGAAACAGCTCCTGCAGATTAAATGCAGGCGGCCCGCCGGTGGAACAGCTTATAAAAACCACGTGCGGCTGATGTAATTCAATGAGCGATCTGGCTTCTTCTTTCGTGGAAGCTTTCGCTGCGATCACCAGGTCGGAAAAGGTCAGGCTGATCATAGATGCGAGATTTTCCAGGCGCGATGAATCATCACCCACCAGGATAGTAGTAAGATGGAACATTAAAGATGGTTTGGGGTTAGTAAATAGTATCCGCGGAGGTAATGCGGATACGAAAAAAGTCGGAATGATGTTAACGCTTTTTTCCTAATTAACCAAATTGAAAAAAAGAAGATGCGATCACCATCCGCCGGAAGCGCCGCCGCCACCCGACGATCCGCCGCCACCGGAAAAACCGCCTCCGCCGCTCCAGCCGCCTCCACCCCCGCTCCAACCGCCGCCGGTCCAGCCACGGCCACCACTGCCGCCGGATTTCATCCAGCTATTGGTCCTTGCCGTAAAGATGCGTGTGATAATGAACAGGAATATAACTGCAGCAAGAAGCAGAAGTATCCAGATCACAGCAGCAGATGAGATCAGGAATATAAAGAAGAAAAGACCAACCACGACCAGCATCACGTAGCCCCCTGCGCCTTTTGTTTTTGCAGCCAGGAATCCGAATACCGCGAGCACGCCGCCGACAGCGAACAATGAAGCGAAGTTGGTATCATCGTGCGCAACCGGTGTGTATGTACCATGTATCGCGGAAAGAATAGCTTTCACTCCGTTGATCACGCCCTGGTCGAAATCGCCTTTTTTGAATTCCGGCACGATCTCGTTATCGATAATGGATCTGGAAGTAAGATCGGTCAGGTACGGCTCGAGGCCATATCCCACTTCTATCCTTACTTTCCGCTCGGCAATGCTTACCAGCAGCAAGACGCCGTTGTCCTTGTCTGCCTGCCCGATGTGCCAGTCGTTGAAGATCGTGTGCGCGTAATCTTCGATCGCCTCTCCGTTCAGCGTCGGTATGGTGAGCACCACTACCTGGTTGGAGGTGGAATCCTCGTGCTCGTTCAGCAGCTGGCTCAGCATCGATTCTGTGGATTGCGACAGCACCGAAGCTTCGTCAACTACCCATCGCCCTGCGGGACGCGGGCGTTCGGCGCAAAGCGAAATGAATGAACAGGCGAGCAGCAGCGTAAAAAGTCGTTTCATCATTTGTCTGTATTTTGCCGTAAATGATCGGGTAATTCGTTGTGGTCTTCCGGTCCGGCATGGTAGCCGTACTTCAGGAGCAGCTCTTTTGCCAGGCGCACTCCGGTTACGATGGCGTCCTTGTTCTCCTGTTTGCGCAGGTAAGGCCGCATCTTTTCAATGATCGCGGTCCACTCGTCGCGGCTTACCTTTTCGTTGATACCTTTATCGCCGATGATCTCCACCCTGTGCTCGAAAAGGCTTATGAAGATAAGGATACCGGTCCGCTGCCGGGTGCGGAATATCTCGTACTCCAGGAACGTGCGCTCTGCCATGGCATGTACCTGTTGCTGCATATGAGAAGGGGAAGTCATTTGCCGCTGAAGCGCCGGAAAATAATAGGACAGCGCCGCCATGATCAATCCGCCCGTCGCTACGGAAGCCAGATACATGATATGGCTGCGAAGCAGGAATAGCTCGGCCCATCCCATCAGCATGTCCACAATGATCACCAGCAGGCCTGAAAAGAACATTCCTACCGTAATGGCACGCCAGATGGATTCAGGATAATGATGGCTGCGTTCCATGAACACAGGAACGATCTCGCCCGAAATATCTTTTTCCGCCAGCTTTACTTCCTCTTCAATGGCTGTCAGATCTTCGTCCGAAAAGTAATATGCTATACTCATAAGCGCCGTTAATGATCAGTTAAAAATATAAAGTTTCCCCATGAATCAGTGGTGAATTTTAAATTATCAGGTTAAATTTTGTGATGTAGCCGAATATTGTGAAATTGGTGTACAAAATACACTTTCACAAACAGGTGTATCTGCAACTATCTTTAAAAAATGGATCATGGCATCAATTCCTTTTGCTTCTCATCCGCTGTCGCTGGAATGCGTTGTGCTCGCATTTGAGAACGACCGGCTTCATGTGCTTATAAACGACAACGAACATAAAGCGTACAAAGGTAAGCCTGCGCTTCCGTCTGCTTCTGTGCGGGAGAACGATGTGCCCGATAAAAGTGTAAAAAGAACACTTTCGGATTTTCCGGGAGTAAAGATCAACTCAATTGAAAAAGGAGAGTTCTTCGCCGATCCGGATCGTTTCCCGAAAGGGAGGGTTATCAGCCTATCGGTCGTTGCGCTCGCGCATCCGCGTTCGGTCGCTTCGGAACTTCCCCGCACCGCACGCTGGGTGCCAGCGGACAAGCCCGGGCAACTTGCGCTCGACCATAAAGAACTGATAAAAAATGCGATCCTTCGCATCCGCGAAAAAAGTGTATTTCAACCTGTGCTTTTCGATCTGCTTCCCGAAAAATTTACGTTGAGCCAGCTGCAGTCGCTTTACGAAAACATGTATGAGAAAACGCTCGACAAGCGGAACTTCCGGAAGAAGATGCTTGCGCTTAAAGTGCTTGCTCCCTCGCGGGAATACCAAAAGGAAGTAGCCCATAAAGCGGCGCGGTACTATACGGTGGACCGGAAAAAGTTTAATGCCTTCATCGGTAACGGCGGAATATTTATCTTCTAAGTTTTGTTCATGCGATCTTTCATCCTGATCTTCATTTTATCTTTTTCGTTCGCATGCCTGTCCGCGCAAGCGCCCCTACAGCGCGGGCACGCGCACAACGACTACATGAACGACGCTCCGCTTTTCGATGCGCTGGATCATGGCTTCAAAAGCATCGAGATCGACGTATGCCTCGACGGAAATAACCTGAAAGTTGCGCACGGAAAAACTTTCCTCAAGCTGAAACAAACGCTCGAAGAGATGTATCTTGACCCGCTCCGGGAATGGATCCGGCTGAATGGGGGTACTGTTTATAAGAATGATACTTTACCGCTTGTTCTGATGATCGACCTGAAAGGCGACGGAAGAAAATCGTATCCCGTATTGCATTCCATTCTTTCCCGGTACGAAAACATTCTTACCGTTTACGAAGGCACAAAAGTTCGTCGCGGCCCCGTGCGCGTATGTGTTTCGGGAAGCCGGCCGTATGAGCTGATCCTGGCCCAGGAAAAAAGATACGTAACGATAGACGGTCCCATCGACCGCCTCGTGTACAGCAGCATGCTTCCGACAGAGCTCGAACGCGTAAGCGCTCCTTACGGCGATTTTTTCCGTTGGAGAGGATCGGGAAAAATGCCGGAAAAAGAGAAAAAGATGCTAGATGATCTGGTTGAAAACGCGCATCGCTACGGAAGAGAGATCCGCTTTTACGCTGCAGGGAATTCAGGGAAAGTATGGAAGGAATTACTCGATGCAGGAGTAGACTGGATCAATGTGGACAACCTCGGGAAATTCAGAAATTTTTACAGACGGTACAGCCGATCTGGTACAACGGCACCAGATAATCCCTGAGCTGATTTTCCGTGGTGACCTGGTCGAGTTTTACGGGCTCTTCGGTCGTGCATTTATGTTCGGCTACTTTGTCAGAAACGCAGCCGAAGCCGCCGAGCAGCTTCACAAAAACAATGATGTTGATCATGATCACCGCTGTGATGGCGAGATGCAGAAGAAATCGCTGGTAGTTGAACTTAACGGATTGGCTTCTCATTGTCATATATGTTTTTCGGCATGATAAGACGATCGTACAAGCGGACCGCTTTCCACGTACTTTAATCCTTTTGCAAGACCGATCTCGCGGTAGTAGCTGAATTTTTCAGGCGTGATGAACTCCGCCACATCGAGATGCTCTTTGGTGGGCTGGAGATACTGGCCGAGCGTCATGATCTTCACTCCCACCGTTACCAGGTCGTCCATCGTTTCGAGTATCTCGTCTTCCGTTTCACCCAGCCCGAGCATGATGCCCGATTTGGTCGTTACGCCATGATCGCTCAGGCGCTTGAGCAACTCGAGGCTGCGGTCGTATTTCGCCTGGATGCGCACCTGCTTCGTAAGCCGGCGTACGGTCTCCAGGTTGTGCGAAACAATATCAGGCTTTACATCGATGACACGCTGCAGGTTCTCCCATTTTCCCTGGAAATCCGGGATGAGCGTTTCCAGCGTGATGCCAGGGTTCAGCTCTCTCACCTTCATCACCGTCTGTGCCCAGATCTCTGAACCGCCGTCCTTCAGATCGTCGCGGTCCACCGACGTGATCACCGCGTGCTTCAGGCTCATCAGCTTTACCGACTTGGCCACACGCAGCGGCTCAAACGGATCCACGTCCGCAGGCTTACCGGTAGCTACCGCACAGAAGCCGCACGATCTCGTGCACACGTTCCCGAGTATCATGAACGTAGCCGTACCTGCGCCCCAGCATTCGCCCATGTTCGGGCAGTTGCCGCTTTCGCAGATGGTATGAAGCTTATGATCGGAGACAATGTCGCGTACCTTGCGGTATTCTTCGCCGGTCGGTAGCTTTACCCGCAACCAATCCGGTTTTTTCCGGCGTACTATCGGCGAATCTTCAGCAATAGGACTGTATTGGGACATATTATTTTCCTCTCTTGCCGGTGACCGGAATTGGATTTCCGGCAATATTGCAACAAAGATAAAGCATTTTTACGATTACAAAGGTTCGGTTGCTTTTGTTTAGTTTTGAGTTTTTAAACCATAATTATATGAGCACAATGCACGTGGATTACCTGGGCGGGCTTCGAAATGAAGCCAGCCATTATTCCGGAAGCAAACTGATAACGGACGCCCCGGTGGACAATAACGGGAAAGGCGAATCATTCTCTCCTACCGATCTGCTCTGTACGTCGCTCGCCACCTGCATGATCACCATTATGGGGATCCGTGCGCGAAAGCTGAAGGTACCGTTTGAAGGGGTAAAGGCCGGCATAAAAAAATTCATGGGCGAAAATCCACGGCGTGTGATCAAAGTGGAGATCATCCTGGATATGCCGCCATCGCTGGAATCCGCGCCGGAAAGGGAAGAAATAGAGCAGGCGGGATTGCACTGCCCGGTAGCGCTGAGCCTGCACCCGGATCTGGAGCAGGCCATTACCTTCCGGTACAGCCGATAAAATAATGATCCCGGTATATTTACTACACCGGGATCATAATACTGCTGGTACGGCCGGGCCGTAAGCTTAAATATTCTTGGCTTTTTTCACTTCTACTTTGTGACCATATGCAGGACAATCGCCGCCATGCGAACGACAGGAACTCATTAATACACCGCAAAAAGCGACAACGGTCAAATAGATCAGGGCCTTTTTCATAGGTTCAAGTGATTATTAGTTAGTATAATGATATGTGAATTAAATAGTACGCGCTTTGAGACCTTCTGCCAAAGTGCCATAGGCCGGGCAGTTGTCTTTTGTTTTGCAGGAATAGCTCATGGCTCCGCAAAACAGAACAATAGAAAGGTATAAAAGAGCTTTTTTCATGTACGCGTACTTTGTTATAAGTAATACAAAAATAAGGTAAAAAATTGCTTATAAAATTATATTTGATCCTACTTTTAAACAATTCACCGTATTTCTTAACGAATACGTTCATCTTATATTGCCAACATTTTGGAAGAAAGTAAGTTAAAAACCGGGCCAAAGATTCACGAAAGCTGGAAAAATCACCTTGGGGAGGAATTTGAAAAGCCTTACTTCCTGGCCCTGAAGGAGTTCCTTATCCGGGAAAAACAGTCTTACCGGGTATTTCCGCCCGGCAGCCTTATTTTTAATGCTTTTAACTCTACGCCGTTCGATCAGGTAAAGGTCGTACTTATAGGGCAGGACCCATATCATGGTGAAGGTCAGGCGGAAGGACTTTCATTTTCGGTTGCCAAAGGCGTAAAGCCGCCGCCTTCGCTGGTTAACATTTTTAAAGAGATGAAAGAAGATCTTAATCTCGATCCCCCGCGTCACGGCCATCTCGGACAATGGGCTGCACAGGGCGTGCTGCTCCTCAACGCCGTGCTTACCGTACGCGCTTCATCCCCTGCATCTCACCGCAACAAAGGCTGGGAAACATTTACCGATAAAGCGATCTCCGTACTTTCGGAAAAACGCGGGCACCTCGTTTTTTTCCTTTGGGGAAAGTATGCCCAGGATAAGGAAGTGCTGATCGACCGCGAAAAACATCTTGTGCTGAAAGCTGCGCATCCGTCGCCATACTCGGCCGCTGCAGGCTTTTTTGGCTGCCGTCATTTTTCGAAGGCCAACGCTTTTTTCCAGCAGCATGGCATCCCGCCTGTCGACTGGAAGCTGACCTGATGGAAATGCTTTCTGTATCTTTGCGCAAGAACCTTTTTCATTGATCCGCCGGGGAATATATACGCTGCTGGGAATTCTGCTTTGCTTTGCCGGCTACGGCCAGGGCGCGTATTTCCTGGAGATCGTGCCAACCGATACCGCAGCACAGAAGGTCCGGCTGCCTGCCTACGAAAAAAAATACTCCATGCCGGAGCAACGGACAAAAGCAGTACAGGATTATCTTTTCGATCTGTATGACGAAGGGTTTCTTGCCGCCACCATCGACAGCAGCGGGGGAGATTCCGTTTTTACAAAAATATACCTGACGCGCGGTCCGCGGTATAAATGGGCCAGCATCCGGCCGGGAAATGTGCAGGAGAACTTCCTCGCGCGCTCGGGATACCGCGAAAAATTGTACTTCGAAGAACCGATACGTTTCAACCGCGTTCGCGCGATGCAAAAAAAAATACTGGAACAGTACGAGAACAACGGTTATCCGTTCGCGGTGATCCGGCTGGACAGCATTCAGATCAGGGGGGACCGCATCCATGCCGCGCTCGATGCACAGCCCGGTCCTTCTGTGCTGATCGACAGCATTACGGTAGAAGGAAAAGGAAGAATTGCGCCGGCATATCTCTACAGTTATCTGGGGTTGAAACCCGGAAAGCCGTACAACGAATCAGCCGTGCTGAAAATAGAATCGCGGCTGAAAGGGCTGCCTTTTGTTGCGCCGTCCAAAAAACCTGTGGTGGAATTTTCCGGGAATAAAGCGAAGATCAGGTTGTTCCTCGACAAGCGGAATGCCAGCCAGTTTTACGGCATCGTAGGCATCGTGCCGCAAAGCGATCTCAACGGCGGCTTCCTCATTACGGGCGATGTAAAGCTGCGGCTGCACAACCTGCTGCGGAGAGGCGAGCTGCTCGATCTGCAATGGCAGCGGCTGCAGACGGCTACGCAAAGCCTCAAGGTGCAGGCCGCTTATCCATTCCTGCTGAACACTCCCATCGGGCTGGACGGAAAATTCGATTTCTTCCGCGTGGACAGCGCATTCTTTACCATCAACATCAATGCCTCCGTATTGTACCTGATGCAGGGCATGGACAACGTCCGCATCTTTTACAATTACCAGACATCACGGAAGGTGCTGCCTGAAGACGGACAATCCACCTTATCAGGAATTGCGAATACGGACATTCATTATTACGGGCTGGGATTTCAGCGCGAGCGCCTGGATTACCGGCTGAATCCCCGCAAGGGTTACGTCATTCAGATGCAGGCTGCCATCGGTACGAAAAAGATCTTTCCAACCCCGCAGGACACTATAAACCCGGTGGACACACTTTCGCTCAATACTGTTCAGGGAAACATGACGGGATCGGTGGAAGGATACATCCCCGTTTGGAAGCGCTTTACCATAAAGCTTGGCGCTAGAGCCGGATGGCAGATCAATCCGTATCTGTTCAGGAACGAGCTTTTCCGAATCGGCGGATTGCGCACGCTCCGCGGCTTCGACGAAGAAAGCATTTATAGCTCGATGTACGCGTTCGGTACATTCGAGTTCCGCTTCCTGATCGATGAAGGATCATACGTGAGCTTGTTTTCGGACGCGGGCTATTATGAGCGAAGCATCCGGAACGAATACTATTCGTCGTACGTGATAGGATTCGGCGCAGGTATCACCTTCGCCACGAAAGTAGGATTGTTCACGCTCAACTACGCGCTCGGAACACAGAAGGAAAGTCCTGTCGATTTCCGGCGCTCGAAGATCCATTTCGGATACATCAATTACTTCTGATCTACAGGTTGATCTTACGGAAACGCGTAAATGTGACGGTGAGAAAAATTGCTCCGTAAACTGCAGGTTTTACGAAAGCAAAAACAGGTCTGTGCAGAGGAATGTCCATCAGAAAAAGCGTTTGGTTAAGCTGCGGATCGTGCACAAGCCCGTTTATCGCATTCAGCGGCATCCAGCCTCTGAGCTCTGTGATCTGCGACACAAGCACCGGCTCTACGATGACAGAATACACCGCCAGCACAAAAACAGTGATGAGCGACCGCCTGAGAAGGAATGCCAGCATCTGCACGAACAGCAGGTAACACATCAGCTCGTAAAAATACAGCAGCGGAAACTGAAGATAGATCCCGCCTTCCAGCGCATCGCCCGAAGAAATTCCACCTGCGAGGCACAGCAGAAAAATGAAAACGGTGAACACCAGCGATACGAGAATGACCATCGCCGTTTTAGCGGAAACAAACTCGTCGCGCGACATTCCGTCTATGATATGCTGCCGCGCAGTGCGATTGCTGAATTCATTGCATACCATGTAAATGATCAGCAAAGCAGGAAAGACCTTGAAGTACGAAAGCACGTAGGGCAGATAATACCACACGTAGGGAAACTCGTACAGAAAAGACGAGCCCGTGTTCGCCAGGAAAGGTCCCATGAAGGTCGTAAATATTTTCCCCAGCGAAAGAGCAATGAGCGCGTATATCACGAGCGTAACGGCCGCCACCACCATGATGTAGGCGCTTTTGCTATGTTTGAGCATTTCTATCCGCAACAGGCGCATCATAGTTATTCCTTTATAATTTCAAGATACTTGTTTTCGAGGTCGATGCTGTACGATGCGAGAGACGTCAGCACTATTCCTTTTTCGATGAGGAACCTGTGGATGTCCTCCACGGTATAGCTGCGCTCTACGTCCATCACCAGCTTTTTTTCTTCCCGCTCAACTTTAGAGATGCCGGGATGAGTGCTGCAGAGGGAAGCCAGTTCATCCATGTGCTCGCCCGATATTTCCATGTAATAATGATCGCTGCCGGAGGTGAGAAGATTGCCGTTGTACAGCAGGTGGCCCTTACGCAGGATGCACACATCGGTGCAGACCTTCTGCACTTCGTCCAGCAGATGACTTGCCAGGATGATGGTGATCCCCTGTTCGGAGAGAGAGCGGACGAGCAGCCGGATCTCGGCAATGCCCTGCGGATCGAGACCGTTGGTAGGTTCGTCCAGCACAAGCACTTCAGGGCTTCCCAGCAATGCCGCACCGATCGCGAGGCGCTGCTTCATGCCCAGCGAAAAGCTTTTGAACGGGCTTTCGGCGCGCTGCAGCAGTCCTACTTTTTCGAGCGCTTCATCTATACGGGGATCTTCGATCCGCTTTATTTCCGCTACTATCCGCAGGTTCCGGCGGGCGGAAAGACCGGGATAAAAATTCGGTGTTTCGAGAAGCGAGCCTACTCTCAGCCGGGCCTGGTGCCCTGTGCCGGAGCCGAACCACGAAAAGCTGCCTGAAGTAGGATGAATAACGCCGAGCACCATTCCCAATGTGGTCGTCTTACCGCTCCCGTTCGGTCCCAGGATGCCGAATACCTGGCCCTTTTCCACGCGGAGGTTGAGCCGGTTCACGGCTGTTACGCTCTTGTACTGCTTGGTCAGCGCGCTGATCTCCAATATCGGATCACTCATAAGTAAACGGTTGATATGCTTCTAAGATAGGAATATTATGGAAACGGCGCCCTTCCGGAGATCATTCGCCGGGCTTGTCCGTATCCTTCTTTACCTGCTCGTTTATTTCGTCGAAATGCTGGTCGAGCGGGCCGCGGATCTGGTGCTGTATATCGTCCGTACCTTTGGATATCTCATCCTTGAGGCTGTTGGCAGCGCTTTTGAACTCCCTGTAGCCGCGACCGAGCCCGCGCATTACATCTGGAATGTTCTTAGAGCCGAAAAAGATCAGGGCGAACAGGATGATCACCATGAACTCGCCGCCGGAGATATCAAGAAAAAGAAAAATGTGTGTGAGAAGAAAATCCATTTCTGTTGAACAAGTACCGTACGGAGCTTCCGTACCGTAAAACCGGTCTAAAATTAGGCATTTTACGCGGCAATCCGCAGTTTATCCCCAACTTTAAAATCTTTTAAGCCCGCGAACCTGCTATCCGGCATCAGGCCAGCATCATCACAGGATTCTCCACCATGGCTTTCAGCGTCCGCAGGAAATCGGCTCCCGTAGCTCCGTCCACCGCGCGATGATCGCACGATAACGTTACTTTCATCACGTTGCCGGGAACGATCTGCCCGTTCTTTACAACCGGGGTCTGCCTGATGCCGCCTACAGCCAGGATGCACGCATCCGGAGGATTGATGATCGCGGTGAACTCCTCAATTCCGAACATACCGAGGTTCGAAATGGAGAAAGTATTTCCCTGCATTTCATCCGGCTGCAGCTTTTTATCTTTCGCGCGTTGCGCAAAATCTTTTACTTCGGCGGATATCTGTGTAAGCGTTTTAGTGTCGGCAAAGCGCACTACCGGCACCACCAGCCCGTCGGGAATGGCCACCGCTACACCCACATTCACATGGTTATTGTAACGGATCTTATCGCCCAGCCAGGAAGAATTGACGGCAGGATGCTTACGCAGCGCCATCGCAGCCGCCTTGATCACGATATCGTTGAAAGAGATCTTAGTATCGAGCGCTTCGTTCATCGCCTTGCGGGCCGCCATCGCCTGGTCCATATCGATCTCCATGGTGAGATAGAAATGAGGCGCGGAGAATTTGCTTTCGGCCAACCGGCGCGCAATGGTCTTCCGCATCTGCGAAACACTCACTTCGGTGTAGGATTCTTCACCTGCTGCAGATGAACTTCCACCGGCCCCGGGCTTGTATGCTTCAATATCTTTCCTGATGATCCTTCCGCCGTCGCCGGTTCCCTTTATTTTCGAAAGGTCCACTCCTTTTTCCTTCGCCATGGAGCGTGCCAGCGGCGAAGCTTTCACTCGCGAATCGGAATCGGCTGCGCTTTTTTCACCGGCTGTTTCCTTTTTATTTTCCGTATCGGCCTTACCGGAGTCTTTTTCAGAAGATTTTTCCTTTCCCGGTTCCGGCTCCTTGCCGGTATCTTCTTTTTTCTCTGCCGGAGCTTCGGTCTTTGCTCCGGATGAGCCGCCTTTCAGCAGTTCCGAAATATCTTCACCTTCTTTGCCAAGTATCGCAAGGATGGAATCTACCGGGGCGCTCTTTCCTTTTTCCACCCCGATATGAAGCAGCACGCCTTCCTGGAAGCTTTCAAACTCCATTGTGGCCTTATCTGTTTCGATCTCTGCCAGTAGATCGCCGGTCTTTACCTTATCGCCCACTTTCTTATGCCATTCTGCTACAACTCCTTCGGTCATGGTATCGCTCAGCTTCGGCATCCGTACTATTTCAGCCATAATTTTAAATGTAAGAATTAAAAATCAAGGATAGAACCGGAGTTCTTCTTATGTTTTCCGTTGTCTTAATGATCTTTTATTATCAGTCCTCTACGATGTAAGGATAATCTTCCTGCACGTAAACGTCTTTGTAAAGTTCCGAAGCCTCGGGGAACGGCGACTCTTCGGCAAACTGCACGCTTTCTTCCACGAGCGCATTCACTCGCTGCCCGATGGCTTCCAGCTCTGCTTCGGTCGCATATTTTTTCTCCTGTATGGTCTTGAGCACCAACTGGATCGGATCTACGGTCTTGTACTCTTCCACTTCGTCTTTCGAACGGTACTTCTGCGGATCGGACATCGAGTGCCCCTTGTAGCGGTACGTGCGGATCTCGAGCAGCGTTGGTCCGTCGCCTTTTCTGGCGCGCTCCGCCGCATCGGCCACAGCATTATGTACATCTTCGCAGCGCATTCCGTCCACCTGGAATGAAGGCATATCGTATGCCAGCCCCAGCTTGTGGAGGTCGGTAACGTTGCTCGTACGCTCCACGGAAGTTCCCATGGCGTACATGTTGTTCTCTATCACAAAAATTACCGGCAGCTTCCAGAGCATGGCCAGGTTGAACGTTTCGTGGAAAGCTCCCTGGCGTACCGCGCCGTCGCCCATATAACAAAGAGTGACGCGGTCGTTGCCGGCATATTTATCGGCAAATGCAAGGCCGGCGCCCAGGGGAATCTGCCCCCCTACGATACCGTGGCCTCCGAAGAAGCGGAACTCCTTGGAGAACATGTGCATGGAGCCGCCTTTTCCTTTCGAGCAGCCCGTGACCTTTCCGAAAAGCTCGGCCATCATGTATTTCGGATGCATTCCTTTGCCCAGCGGATGCACATGGTTACGGTAACCCGTGATCATATTATCGTCAGGGCGCGTAGCGCTGCAGGAACCTGCAACGATAGCTTCCTGGCCGATATACAAGTGACAGAACCCGCGGATCTTCTGCTGGATATATAAGTGACCTGCTTTCTCCTCGATCTTGCGGTACATCAGCATTTCTTCGTACCACTTCAGGTAGGTCTCTTTTGTAAATTTGGTTTTCGCCATGACGGATCAATTAAAATCGAAGCAAAATTATAATATTCTGCCAATCCCGGTGAATAATCTGCCGGTTAGTTTCAGGGCTTCAGTTCAAAGGTGAACGGAAGCAGATCGGAAATACTTTTGGCTATGGTAATGTATCCTTCGGGCCCTTCGAAAAATATCTCGATCGGTTCCTGCTGGCGTATTTCGTATTCGGAGATCACCTGGCGGCATGCACCGCAGGGAGCATATACCCGTTCCGCGTCCTTTCTGCCCGAGCGGACAGCCACCATCAGCTTGCGGACCTTACGGCCGGGATAGTTGGAACCGCAAAGGAACAGCACCACGCGCTCGGCGCAAAGCCCGGAAGGATAAGCGGCATTTTCCTGGTTATTTCCCGTAAGTATCGTTCCGTCGTCGAGCAGCAGGGTCGCGCCCACACCGAAATTCGAATAAGGAGCGTAGGCGTGCGAAGCCATTTCCCTCGCCCGTATAAGCAGTTCCTGCTCCAGGCTTTCCAGTTCCGTTTCCGCTGTACGATAGAGATTCAGTTTGTATTCCAGCCGCTCCATTTCAGTCATTTGTCTCGAAGATACAAAGTTTTTTTACCTTAGCTCCCTTGGATTTTTTGAACTTAGCGTTTATGTCCCCAACCATACAAGCAAACCAAACCCTGAATGATCAGCTGGATACAGTGATCGTGCCCGATAAAAAACTGGAAAACCTGAAACGGTCGGGTCTTGATAAAGCCGCTGTCGCCTATGTTACCAAAAAGTTAAGCGACAAGAACGAGCGCGACCTGGTAGTGATCAATACATACGAGCGGTTCTTTTTCATTACGCGGCCTGTAAAAGACGATTCTCCTGCCGAAAAGGAAAAATTCAGGATCATCGGCAGCAAGATACAGACACAGCTCAAGGCAAACGGCGCAAAAAAGGTACAGATAGACGGACAGGCGAATCCCGCGATGGCATTGGCTGTCGCAGAAGGTATAGCTCTTGCCTCCTACCAGTTCAAAAAATATATCACCGACAAAAAGAAGCTGAACCGGGGCGTGGAAACTATTCTCGTAAAGGGAAAGACCGACGAAAAGGCCATCCAGGTTCTCAACAATACCATCGAAGGCACCTGGATCTCGCGCACGCTTGTAAATGAGCCGGTGTCTTACCTCACCGCTCTGCAGCTGAGCCGCGAGACCGAAAAGCTCGCGCAGGAAGCGGGATTTAAGTTCGATTATTTCACACGCAAAAAGATCGAAAGCCTGAAAATGGGCGGGTTGCTCGGCGTGAACAAAGGCAGCAAAGAGCCGCCTACTTTCAATATCCTCGAATGGAAACCTGCCAAGGCGCAGAACAAACAGCCGCTGATCTTTATTGGCAAAGGCGTGGTATACGATACCGGAGGCACCAGCCTCAAGACCAACGCCGGCATGGAAAAAATGAAAGGCGATATGGCCGGAGCCGCCGCGGTGATCGGCGCTATGTACGCCATTGCCAAATCGAAGCTGCCTTATTATGTGATCGGGCTGATACCGGCTACCGACAACCGGCTCGATAACGAAGCGATCGTGCCCGGAGACGTGCTCACCATGTACAGCGGAAAGACCGTGGAAGTGCTGAACACCGATGCGGAAGGCCGTCTCATCCTGGCCGATGCCCTGCACTACGCATCCAAATATGATCCCGAGCTGGTGATCGACCTGGCAACGCTTACGGGAGCCGCAGTAGTTACAGTCGGTGAGCTGGGCATCGTGGCTATGGAAAAGAACGCGTCTGCAGAGTTTGACGTGCTCGAAGCTGCGGGTAAACAGGTGCACGAGCGCCTTGTAAAACTGCCGCTGTGGGAAGAGTACGATGATTTTCTCAAATCGCACGTTGCCGATATTAAGAACGTGGGCGGACCGTACGCCGGTTCTATCACCGCGGGGAAATTTCTCGAGCATTTCGTAAGCTTTCCCTGGATCCACCTCGATCTGGCCTCTGCGCTGATAGATAAAACAAATCATTACCGCACCGTAGGCGGTTCCGGCGCCGGAACCAGGCTGCTGGTGGAATTCGTGAAAAACCGCTTAGGAATATGAACAAAGCCCTGGCAGAAGATAAGCTGAAAGTTGGTATCTCCATTGGCGATATTAACGGTGTCGGCCCGGAGATCATACTGAAAACATTTTCCGAAAGCCTGCTGCTGGACCTTGTTACACCCGTGATCTACGGCTCGTCCAGGGTGCTTTCATTCTATAAAAAATCCGTGGGGATCGAAGAATTTAATTTCAATTCCGTAAAAAATGCCGACGAAGCAGTCGCCAAAAAAGTGAATGTGGTGAACTGCTGGCAGGACGACGTGAAGGTAGAACCTGGGCTTTCGTCCGAGAACGGTGCAAAATATGCCGTAATAGCGCTGCAAGCCGCTACGGATGACCTCATGGCCGGAAAGATCCATTGCCTGGTGACTGCGCCGATCGACAAAAGCCATCTCGAAACGCAGCAATTCCAGTTCCCGGGCCATACAGAATACCTCGGGCAACGGGCAAACAGCGAGCCGCTCATGATCATGGTGCACGACCACCTCAGGGTAGCTCTTGTTACCGGGCATATTGCGCTGAAAGACATTCCCGCCCAGCTTACCACCCAAAAAATATTCCGGAAGCTGCAGCTCTTTCACCAGAGCCTGGTCACAGACTTCAGCATCCGCAGGCCGCGCATCGCCGTGCTGTCGCTCAATCCGCATGCGGGCGACGGAGGACGCTTCGGCAACGAAGAAGAAACGGTGATCGGTCCGGCCATCCGCCAGGCGTTCCAGAAGAACATGCTGGTGATGGGTCCATACCCTGCCGACGGGTTCTTTGCTTCCGAAAGCTACAGGAACTACGACGGCGTGCTCGCCATGTACCACGACCAGGGCCTGATCGCATTCAAGACCATTTCGGCCATACACGGCGTGAATTTCACTGCCGGGTTGCCGTTCATCCGCACTTCGCCCGATCACGGCTCGGCATTCGATATTGCCGGTAAGAACCTTGCCAATGAGTCCGCCTTTCGCGAAGCAGTGTACATGGCCTGCGATCTTTACATGACCCGGAAAAATAATAAAGAATACGCGAGGAATCCCCTCAGACGTCTCAGCCAGGACCTAGAGCAACGCGAAGACGAGGATATTAAGGCCGACTGACGGGCTTTTCGTATATTTCCTGTATGAACAGGAAAGTTTCGTTTATTCTGCTCCTGCTATTGCAGGTCATCACTATACTGGTACTTCTGCCCGACTATATCCCATCCTGGGAAGAGTCCATTTTCTTCTTCCACATTTTATCGGCTATTGTTGGCGCCGTCTGGCTGGGAGTGCTGGCAGCAGGCATCTTCAACCGCTTCAAGGTAAGTCATGTTCCCGGCCTCGTGCTCACAACGGTGCTTACCGGCCTGGTACTGGTCATTTATACGCTGATGCATGCAGTGGCCTTCTACCGTTTTCATTTTACTCCGCTCACCGACGCCCGGCTTGTGAAGGAAGAAAAAGTGAATGATAATGTCTTTTACATATATGATGACAGCTGGCAGGACCCGGCTACGCGGATAAAGGTGCAGACGGGATGGATGCCTTTTGAAAAGGAAGTGGGCTATATGCAGCAATGCCCCTATTACGATCTGAAAATAAAAAAGGAAGCAGGGAAGGTTACCTTCGCCTGCGGAAAAGAAAGTGTATTTTTTACACTTTGATCTAGCGGCGGGTTATTTCCACCACTTTGGTAGCTTCCATGCCCGCGTTGCGGATATTCACCTGCTCGATCACGGTGTTGGCAAGCTCCATGAAATACGATTGCGCAGGATTGGAATCCTCGAGAGCCGCGGGTACTCCTTTATCGCCCGATTCCCTTACGCTTTGCACCAGCGGAATTTCGCCCAGCAGCGGAAGTTTCAGCTCGGCGGCAAGCTTTCTCACTCCGCCGTTCCCGAAAATATAGTATTTATGTTCCGGTAATTCCTGCGGAGTGAACCAGGCCATATTTTCGATGAGGCCGAGCACCGGCACATTGATGTTCGGAAGGGTGAACATGCTTACTCCCTTGCGTGCGTCGGCAAGAGCCACATCCTGCGGTGTGCTTACGATGATGGCTCCGGTAACCGGCACAGACTGCACCAGCGTCAGATGTATATCTCCCGTTCCGGGCGGAAGATCGATCAGCAGGTAGTCCAGCTCGCCCCAGTCGGCATCGAGGAACATTTGCTGCAGCGCTTTGGAAGCCATAGGCCCGCGCCATACTACTGCCTGGCTTACATCGGCAAAGAATCCGATAGAAAGCATTTTGACCCCGTAATTTTCCACCGGTTCGATCTTGGTGGTACCGTCGCCCATATCTTTTACTTTAGGACGAACGAACTGCGTATCGAACATAATAGGCACAGAAGGTCCGTAGATGTCGGCATCGACGAGCCCCACTTTCGCGCCCAGCTTTGCAAGGCCTACAGCCAGGTTGGCAGCGATCGTGGATTTTCCCACACCACCTTTCCCGGAAGCTATGGCCACAATATTCTTTACTCCCGGTAAAACTTTTTTGCTGTCCTGCCTGTGTGAAGTAACATTTACCACTAGATTCACCTGCACGTCCAGGCCGGGATCCAGGGAAAGCACAGCTTCACGGATAGCCTGCTCAGTCTTCCGCTTGGTGTGCATCGCCGGCGTATTGATCTCCACGTCGAGCATCACTTTGTTGCCTGTGACGTCGCAGCGCAGCACATGATTCAGCGATACGATGTCTTGCTTAAGAGCTGGATCCTGAACCTTTTTCAGGGTTTCTATGATATGTTCTTTTGTAACAGCCATTCTGTGATTTTTTATTTACGGAAGGGGAACTTCATTTTATAAGCGGCTTTCACGTCGCCCTTGCCGATCTTGTCCAGCCGGGGTTTCAGCATTTTTTTCTTCAGCGGCGGAAGGCGATCCACAAATAAAACGCCTTCGATATGATCGTACTCGTGCTGGATGATGCGCGCTGCCATCCCGGAATATGTTTCTTCCTTCAGGTTAAATTCTTCGTCGTAGTATTCGATCGTGATCGTCGGCTTACGGCGTATGTCTTCGCGTATGCCCGGGACGCTGAGGCATCCTTCATTGAAGTCCCACTCCTCTCCTGTTTCCTCCAGGATGACAGGATTGATGAACACTTTCACGAATTCTTCAAGTTCCGGCTCTTCGTCTGCAAAGGAAGACGCGTCCACTATAAAAAGGCGGATCGCCTTCCCTATCTGCGGTGCGGCAAGTCCTACTCCGCTGGCCTTGTACATGGTTTCGAACATATCGTCGATCAGCTGCCCGAGGCCTTCGTAATTCTCGTCAATCTCTTCGGTTTCCTTTCTCAGTACGGGATCTCCGTACGCTACGATCGGGTATATCATCCGTTATCGGTTTAATTGTTCCAGATAAGTTTGTAAAATAATAGTGGCGCTTACCATGTCCACCGTCTTTTTTTCTTTCATCTTCTGCTTTCCGGCTCCCGCCATCTTCATGCTCTGCAGAGCCATCATGGATGTGAAGCGCTCATCCACCCACACCACCGGCTTTTCGGGAAACATCTTTTCTATTTCGCCGGCTATTCTGCGAATGTGCTCCATGGAAGAGCTCTCGGAAAAATCCATCTGCCTTGCTTCGCCGATCACGATCTTTTCCACCTGCTCCTTTTCGAAATAATGCTTCAGGAAAAGAAGCAGCCCGGCGGTATCTTCCGTTGTCAGACCGGTGGCAATGATCTTACCGGGATCGGTTACCGCGATTCCGGTTCTTTTTTCGCCAATGTCCAATGCCAGTATTCTTGCCAAAAGGTCTGATTTTACTGCAAAGGTAGAATTTATTTGGATTCGCGTGGCGGACAGATCCGGGAGCAAACAGGATGTGCATACTAAACAGGCGGCACTACGCGTTTTATAGTAAACCCTTAACCAATGCTCAACCTTGCCATTACCTGCCTGATGCTTCAGCTACAGGCACAAACCACACAGATCACGTTGCAGCAGGCCGTGGAGAACCGGCTTGTTGTCGTTACCGCCGAAGCGAACCCCTCAGGCACGCATTACCAGCAACCGCTCGTGATCCGCATCAAAAACGTCAGCCCCAAACAGCAGATGATCCTTGTCGAGAACGGCCATACGTTCCTGCCTCTTGACACTTCTTACCAGCCGATCATTATTGTTCGCAAAGTAATGGTGACGCTCTCGCCGGGAGAAACAAAGGAAATAAAGCCTGACGCCATGTGCTTTAACAAGAATAAGAGCGGCCCTGCGGAACTGGCGCAGTACCGTACTGCCGGGCCTGTCGGGCCTCTCCTGACAAAGCTGACGGCCTTCCTGGAGGAAAAGAACTGTGAAGCTTACGCGTCTCAACTGGCCATCTGGTCGCTGATGAACGGAGAACCGCTGAGAAGCATTGCCGGATGGAATCCCTACGCGACAAACGACCTCGTGAATTATGTTGCCGAAGTGACCGACAGGGAACCGCCTCCTCCGCCGGACGAAGACGATTACGAAAGAAATCTTCACGCAACGCCGAAATCGACGATCGGTGGAAATTTCGAATTTACGTTGCTTGAAACTACAGAGATCCATATCGCCCTTTTCAACGAGGACAATATTGTGGTGCGCGAGCTGTATTTCAATCCTTCAGAAAAGCCGGGAGCACATGTATTCAGCTATGAATTTGACGCGACGGTTTACACCGACCCGGTGTATTATGTGCGCTACCTGGAAAATAACGTGGTGCTGATGGAGCTGAAAGTTGATTCGTGATTCCTATCTGGCACGGAACAGCCCGAACCGGATGATGGTCCAGAGTATCTTGAACGCGTCCGAATTGCGGAGCTTTTTGCCCTCGCCTTCATTTCGCGGGAAGTAGTGCACGGGGACTTCGGCAATATTGTTCCGCTTTACCCGCAGCGCCTTGATGATAAGCTCGGCTTCAAAACCGAAGCGATTCTCCCTGAGCGATAAATGACTGTAAAGGTTGCGGTGCAGCAGCTTGTAGCCGCAGGCCATATCGGTGATCTTTACGTTGATGAGAATAGCTGTAAGAAACGTAAAGAACTTATTGGCGAGGTAACGCTTATACGACGAAAGCGGCCGGTTCACCCCTTCCATATACCGGGAGCCGTTCACAAACTCTACTTTCAGCTCGTACATGCAATCGATCATGCGGGGAATATCCTGCGGGCGCAGCTCAAGGTCGGCGTCCTGTATCAGGAAAATATCGCCTTTCGCTTCCTGTATCCCGTATCTCACAGCAGCTCCTTTTCCTTTGTTCACATCATGGCGAAGAATGCGCAGACCGGGGTAGGTTGCCTGCATTGCATTCACTACCGGGAATGAATTGTCGGAAGAACAATCGTCCACCACCACCACCTCGAACTCCGTGACCGCGGCAGGGAGCTGCACCGAGTACACTTGCCGGATCACCTCAGCTACGAGGTTTTCTTCATTGTACAGAGGAATGATGATGCTGAGAAAATACATACGGCAAAGTAAATAAAAAAGCCGATACGCGCTTCTGCCGGCACGATAGCTTCCAAAGTCCCCGGCGATTAGTATTTTTGGCCATGCGTAAGTTTTTCCGCGTTGTACAAAGCCAGAGCTCGCTCATCACACTTTGGGCGACCGGCATCGTGCTTTTTATCATATTCCTCAATTTTCACCGGTGGAAAAATCACGACGTCATAGCAATGGATACCGTGCACTATTACGGTTACCTTCCGGCTGCCTTCATTTACCAGGACCTTACGCTGGAATTTACCGACCGGCAACCTGAATTTTTCAGCGACAAGATATGGTACGTGAAAGCGGAGAACGGGAACCGGATGTTCAAAACAGCCATGGGCATGTCCATCTGTTATCTTCCGTTCTTTCTTGCGGCGCACGGCTGGGCGGTCTTAAGCGGCATGCCGGCCGACGGCTTCAGCCTTCCGTACAAGTTCGCGCTGGTATGGAGCAGCCTTTTCTACGGCCTCGCAGGATTGTACTTTTTGCGAAAGCTTCTGCGGGTATGGTTTGCGGATGAGGTCCTTATCAGCATCGTATTGCTTATGACCATCTTCGGCACCAACCTTTTCAATTACGTTACGTACAACAACGCGATGTCGCACAGCTACAGCTTTGCGCTCATTACAGCATTTCTCTGGTACACGGAACAGTGGCACCGCAGGCCGCGCACACGATATTCGGTGATCCTCGGAATACTGGCCGCGTGGATCTTCCTGGTGCGGCCGGTGAACCTGCTGGTGGTATTTGTTTTCGCAGGATGGGGAATGTACAGCGCTATGAGCGTTGCAGACCGTATCCGGCAATTTTTCATCCATTGGAAGCAGATTGCTCTCATCATCATTTCAGGGCTGCTGTTCATCACGCCGCAGCTGCTGTACTGGAAAGCCATGAGCGAACAATGGTTCTTTTACTCGTATACCGGCGAGCGCTTTTATTTTTCGCACCCGCGGATATTTGAAGGCCTGTTCAGCTGGCGCAAAGGCTGGCTGCTGTACACTCCCGTCATGATACTTGCTTTTCTTGCCGTTCCGTTCTTCCGTAAGCAGGTAAGAGAGCTGACGATCGTGTACCCTGTTACGCTCATCATGCTTCTCTACGTTACATTTTCCTGGTGGTGCTGGTGGTATGGCGGCGGGTTCGGTCAGCGCGCGCTCATCGACTGGTATGGATTCCTGGCGCTTCCCATTGCAGCGTTGCTTACCGTGATGCGAAGGAAAAAGATCCTTTGGGCGATCACATGCATATGGCTGGCGCTGATGATAGGCTGGAACCAACTACAGCACGTGCAGTACAGGTACATGACAGTACATTACGATTCCATGACCCGCGAGGCTTACTTTTACAATTTTGCGCGCGTAAAGAAAAGGCCGGGGTTCGACGCCCTGCTGAAAGCTCCCGATTACGAAGCTGCGCGCGAAGGAAAACGCGAGTACTTCTGGGAATGACAATTTATTTTTTAGCGTACTTTTACACGTGGCATCATTTTCCCTGAAATACCTGCGGTCGCATCTTTCCGGTATTACCCTTTCCGGCCTGATCCTGTACATCGTTTTCTTTACGATGAAGATGGAGCGCTGGAATACCAGGATCATCGATTACGATGTGGTGCACTACTACGGCTATCTTCCGGCCACGTTTATCTATCATGATCCGGGGGCACGCTTCACCGATCAGGACCCGAAATATTTCGGCAATAAGATCTGGTACAATACAACGCCCGGAGGCAACCGGGTCTACAAAGTATCGATGGGAATGTCCATCTGCTATCTTCCGTTTTTTCTCGGGGCGCATGCCTTTGCGCTTGTTACAGGCAGTGAATACAGCGGGTTCAGCAAGCCTTACAAGGTAGCGCTTATCATCAGCTGCCTTGTGTTTGTGATCACGGGACTGTATTATCTGCGGAAACTGCTGCGGCTCTGGTTCAGCGAGATCACGGTAAGCCTTGTCCTGATCCTGCTTGTGCTGGCCACCAATCTTTTCAATTACATCACGTACGACAGCCCCATGTCGCATGCGTACAGCTTTTCCATCATCACCTGCTTCCTGTGGCATACGGTGCAGTGGCACCGGCGCCCTGCTGCGTGGCGCGCCTTTGTCATCGGGCTGCTCCTTGGATGGATCTTTCTCATCCGCCCGGTAAATGTGATGGCCGCCGGCATTTTTGCAGGCTGGGGCGTTTACGGCCCGGGTTCCGCAGGAGACAAGGCCAGGCTGCTGCTGAGCCGGTGGAAAGATATCTTACTGCTTGCGACAGGCGCGCTCATCTTCTGTATTCCGCAGCTGATCTATTGGAAGTACTATTCCGGAAGCTGGATGTTCTACTCCTATGTTGGTGAGCACTTTTTCTTTTCGCATCCCAAAATACCGGAAGGACTTTTCAGCTGGCGGAAAGGCTGGCTGCTTTACACGCCGGTGATGATCCTGGCTTTCGCAGGACTCTTCTTCACCAGGAAAGTGGCGGAGGTCCGGCTCGTGTATCCCGTCAGCCTCGCACTGATCCTTTACGTTACCTTTTCGTGGTGGTGCTGGTGGTACGGCGGCGGCATGGGCCAGCGGCCGCTGATCGACTGGTATGGCTGGATGGCGATACCTGTAGCATGCGTTGTGGAAGCTTCACGAAAGCACAGGGCAGCGCTTGGAGCTGTTACTGCGTTCATTATTTTCTGCTGCTGGCTGAACCTCCTGCAGCATGCGCAGTACAGAAACAGCAGCCTTCACAATGACTCAATGACGAGGGAGGCTTATTTTTACCGCTTCGGGAGCGTAAACAAGCATCCGGGAGTCGGCAGGTTTCTACATTCTCCCGACTACGAAAAAGCGCGCGCGGGAGAACGCGAGTACTTCTGGGAATAGATGGCGGGAACTTTTTTATCTTTATCCCGGACGTATGGCAAACTATATTAAATCTCTCATTCGTAAAATAATGTTCCGCGCCGGTATCGATCTGACCAAAAACCAGATCTACGACCGGCAGACGCTGGCCATCATGAAAAAAGTGCTGAGCCCCGGATCCAACTGCATCGATATCGGATGCCATAAGGGAGAAATGATGGACGAGATACTGAAGCTCGCTCCCGATGGACAGCACTTCGGATTCGAACCGATCCCGGTCTTTTACGATTTTCTTGTAAAAAAATACGCAGGCAGAAAGAATGTCCATATCATATCGAAGGCGCTGAGCGCAACTTCCGGAACAGCTGAATTCAACTGGGTGAAGAACGCGCCGGCGTACAGCGGACTGAAAGAGCGGGCGTATGATGTGAAGCAGCCCGAAATAGAAAAGATCCAGGTAGAGCTTGCCACGCTCGATGAAATATCGAAAGACTATCCGACTGTCAGCTTTATCAAGATAGATGTGGAAGGCGCGGAAATGAATGTGCTGAAAGGCGCCCGTGAAATGATCGCAAAGCACCGGCCCGTTATCATCTTCGAATTCGGATTGGGTGCATCAGATTACTACGGCACACAGGCATCGGAAGTAACCGCATTCTTCCGTGAGCTGAACTACGGCATTCATACGCTGAAAGGTTTCCTGCAGGGAACAAAAGAAATGGACGAATCCACTTTCTCCGCTCTGTACGACAGCAACAAGGAATATTATTTTATCGCGGGGCCCCGGTAATTATGAAGAAGCTTCTCATCATCTCCGGACATCTTTCCCTGTTGCTGACGGCTTTCCTGGCGTTGTACTTTTATAAAGAACGTGTGCTGTACGTAGACCCGGGACAGCAGGTGTTCCAGATGATCAACGACGGAGGTTATACGATATACGCGGGACGTTACAGCATGGTCATCAACCAGACCTTCCCGCTCCTGGCCATTAAGATGGGCCTTTCATTAAAAGCCATTGTACTTACCTATTCCATGTCGTTTGTTGTCATTTATTACGCATGTTTTCTCATCTGCGTATATGGCTTCAGAAATATAGCGGCGGGCCTGAGCATTGCGTTTGTCCCCGTTGTGCTCCGTGAAGCCTTCGGGCACAGCATTTCCGAAACATGGCTGGGAATAAGCTACAGCGCAGTATTCTACGCGCTCCTCAATTATTATCATGTGTGGAAGCTGCGGGGCCGGCCTTATATTATCCTGTTCTATTTTCTTTCTGCCGTTCTCATCGCGGTAAATTACTTCATACATCCGATCACGCTGTTCACGCTGGCGTTTGCTGTCGGCTTCACCTGGTTCTTCCGGAAAGAGTTCCGCAGCCCGCACATCTATATCATCAGCGGCCTTATACTCTGCATTTACCTTTACAAATTTGTATTTCCTACGCACGAGCATGACGAAAGCTTTTTTGCAGGCATTAAAAAAGCAGACGTACTTCTGCCCGACTTTGTCCACCTGGAACTGATAACATTTTTCCGCTGGGCTTTCCGGCAGATCTACCTGTTTCCCACGTTGGTGCTGGCCTTTTTCGCGGCTCTATATATCCGCAAACGAAAATGGCTTTCGCTTCTTTTTGTGTGCGCGTTCATTGTTTTTTTTACGATAGTCGCTGCGCTGGCCTTTTATAAGCGCGATGGCCACATGGCGATGGAAAGCCGCCTGATGCCGTTCATCTTCATCACCATGATCCCGTTCATCGAGATCATAAAAGACTGGAAGAAAAATTACATTCTGCCGGGAAGCCTGCTTGCTATATCATTCCTGTGCTACGGCGACCTGGTGCGGATCGTCCGCGATGTACATACGCTCAGGATCAATACTTACACAGAGGCGCTGGAAGACGTGAGTTCATATTCTGAGCGTAAATTTTACACTTTCAGAAAACAGGAAGCTGAAGTTAAGATAAACTCGTGGGGATCGTCGGTAGAAACGTTGCTGCTGAGCTCGCTCAACGGCCCGGGAAACAGCCGTACGATCCATTATTTCTGGGAAGGAGAAGCTGTAATGCCGGAAGTACGGCAACCCGGCTGTACGTTTATCTGGGTGCCCTGGTGGCTGTACTTCGATGAGCAGAAAATAAACAAAAGATATTTCAATCTGGGCTGCGGCGCTTATCGGGAAGTCCAATTTCCCGGCAGCTGATCTACCTGCGTATGAGCTTTCGTACGGCGGAATGTCCTCCTGAATTTACACGCACAAAATAAATGCCTGCGGGAAGCCCCGATAGATCCAGGAAAACATTTTGCTGATCTGCGGACCAGTACTCTTCGCGGCAAACAACACCGGTAATGCTGATGAGCTCCGCCTTAATGCTTTCGCCTGTTCCGGGTGTTGACAGGTGCACCACATCCCCGGCAGGATTGGGATACAGGCTCAGCGGCAGCATGTCTTCCTCCTCTTCCGTTCCTACCAGTGCGGCGGATTGTGAAGCGCCTACGCTGTCTACTTTCATCAGGTAGCAGGAAGTTACATTCGGCCCCGAGCCTACAATTTCACCCACGAGAATGTAGCCAAGATCATGTGTTTTCAGAACGTCGTAATTATACTCGTCCTGGTAAGGAGATCCCGCGCCTTCCACCACGTAACCGAAGTTGGCGGTGTAGTATGTTCTTTCGAACTCGATATCCCAGGTGGGATCGAAGCTGTACCTGAGCTGGAATGCCATGTAGAACCTGCCGGTATTTCCTTCGTTGCGGATCCGGGTATAGTTCCGGTTGATCTCATCGACGCTGCCGCCTTCGCGAAGAAATATCAGGTTTCCTGTATTGCCGATCCTGGCATTATAAAATGTGATAAAGTCAGGATTTTCGTATTCTGTATTACCGCCGCCCATGAAGGAAACATTTCCGAACACATCGAAATACATATCGCAGCTGTAGCCGTACTCATTGCGGGTAGTGCCCACTGTCTGCGTCCAGATGGTGTCGCCCGTTTCGTCGAGATATACCATGTAAAGATCGCTGCCGCCTGCGCCGTAGCTGGTAGTAGAGCCTGTCAGCACAATATTTGAATCAGGGTCTTCCAGTACCCAGCGGGCGTTATCATCAGCTGTACCGCCGATCGTGCGCGTCCATAAAGTATCGCCCATCGCATCGGTCCGCAGCACCCACATGTCCGAGTTACCGGCGCCGTAGCTGTATGTTTCTCCGGAGATCACGTATCCTCCGTCGTAAGTTGTATCGACACAATAGGCCATATCCCAGTCCGCTCCGCCGTATACTTTGGTCCACAACGTATCGCCTGCCAGATCTGTAGCGACCATCAGCAGGTCATACGAGCCATTGCGGTTGGTATAACCCACCAGCAGGTATCCGTTCCCTCCGGGCGAGTAGCACATATGCTTCGCGAAATCGACTCCCGGTCCGCCGATGCTTTTGCGCCATTCCTGCACGCCGAGCGAATCTGTTTTAAAGAGCATCATGTCCAGCCCGTTCGCATCGCCGGCATTGATCCCCCCGCAAACCACGAAACCGCTGTCTGCGTAAGTCTGCAGCACAGCCTGTCCGCTGTTATATATCCCTTCGCCGTAAGTACGGTAAAATTTTGTCTGCTGCGAAAAACCGCTGAGGCCAAACAGGAAAAAGCACAATATGATCGCCGCGTTTCTCATGATCAGAACAGTTTACTGAATTTGAATCCCGCGCTGAGCGCAGTACCGAACGTATTAGGCACAACTCCCTCCAGGTTGCGTGTGCTCAGCTGCATGATGTATCCTTTCCCGAAATCGAACCCAAGGTCGAGGCCGACATTCAGAACGGAAAAACCGCCGTACCCGATCATCGTACCGATCATTATGTGGCGATGAGGATAGAAAATCCCGCGTGCGTAGATCAGCGGCACAAAGCTGTTCATCGAACGGAACTGTACTCCCCCCTGCAGCATCACCCGCTCGCCTTTGAACATGTAAGCGTACGACATGTTCACATTGATGGGCAGCATCATTAGTCCGTAACGCTGCTCGTCTTCGTTCACATACTGGCGAAGGCTGTCGCCGAAACCGGCAAACTCCGATCCATCAGTTTCCAATATATTCCCGATCTCTACCCCGTCAAAATTTATAGTGGAATCGATCCACAGCCTGCCGCCGGGACGATCCCAGTTGATAAATCCGAAATCATTTACGCTCATGCTGAAGACCCCGCTCGTGCCCAGGCGGTACTCGTAAAAAAGATCAAGTGACAAACCCGAACCGTTGTTCGCCATAAAATAGCTGTTGGATGCGGAAGTGCGCTGCACAGCCAGCGACGCGGTAACATCGAGGTATTCCCCGTTCACATCGGTGTATAAAGTACCGGTGGAAATTCCCGCTGTATTGCGCATGTTCCCGTTCAGGAAGGAAACTCCGAACCCGAATGCATGTGCGTGCTTTTCTTCCAGCACCTGTTTTATAAAACCTACCTGGAACTGCTGGTACATGACAAAGTCTCCGTACGAATCGCTGAACCTGGCGGTCTGCCCGGCATAGCTGCTGTTGCCGTAAAATGTAACGTTGAACAGATCGCTGGTGAACCGCGCATCGGCATACGCCCTGTTCTTGATGCCGAGATAATATCCCCAGTTATTTCCGAGCACCGAATCGTTGAGGTTCATGTACGAGATCTCGGTCATCCAGTCCATGCCCATCCGGTTGTATGAGCCGAGCTTATCCCGCACGGGATCTTTGATGCTGTTGTCCAGGTAACTTCCGTTCAGGAAAGAGTACATAAAATCGGACGTGATAGCATTGGAGCCCACCTGCCCAAACGTATTTACGGTAACCGAATGCCGGCGGCCCGCATTATTATGATTGAAAAAATTGAACGTATTGGTATTGGAAAAAATTACCAACAGCGGTATGACATAAGTCAGCTTCTTGAACTCAAACATTCCTATAATTCGATATTGTACCGGATGTCACCGATCAGTTTCACCTTCAGATAATAATCTTCATACATCTGCAGCAGCTGCGCTGCAGGAAGGGTTACAAAAAATGCTTTGATGATGAGCCGGTCAGCTTCTTTCAGGTGAGCCAGCTTTATATCATCTATCGGCAGGTTGACGACGGAAAGCACCGGCGCGGTAACTCTCCCGGAAGAATTTACGGGCGCCGCCGCCACTTCCTGGTCAGCCAATAATGAATCGGTAACAAGCCCTGCGGCGTCGACTGTGTACACCTGCAGGACGGCGTTCAGCGGGAATTTATTCTCAGCGCGGACCCTCACTTCTCCGGAAGCTACCTGGTCCAGCTGCTCTTCATCGAAAAGAAAATTATCGAGCGTATCGACAAACCATATATCGTTTACGGCAAACTTCAGCGGCGCGGTAAGATTCACTTTCACCAGCGAAGGATAATCATAGTAGAAGAAATCATCGTAGCCGGCCATATTTCCGTATGGGTTCAGGAAAAGATCGGAATTCAGGATCAGCTTATTTGGCAAAAGCTCGATCAGTTCTTCGAGATTCGAGTTCATCGAATTGAACTGCATTGTATAAATGCTGGAAGTTACCGGGTTGGAAAATATACCGGTTTCCACGGCGCGGTTGATGTTGACCGAATTGCCCATCGACGGGTGATTCAGCAGAAGAAAAGATCCCGTCCGCTCGTTTATGGCTTTCAGCGAATACGGCTTGAAGCGTATATCGGCGCCCATCCGGTTGATCAGCTGCAGATCGAGCGTTACATCATCGATGTCGACGTATCCGCTCCGGATCCTGTCGAGCACATCCAGCTCAGCTTCGGAGTTTCCCGACTGGAAAGCGTATTGCCCGAGATAACCTTTGCCGTAAAACGGGAGAATGTTCAGGAACTCGTTCCGTATCTCGAACATGAAGGAATTATTGTTGATCAGCAGCGTATCACCCGCAGCGTCGAGCGTAACATCCAGGAAAATATCGAGCCGGTTCACCTGTGTCTGGCTCTGGCCTCTCAGGTCCAGCTGATAACCTGTCGCATCGATCGTCTTTAAAAAATACGATGTGTCCGTTCCCGCGGCCATCACCGAATCGGTGATCTCGAACATGTTACCGTTTCGGGTGGCAAGTGGAATATAATACCGGAATTTCAGCTTGCGCGGCACTTTGGATTTCACCAGCAGGCGGATCTGCCCTGATTTGATGATGCTGTACAGCAGCTGCACGTCCTCCATATCCAGCGAAACAACGAAATTCTGCGTAGGTAGCGAGGTTCCGGGCGGAACAGCTATCGTGGGAAAGTTCCAGTTATAGGTAAAAAGAACATCGGTTAGCGGAAGATGTGAAAAAGTATCGAGATCGAAACTGTAGACCGTGTCTTCGAAATGTAAAGTGAGCGCGCTGTCGGGAGCTACATCCAGATTCTCGGGACCCACCATCTTTGTAAAGTCCAGCGTGGTTTCCATCACCGGACCGGTAACATCGACGTCCCAGTTGGTACCGCCGATATTACACGAAAACAGGAGGGCCAGGAAAAAACCGGTCCACCCGTAAAGAAACCATCGCTTTTGCACGGGAAACACTTTTTCCAAATATAGGCTTTTTTACAGACGGTATTTGTTTTTCCATAGTTGCTTCAGGCGGTTTTTTATCTCCGTTTCCTTGGGATTATTGCCCGGTTCGTAAAAAACCGTGCCCGACGCCTCTTCGGGAAGGTATTCCTGGTCGACGAAATTGCCCGGGTAATCATGCGCGTACAGGTATCCCTGTCCATAGTTAAGATCCTTCATAAGTTTGGTGGGCGCGTTGCGCAACGGTAGCGGAACAGGAAGGTTTCCCGTGCGGCGTACAAAGTCCATCGCGGCGTTGATCGCCATATACGAAGCGTTGCTTTTGGGCGAAGTAGCGAGATAAATAGCGGTCTGGCTCAGAATGATCCGCGCCTCGGGCATCCCGATCACATCGATGGCCTGGAAACAGTTATTGGCCAGCAGCAGCGCGTTGGGATTGGCATTGCCGATATCTTCGGAAGCCAGGATCACCATCCGGCGGGCGACAAATTTCGGGTCTTCCCCGCCCTCCAGCATACGCGCCAGCCAGTACACGGCCGCCTGCGGATCGCTTCCTCTCATCGACTTTATAAAAGCCGAAATGATATCGTAGTGCATCTCGCCGCTCTTGTCGTACAATGGTAAGGCCTGATGCACCGCTGACTGCACATTACTGTTGTTCAGCTCCACCTTTCCGTCCTTTTCATTGGCGCCGACGGCTATTTCAAGAAAATTAAGCAGCTTTCTCGCGTCTCCGCCCGAAAGCATCAGCAATGCTTCGTACTCGGTGATCTTTATGTCTTTACTTTTCAGCCATTCGTCGTTGGCAAGCGCGTGGTCGAGCACTTTCAGCAGATCGTCTTTACCCAGCGATTGCAGCACCAGCACCTGGCAGCGCGAAAGCAAAGCCGATATGACCTCGAACGACGGATTTTCGGTAGTTGCGCCGATGAGGCATATAGTGCCCTTTTCCACGGCGGCCAGCAGTGAATCCTGCTGCGATTTATTGAAACGGTGGATCTCGTCGATAAAAACGATAGGTTTCTTAAAATGTCCCATGAAACCGCTGTTCTCGGCACGCTCGATAAGTTCGCGGACGTCCTTTACTCCCGAGCTTACGGCATTGAGCTTATAGAAATCGCGCTCGAAGGCGTCGGCAAGAATATGAGCCAATGTCGTTTTGCCGACCCCGGGCGGTCCCCAGAAGATCATGGAAGGCAGCACGCCCGACTTGAACAGCCTCGTGAGCGAGCCCTCGGGGCCTACCAGGTGCTCCTGCCCCACAAAGTCTTCCAGCCTGCGGGGCCGCATCCGCTCGGCAAGCGGCGCCTGTTGCATAAAAGAGGACTCCATCGGCGATAAGTGTGCAACAAAGTTAGGATTATGAATGGTATAATTTGTTTTCTTTGTAGTGCCGGAGGGTTAAGATATGTCAATTGTCGTAGAAAAAATAACAAAGCTGTACGGAGAGCAAAAAGCTCTCGATACTGTTTCATTCGAGATCAAAACAGGACAGATCGTAGGTTTTCTCGGTCCGAACGGCGCGGGAAAATCCACTATGATGAAGATCCTTACAGGCTTTATTCCGCAGACATCGGGAGCGGCTAAAGTAAGCGGGTTCGACATTACAACGCAGTCGATGGATGTGCGCAAAAATGTGGGATACCTGCCCGAAAGCAACCCGCTCTACGGCGACCTGTATGTAAAGGAATACCTGCGGTTCATAGCCGGCGTGCAAGGCATTACCCGCGGAGTGGACCAGCTGGTGAACAAAATGATACGGATGACAGGGCTGGAGATCGAACAGAAGAAAAAGATCCGGATGCTTTCCAAAGGATACAAGCAGCGTGTAGGCCTGGCGCAGGCGCTGATACACGATCCGAAAGTGCTTATCCTCGACGAGCCTACCAGCGGCCTCGATCCCAACCAGCTCGTGGAGATCCGCAGCCTCATCAAGGAGATCGGAAGCCAGAAGACCGTAATGCTTTCCACTCACATCATGCAGGAGGTAGAAGCGCTCTGCCAGCGCGTGATCATCATCGACCGCGGAAAGATCGTAGCCGATAACGACGTATCGAGCATTCATTCCGCGGTACAGAAGCAGGCGCGGTATTTCGAAGTGGAGTTCGATAAGGCCGTGCAGGAAAACGAGCTGCTTTCGATACCCGGCATCACCGCCGTAAAAAATACTTCGGGAAATACCTGGACCATCGAAACCAAAGAGGATAAGGATATCCGTTCCGACCTTTTCCGCTGGGCCGTAGACCACCAGCTGACCGTGCTCACCATGAAAAAATCGGAAACATCTCTCGAAGAGGTTTTCCAGCAGGTTACCCGCAAGAAACCCGGAAAATAATATTGCACGGCGCCTGACGACGTATCTCCGGTTTGAAAATCCCGCAGATCTTTTATACCTTAATAGTGTTAACCTAATCGTCTATGGAAACCGGTATGACCATTCTCGTGGTATCTTTTCTGCTTCCGGTCGCCATCGTTATCGGCATCCTGCTCTGGCTGCGCAACAACCAGGCACGCCTGGCAGGGCACGCGGCTGCGGTGCGGATGAGAAAGCAGAATGCCTTCCCGGCCAATGCGAGAATACTGGGCGTAAAGCAGGGCATCACCGCCGGCGACATCAACCGTATCGTTCATCTCAGCCTGGAAGTAATGCCGCTCGGCGAGCCACCTTATAAAGCGCGCGCCACCTGGTTTGTGGATACGCTCCATTTCGACAAGATCCGCGAAGAGAACATCATACCGGTAAAGATCGATACCAAAGACCCCGAGATCATCTTTCCCGATATTCCCTGGGCAGTATACACCGAAGGCTACGAAGCTCTGTAGCAACAGTCTCGTACTGCCGTTGCCAAGCCAATTCCCGTTTCAGTTTTTCTTTTATATTTGCTCACCATTTTTTAACCAAAGAGAGTATGCCGTATTTATTCACTTCCGAATCCGTATCCGAAGGACATCCCGACAAAGTAGCCGACCAGATATCCGATGCATTGATCGATAATTTTCTTGCCTACGACCCTGCGTCCAAAGTAGCCTGCGAAACGCTGGTAACTACCGGCCAGGTGGTGCTTGCAGGAGAAGTTAAATCCCAGGCGTACCTGGATGTGCAGGATATTGCGCGCGACGTGATCCGGAAGATCGGTTATACACGCAGCGAGTATATGTTCGAGGCAAATTCATGCGGAATACTTTCTGCCATTCACGAACAGTCGCCCGACATCAACCAGGGCGTGGAACGTAAGAAGCCCGAAGAGCAGGGCGCCGGCGACCAGGGAATGATGTTCGGATACGCCTGCCGCGAAACGGACAACTACATGCCGCTGCCGCTGGAACTTGCACATCTTCTGCTCCGCGAACTGTCAGCCATCCGCCGCGAAGGCAGGCAGATGAAATATCTTCGCCCGGACGCAAAATCGCAGGTTACCATCGAGTACTCCGACGACAATCGTCCCGTACGCATTGATACGATAGTGATCTCCACGCAGCACGACGACTTTGCCAAAGACAACGCCATGCTGAAGCAGATCCGTGAGGATGTGATCAATATCCTTATTCCGCGGGTGATGAAAAAGCTTCCGAAGCGCGTACAGGCTCTCTTCAATAATAAGATCAACTACCACGTGAACCCAACCGGCAAATTCGTGATCGGCGGGCCACACGGCGATACCGGTCTTACCGGCCGCAAGATCATCGTAGATACCTACGGAGGAAAAGGCGCACACGGAGGCGGCGCTTTCTCCGGAAAAGATCCTTCCAAAGTAGACCGTTCCGCTGCATACGCAACACGCCATATCGCGAAGAACATGGTAGCCGCCGGGCTCTGCGACGAAGTGCTGGTGCAGGTGGCATACGCTATCGGCGTAGCTAAGCCGGTAGGACTGTACATCAATACCTACGGTACTTCCAAAGTACAGGTCAATGATGGCGAAATAGCACGCAAGATCGAAAAGCTGTTCGACATGCGGCCTTACGCCATCGAGCAGCGCTTCAGGCTGCGCACCCCCATTTATTCCGAAACGGCAGCTTATGGCCATATGGGACGTGAAGCGCAGGTAGTGGAAAAGATCTTCAACAAGGGAAAACAGAACGAGAAAAAAGTGAAAGTAAAACTGTTCCCATGGGAAGAAATGGACTATGTACAAAAAATAAAGAAAGAGTTCAAGCTGAAATAAAGGAAAGCCTCACCATCCCGGTGGGGCTTTTTTTATCTCATCCCGTGAACAGAATATTCTCCGCAAGAAATAGAAGCCTGATCTACTTTTTCCTTTTCCGCCCGAAAGCGTACCGCACCTGCGCGCTGATCTCCGTTCGCGTATTTCCCTGTATCTCATCCAGACCTGAACCAAGCGTCACTGCATTGGCATAATACGTCTGCGCGATCCGGAACCACACGCTGAGCCCGCGCAGGACATCGTAATTCAGGTTGAAATAAAAACGCATTCCGGTATCGTAATAAGCGGGCACCGAAAAGCTGTAGAGCACATCGCTCTCGTAAGCGTAGATCCGCGTATCGAAATCGTCTGTGCGGAAAAAAGCAATGCGGGCCGCAACATTCAGCGGGATCCACGGCAGCTGCCACATCACATCCTGGTACGCTACGCACCCCCATCGTACCGTCCGTCCGGGATGATCGTCTCTTGATATGATCACGCCCTCCACGCGGCTCCGCAACCTGAATCCCGGCCGCACCTCGTGAGTGATCCCCATGCGGAATGCCAGGCGATGAACATCTGCCAGCGGCGAAGTATAGATATTTTCCTGCAGCGAATTTTCCTGCCGGAGACCGTACCCTGCACGGAACAGCAGCTCCGTCCGGCCCGAAGGCAGAAAAGCCAGCTGGGCGGTCGTTTCGGTTCCCCACGAGGGCGCATCCACATTGAACCGCAACCAGGGAAAACGAAATACATCCAGGTTAAAATTCAGCCTAAGCTTACGCGCGGGAATACAGTCGAAGCTCAGGTACAACCCGCGTTCATTCCGGTTGCTTCCGTTCTCGCCAAACGCCGCTGCGTGCGGATTCTGGTAATTCTTCGCGTACTCGCGGAACAGGAGGCCAACGGAAAGCCGGGGATGGAGAGACGCCTGTAAGCCCTGCAGAAAAGCGTATCCGCCGTTGCCGCTAACCGCCAGCTCACCGAATAAATATACTTTGCCCCAGAGCAGGTTGTAATCCGCGCCAATATTCCAGAGCGACCGGCCCGAAAAATCATAGAGCTCGTACGGTGCATTTCCCGGTTGCAATTCTGCCGAATAACGTGTGTACACGCCTGTAAGGCCGGCATTCCATTTTAGCGCCTTGTAACGGACATTTCCTCCGGCAATAAGCTCCGTGGCCGAGTTTCGTTTTGCCAGCTCGCTTTCCGTCCGGTGATAACCTGTAGCGTCCAGCGAAGACATTTCTTCCGATAAGCTGTCGGAAGCTACAGATCCGTCCACGAATTTCCACGAGAAAAAGCCTGTCACATGCACCCGGTCTAATGTTGCTGTTACGCCGGCACCGCGGTTGGCCAGGAACGGGCTCGTACCTGAATACGGCTTGAGGCCGCCCGCAAATTTTCTCAGGTTGGTTCCGGTCGCCGTTTTCCCCATGCCTCCGCCTTTCCAGAAAGTGAGCCCCTGCCCGAACTGCGCCAGGTAATCTCCCAGGGCAATGCTCCTGAACGGGCCATAATCGCGGATAAATATATGCGCTCCGTAATAATCGAATCCAGCCGGCTGCGAAGCGCCGAAAAATTCTTCGCCACGATCCTTTCTGGCAGTAAGCCCGCAGCTCACCTTATCGCGATAGCTGAACCTGTACCGGAGGAAGATCTGGGAAGGATCTCCCAGGTACCGCGAAGCCAGGCTGTCGGAAACCTCAAATCCTTTCTGCGTTTCAAGCAGCTGGGAGTACCGCAGTACCATCTCATGCTTTCCCGAGCGAAATACATTTTTCCATTTCCATTTTTCACGGCTTGCATCCTTTACCACGCGCACGAAAGGTGCCAGGAGAAATACCGTCTCCTCGTCCCAGCCGGGAATAAGCTGCAGCTCGTAAACAGAAAGCAAAGGTCCATGCTTACGGATGTATTCCGCGAGCGCGTCGATCTGGATGTCGGACAGGAAAACAAGCGCTTCCAGTTGCTCGCGGCCGGCGCTGTTGAGGTCGACCGGAGCTTCGTACGCTTCGTAAAGGCTTTCCACTAGCGCAGTATGATCCATGTTCTCTTCGGCGCCGACGGCCACAGCTTCCACCAGGCGCGACACAGCATCGTCCTTTGCAGGATCGACCTGCGCAACAGACCTTAGTGTAAAAAATACACTAAAGGCTGTTATAGAATGTTTCCACCGTTTCATTTTGTAAAATCATAATTAAATGAAACCTGCGGAGAAAAGCCGAGCAAAGGATACCACGAAGCAGCCGCATCGATCTGGAATTTTTTCACGAAGATCCCAAACCCAAAGGCAGGGCTCAGCGGATAAGCATTGAATCCCGCCCTCAGAAATATAGTTTTGGAAGGCCTGTATTCCGCTCCAAGCCTTGCGGACGGCAGCTTTGTGACAGAAGCTTCCACTTCCACCGACGCTGTTACCTTATCGCCGAAACGGCAGGCTGCTCCCAGCCGGAATACGGTGTTGATCTTTTCGCTCCGGTACTCCGCAAGCGGGGTCCGTGTAGGATTGAAGACATGCGCGGCAAGGACCCACTTCGGCGACGGATTCACCTGGAAGGATAATTCTCCTGTTGCGGTAACGAGATCGCCATATACATCGCCGATGTGTATCCAGTGCAGGTTGATCTGCACGCCTATTGAAAATACAGCGCCGAAACGCCGGGCGTAACACAGGCCGAACTTACTGTCGCTATACTCTGTGTATCCTGAATGCAAGATGCTGCACCCGAAAACCCCGGCTTTGCGGAAGGGTACGGATACCGCCGCTCCCTGGATGCTAAGCTCCGGCAGCAGAAAACGGTTCTCGTAAAAGATCCCGGCTCTCACGCCATTGAGCCACGCGAGCCCGGCCTGGTTATTGAAAGCGCTCCAGACATCGCTCAGCGCCACCGAAGCGTTTCCCATTGCGGAAGAGCGCGGGCCCGCAGGCAGCTGAGCCGATATAGTTCCTGCGGAAAAACAAAAGGTTGTGAAAAGCCATACGGCTTTCCGGAAAGGTTGGTTCATAAAATTCAGGGTTGATTACCGGCTACTTTGCCTGGTAAGTGTACCCTAAATTATTGAAATCTTTGAGCGATTCCAAGACTTTTTCAGTCAAACTATTCTGAAAATGAATAAGTTGTGAATTTATTTCTTCGTCATGCGTACCGAGGATCTTTGCAGCAAGTATTCCTGCATTTTTTGCAGCATTCAGCGCCACCGTAGCTACAGGAATTCCATTTGGCATTTGAAGAATGGATAATATGGAGTCCCATCCGTCGATCGAATTGCTGGATCTAACGGGTACACCGATGACAGGAAGGCTTGTAATGGAAGCGACCATTCCAGGCAGATGCGCTGCTCCGCCCGCCCCCGCAATGATCACCTTCAGCCCGCGGCCCGCCGCCTGCTGCGCGTATTCTACCATACGCAGAGGCGTACGGTGCGCCGACACCACCGTGATCTCGAAAGGTATCCGCATCTCTTCAAGAAAATCGGCTGCACCTTTCATCACATCCAGATCGGACTGACTGCCCATAATAATAGCTACGCGTGGATTCATATCCTTATTTTTTCTGTTGTATAACAATCTGCGAAAATGTTCTCAATGCTCTTTCGCTTTTACATTCAGTATCGCCTGCACTTTTGCGGCGGTTTGCCTCGCACGCTCCAGGTCGGGATCTGTCACTGTAGCATGCCCCATTTTGCGGAATGGCTTGGTCTTCGTCTTGCCGTATAAATGTACGTAAACTCCCGGCATCTTCAGCACTTCGTCCAGGCCTTCGTACACAGGCGTTCCGGTATGGCCTTTAGCTCCGAGAATGTTGACCATTACTGCGGGAAGAACGGTGGAAGTGTCGCCTAGCGGCAGGTTGAGAATAGCGCGGAGGTGCTGCTCGTATTGCGATGTTATGTTTGCTTCGATGGAATGGTGGCCGCTATTGTGCGGGCGCGGCGCGATCTCGTTCACCAGTATCTTTCCGTTTTTTGTCAGGAACATTTCCACCGCCAGGAGCCCTACCATTCCCAGTTCGCCGATCACCCCGCAGGCGATCGCGACAGCTTCTGCTTCTGCTTCCGGAGTGATGGCTGCCGGCGCGAACAGGTACTGCACCATATTGGCTTCGGGATTGAAGACCAGCTCCACCACCGGAAAATACCGGATCTCGCCTTTGGCGTTCCTCGCCACGATCACGGAAAGCTCCTTGTCCATATCGGCGAGTTCCTCGATTACCGAAGGCTGATCGAAAGCCTCTTCGACTGCGGCTGGCGATGTAAGCTTTTTCACGCCGTAGCCGTCGTAACCGGAAGTACGCAGCTTCTGAAAGCAGGGATAAGCGATCCTGTTCTGCTCCGCCAATTCCTTTTTGTTTTTCACCAGGATGAAATCCGCCGTGGGAATCCCCTTTTCGCGGTAAAATTCCTTCTGCAATCCCTTGTCCTGTATGATCCTGAGAACGCGCGGCTGTGGATACACTTTCACGCCTTCATTCTCCAGGTCTTGTAAAGCTTCGGAGTTAACGTCCTCGAATTCTATCGTGATCAGGTCGCGGCCTCTGCCGAAATTGTAAACGATATCGTATTTCCGGTAGTTGCCGTGGGCAAATTCCGGGGTAAGATGCCGGCAGGGCGCCTCTTCGTCAGGATCGAGCACGGCTACCCTCAGGTCCCAGTTCACTGCTTCCTGCATCAGCATCCGGCCCAGCTGACCACCGCCCAGCAGGCCGATATTCAATTGACGGAGTTCCTTTTCCATACGGCAAACCTACGATTTTTGTAGTTTCCCGATTTCCGTACCTTTGAAAAAATCAGGTTTTTTGAACCAATCGGCCCGCAGGGTGTATACTGATTAAACCAAAACAAAGCCATGAGGCGATATATCATATATAATATCTTATTGTTCCTGCTGTCGGGGATTTTCATTTCCGCTGCGGCACAATCGGATACAAGGAACAACCGCGAGGCCAGCACGTCCGGGGAGCTCGATGACGGACTAAAAAAAGACGAGGCCGGTCAGAAGCAGATACAGACCTTTAACATACCTGAAACGGTGTACCAGAAGCAGGGCACCGGGTGGTACACGGATCAGTCGGAGGCTTGGCGACAGGTTGTACAGGCAGATAAATCGAATGCAGAGGCCTGGTTCAACTATTATAAGGCAGCCCGGTATAGCAGCGCCGACAAAAGCTTTCTCGACCAGATCGTGGCAGGGATGAATGCTAACATTCCGAATACGTTTGAAACTCATTACGTTAATTATATCCACAGCGACCGCGACCTGGCGAAGGGAACCGAGCTGATGCAGGCTTATCTCCTTGGACCTGAAAGAAAAGAGATCTACAAGGAGCTGGCGGTTTACTTTACGCTGAAAGGCGACGCGGACAATCTTGCCAACACGCTTAAAAAGTGGAGCACAACCGACGATATTCCCCAGCCCCTGATGAACTACAGCTACAACCTGCTGAATACCGTGCCGCAGCAAAGCATTCTCATCACCGACGGGGAGTACGATACCTACCCGATGTGGATACTGCAGTCTGTAAAAGGCCATAGAACGGATGTGAAGATACTGAACATAAGCCTTTTAAAAAACGAAACGTACAAGGAGCGCGTTTGCAGGGAGTTCGGCCTCACCTGCTACGGAACAGCGCTTTCGCGTACCGCTTTCGTGCAGAACCTTGTAAATAACAACCCCGGTAAGGTGTTTTACTTCTCCTATACGGTAAATCAAGGGTTGCTGGAACCGATCGAGCCATACCTGCTCAACGAAGGCCTGGCATACCGGTACGAGACCAGTTCGAATTACAACTACGGCGACCGGCTGAAAGATAACTGGGAACTGGTGTATAAGACCGATTACCTGCAGCAGCCGATCACCGGGAACGAGCAGTTCTCTTCCGGCAAAATGAAGTCGCTGCATCTCAATTACGTGTCGTCCGGTCTGGAATTATATGATATCTACCAGGTAAAAGGCGAAAAGACGAGGTCTGCAGACCTGTACGAGCTGTTGCTGAAGCTGGCGAAAGCGGCGGGCAAGGAAGAAATGATAAAATCATACATCAGGAAGTAAGTGCAGTTATTCGGAAAAAGAGAAGAGCAGAGCGACGAGCAGCTGATGCTGGCCGTGACCGCGGGGAATGCACAGGCATTCAGCCAGCTCTATGACCGATACGCCGAAAAAATGATGCGGTACTTTTACCGGATGCTCGGGCAGGACAGGGAAAAAGCCGAGGACTTTGCACAGGACCTTTTCACCAAGCTGATCGAAAAGCCGCACCTTTTTGATCCGGCGAAAAAATTCTCGACCTGGTTGTATTCGATCGCGAACAACATGTGCAAAAACGAGTACCGCCGGCTGGCCGTACGCAAGAACATGGTGCCGGGAGAGCCTGATGCGAACCGCGCCAAAGACGAAAATTCTGAAGATGTGATCGCCCTTATGGACAAGAGAACGTTTGACAAGCTGCTCGACATAGAGCTTGGGCTGCTGGACGAGAAGCACAGATCCACTTTCCTGATGCGGTACCAGGAAGAAATGAGCATCAAAGAGATAAGCGAGGCGCTCGACATCTCTGAAGGAACCGTTAAATCGCGCCTGTTCTATACTATTAAAAAACTGTCGGAGAAACTGAAAGTGTTTGATCTGAATTAATGGAGGGTTATGAAAGAGGATATGTTTGACCTGGAAAATCTTGAAACGCTGCTGATGCAGAAGTCGTACGGCGAGCTCACGGAGAGCGAGCGCGCGATGATCTCCCGGCACATTGCGTCCGAGTCGGAATATAATGATCTCCGCGAGACCTTGCTGAACGTGAAAAAGACATTCACAGAAGAAAAGATCGTGCTTGTTCCTTCGCCCCGTAAAAAAGAGGCGTTGCTGAAAAAATTCGAAGCAGTGCACGGTAAAGGCGGCAATACATCTGCAACCGGCCGCTCTCCGAAGAAATTCCTTATTTCTCCCTTTTACCGGTACGCGGGCATAGCTGCAACCCTGATCCTTGCTGTAGCGCTGGTGTGGAACGAGTACCGCCAGAAGCCCCGTTCTGAAAATCCGCTGGCGGTGAACCAGGACAAGACCGTAGTGCCGGAATTCCGTGCACCGGAAGGGCAGACGGAAGAAGCGAAAACCATCACGGAAGAAGAGCCCGTACCTGAAACGACAACTGCTTCGGGGAAATTTACAGAAATGCCCGGAGATATGATTTCAGCGCCCGGCACGGAAGAGGTCCCGCCTACCGTAGACGAGATCACATATAAAAGCCCCGTTAGCGATGAAAAAACGGTGACATCCTTTCGTGATCAGAAAGAAGAGAACCGGACCGAGACCAAAGATCTTGCCGCTGAGCGCGAGGATTTCTACGTAAAGCCGAACGAGGCTACCAACATGTACCACGTGTACGAAAGCGACCAAAACAGCAAGTTTAAGAAGAGAACCATCGATACCTCCGGCAAGACGCGTAAGGAAGAAAAAACATCGTACCAGACCAAGGGCTACATGTTCAATCCCTACAAGACCAGCGATAAGGACGATACAAGATCGCAGGAAAAGCGCGCTCTGCGTAAAAGCATTATATACAGCGATCTGTAAAAATCCACGATACCGTTAAACCTTTTTGTTCCCGATGCGTCCAATTCCTGTTCGGGTAAAAACCTAACTTCGGGCATGGACGATAAGGCGGAAGACTTAGAAATACTGGAGCTGATCCGGACCAAAGATTCCGGCAACTATGGATTCAACCTGCTGGTGCGAAAATACCAGGAGAGGTTGTACCATCATATCCGCCGTATGGTGATCTCCCACGAAGATACGGACGATCTCCTTCAAATCGTGTTCATCAAAGCCTGGCAAAACATTGACGGGTTCCGGAACGAATCAGCCATTTATACCTGGCTGTATCGCATTGCCACCAACGAATGCCTGACATTCCTCCGGAAAAAGAAACGCCGTTTGTTCCTGCCCATGGAAAACGTGGAACGGAAGCTGGGCAGCCAGCTGGAAGCCGACGAGTCATTTATGGGCGACGAGATCCAGAAAAAATTGCTGAAAGCGATGTCCGGCCTGCCCGAAAAGCAACGTGCGGTGTTCAATCTCAAGTATTTCGAGGAACTGAAATACGAAGAGATCGCTGCCATTACCGGAACATCGGTGGGAGCGCTGAAAGCTTCCTATCATCTTGCAGTGAAAAAAATCGAGGACTATATGAACACTCATTAAACCCTGCAGCTCTTTTTTTGTCATACCAACACTGATTCGATATGGAACCGGAAAAAAAATTCAGACTTGACGAACACAAACCTCAGCGGGAGCTCTTCCGCGTGGGCGACGATTATTTCGAAAAGCTGCCGGTAAATCTGGCGGACCGGCTTCACGCGAAAAGATCGCGGAGAAAATGGCTGGTCCCTCTGCTAAGCCTGGGCTCCGGAGCAATTGCCGCCGTGCTGCTGATCGTGCTGCTGGTACAAAAGCCCTCTTCCGGACCTGTGGAAACAGCCTCCGGAAAAGCAGAACAAGGCTTTGTCACTTCGCTCGACATCTACCGGCTAATGGTACAGGAGGATGAGTTTGCGCCTACAGAGGACGAGCTGATCGAGCAGCTGGCCAGCCTCGAAGACGACAGCGAGAAGAAAGCCATCGAGGAATACCTGGATGAACAGGATCTATTATATGAAGACGAAATTTTTGAAGGAATATAAACATCAATGCTTAAAAACATGAAAACAAAATGGATCGTTGCACAGATAGCGTTTGTACTATTTACAGGGCTTGCGCTGAACAGCTCTGCCCAGAAGGAAACGCTGAGAGAGAAAAAAGAACAGATCAAAGCCGAGCGGAAAGATTTCATCACCCGCTGGTGCGGGTTTTCCGAAACCGAAGGAACACGGTTCTGGCAATTGCACGATGAAATGGATGAGAAGCTCTCTGCCCTTCGCAAAGACAGCCGCAAAGCCATGCATGAGATCAAGGACAAGGGAATTGACAACATGCCCGAAGGCGACCTGAAAAAAGCAATGGAGGACCACCATAACAGCGAGCAAAAGCAGCTCGACATCCGCTGGGAATATCACCAGAAATTCATTGAAGCGGTGGGCGTGAAAAAGACCGCGCGCTTTTACGAAGGAGAAAGGATGTTCCGCAAAACACTGCTGGAAAGAGTTCGCGGTCACCGCATGGAAGATCATCATGACGACGACGGCCGCTAGGGCGTAAGCATTCACGAAAAAGGTCATCCCGCGGGGGGGTGACCTTTTTTGTTTGGCCTTTTGCACGGCCTGTCTCTGGTGAATCCCCAGGAAGGGATACTTTTCCGGTCTCCGTTAGTATTCCCAGAGATCGTGCTCAAATTCCATTATGTTGTTCTTGATATCTTCCGCTTCGTACAACGCATCGATCCCGGCCATATACTCATCCACGCGGCGGTCGTGCGTATTGTCCTGCTTGTAGATAAGGCTGGAGAACAGGCGGATGCGGAAAGCATCGTCATAGCTGATCCGCTGCGCAAAATTGTTCGGGTTATATACTTTAAAGCCCGAAAGATACGTGCGCGCCTGCTCGAAGTCGATCCAGTACATATCCTGCAATCCCCGCAGCTCTCCGGTAGTGGCGTCGTATACTTCCATCACCGGACAGATCGCAATGATGCGCACTTCCATTACACTCCGCTTACTGTCGAAGAACCAGTCTTCCTTGATCTTGTAACGTTTCACCGTAAACGGATCGAACTCCGTAACGATCGGAACAGGATGCTCGATGTACGGCGGGTTCGCTTCGGGTATCATTATGGTATCTACAGAGCTTCCTATGGCCAGGGCCGTTTTCCGGTCCATCTCCACCTGGAAATCGTCGCCCGACACAGGATCGTACGGAGTGATCACGCCTTCGCCAATGCCTTGCTTGATTATGGAAATGAGATTGATCCGTTCGTTGTTCGGAACAAGAGGATAAAGATAGATCTGGTTCATTTTTTCGCGGAGATCGATCACGCGCCAGATGCGTTTGGCCCACATCAGATCGGCTTCGCGGATAGGCACGTACCCGACAGGACGTTTGTCTGTCTGCACGGTAACGGGGCCGGGATCATTTACCTGGGCGGCAGCCGGCAATGCGGCAGACGCGGCCAGGATCAAAGGGAACAGATGTTTGTACTTCATGGCACAGCAGATTAAGGGATTGACTATTCTCACATATTAAGGAGTAAATGCTGTGCATCATGTGCGGCCTGTTTTGATATATAAAACGGAGCGGGTTCTGAAAAAGTATTTTGCTTTCCTGCTTTAACATTTCCACAGCGGACGGATCAATTCGTAAATTAGCGGCTGATGCTGAAGATCGCCTGGTCGGAAATATACGCTCATCCCCTGCCCGAAGGCCACCGCTTCCCGATGGTGAAATACAGCCTGCTGCCCGAACAGCTCCTGTATGAAGGAACGATCACTGAGGAAAATTTATTTCATCCGCAGGCGCTGGACGACGAGACCATCCTGCAAACCCACGCCGCCGCTTACCTCCACAAGCTGAATACACTTTCGCTTTCTCCTTCTGAGATACGGAAAACCGGTTTCCCTTTATCGGAAGAATTGGTGGAACGGGAAAAAGCTATCATGCGCGGTACGCTGGAAGCAGCGGAATTTGCGATGGAATACGGTGTGGCTATGAACATCGCCGGAGGCACGCATCACGCCTTTACAGACCGCGGCGAAGGCTTCTGCCTGCTGAACGACATCGCCATCGCCGCACGCAACCTGCTTCAGAAAAAGATCGTAAGCAAAATTCTGGTCGTCGACCTGGATGTGCACCAGGGAAACGGCACCGCGGAGATCTTCCGCGATGAAGCGCGCGTGTTCACCTTCAGCATGCACGGAAAAAAGAATTATCCTTTTCACAAGGAACAGTCTGACCTGGATATTGAACTGGAAGACGGAACGGACGATAAGACCTACCTCGGCATTCTTGATCACACGCTGCGAAAATTACTGGACGCCGTGCATCCTGAATTTATATTTTACCAGTCGGGAGTGGATGTGATCAGCACCGACAAGCTCGGCAAGCTGAACCTTAGCCTGAAAGGCTGCCGTGAGCGCGACCGCATGGTGCTGCAGATGGCAAAGCAGAATTCGATCCCTCTCTGCGCAAGCATGGGCGGAGGTTATTCCGAACGGATCGCCGACATTGTGGAAGCGCACGCCAATACGTACCGCCTCGCGCAGGAAATTTTTTTCTGATAATTACTGGTGCAGAAGAATGCGGATCGTGGTGCCCTTGCCCTGCTCGCTCCATTTTACAAAGATCCTTCCTTTATGGTACTCGTTCACAATGCGCCGCGTAAGCGAAAGTCCCAGCCCCCAGCCGCGCTTCTTCGTGGTATAGCCGGGCCGGAAAATAGCTTTGAACTGGTTGCGGGAAACGCCTTTGCCTGTATCGGTAACATCGACGGCGTAAAATCTTCCATGCTGCGAAACTTCCACGGTGATGATGCCCGGTCCCGATATCGCGTCGATCGAATTGCGGAACAGGTTCTCGAGCACCCACTCGAACAGAGGTCGGTTCAGCGGAACATTTACCTTTTCGGGAAGAGCGTAACGGAAGTCGTAAACGATCTTGGACGAGGTCCTCTTGCGCATGTATTGGATGATCACCTCAAGTACTTCGTACAGGTTTTCAGGCCGCAGCTCCGGCGTAGAACCGATCTTCGAAAATCTTTCCGTCACCACCTGCAGCCGCTGGATGTCTTTTTCTATTTCCTGTATGGCTTCGCCGTCCACTCCTTTTTCTTTCAGCAGCTCCACCCAGCCGATGAGCGAAGTTAAAGGAGTGCCGAGCTGATGCGCGGTCTCCTTGCTCATTCCCACCCACACCTGGTTCTGCTCCGACCGCCTCGCCGTGCTGAAAAGCAGGTACGCTACAAATAAGAACAGCGCTATGATGGCGAGAAAGATGAACGGAAAATATTTAAGCAGCGAAACGATGTACGAGCTCTGATAAAAGATATAATTCTTCCTTCCCTGCGCGAGCTCCACTTCTATCGCGTTGTTGCCTTTCATCACGCGGATCAGCTCTTCCTGCGTGTACGTGTTGCTGTCTTCTCCCAGCTGGCGGATGTTGCCTGCGGCGATCACGCTGTCCTGCTCTTCGTTGGTAATGATAACCGGAACCGATGCGGAATTGATCACCGTTTCGGAAATGAACGATTTTACAAGATCGTCGATGGTGGCCTTCAGCTCCGAGTAAATGTAGGAATCGTCGTAGTACAGGTACTGCTTCATCACTACGCCGTACACGAGGTACGAAAGATCGATGGGCGGATTTTTCTGCTTGAACTCTTCGAGCTTCTGCCGCACATGGGCCGTGTCGTTTTCCCTTTCCTTCGGAAAATTGCTGTACAGCAGTATCTCGTTCTTGTCATTGACGAGGATGAGCGGTATGGTGGTGTTGTTCGTTAAGATCATCGACGGAAAGTGCAGGTCACAATCGCCTTCGTATTCTACGATGTATTTGTTGGCTTCGGCCCAGAGGCTGATGTTCTTCCGGTCTTCTATCTCAAACAGCTTGAAGATGCTGTCGGTCTTGTTCACCAGCTTGGCCCGGTTCACGATGGCCTCGGCCCAGAGCTCCACTTTTTTCCGCTCTTCCTTTGCGATCCGGTTCACCAGGTAATTGGAGTAAATGACCGTTCCGATCACAATGATGATCGCCGATACACCCAGCCATAATTTCCAGCGCCTCTTAAGATTGTAAATATTCATACGTAAGGTACAGAACGTACGAATTTACAATTATTATTCTCGCAGCCGAATGACTGAGGGACTGCCGTCGCCCCGGCAGTACTGTCCCCCGGTGCGGCCGCACTATTAAACAGTGCCCTGTGAATACTTTTTACGGGCGGCTTCCTCTCCCCGCCCGTTTATTACGATTTTTGCGATATGGGACGCAGAGAGGATCGTTACAACCGCAGACGCCTGCGAATGGCTTATTTTACATCGGTGCTCAGCACTACGCTGGTGCTGTTCGTGCTTGGTGTACTTGGTACACTTACCATATCGGGCCATAAGCTTGCGGGCTATGTACGCGAGAAGCTGAAGCTGCAGGTGGTAATGAACTTCGGGACTGAGGACGCCGACGTGCAATCGGTGCAGCAATGGCTGAACGAAGCGGCTTTTGTAAAATCCACCGAGCTGATCACCGCGGAGCAGGCGCTCGAAGGATTTGAATTTCTGTACAACGAAGATCCGATGGAAGTGCTGGATGAGAACCCTCTTCCGCCAAGCATTGAAGTGACGCTGAAGCCCGAGTACGCCAACAGCGACAGCATCCGGATGATAGAGACCTCCATCCTTGTGGCCCACGAAGGCGCCGTGTACCAGGTGCACAAAGATCAGAACATGATCGACGACGTTAACTCGAACATCACCAGCATCCGGTATTCCCTTCTGGCGGTGTTCATCGTGCTTACCATCGTGATGGTAGCGCTCATCAACAATACCATCCGCCTTGCCATTTATTCGAAACGCTTCCTTATCAAGACCATGCAGCTGGTGGGGGCCACGGGACGCTTCATCCGCCGTCCTTTCCTACAGGCGGGCCTGTTGCAGGGCATGATCGCCGGCATCATTGCCATCGCCGGGCTGTCGGCATTCTCGTGGTGGATGGTAAGGCAGTTTCCGGACGAGGTCTTCTCGGTTGACGATTACGCCCTGTTTGGCGCGGTCTTCCTTCTTGTAATGCTTGCGGGATTGCTCATCAGCTATGTCAGCACATCGCTGGCCGTGCGCAAATTCCTGCGCCTGAAAATGGACGCCCTGTATTAAGCCGCCAAAATCCTGCGCCGTGATCTCAAATTCCCAAAGAATCCTATCTTTGTACCTCACACGATCAATATGAGCAAGGATAAAATCACAGGCCAACCTGCCACTGCACCCCGCAATACCATGCCGCCTCTGTTTGGAATGGTGAATTACATACTTTTTCTTGCAGGCATTCTCTTTATTGTTTTCGGATTTGTGCTGATGTCGGGCGGTGGTTCCGACGATCCGAACGTGTTCAATCCCGACGTATTCAGCCCGCGGCGCATCACTGTAGCTCCGCTCCTGGTAATGCTGGGATTTGCAGTTACCGTTGCCGCGATCATGTTCCGCAAAAAATAATTCCCTTACGTGACACTGCTTGAAGCCATTGTTCTGGCCATCGTGGAAGGCCTTACCGAGTTTTTGCCGGTATCGTCCACCGGTCACATGATCATCACTTCCTCCGCTTTCGGGATCGCAGATGACGATTTTGTGAAAATGTTCACGGTAGCCATACAGTTCGGAGCCATTCTCTCCGTGGTGGTATTGTATTTCAAACGTTTCTTCCAGTCTTTCGGATTTTATATCAAGCTCGTGGCAGGATTCATTCCCGCGGCGGTTATCGGCTTTCTCCTGAACGACGTGATCGACCGCCTGCTCGAAAATGTGATTGTCGTAGCAGCTTCGCTTGTGGCCGGCGGGATCGTGCTGCTGTTCGTAGACCGCTGGTTCCGGCGCAATGAAGCATCGCCCGGTGATCTGACGATCAAAAACGCATTTGTGATCGGTGTCTTCCAGGTCATTGCGATGATACCGGGCGTGTCGCGCTCCGCGGCTACTATCGTCGGAGGGCTTACGCAAAAGCTCAACCGGAAGACCGCGGCCGAGTTCTCTTTTTTCCTGGCTGTGCCCACCATGCTGGCCGCCACGGTTTATAAAATGTATAAATACCACAAGGAAACCGGCTTCCAGTCCGACGATCTCAGCATCCTGCTGGCCGGCAACGTGATCGCTTTTATCGTAGCCATGATCGCCATCAAGGCATTCATCAGCTATCTTACGCGCTATGGTTTCCGTTTCTTCGGCATCTACCGCATCGCCGCGGGCCTTGCGATCCTGCTGCTCTACGCCCTCGGGTACAATCTTTCCGTAATATGACAGAATTCCGTTTCGAAGAAGGAGAGATCCTTCTGTTCGACAAGCCTTTTGACTGGAGCTCGTTCGACGTGGTGAAAAAAGTACGTTACACGATCAGGCGCACACTGGGAAAAGACCTGAAGGTAGGGCATGCCGGCACGCTCGATCCTTACGCCACCGGGCTGCTGATACTATGCACAGGCAAGTTCACACGGAAAATAGAATCGATACAGGGCCTGGAAAAGGAATATGAAGGAACGATCAGGCTGGGCGCCACCACACCTTCGTACGATATGGAGACCGAGCCGGACCAGGAATTCCCGACATCGCACATTACGGAAGAAATGCTGCTGAACGCAGTTGCCGCTTTCCGCGGAGAGATCGACCAGGTGCCTCCGGTATTTTCCGCGAAAATGGTGGGGGGTAAGCGGGCGTACGAATTTGCGAGGAAAGGTAAACCGCTGGAGCTTCAGCCGAGCCGGGTCACCGTTTACGATTTTACCGTGCTTGGATTTTCCGGCGATTCGGTCGACTTCAGGATACGCTGCAGCAAAGGAACGTACATCCGCTCGCTGGCGCACGACCTGGGAAAAGCGCTGGGAAGCGGCGGCTATCTTTCGAGGCTGGTACGCACCGCCATTGGACCGTACCGGTTGGAGAACGCTATGTCCCCCGAGGAATTTACGGCGCGCCTGTCGGGCGAATAAGCCATCCTGTTTTATTCAATTACCTAAAAATCAATTAATTAAATTTAAGAAATCGCGCCTGCCTAAAGGCCTGACTACAAATTTATTTTACTACTTTTGCAGCCCAATACAAACCGGGAACAGCCTATGAAACTCTCTCAATTCCGATACAAAGAGCCGGCGGAACTGGTAGCCCAGCAGCCAGCAAAGGAACGCGACGAAGCCAAGCTGATGATCGTCCACCGCAAGACCGGTAAAATCGAGCATAAGAAGTTCAAGGATATCATTAAATATTTCGAGGAGGGGGACGTGATGATCCTCAACAATACCAAGGTGTTTCCGGCCCGTCTATACGGTAACAAGGAGAAGACCGGCGCCAAGATCGAAGTGTTCCTGCTGCGCGAGCTCGACCATGACAGCAAGCTTTGGGATGTGCTGGTAGATCCGGCCCGTAAGATCCGGATCGGGAACAAGCTGTATTTCGGCGATAACGACATGCTCGTGGCGGAAGTGATAGACAATACTACTTCCCGCGGTCGTACCCTGCGTTTCCTGTACGACGGCCCGCACGAAGAATTCAAAAAGCTGCTCGACGAGCTGGGGAACACTCCCCTTCCCAAATATATCCGCCGCGAAGCCAATAAAGAGGACCGCGACCGCTATCAGACCATCTACGCCAGGCACGAAGGCGCCGTAGCCGCACCGACCGGCGGGCTGCACTTCAGCCGCGAGCTGATGAAGCGGATGGAGATCAAAGGCGTGAACTTTGCGGAGCTTACTCTTCATATCGGGCTCGGAGCTTTCCGCCCGGTGGAAGTGGAAGACCTTACCAAGCACAAGATGGACTCCGAAGAAGTGATCATCAACGAAGCTACCGCCGGCATCGTGAACCGTGCCATCGATGCACGTAAGAAAGTTTGCGCGGTAGATACCTCCGTGATGCGCGCGATCGAAAGCTCCGTATCCACGGACGGCCACCTGAAATCGTACAAAGGATGGACGAACAAATTCATCTTTCCGCCATACGACTTCACCATTGCCAACTGTATGATCACGAACTTCCACCGCTCCGAATCGACGCTGTTCATGATGGTAGCGGCGTTCGCCGGGCTGGAGCTGCTGCAGGAAGCCTATAAGGAAGCCATAAAGGAAAAATACCGTTTCCTTTCTTACGGCGACGCCATGCTGATCCTTTAATTATTGTAGTACCGAAAAAGAAACGATATGTACCAGGACAAATTTCAATTCCACGATTACTACTTGGTGGACGAATTGCTTACCGAAGAGCACAAGCTGATCCGCGAAACGGTAAGGAACTGGGTCAAAAAAGATGTTTCGCCCATCATCGAAGAATACGCGCAGAAATCTGAGTTTCCGAAACAGATCGTAAAAGGTCTTGCGGAAGTGGGAGCTTTCGGACCGTACATTCCACAGGAATACGGCGGGCCGGGCCTCGACCAGATCTCTTATGGCATCATCATGATGGAGCTGGAACGCTGCGACTCCGGAGTGCGCTCAACCGCTTCGGTGCAGTCCAGCCTGGTCATGTATCCTATTTACTCGTTCGGTACAGAAGAGCAGAAACGCAAATATCTTCCGAAGCTTGCCAGCGGCGAAATGATCGGCTGTTTCGGCCTTACAGAGCCCAGTCACGGCTCCGATCCGGGCAGCATGATCACCACCATAAAAGATATGGGCGACCATTACGTGCTGAACGGAGCGAAAATGTGGATCTCCAACGCGCCTTTCGCCGATATCGCAGTGGTATGGGCCAAAGACGATACAGGCACGATACGCGGCCTTGTAGTAGAGCGGGGAATGGAAGGCTTCAGCACGCCCGAGACCCATAACAAATGGTCGCTGCGCGCTTCCGCAACCGGAGAGCTTGTATTTGACAACGTAAAAGTTCCGAAAGAAAATATTTTCCCCGAGATACGCGGCCTGAAAGGTCCGCTGAGCTGCCTCAACTCTGCGCGCTACGGCATCTCCTGGGGCGCTATGGGCGCTGCGCTCGATTGTTACGACACGGCGCTGCGTTACGCGAAAGAGCGTATCCAGTTCGGCAAGCCAATTGCATCGTTCCAGCTCCAGCAGAAAAAGCTGGCTGAGATGATCACCGAGATCACGAAGGCTCAGCTGATGACCTGGCGTCTCGGCGTACTGAAGAACGAGAACCGCGCCACTCCCGCGCAGATCTCTATGGCCAAGCGCAACAACGTAGCCATGGCGCTGAACATCGCCCGCGAAGCAAGGCAGATCCTGGGCGCTATGGGAATTACCGGCGAGTACTCGATCATGCGGCACATGATGAACCTGGAATCGGTGGTGACCTATGAAGGAACGCACGACGTGCACCTGCTGATCACCGGAATGGACGTCACAGGCATCAGCGCTTTCAATTGATCAGTGCAGCCTTTTCGGAAAATCCGCATCTAGCAGTTATATTAGCAGAACAAAATTCTACGCCATGAAAAAGATCATGTTTGTTGCCGGAACTTTTTTGACAGCAGTGTCGCTTCTTTCCTGCGAAAAAGAATCTCCCTACGCCATTTCCGCCACCATAGACGGGCTGCCATGGGAAAGCAACGGGGGAGTGAATGCCTACGACTTCGACTCGATCTTCGTTATAAACGCGTACAACAGCGACGATCAGACCATGATCACGATGCAGTTCGAGCAGTTCGATACTCCGGGCACATACGCGATAGACAGCATCACCAGCGCTTTCGGCTATGGAACGTATTCCGGGCAGAACGTGAACATCACGCATTTTACGTATGCGGATAAGCCAGGCACATATACGATCACCACGTATGATCCGGGCGCGCAGAACCTCAAAGGCACTTTCGCGATCACCGCATTCAACAATCTCAATGATTCGGTAGTGGTAACGGACGGGGATTTCAATCTCTACTTCCAGTAAATCAGGCTTCGATCAGCATTGCGCCGAAAGAATAACCTCCGCCGAACACGGCGACAAGTATCTTATCTCCTTTTTTAAATCCGGGATATGCTTCGGCCAGGCCGATGCCGAAACCACAGCAGCCGGTATTGCCATACCGCTCGATGTTGGAAACGAGCTTTTCTTCAGGCAGCCCTAGCTGTTTAGCCACATAATGCGAGATACGGAGATTAGCCTGGTGCGGAATAAAATAATCGATATCGTTAATGCCCAGGCTGAATTTATCGAGCATTTCGCGGCTCACCCGCGTCATATATTCGCATGCATTGATGAAAACGTCGCGCCCTACCGGCATGGGAAACACGCCTTCCCAGGGACGGAGATATACGGCCTCGGTGGCTTTTCCTACCGTGGCGGCTCCCCCGGTCAGCAGCGATCTGATCTCGAGATCTCCATCCGAAAGACGCTCTTTTGAAATGGATAATGCAACAGCTCCGTCGCCCCAGAGCGGACCGGATACTTTATCATCGTCGTGAAAATAGGCTGTATTATGCTCGCTTCCCACCACCAGGGCGCGGCTGGCTTTGCCGGTGGCAAAATATCCTTCTACGATCTCGATGGCATTGAGAACCGAGGAACAGGCTGTAGAAGTGCTGAGCGTAGGAATATCCGGGATTCCGAGATGATGCTGGATGTAGTGGCCTAATGTTACTACCGTGTCGTACGGCGTATAAGTGGCCCCGATAATGAGGTTAAAATCGGACCGGCCCTTAGTTTGATCAAGCAAACCATTTACCGCGCTTAATCCCATGGTGTTGGCATTTTCACCGTCGGCAGCCATTCGCCGCTCAACGATTCCCGTACGTTCCCTGATCCATTCGTCCGTTACCCCGCTGGTGCGAAAAAAATGATCGTTGGTCAAGACTTTTTCGGGTACATACCGGGCTACACCATTGATAAACATGCTATTAAAAGGTTAGATCCTCAAAATCCGTGTAAAAACCGCCAAAGCGGACTACAATGTATGTTTTAGTTTAATATTTAACAATCATTAACGGAACTTCCGGGATCGTCATTAGTTTAGACGGTAGCCTTTATCCGTAGTGAAGTACGAAGTCTGCTCTTCTTCGATCACCGTTTCGGTCTTTGTGTTAACCTCTGTTTCCCGGTCTTCGTTCACATACATCTTACCGAGGATCGGCGCTATTACAAGACCTACAAGACATGTAAGCTTGATGAGGATGTTCATCGAAGGGCCGGAAGTATCCTTGAACGGATCTCCTACTGTATCGCCGGTCACCGCAGCTTTATGCGGCTCGGAACCTTTATAGTAAGTCTGTCCGTTGATCTCCACTCCCTTTTCGAATGATTTCTTGGCATTATCCCAAGCACCACCGGCATTATTCTGAAAGATCGCCCACATTACACCCGAAACGGCAACACCGGCCATATAAGCGCCGAGAGCTTCAGGGCCCATGAGGAAACCTACGAGGAGCGGCGTAACGATGGTAATGGCTCCGGGGATCATCATTTCGCGGAGAGCGGCACGGGTGGAAATTTCCACGCAGCGTCCGTATTCGGGCTTTCCCGTCCCTTCCATGATGCCCGGAATTTCGCGGAACTGGCGGCGTACTTCGTTCACCATATCCATAGCAGCTTTACCTACCGAGTTCATCGCAAATGCAGAGAACACAACCGGGATCATACCACCCACGAACAGGGCAGCCAGCACATCGGCCTTGAAAATATTGATACCGTTGATGCCTGTGAACGTAACATAAGCGGCAAACAGCGCAAGAGCAGTAAGGGCGGCGGAAGCGATCGCAAAACCTTTACCGATGGCGGCAGTGGTATTTCCGACAGAATCCAGGATATCCGTACGGGTACGCACTTCTTTGGGCAGCTCGCTCATTTCGGCTACACCGCCTGCATTATCGGCGATCGGTCCGAAAGCGTCGATAGCAAGCTGCATGGCAGTCGTAGCCATCATAGCCGAAGCAGCAATGGCTACCCCGTAGAAGCCAGCAAGCGCGTAAGCTCCCCAGATAGCGCCGGCGAACAGGATGATCGGCAGGAACGTCGACATCATACCTGTAGCCAGACCGGCAATGATATTGGTAGCGGCTCCGGTACCGGACTTCTGCACGATCTGCAGCACCGGGCGCTTACCGAGGCCTGTATAATATTCTGTAATGGATGAAATAGCGCCGCCAACGAACATACCGACGATCACGGCATAGAATACCTGGATCGAAGGAATATCCATAATGCCTTTTCCGAAGAAATGCATCCGGATCGTTTCCGGCAGCATGAATTTGATCACGAAGAAGGAAGCTACCAGCGTAAGGATGATGGAAACCCAGTTACCGGTATTGAGCGCGCGCTGCACTTTGCTTTCGTTTACGCCTTCGTCTTTTACTTTTACGAAGAAGGTTCCGATCATGGAGAAAACGATACCCAGGCTGGCGATCACCAGCGGGAGAAGGATCGGGCCGATGCCGCCGAATGAATCGGTAACGCTGCCGCCCATATCCCTGATCACATAATTGCCGAGCACCATGGCAGCCAGCACGGTAGCCACATAGGAGCCAAAGAGGTCGGCGCCCATTCCGGCCACGTCGCCTACGTTGTCGCCTACGTTATCGGCGATAGTTGCAGGGTTGCGCGGATCATCCTCGGGAATCCCCGCTTCCACTTTTCCTACAAGGTCAGCGCCTACATCGGCCGCTTTTGTATAGATACCGCCGCCTACACGGGCAAAAAGAGCGATGGATTCAGCTCCCAGCGAAAAGCCGGCAAGAGCTTCGAGCACCTGGGTCATGGTTTCGGAACCATGCTGAGGATCCCACTGGCCACCCATGAACCATACGAACAGCAGGGCGAACAGCGAGCTAAGACCCAGCACTGCCAGACCGGCAACGCCCATGCCCATAACCGTACCGCCGGTAAATGAAACATTGAGCGCTTTGCTCAGGGATGTGCGCGCTGCCTCGGTGGTGCGTACATTGGCCTTGGTAGCCACCCGCATCCCGATGAAACCGGCAGTAGCGCTAAATACGGCGCCTACCACAAAAGCCACCACGATGAACCAGTGTGAATGTTCAGCCCTGATGCCCGGTACGCTGGAAATGACGCCCAGCAGAATGCCTGCCAGTACAACGAATGCGGCCAGCACCCTGTACTCCGCTTTCAGGAAGGCCATGGCCCCCTGTGCGATCGCACCGGCGATGGATTGCATCTTTTCATTTCCCGCCGGCTGCCTGTTTACCCACCCGAATTTAATAAAGGTGTATACAAGGGCAATAAGTCCGAAGGCTGGAATAACATAAACCAAGTTCTCCATAATGTAGCTTTTGTCGTTAGTTGTGTATCCTAAAAAATAGGCGCAAAAGTAGGATTTTAATCCTAAAAAGACAAAATGATAATCATCGTGAAAATCAATAATTTCGATGAATTAATCAATCCTTGATCGTGAACAGTAAGTCTGTGCATAATATCATCTTCGATCTCGGGGGCATCCTTCTGCATCTCGATTATCCTGCGCTGCTCGAAGGACTTGCGGGGCTGGGCATCCGCCAGAAGCCCTTCCCTTCTGACCTGGAGTTCCTCGGCAGCTATGAAACGGGCGAAGCGGATACGAATACTTTTCTTGCCGGGCTGGGAGCCATCGCCGCCCCGGGCACAGGGCCGCATGACCTGATACGCGTCTGGAACTCCCTGCTTCTGGGCTTCCCGGAAGAGCATGTTGAAATGCTTGCACGGTTGAAAAAAAAGTACCGCCTCTTCCTGCTCAGCAATACCAACGAGCTGCACATTGCCTCGCTGGAAGACCGGTTCCGCAGGGATCATCCGGGTAAAGAGCTGGCGGACCTGTTCGAAAAAGCGTATTATTCCTGCCGTACCGGGCTGCGGAAGCCCGATCCGCGGATATTCGCAATGGTGCTGCAGGAGAACGGCCTCGCGGCAGACGAAACATTATTCCTGGATGATACCGCCGAACATGTTGCCGGCGCCCGTACACTCGGCATCCAGGCCATGCACGTGGATCTTACAAAAGGAATGAATACCATCAGCGTTCTGAACGATATTCTCGGGCAGTTCTGAAAAATCGGGCATTTTAATTTCTCTTCATGGAGAACGGCGAATGTTTCCGGTGAATATGAATGGCCCGCAGCGATAACCCCACTCCCACCAGCAGCGACAGGATAGCCCCGGCCCAGATGCCCGGAATGCTGCGCTCGAAAAGACAATAATCGTATGCGCCATGAAATACGGTTGCCGCCAGCAGCGACAACAGCACATAGCCGGTCGCCGGCCCTTTGGAAAACTTGGCCAGTCCGAGAAAATATCCCATGATGACGGCAAATGTGGCGTGAGCGGGAACCGCGGTGAACATGCGCATAAGAGCTACTCCGAAGCCCCCCTGCACCACGTACAGGATATTTTCGAAGGTCGCGAATCCCATCGACACCATCATGGAATAAACAATGCCATCGAAAGGTTCGTTGAACGCCAGCCTGCGGTACGGGATAATAAGAATGAAGAACAGCTTCCATCCTTCCTCTGCCAGGCCGATGCCCACAAAAGTTTTCAGGAAAAGATTGTCTTCTATAACAGGGACCTTTCCAAGCAGGACTTCGGTAATAATTGCGGGGATGATGCTGGCCGCTCCCAGCGCGAACGACAGCAGCAGCAGCTTCAGGGGCTCGCGGTCGAACTTATCGCGCATGTATATGAAAAAGATAAGCGCTGCGCCGGGCGCCAGGGCTAGTGCGATGAGAAGGATCAGTTGCATGTGGGGCTTGTATTGAAAAAACTACCGTATATCCTGGCAAAGCTCTATCAGCACACCGTTCGTTCCTTTCGGGTGCACGAAACAGATCAGCTTGTTGTCGGCTCCCGCCTTCGGCATTTCGTTGATGAGCCGGAAGCCTTCGTTCCGCAGACGTTCCATCTCTGCATGTATATCGTCTACATGGAAAGCGATATGATGAATGCCTTCGCCTTTTTTCGCGATGAATGAGCTGATGGCATTCCCTTCGCCTATGCCTTGGAGCAGCTCGATCTTATTGTTTCCGGTCATGAAAAAGGAAGTGACAACGCCTTCCGACTCCACAGTCTCCGATTTGTACGGCGCCACGCCGAGCAGCTTTTCGTACAGTTTGCCCCAGGCCTCTATGTCTTCTACGGCAATACCGATGTGTTCTATTTTTCCTACCATTGGAATGTATAATGGGATAAAAATAGAAAACGGGCCGTTAAGCCCGTTCTCCATTGTAATATTTCCGTAAAAATTATTCGATGATCAGGCGTTCCACATACCGTTTGCTGCCGATGGTCACTTCCACCAGGTAGATCCCGGTATCGGTTCCGCTGTTAAGAGAAACCGGGATCACATTATCGCCGGCGGGATATTCCTGCTTGTTCCAGGTTTGTATCACTCTTCCGGTAATATCCATGAGCCGCGCCTGTACAGGATAGGATTTGTCGAGCGTGAAACGGATGTTCACCTGCTCGGAAGCAGGATTGGGATACAGATTCAGGCCGATATCCTCTTTTCCGGCATCCTCGATCCCGAGCGGTCCTGCGATGTTGATGTCATCCAGGAAAAAGTTGTTTCCGCCGCCGCTGGTGAATTCGAAACGAACCCGCACATTCGGCTTGGTATAAAATGCGTTGAGGTTGCTGATCGTTTTTGTAGACCACAGCCCGGTGGTAGCAGGGAACCAGTCGGAAGACTGATTGGAAGCCGTCACCAGGTCGTCGGCGGTATAGGTAGCCCTCAGGCTCCAGTTCTGCCCGCAGTTCGACGATACAAAAACCTTAAGCTGGTCGGTGCTTCCTCCGTTGCGCTTGGCGTAAGCATACCGGAAGGACAGTACGACCGGCTGAGGTACTTCAGAAAAATTGTAGGAAGGGCTGATCAGGTTATAGACCATGCCTGTTTCTCCGCCGAAGTTATCCACCATTACCGCATTCGGTGCGGAATAGGATGCCTGCATGGTCTGTTCCCATCCGGCAGCCGGAGTAACGGCGTAAGGTACGGCCCAGCGCTCGCTTACGATCGGATCGCTGTCGAACATATCTGAATACTGGTAAAAATTCTCTTCAGCCGTGCTGTTAAACACATGCACGAGCCCGCTCTTGGTACGGGTGCCGTTTCCACCGGGAGCGCTTACAGTAAGCGTTACGTCATATATGCCCGGATCGGTAAATACCATCGATGGAGCAGCTGCGGTAGAATTGAGCGTGGTGGTTCCGTTGGTAAATGTCCAGTTCCACGAAGTAGGCGTGGCATTCCAGGAATAATCCGTAAAAGTTACGGTAGTACCGGCGCACACGGAAAAATAATTCGAGTTGAAGTCAACGACCGGTGCGCAGTCCTGCGCTACAAAACCGTCGCTGGTCCCTGTAGCCAGCAGGTTGGAGTTCTGCCACAGATTGCTGCGCTGTCCCTGGTTGCTGTTGATGGCGATATTCATACGTGCCGATTGTCCCGTTGTGAACATCCGTGTACAGGATGAATAGTCCATATAATTCTGCACGTTCTCCAGCTCTCCGCAATTCGCCTGGTTCAGGTTACATGTGCTGAAAGATCCTCTTGTGGGAGGAGTATCGTTCACACCGTCTGATCCGTTGCATGTAGAGTTGATGGCTCCCCATCCCCATGGATGCAGCAGGGAAAAGAAGTGGCCGGTCTCGTGCGTGATCACCCGCTTGTTGAAGTTCGCTCCGCTGGAAGTTCCGATAGAACCCACATAGTTGTGCTGAACAAGGATCCCGTCCACTGCCGAGCTCGGCGCGGAACCGGGAAAATAAGCATAGCCAGCCGTAACGCCTTGTGAACCTTCATCTTCAGCGATATCGCGGACGATCCACATGTTGTAATATTTGCTACGCGGCCAGCTGATGACTTTGGCGTCATCGGTGGCTTCGTCGGTAAGCGTGGAAACGGTGCGGGTGATACCGTTCGTACAATTTCCGCTGGGATCTAGCTTAGCCAGGCGGAACTCGAACTGCGTATTCCCGATTATCGGCTTGAAAGCCGGCACCACCACTGATGTATCGGAATTGTAAGCGCCGAAATCCTGGTTCAATATGTTGATCGCATCTACGATCTGAGCATCGCTGATATATTCTACTCCGTAGTTGTGGATCACGTGAACCACCACGGGTATCACGAAAGTTCCTCCTTCGGAAGTGCTCATGATATACTGCTGGTTTTCGTCGATCCAGTTGTTCAGGTTCTCGAACTGAACCTGCAGGGACGGATCTTTAGCTACGGCTTCCTCAAATTTTTTCATGGTGCCGCACCATTCACCGTTTTGCGCCATAAGAGTGAGAGGAGCGGCCATGGCCAGACCGATTAAAAGTTTTTTCATATTAACTAATCTTAAACCTTTTTTAATTTCGTTGAGGATTGTGAAGATAGAAAAAAAGGAGCGGGTAGGAAATTTTTTTGGTCTTTTGCCGCCTTTCTTATTTTTTATATTACTGATATTCAGACATCAACACAGAAACATTAGCCGGATTTTAACAAAGCCGCTATACTATCCTGCAGCCCTTTTCCGTTAGTATTCCATTACCTGCCTATGACCATAAGATCATGTATTATCCTGGGATGTTTTGCCATTCCGTCGCTGCTTGCCTGCCAGAAAAACAGGAAGACCTACACCATTGCGGGAGTCACTTATACAAATATTCCGTTTGACGGAGCAGTGCCGGGCGAAGCCGACAGCCTTATCGTATTAAAAAAAGAGCGGCGTCTCTTCTACTTTATGGACGGGCAGCCGGTAAAAGGTTATACGATCTCGCTGGGATCGAATCCCGGGGGACATAAGGAATGCGAAGGCGACAGGAAAACGCCGGAAGGCCGCTACAGCATCGACGGAAAAAATCCGAACAGCGATTACCATAAAAATCTGGGCGTATCGTATCCCAACGAAGCCGACCGCCGCCATGCCGCCAGCCTGGGAAAACCGCCGGGCGGAGATATCAAGATCCACGGATTTCCCAACGGGAAAGAACATTTCGCAGAGTATTATCTCAGCACCGACTGGACATGGGGCTGTATCGCTGTTTCCAATGAGGCCGTGGACGAGCTGTACGAACATGTGCCCACCGGCGTTCCCATCATCATCTATCCGTGACGAAGCGGGAAGGATCGGGAAAAGTTGAAAGTTATTCCCGGAATGATATAACGACGCTCCCATTCTGCCGGCCTACCTTTGCTTAAAATAAAGGTTATGGAAACAGAACAGAAGATCGTAAGACGCACTTATCCCGTTACCGGAATGACCTGCGCCGCCTGCGCCGTAAGCGTGGAAAGCATCCTGAAGTCATCTCCGGGAGTAGTGGATGCCGCGGTGAATTTTGCCGGTCGCACTGTTTCGCTCGAATACCGCGAAAATGAAACGACGCCGGCTGCTTTACGTTCTGCGGTGCAATCCATCGGTTATGACATGATAGCGGACGAAAGCGAAACGGCCCGCGAAAACCTGGAAGAGATCGAAGCGAAAAGCTACCGCAGGCTGAAACGGAGCACGATCCTGTCGGTCGCTTTTTCTATTCCTGTGGTGATCATCGGCATGTTCATGATGGACCTGCCATACGCGAATTATATCATGTGGGCCCTGTCCACGCCGGTGGTTCTCATTTTCGGAAGGCGGTTCTTTATAAATGCCTGGAAGCAGGCGCGCCACTACTCCGCCAACATGGATACGCTCGTTGCTGTGAGCACGGGAACGGCTTACGTCTTCAGCGTATTTAATACACTTTTCCCCGGTTACTGGCATTCGAGAGGGTTGCATGCGCACGTTTACTTCGAAGCCGCATCCGTGGTGATCGCTTTCATCCTGCTGGGAAGAATGCTGGAAGAACGCTCACGTTCCCAAACATCCTCCGCTCTGAAAAAGCTGATCGGCCTCCAGCCGAAAACGGTGCTGCGCATTACCGGCGGAAAAGAGGAAGAAGTCCCTGTTTCCCAGGTACAGCCCGGCGATAAATTAAGGGTCCGGCCCGGCGAGAGAATACCGGTGGATGGAACGGTTTCGGGCGGACAATCGCATGTGGATGAATCCGCTATCTCAGGCGAGCCGATGCCGGCAGAAAAAAAGACCGGCGATAAACTTTACACGGGCAGCATCAACAAACAAGGCAGCCTGGAATTCGTAGCCGAACGCACCGGGAGCGAAACCGTGCTTGGACAGATCATCCGCATGGTGCAGCAGGCGCAGGGGAGCAAGGCTCCCGTGCAAAAGCTGGTAGACAGGATCGCGGGAATTTTTGTTCCCGTTGTGATCGGCATCGCCGCGCTGAGCCTGCTGACCTGGATCATCTTCGGAGGAGAGAATGGTTTCACACAAGGATTGCTCGCTTTCGTCACCGTCCTTGTTATCGCCTGTCCCTGTGCATTGGGCCTTGCCACTCCTACCGCCATCATGGTGGGCGTAGGCAAAGGCGCGGATGCCGGCATTCTTGTGAAAGATGCGCAGAGCCTCGAGATGGCGCGAAAAATAAATACTATCATCCTCGATAAAACAGGAACCGTCACCGAAGGAAAACCTTCCGTGGAAGAGATCTTCTGGACAGATCCTGCCACGGCGGAACAGCATGCGCCGGTGCTTTACAGCATCGAAAAGCGCTCGGAGCATCCGCTGGCCGCGGCAGTGGCAACGTACCTGAAAGGCGAAGCGGAACCGGCGATGCAGGATTTTGAAAGTATAAGCGGCAAAGGAGTTTCAGCCTTTGTCAACGGAAGTAAATATCATGCCGGGAGTCGCAAGCTGATAGAAGAGCTTAAGCTTTCCATACCGGTGGCCGTACAGCAGAAAGCTATGGAATGGCAGCAGAAGGCAAGAACCGTAATATGGTTTGCAGGCCCGGGAAAGGTGCTCGGTATTGTGAGCATCACCGACAGCATCAAAAAAAATTCAGCGGAGGCAGTGCGGCAGCTGCAGGAAATGGGAATAGAAGTGTGGATGGTGACCGGCGATAACTCCGCAACTGCGGCAGCGGTAGCCCAAAGTGTAAATATCACACATTACCGCGCGGATGTGCTGCCGGCTGCAAAATCAGAAGTGGTGCGCGAGCTGCAGAACAAAGGAAAGATCGTGGCGATGGCGGGGGACGGGATCAACGATGCGCCGGCGCTGGCACAGGCGAATGTGAGCATCGCCATGGGAAAGGGAACTGATGTAGCGATGGATGTGGCACAGATCACGCTGATATCTTCCGACCTGCTTCATATTCCCAAAGCGATCCGCCTGTCGCGGCAGACCGTACGGATGATCCGGCAGAATCTTTTCTGGGCGTTCATTTATAACGTCGTGGGCATTCCCCTCGCAGCAGGTGTATTGTATCCGTTCACCGGCTTCCTGCTGAACCCGATGATCGCGGGCGCGGCGATGGCTTTGAGCTCATTGTCCGTGGTAGGAAACAGCTTACGGCTGAAGTGGAAAAAGCTGTAGTGGAATTGCGGTTACGTGCGCAGATGTTTGCCTACGATCTCCAGGTTCTTTCTGATCTTTTCCGCTATTGCGTTCCTGATCTCGGAAATACTATATAACCCGCGCCGGTCGAGCTTCATCAGGAAGCCGCCGGTGCGCAGGTCTGCGCCACCGTCTATCCTTCCGCCGAAAAGCCGCACCTGCGCGTCCTTGCGCTTGTCATCGGACGCATTGAGCAGATCGTCGAGAAACGTCACGAGTTCCCTTACATCATATAGACTGCCTTTATTTCCAAGGTTCGTACCGAATGCTTCTCCCGATGAAACTCCAGCAAAGCTCTGCAGCAGCTCGGCCGTTCCGTTGCGCAGCACGATCGCAAAGCTGTGATCCTGGCTGTTTCTCCTGAATACACCCACTCTGTAAACGCAAGAAACATTCTGCTTTGTCATTTCGCCCAGATCGGTAAGAAGAGCTCCGAGCTGCGCCGGGAATTCACCCGTAAGTCCCCACGAATTTGTGTTGAAGGAGTTGGGGTCTCCGAACAGATCGAGAAGACGCTCCGACGTGGCGAAGCATGATGTATAATCAGCCCAGTTGGCCCTGTACGACCGCAGCTTCCGGTCGGCTGCGGCCACGGCAAGTTCATTGTCGTTAAGATCCACGAGAAGGTTCCTGATGTTGGCGTCTTTGATGCCGAGGTGATCGAGGAATGTATTGAACAGGCTGCGGAGATCGCTCGGATTGTCCTGCGCGGAAGAGGTCGAAGGCTGCGGAGCCTGCACCGTCGCCGGCTGAGGCACGTTGTGCACAGGTACCTGCGGCGGCACGACAGGCAAGAGCTGCGGACCAGGCAAAGGCGCGACAGCACCTTCTTTGGCCAGTACATTATCGGCAGAACGCGCTCTTCCGTTATCGAAAACATACCAGCCTCCGCCTTTCTTCACGAGCGTGCCGGTCTTTTCGCCGCCGTCATCGAAGTCCGTATACCGGTAGCGTTCATTTAATTGTATTTCGGAAGCCTTCATCATCTGTACCACCCGGGAATCCGGAGGGGCGGAATGTATCACGTGGAGCTGCTTTCGCTGGACAGCTGCTTCAGGCCGGTTATCGCTAAAACCGGGCCCTGCCAGGCTAGCCTCCGCCGCCGGGCGCGTGGAATCAGAAACGGTAGACTGAGACGCTTTCATGAACCTTAGTATCCGGCATCTAAATTACATCAAAAGAAATATTTCAAATGGGAGCAAGCTATATTTAATCGGCGGCGGGCAGGAAAAAGTAAAAACAAAAAAAGCCTTTCGATCTCCGAAAGGCTTTCTGTGGTTTGGAGTGGAATCGAACCACCGACACAAGGATTTTCAGTCCTTTGCTCTACCAACTGAGCTACCAAACCAGCTCATCCCTTTTTAACAAAGGGACGCAAATGTATAAAAAAATCTATCAAGCAACAAATCCTCAATAAAATCTGCGCTTTATCGCACGTAATACCTTTAAGTTACGAAATTTACCCGTTCTCCCGGGCAATATTCCCGGGTTTTGCCGTTTATTAAACCGGTTCGCCTTATGTATCTAGCCATTGATCAGGGAAATACAAGTACGAAAATAGGCCTCGGCTCTGCCTCCGGTCTCATCCGCCGTTGGGTATACCAGCCGGAGAATGAAGAGGTGCTGTGGGAAATGATAGGGAAGTATAACGTTTCCCGCGGAGTCGTAAGCTCCGTAGCGCGCGAAGAGAACCGCGGATGGCTGAAACGGCTTGGTGAAAAGATCGATCTGACAGAGCTTCGCGACATCACGCCCGTTCCGCTGAAGAACAAATACCATACTCCGGCCACGCTCGGATACGACCGCCTGGCCGGAGCTGTTGGCGCCTCAAAGCTGTTTCCCGGAAAAGACGCTCTGGTGGTGGACATGGGAACCTGCATCAACTACGAATGCGTTACCGCCGCGGGGGAATATCTCGGCGGCGCCATTTCGCCCGGCATGCGGATGCGCTTTCGCGCCCTGCACGAGTTCACCGGTAAGCTTCCGCTCATCAACGACCATTTTCAGCCGGAATCATTCGTAGGACAGGACACCACTACTTCCCTCCTTTCCGGGGTGATGAACGGCATCCTGCAGGAAGTGGACGGAGTGATCGCCCAGTACAGGCTCCGCTACAACGATCTACAGGTGATCCTCACCGGAGGCGACGCGGATTATTTTGGCAAATACCTAAAAAATCAGATTTTTGCACAGCCCGATCTGGTACTGCTCGGACTGCTGGAAATATTACACTTTATTGATGGACATCACTCGGTATAGGAAAAAGATCCTGACGATCACCTTTTGTTTCGGTTTGCTTTCAGCAGGATCCTTGCGGGCGCAACAGACAGACACTCAATCGCCGTATTCGTTTTACGGCCTCGGCGCTATTTCGCAGAATCCCCTTCAGAACGGCATGGCCATGGGCGGAATATTCAACGGGCTGCGGGACTCCACATCGCTGAATTTCCTTAATCCCGCGTCCTACGCCGGGATCGATGTGACCCAGCTTTCCTTCGGCTTCGAGTTCAATCTTCTCAATACTTCCAACCAGACGCACAACAATCTTTTTATCAACCAGCTCGGGCTTGGCATTCCGCTGATGAACCGGAAGAACTTCGGCTGGGGAATGTACTTCGGCTTCTCTCCGTATTCGCAGATCGGCTATAGCTTCCGCGATACTTCGGAAGTGATCCTCGGTCCGGATACCGTGACGCAGCGTAACGAGTATACCGGCGACGGGGGTCTCAACAAGCTCACATTGGGCACAGGTTTCCGCATCGGGCGGCATTTCTCTTTCGGCGGCAATGTCCATTATCTTTTCGGGGTATCCGACAGGAACCGTTCGCTGGTGCTTCCCGTGGCCGATGATTTTCTCAGCGCGCGCGTACAGGAGAAAACGACCGTCAACGCGGTTCTCGCCGACTTCGGCGCCCAGTATTTCGGCCAGTTCAAAGTGATCAGCCGTAAACGGCCGCAGGTACCGAAGGATTCTCTTCCCAACCGTTCCAGATGGCCGGTACAGGAAAAGAACTACCATTTCTGCGTAGGGGCTACCTATAATCTCGGCTACACATTCGGCGCGGACTTCGATCAGCTGGGCATACAGTATTTTTCCGGCAGCGTGCAGACGGGCATCGATACGTTTCTGCTCACGCCTACCACCCGCCAGACCGTTACCGTGCCGCACAGGTTTGGCGCGGGCTTTACAATTTCCAACCCGGATATATGGACGGTGGGCGCAGATTTCAATTACGCTACCTGGTCGCAGTTCACCTATTTCGATCAGCCTACCACGCAGTATTCCGATTCATGGAGCATTTCAGCGGGGGTAGAGTTTCTTCCGCCGTACCGCAACAGGAATTCTGGAAAAGCTCAGTTCTTCAAGAATTTCGTATACCGCGCCGGAGCGAGATATCATAGCCGCCCGCTGCGTCCCGACGGAAATCCCGTCGATGAGTTCGGCTTCAGCTTCGGGCTCGGGCTGCCGTTCGGGTTCAAAAAGGTCTATAACGAAAACCTGGACGTAAAGAATATCCTTTCCTACCTGAACATCGGTGTGGAAGGAGGATTTGCCCGGTCGCAGAACGCAGGTATCATCAACGAAACATTCTTCCGCCTGAACGTAGGTCTTTCCCTGCGCGACAAATGGTTTACGAAGAGAAGGTTCAACTAACCTTTTCGCAGCAGCGGAATTTAAATTGTATTTTTGCTCCGTGAACCGCAGCCTTTTATACATTTTCCTTTTCCTTGCCGCCGGTCTGTCGCTTTTTTCGTGCACCAACGACCTGGACAAGGTCCGCGAGCCTATCGATGAAGAAAAGAAGCCTTCCGCCATCACGCGGAACGTCAAAATACTTTATAGCGATTCGGGAATGGTGGTAACAGAGGTTACGGCTCCGCTGCGTTACGATTATACCGGCGAGAACGGTTACAGCGAAATGCCCGAAGGCATCAAAGCCGTTTTCTTCAGCCACGGGCGCAAGGGCGAGACGGTGCTTACCGCCGGTTACGCCCTGATCCGCGAAAAGGAAGATGTGATCTACGTAAAAAAAAATGTCCGCATCCTGAACGAAAAAGGCGAAACACTCGAGACAGAAGCCCTCACCTGGGACAACAAACGCAAGCTCCTGTACACATACGAGCTTGTAAAGATCACGAAGCACGACAAGATACTGTATGGCGAAGGGATCATTGCCAACGACAATTTCTCGAGCTACGAAATCCTTATCCCCCAGGGAACGCTGAGCGTAAATGAAACCAAATAGAGCAAGAGAATATTTCTGGCTGGCGTTCGGAACCGGTCTGTTTGCCTGGGCGATCTGCGTTACCATCAGCTCTGAGCTGCATTCGGGGATCGTACATTATATTTTTCCCGGGCTGGCTTTTCTTATTTACGCACAGCGGGTCCGGCGTCGTAAAAAAGCTGAACGGCGCCTGAACCTGCCGAATATTGATTAGTTTTACAGGAGCAATTATGTCACAGGAAGCCGTCATACTCACCCTTATTCTTTCGATACTGTTCTCCGCTTTTTTTTCGGCGGTAGAGATGGCCTTTGTCTCCAGCAATAAGTTCAAGGTAGAGCTGGACAAGAACAAAAATAACTTTACCGGGAAGCTGCTTTCCATCGTTTCGCGCAACCCTTCGCGCTTTATCGGCACCACGCTGATCGCCAATAATATCAGCCTGGTGATCTACGGTATTATGGCCGCGCTGCTGATGGAGCCTCCTCTCGAAAAACTTTTCGATTCATGGCTGAGCGAAGGTTATCTCCGCTTTGCCGTAGTGCTTTCGCAAACGCTTCTTTCCACCATTCTTATTCTCATTCTCGCAGAGTTCATTCCCAAAGCCATTTCCAGTATCAACCCGAACCGGTTCCTCAACCTGTTCCTCATTCCCACCACCTTCTTTTATTTTCTACTGTACGTGGTCGTGAGCTTTACCGTGTTCCTGTCCAATGTGATCCTCCGTTACGTGTTCATGGTGCGCATCAAGCAGGAAGAAGTTTCCTTCGAGCGGACCGATCTCAATTATTATCTCCGGCAGATATCGAATCCTTCCAGCAATTCGGCGGCGGAGATCGAGAATGAAGTGAAGATCCTTCAGAACGTACTGGAATTTCCTTCGGTGCGGGCAAAAGAATGTATGATCCCGCGGACGGAGATCATCGGTATCGAGATCGGGGCGCCGGTGGCAGACCTGAAAAAACTGTTCATCGAAAGCGGCCTTTCCAAGATCATGGTGTACCGCGAAAGCCTGGACGACATTCTCGGTTTTGTGCATTCGTTCGACATCTTCCAGAAGCCCGCAGACATCCAGTCCATTCTCATTCCCGTGCTTATTGTACCGGAAACGATGCTTATCAAGGACATTCTCACCCAGTTCATCCAGCAGCGCAGGAGTGTTGCAGTGGTGGTGGAAGAATACGGGGGAACCTCCGGCATCCTTACGACAGAAGACATTATCGAAGAGATCTTCGGCGAGATCGAAGATGAGCACGACGTGGAAACGATGATCGAAAAGAAAATATCCGATACCGAATACCTCTTCTCGGCCCGGCTGGAGATCGATTACCTGAACGACACGTACCGGCTCAACCTGCCCGAAAAAGAAGAGTACACTACGCTGGCGGGAATGATCCTGCATTATACCCAGGATATTCCAAAGGCAGGAGAAGTAATTGAGGCTGAAGAATTTAATATAATAATCCGCAAGGTCACCGAGACCCGGATCGACGAAGTTGCCCTGCTCCGGAAGGTCGATTGAAATTGTGCTTCGAAGGCCCGGCAGGCCGTGTTTCCCAATTCAAATTTATTGTATATTCGTGCCCTGTTTTCAATAACGTAAAAAAACCATTTCAATGGCGATTATAGGAAGTATTCGTAAAAGAGGCACCCTGGTGTTCATCGTGATAGGGACCTCGTTGTTAGCGTTCATCGTCGGGCTGAGAAGCTTCGGGAACTTCGGCGGCGGCCCTGACACTACCATCGGATTGGTCGATGGCAGCAAGATCAACGTAAATGAATACAGCAACCGGCTCAGCGAAAAAGAAGCGCTGATCATGCTTCTGAACCCGGAAGCCAATATGGACGACATGCAGCGCCAGCAGCTTAACGAAGAAGTATGGAACGATATCCTCCGCGATAAGGTCTTCCACCCGCAATACAACCTGCTGGGAATTACCGTATCGAAAGAAGAGATCAACGACATGCTCGTAGGCGAGACCGTGCACCCTTCCATCCGCCAGCAGTTCATCAACCAGCAGACCGGTATGTTCGATCCCAACATGGTGATCCAGTACAGCTCGCAGTTCGAAGACGAAAGCGCGGTACCGGAAGATAAGATCGATCAGTGGAGAGCAGCCCGCGAGTACTGGTCGTTCCTGCAGCAATCCATTAAGGAGGATCGCTTCCAAACCAAGTACAACAACCTGATCACTAAAGGATTGTATGTAACCACCAAAGAAGCCCGCTCCAACTATATGGCCATGAGCTCGCGCGCCAACATCCGTTTTGTGTTCAAGCCATACTCGCTTGTTCCGGACAGCTCCATTACGCTTACCGACGACGAGATCAAAAAATATTACAACGAGTTCAAGTATAAATTCCGCCAGAAAAAATCCCGTTCGCTGAAGTATGTCCTGTTCATGGGCATCCCGACTCCGGGCGACAGCACAGCGCTGCACGACGAGATCGTGAAGATAAAGAACGAATGGGCGGCTGACGGAGACGACACATTATATGTATACGAGAACTCAGAAAATCCTTCCGATCCTACCTATTACCGCCAGGGCGCTTTAAGCAAAATGATGGACAGCCTGCTGTTCAACAGCCCGAACGGAACGCTTGCAGGACCGTTCATTGAAAACGGCTACTACGTGATCGGCAAGAAGATCTCCGAACGCATGGTGCCTGATTCCGTTAAAGCGCGCCACATTCTGCTGCAGCCAACCAAGCAGGAAGAGGTGGAAACACTCCGCAACCTGCGCGACAGCCTGTTCACCGTACTTCAGAACGGAGGAAATTTTGCGGAGATCGCAGCAATGTACTCCGCCGACCAGAGCAATGCGAAAGATACCGGGAACCTCGGATGGTTCACAGAAGGCCAGATGGTTCCGCAGTTCAACGATACCGCTTTCTCTTCCTCAAAAGGACAGCTCAAAAAAGTAGACACACAGTTCGGTTACCATATCATTTATATCCAGGACCAGACCAAACCGAAAAAGCAGATACAGGTTGCCCTGGTGAACAAGCTGATCAAGCCGAGCGACGAAACGATGAAGGTTGCCTATTCGCAGGCTTCTGAATTTGCTTTCGTAGACCGTACGCAGAAGGATTTCGACAGCGAAAAATATTTTACGGAGTACACCCGTTCCAAAAACCTGATGGTGCGCGACGAGCCTTTCATTACAGAAAGCAGCCGTAACCTGATGGGAATGGATGGTACCAAAGAAGTGATCAAATGGTCGCTGACCGCAAAACGCGGCGAGATCTCCGATATCTTCCAGTCCGGTAACAACTATATCGTCGCCATGCTCTCTGCAGTACGTGTAGACGGAATTCCGAAGCTTGAAGACATCCGCAGCGAAGTGGAAGTGCGTGCGAAGCAGCATAAGAAAGCAGAGCAGTTCATCCAGGAATTTACCACAGCCATGGGATCTGCGAAGACCATCGATGCGCTCGCCGCAGCTATGAAGCTCCAGGTGGTCCCCGGCAATGATGTTACTTTCGGAAGTTTCTTCATTCCCGGCGCAGGTATCGAGCCCGAGCTTCTCGGAACCGTATTCGGATCCAAGCCCGGACAGCTTACCGCTCCTATCGAAGGAAACAGCGGAGTGTTCGTTGCTGTTCTCGACGCTGTGAACCAGGCTCCCGAAATGCCGGATTACACAATGAACCGCGTACAGCTGATGCAGGGAATGCTCGGCCGTGCAGCCAACGAAGTAGGTTCAGCGCTGAAAGAAAAACTGAAAGTGCAGGACCTGCGTTACAAGTTCGATTTCTTCTGATAACGATATGATCTTTTGAAAAAGCACACGCAACACCGTGTGCTTTTTTATTTTCCGGGCTGCCTGAACTGTTCGGTACCTCGTCCTTTTTCCTGCGATACTTCTACGCAAGCCTGTTATTTTCGTCCAGCGGAAGATAATATGACTCCCCCCGCGCGGATCATGACCCTGTATTCGTCATGATAATCTAAAAAAGGATGCCGCTCGATAAATACCGGCGGCTTACAATACCAGGTCGAGCGTACCGGAAATATAATAATCGCCGAAGGTCAGGCCGCTGTCGGCGGATGCAGAGTAATCGATCGTGAAAAGGTAACTACCCGCCTGGATGATTCCGCTTTCCGATCTTCCGTCCCAGCGATCGCTTACATTTTCGGAGCGGAATACGTGAGCGAAATCCTGGTTATAAATGTTCATCTCATACTTGTTCACTTCAATGCCTGATATTATTGCCGGACCCCAGGTATCGTTAAGGGCATCGCCGTTGGGCGTAAAAGACGTGGGAATGTACAAATGGGCTTCCGTAGCATCCCCCGTTTTACACGCCACAGCGTTCAGAAGGAACAAAAGCAAAAGAAAAATTCCGGATCTTTTCATATCTCATTTTATAAGGTAAAGTGTACCTGCACAAGGAACCCTGACGAAGGATACAACATGCTCAGATCGGAGAAAGGGAAATAAACCTTGCCGGTAAAGTTGAATTTACGGAGAACCAGGTAACCCGCGGTCAGCGATAAAATATTATTTGTATTGTAAGCCAGTCCGCCGATCATACCATGCCGGTGCAGGCTGTGAATGTACACGCCGCCTTCTGCCGTATACCAGTCGCGGTCAATAACAGAAAACTCGGCCACCGGATAAATGCTCCATTTCCGTGTCAGCATGAAGTTGTACCACGCGGAACCGTTGTACCGGGTAAACGCGTTTACCCGTTTGTTACCGGCAATGATCCCATCCGAAAAGGAAAGTGTACTGTTTACATTGAAGTTGACGGTGAGCCTGTATAGATATAAGCTCATTCCGCCGTTGAGGATCATGTTCGGCTTTGACAGCGTACCGCTAAATACTTCGTTCGTAGAATAAATATAACCGTAGCGTTCATCGATCATATCTCCGTACGTCATGCTGCGCACATCGTACTCCGTATAGTCGTATCCGACGCCTGCGCCCACTCTCAGTACCACCCTGCTGCTGAACTGGTGCCGGTAAGAATAATTCAGGATGTGCCGCATGCTCCACCTGGAGCCGGAACGGTCGTAACCGCCCCAGTAGCCCAGCGAATGAGTACCGCGATGTACCTTCGACGTATCTTTTCTTCCGATCTGCTGATCGTAGCCGGCCATTATCGTCAGCGGAAAATGTTTCTGGCCAGGATAACGGACGTCCCCGAAAGTAAAAAGGTGATTCTTGCTTATTCCTGCGAACGCAGGATTTTCCGATCGCATGAAAAGAAGGTAATTGACAACAGGATACAGACGGGTCCGGAATACCGGCGGCGGCTTGTGTATATGACGGAAGGATTTTTCAGGAATAGAATCGCCCGCAAAAAGGCTGAATGATCCGAAGAGTAATACCGCACAAAGAAAGTACTTCATGGGACCGGAGGTTTAAAGAAAGTTACGGTTTTATCTGAGAATTTGCAAGTTCTGTGAATCCAGGCGGATAAAGACCCAGAGCAGGAGCGTGAACCCGAGAAGCGAAGAACCTCCGTAGCTGAAGAATGGCAACGGGATTCCCACGGCCGGCGCGAGGCCTATCGTAGTGCCAATGTTCATGAAAAAATGGAAGAACATGACGCAGGCAACACAGTATCCATACACCATGCTGAACTGCGACCGCTGCCTTTCCGCCACCTGCAGGAGCCGCACCATAAAGAACAGGTAGATCAGGATGATCAGCGACGATCCCCAGAATCCCCATTCCTCTCCCACGGTAGAAAAAATAAAATCGGTGCGCTGCTTGGGAACGAACTTCAGCTTGGTCAGCGAGCCCTTCATGAACCCCTTGCCCGACAAGCCTCCCGAACCGATGGCCATCTTGGAATTGTTCACGTTCCACCCGCTTCCTTTCAGATCTTTTTCCTTGCCGAGCAGCACCATGATCCTTGTGCGGTGATGCTCCTTCAGTATGTTATTGTAGATCGGCTTTACGGCGAGCGTAAAAACATTGAACACGATAAACAGCAGTAAAATGATCTTCCAGCCGCCGATAGCGTTCCGCAAAAGAAAATACGCGATCAGGGCCAGCAGCACCAGTCCGAGAATGACCAGGACAGTGGGAATGAGAATGGCTGCAAAGAAAAGTACCACCAGCATCACACCTGCAATAAGAAAGATCCACGGAAATCCGAAGCGGAAAAAGGCCAGGATGAAAGACAGGAACACAAGCGTCGATCCTGTATCGTTCTCGGCCAGGATGAGCCCTGCAGAGGCAAGCACCGCGAGAAATGCGAACACGCCTTCTTTCGTAATGGAGAGGAACGGGATCCGGAAAAAAGTAAAAAGCGCGCGGTTCTTCGACGTCGGCGTAAAAGAAAAGTTCGTATCACCTATGATCTTGGCAAGCACCAGCGCGGTAGAGAATTTTGCAAACTCAGAAGGCTGTATCTTGATAGCGTCGGTGATCACGAACCACGATTTGTTGCCGTCGACCTCCTGCCCTATTACCAGCACAAGCCCAAGCAGCACAATTGTAATACCATAAAAGACGTAAGCAAACGCCGGGAAGATCCGGCTGTCGAGAAGCAATATGAAAACCGCGGCGCCGCAGCATATTCCCATCCATAAAAGTTGCTTGCCGTGCGATGTGCCCAGATCAAATAATCCGCCGCGCTCTTCTGTAAAAGATGAAGAATAGATGTTGAGCCATCCGAACAGGATAAGAAAAAGGTAAAGGATGACCAGCCAGCCATCCATGTTCCCCAGCATTCTTGTTTTACGGCCGCTCATTTTACATTCATCAGGTTTCCATTTATCATTCTCTTTTCCATATCCGGTCGCGTGATCGAGTCATTAAGATACTTTTCGATCATCAGCGAGGCGATGGGAGCCGCCCATGTCGCTCCAAATCCCGCGTTCTCTACCAGGATGCCGATAGCGATCTTCGGATTGTCCATCGGGGCGTAGCACATAAACACGGAGTGGTCTTCACCGTGCGGGTTCTGCGCCGTACCGGTTTTTCCACAGATAACGATGTCCTTCATGCGCGCGATACCGGCCGTACCGCCAGGCTCATTCACCGCGCCGTACATTCCCTGCACCACGATCCCGAAATATTGCTCGTCTACCCCGACCTTATGTTTCGAAAATTTTCCGCCTGCATTTATTTCCGTGTCGCCGATCTTCTTGCCCACATGCGGAGTGATGAACCAACCCTTGTTCGCTACGATGCAGGCCAGGTTGGCAATCTGGAGCGCATTGGCCTGAAGCTCTCCCTGTCCGATACCGAGCGAGATGACGGTCAGCCCCTGCCATCCGCCTTTACCGTATATCTTGTCGTAATATTCGGGCTTCGGCACGTTCCCCGATTTCACGTTCGGAATGTCGGACTCTTCGAACCGCTGACCGAATCCGAAACGGAGCGCGTAGTTGCGCCAAAGGTTGTAGCCGTCCCTCGCGTTCTTGTACTTTCTTACGATCGAGTAAAAAACGTTACAGTAATATGCGTTGCAGGATGTCTGGATAGAGAATTTAAGATCGGCGTCACGATGCGAGTGACAACCTACTCTCTGCGTAGCCGATAACCGAAAGCCGCCGCCGCAATGGTATACTGTTGACGGGAACAGCACGCCTTCCTGCTGCCCTACCAGCGCTTCAAATACTTTGAAGGTGGAACCGGGAGGATAACCGTCCATGATCGCACGGTTGTACAACGGCTTGTTCTCATCTGCCAGAAGCGTCGGATAATTTTTTCTTCTTCCGCGGCCCACGAGAATATTTGGATCGTAGCTCGGCGATGAAAGCAGTACCAGCACTTCCCCGGTGGAAGGCTCTATGGCTACGATAGCTCCTTTTTTGTTCTGCATGAGCTGTTCGCCGTATTGCTGCAGGTCCATATCAAGCGTTACCATCAGGTTCTCTCCCTGTATGGATGCGGTATCTTCCGCGCCGTCCATGTAGCTTCCTTTTTCGGTGTTGTGCACATCCACAAAGACCTTGCGCACGCCTTTGACTCCGCGCAGCACTTCTTCGTAGGATTTTTCAATTCCGCTCCGGCCGATGTAGTCGCCTGGACGGTAATAAGGATTGTGATTCGTTACGGACGTGTCCACCTCGCCTACTTCACCGAGTATATGTGCGGCGATCGGCAGCTGGTATTTACGCAACGCTTTTTTATCGAGAAAGTATCCCGGAAATTTGAACATGATCTCCTGAATGGTGGCGATGGAACCTTTCGAAAGATCCTTCACGATGGGCACAGGTTCGGTGCGGCTCAGCTTTTTTTCCCTGATCCGCTGCCAGGCTGTTTCCGTTACCTTGATGAATTCTTCCCTGGACATATCGGCCAGCAGGCAGAAATCCGCGGTGTCGATCGCGCGCGCTTCGGACGGAACCATCATAAGATCGTACGCGTATTCGTTGCTTACCATCAGCTTGCCGTTGCGGTCAAGAATGTTGCCCCTCGCCGGATAGCGCACGATCCTCCGGATAGCGTACATGTCCGCGTACTTTTTGTACGACGTATCGATCACCTGCAGCTGAAATAATTTCACTACAAACGCGAGCGCAATGAACCCGAAAATGGCTATATAAATATATTTCCTACCGGATTCTTCTTGCATGTGTCGAAGTTTTCTTCATAGTGAGCAGCTGGACCAGCCAGATAAGACCGACCGAAAATACCGAGCTGAATACAAGCTTGCCTAATATCAGGAGCACCGATCCGAAATTGAACGACTCGAGCGTGAAGAGCGCAAAATGGTGTATCCCGATCATAACGGAGGTGTACAAAAGGAAGCTGCTTTGCCCGAGTACATTCATTGTGGGCGCGTTGTTATTGTCGTAGTCTTCCGGCGAAGTGAAGAGCGGAAGAAGAAAAATGCGCAGGAACGCGATCAGCGTGGTGGCCGCGGCATGAAGCCCGCCTGTGCTCAGGAAAACGTCCATCACCGCGCCGGTGATAAAACCGAGTGTGATCATCAGTGATTTGGAGGAACGTACCGGCAAAAGCAAAATGAAAAAAGGATAGATATGAGGTACGATGTAAACGCTGATATTGATCCTGCTGACAATAAAAATATCGGCTGTCAGCAGCAGCACAAAGTAACCCAGATATTTCAGCATTAATCGGCTCATGGTGTCATCAGGCTGTCTTCAAGTGTTTCCTGTTCCCGTTCAAAAAGATAATCTACCGCGTACACGTGGCGGAGCGACTGGAATTCCGTAGCCAGCTGCAGCGTGATCAGGTAGTAACCATCATCGGGATTGATGGTCAAGCCTTTTACCGTTCCCACAAAAATTCCTTCGGGAAAAACGAAAGAGAAACCAGAGGTTTCCACCGTATCGCCCGGCAGCACTTCCACGTGCGTTGGAATATATTTTACAAGCGCAGTGCGCGGCGATTTACCGTCCCATTCCAGCGAACCATAGTCTTTCGTTTTCCGCAGCTGCACGGATACGGGAAAGTCCGTATTCAGCACAGAGATGCAGACAGCGAAGTTAGGAGAGACGCCTTTCACTACGCCGGCAATGCCCGATGGCGAGATGATGCCCATATCCTGGCGTATGCCGTAGCGGCTTCCGGCATCGATCGTAAAATAATTCTTTGCGTTGAAAACGGAGTTGTTGATGACGCGGCAGGGAATATATTCGTATGCCTGCTCGAGCACCGTATCACCTTTTAATTTCTGACTCTGGTAATATTTGCGCGTGCTTTGCTCCACAAGATACCGCAGCCTTACATTTTCCTGCACGAGCAATTCGTTCTCTTTCGCGAGGGTGAAATAATCGCGTGCGTTGGCGTATGTGCTGTAGATCTGCCCGGTGAGTTCATTGGTGGAGTTCAGGATCGCCACTCTCTGGAAGTTGCTGCGTTGGAAGATTAACAGGAAAGCGATTACCTCAAAGAACAGGAATAGAAAAATAAAGCTGAATTTCCGTAAGAGGTATATGAGATTCTGCATTGTATGCTACGCATCAAAAATTTCAATTGAAGACATACCGGATCCCGGCGCAAGACCGGATAATATCGCCGCCACTCACAGAACGGCCGTTGATTATTTGATCAGGAATGAAAACTTATCAATGTTCTTCAGGGCGATGCCGGTTCCTCTCGCCACAGCGCGCAGCGGATCTTCGGCCACGTGCACGGGAAGCTTTGTTTTCATGCTCACCCGCTTGTCGAGGCCGCGAAGCAGCGCTCCACCGCCTGCGAGATAGATCCCTGTGCGGTATATATCCGCTGAAAGCTCGGGCGGGGTCATTTCCAGCGCGCTCAGTATCGCAGCTTCTATCTTGGTCAGTGTTTTGTCCAGCGCATACGCGATCTCCTGGTATGATACCATGATCTCTTTCGGGATGCCGGTCATCAGGTCGCGCCCGTGCACTGCAAAATCCGGCGGAGGACTATCGAGCTCCTGCAATGCAGCGCCCACTTCGATCTTTATTCTTTCAGCTGTACGCTCGCCGATGGTCATGTTGTGCTGGCGGCGCATGTAATCTTCAATATCGTGTGTGAGGTCGTCGCCGGCCACGCGGATGGATTTATCGCAGACAATGCCGCCAAGCGCGATCACCGCAATTTCGCTGGTGCCACCGCCGATGTCGATCACCATGCTGCCCATCGGTTCTTCCACATCGATACCGATACCGATCGCGGCCGCCATAGGTTCGTGTATCAAATACACTTCCTTGCCGCCGGCATGTTCGGCCGAATCTTTTACCGCGCGCTTTTCCACTTCAGTGATACCGGAAGGGATGCAGATCACCATGCGGAGAGACGGCTTTACGAAACGGCTTTTCGGTGCGATCTTTTTGATCATACCGCGGATCATTTCTTCCGCAGCGTAAAAGTCGGCGATCACTCCGTCTTTCAGCGGACGGATGGTCTCAATATTGGAATGGGTCTTTCCGTGCATCAGCAAAGCGTCCTTTCCGATCGCGATCACCTTGCCGGTCTTCCGGTCCACCGCCACGATCGACGGCTCGTCCACCACTACTTTATCGTTATTGATGATCAGGGTATTAGCAGTACCCAGGTCAATGGCAATTTCCTGTGTAAAAAAGTCAAAGAGGCCCAATTTATCAGTTGTTTTTGATGGTTACTATGAACGTCGTTCTAAAGATCGGATTTTTGGCAAAAAATCAAATACAAAATTACTTTTTTTTCCGCTCGGTCCTATTGGAGCCTCAAGGTTTCGCGATCAGTGGCGGAAATGACGCACTCCGGTGAAAACCATTGCCTGTCCGTTGGCGTCGGCAGCGTCGATCGAATCCTGGTCCTTGATGCTTCCGCCGGGCTGTGAAATAGCTGTGATGCCGGCTTCCTTCGCGATCTGCACGCAGTCGGGGAACGGAAAGAAAGCATCCGAGGCCATTACGGCTCCCGCCAGGTCGAAGCCGAATTCCGCCGATTTCCGAATCGCGTGCTGAAGCGCATCCACGCGGGAGGTCTGCCCGCAGCCCATGCCGATAAGCTGGCGGTTCTTCACCAGCGCGATCCCGTTTGATTTCAGGTGCTTTACGGCCCTGACGGCAAATTCCAGGTCGGCCAGCTCGGCATCCGAAGGCGCCTTGCGGGTTACGGTGCGGAACTGCTCACGGCTTTCGGAAGAGCGGTCGGCATCCTGCTCGATCACCCCGTTCAGCAGCGTTTTGAAGGTACGAGAGATCCGTACCGGTCCTTTCTGGCGGATCAGGATCCGGTTCTTCTTCTGGCGGAGCAGAGCAAGGGCGTCGTCGTCGAACCCCGGCGCAACAAGCACTTCGAAGAAGAGGCTGCTCATGGCTTCGGCTGCAGCCAGATCGATGGTGCGGTTAGCTGCAATAATGCCACCGAAGGCGGAAGTAGTATCGCAGGCAAAGGCCGCCTTATACGCTTCGGCGATAGTGGATCTCGTAGCCAGGCCGCAGGAATTGGTGTGCTTGATCACTGCTACGGAAGGCTCTTCAAATTCAGCCACAAGCTGAACCGCCGCGTCCACATCCACCAGGTTATTGTACGAAAGTTCTTTCCCGTTCAGTATCTCGAACAGGCTGTCGATATCTCCGTAGAATGTAGCCTGCTGATGCGGGTTTTCGCCGTAGCGCAGGGTCTTGGCCGGCAGATCGTGAAAATCGCCTGCTCCTGCAAGTGTTCCCTGCTCAAAATACCGGTGGATCAGCGTATCGTAATGTGATGATGTGCGGAAAGCGCGGGTGGCAAAGGCTTTCCGGTCTTCCAGCGTGGTATTTCCGCCGCCGGATTCCAGCAGCTCCATCAGCGGCGCGTAATCGGCGCGGGATGAAACGATGAGCGTATCGCGGAAATTCTTCGCAGCCGCGCGGATCAGCGAAATGCCCCCGATATCGATCTTCTCGATGATGTCTTCCTCTCCTTTGCCTGCCTTTACTGTTTCTTCGAAAGGATAGAGATCCACGATCACAAGGTCGATGGACGGAATGCCGTATTGCTCGCGCTCTTCACGGTCGGAAGCAAGATCGCGGCGGAACAGTATCCCGCCGAATATCATCGGGTGAAGCGTTTTTACTCTTCCGCCGAAAATGGAAGGATAGTCCGTAAGAGATTCCACCGGTGTGGCTTTAAGGCCAAGGCTTTCGATATGACTTTGCGTTCCGCCGGTCGAGATCAGCTCAATCCCCAGCTCAGACAGCTTGCGCAGGACAGGCTCCAGGCCATCTTTATGATACACCGAAACGAGGGCTGCAGAAATTTTTTTGGAAGAGCTCATTTAACAACAATTAAGAAATGGACAAACATTTGAATATCAAACGATTACTAAACAAGTAACAGTGGTGTAAAGGTGAGAAAAATTGTTGAATCGGGTTATCATTACTTTTACACCAAATATTAACAAGCATAAGCCTCCCATGATCTTATTCCGGGTAATTTTTGAGAGCGCTGTTTTTGCCGTCGGCTCGCTGGTGGCAAATAAGCTGCGCACCCTGCTGTCGCTGCTCGGCGTAGTGATCGGGATCTTCGTCATCATCCTGATCCTGACTTCGGTCGACTCGCTGAAAAAAGATGTGAACGATAGTATTTCCTCGCTGGGCGACGACGTGGTCTTCATCCATAAATGGCCATGGGAAGGCGGGTTCGATTATCCCTGGTGGAAGTATTTTCTGCGTCCGCAACCGGAGCTGAAGGAAGTGGACGATGTGGTAAAACGCAGCCAGCTCGCGGAATACGTTTCGTACCGCACGGTAACGAACCGATCGGTAAAATACCGGAACAATAATGTGCCCTCGGCGGAGATCAACGGCATCTGGCTCAACTACGACAAGGTGCAGAATGTAAAGGTCGGCGAAGGCCGCTATTTTACGGAACAGGAGATCCGGGGCGGACGCAACGTGGTCATTCTCGGATGGGAGATCGCTAACGGCCTGTTCAACGGGCAGAATGCCATCGGCAGGACCATCAAGATCGACGGGCGGAATTATGATGTGATCGGTGTGCTGGAAAAGGAAGGCGAAAGCCTGCTGGGCACCGGCGACGATGAAAAGGTCTTCATGTCGTACAACAGCATCCGCACACTGGTAGATCTCAACAACTGGAGAGTGCACAAGGAAATACTCGTGAAAGCCCGGCCCGGCGTAATAAACGAAGAGCTGAAAGGCGAGCTCACCGGCATCATGCGGTCGGTGCGCAAGCTGAAGCCGAAAGAAGAAAATGATTTCTCGCTCAATGAAGCCAGCATGATCTCCAAAGAAATGTCGGGGATCACCATCATCCTTAATATCGTGGGCGGCGTGATCGGTTTCCTTGCCATACTCGTGGGCGGCTTCGGGATCGCCAACATCATGTTCGTGTCGGTAAAGGAACGCACCAATATTATCGGTATCCAGAAAGCCCTCGGCGCAAAACGGATCTATATCGTGATCCAGTTCCTTACGGAAGCGTTCATTCTTTCGCTCATCGGGGGATTCATCGGGCTGCTGCTGGTGTGGCTGACCTCGCTGGGCGTGCAGTCCATTTCAACGTTCAACCTGGTGCTGAATCTCAAGAATGTTTTTATCGGCGTCTTCATTGCATCTCTTACCGGGCTTGTATCCGGTATCATCCCGGCTATCATCGCTTCCCGCCTCGATCCTGTGGAAGCTATCCGGAGCAAATAAGCTACGCGGATGTTTTTGATTTCTTGTTACCTTCGCAACAATCAAACAACCTGCAACATGAAAAGATTTAGTCGCACCCTGGCGGGACTGGCCATTTTTGTCCTGCTGTTCCTTGCCATCGCGGCGCTGCTGCCTTCCGGCTATACGCTCACGCGTGAAACCACCATCAATTCCACACGCGAAAGTATTTTCCCTCTCTTCGGCGATCTGCGCCAGTGGGAAAAATGGAGCGCCTGGAAGCAGGCGGACCCCGAAGCTCAGTTCACGTATTCCGAGAACAGCACCGGCGCGGGAGCCAAAATGAGCTGGGAAGGAAAGAAGATCGGCACCGGCGAGCTACAGATCACACAATACAAGGAAAATGAAATGATACGCTACGCCATCCGCATGAAAAAGCCGTGGAAAGCAACTTCTGAGGGTTCCATTACTATAGAGAAGTCCGGCAACGGAGAGAAGGTTGTATGGATCGACCGCGGAAAGTTCGGCTGGCCCATAGCGCGCTGGATGGGCCTTTTTGTGAACATGGAAAAAATGCAGGGACCTGACTTCGAAAAAAATCTCGCGCAGATAAAAACGCTGGCCGAAGCTATGCCTGTGGTAAAGCTTCCCGAGATAGAAGTGGAAGTGCGCGAAGTGGAATCGGTCACCATCGCCGGTATCCGCTTCACCTGTCCCATAGAAGATATCGGCACGAGGATCGGCGAGAGCTACGGCCGGATCATGGAATACCTGGAAAGGAACAAGGTAAAGGCCAAAGATGTTCCGCCGCTTTGCATCTACCATAAATATTCCGATACAGAAACGGATATGGAACCTGCTCTCGTGGTGCCTGCCGATACCAAAGCGGAAGGCGACATCGCTGTGCATCCGTCTTATGGCGGCCAGACAATGGTCGTGAAATATTACGGTGACTACGCGGCTATGGCCCCCACCTACGCAGCCATGGAAAAATGGATGAGCGACAACGGCAAGCAAAAGAACGGCTCGCCATGGGAATCGTACATTACCGATCCGGAAATGGAAAAGGATACTGCCAAATGGCTGACCGAGATCTACTGGCCGGTCAAATGACGTCCGCAGCCCGGAAATTTATTCTGACTTCGTAAAGTTCCTGAGATTGTACGTCAGCGTGACCATAAAATAACGCTGGAGCACGTTGCTGGTAAGATCCTCCACATACGTCTCGGTAACCGTACGGCTTACGCTGTTGTTCTGTCCCAGGATGTCGAAGACCGTAGCTTTCAGCTCGAGCGATTCATCTTTCAGGAACTTATATCCCAGCGAGGCGTTCCAGAGGAAAACTGTCTGATCAAAACCGCTCGAAAGCCCTGAATAATACGTATGGTTCAGGTTTGTGTTCACCACGAAACCCTTCCAGAACTGCCAGTTGAAGCGTACCGCAGCCGTCTGGTTGAAGTAGTTATTATTATTTTGCGAGCGCAGCGTGTTCACCACCACATTGTAGCTTCCGGTATACGAAATGGAAAAATCGATCTTCTCGCTGATGTTGCTTGAGAACACGATGCCCTGGCTTACAGTGAACGAATTGGCGTAGTTCGTTTCATCGTTGATGAGGCCCGGCGTGCGGCTGTAGTTCAGCGATGTGTTGATGTTCAGGTTCGTCTTGATCTTTGAGATCGGGAGCCCGTAGGTAAAAAGTCCCCGCGCATTCATATACCCGTCCAGGTTTACCGGCATCGAAAGCTGTGCGCCCTGCCCGAGGAAAGTTCCGTCAGGTAGCACGGTATCGCGGCTTGCGATCAGCGTGCTGTTCGCAATATAATTGTGCGTATAGGTATAGGCCGCGGAAAAAAACAGCGCTGTGGCTTTTTCGGTGTTGGTCTTCATATAGCGGATCGTGCCCGTGTGCGAGTAATTCTGCACCAGGTCCGGGTTGCCGCGCGAAAGCAGCAGCGGGTTGGTATTGTCGATCACCGATTGCAGCTGGTTCACCGTAGGAAGCCCGGCAGATGTGCGGTAAAAGATGTTGAGGTTGCTTGTCTTCGTAAAGCGATAGCGGAACATGGCGCTCGGAAGAACGTTATGATACACGCGGCTTACCTGGTCGGAAACGGGAAAGAACTGCCACCCGTCGAACAGGACATTTTCATACGCAACTCCTACCATGAAATTAAATTTCTCTCCTTTCAGGCGATAGCCGGCAGTTCCGCGATTCGTTATGTTGCGGTTCTCGAACGTGTTCGACAACAGGGAATCCAGAAGGCTATATGTTCCTGTTGCCGTATTATAATTATTGGTTTCCCTGAACGAGCGGCTCCAGTCATAGCTGAAGTTATAGTCGAAGAACAATATCCCGCTCTTGCCCAGCGGCTCGGTATACGAAGCCCGCGAGTTGAGCCTGTAGCCGGTGGTAAGCCGGTCGCTTTGCTGGTTCAGGGAATCGGTAACTATGGTCGTATCGCTGTAGAACACATTACCGGAAAGCAAAAGCATATCGTTCACATTCGATGTGTAGTTCCCCCCGGCGCTGATCGAAAATGTTCTTCCCCTCTTGCCGAACTTATGGCGGAACAGCAGGTCGCCGCCCGCGTTGTACCCCAACCGGTTGGAAGTCTGGTACGTGCTGGTCGTATTGATCACCGAGAGATCTTCAAGCCGTGTCTCTCCGTCGAGGTCCTGCATGGATCGATTGTCCTGCAGGCTGAAGCGTGGAGTAAAGATCAGCGAATTGGACGAATCGATATTGAACTCGAAACGCAGGTTCACGCGGTGATTGAAATTCTGGCTTTCTGAATTGCTGCCCTCCCTGTAGAACTGGCTGGAGTCCTGCGACAGGAAATATTCCCTGTTGAGCAGCTGGTCGCGGTTATTGACGGCGTAGTTGAAAAAATAACTTCCCGTAACGTTGATGTTCTTCTTCTTTCCCCATACATCCGTATAGTTTACACCGAAAGCATGCGTGGTGGAAATTCCGTTCTGCTGGCCCACAAGGAAATTGCCGGTACCGCCCTGGCCTCCGGGCATTCCGCCGCCGCCCCCACCTCCGCCGCCCCTGTTCCCGCCGCGTTGAGAAGTGGAGCTGGAAACTCCGACAAGATCTTCCGAAGAAAAATTCTGCTGGTTGATGTTGTTCGACATTCCAAGGATCGAGATCTTTCGATCGTTGTCGAAGAGATTGAGCGATACGCCCGCCGAATACCGGTAATCGGTGCCGAGGCCTCCGTATATCTTCCCGAACTGGCCGTTCCGCCTGTCCTTTTTGGTCACTATATTAATGGTCTTGGTCGTGTTGCCGTCGTCGAAGCCGGTAAATTCCGACTGATCGCTGAGCTTGTCATACACCTGTATCTTATCGATGATCTCTGCGGGAAGGTTCTTCAGGGCAGCGTTGGCATCGTCGCCGAAGAAGGGCTTTCCGTCCACCAGCACCTTTTTCACTTCCTCGCCTTGCGCTTTTACCGTTCCGTTTTCCACGGTCACGCCCGGCATTTTGGAAATAAGATCTTCCGCCACGGCGTCTTTGTTCACCTTAAAAGCATCCGCGTTGTATTGTGTCGTATCGCCGATCTGCGTGGCCAGGGGAAGCTTTCCTTCAATATCAACCGTATTCAGCACCCTCGGATCCTCCTTCATCTGCAATGTGCCGGCGGGAGTATTGGGACCTGAGACCTGCACCGTGCGGGCCACTTTCTGGAACCCGATATAACTTACTTCCAGCAGGTAGCTCCCGGTGCCGGAAACTTCAAGGCGGAATGTTCCGTCAAGATCAGTACTGGTATAGGAAATTTTTGTACTGTCGGATGTGCTCTTGGCTACAACGGTGGCCCCAGGCATGGTACTGCCTGTTTTTTCCTCGGAAACCGTGCCGGTGATGAAATTCTGCGAGTGAAGGAAAGAGCCGGAAAAGAAAATGAGAACGGCTGAGAGCAGGAGTATCTTGTTCATAGTGATCGATTACAGCTGTTTTGACGGCAGGAATACGGAAAGGTTTAACTATATCGGCGCAAGGTCGTTAAAAAAACAAAAAGCCCCGATCGTGAGATCAGGGCTTCCGTATACACTCAACCTACATTCAAGACTTATTATAACGCCACCTTGACATATTCGTTGGTAGCGGGTACATGTTTTAAGAAGAAACGGGTCAACTTACCATTTATATAACCCAGGTAAGTCGGCTGGCTCTGCTCAGGGCGGATGCTTCTGCTTGCGGTTATATTTATCTGGCTATTCATATCTATTCAAATTTACGTTCCTGTTTTCGGATAGTTATAGACTAAATTCCGTGCCTGTCACCCGAAACCCTATTGTTAAAATTCTGCAAATCCTCCGGAAAGCCCTGTTAACGCTGACATTTAAAAATGACATAATTTTTCGGGCCGAACCCCTTTATCGGAAATGTTTTCATTATTATATTTAAATTCTCAATTTGAGAATAAATATCGCATGGCACAGGCGCATGATTTTGGAAGAAAAGCGGAGCAGGCAGCGCGGGAATATCTACAAAATATTGGCTATCAGATAATTGAATCTAACTGGCGGCTTTATCACCTGGAAGTGGATATTATTGCACGCGATGGGAACTTTCTGGTCATAGTGGAAGTGAAAGCCCGGGCCACTCCTTTTTACGGGCATCCGTCGGAATTCATCAGCCGGCGAAAAGAACGGAACCTCATCGAAGCAGCCGATCATTATATACAGTCGAATGCGCTGAGCAACGAAGTTAGGTTCGACGTTATCACCCTGCTGCCCGAAAACAGCGGCTTCCGTATCGAGCACTTTAAGGACGCATTTACTGCGTTTTCCTAACTTTCAGTTACCTTTACAAAAAATTATCTATGAAAAAAGCACCCCGGGCCGGGAACAGCAGGAAATCAACCGGATCATCTAAAAGCAGGGGCAGCTCTTCGTCCAAACCGCGGACCACAGGCAGCCGCCCGTCTTCAGGAGGCAGCACACGTTCTTTCGACAAGAAGAAAGATTTCGGGAAACCTTCGGGAACCGGCAGGAAAACTTCCAGGCGTACCGATGACGGGCCGGAGGAAAAAAAAGAATTCAAGCGCACCGGCAGTTCTGCCGCCGGTAAAAACGCCCGTAAAAAAGAACTCCGGAGAGCGGGCAGGCCGGAAGAGGGAAGACCGTCCTCCCGTAACAAACATGAACGGAGCGACCGTGATGAAAAGCCTTCCAGAACTTATAAAATAAGCAACGACGATGGAACTTCCGAAAAAAGGACCTTCCGGCGCGCCTCGGATAATGAAGGTTCCTCCGAAAAGAAAGGCTTCCAGCGCTCATCCGAGCGGGCCGAGCGTCCCGGCAAAACGGGCTTTTCTTCTTCCCGGAGCGATAAAAGGGAACCGCGCGAAGAAGGCGAAGACCGCCCGCGCACACGCTCTTTTTCCGATTACCGCGAGCGAAAAAAAACATTCGGGCGCGACAATTACCGCGACAAGCCATATAGAAAGAGAAGCGACGACCGCAGGGAAAAGCCCGACGACGGGCAGATCCGGCTGAACAAGTACATCGCCAACGCAGGGATCTGTTCCCGGCGCGAAGCGGACGATCTGATCAAGAGCGGTGTGGTAACCGTGAACGGCGCGGTGATAACTGAAATGGGTCATAAGGTGACCCGCGACGACAGGATCATGGTAGGCGACCGCCCGATCCGGAATGAAAAGCCGGTATACATCCTTCTGAACAAACCGAAAGATTATATAACGACCTCCAAAGATCCCCAGAACCGGAAAACCGTGCTGGAGCTGATACACGGCGTGAAAGAGCGTATCTTCCCGGTAGGCCGCCTAGACAGGAATACCACCGGGCTGCTGCTTTTTACAAACGACGGCGAAATGGCCGAACGCCTGATGCACCCGCGGAAAAAAGTTGTAAAGATCTATCATGCCGAGCTTGACAAAAAGCTTGCTCCCGCACACCTCGAGTCGATCGCAAAAGGCGTGGAGCTGGAAGACGGCGTTTTCCGTCCCGACGAGATCTCGTTCATCGACGGGCACGACAAGCATCATGTGGGAATAGAGATCCACTCCGGCAAGAACCGTATTGTTCGCCGGCTGTTCGAACACTTTGGCTACAAGGTGGTAAAGCTGGACCGTGTGCTGTACGCGGGCCTCAGTAAGAAAGGAATCCCCCGCGGCGAGTGGCGTCACCTTCGTGAAGATGAGGTGAACATGCTCAAAATGATCGGATAGTTTAATACATTTGAATACGAAAAACGGACTGGAAAATGGAGATCCTCGGGACCATCATTAAGCGCGGTTTTGAATTGCGGAAGACCATCAATAAGGTCCGGTCCCGTCCTTCGCCTCTTCTGAAACAGCGCAAAAGCCTGAAAAAGCTTCTTGCCAAGGCGCAATACACACAGTTCGGCCAGACGTACGAATTCGAGGCGATACTGGCGTCCAAAAATCCCGAGAAAGTTTTCCAGAAGATCGTTCCTATTTACGATTACGATTCCATATTTGAAGAGTGGTGGCACAAGACACTGCAGGGCGAGCCCGATGTGTGCTGGCCGGGAAAGATCAAATATTTCGCTCTCAGCTCCGGTACTTCCGGCGCGCCCAGCAAGCAGATCCCCGTTACCAATGCGATGATCCGCTCGATGCGCAAGACCGGCCTGCGCCAGATCATGACGCTGGTGAACTACGGAATTGCCGAAGAAGCCTTCACAAAAGGCGTGCTGGTGGTAGGCGGCTCGTCCGATCTGGTGGACATGGGAAACTATTACCAGGGCGACCTCAGCGGGATCAACCAGGCGAAAATGCCATTCTATACTTCGCCTTTTTACCGCCCCGGCCGTGAGATCGCGCGCGAACGCGACTGGAACGTGAAGATCGACGAGATCGTAAAGAACGCTCCCAACTGGGATATCGTAATGATCACCGGCATTCCCGCGTGGAACCAGATCATCATCGAAAAGATCATCGAAAAATACAGGCTGAAGAACATCCACGAAATGTGGCCTAACCTCAGCTTCTTCATTTACGGCGGAGTAGCCATCGAGCCTTATCTGAAAAGTTTCGACAGCCTGCTGGGCAAGCCGATCCATTACGTGGAAACCTATCTCGCCTCCGAAGGTTTTATCGCTTACCAGGCGCGCAAGGATACCAAAGGAATGGAGCTGGTGCTCGACAACGGGCTTTTCATGGAGTTCGTGCCATTCACCGATAAGAATTTCAATCCTGACGGAACGCTGAAAGAAAATCCCGAAGTGCTGCTCATCAACGAAGTACAGGAAGATATGGATTACGCTCTTCTCATTTCCACCAATGCCGGAGCGTGGCGCTACCTCATCGGCGACACTATCCGCTTCACCAATCTTCCGCTCAACGAAATCATTATTACCGGGCGCACCAAGCATTTCCTCAGCCTCTGCGGAGAGCATCTTTCGGTAGACAATATGAACAAGGCCGTGCACATGGTGGGCGAGCACTTCAACGCTCCCGTGAAGGAATACACGGTTTCCGGCATCCAGGTGGGCAATCTCTTCGGCCACCGCTGGTACGTGGGAATGGATACCGACCAGGTAAATCCTGAGCAGGTAAAGGAAAAGCTCGACGCCGTGCTGATGGAGCTGAACGACGACTATGCCGTGGAACGCCGTCACGCTCTCAAAGACATCGAGCTGCAGATCGTGCCGACGCGCCTCTTCTACGATTGGATGGAAAGCCGCGGAAAGCTCGGCGCACAGAATAAATTTCCAAGGGTGCTTTCTAAAGGCCAGCTCCAGGAATGGGAAAATTTCCTTTCGGGAAATTTCAACTGATCGTTTTCAAACACCACCCGTTAATTATTTGTCCTTTTCCTCCCGTTTTCCACTGTTTCTTTTTTCCACCTTTATACCAATCAGCGGCAGCAGCCGTTCTATATAAACAGTATATCGGGTGGAAACGCAGCGGTCTTCAGTAAAAAAAATTGCTTTCAGATGGCTTAAACGGTTGCTGATCACGATCGGGATCACCATCTCGGCAGTGATCCTCACCGCTGTGATCATCGGATATTTTTTCGAGGACGAGGTCAAAAAATTCGCCGTCGACCAGATCAACCGGCAGCTCAATACCAAGATCGAAGTAAAGGACATCCGCCTTTCGCTGCTGAAAAAATTCCCCAACGCTTCGCTGGAATTCATCGACGTAAAATGTAAAGAGGTAAGCGATAAAGAACCGAAGCGCAACCTCTTCGAAGCCGGTTCTGTTTTTCTGCAGTTCAGCGTATGGGACATCTTCCGGAAAAATTACACGTTCAAAAAGCTGAACATAAAGAACGGAAAGGCTTATCTGCACATCGATCGCGAAGGAAAGCAGAACTTCGACATCCTGAAAACGAAGCCGGAGCGCCACAAAAAAGAAAAGCAAACGGCACAGGCCTTCCGGTTCAACCAGTTTACCATAGACAACATGCACGTTACTTTCAGGAACGATCCTGAAGAGCAGGAATTCAGAGTGCTGATACGCTCGTTCTCCCTGTCGGGAAAATTTTCGTCCGATCGCCATACCACCAAAAGCAGCGGGAACTTCCTTGTGGAAATGATCCGGTTCGGCAGCGACGAATTCATCACAAATAAAACCGTATACTACTCAACCCTGCTCGACGTAAACCGCAAACAGCGGACGTACACCATAAAAAAAGGAAGCTTCGGGATCGGGAACCTGGAGTTCGAAGCAGGCGGCTCTTACCGCGAGGATCCTGAAAGCTATGTGGACATATACATCAAAGGGCATGATCTGAACATTCAGTCGTTCCTGTCGCTCCTGCCATCCGACAAAAAAACATTCGAGAAAGAATATAAAAGCAAGGGAGATTTCTTTGCCGATGCTACCGTCAAAGGCCCGGTATCGAAAGAACAACTGCCGCACATCACTGTGGCATTCGGTATCCGCGACGGGCAGATCACTCATGTGCCGAGCAAAACGACGATGCGGCAGGTCAACGTAAAAGGTTCCTTCACCAATGGCAGCCAATCCGGACCTGCTACCAGCGAGCTTGTACTTTCACAGTTTTCCGGCAGGCTGCAGAACTCTTCGTTCAGCGGTAAGCTCCGGCTGGCAGATTTCGAAAGGCCCGAGATGCAGTTCAGCACCGAATCCGACATCGACCTGAAAGAGTTTTCGGCGTTCTTTCCCTTAGGAAATATCGAATCCATGGAAGGACGCATCGCCATCAGGATGCAATTCTCCGGCAAAGCGCAAAACACCGACAGGTTCACTATCTACGATTACCAGCAAAGCCAGATGGAAGGCAGCGCTACCGTCTCCGGGATGAAGCTCAGGCTGAAAGGCCACAAGCACGAGCTTAGCCAATGCAACGGATCTTTCACCTTCGTGAACAGCGACGCCACCATAAAAGAACTGTCGGGAATGGTAGGCTCTTCCGACTTTTCGCTCAGCGGCTCGGTACGAAACCTTCCGGGTTATCTTCTTATCCCCGACGCTCCGCTTACCGCAGACGCGCAGTTCCGTTCACACAGGATCATGCTGGACGAATGGCTGGAAAACAACAATGTAAAGAACGAAGGCAAAAAACAGCAGTATAAGCTGGAGATCCCCGCCAACATCAGCCTCAACCTCGACCTGTCGGTAGATGAGCTGACCTTCAGGAGATTCTCAGCGCGGAACATCCGCGGAAATGTAGATATAAAGGATCGGCTGTTCGGAGCGCACCAGCTTGTCTTTAACTCGTGCGAAGGCGGAGTGCTGGTAAACGGTGTCGTGAACGGCACCAACCCCCGGCAGCTTAAGATCACAGCAGAAGGAACATTTACCGGGATAAACATCCGCGAGCTTTTTTACGAGTTTGAAAACTTTGGTCAGAAAACGCTGGAAGACAGGCATCTCAAAGGAAAGGTGGATGCCTCCGTTTATTTCAGCTGTGGTTTTTCCAATACGCTTAAATCCGATCTTCCGAGCCTGTACACTTCCGCCGACCTGGAGATCACCAACGGCGAGCTGAACAATTTCAGCCCGATGGAAGCGCTTTCCAGGTTCATACGCATCGACGAGCTGCGACAGGTCAGGTTCGCCACGCTGAAAAATAACATCGAAATAAAAAACCAAACGATCATCATTCCGAAGATGGAGGTCAACTCGTCTGCTATAAACCTTATCCTTTCCGGGGAGCACAAATTCGACAATCATATCGAATATCATTTCAACCTGCTTCTGAAAGAGCTGCTGGCGCAAAAGATGCGAAAGAACCGGAAACAGGAGGAGTTCGGAGAGATCATCGAAGAGGAAGGCGGCGCTCGCTTGTTCATTAAAATGACCGGCACGGTTGAAAATCCTATAATAGCCTACGACAACAAAGGCGTACGCGAAAAAATAAAAGACGATATGAAAAAGGAACAGCAGACCATCAAACAGATGCTGTTCGAGGAATTCGGGCTGTTCGATAAGGACACCACACTCAAGAAGGAAAACGCGCTGCCAAAAAAAGAAAATAAGAATAAGGTAAAAACCGAAGATGAGTTCGAGTTTGAATAGAATGTAACTTACAGAGATTCAATCGTACTGTTGGAACAGATACTGATCATAAGCCTCGTTGCGCTGTGCGCTTCCCTCCTCACCTTCTTTTCGGGATTCGGGCTGGGCACGTTGCTGCTTCCGGCATTCGGTTTTTTCTTCCCGATCGAGACCGCTATTGTTGCCACCGGCATCGTGCACCTGAGCAATAACCTGTTCAAGCTTCTGCTTACAGGAAAAAATATCCGGTATGGGATCCTGCTTCGCTTTGGCCTGCCTTCTGTTGCAGGAGCTTTTGCAGGAGCCTTTCTGCTGCGCGAGATCAGCCACTGGCAACCGTTTGCCGTGTACACCATCGGAGGCTCGGTACATGAGATACATCCAATCAAGCTGGGAATTGCCATACTGATGATCATTTTTTCACTGATCGAGCTGATCCCTGCGCTTTCCAGATGGCAGGCCCCTACCTCCTGGATGATCCCCGGCGGTATGGTAAGCGGTTTCTTCGGCGGGCTTTCCGGGCACCAGGGCGCTCTCCGCAGCATGTTCCTCGTAAAGCTGGTACAAAAGAAAGAAGCGTATATCGCCACGGGTACGGCTATCGCCTGCATGGTAGACCTTACGCGGCTGCCGGTATATTTCAGCAGCAATTCGTTCTCTCTCCTGCAGGTCAGTCCCGAAGTGATCATCATCCCCATACTGGCCGCTTTTGCCGGCGCGCTGGGAGGAAATTACCTTCTGAAAAAAATAACATTGCATTTTATCCAGAAGCTTGTGGCCTTTGGCATAATTTTGTTTGCAGGTTTCCTGGGCTCCGGCGTCCTGTAACCTGAAAAATCTTATATTCAATTAAACAAACTCCGCAAAAATGACCATCTCCAGCAACAAGTGGCTTCTAGTGTTCCTATTGTTTTTTCCGTTTACTCTTACTGCGCAGGGAGAGTACAGCTACCAGTACGGAATAATTCCCGACGGCCAGGCTACGTACCTGTTCGGAGATAATGTGAACATCCGCGAAGCTCCCACCACCACCGCAAAATCCATCGGGAAGCTGAAAGCCGGAACTCCCGTAACGGTTCTTTCGAACGGCGGATCGCACAGGGTGAACGGATTGGATGCGCGATGGTACGAAGTGCAGGCCGGCAAGGTAAAAGGCTGGGTATGGGGCGGACTTCTTGCGCTTACGGCCACATCCGCAGACGACGGACTTCTGATGTACGGCCTCACGGCATTTTCGCCGGACAGTGGTTTTACCGGGGAAGTACGGTACATCAAGGGCGGACGCACGGCAGCTTCCATTCCCATCACACCATTCCACACATCGATGGGCCCGGAACAGGAATATAATTATAGTGTAAAGAATACACTAACACCTTCGGCAGGACTGGACAATGTACGTGCAGTATGGGAACTTGAATTTCTGTACGAAGCTTGCGGCTACGAGTCCGGGAGCAAATACGTGGCCTGGACCGGCAACCAGCTTTTCTTTGTCGCAGCGGCCCCATACGTAAGTGAAGCGGGGCAGTTCCATTTCGAAACGGATCTTATATTTCCATGGGAAGAAGGAGGAAAGCTGAACAAGGTGATCTGCCGCACCGAGCTGAGCGAATTCGACGAAAAGATCGAAGATTATAAAGTCACAGAGGCCAAGGAAGATATACTCAGCTGGAACGGCCAGAAATTCATCCGGCAGGCCCGGTAATTCCGAAATCCGATCCTTTTTGTACGTTTGTACATGGCGATTGTCCGCCGTTAATATTTAATCAAACGTCAGATGAAACTACGTCTTCTTATATGGATCGGGTACTTCTTTTTATCTGTTCAGGGTGCGCACGCCATCGAGGGCATGTGGCTTCCGCAGTTGCTGAAAGAAGTAAATGAAAAGGAAATGAAGTCGCTCGGGATGCGGATCAGCGCGGAGGATATCTACAACATCAACCGCTCGAGCATGAAGGACGCGGTATTTCTTTTCGGCGGCGGCTGCACCGCAGAGCTGGTATCGTCCAAAGGATTGCTCCTGACCAACCATCACTGCGGTTTCGGGCAGATCCAGTCGCACACCTCGCTCGAGCACGATTATCTTAAATATGGCTTCTGGGCTGCAGACAATAAGGCGGAGTTGCCCAACAAAGGCCTTACCGCCACGCGCATCGTACGCATTGAAGATGTAACACAGGCCGTGCTGAGTAATGCCATCAAAGACGACGGAACAATAGATCCTACCATCCTGGACGCCAACATCCAGGTGCTGAGCCGGCAGGCAGTGACAGGAACACATTACGAAGCCGTGGTCAAATCATTTTACTATGGCAACCAGTACTATCTCTTCATTACCGAAACATTCAAAGATGTTCGTCTCGTAGGCGCGCCGCCTTCATCGGTCGGCAATTACGGACGGGATACGGACAACTGGATGTGGCCGCGCCATAACGCCGATTTTTCCGTGTTCCGGATCTACGCCGGAAAGGACAACAAACCCGCCGAGTACTCCGAAGATAATGTGCCCTATCAGCCGGGCCACTTTTTCCCCGTCTCACTCAAAGGTGTAAAAGAAGGCGACTTTACCATGGTGTACGGTTTCCCCGGCAGGACGCAGGAATATCTGCCTTCTTACGCCGTAGACATGGTAATGAACCATCTTAACCCTATGAGAATCGAGATACGGTCGAAATCGCTTGAGATCATTCACCAGGCAATGGCTGAGAGTGATGCGCTTCGTATCAAATACGCTGCTAAATCGGCCCGCATCAGCAACGCCTGGAAAAAATGGATCGGCGAAAGCAACGGTCTGAAAAAGCTGGATGCCCTCGAAGTGAAAAAATTATGGGAAAAGAAATATACGGAGGCCGTGAACGGGAAAGAGCCTTACGCTTCGGTGCTTAAAGATTTCCAGGGAGTATACGCGCAGTTTCAGCCTGCGGGCATGGCCAACGATTACTATATCGAGCTCTTGTCCTCGGGAGCGGAAGTTTTCCGGTTCGCTTACAACTTTGTGACGCTTTCCGCAAAGTATAAGGAATACACCGAAAAGGGAGAGCTTACCGCGCAGGTCGACAGGCTGAAAAAAGGAACAGAAAGCTTTTTCAAAAATTATGACGTCACGATTGACAAGAAGATAATGAAGGCCGTGTTGCCTGTTTTTGTAAAAGGCATCGATCCGAAAAAAGCTCCCGCGCTCCTGATCAAAAAGCTGGAAGCGCACCGGTATGATTACAACGCCTTTACGGAGGAACTTTACTCAGGATCGGTTTTCACCGACCAGGCCCGCACGCTGGCGTGGCTCGACGAGTTTGCGAAAGATCCTGCAAAGACGATAAAAAAGACCAGAAAAGATCAGGTGTTCAGCATTACCGCAAATGTCTACGACACCTATCAAAGCCTGGTAGAACCGGAATACAGCCAGCTGAACGCAAAAATACAGGACATGATGCGTGTGTACATGAAAGGCATCCTCACTTACCTGCCGGACGAAAAGCGGTACTATCCTGATGCGAACAGCACGCTCCGCGTGACATACGGAAAAGTGGAAGGATACAGGCCGAAAGACGGAGTGAAGTACGATTACTATACTACCATCGAAGGAGTGATGCAGAAATATGTACCGGGAGACGACGAATTCGATCTGCTGCCGAAGTTTATGGAACTGTACCAGAAACGCGACTTCGGCCGCTACGGTGAAGACGGTACGCTCCGTGTTGCTTTCACCGCCTCAAATCATACGACGGGCGGGAACTCCGGAAGCCCCGTGTTGAATGCCGACGGCGAGCTGGTGGGGATCAATTTCGACCGCGCGTGGGAAAGCACCATGAGCGACATCATGTACGATCCCGAGCGCTGCCGTAATATTATCGTCGATATCCGCTATGTATTATGGGTAATAGATAAGTACGCAGGGGCAGGGCATCTGGTGGATGAAATGAAGATCGTCGAATAACTCCCGCAATGAAAATGTCTGAAATAAGTTCTATTTTTGAAAAAAACTACAGCATGAAACGCACAACTATCGCCTTAATGACATTTATCCTCGGAATTCTCGTAGTTCCCCAATATTCCTGCGAAACCGAAGACCTCATCGGAACCTTCAACGCAACTTCCGGCTCTGAGAACTGGTCTGCAGTAGCTCCCGGCGCGGTAAAAACAGGCAACCGCTTCACCATTACCGGCGTTACCAGCACAAAGAGCATTGTTCTCAATACCAATGGCATTTCCGTGGGCTCATACACTATGGACGTATTTTCCGGAAACATTCAGCCGTTCGTATATACCCCTGATCTGAGCACTCCGCAAACTGCCTACGTCGGCACCGCAGGAAGCATCGTGCTTTCATCGGTGAGCAGCAACCGCCTGTCAGGCTCGTTCAACGTAACAGCGACCAACAGCCAGTCGCAAAGCATGACCGTTACAGGGAATTTCACTAACGTGCTGTACAGCTTTTAATCCTGCTGCAGCTTCAGCGTAGACGAAATATAATTTCTCCATTTTTCAAGTAACTGCCGGAAACCCTCCGGCAGTTCTGCTTCAAAGTACATCCGTTCGCCGGTAGCGGGATGAATAAATCCCAGCGACTTTGCGTGCAAAGCCTGGCCGGAGATCAATGTGAAGCAGTTTTCGACGAACTGGCGGTACTTGGCAGTGTCCACTCCTTTTACAACTTTGTCGCCCCCATAGCGGTCGTCGTTGAACAGCGGATGCCCGGCGTATTTCATGTGCACCCGGATCTGGTGCGTACGTCCTGTTTCCAGCTTGCATTCCACAAGCGTTACATACCCGAGCCGTTCGAGCACTTTATAATTTGTGGCGGCATGCTTGCCCGCGTCGCCTTCGGGATATACAGCCATTGCCTTGCGCTCCCGTTTATCCCGCCCGATATTCCCTTCGATGCGGCCCTCATCCTGTTTCACATCTCCCCACACCAGCGCGACGTATTTTCTTTCTATCGTCCGGTCGAAGAACTGCTTCGCAAGCTTTGTCATGGCAACTTCATTTTTTGCCACGATCATCAGGCCCGAAGTTTCCTTATCGATGCGATGAACCAGCCCGGGACGGATCTCATCTGCCGGTCCGGCATGCGGCGAGGTCGATTTCGGAAGCTGCTGAAAATGGTACAGCAACCCGTTCACCAATGTACCTGAGTAATTACCGTGGCCCGGGTGCACCACCAATCCCGGCGGCTTGTTGAGCACGATAAGATGATCGTCCTCAAATATAATATCGAGGTCCATCTTCTGCGGAATCAATGTAAACTCATGCGGGGGATGTGCAAATACGATCGTGATCAGGTCGCCCGGCTTCACCCGGTAATTGCTTTTTACGGCTTTCCCGTTCACGAGTATCGCGCCGGCCTCTGTGGCTTTCTGAATGCGGTTGCGTGAAGTTTTTTCGAGTTTGTACTGCAGGAACTTATCGATCCGCAGCTGCTCCTGTCCTTTATCTACTACGAAACGGTGATGCTCGTATAATTCATCTCCTTCTTCCGCCGCGGAAGACAAAACGAATTCTTCTTCATCATCGTCCGTGTAGCTCATCAATGTGATACAATGATCTTTCGTGTAACGGTGCGGCCGGAACCTTCGAGTGCGAACCGCAGGAAATAGAATCCGTTCGGATAAGCCGACACATCGATCCGGTTGGTAACGGGATCATTCTGCCGGATCAGCACCTTGCCGGAAATGTCCATCAGCTCTACAGCAGTGATATGAGCTGCCGCTTCTCCCGTGTAGTAAACCGCGTCGGAAGAAGGATTAGGATAAACAGTGAGATCCTCATCTCCCGGCAGCGGCTCCACGCCTACGTCCTGCAATGAAAAGCGAGGGCCCACCATCGGGCGGATCATTACGGAACCTTCAAGGCTGAGCGTATCCCAGACGCCTGCCGTTTTGTAAAAAACATACTGGCTGTTGTCACGGTTGCGGTCGAAGCCCATGTTGATCTTATAGGTCTGGTTCTGGTACCAGCCGACATAAAAATCGCCGGCAGGCAGCACCACTGCCGTATCGCGGAGGAAATAAGTTGTAAAGCCGTTGTTATACGGGCTTGTAACGGCCGAAGGATCACCATCAATCACTCCTATCTGGCGGCTTACGGAGTAAACCTCCGTTTCAAGATCGCCGGTCCATACCTTGAGCGAGAAAAAACGCGACGTTACATCTTCGCGGATCGGGTTGAAGTAGAACTGGATCGCACGCAATGTATCAGGAAAATTATTAGTGAACTTCACTGCCACATATCCCGGAGTTCCAAGCCAGATAGCCTGTTCCGCCGTTCCGTCGTCGTACGCGAAATAATTGTGGAAACGCTGTGTTACTACCACGGTATCGTTGGAAGGGTTATTGTCCACGTCGAAATTCTGTATGAACTGCCTTACATAAAATTCCGTGCTGTCGGTGAGCGGAAGCCAGCCTGCGCTCTGGAAATTGTAGTTGAAGTCCGGCTCGTACCAGCAGGGATTGGTAGCGTAGCCGCTGACGGAAACCGGTTGTATATCGCTGATGTCTCCGGGACATGCCGGGTAATCTTCCGTATAGCTGTTGAGCACCGTTCCGCTTTCGTCCAGCAGCCTGAACTTATAGCTGATCGTCTTGTTCACATCCGAAAGATTAGATATCAGGTTGATCCATTTCGGATCAATATCCGGCTGTGTGAACTGCGTGTACGGCATCGCCATATACCTGCGGAGTATAGTGTTCTGCGGCTCTACAAAAGCCACATCCTGTATGATGGTATCGGTGGCAAAACGGTTACGGTCCAGGCGGACATAATCGATGTTCCAGTGATCGAGGTTGCCGCTGAGATTGCTGTAGTTCTTAAAGCGGAAACGGAATCCGTCCTGCAGGAAGTTCGTATCCGTCACTCCCACGATCGTCTGGCGGAACGTATCGGTGGCGCTGCCCGGAATGTTCAGCACGTGATGCCACATTTCCGTTATCGGGCTGTAAAATTCAAGCACAAGTGAATCTTTCGGATCAGGCTCGTACCCAAGCCCCTGCGACTGGTAGAAAAAGCTCAGGAAAATACTGTCGGATGGCGGATAGAAAAGATCGATCGGGGCGGACGTGAGAAAATCCGCAAGGCCGAATGATCCGATGGCTCCCGGCTGGTACGGGCGGCCGAATTCATCGGTTCCGTCGAAGGTGGCTACGCCGATAGTGGGCGGTTGAATGCCCATGCTGAAATTACGGTACACGAAATTGTCCACCCACAGCGCGCTGTCGGAAAGCGGGAAATAAACCTGGATCGTATCCGTGGAATCGGCTGTAAAACTGCCGTCGGGAATTATCACGTTTGAATCAACCGTGAGATTTAACGGGTCTGCGCGATAATCCAGCGAAGTGATCTCCCACACCGTGATCGTGTCCACCGGGATGAATGGATTGACCGTATCTCCGTATAGTATCACCTTATAGTCGGGGTTCTGTATGGAATCAACGGAAGGAGGATTCGGCGTGTTATCTACGATGAAATAAGTGTACGACGTATCCAGCAGGTAAGAGAACGGGAATGCAGCCGGCAGCGTGTCGAAGCGGAATGCAAGAGCGACCGAATCTACCGGCGCCTGCCAGCCCCATTTATCGTAATTTTTGAAACGATAAGTTGAAAAATCGTCAACGAAAGGCAGCGAGATCGTATCGTAAACGTAAAAATTTTGGGAACCCATGGGGTACAGGGCTTTGGAAGTACCGCGGTCTACCATCTCACCGTATGCGCGGAAAAATTTCTCGGGACTGTATTCCAGCGGGCTTGTACCGATCTCCTGTGCTGAAGCCACGGACATCCAGCCCGTAAAAATAAAAAGATATGTAACGATCCTTTTCATAAACGAATCTTATGGTCCTTCCCGTTAACGTACAACAGGCTCTCCTATTGCCGCGGGGAACTGCAAACTTAGTTATTTCCGTACCAAAGGTCAATATCGGCGCCTTCGGTAATGGAGGGTTCGGAAGTAGCGGTAGGCGATTGCCGGATCACCTTTACATTGAAACTGTCTTTTACGGCGGTTGTAAATATCTCCGCGCCAACATTCAGGTTACTGGTACTTAGTACTTTAATGGCTTCATTCCGGGTCATTCCCACCAGGTTGGGCACACCGATACGGACGTCGCTGCCCCCGGAACCGACCCATACGTCGATCACCGATCCTTTGGCGATCTTTGTTCCCGGCTTAATGGATTTGCCCTTGTAAAGCTGCTTCATTACAGGCGGCAGCCCGGGCCTGGGAATAGCCTTACCGAACTTCAGCCCCCGCGCTTCCAGCATTCCGATCGCCTGGCGGAGAGAAAGGTCTACGAGGTCCGGCATTTCCACCATCGGCGGAACCGACGATTTAATGACAAGATAAAAGCGGCGGTTCTTCTTTACGCTCTCTCCCGCTTTCGGATTCTGATCCACTACGGCGCCGAGGTCTGCGTTCTTTAATTCCGGCGGCACTTCGTACACGGAATCGACGGTCTCCACACGAAAACCTTTCTGGCGCAGCAGCTTCTTTGCCTCGTCGAGCTGCATTCCTGTAAGGTCGGGAACCTCGATGGATTGGCCTCTGTGCGTGTATACATCAAACCCTTTGAAGATCAGGAAACCGACCAGGAAAAAAGCGACCAGGCCGCCTGCTGCATTGATCCAAAAATATTTGCTTGTCAAAAACTTCATGCGTGGTATTGAGGCGTAAAAATAACAAAATGAGCGGAGTTTAAGAACCATGCGCTTAATCCTGATTACCAGAAGCTTAATTTTTCAATTCGTCTTTCTTCACAGCTCCGGCTTCTCTCTCCAGATTCTGCCAGTTGTTAACATATTACTGATGATTATTTGAAAGATGCGGGTTAGAATGAAAGCCTGCGCGCCCTACCTTTGAAAAAAACATCGTATGAAACGTATCGCGGTAGTGGCCGGGGGAAATTCCGGCGAATATGAAGTTTCGCTCAGCAGCTCCGAAATGGTGATGAAAAGCATTGCCGGCAGGAAGTACGAAGCGTACAAGGTGATCATACGCGGTACGGACTGGAATGTGCACATCGACAAAAAAACGTACCCGGTAGACAAGAATGATTTTTCGTTTGTTTACAAAAAGAAAAAGATCACATTCGACTGCGCTTACATTATCGTGCACGGCACTCCCGGTGAGGACGGGAAGCTGCAGGGTTACTTTGAGCTGCTTGGCATTCCGTATACTTCTCCCGGCGTACTGGTAAGCGCGCTCACCATGAACAAATATTTTACCAAGCTGCTTTGCAAAGCGCAGGATATTCATGTGGCAAAGTCGACGCTCGTAAAAGCATCCGATGAAGTGATCAATGTAGATAAGATCGCTTCGAAGCTGGGACTTCCCTGTTTCGTAAAGCCCAATAACGGCGGGTCGAGCGTGGCCACCACAAAAGCATATTCCAAAGAGGAAATGGTGGACGGCATCGAGGCGGCTTTCCTCGAGGACGAAGAAGTTATCATCGAAGAGTTCATCAAGGGGATCGAAGCGACCTGCGGAGTTTACCACGACGGAGAAAAAGTTGTAACGCTTCCTGTTACGGAAATTGTTCCGCACAACGATTTTTTCGATTACGACGCGAAATACAAAGGCCAGTCCGACGAGATCACTCCTGCCAGGATAAGCGCGAAGACCACGAAGAAAGTACAAAAGCTAACACGCGAGGTGTATGAAATGCTGAACATCCGCGGTATAGTCCGCATCGACTTTATCATAAAGGAGGATAAGCCGTATTTTATGGAAGTGAATACCATTCCGGGATTCACACAGGCAAGCCTTCTGCCGCAGCAGATCCGCGCCGCGGGCATGAAAGAGAAGGACGTGCTCGATCTGCTGATACAGCAAGCCATGAAGCGCGCAAAAAAGACACGGGACTGATCCGCCATGGACCGATCCGAAATATCCGCTCATCTCGAACTGGCCATCCAGGCTTCCGTAGCCGCCATGCGCGAGATCCTCATAGTGTATAATTCACACTTTGATATCGGGTACAAGGAAGATGCTTCCCCCGTAACCCTTGCAGACCGTAAAGCGGATGCAACGATACGGCGGCACCTGGAACCTGCCGGAATCTATATAATGAGCGAAGAAGCTCCTATCCTGCCCTATTCCGAACGGCATCATCTCACGCATTTGTGGATCGTCGATCCGATGGACGGAACCAAAGAGTTCATCAAGCGGAACGGAGAATTTACCACTAACATAGCGCTGACGGAGAACGGGATTCCTGTGCTGGGCGTGATAGGTGTGCCTGTAGCGCAGGAAATTTATTTCGCAGCCGAAGGTTTAGGCGCGTTTAGGGCTGTGCTGCATTCCGCAGGCAATACGCTTGCATCATTAATGGAACGCGCATCTCCGCTGCCGCTGCCTTCGCGCACAAGACCGGTAAGGATCATGGGAAGCCGTTCGCACACCAATGACACCACGCGGGAATTTTTTGAGAAGTTCAGCCGCCTGTATCCCGGCTCGGAGATCATGGCCGGAGGAAGTTCGCTTAAGCTTTGCAGGATAGCGGAAGGAACCATCGATCTGTATCCGCGGTTCTCGCCGATAAACGAGTGGGATGTAGCCGCAGGCGATGCTATTATCCGTTTTGCCGGCGGAACGGTGACAGATCCTGATACGGGTGAATTGCTGCGATACAATAAAGAGAGCCTGCTGCAATATCCTTTCGTGGCAAAAGCAGCAGGATTTGAATTCGATGCTTAGCGCACCAGCGTGATCATGCCGGTATAGTGATGATCTTTTCCGTTGTAGTCAAGCACATCGGCAACGTATACGTACGTCCCTTCCGGAACCGCAGCATCGGTGTGCGATTGCCCTTTCCACGTGCCGTTGATATCTTCCCATGAATATACCTCGGCGCCCCAGCGGTTGTAAATATATACCTGTATAAACCGGATGCATTCGCCTTTGATGAAGTACTCATCATTGATGCCGTCGTTGTTGGGCGTGAATGTATTAGGAAGGTAAGCAGTGTACATGCACGAATCCACGCTGATGAGAGCGGAAGCCGTATCCTGGCAGCCATCGGAATTGGTGGCTGTGAGAATCACAAGAAAATCTCCCGGCGATTCGAACAGGTGTGACGGCTCGGAAAGAGATGAGGTTTCGCCGTCGCCGAAAGTCCAGCCGTATGTGACCGCGCCTGTGGAAGTATTATCGAACTGCACCATCAGCGGTACCTGACCGGAATAAGGATCTGCCGTGAACTGCGCGGTGACTGTGGAAACGCTGACGGTGAAGAAAGCGGTGTCGGTACCGCATCCATTGGTATTCACCACATAGTACGAACCGGCAGTTGATACCTGTATGGAGCTTCCTGTCTGGCCTCCGGACCAGGTCAATGCTCCGTTGCCTGTTGCGGACAGCGTCATCGTCTGGCCGGAGCAGATCGTTGAATCTGTTCCCTGGTCGATGGTGACCGACGGGGCCGTATCTGCTGTGATGGTGACGAAAGCCGTATCGCTGCCGCAGGCATTGGAAACGATAACAGAGTATGTGCCGGGATTCGATACCGTGATACCGGCGGTGGTCTGGCCTGTGTTCCAGCTATAGTTGCCTCCGCCCGAAGCGGTAAGGTTCAGCACTTGGCCGGAACAAAGTCCCGTAGGCCCGGCAGGAATGATCTGCGCTGCCGGCGCCTGGCCGTTGTTGCTCACTATTACGGTATCGGCGGCAGTTCCGCAGGCCGATATAAGATTAACTATGTATGTGCCGGCAGCGCTCACGTAGATGGAAGCGGCGGTCTCGCCCGTATTCCACGAGAATGTTCCGGAGCCGTTTGCCGTAAGCTGGATCGAATCTCCGCTGCAGAGGCTGAGCGGACCTGACGGGCTGATCTGCACCGCGGCAGTATTGCTTGTTGTAATTTGTACACTATCTATTGCTGTACCGCAACTGTTGGTTACGGTAGCGTAGATCATTCCGGCCGTGCCGGTGGAAATGCCCGGTCCCGTCTGGCCTGTAGACCATTGGATAGTCCCCGATCCGGTAGCATTCAGCGTGGCTTGTGTTCCGGAGCAGATCACCACATTACCGGACTGGGTAATATTTACCGAAGGCAGGTTGGTAACATTCACAGTGACGAAAGCTGTATCGGCGCCGCAGCTTCCGGAAGCGATAACATGATAAATTCCTGGCGTCGTAACGGTGATCGAAGCGCCGGTCTGCCCGGTAGACCATACGAACGGCCCTGTACCGCTTGCCGTAAGCAGCTGCGAGCTGCCCTGGCATAAGGAGACAGGCCCCACAGGCGTCACAGTAACCGATGAGCCTCCGCCTATGTTGAGAAACATCGTATCTGAAACGGAACCGTTGCAGTTGATCGCCGAGAGCACCACGGGCACAAGCCCGTTATCTCCCGCTCCTACTACATATTGCGGACTTAACGTCGATCCGTTGAGATACACGCCCGTACCTCCGCTCCATGAAAAGGAAGAAAAACTTCCGGTAAGCGATCCGAGGAGCTGCACGGTATCGCCGGGACAGACCGTACCGCCTTGTCCCGCATCAACCGTCTGCGGCTGGAAAGGGGCATTACATCCATCGTTTGTGTAGGTGGCCGTTCCCGGCCATGAGAATTCGACCGTAGCTCCGTCCCTCAGCGCCGACGGACCGGATGTTCCTGTATTTCCGTTGACATCGGTGAGCGACTGGCAATTATATGATACGTTATCCGAACAGCCTGAAGGCGAAGAAAATGTCATGGAGAGAGTCCGCGTTCCGCTGCCGGTAGCATTGGCAAAATGCCCGGCGGTATTCCCGGAACATTGAAATATGATGTAAACGGTATCGCTGAGGCCTGCGAAAGAATTCGCCGAAACGCTGAAATTCGTGCTGCTGACCAGGATCACCTGCGACCCCGCCGGCAGTACGCCACCGGTAGGCTCGAGCAGCCAGCCGCAGCTTTGTATCGTAGCATTCAGCTGAGCGACCTTTCCGGAAGTAGTGGCGTTCTGGCACACGCCCAGCCAGCCGTTGTTCGGCCAGTTCACATTCAGGCTGGAAACATTCAGAGGAGCAGGCCCTACGCGGAACTTGACCATCTCGTTCTCTCCTTCGGGGTTACCGCAGGCATCTACGAGGATGCTCTCGATCTCGAAGCAGGAAGAAGGAGTCTGTGCAAACGAACAGAGACCTGATAAAAGAGCGAAAATAATGAGGAACGGGGTTTTCATAAACAGCATTCGGGTGCAAAATTCGCCAAAATCTGCATGACTTTCATTTATAAATTATTAATTGTGCATTAATAACTTCTTTGTGGCAATGTATTACCTTCACAATAAACAATCTATATATGAATCCCCTTACTCCGGAATTTATTAAATTCTTCATTGATCTGTCCCGGAACAACCATAAAGACTGGTTTGACGCGAACCGGAAACGATACGAGTCCCATGTGAAAAAGCCTTTCGCAGAGTTTACAAAAGCTGTGATAGATGAAATGAAGAAGCTCGACAAGAACATAACGATGGAGCCTAAGGATGCGATATTCCGCATCAACCGGGACGTCCGCTTCAGCAAGGATAAGGCGCCCTACAAGCTTCACGCTTCGGCACTCATATCCAGCACCAGCAAAAAGGATTACCAGAATCCCGGGCTCTACTTCCAGCTATCGCCCGAAAGCATCTGGATCGGTGGAGGGATGTACGAGCCGGACAAGGAAGGCGTGGAAAAGATACGGCATCACATCGCCGCCAACATGAAAAAATTTGAAAGCCTTCTGAAAGAAAAAGCTTTTGCGAAATTCTACAACAGCGAGATACAGGGCGAAAAAAACAAGATCGTGCCGAAGGAGCTGAAAGAAGCGGCCGCAAAGCAGCCATACATCTACAACAAACAGTTCTACTACATGGCTGAGTATTTTGATCCTGAAATGATCCTGGACAAAAAATTCCTGACATTCATCGTAGATCACTACAAAGCGGCGGAGAATATGAACCGCTTCCTGCTGGCTGCGCTGAAAGGCTAAGTGATCCATTGCCGCTGCTTCGCAAACGTTACTAGCGCGGCCACGTTCGGCTGGTTTGTTTTTTTCAGCATGTTGCGGCGGTGCGTGTTCACGGTGAACTCGCTCAGGAATAATTTATCTGCCACCTGTTTTGAATTGTACCCTTCCGATACGAGCTTGAGGATCTCCAGCTCCCGCTCCGACAGCTGCATGGGATTGTTCCGCACTTCTTCGAGCTGCGCGCGGAACTCATCGTCCAGCGGAATTGGGTACCATTTCTTTCCATCGAACACCTGGTTTATGCAAGCTTCCAGCTCCGTTTTTCCGGTGTTCTTCAGCACATATCCATCCGCGCCCATCTGTATAGCTTCCGCGATGAGCGGCTTGTCCGCGAACATCGAAAGCACGATCACACGCAGGCCGGGATGATCTTTTTTGATCGTCCGTATCACTTGCTGGCCGGGCATTTCGGGCATGCTCAGATCAGTCATTACGATATCGGCTTCCAGGCTGCCCAGCTGCTCCAGCGCCTGCACAGGCGAGTTGAATGTCTTTACGATCCGGATGTCCGGGTCATTGATAAAAAAAGCGGAAACCCCGTCTGTAATGATCGAATGATCATCGATTAGTACTACCCGTATCATAAGCTGTTTTTTTCAATGGAACTGAAATTATCGTCGTGGTGCCTCTGCCGGGCACGGAATCGATTACCATGTGACCTCCGAGAAACGCGATCCTCGACTGCATGTTCTTAAGGCCGATGCCTGCGCCTGCGCCCGGATTGGAAGGATCAAAGCCTTTTCCGTCATCCTCCACGATGAGGCTGATCTCGTCGTCGAATTTATTGAGGTCTATAGACACTTTGCGCGCCTGCGAGTGTTTCAGCACATTGCCAAGCAATTCCTGTACCACACGGTAAAGTACGGATTCGGACGATGCCTCCCACCGCTCTTCCCAGCCGCTGATCTGCAGCGAAACTTCAAGCGATGTGCCCGAACCGATCTTGTCCGCAAGATCCTTGATAGCGTTGGCGAGCCCGTGCTTCATCAGCACATCCGGCATCATCGAATGCGACACGGTGCGCACTTCGCGTATCGCATCGTCTACCAGCTTCGAAGCATTCTCCATTTTCTTTTCTTCGATACCATGGCCGGGCGAAAGATTCATTTTGGCCGCAGCCAGCAATTGTCCCACGCCGTCGTGCAGCTCGCGCGCTATCCTTATCCGTTCTTTTTCTTCCGCCTCGATGATGGCCCGCGTACGCAGCTGCTCCTGCGCGATACGCTCGCCCGACAGCTTGCGCTGCTGTTGCTGGTTATAGTATAGCCACCCGATAATACCACCAAGCACAAGCACCAGCATGGCCGAAATAAAATAGTTGCGCAGGTTGATCTCGCGCTGCCGGCCCAGCTCCGTTTCCTTCTGGAGCGTTAGTATCCGCTGCTCGCGGTTCTCCGATTCATATTTCTCTTTGATCTCGGCGATCTGGTAATTTTTCTTCTCGCTGATCAGGCTGTCCTTCACGGCGCTTTTCAGTTCCATATAACGGTAAGCGTTCGCAAAATCCCTGCGGTCGCGGCTGATCTCCGACAGCATGGTGTATATGTGCATCATGAAGTCTTTATAATTCAGCTCTTCCGCCATTTCGAGGGCCTGCAGGAAGTAGCTTTCCGCCAGGTCCGCTTTTCCCTGCGTCTTGTATACCTCGCCCATGTTGTTGAGATTGATAGCCTGGCCCAGCTTGTCTCCCGTCCATCGCTGGAGGCGCAGTTCCTCGTTGAGCAGGCGCAGGGATTCTTCGTATCTGCCCTGCTTAAGATAAATTCCCGCGATAAAATCCAGGCTGTACGCTACGCTGGCCGAATCACCGTAGGGCTGTGCGTACGAAAGCGACTGGTTATAACATTGCAGGGCGATGTCCTGGTCCTGCTTTACATCTTCGTAAAAATTGCCGAGATAATTGTAGATGGCCGCCAGGTTTGCGGTGTCGCGCTCTTCTCTGAAAATATCCAGGGCTTTCCTGTATTCCTTTTCGGCGGCGTCCGGATACCGTTTTTTCAGCAGCTGGCCTATCACTGTATGCTCCTTCCCTATCTCTACCCGGTTTCCCGTAAGCTCGAATACGCGGATCGCCTTCTGGTAGCAATCGAGCGCAAGCGGATGTTCGCCGGTAATAAAATAAGCCGTGCCGATATTATGCAGTAATCTTCCCACGAGGTCCGTCTTGTTGTTGCTGATGGCCCATGCAATGCCTTTTCTGCCGATGTTGATGCGCACCTGGGGAGAAAGTGAGTGGGACCACTCGAGGTACTTTTCAGTCCTGGCGGAATCGGGCAATGCCTCTGCCACGGCCTCCAGGCTGTCTGCAACCGAAGCCCGGATAATGGCCGGAAGGCTAAAAAAAAGGCAGATAAGCAGGGCAATTCCCCTCTTTCCTCTCATTTTCATTGAATTCAGGTGATGAAAATACCATTTTTTTAGTATTTCCGGCACCGGGAAAATTCCTGAATTTTGGCATGAAGAAATGTACAGAAACCCTTTTCCACACCTTAAGAGCAGCCTTATAACGGGTTTCCGGGCCTGTTTTTTTATAAGGCATGGGATAGTATCTTTGCTTCTTTATGAAGCAGATCGCCCGGCCTTTCCACCTTTTGTACTGCATGTATGCCTACCTGCTTTTTCTGCTTTTCCTGGTTATCGGCTTCGTATATGCGTTGCCGCTTTCCTTTCTGGCAGGTCCGAAAGCGCACACAGCGATCTTTGCTTATTACAAGGCATGGGCGCATTGCTGGTTCTTTCTTACCGGTATCCGCATGGAGGCGGAGGGAAAGGAATATCTGCGACAGGCAGCGCCCTGCATCATTGCGGGCAACCATTCTACCAACGTCGACCTGATGAATGCCGTCTATATGCTGCCTCTTAAGACAAAAGCTCTCGCGAAGGCGGAGATCCGTAAAATACCGGTTATGGGATACCTGTTTGGCGTAGTATCAGTGTTCGTAGACCGCAAGAACAAAGAGAGCAGGGAAAAAAGCATACGTGCGCTCAGGAAACGGCTCGACGAAGGATTTTCTATTTTTATATACCCCGAAGGTACCCGCAATCGCACCGCCAGGCCATTGAACGATTTTTACGACGGCGCATTCCGGATCGCCATAGAAACACAGCGCGATGTGCTGCCGGTATGCGTAATAAACGGCAGGGGAATATGGCCGCCCCGCTCCCTCTGGATGAAACCGGGAAAAATGAAAGCGATCTATCTTGCTCCCCATAGTACCAAAGGAATGACGGAAGCAGATGTGCCCGCGCTCAAGTCGGAAGTTTTCCACGCGATGGAGCAATGCATCCTGGCTAATGACCCACTTTTTACCAGACATTCACCTTAACCCACAAGCATGCGTAAGTTATTTGTTATCCCGATCCTGCTGATCCTTTCCGGTTGCACGCCAGGCCCTCCGAGGCCTATGAACGAGTACACCGGGTATACAGAGGGAACGACATTTCACATTACGTACGACAAAGGCGCGGCCGGCGATCTGAAGCCGGAAATTGATCAATTGCTCGACGAAATAAGCCGTTCGCTTTCGCTGTATGATCCCACGTCGCTTATCTGTCGTGTAAACCGCACGGACAGCCTTATTGCCGCAGACCGGCATTTCGTCTCTGTGTTTGAAATATCGCAAAAGATCTACGGGGAAACAGGCGGCGCGTATAATCCCGCCATTTATCCGATGGTGAAGTTCTGGGGATTCGGAGTGGGTGATAACACTGCTTACGACGCCGTCGATTCCGCCGCGGTGGATTCGCTGCGCCCATTCGTCCGCTTCGATGATGTGCAGATCGTACAGCAGGGCTCAGCTACGTACATCCGCAAAAAACGCCCGGGCATCCAGCTCGATTTCAACGCGATCATCAAGGGTTATACGGTCGACCAGCTCTCGGCTCTCCTCGATAGCAAAGGCATTGCCAATTATATGATCGAGGTGGGCGGTGAAACTTCCGCTAAAGGAAAAGACGCCAAAGGAGAAGCGTGGATGATCGGCATTGATAAACCGATAGAAGATCCAAACGACCGCGAGCTGGTCGCAATTGCGCGTATAAGCAATTCTTCTATTGCCAGCTCCGGCAGCTACCGCAAATATTATGTGAAGGACGGTATGAAATACTCTCACACCATCGATCCGTCCACAGGCTACCCGGTATCGCACACGCTTGTGAGCGCTTCCGTATTCGGCCCCACCTGCGCCGAAGCCGATGCTTACGCCACCGCTTTTATGGTGATGGGTGTGGAACGTTCGAAGAAATTCGTGGAGAAGCATCCTTCGCTGAGCATTTACCTCATCTATACAAACTACAAGGGCGAGTGGGAAACCTACATCTCCGAAGGGCTTAAAGAGCGGCTGGAAGTTGTGAAGAAGAAGTAGAGAGAGCTTACTTTGCAGAGCTTAGTTCCCAGACCGTAATTGATATAGTTACAGGAATTTTACCGGTCGGGTGTCCAGCTTCCAGTATCCAGCTTCCAGTATCAATTCGGAACATGCCTGTTCAAAAACGCGTCCACCGAAGTATTCCATTTATCGAGATATTGCCCCCGCTGCTGTTCAGCTTCTGGTTGGTGGCATTGTACGTGTTGGTAGCTTCGTTCACTTCTTTCACAGCATCGTTGTACTGATCCACATCCGCCTGCGTGCGGCTGGAAGATTTTTTGGATTCAAAGGCTGATTTGATCTTTTCGAATTTTTCTTTTTTCAGGAAATAATCGATCGCGATCTGCATTTCACTGGCTTCCTTTACGTAAAATTCCAGCAGGTCCTTTCCGGCATCCACCAGCGAGCGGTCGTTATTAAACGAGCTGAATGAGCCCAGCTTTGTCAGACCGTCCTTTGCGTACATCCCCAGCGAGTTCTTGTTCTGCTCCATTGCGCTTACATCGCCGCGCGTCATGGCATTCATCATAAATGCTTCCTGCTTGTAGCTTTTAAAGAATACCAGGTACAGCTCGTTGTAATATTTGAAAACCCCGTTCGCTATTTCCAGGTTCTTCGCCTGCTCGTCGTCGCTGTCAAGAATATTGATGTTGTGCTGCTTTGCAAATCTTTCCTGCTGCCCGTGCAGACGTTCCTGCGCCTGGTTGAGCTTTTCGTTCGCCTGCTCGCGCGCCATCATGTACGCTTCCATAAAATCGTAGGACTGCTCCGCCACTTCTTCCATGTTCACGATATTGGCGTAATCTTCGTTGAAGACCTTAAAGGTCAGGTCGAGGTACATCAGCGCCGAATCACGCAGGGAAGCGTCTCCCTGGAAGGGCTGTACTTTTGACACTTTGTCGGCGGCATCTGAGATGGCCTTCAGGAGATCGAAGCGCGCTTTTTCAACTTTCTTTACGCTTTTGCTGTGCGATACTGCGCTTATATATGCCCAGCCCTTTGCCGTAATGGTCTTTGAATCGCCGTTTATCGCGTTCAGGTGATCGGCAGCAGTATTCTGTGCGCTGGCAAACAGGCTCATTCCCAGCAGGAAGAAAAATAAAAGTACACGTTCAGGTTTCATCGGTTATGGTTATTTTATGAAGTTTATATAGTCGCACATTACCCGGTACGATTCTTCGATGTACACATCTTCCCGGATGTTTTTTATAAGAGCCTCGCTGATCTCCCGGCTGTATTCGTCCATCAGGTTGATCTGCCCGGCAAACGCATGGCTCGCGACGGTGTACGCATCCGTTTCGTGGTCCGCCATTTCTTCCCACAGTTCCCAGTTATACAGCATGTCGTCTTTCGCAGCTTTATAATCGTCGATCTGCAGCGGCACAGAACGGACATTCTCCTCCATATCCCGGAGAATGTTGCCGATATTGATAATGCTGTTGAACGCTTTGCTCGCGTTGACGCGTTTGACGCTGAGCAGCGACAGCTCTTCCGCAGGCGGCGGGGCAAGAGGCGTGTAATAGATCTTTTTCGTAATGGAATCCGGCGCGAGGGCAAATTTTTCATCCTTTTCCCTGTAGTCCAGGTAAGCGAACATATCAGGCAGAACGATATCGGGCATCACACCTCCAAGTTGGTGCGTCTTTCCGGTGATGCGGTTATACCGCGCGGTCGTCACCTTCACGTAAGCATTATCTCCCTTCGCCGTAGGATCGAGCGGGAATATCTGCTGGCCTGTCGACTTCCCGTAGGTCTGGCTGCCCACGATCAGCGCGCGGTGGTGATCCTGCATCGCTGCGGCAAAGATCTCGGAAGCTGAAGCGCTGGCGCCGTTTACCATGATGATGAGCGGCCCGTCGTACACGACTCCCCGATTCGCATCCTTCAGCACGACCGGAGTATTGTCCTGGCCCCTGGCCACCGTTACAGGCCCTACGTCTATAAATATCCCCGCCAGATCGAGCGCCTCCATTACCGAGCCGCCCCCGTTATTGCGAAGATCGAGAATAAGCCCTTCGATGTTTTCTTTTTTCAGCAGGATAAGCTCTTTCGCCACATCGTCCGCGCAGCCCTTCATGCCGGACGCATCGCGGTAGAACGCGGGAAGCGATATATAACCGATCTTTTTTTCACCCGAAAGAACAAATCCGCGGATCACGTTCTCATCCGAGCGTACCATCTCTTTCACCAGCTTTACCGTTCTTATGGCGCCATTCGTCTTGCGCACCGTCAGCCGGATCTCCTTTACTTCGCCCTGGCTCAGCAGGTCGTAAACATCGTTGGCCGTAGCCGAAGTAAGATCGGTGGTGCGTCCTTTCCATTCAGCGGCTATGATAACGTCGCCTTTGTTCAGCTCGTTGGATTTCCACGCCGCTCCCCCGGGCGCCAGGTCGGAGATCTCCACTTCATTCAGATGATTGTTCTTGATCTCGATCCCGAAGCTCAGGTTTTCGGTCGATATCGCCTCTTCAAAATCTTCTTTATCATCGTATGAAAAATAAACCGTGTGCGGATCGAAGCTGCCCGCAAATGCGTTATAAAATAAATAATGAACGTAACGGTCGAAACCCATCGGGCTTTCCAGGATAGCAGCTATGCTTCTTTTTTCGGCCGTACCTACATCCGTCCGGGCTTTCTTCTCGCGCGTCAGTAATGTTTTCGTATCGAGCTGGTACGGGTCTTCGCCTTCTTCCTGGGCAGTGAACAGCTTTGTAAGCACCTGGTATCTCATCCATTTATTCCAGCGTTGCCGGAGCTCGGTTTCATTGGCCGCGTAAGTGTGCGTGCGCTTCCTGGAAAAGGAGAGCTCTTCTTTCTTTGTGAAATCAAGCGGGCGGGAGATCAGTGTTCCCACGATCGTATCGGCCAGTACAAGCCTTTCGCGGTACAGGAAGATCACTTCGCGGAAAAAGCTGCAGTTGCCGCTGCGCACCATATCATCAAGTTCGCGTCTTGACTGCCCGAGCTTTTCAATATCCGGTTTTATAAAATATAGTGAAAGCGGATCGAGATAATCGATGAAGCGATCGAAGACCGCAGCGGACAACGAATCATCCAGGTCTTTGGGCTGAACGTGAAGGGAGCTTATCATCTGCCATATCCTGCCCGTTTCCGCACAGGGATCTGTTTGCGCATGGAGGCATAACGAAAGGCATAATGCCGGGATAAGGAGAATGAGCTTCAGGCGCATCGGTTCAGGAATCTTTGGGGTATAAAATTAAAGATTCCATGGGAATTGCTAATCGGAATTCAGATCATCACTTCGCGTATGCAATGGATAGGAATGGTGACGCCGCCTTTCAGGAGAATAGTATCTTCGGCAGCCTGCCATACGGTTGTTTCCACCGCCTTTACCCCGTCCGTCGTTTCAAATATGACACGCACTTTTCCTTTGTAACCGTTACCCAGGATCACGGCCTTTTCAAGATTGGCCAGCCGGACCCGCCGCTCCTCGGCCGTGGTAAGCACATCTTCGCTTAGAAAATTCATGGAGCCCAGATCTTCTTTCAGTACCAGTTCAATATCAGGTGTCATACAATTTTCATTTTAGGAGTTTGTATATGTAATGTAAGAAAAATGTCCTAAAAACAGAACTCCCGGAAAAAATAATATTTCACCCCGGCCAGGGATTAAGGAAGAATGAATTTTAACGGCTGCCAGGCGGTCCCGCCCGTTACCAGGATCGTGTAAAATCCGGGCGCCCATCCGGCAGCTGGCACCTGCAGCAGCTGGCCATCGGCAACCTGCTGCTTTCCGGTCCATACTATTTTTCCCAGCGCATCGGTCACGCAGATCTGTACCGGTTCGCCGTCAGCCCCTGTGAGGGAAAAACTCACACCCGAAGACTGAACGGAGTGCAGCCGCAGCCCGCCCTGCGTATGTTCAGATGTTTTGCATGTAACGGAAACGGGACCAAAGATCTCCTTCGCGCCGTCATAGTCGGACTGTATAAGGCGGTAATACCAGACATCGCCGCTTTTATCAGCGTCCGTATAAGAATACTCATGGACAGTATTTGAATTTCCCGCGCCGGCAATCACCGATACCGTTTCGTAATTCACAGCGTCCACCGAGCGCTCAAGAGTGAACCAGGCATTGTTCTGCTCTGATGCAGTGCTCCAGCGGATCTGCTTTACACCGCTCTCACATTCTGCCGTAAAAGCGATCAGCTCTACCGGAAGCGGGTTCTCCGTAGTAATGGAGGAAAGTGTAAACGGGCTGAAAGATGTTACCGCAGCCGAAGTGATCACTGTTCCCGCCGCCGCTGTACCAGTGGTGCCACCGTTTCCCTGATCCTTCCATTGTGTGCCGTCCCATCGGGCGACACGCAGCGCCGCAGGATTCGTCACTCCACAGCTGCCGGCGTTCCAGGAGAGCGTCACATCCACGTCGGAAGCGCCGCCTGTGCGATCGATGATCCAGTACTCACAACCGCTCACATGATCCAGTGAAGCATCCCTGGAATTCGGGTCGTAGCTCGCTCCCGGATCCGAATGAAAATACTGTACGGTAAAATGATCTGTGGCTGACGAAGGAGCGGAGATCGTAGCGGGCTGGTAATTTGCGCCTGCACCTACCGGAAATGTAAACGGATCGTCACCGGTCTTGCGCACCGGGCCGTCTGTAAAGCTGGCGTTGCTCATACCACTCGTAGTCGCACCGTCGTTGAAAATAAGAAGATCTGCTGCAGAGCTTACCAAAACTCCGTTCGTGTACGTAACAGAATTTTCGATCTGCACCGGGCAGAGCAATGTAACATTACCGGACGTTTTATTTATGACCAGGTTCGCGAACACTTCGCTGAAGCCGTTCGCAGAGATCGTCTGTGCGCCTGTTCCGTCAAAATATATAATGGAGTTCGATTGTTTCAGATCGGTCTCGAGACCGTTGTTGATGTAATTTCCCCTGAGGTGCAACGTACCATAGTCCGCCGCATCCGTGAGATCAAGCACACCTCCGGCATTGATCGTTACATTTCCGTTCACCGTAGCCGTGGATGTGGAAAGCTTGTTTTCAAACTGCGCATTCTCCGCTCCTGAAGCCGTTCCTGTAAGTGTAAAGTCGTTGCAGCGGAATATGGCAGAGTTGAGAAGCGTAAGCTTAAGATCGCCGCTTCCCGCCGTCTTGGTTACAGCGACATTGCCCCCGCAGTTGAGCGTGGCTGTGCCCTGCACAGTAAGCGTACGGTTGGTACCGCTGTTCGATGATAACGTGATGTTATTACAGACAGCCGTTCCTGTTCCTCCTATCACGCAGTTGTTCGATGCGGATTGATTTATCGTTACGTTGGTGGTTGCAACGGGCACTTCTTTATCATCCCAGTTTGCACAATTGAACCAGTCGGTACTGGCTGTTCCGCGCCAGAGCCCGGGAGTGCCTGCTCCTACGGAAACGGTAATGTTATCGAAAACGGCGTTCTGCGCTGCGGAAGTAGATCCCTGCCAGTACGGCCCCATAAATCCGAGCGACGTGCCTGTATAGGTGCTGTTGGTAGCTGTTCCGAGGCTGGTAAGCGTGCCGGTGAGAGGATCAGCGAAAGAAGCGCCGTCGTTCCGTGCAAACATCTCCCATTGATTGGTACACGGACTATACGTAATTTTTACACTAAGGTATTGGGTTGAGAGATCATTGAACGGGGAAACACCGGCGGTGATCAGATTCGTGGCATTGTTCATTCCGTTTGTAAAGTAAAATAACCTCAGCGGATCTGTAGATCCCGACTGGCCGAACGTTACCGCGTAACCGTCTGCCGCAAGATTGAAATAGGGATTGCTGCCATTGGATGCGAGCACGAAAGCGGCTGCGTAACCGTTGTTGGTGCTTACTCCGCCCGGGTCCGTACGCTCCTGCGCAATGTTGAAGGTCCATGTGACAACACCGGCATTCTGATTGAGCTGTACGGTATAGGGACTGGCAAACCCGGATGTACTCTGCGAAACAAATGCGTAACCGTTCGCATTGGCTGAACCGGAAGCGTCATTGGTAAGCTCGAGCAGGTTCCCGTTGCGCCGTGCGCCCCAGTCTGCAGCATTGCGGTTTATGGTCCAGCCGCCGGGAAGTGTTGCCGTGCTGTATGTAGCCGAGTTGGATGCACTAAAATTGTCTGAGAAGACTGTAGTTTGCGCTTTTACGAACGGGCATAAAAGCAGAAGCCCTGCCAGGGAAAAGGATAACTTCATACGTTGGGTTTTACAGCATAAATTAACAACGCTGCTATTACCCCACGGTTAAGGCACTATTATAGAATGAGAAATATGGAACGCGATCAGAACTCGACCAGCGTGCCGACTTTTTCGCCGGCCACGAGACGTTGAAGATTTCCCGGAGTATTGATATCGAATACGATAATGGGCAGCTTGTTCTCGTTGCAGAGCGTGAAAGCCGTCATATCCATTACGTTCAGTCCCTTGGTGTAAACTTCGTCAAACGTGAGGGTCTCGTATTTCTGTGCGGTCTTGTCTTTCTCAGGATCAGCGGTGTAGATGCCGTCCACGCGTGTACCTTTCAGCACCACGTCCGCTTCGATCTCGATGGCACGCAGCGATGCCGCTGTATCGGTGGTAAAATAAGGATTGCCTGTTCCTGCTCCGAAGATCACGACACGGCCTTTCTCCAGGTGGCGGATCGCGCGGCGACGGATAAAAGGTTCGCCGATCTCTTTCATTTCGATGGCCGTCTGAAGGCGGGTCTGCACGCCGTTGTTCTCAAGCGCAGACTGAAGAGCGATCCCGTTCATTACGGTAGCGAGCATTCCCATATAGTCGCCCTGCACACGGTCAAGTCCTCCTTCGGTGGCATTGACGCCTCTGAAAATATTTCCTCCCCCGATCACGATCGCGGTCTGAACGCCCATATTGACAACAGACCGGATCTCCCGGGCATAATGATTGAGCATCGCCGGATCGATCCCGAATTGCTTATCTCCCATAAGGGATTCGCCGCTTAGCTTGAGAAGAACACGTGTGTATTTCATAGTGGTGCAAATCTAATGGAAAGGATAAAAACAAAAAAGAGAGCCGAAGCTCTCTTTTCATATTATTTACTGACCTAATGCGTAGCGCCGGAAGGCTGTTACGGTAAGGTCTTTATCAGCCTTCTGGAGGTACTGGGCCACGGAAAGTTTTCCGTCCTTGATGAACTCCTGGTTCAGCAGGGTGCTTTCCTTAAAGAATTTTTCGAGCTTGCCTTTTGCGATCATCTCGATCTTATCTTCAGGCTTGCCTTCCTGGCGCAGCAGATCTTTCGCGATCTCGATCTCTTTCTCGATCACGTCCTGCGGCACATCGTCCTTGTTGAGGGCTACAGGAGCCATCGCTGCAGCCTGCATGGCCACGTCTTTGGCGATATTTTCAGCATCAGCCACCTTTTTGTTGAGCGCAACGATGGTCGCCACACGGTTTCCGGGGTGATTGTACGCGTACACGAATTCTCCTTTTGCGTCGCCGAAATAACCGAGCTCGATCTTTTCCCCGATCTTACCGATCATGTCGGTGATATGGTCGGCGATAGAACGGCCGTCGATCTGCTCAGCCATCAGGCCGTCCTTATCAGCGGGCAGTTTGGAAAGAGCGACATTGGCAACTTTGGTAGCGAAATCCGTGAAATCGGCATTTTTCGCCACGAAATCAGTCTCACAGTTCAGCGCTACGAGAATAGCTGTTTTCTGATCTTCGGAAGTAAGGCCTAATACATAGCCTTCATTAGCGCTGCGGTCGCTGCGGTTAGCGGCAACTTTCTGTCCTTTCTTACGCAGTACTTCGATCGCTTTGTCGAAATCTCCGTTCGCTTCGGTCAGTGCTTTTTTACAATCCATCATACCGGCTCCGGTGATCTGGCGCAGTTTATTTACGTCTGCTGCTGTGATTGAAACTGTATTTTCCACGATTGTTCTGTTTTAAATTAATGGTCGAATATCTGCAAAAAAAATCAGCCTTCGATCCCGGGGAAACCGGGAAAAAGGCTGACTTAATAATTTAATCATTTCATTCTCCAGCGGTTTCTTCCGCTTTAACCGGCTCAGCCTCTTTTTTTGTCGTTTTTTCTTTTCCGGTATTATCGTCAGTCTTTTCAGCCTTGCGCTCTCTCAGCCCTTCGCCGATAGCCGATGCGATCACTTCGAGGATCAGTGCAACAGAATCTGCTGCGTCGTCATTGGCAGGGATCGGGAAATCCACTTCGTTCGGGTTGGAGTTTGTATCCACGATACCGAAAGTAGGGATATTGAGTCGCTTCGCTTCTGCAACGGCAATGTGTTCACGCTTGATATCAACGATAAACAGTGCGGCAGGCAGACGGTTCAGATCGGAGATGCTTCCGAAATCCTTTTCCAGCTTGGCGCGAGTACGGCCGATCACCAGGCGCTCCTTTTTGGAGATAGTTTCTGCAGTACCGTCTTTCAGCATACTGTCCAGCGTAGCCATCTTCTTGATGGATTTGCGGATAGTTACGAAATTGGTAAGCATACCACCGGGCCAGCGCTCGGAAACGTAGGGCATATTGATCTTCTGAGCTTTTTCAGCTACGATATCCTTTGCCTGTTTCTTGGTGCCGACAAAAAGAACCTTTTTACCGGATTTGGCGATCTGCTTCAGAAGGTTGCATGCTTCGTCAAGCTTCGCAGATGTTTTGTTCAGGTCGATGATGTGGATACCATTCTTCTCCATGAAGATATACGGAGCCATCTGGGGATCCCATTTTCTTTTCAGGTGACCGAAGTGTACGCCTGCATCCAGTAATTGTTGAATCGTTGTCCTTGACATACTGTTTTTCTGCCTCGTTTATAATAGATAATTAACGTTTGCTGAACTGGAATCTTCTCCGTGCTTTCTTGCGTCCGAACTTCTTACGCTCAACCATACGCGGGTCGCGGGTAAGAAGACCGTGCGCGCGGAGGTCTTTCTTGTTCTCTTCACTCATTTCTACGATCGCTTTGGCAATTGCCAGCCGGATCGCTTCAGCCTGGCCGTTAAAGCCGCCGCCATCCACGTTCACCTTCAGATCGTAAGCTTTTACGTCGTTGTTGGTAACGGTGAACGGCTGGGTAACTTTGAACTGCAACAGACCGGAAGGGAAATATTGCTTGTAATCTTTACCGTTTACGATAATTTCTCCTTTTCCTTTTTTCAGGTAAATCCTGGCTACAGAGGTTTTTCTTCTACCGGAGGTGTTGATGACTTCCATATTCGATTACTTAATATCGTTCAGGTTTATTTTAACTGGATTCTGAGCTTCATGCGGATGCTCTGCACCGGCATATACTTTCAGGTTACCGAAAATACGGCGACCCAGGCGATTCTTCGGCAGCATGCCGCGAACAGCCTCTTCCACCACATAGGTAGGCTTTTTGTAAAGCATGTGCTTTACAGGGGTCTCTTTCTGACCACCCGGATAACCGGAATACGTACGGTAGGTCTTCTCCTCCATTTTATTACCGGTGAGGCGGATCTTGGAAGCATTGATCACGATAACATAATCTCCGCTGTCGTCATGGGGAGTGTAAGAAGCCTTGTGCTTGCCCCTGATCATAAAGGCCACACGGGCGGCCAGCCTTCCCAGCACTTCATTCTCAGCATCTATGATCACCCAGTTCTTCTTGGCGGTCTTGCTGTTCACATACGCTGTTTTATAGCTCAATGTATCCACGTCTGTCGTATTTTTAGTACTTATTCCCCGAAAAATCGGGCTGCGAAGATAAAAACTATTTTTTAATACAACAAACTAATCAACAAAATAATGTTGAGAATTTGCCGCAGGATACAGGCGGAATATTTACCCTATCTGCCTGTTATTTAGAAAAATCCACCTCGGGAGCGACATCCGTTCCGGGCCTGGACTCAAAAGTCGGCCGGGGAGGAAAGCCTCCGGATATCAGCACCTGGGGGAACCGGCGGCGGAAAGTATTATAGTCCCGCACCACCTCGATGAACTTCCGGCGCTCCTGCGTGATCCGGTTCTCGTTTCCTTCGATGGTCGTCCGCAGATCGCGGAATCCCTGGTTGGCCTGCAATGTAGGATACTGCTCGGACACCATCAGCAGGCGGCTGAGCGTATTGCCCAATGTGTACTGGGCCTCGTCCCACTTCTGCAGCTGCTCCTCGGTCATATTGCTCGGATCGATCCTGATCTGCGTTGCGGACGCCCGCGCTTCGATCACTTTCGTAAGGGTTTCCTGCTCAAACTCCGTTTCTCCTTTTATCGTGCCGATCATCTGCCCCACGATATCGGCTCTGCGCTGGTAAACGTTTTCCACCTGCGCCCATTGGGAAATACACTGCTCATCCAGGCTTACCAGCTTGTTGTAGCTGTTGCATGTCCATAATCCCAGAATAGCGATCAGTCCCACAAGGGCGATCAGAATGATTGTTGAAGTACCCAGTTTCATGTTGGCTTTTGTAAGTTACAAATATAGTAATGGCTGTTAAACGGAGAGCTTTCCCGCAGGTTACATTTCCTGTTTGCGTACCAGCAGGCATTTGCGCGTAGCGGGGCCCACCCGGTATACCTCTCCGATCCGCAAGCCGATCACCCAGGCGATATCCGGGCCGCTCAGCAGAACATGCACTTTCTCTTTTTCGTGCAGCGACAGCTTCAGATCGGTCAGCAGGTCGCTCAGCTTCTTTTTCCCTTTCATTCCGAAAGGGGTAAAGCTGTCGCCGGGCTGCCATTTCCGCACCGTCAGGGGGAACTTTAACCGGTCGTAGTCCAGGCAGGCCAGGTCTGCATCCTTTTCCACCGGATCGGGCGCCGGCTCTTTCACATCAAACGACAGGAAAGGGACAGGATCGGTGAACAGGTCTTCTTCCTTAATATGATATACCTGGCTGTCTTCAGCTTCTTCCCTTTCACGGACCAGGATGAAGACCCGGTCGATCAGCGCTTCGTGCGTTGACGAGTAAAACCTTTTGCCCGGCTGGTTCATACATGCTTCCAGCATGGCTTCCGCCTGGTCGGGATGAAAATCGAACTCGCGTACCAGCTCGAAAAAAAGCTCCGGCGTAACCTGGCGGCCGGCCATTTCGAGAAGCGATATCTTAAAGCAGCCCAGGGCTTCATCAAAATGTACCAGCTCGTTCTTCATCCGCTGAATGGCCATCCTGTACATCCTGTTTACCTGCTCCATTCTGCCCGTGGTCTCGGCCAGCGTGCGCTCCACCGAGGGATTTATTTCCTTCAGCAGGGGGATCAGCTTGTGGCGGATAAAGTTGCGCCGGTATTTTTCAGATGCGTTGGAGCTGTCCTCTCTCCATTGGATGCCGGCCTGTTGTGCGTATTCCAGTATCTCCTGCCTGAACGCAAAAAGCAGCGGCCGCACCACATGCCCGTTCTTTGGGGGAATGCCCGTAAGTCCTTGTATCCCTGTTCCATTGATGAGATTCAGCAAAAGAGTTTCCACCGAATCGTTCTTATGATGCGCCGTGGCGATGGCGTCGGCCTTCTGCTCTTCCCGCAGCTCTGCAAGCCAGCCGTACCGCAGCTCGCGGGCAGCTTCCTGCACGGAACACGAATGCTCAGCCATGTAAGCTTTTGCATCGAAACGGGAAGTGAAGAACGGAAGGTCATACCTGGCGGCCTTTTGCCGTACGAATTCCTCGTCGCTATCGGATTCCGCTCCCCTGAGCCCGAAGTTGGCGTGAGCCACGATCACCTGCACACCGATCCGCGAAAGCAGATCGAGCAGCACCATCGAATCGACTCCGCCGCTTACCGCCGCCACCAGCTTCGCACCCGGAAAAAAGAGCGATCTTTCTTCCGCAAAATCCCATAATCTTTCTTCCCACTTTATCATTTATTCCCGTTTACTCCCAGCGCGCGCAACATGGGTGTTATTTTCAGCATACATTCTTCGTATTCTTTTTCGGGGTCGGCGTCGATGGTGATCGCGCTGCCTACCGAAAGCGAAAGGTACTTCGTTTTCTTGTTATACACGAGGGTCCGGATCACAACATTCATATCCATGTCGCCACAGGGATCCATGTAACCTATGCTTCCGGAAAATATTCCCCGCGCGTTCTCTTCAAATTCGTCTATCAGCTGCATTGCTCTTATTTTCGGAGCCCCGGTCATAGAGCCCATAGGAAAAGCATAACCGATCGCTTCCGCCGCGCTCATTTCCGGCCTTAATTGTGAACGTACCGTCGATACCATCTGGTGCACTTTCGGAAATGTATGGATACCGAAAAGCTCTTCCACTTCCACCGAACCTTTTGAAGCCGAGCGGGCGAAATCGTTGCGCACAAGATCTACGATCATTACGTTCTCGCTCTGTTCTTTGGGATGCCCGCGCAATTCGCGGATGAGCCGCAGATCTTCCTCCGGGCTGGTTCCGCGGCGGATCGTTCCTTTCATCGGCTGGGCGATCAGCGTGTTTCCTGATTTCTGCAGGAAGCGCTCCGGGCTGGCCGATATGACGCAGAATTCCGGCGTATTTATAAAAGCGGAAAAAGGCATGGGGCTTTCGGCCGATACTTTTCGCAGAAGCCGGGCTGCATCCGTATGAACATTCCCGGCATAAAACTCCATGCAAAAATTTATCTCATATATATCGCCGCGACGGATATGCTCTTTCAGCCCGCGGATCTTATCCAGGTAACTTTGCCTGCCGGTCCGCTGAAGCAGGTTTATGCCTTCCGGCATTTCATTATCCACCGGTACGGCCCCGGTTTGAATAACGCCGGTTATTTCTTCAACGAGCTCCGGCTCATCATCTGTCCATACCTCCATTTTACCTGCGGCAGAAGTGACCACCCACCGCGGCTTCCACCAGAGCAGACCGGGCAGCTGCAGATGATCAGGCGATGTTGTGGAAAGGTTCTCCAGCTTATTCTTCAGGTCATAGCCCAGGAAACCGACGGTCCAGCAGCCTTCATTTTCACGAAGGAACGTTTCCCAGGTTTGAGGGAAACCGGCGTCCCCTTCTATGACTGCGCTCACTCCCCCGCCCAGTATCCAGTCGTACCGCAAAAAAGCTTTGGCATTGCCGAAATAGCCGGGGTTCTTATCAATATGCGAGTCCAGCAAAAAAAAGCGGTCCTTCTCCGCAAAAAAAGCGACCAGCCGGTCTTTGGCGATACCGTTTAAAATATGACTGTCAATACTATGCGCTTTCATGCTCAACCTGTGAAACGGTGCGAAGTACGGAGGTTATCCTGACAGAACCAAAAATCGCGGAAAAATGACAGGCGTGCGATTTTTTTTATTTACATTTGAAAAGATCCAAGCTATTCAATCCAATTGACCCAAGGTATGAAAAACCCTATCCTTTTCATTCCGTTGCTGGCGTCTATTCCTATGCTGACAGCTCAGAATGTCCGCCTGGAAGGCACCGCCACACGGATCATCTGCACCGGCAGCCCTGTCATTATCATGAACAATATGGGCTGGACCAACAACGCTTCAGGAACCGCGCTTACAGCTGGCAACAGCGAAGTGAGGCTTACGGGCAACGGCAGTTCCAACGTCAGTACGAACAATGCCTACCGAACCACTTTCTACAATTTAGAGATCAACAAGACCGGCGGGTCGGAAATAAATTTTGTTTCCAACAACATGGATATTGTTGTGTCGAATACGCTGGAAATGGTCTCGGGCAACGTGGACATGAACAACAACCTGGGCAGCAACCTGACCCTGGGATCCGGAACGGCGAACCTCGGAACGCTCAGCCGCACGTCCGGCCATGTGTACAACGGCTTCTTCCAGAAGTGGTACAATGGGAGCGCGGTGGGCGCGGACAATTCCACATCAGAATTTCCGCTTGGCATGAATGCTTCATCGTATAATTTTGCGCGGATATTTTTCACCTCGGCACCCGGCGCGGGCGGTACGCTTCGCATGCGGTTCGTGGCATCCAATCCCATGTGGGGCAACCTTCCGCTTACGGACAATACAAACACGGGCGCCTGCGGAGCTCCCGTTACCATAAACAACGCGGCGAACGAAGGATACTGGGAAATTATTCCGGCCAACGGGATGCCTTCGACCGGCACATATACCTCAAGGCTCTGCTACAATAATTTTTCTTCCACCGGCGCGCCCAATTGCCTGCGCGTTATCAAATCCGAAGATCACCTGGTGTGGATGCAGGAAGGAACGCATGGCGCCGTAGATAACGTGACCACGTTCTCCGTTACGCGTTCCGGTCAGACAGGTTACTCCTGGTTCACGATCGGCGGCGATATCAATATCAATCCCCTTCCGGTAGAGCTGACCAGCTTCGATGCATCGTGCACGGAGCAATCGATCCTCCTTACCTGGTCTACCGCATCCGAGCAGAACAACGCTTATTTTACGCTAGAACGCAGCAAGGACGCCGTAATATGGGAGACCGTAACGACCTTGCCCGGCGCGGGGAACAGCAATACTTCGCTGCAATACCAGTTCAGCGATCCCGTTTACAATACAGGTTATTATTACCGGCTTTCGCAGACCGATTTCAATAACGAGTCCGAAAGTTTTTCGCCGGTCTATGTAAACTGCGGCCAGGAAAATACCGGCACGGACCTGATCAACGCCTACAATGGCCACAGCGGAGAGATCACGGTGGTATTCGAAGCGGCAGCAGGAAAAGATTATGTGCTTGACATCTACGATATGCGGGGACGCAAGCTCAACCGTAAATCCGGAACGGCTTCCGAAGGTATGAACCAGGTACAGGTGGACGCCGGCGCATTCAGCGGAGCCATTTATCTTGTAACGCTTACCGCGGGCGGGGAAAGCATATCCCGGAAGTTTCTCGTACAGTAAGCCGGGCGGTACTTCGGGCTTTTGCTTTTTGTAAACCGTATATTATTACCTTTGTGCGTAAACATTGCGCATGTACACATCATTTAAAAACCATCTGCAGACAGAGCTGGAGTCTATCCGGAATGCAGGGCTGTTCAAAAGGGAAAGGATAATAGCAAGCGAGCAGGGAGCGGAGATCACACTGGACACCGGGGAAAAAGTACTGAATTTCTGCGCGAACAATTACCTCGGACTTTCTTCTCATACTGATGTTATAAAAGCTGCGCACCATACGCTCGACAAGCACGGGTACGGAATGTCTTCCGTACGGTTCATCTGCGGAACGCAGGATATCCATAAAGAACTGGAACAAAAGATCGCACAATTCTTAGGACAGGAAGATACTATTCTCTATGCCGCCTGCTTCGATGCGAACGGCGGAGTTTTCGAGCCACTGTTCGGCGAAGAGGATGCGATCATTTCCGATGAGCTCAACCATGCCTCCATCATCGACGGCGTGAGGCTCTGCAAATCGCAGCGCTACCGCTACAGGAACTGCGACATGAATGACCTGGAAGAAAAGCTGAAAGAAGCCCAGGCGCAACGTTTCCGGATCATCGTGACCGACGGGGTATTTTCCATGGACGGTTTTGTAGCTCCGCTCGATAAGATCTGCGACCTCGCCGAAAAATACGACGCGCTGGTGATGGTTGACGAAAGCCATGCCACCGGGTTCATCGGAAAAACAGGAAGAGGAACGGTAGAGCTGAAGAACGTAATGCACCGTGTGGACATCATCACAGGAACCCTGGGCAAAGCGCTCGGCGGAGCAATGGGAGGATTCACCACGGGAAAGAAAGAGATCATCGATCTGCTGCGCCAGCGTTCCAGGCCGTACCTGTTCTCCAACTCACTTGCACCCCATATTGCCGGCGCATCCATTGCCGTGTTCGATATGCTGAGCTCGACCACGCAACTGCGCGACAAGCTGGAGTGGAACATCAACTATTTCAAAGAAGGGATCAAAGCCTCCGGACTGGATTACAAGGACGGAGATTCTGCGATCATTCCCATAATGTTGTACGATGCGCAACTGTCGCAGGATTTCGCCGACAAGTTATTGAAGGAAGGTATCTATGTGATCGGGTTCTTTTACCCGGTCGTGCCTAAAGGACAGGCGCGGATCAGGGTACAGCTTTCCGCAGCGCACGAGAAAGAGCATCTCGACAAGGCCGTTGCGGCTTTCACCAAGATCGGAAAAGAACTAGGAGCCATAAAATAAACATCCCCATGATCCACTCCATGACCGGTTATGGCAAAGCCAGCCGGGAAATAATGAAGAAAAAGTTTACGGTAGAGGTCCGTACCCTGAACAGTAAGACCCTCGACCTGAACATAAAGTATCCGCTTTCTTACCGCGAAAAGGAAGGAGAGATACGGAACCTTATTTCCCAGTATCTCGACCGGGGAAAAGTGGATTTCTGGCTTACGCAGGAAGACCTGGAAGCTTCCGACAGCTACCAGATCAACAAGGCGCTCGTGGCGGGATACTACCGGCAATTGAAAGAGATCTCCTCGCAATACGATATTCCCGAAACCGACTGGATGCAACTGATCTTCCGCCTGCCGGACGTTGTAAAGACCGCCGAAGTGAGCATCTCCGACGAAGAATGGGAACAGCTTTCGAAAGTGATCCGCGAAGCGCTGGTGAAAACAAATGAGTTCAGAAGAGCGGAAGGCTCGTCGCTCGAGGATGCTTTGAACGACCACGTGAGCTTCATCGAAACATCTCTTACGAAGATCGCGCCGTATGAGCAGGCCCGGATACAAAGGCTGCGCGAAAGAATGAGAAAAGGTCTTCTCGAAAATTTCAGCGAAGAAAATATCGATCAGAACCGCTTCGAGCAGGAAATGATCTACTACCTGGAAAAGCTGGACATCTCCGAAGAGAAGATCCGCCTCCTGAGCCATTGCAACTACTTCAGAGAAACTATGGCCTCCGAAGGATTCAATGGAAAAAAGCTCAACTTCATTTCACAGGAAATGGGACGCGAAATCAATACGCTCGGATCTAAGGCAAATGACGCAGATGTGCAGAAGCTGGTGATCCTGATGAAGGACGAACTTGAAAAAATAAAAGAGCAGGTCCTGAATGTCCTCTGACGCACATACCGGAAAAGTGATCATCTTCTCAGCCCCGTCAGGCGCCGGCAAAACCACGATCACGCATTATGTCCTGGACAATATTCCCGGCCTGGAGTTTTCCGTATCGGCCACTACACGTGCGCCTCGTGGAAAGGAAGTGCACGGCAGGGATTATTATTTCCTCACTTCGGAAGAGTTCCGGATGAAGATCCGCCAGGGCGACTTCGTGGAATGGGAGGAAGTGTACAGCGGAAATTTCTACGGCACTTTATACTCTGAAGTGGACCGGATATGGAAGCAGGAAAAACATGTCGTATTCGATGTCGACGTCAAAGGCGGTATCCACCTGAAAAAAATATACGGTCCGAATGCGCTTTCCATTTTCATCATGCCTCCGTCGCTGGACGTGTTGCAGAAGCGGCTGCAGAAGCGCGGCACCGACAGCGAGACCGCTATCAGGGCACGCGTGAACAAAGCTCTTTCCGAAATCGATTTTTACAGGGAATTCGACAGGATCGTCGTGAACGACAAGCTTACCACCGCACAGAAAGAAGTGGAAATGCTGATCCGCGAATTTCTCGCTTCCTAGAAAATCTACATTCGCACTAATTCCTGAATATTTTTCCCGTTACGCCATTCCGGCGCTAATCCTCCACGCCAATGAAGGTACAGTTAGCGTAGGTTATCCTGGGATACAGCTTGTAATATACGGTAGGAAACCCGATCCATACTTTGATCAGCTCTATGTTCATGATCGACTTGCCCGACGGCCGGTACAACAAGGCAACCTGGTAGGCGTCGCTCAATATCTGCGCCTGGTCCGCAAGCGGAATAGGATCGTTGGGATAAAGCGTCGTGTACACGATGTCGTAATTGTCGCGATACGAGATGTTGCTTATAGACGAGTTCCGGCATTCTTCGTAGCAATCGAGCTTAGGATTAAGCCCGTCCGGAGCATTGGTCCAGGTAAGGTCCGGATCGCAGGGATTGCAGACGCAATAAGCGGCATCACCGTCGCCGTCTTTCGCCTGCTGAAGGAACTCATCGTCGGCGCAGCCCGACATCATAAAGAGTGCAGGCAGTAATGCGAGGTACATTAAACGTTTCATATATGATCAGAGATTGGTTTCATGGTAATCAGGGTCTGAAATGATCGGGGGGAATTATACAATTTACCAAAAAAGCCGGACAGGCACAAAAAAAACGGGGTAGCATGTATATACTACCCCGTTTTGCGGCATCGCCGCGATCAGTTATTCGTTACCGTGCTTGAAATAAGTGTCGTTCTCGATGGAGTTTCCGTTCGCATCCATTTCTACAACAGTATATTTCAGCTTTTTCAGCTTGTCAAGGACTTTCGTCTTGTCCCCTACCACCACGATCACCATCTTATCCGGATTGATCAGGGTCTTGGCATACTGGCTCACGTCGAAGCTGGTGATCCCGGAAAGGATCTCGTTCTGGCGTTTTACAAAGCCTTTGTCAAGATTGTACTCGAGGATATTGCTCATGAACCCGGCTTTCTGGATCAGTGTCTCGTACTTCAGCGCATCCCGCTGGCCGATCGACTTTTTGGTAAATACCAGCTCTTCTTCGGAAATACCGTTGTTCTTATAATCGTTCAGCTCGTTCATCACTTCCATCACCACGCTGTCTGTTGCGTGAGCAAGGAAGCCGCCTGACACTACGAACGTGCCGGTATAATTCGATCCGTTGAAGCCCGAACGCACGCCGTAAGTGTACCCGCGTTTCTCACGCAGGTTCAGGTTCAGCCTGCTGTTGAAAGCTCCGCCGAAAGGATAATTCATGATGCCGGCCTTGTAATAATCGCCGGTAGCATCGTACTGCAAACCGCTTCCTGCCACGCGAATCTCCGACTGCGCCGCGTCTTTCTTGTCAACGAAAATAATAGTCGTCTTATTTACGCCGGCTGGCTTCTTGAATTGCGGCAGAGTCACTGCCGTCGCCTTCCAGGTGTTCAGGAACTCGAGCTTCTTCAGCATGTCTTTCTTGCTCACGTTTCCAACAATCACCACTTTCGCAAAGTTCGGCGCGAAGAGCTCGTTATAATATTTCTTCACATCATCGAGCGTGATCGATTTTACGGACTCTTCTGTTCCGAGGTCGGGAAGGCCGAGGATATCGTCGCCGAACAGCGCTTTTCTCATCACGTTGTTCGCGATAACGGTAGCCTGGTTCTTCTGGTTGGCGATAGCCTCAAGCTGCTGCTTTTTCAGGCGGTTGAAGTCCTCTTCCGTAAAGCCGGGCGAGAACATTTTTTCCTTCAGGAACTCGAGCGTTTTGTCCAGGTTGTTCTTAAGCGAAAGCACATTGATCTCGATATTTTCCATCGAGCTGTATATTTCGATAGAGCTTCCGAGCAGCTCCAGGTTCAGGCTCATCTGCTCTGATGTAAAGTTCTTCGTGGACTCATTCAGCATGTCTGCTACAATATTGGACAGACCCGCCTTGTTTACGGTTTCCATCATGTGACCTGCTTTTATGGTAATACGGATACCTACCAGCGGAAGCTCGGTGTACTCTGTTCCGATCAGCTTTACACCGTTGCTGAGATCCTGTGTCCAGAATGCAGGCACAGTTACCACAGGGTTTGGACCGAAAGCCGGGCGATGGTCGTTTGTAAACGGATAGCTGCCCTTGTTGTATTTGAGAGAAGCGTACTCGCTCAGGTCGTTCTTATAATCTTTCGGAGCCACAGGTCTCTTGTAGTTATCCGGTTTTGCCACCAGGTCGGTTTTACCTTTCGGCACTACGCTCAGCACTACGGAAGCTTTGTTCTTGATGTACTGGTTGTACACGCGCATCACATCTTCTTTGGTCACTTTACGGTAACGGTCCAGATCCTGCTTCAGGTAATTCGCGTTTCCTGTGAATGTCTGGTAATACGCCAGCTTGGAAGCTTTTCCGGATACGCTCTGGAGGCTTTGGATCTCGCTGGCTTCATGCTCAGCTTTGAAGCGTTTCAGATCGTCATCCGTTACTCCTCTTTTTTCAAATTCCACCAGCACCTGGTTGATCATCACTTCCATATCGGCAAGTGTTTTGCCGGGGAACGGAAGCACCATCATCACGAACTCGCCGGAGAGCTCGCTGCATGGGTTGAACACGTTCGCCTGTATAGCGATCTGTGTTTTTACAAATGTCTGGTAAAACATAGAATTGTTCCCGGAGCCCAGGATGCTGGCCAGCACGTCCAGCGGAGCCTCGTCGGGATGGCGGGCCGGAACGGTCGGATAAGTGACGCGGATCATCGGGAAACGGATGTTGTCTTCGTAGGAAATGTAGCGGGTCTGATCAACCACCGGTACCTGGGGAGCCATGTTCTTCACTTCCGGTCCGACGGGGATATTTCCAAAATATTTTTCCACCAGCTGTATGGTCTGATCTGCATTCAGATCACCGGCTACCGTCAGCGTAGCATTGTTGGGACCATACCAGCGCAGGAAGAAACGCTTCAGATCATCGAGTGATGCCGCGTTCAGATCTTCAATATAACCTATTGTCGTCCAGGAATAAGGATGCCCGAAAGGATACAGCGCTTCGCCGGTCTTCTCGGTCACCAGTCCGTACGGACGGTTGTCGTAATTCTGTCCGCGCTCGTTCTTTACCGTAGCGCGCTGGATCTCAAATTTCTGCTGGGTAACGGAATCGAGGAACCAGCCCATACGATCGGCTTCGAGCCAGAGCGCAGTTTCCAGCTGGTTGCTGGGCACCGTTTCGAAATAGTTGGTACGATCCTGGTTGGTAGTCCCGTTCAGCGTACCGCCGGATTCGGTCACGATCTTGAAGTGCTCCTCGTCGCGTACGTGCTCCGAGCCCTGGAACATCATGTGCTCGAAAAAGTGAGCAAAGCCGGAACGTCCTACAAGCTCGCGCGCGGAGCCTACGTGATAGGTAACGTCCACGTGCACGATCGGATCGGAATGATCTTCGTGGATCAGCACGGTCAGTCCGTTCGGAAGCTTGTACTTCTTGTAGGAAATGACGAGCTCATCAGGATTGGTTGCGGTAACTTCTTCCACCAGTTGCGCTTTTTGTGCAACCGCCATGGAGGCCATAAAAAATACGGCGCCCGCCAGGTAATATTTAAGTTTCATAATACAATTGGTTTGCTACCAGCAAATGTAACAAATAATGAATTGGAGGATCAATCCACACGGGCAATTAAGACTTATTTGAACGATTTCACGTTTTAAAAAGCTAAGCTGCAATCACATTACCGTCAAGCCTCCGAAATCGTACGCATGAGGATACGGCGCGCAACCGGCAGAAAACATTCGCTTATGGGGATGTGGATGTCCGTCTCAAAAGCGTAGGTTGCGGGGTTGGGTATTTCCTTACGGTTGCGGATCAGCTCCGATTTGATGAAGGGATATGTGTTGGACAGGCTGATCGGGTACGAAACGAGAAAGCTGCTCTGAAGCGAGCGATACTTGTCCTGTACGCTTTCGAAGATCGTTACGTTATACTCGTAAACATCCGTTGTATTGGAAGACCTGTTCTCCAGGAAAAAATATCCTTCCTGGTTATTCAGCGGGATGAGGCCTACAGGCAAAACCGAAATGTTCTTCTCCACAAATTCATAGATCTCTTTTCCCTCGCGGATGTATACTTCCATTTTCGGAAGCGAAAAGTCGACCGTCCGTATCACTTCTTCCAGGAGCAAATCGTCGTTCACGATCCTTTCGTAATTGAGACGGAAATTCTCGATACTGATGCCGGTAAGCTGGCGCGGGAACTGCTCGCGCGCCGACTCGGTGCTTTGCCTCAGCATCTTCGCTTCTCGGAAATGCTCGATGAGCTCCGTCAGGTAAGGATATAATTTCTGCTGCTCGAAATTCAGCCCTACTTCCTGTAAATAAGCGAGCAGGATATAACTTTTGTATTCGGCGTCGATCCACGGATCGGTAAGCCACGTTTTACTAAGCCCTTTCATACAGCCAACAGCTTTACCACGGTTATACGCAATGGATTGTTAAAAAGTTACCGGCGGCCCGGGAAAGGCGCACCCGCGCAGGCTCTACCTTTGAATGAACATGCAAAAGCACATTTATATGAACCGTCTGATATCCGGTACGATACTGCTGGGAACATTGATCTTTCTCGGCGGATGCGTAACATCCAAGCGTTATAAAGATCTTGAATCGCGCTATAACCAGGCCGCCCGCGAACGCGACAGCCTGCTCTCGCTCACTCATACTCTCTCGACCAGTCTTGCCGATGCGAACACGCAGCTCGACGTTCTGAATAAGTCGCTGACGCAGATGAAAGAGGATACGATGAGCATGGGGACCCAGCTCCGCAGGCTGAAGACGCGCAACGAAGAGATAGCGGACCTGAACCGTACGCTGGAAGAAAATTATAAAAAGCTGCTGAGCGGAAGCGAAACCGAAACGGGCAGGATCCTTACCGAGCTTCACGAAGCGCAGATGAAGCTGCAGGCGCGCGAAGACGAGCTGATGAAACTGCAGGCTTCGCTGGACGAAAAGTCAAAGAAGCTGCAGGAACTGGAGACCGCGCTGGAGAACAAGGACCGCGATGTAAGAGAACTGAAGAACAAAGTATTCGACGCGCTGAAAGGCTTTAAGGACAGCGGTCTCTCGGTAGAGATCCGCAACGGAAAAGTGTACGTGAGCATGTCCGAAAAGCTGTTGTTCGCCAGCGGAAGCACCGAAGTGGACCAGAAAGGGAAGGAAGCGCTGGTACAGCTGGCACGCGTTCTCGAAAAAGAAACGGAGATCAATGTCACCATCGAAGGACATACCGACAACGTGCCGCTGAAAGGCACAGGCTGCCTGAAAGATAACTGGGACCTGAGCGTGGCGCGCGCCAACGCGATCGTAAAGATATTGCTGGCAAGCGGAAAGATCGATGCGTCGCGGCTTACAGCATCGGGCCGCGGAGAGTTTCTTCCCGTAGCGCCGAACGATACCCCGGAGAACCGGTCGAAGAACCGCAGAACGGAGATCATCCTCACGCCGAAGCTCGACAAGCTGTTCGAGATACTGAATTAATTAATTGCTTTTTCTTCCAGAGAGAAGCGCACCGGTACATTTATAACGTACCGGCTTTCCATCCAGCATTGCAGGCTTCCATCTTTTCTTCAACATACGGGCCACGCGGAGAGCTTCCCTGTCGGCTTCCTCACCAATACCTCTGGCTACCTCACAGCGGCTTACCGAGCCGTCCTTTTCGATCAGAAAACTGATCCAGACCCTGCCTTCGATACAAGTGCCGGAAGGATATACGATATGATCAGAGATGTACTGAAGCATCGCCGTATTTCCTCCCGGGTACCCGGGTAGCTCATCCACAAGCGTCGCAATGACATCTTCACCGCCCGGAGCAGGAGGCGGATCTTTGATCGGCTGCGCCCGGAGATAAAGCGGAACCGAGGCGAGAAGAAACAGAAGTAATTTCACCATCGGGCATCGTGCTTAAATTAAGTACCTATAGCCTCGCTGATCCGGCTGATTATTTTTTTCCCTTGTTTCCCTTTTTAGGTTCCGGATCTGTGAGCTTAAAGCGGATCGGAAGGCGAAACTGAACGCGTACCGGCTTTCCGTCCTGTGTTCCGGGCTTCCACTTTGGCATAGCGGCAACAACACGTACAGCCTCTTCATCGCATCCTCCGCCGATACCCCTCAAAACCTCGACATTGCTCACTGAACCATCGGTCTCCACAATGAAGCTTACATATACGCTACCTTCGATATTATTATCAATGGCCTGCCCAGGATAAACGATATTCGTCGCGAGATAATTCATCATAGCGTTTTCTCCGCCCGGAAATTCAGGCATCGATTCCACTATGGTATACAATGGCGTTTCAGTTTGGGATGGAGCTATTCCATCTTTCGGGTCTGCGGACTGTGCCTGCAGCCAGAGAGGAACTAAAACAGAAAATAAGAACAGGATCTTTTTCATATACATTTATTTTATTTTGATTATTTACCTGTAAATACCGGTTTACGTTTTTCGAGAAATGCAGAAGTTCCTTCTTTGAAATCTCCGGAAGTAAAGCAGTTGCCGAAGGCTTCGATCTCCGCCTTGAAACCGTTTATTCCTTCACGGTAACCAGCGTTCACCGCCTGTATCGCCTGCGAGATCGCCGCGGGAGAATTCTTCATGATCTTCGACGCCACAGCCTTGCATTCGTCCATCAGCTGCGCCTGCGGAACGGTGCGGTTCACAAGTCCATACACCGCCGCGTCCGCCGCCGTGATCATCTGAGCGGTAAAGATCATTTCCATCGCGCGGCCTTTCCCTACAAGCTGAGGCAGGCGCTGCGTTCCTCCATAACCGGGGATCACTCCGAGCGAAACTTCAGGAAGCCCGAGCTTCGCGTTTTCCGAAGCGATACGGATATGGCACGACATCGCCAGCTCGAGCCCTCCGCCGAGTGCAAATCCATTCACCGCGGCGATCACCGGCTTCGGCATCTGCTCCACTTTATCGAATAGCTTATGATGCCCGTCGGCGCTGAGCTTCTTTCCCTGTTCCCCGTTGAAATGCGCGAACTCGGAGATATCCGCTCCCGCCACAAAAGCCTTCTCTCCCGCCCCGGTGAGTATCACAACTTTTACTTCGTCATCCGCCGCGATCTCATCGAGACATCTGCTCAGCTCATCTATGGTCTCTACATTCAGCGCATTCAGCTTGTCCGGACGGTTTATCGTCAGATGGCCGATGCCTTCTTCCTTTGTAAATGTGATGTTGTTATAGTTCATATTTCGTCTGTTATTGATCTGCCATTTCCATGTTCTTCGATCCCAGCACCGGCACGCGTATGATGAACATTGTCCCTTCGCCCGGCGTGGTCTCGTAGCTGATATCGCCGTTCATGTTTTCCACGATGGTCTTCGACATTGCCAGCCCGAGGCCCATCCCCGAATTTTTCGTGGTAAAGTTAGGAGCAAATATCTTATCGCGTATCTCTTCCGGTATTCCGACGCCGTTGTCTTTCACACGAATTTCGTAATAATTGTCGTTGCGCGTAACGGTAAATTCAACCCGGCCTTTCCTGTCTTCCGGGATCGCCTGTATCGCATTCCGTATCAGGTTATTGAACAACCTCAGCATCTGGTCTTTGTCCGCAAGGATCATTGCTCTTCTCAGGCCGGAATCGTTCATGCGAATCTCCACCTGCGATTCGTTGTTCCGGTAAAATTCCAGGCAGTTGTTCAGAAGCTCCAGCAGGTCCATTTCGAGCTTCATGGCCGTCGGCATCTTCGCAAAGTAAGAGAACTCCGAAGCGATCGCAGAAAGCGTTTCGATCTGCTCTATCATGGCATCTCTGAACTTCCGTAAGCGTTCGTCGAAGTCGGGGCGCTTGTCCTCCCAGGCTTTCAGGAGATACTGCACGCTCAGCTTCATCGGCGTAAGCGGGTTCTTCACCTCGTGCGCCACCTGCTTCGCCATTTCCCTCCAGGCGCTTTCGCGCTCCGATCTTGCCAGAAGATCCGCGCTCTGTTCCAGCTCGCGTATCATCCGGTTATACTCGCTCACCAACCCGCCGATCTCGTCGTTCTTTCGGTAATCGATCCTTTCGTTCTTTCGCCCCAGCCTGATCTGCCCGATCTTTTCCTGCAGCAGCGTAAGCGGCTCCGTAAGACGGTTCGCTATAATGAAGGTAACGATCATGGAGATGGCTATCAGCAGGCTGTAGATGTTGATCAGCGCCAGTAGCGACGACGCCTGTTCCTCCTTGAGCTCCTTCTGCCGCAGGAAGTACGGAAGGTTCACATATCCCAGGATCTCATTGCTATTATTCCGGAAAGTAGCGTAAGCGGAAAGATATTCGAAGTCGCCGATCTTTTCGATGTGCACGAACGACGATTGCTTGTTCTCCGACAGCTCGGTAAAAGCCACCGGGTCCATCTGCCGCGAAAGAAGTCCTTCGTTGTACACGGATTCGCGTGACGTTCCTACCAGCGTGCCGTTGCTTTTGTAAAAGTTGATATCGGTAAAGAACACGTTCGACAGGCGCCGGAGAAGATACTCCAGGTAGTCGGCGTCGAACACGGGGTAGTTGTTCTCTTCGAGCGCGCTCTTCAGCTCGGTAAGGATCGAATTAGTCTTTTCGTTTATGGTCAGCTTGTTCTTCCGGTTGAACTGGTTGATGACATAACTGTTGATACCCAGCCCCACCACTACCAGCGAAATAAGAAGGATCGAAAGAATGGAAAGCTGGATACGCGTTTTAAAATTGAACTGCAGGCTGTCGTTATCGTTCAGGAAAAAATACCTGTAAATAAAGTACAGGAACATGATGAAAGAAAAGTAGATCAGCAGGTAGGCGAACGGGCTCAGGAACTCCTGCCAGCGCAACGCCTTCTTGCTTACCACCACGATCTTGCCGCTGGGCGTACGATAGAACAGGTGACTGTATTCCCTGCTCGCCGTATAGAATAACTCTTCATTGGAACTGGAAAGCTCCATGCTGTTGAGCGGGTAAATAAAATCGCCCCCGGAAACATTGAGCTTCTGTGTTTTGTACACAGCGTAGGAGTAACCGCCGATATCTACCGGCTTCGTGATCTTATCGTCCAGCAGAAGCTCCGGGAAACCTGCCACCTGCGTAACGATCTTGGATCTGAACTCGATAAAGATGATCTTTTTTGCCTCCCCCAGGGGAAGCTGCCGTAGCATCTCCACTTTAGCGATATAGTTGACGTTGCCGTAGTTATTATCGATAAAGAAAAGATCCGGGCTGGCCGTCGGCTGACCGTTGAACTCGATCGAATTTTCGTAGTACTGAAGATCAGGATCGGCCTGAGGAGTGCCGAGATACCGGTAATCTTCCATGCTGAATGCCGTGATCACCAGGGCGTATTTCGACCAGTAGCCGCTAAAGTAATTCTTCGCGATCCTTTCAAAAAACTCCGGCGGATACAGGTACTCATTATCGAAAAGCATCTGGCGCACAACCTGATCCTTCTTCAGCTTTTCTTCCGCTTCGATGAAAAGAAATTCCGCCACGTGATCCTGCTCATCCGCGATCTTGAAAGCCAGGATCTGCCGCTGATCCTTTTCTTTCCTGTCATTCAGCCGGAACAAAAGATAAGTCGAATATAGCGTGAACAATAATATAGCCGGTGCGAAAGCGTAAAAATTGAACTGCCGTTTCCGCCGGTAATTAAGCGAGAGAATGGCGAGATAGATGAGGTACGGAAAGATCATGAGCATCGCGTCCGGGCGCCCGTTCAGGTAAATGTACAGCCCGATGAGAAAATAAGGAATGAAGCTCATCCACGCGGCGCGCTGGAAGGTGATCTGCCTTGACTTCGACATCACCCGCGCGAAAAAATAAATTACGACGAGATAGCTCAGCAGGAAAAGAGTGATCAGTGAAAACCCGATGAAGCTGTATATATTCAGTACGAGAAGATTCGCAAGGTCGAACGAAATACGGGAATCGAACACCAGGCGCTCAACCAGATAATTTACGATCCATGCGCAAAGAGCCGCGATGACCCCGAAGACAAATGTGAGCGAATTGCGGACCCAGCGGTTGGAGAAATCAGGCTTCAGCCGCGAGATCTGGCGCGTAAGCAGGGCGATGCACACGGTAAGCAGCATCGCGTGAATGATAAAGTCTCCCAGTGATGGCAGCCAACGGGACGAAGCAAAGAACTCCGGGTTGAAAATATCGAGCCGGTACAGGTTCCTTGGAAAGTGATGATTAAGCATCAGGTATCGTGTAAGAATTACACTAACCACAAAGAACAGGAAATGAGCAGGTTGCCGTCTCCGGAAGAACGGCAGGTATTTCAGCGTGAAAAGAAAAACAAACCAGGAAAGAGCGGCAAACATGAACAGGACTCCCGATGCCCGTTCGTGGCGCAGCCCGTCCGCCGCTTCATCGGGATACACGAGCCCGAACAGGTAATTTCCGTTCCTGTCCTTTATCTCGTGCGGGGTAACGCCTTTCTGCGTAACAATATTGGCGGGGTCTTCCACGTGAAATTCCTCCTGGAAATGATCTACCAGGTATTTATTGCTGATCACATACTCGTGCTTTATCAGGATCAGCCCTATCAGCAGTAGATCGTCCTGCCTGTATTTGACCAGCCGGTACCAGCCGTTCTTAAGCTTTACGACGCTTAGCAGGAAATCCTCATCGAAAGAATATACGGGCACGGGGATATAACTCGACGTCCAGAAGACCAGCGAATCGTTGTAGTACGCGTATACGCTGATATCCTGGTGAAGAAGGAGATCGCCGAACTTTGTGTTGTACTGGCGGAACAGCGACTGATCGTTATTGTCGTAGAAACGGTCGGCCACGATCCGGAGAACGTCCATGGTGGCTTTCTCCTTCTTCGCCATCACGGCTTCCACATTGCGTGTGCGGCTCCGGTAATAGGCGTCGTCCTTGCGGATACTTCCCAGTATCCAGGCAGTTACGAAGAGAATCAGAAAGACCCCGAAGGATATGCCGTTAATTTTCAATCGCCTATTTTATCCAAAAATACACAAAAAAGCCGGTGGTTACTTTCCGGGATCGCTGTAGTAACGGCGGCACACCACCTTGAACAGTTCTCTTCGCAGGATCAGGTCCGTAAGCACATCATACATCGCGGAAGGCGGCTGCACTCTGTACACTTCGGCTAAATCTTTTTCACGGATGTCGACACGGTACAAAATATTACCAAATACAGAGGAATTCTGAGCAGCCAGCGGTTCGATGACTGCGCGCACCTGGCGGAACAGCTCGTCGTAAGCAGTGTCGGGGTTTCCGGAAAAGTGAATCTCCACCGAGAACATTCCGAAATCCTTTCTCAGCTGCTCTGCGGTTTCCGCTATCATCCGGTAATCGTTCCGGTATTTTTCTATTTCGGCAAAGGCGCTCATCGTATCAAATGTAAACAATCCGGAGTTGAGGCTTGTCGTCTGCAGGCAGCGGCTACTTGAACGATAACTTTTTTTATCTTGATTCAATATTTCAGCCATGAAAACAATTCTCATTACGGGGGCCTCCGGCCTTATCGGGTCGGCGCTTACAGAGCACCTGCTCCGCGAAGGCTACCGGGTAAGGCACATGGGACGTACCCTGAAAGGCAGGACCGATGTGGAAGAGTTCACGTGGGATCCGGGCTTGGGAAAAATCGATGAACGGGCGCTTGAAAATACAGACGTTATCGTTCATCTCGCGGGCACCAACGTCGGCGGAAAACGATGGACAGAGCAGCAAAAACAAGCAATTATAAATAGCCGCGTACAATCGACTGCAACACTTCTGAAAGCCACGGAACGGCTGCAACAAAAGCCGCAGAAGATCATCTGCGCTTCCGCAATGGGATATTACGGAGTACGATCTTCAGGCCAGGCATTTCATGAGAACGATCCTCCCGGAACGGATTTTATGGCGCGTGTCTGCGTGGAATGGGAAAATGCCATCGCAGGATTCTCCCAGCTTTCCCTGCCGGTGCTGATCTTCAGGATCGGCGTGGTGCTGAGTGCCGAAGGAGGCGCGCTGCCGGTAATGGCAAAGCCGGTGCGAATGTACGCCGGAGCTCCTGTCGGGAACGGGAAGCAGGTTGTCTCCTGGATCCATATCGACGATCTCTGCAGGCTTTTCATCCGCGGCATTCAGGAAGAAAATTTTCAGGGCGTCTATAATGCCGCTGCGCCTCATCCTGTAACAAACCGGGAGCTTACACAGGCTATCGGCAAGCAGCTTCGTAAGCCGGTGTGGAAAATGCGTGTGCCTGCATTTTTACTGAGAATGATGCTCGGCGAGCAGGCGGACATTGTGCTGGAAGGCGTGAATGTATCGGCAGATAAATTATTGAGCGATGGTTTCAGCTTTCGCTATTCCCTGATAGATGAAGCGCTGGCAGACCTTCTCAGAAAAAAATAAGGATCAGAAATCACGCTCGATAAGAAAGCGGGCAAATTCGCTGAAGAAAATTTTCTTTTCGTCGGGCAACGAAACTTTGGCAAGATGCTGCAACGCCAGCTCGTAATGCTTACGTATCTCCTCGCGGCACAGTTCGCGGATCCGCAGCTCGTCAAATACCTGCAGCACTCCTTCCACGCGTTGCTCGTCCGTTGCACCGTTCATATAGACCTTGCGTATCATCAGCTGCTGGTCTGCATTTCCCAGCGCGAGCGCTTTTATCATGAGCAGGGTCTTTTTGCCTTCGATGATGTCGCCGCCCACGCGCTTGCCTACTTTCGAAGGATCACCGAAAGTGTCGAGCCAGTCGTCTTTGATCTGGAAAGCGATCCCGATCTCGCAGCCGAACTCGTACAGGTGATCCGCGTCTTCTTCTGACGCTCCTCCCGCCAGGGCGCCGATCTGCATCGAAGCAGCCAGCAGCACAGCCGTTTTGAACAGGATCATTCGAAGATATTCTTCCTCGGTGACCGATTCGCGTTCGCCGAAGTCCATATCGTATTGCTGCCCTTCGCAAAGCTGTATGGCGGTGTGGTTGAAGATCCGGAATACATGAGGCAGTATGGTGGACGGAACTGCGTTGATCAGCTCGTAGGATTTGATGAGCAGAAGATCGCCCGACAGGATCCCCATGTTCACTCCCCACTTTTCGTGCACAGTAGGCTTTCCGCGGCGCAACGGAGCATTGTCCATTATGTCGTCGTGGATCAGCGAAAAGTTATGGAACACTTCCAGCCCCACAGCCGGCTTAAGGGCCACGTCATATTTTCCTGCAAAAGCATCGCAGGCCGCAAGGGTCATAACCGGGCGCAGGCGCTTACCACCTAACCCGATCATATAGCTCAAAGCATCGGCCAGCCTGGGATTCGACTGATAGGAATTTTTCAGCCGAAGAAGCTCCTCCTCCACAGCTTCCCTGTACAGGTTGTATGTCGTTTCAAAACTCATGCGTGGTTACCGCCAAATATCGTAAAAATAACTTAACATTTATCTCCTTCATTTTGTTTAGTCTAAAACAGAAAAGGGAGCCTGAGCTCCCTTTTCCCTATAAGATTATCAACCTTCTATTTATTCAGTACCACTTTGCGGGTCGAGCGGAACGAATCTCCTTTTACTTCAACAAGGTACACTCCATTGGCCTTGTCGCCGATGCTGAAGGAAATGGTCTGGCCGCCGGCAACATCGTTCAGTTGCTGAGTGTACACCACTTTCCCGGTCAGGTCGCGCACCATCACGGTACCATTGTCCACACCTTCGGCCAGGCTGATATTGATCTGCCCTTTGGTCGGGTTCGGGAACACGGTAACGCTTACGGACGACTCGTCATCCACTCCTGTGAAAGGGATGATGTCTTCCGCCCAGCGAGGCTGGATCTGGTATCCCTGGTCGAACGGCGAAGAAGCGTCGAACTGGCTTCCCATTCCGATAACATGGAATACACCGCTTGGCACGGGCATACTTACAGCAGTTGTATTGGGCGCGATACGCATCTGGTAGGTAGTGGAACCGTTGGTGATATCCACGTTAAATCCCGCAGCGCTGTTGGTCCACTGTGATGCGTTCACCAGCGTACAGTTGTTGATGCGCACCAGCTCGCTCTCGGTGCTCTCGTCCAGAACGGTCACTACCTGCGGAGCCTGGATCGGGTTAGCTGCGGAAATGAACTCGATGGTATCGATGAAGCTCATCTGGCCGAAACCATTGAACGCATCCACCTGGCCTTTTACAAGGATCGAATCTCCTTCTGTAACTGTGTAACCGAAGTTCGATGACGGAGAGAATACCCCGATACCGCCGGTGTGGTCGTTAATGAAGAACTGCAGTCCGGTTGAACGGGTGTTCACGCCATACACAACGCCGGCTACCTGGCAGGCAACGTTGATGGAATCAGGCACGCCGTTGGTATCGTTTCCACGTACGGTTCCGATCGGGTACACGGGGCCGGAAGGCTGGTCGCTCGCACCGATGGTAAGCGTGAAGATGCTGTCGTTACCGAGGATCATTCCGCCGAAAGGATTGCGAAGCGCAAATGTCAGCACCTCGGCGCCTTCCTGCGCAACATCGTCTGTAATAGTAATGCTGGTAGACGCGGACGAACCATTGGTTGTGAAGGTCAGCGTTTGCGTTGTGTAATTATTGATATCGGCAGCTGTACCTGATTTCAGAACTGCCTGCACGGTGAAGGATGTAACCGGGCTTGGGTTCACCAGAGTGGCGGTGAGATTGAACGATTGTCCTTCGCCATAGCTGCCGGCGCTTGGTGTAAATTTTACAATTGTATCGGTAACAGGCGCGCAGGCGGTCATGGTGTGCATGCCGAGATTGGAAGTTGTGTTCTGCGGAGAGGAATTCCACTGTGTCGCACCCACTATCCAGTTAGTAGTACCTTCCTGTACGGAAGTCATTCGCACAAGCGTGAACTCGCTGCTCGCTCCCGCGCCTACGGTCCAGTTGGTACCGGGATTTGTGCCGGGCATACCGAAAACATCGACGGTGTCATTACCATTCATAAAGATGAGAGCATCGTTTCCGTTGAAGTTCGCCACATCGTCATTAGTGGTGTCGGCAATTCCGAGGATGGTAGCGTTCGCCTGCGTGTGCGCGATCACATACACTGCGCCCGGCGCCAGGTTAATGTTCGGAAAATCAAAAGGAGTGTTTGTGAAAGGATTGCCCGAAGAGCTGAAACCCTGGAGGATCAAAGAGTAGTTGGAAAGGTTTACGGGAGAAGATGTGGGGTTGTAGATCTCCACCGCCTTGTTGAAGCTGGATCCCTCGATATATTCCGAGATGAACAATTCACTGCATGGTTGCGCCATAAGGCCCGCAACAGAAAACATCGTTAAAAGAGTAAGAAGTCGCTTTTTCATAGAACTTAATTTTGAATCATTATTTTTTTAATGGATTGATAATATTCCGATTGTAATTGCACCATATACATTCCAGGTGCCAGGCCCTCTACAGGGATCGTATGCTGGTAATCGTCGGCGGTGATATCGAGCGAGCGGCTGTACACAACCTGTCCGGCTGTATTCACCAGCTTTATCACGGTACCTGGCAGCACTTTTTGTATCAGCACATTCACTTCGTATACAGCAGGATTCGGCCAGGCGTTCACCATCAGCTGATCGTACATTTCGTCTACACCTACCGTATAAGTACAGCCCGCGTAACGTGTAAGGTTCCGGAAATTGATGCAATCGACCCACTCGGGATGATCGATGAACGGGTTCCTGTTATTCTGTATGGAGTAAATGTACTCGTGCTTGGCTTTCTCCTTTCCATCCGGCGGATCATTGTAATGCCAGGTAAGCAGCACATCGGCATTCTGGTCCGGCCCGTTGGATTCAAGATTGTTATATCCCCAGTTTCCGCTCAGCCCGTTGTAGCAGATCATCATGTAAAACTGCGAGCGGGCTACATCCCCCTTGATATTTCCGGCAGGCTCACATATGTAATCGCCCTGGCTGTTATTGCCCATGGTAAAGTCGATATACGTTTCGGTGGGGCTGGTCACTTCGCCGTACGGGTAATTGCTTCTCGGCGAGTTCACATCGTTAAGGTTCGTGAGATACAGGTTATGGTAATCGGATCCTTCCTGCGTGGAAGTGCTGCCGCCTGTAGGCATCCAGCTCTTGGGAAGCGAATGCTCGCGGCTGTAATTAAGCGCCACAAAGCTGAACGGCGCCGTGTAATATTTTACTTCGTTGGAGTATTCGCACTGCACGATCTTCTGCCCCGAAACGGTGTCGCGCTCGAACACGGCAGGTACGATATTTCCCGCGTAACTTCCGTAGGGAACGAACACTTTGCCGGTGTTCACGCGGTTTTTCAGATCAGCTATGAAAGTGGTCGCATTCTGATCAATGGCGGAATAATACGTTCCTATCTGGTTGTCGGTTGTGGTAACAGTGCCTGTCAGCGGATTAGCCTGTTTGTAATCGATGGCTGAGCCTGTTCCATTGAAGGCAAAGACCGCGAAATAATACGTGGTGCCGGCGTGCACTTCCTTTATGGAAATAAAAGTGGACGCGCTCGAAGAAAAAACTTTCGTGCTTCCTACTCCGCCGCCTTTCTGGTAAACGACGCCATCTGCCGGAACATCAGTGATCGGCGAAGTGCTGCGCAGCACGAGATAACCATCCGCTCCGGAACCGGTAAAAGTTATTGAAAAAGAGTACGGCTTTATATTGCCCGATGTAAATGCGGAAGGCTGATTCACAGGCTCGCCGGCCCATACCGCAGCAGCAGGTACCAGGAAAAAAAACAAAGCTTTGCGGAAGTTTCTCATCAGTTACTGATTTTTTTTACAAGATACACCAAAACAGGAAAGTGGTCGCTGTAGCCGCCGGTGTACTCATCGCCGATGTACGAACGGAAAGGATAGCCTTTGAAGTTGCCGGTCTTTTGTGTGAGGAACGGCCGGTTGAAGACCTCCGCCTGATTATAAAAGAAACCGGATTGTTCGCGGTTCAGCCAGCCCTGGCTCAGTATGATCTGGTCGAAAAGGTTCCAGGCGTTGTTCCATGCCAGCGAACCGATACCGTTCTGGTAGTACATTGCAAAGGGATTGAACAATTGCCCGTCCTCCAGCTTTGTCGCATCCTTCCTGGCATTCAGAATTTTCTGCACGCTCTCGTTCACAGGATCGTCGTTCAGGTCGCCCATCACCAGTATTTTTGTGTCCGGGTTTACTTCCAGCAGGGAATCGATCACACCCCGACATACGGAAGCCGCTTTCTTGCGCAGGTGATTGGTCGCTTCCTCGCCGCCTCTGCGCGAAGGCCAGTGATTGACAAAAATGTGAACCACTTCGTTCAGCAGAACTCCCTTCACCCAGAGTATATCGCGGGTGAACGAAGTATCGCCGTTCTCACGGATGAGAGGAACGAACAGGCTTTTCACTTTAATGGGTGTGAAGTATTTGGGATTGTACAACATACCGACGTCCACCCCGCGCCTGTCAGGCCCTTCCACCAGTATTGGCGTATAATTGCGGGAGGCGATCTTAGGCTGCTTCACGAAATCTCTCAGCACATTTACGTTCTCGATCTCAGCTAAACCGATTATGGCAGGCCCGTCGGGCGTATGATCCACGCCAAGTTGCGAAACAACGTCCGCCAGCTTGCTGAGCTTATCGCGATACACATCACCGGTATAGTTCTTTATACCGCCGGGCAGGAACTCCGCATCGTTCTTGATCGGATCATCTACGGTATCATGAAGATTTTCAAAATTATAAAATGCGATTGCAGCGATCTGGTAGTCGGTCTGAGCGGTTAAAACACTGACAAAGGCAAGACTGAAAAAGAAGTAGAAAATTTTTTTCACCATTCACGGGGTTTTCGCCGCAAAGTTACGATAAGTTCCCGAGCAGATAAAAGTGCCTGTTTTTATTAAAATTAAATTAACATTAAATTGCGCTCTTTTTCCGGCATGAGAAGCCCCCAACACATAACTTTGCAACCTCAATTACGATAAGGAAACTATATGCGAGCATCCCTCAAACACCTAACCCTCAGCATCCTCATTCTTGTGCCCTCATTTCTCTGGTCGCAGAACGGAACGATCACCGGTAAGATCACGGCTTCGACCGAACGCACCGGCATTGAAAAAGTACTGGTAGTGCTGATGCCGGAAGGAACCGAAACCTATACAGACGAAAACGGTGAATTTTCATTTGAGAATGTTCCTTACGGCGATTACACCATCCGCACGTTTGCCAACACATATCTCAGCACCGATAAGCCTGTCAAAGTAAACGACGATCAGATCGATCTCGGAGAGATACCGATGGAAAAAGACCTGAGCAAAGACGTTGCGAACAACGACGCCATTGTACCGGTGGTAACCCTTTCCGACGACGACAGCCAGCCGAACGGCACGGGCGACAATAACGTTGCGGGAGTGCTTACGGCATCGCGCGATGTGTTTGTAAGCAACTCATCTTTTACTTTCGGACAAATGCGTTTCCGTTTCAGGGGATACACCGGCGGAGAATTCCAGGTGTACATCAACGGCATCCCGATGAACGAGCTTGAGAATGGCCGCGTTTACTGGAACAACTGGGGCGGGCTTAATGACATGTTCCGCTTCAGCGATAACTCTTACGGCCTCGAGCCAACTACGTTCAGCTTCGGCGAGATCGGAGGAGCCAACAACATCGATGTGGCCGCGGCAAGGCAGCGTAAGCAGCTTCGCGTGTCCTACAGCGTTTCCAACCGCTCCTACACACACAGGGCGATGGCCACTTACACTACCGGAATGCTGAAGAATGGATGGGCGTTCTCTGTATCCGGCTCGTGGAGAGGCGCGCCGGAAGGTTACTTTCCCGGAACATTCTACGACAGCTGGGCGTACTTCTTTTCAGCCTCAAAGAAGCTTGGCAAGAAACATCTTCTTTCCTTTACGACCTTCGGTGTTCCGATGCGCCGTGGTAAAACGCTTCCGGCTGTACGCGAAGCAATGGATCTCGCAGGTTCGATCTACTACAACCCTACCTGGGGCTACCAGCAGGGAAAAGTACGCAATGCAAATACATTCGAAGGTTTTCAGCCGGTCTTTATCCTTTCGCACGAATGGAACATCAGCGATAAATCTTCCTGGAACACATCCGCATCCTTCCAGTTTGGAACAAGCGGTGACACCCGGCTCAACTGGTACAATGCTCCTGACCCGCGTCCGGACTACTACCGCTACCTCCCGAGCTACATTACCGATTCCACGCTGCAGGACGAGGTCCGCCAGCTTTACGCGAGCAACCCCAACCTGCTGCAGGTAGACTGGGATCACATGTACCAGGTGAACTACGGAAACCAGGACACCATCAACAATGTGAACGGTATTCCCGGCAACACGGTAACGGGGCTTCGTTCGCTGTATGTGATAGAAAGCCGGAAAGAGGACCTGAAAGAATTTTCGCTTAACTCCTTTTATAATAACGCGCTCTCCGATCGTGTAACGATTACCGCCGGAGTACAGTACCAGATGCAGGTTACAAGATTCTACAAAACGATCGAGGATCTGCTGGGCGGCGATTTCTTTGTCGATCTGAACCAGTTCGCCGAATTCGATTTCTCGGCAAACGACACGGTGAACCAAAACAACCTTGACGAGCCCAACCGCCTGATACGCGTTGGCGACGAGTATGGCTACAATTACGAAATGCACCAGCACCGCGGCTCTGCCTGGCTCCAGGGAAGATTCTCCTTCAAGAAGGTGGATTTCTTCGCTGCAGCAAAGGTTGATATTAACGCTTTCTGGAGGAACGGCCTTTACCGTAACGGTCTGTTCCCGAACAATTCCAAAGGGGCTTCCGAAACGCTCGTCTTTGTATCGCCATTTGTAAAAGCCGGCGTTACCTATAAGCTGAACGGAAGAAATTACTTCTTCGTGAACGGAGGATTCGGATTGCGCGCGCCGTCGTACAACGATGTTTTCCTCTCCGCACAGACAAGAAATTCCGCGCTGACAGATCCGAGCCAGCAAACGGTGATCACTGCAGAAGGAGGTTACCTGCTCAACTCCCCGCGCATCAAAGCCCGAGCGGTAGGGTACATTACCTACCAGCTCGATGGTATCCGCACCATGACATTCTACCACGACGATTACCAGAACTTTGTAAACCTTACAATGGAGAACATAGATGTTCGTTCGTATGGGGGAGAGTTCGCACTGGAAGGCAATATTTACAAAGGATTCGGCATGAATGGCGTGGTTGCCATCGGAAGATCGCAGTATATCGACCGCCCGCTCGCCACCGTTACATTGAACAATACCACCGAGCTGCTGTCACAGGACCAGGTTGTGTACTTCAAAAATTTCAATGTTTCAAACGGACCGCAATGGTCGAACACGATCGGGATCTTTTACAATTCCCCGAAGTTCTGGTTCGTACGGATGAACTTCAACTATTTTGACTGGATGTGGGTAGATGCGAATCCTCTGCGTCGCACTGCTGCCGCAGTAGAAGGCCTGGACCCCCAGTCCGATCTTTACCACTCGATCATCGACCAGGAAATGCTTCCCGGAGTATTTACGATGGACCTGTTCGGCGGTTACTCCTGGCAGCTCAACAAGACCTTCAAAAAGATCAAGAAAAACATGTATCTTAATATAACAGCCAGCGTCAGCAACCTTACGAACGCGCACTACTTCAATGGCGGATTCGAACAGCTGCGCTTTGACTTCGAAGAGCGTAACGTCAATAAGTTTCCCGCGAAATATTTCGCCGGTTATGGCGTCAACTATTTTGTCAATATCACTTACCGGATGTAATTTATGAACCAGAATAATTTTCCAACAATGCTGAAGAACGCAAAGTATATCATCCTGTCGTTGCTCATTGCCTGCGCAGGTTTGAATTCGTGTATCCACGATGATTTCGATCAGCCGCCGGTAGACGGCGTAGATCCCAATCTTACACCCAACATCACCATTGCCGATCTGAAGGCCATGTACAGCGGCACTCATTTCCAGATCACCGATTCGCTTGTGGTAGCGGCGGTGGTAGTAGCCGATGACAGAAGCGGTAACTTTTATAAATCCCTGGTGATCCAGGACAACACAGCCGGTATCCTGCTGCGCATGGACGGGACAAACCTGTACGCCGATTATCCCGAGGGACGTAAAGTGTACATCCAGCTCAGAGGCCTTTGGCTGGGTGAGTACAACGGACTGGTTCAGCTGGGCGGCGCCGCAACCACAGGTACTACAAACGAAGTGGATTATATTCCATCCGCGCTGTTCGATAAATTTGTGATCAAGGGAAGCCTGAACCAGACTGTTACTCCCGTAGTGGTTACCATCGATCAGCTTGACAACACCCACCAGAACATGCTGATCCGTATCGATAACATACAGGTTTCAGCTCCCGATACCGGGAAGACCTATGCCGATGCTGTGAACCAGCTTTCTGCCAATGTCGTTCTCGAAGACTGCAACGATAACGAGATCATCTTACGCAACAGCGGCTTCGCCGATTTTGCCGGTCAGCCACTGCCCAATGGAAACGGAAGCATCACTGCTATCTACAGTGTATTCGGAACAGACCGCCAGCTTCTCATCCGCGATACTGAAGACCTTGATATGAACGGCAGCACACGTTGTCCCGAGCCTTATGTTTTCAAAGATTTTGAAGACGGAAGCATTACCTCCGGCGGCTGGTCGGTACAACAGGTAACAGGCCCGCAGGTAACCTGGACCATCAACACACAGGGAGCAGTATATGGCGACCGCTATGCTCAGTGCAGAAATTACGTTGCGCCAAATAATATTGCCTGCGAGACTTGGCTGATCTCCCCGTCAATGGATCTTACTGCAGCCACAAGCCCTAAATTCACCTTTGAGAATGCGTGCAATTATAACGGCGCAGCCCTCGCGGTATACTACTCAACCGACTATGTAAGCGGGCTTCCGTCAACAGGTACATGGACCGTGATCCCGGTTGCTCTTTCATCAGGAAGCTGGGCCTGGACAAATTCAGGCTTACATGTGCTGCCTAATGCTGCGAATGTTCACGTGGCATTCAAGTATACGGGCTCGTCCTCCGACGGTAAAACATGGGAGATCGACAATATCCTTGTAGATAACCTGTAAGAAAATAATCTCTCAGAAGAACGCAGGCAGACCAGCCTGCGTTTTTTTTTGCTTATTCGAGAAGAAAGCCGATCACTTCGTCGTAATATTCTGCGGGCTTTTCGGCGTGCACCCAGTGTCCTGAATTCAGCGTCGCAAGCTGCGAATTGGGATAGTATTGCTGGATGTCTTTCCAGTCGCCGTCGGTAATATAATCGCTCTTCTCTCCACGGATGAACAGCGTGGGGCCGGTATAGCTGCCGCCTTCCGGAAGAGCTCTTCCCACTTCGTCAATTCCCTTGCTGATCACATCCAGGTTAAATCTCCAGGCAAGCTTCTCGTCCTTCCAGTAGAGATTTTTAAGGAGGAACTGCCGCGTTCCCTCATCCCGGATCTTCCCGGCCATCAGTTCTTCCGCTTCCTTTCGCGAATGGATGGAAAGCAGGTCCACCGAAGCAAGCGCATCGAGTATTTCGCCATGATGAACAGGATAATATCGCGGGCTGATATCGCTTACGATCAGCTTATCGATCCGGGAAGGATACTTTAGCGAGAAGAACATCGCGACCTTTCCTCCCATCGAATGCCCCATGAGGTGAGCTGTTTCAATGCCTTCATCGTCCATAAGCCCGCGTATGTCTTCCACCATCGCATCGTAGGTCCACTCATCGCTGTGAGGCGACTGCCCGTGGTTCCTCAGGTCGACCAGGTACGTAGTGAATCTTTCGCCAAAACGTTTTCCCATCGTATTCCAGTTATCGGCAGTGCCGAACAATCCGTGCAGGATGATCAGGGGCTTGCCTTCACCATATTTGCGAAAAAAAAGTTTCATCGGTTCAGTTGACGTTTATATTGTTGTATGGTATTCTGAAGACCGAAATAAAGCGCGTCCGCGATGAGCGCGTGGCCTATGGAAACTTCCAGCAGGCCGGGAATGCTTTCGGCGAAATAGCGCAGGTTATCGAGATTGAGATCGTGCCCCGCATTCAGCCCGAGCCCCGCCGACTGTGCAGCCACCGCGGCCTTTACGTAAGGCTCAACAGCCTCTTCACGGTTTTGAAGATACCCTTTTGCGTACGCCTCGGTATAGAGCTCGATCCGGTCTGTTCCTGTTTCGGCCGCGTGAAAGATCATCTCTTCCACGGGATCCATAAAGATGGAAGTGCGTATCCCTGCCTCATGAAAAATGATGACCATTTCTTTCAGAAGATCCTTGAACTTCATCGTATCCCATCCTGCATCCGACGTAAGCGCATCCGGCGGATCGGGAACCAGCGTCACCTGCGCAGGCTTCACCTTCAGGACAAGATTTACAAAATCGGGAGAAGGATAACCTTCGATATTGAATTCTGTAGTAAGCACCGGGCTCAGATCAAGGACATCTTTGTACCGGATGTGCCTCTGATCCGGCCGGGGATGCACGGTGATACCATCAGCCCCGAACCGCTCACAATCAAGCGCCGTTCTTACCACGTCGGGAATGTTTCCACCCCGTGAATTCCGGAGTGTAGCGATCTTGTTGACATTTACACTGAGCTTCACCATGTTAACGTACTTTCACAGCCCCCGCAGGAGCACGTTTGTTTATTTATCTATATTTGACCACCCGTTGCAGCAAAATTACGTATAATAAAATCAACGGTACGATGTTATATCTATATGATTGCGGAAGAAATAATATCGAACGAAATTCCTCCCCTGAAGACCTCTGACAGCGGATTGAAAGCGATCGGATGGATGGAGGAATTCAAGATCGTGCACCTGCCTATTGTAAATCATCTCGACTTTCTCGGACTGATTTCCGAGGAGGACATCTATAATCTGAACGCTCCCGAAGAAGCGCTGGGAAATCATCAGCTTTCGCTTACGCGGCCTTTTGTGCGGAATCACCAGCATATTTACGAAGTGATACGCCGCGTTGCCGAGCTTAATCTTTCCGTGATACCAGTGCTGGACGACCAGGACAAATATCTCGGGCTTATTACGGTTCCCGACCTGGTAAAACAGCTGGCCACTCTGTCGGCGATCAAGGATCCCGGCGGCATCATCGTGCTTGAGCTGAATGAGCGCGATTACAATCTCTCGCAGATCTCCCACATCGTGGAAACCAACGATTGCCGCGTGCTGAGCGTGTATGTAAACTCGATTCCCGATTCCACAAAGATCGAAGTAACGTTAAAGGTGAATCGTACGGATCTCCGCTCGGTGATCGCGACATTTACACGGTACAACTACATCATAAAAGCCTCTTACATGGAAACGGGCTACGACGAAGATCTCAACAAGCGTTACGATCTTCTGATGAACTACCTGAACATGTAAGCACCCGCAGCTTATTTGCCGGCATACCATTCACTGACCTTTTTTACGATCTCATCTGTGCTGATGTCCAGCATACATTTGAAATGACCGAGCGGGCATTTTTCGTAACCGAGCTTGGAACAGGGTCTGCAGCTCAACCCCTTCACCTCCGCGGCAAATGAATGACTGCTGTCCGGAACATATGGGTACATCCCGAATTCAGGAACGGTATTTCCCCATACAGAAATGATCTTTTTCTCATAAGCCGCCGCGATGTGCATCAGCCCTGTGTCCCCTGTGATCATAAGATCCGAGTTCCTCACAATAAGAGCAGACTCATTCAGGGAGAAATTTCCCGCACCGTTATACACAGTGTAATTAGTACACTGAGAAACGATCTCTTCACCTTTTGCAATATCATCCTTCCCGCCAAGCAACACGACCGGCCGGCCCGCACCCCGGATAATCTCCGTAATTTTCGGTACGGGGATCGCTTTGGTAGCGTGCAATGCGCCAATAGCCAGTGCAATATAGCCGTTTGAAAAACCTTCGGGCAACACGGGTGCGTCTCCGGCGCCTGCAAAATAATCGAGACCTTTCCCGTCGTTCACAACTCCAAAATCTCTTACCGTTTCCATGTAACGGTCCACGATATGGATCACCGGAAGAAGATCGATCTTGAAATTAACGAGCAGCCATTTCTCAGCATTGAGCTTGCGGAACCTGTAAGACGGAATGCCCAGAGAAAGGGAAAAATAAGCCGACCGCAGGTTATTGTGGAGATCGATCACCGCATCGTATTTCTCTTTTTTCAGCGCGGTAAGAAGCTCCTTCTCGTTGTTGTCCAGGTAAAATATCTTCGAGAGATACGGGTTATTCTCCACTACCGGCTGGAAAGCGCTCTTGGTAACAAAGTGCACCTCCGCCTCCGGGACCTGCATCTTCAGGCAACGGATCACCGGGCTGGTAAGCACGATATCTCCGATCGAGCTGAACCGGACAATGAGAAATTTCGGCATGTGGTAAAGGTACAAAGAAGAATTTACAGGAAGCCGGAGGTTTCTCATTCCGTACGTCTCGCGAAAGATTCGTATTTTTAAAGGACAGAAGCACATGAACCATGACCATCGAAGACATCCAGAAGATCTGCAAGGCTTTTCCGAAGGTGACAGAAGACATCAAATGGGAAGATCACCTTTGCTTTAATATCGGTGAAAAAATGTTCCTGATCACTGCCCCGGATTCTTACCCGGTAACAGCTTCCATAAAAGTGAGCGATGATGACTTCGAGGAGCTGTGCGCCCGCGAGGGAATACGGCCCGCTCCTTACCTGGCGCGATATAAGTGGGTGCACGTGGACGATATCGGCCGCCTGAGCAGCAAAGAGTGGAAACATTACATCGGCGAGGCCTATCACCTGATCGCTTCAAAGCTTCCGGCAAAACTGAAAAAACAACTAAACCTGAACCTGTGAAGCTTTCGCTGCGCGATATAGAAGGCCGATGGCACATTCTTGCCAGCAATTTCCCGATGTGGAAAGATGGAAGCCGGAAAAATCCTTCTTTCCTGTACACCATTTTACAACGCAACGGCAAAACATTGCTCCGCGATCAGGTACAGTTTTACCGGAACGAAAGGCTCAAAACAATTGAGGGATCTGATGCTGCTGACGACGAATCCAACACTTCGTTTACATGGAGGGGAAAAGGCCTGCTGGCGCTTTTCAAAAGCCGGTGGTCGATAGCCTGGATCAATGATGAAAAAGACCTGGCGGTCATCCGGTTCTCAAAAACGCTGCTCACCCCTGAAGGATTCGATATTATTTCACGGAACAAAAATGTTCCTGCCGAAGCAGTCCAACCTGCGATCAGTTTTCTTTCGCCCGGCGAAAAGGCAGCCATGTTCCCCGTGGCCCAAGCCTAAAATTTGTTTCGTATGATCTTGCCGGTTTCCGTTCGGAATATCTGCGGAACGAACATCACTGCTTTCAACTGCTCGTGCTTGCCCAGCAAAGGATTTAAAATGTCCAGGAAGCTGTGACCGGGCGGTTCGCCAATATGCTCCACTACAAGCACAGGCAGTTCCCCGAAAGTCTCATTCTTTCGCGAAGTGACGTAAAAGACCCTGCCGGACAATATATCCGCGGACTGTAATTTTTGTTCTATCTGCTCGGGATGCAGTTTTACTCCACCCGAATTGATCACGTTATCCGCTCTTCCGAGCCAATGGAAACTCGCGCTACTCTTTAGCTCCACGATATCCGTCGTTTCCAGCGGCTCTTCCCGGATGTACGGAATTGTGATCACGAGGCGCTGATCATCGGTAACCGAAAAAACAGTTTCAGGATCCACTGCCTTATATTCGCTTTCGCCTATCTCCCGTACGGCAACATGCGTGAGTGTTTCCGTCATCCCGTATGTCGCGTACAGGGAATTGTCCACGCGCCGCAGCTGCTCTTCCAGGCCTGCAGATATCTCGCCGCCGCCGATAATGACCGTTCCGATCTTTTCAAAATCAGGAAGATCCTTACGGATGCAGGTGTACACTTGCGCCGGTGTCATCGCAGCGAAGTGAATGGGCTGTGCAGAAATTTCCTCCAAAGGAAAAAGCGACGGAGAAACCGCGACGAGATCCATGCCGGAAACCATTGCACGGACCAGCATCAGGCGTCCCGCAACGTATTTGCACGGAAGGCAGAGCAAGCCTGTGGTGCTTTCCGTAAGCCCGAAGAACCCGCATGTGGTTCGCGCGCTCCGGATCAGCTGCTGCTTTGTAAAGCAAATTGTTTTAGGAGGACCTGTTGTCCCTGAAGTATGAAAAGCGATTTGTTCCGCAGAAGGATCAAAAAGCATTTTGAGAAAATCCCTGATATCTTTTTGCCATTCCTTCTCCGAAGGGAATGTGCAAACATTCTCTGCCGTGTACGTTATTCCATTGATACGAATAGATCCCATCACCAGTCTGTTTTCCATTTTTTCTCCGGATCAAACATCAGGTGCTCGCCGTCCATGTACAACGGCGAAGAAATATTGTTGCTGAATACCTGGCCGGTGCCAAGTCCCTGATACATCGGGTTTTGTTTTGTAAAGGTCCATTGCGCCAGCGCGTTGAGGCCGAGATTGGATTCGAGCGCCGAAGTGATCCACCAGCCCGCGTCGCGTTGCGCGGCCAGCTCTATCCATTCCTCTGCATGCTGAAAGCCGCCGACAAGCGAAGGCTTGAGAATGATATAGGAAGGCATGATCACATCCAGCAGCTCTTCTCTCTGCTCGCGCTCCGTCACTCCGATAAGCTCTTCATCCAGCGCGACCGGGATCGGGCTTTCCTGGCAGATCTCCGCCATTTCCTCCCATTGCCCTGCGCGGACAGGCTGCTCTATCGAATGGATCTCGAACTCCGCCAGCTCTTCCAGCTTCTCCATCGCTTCGTATGGAGAAAAAGCTCCGTTCGCATCCAATCGTATCTCGAGCTCTTCATGCCCGAAAGTGTGGCGCAGCTCGCGCAATATGTTCAGCTCATCCTGGAAATCCAGCGCGCCGATCTTCAGCTTAAGACAGCGAAAACCCGCGTGCACCTTTTCATTGATCTGGTCGATCATGCTTTGCGGGCTGCCCATCCAGATCAGCCCGTTCGTACGGATCACCTCGTTGCCATCGGTAAACTTGGATGGAAAAAGTATTTTATTTCCCTGGTGACGGAGATCAAGCAACGCCTGCTCGAGCGCAAACTGAACGGAAGGAAAATCGTTCAGGCCGCCGCTCAGCATTTCCTCCCAGCGGTCGATGTCGAGGCAAACATCCAGCAGCCTGTCTTCCACAGCCTCGTTGGATTCCATGCTCAGCCCCGGAAGCGGCGCACATTCGCCGGCGCCGGAAAATTCGGGATAGGCCTTCTCATACACTTTGAGAAACCATGAATCGCGCGTTTGCATTACGCCCCTGGAAGTTCTTCCCGGCGTTTTGAACTGCAGTGTATATTTTACAAATTCCGCCTTCAGATCGCCGAAAGAAAGGCTCCGGAGAATATCAAACACATCTTCCGATTCGCGTTCAGGAACCATACATTACCAGATTAAGCTTGCAGAAAAAAGAATAGCATACAATAGCGTGCCGAGCACAACAACTTTCAGTTGCTTGTCGTACGACCTGTGATCTTTTATCTTCACTACAAAGATGATATTCAGCAGAAAAACAGCCATCGGTGCAAGCGCATACCATTGGCGCTGCGGTGTATAAACCAGGCTGTAAATTGCAGCGCAGGCAATACCTGCGTCGATCAGCAGCATATGATAGATCTTGGCGCGGACGGGTCCCAGGCGCACGGGCATCGTTATCTTTCCTGAGATACGGTCATTTTCGATATCGCGCATGTTGTTCATGTTCAAAACGCCCGCCGAAAAGAAACCAATAGCTGCCGCAGGAAGAAAAACTTCCGGCATCACGTGCTTGTACTGCAAATAAAATGAGCCTGCCACAGCAACGCAACCGAAGAAGATGAACACCAGCAGATCGCCCAGTCCCCTGTAGCCGTAAGCATTTTTTCCCACGGTATATGTGATGGCAGCGATGATAGAGAAAATACCGAGCGCAAGAAAAATAAAGCCGGAGCTCCAGTCAAGGCCAGCTGTTCCCAACTGTATCAGCCAAAGGCCGCTGATGAGCGCAAAAAATCCGACGATGCCCATAGCGATCTTCATTTCAGGTTCTTTGATTGCGCCGCTTTGCATCGCGCGTTCAGGCCCGATGCGTTCAGCGTTGTCGGTACCTTTCTTAAAGTCGCCATAGTCATTGGCAAGGTTGGAAAGTATCTGCAAAAGCAAAGCCGTGTACAGCGACAGCTTGAAGATATCGGCGTCGTACCGTCCGTAATAATATGCCAGAGCATTTCCAACCAGGATACCGGAGACGGCTAAGGGCAGGGTACGCAGGCGCAGGGCTTTGATCCAGGCTTTCATACCGGGAATTTACGGGAATTTGGGAAACTTGGAGAAATCAGGCTTCCGTTTTTCGAGGAACGAGTTCTTACCTTCCTTCGCTTCTTCGGAAAGATAATACAGCAGTGTAGCATTACCCGCAAGCTCCTGTATTCCTGCCTGTCCGTCAAGCTCGGCATTGAAGGACGATTTGAGCATACGGATCGAAATGGGACTTTTCTCCATTATTTTCCGGCACCATTCTACCGTGGTATCTTCGAGCTGCGCCAGCGGCACCACTTTATTTACCAGGCCCATATCGAGCGCTTCCTGCGCGTTGTACTGGTCGCAGAGGAACCATATTTCACGCGCCTTCTTCTGCCCTACGATCCGCGCAAGATACGAAGCGCCGAAGCCGCCGTCAAAGCTTCCCACCATAGGACCCGTCTGTCCGAAAATAGCATTTTCGGAAGCGATGGAAAGATCGCAGACAACATGCAGCACATGCCCGCCACCGATCGCGTAACCGTTCACCATCGCTATCACGGCTTTGGGAATGGAGCGGATCATTTTCTGCAGGTCGAGCACATTGAGCCGCGGAACCTGATCGGTACCGATATAGCCGCCGTGCCCGCGCACGCTCTGATCGCCCCCGCTGCAGAAAGCCATATCGCCTTCGCCTGTAAGGATGATCGCGGCAATATCAACTTCCTCCCGGCAAATGTGCATCGCATCGATCATTTCCTTCACGGTAAGGGGAGTGAACGCATTCCGTTTGTGCGGACGGTTGATCGTGATCTTTGCAATACCGTTCCAGAATTCAAATTTTATTTCTTCGTACTGTTTAATGGGTTTCCATTCGCGTGACATAGAATTCTATTTTTTTGAATTGTGTGCTTTTTTATTTTGATTGACCTGTCATTAAGGATCCGTAAAACTCTTTAAAGACCTGCTGGCTTGTGACAGGGTCCGTAACTATCTCAAGTATGGAAACCCTGTCGCGCTTGCGGAGGAAGCTGTCCCAATGCTGTTCAAGGGCTTCTGCGCTGTCGGCGCGAAAATATTTTGCCCCGAAATGACGGGAAAGGTGCTCGAACGAATGCGACATCCTCGTCTCGAAATATTTTTCCAGCTCGGCTACGCCGGAGCTTCCATCGATCAGGCGGAAAATATTTCCACCGGAATTATTGATCACGATCACCTTAAGGCGAGGCGGAACATGCTCGTTCCACAGGGCGTTGGCGTCGTACTGAAATGCGAGGTCGCCCAGTATCGCCACAACGGGCTGATCGGTGGTCATCGCCGCGCCTACCGCTGTGCTTAAGCTTCCGTCAATACCGCTGGTGCCCCTGTTTGCATACGTGAGCAGATGCGGCTGATGATGCGCGAATATCTGTCCGTAGCGGACAGCAGTGCTGTTTCCCAGCTGCAGCTGCGCCTGGTCGGGAAGGCGGCGGTATATCCAATCGAAAGCAGCCCAGTCTGAAAATGGCGCGCTGGCAGAATAGCCGTCTGTCTTCTTTCGTACCTGCGCGGACAATTGCTTCCATGCATCGCGGTATGGCGAAGCAACTCCCGATTTTTTCAGCGCTACGGAAAGGGAAAATATAAAAGTGTAAAAATTACACTTTACCTGTCGTGTAAGGTTTTTAAATGTATCAATATACGTGTCATCCTGCGCTATATGCCAGTGCTCAGCCTTAATGCTCCGCAGCCATTGCTTGAACCGCTTTGACACCACAGGCCCTCCCATGCTGATGATAAGATCGGGAGCGTGCGCTTCTTCTACGCAGCAAACGCATTCGCCGGCATTGGAAACCGCACCGGGGACGTTAAGATTGCACAGGGATTCTTTTACCACCACCACGTTGGGGAACTCTTCCATTTTCTCCATCAGGTGCTCCAGCTCATCGTCCCAGCGCATTTGCCCGAGCACGATGCAGATCTTTTTGTAACCGGCAGCCAGCTTTGCAGCCGCCATTACGGGTTCCGAATTCACGGGATAAATATCGCTTACCGTAGAACGGATCACCCTGAGATGCGCCGTGTCAGCGGGCGGAATATCGTAGAGCGGTTCGCGGAAAGCGACATTAAGATGTACAGGGCCCTGTTGCTCGATGGAAGTGTCGATGGCTTCGTTCACGCATCGCTGGGCGTACCAGAGATCGTCCTCATGATACGCTTCCCCGCTGAAATGATAGGAGCGGCAGACATGCGAGCGGTACAGATCCTGCTGCATCACAGCCTGTCCGTCCTGCTGCCCGATCCACTCCGCCGGGCGATCTGCCGTAAATACGAGCAAAGGGACTTTCTGGTAAAAAGCTTCCGCCACGGCAGGAGAAAAATTGAGCGCCGCAGTACCGGAAGTACAGATAAGCGCTACGGGAAGCTCGGTCTGCTGAGCAATACCAAGAGCGATGTAACCGGCCGACCGTTCGTCGACAACAGGAAGACAGGTAACTCCCTCCTGCCTTGCAAAAGCGAGCGTAAGCGGAGCCGACCGGGAACCCGGGCAAATGACCGCGTACCGTACGTCTTTTGCTGCGCAAATCGCCGCGATATAAGCTGTGATCTTTTCGCCTCCGTACATGTGGACAAAGGTAACAATCTAACCGGGATTGGTCTCTGCCCGCAAAAGGTTCATCAGGATGTTTGCCTTGTTGGTGGTCTCATCCCATTCCTTCTCAGGATCGGAGCCCGCGGTGATGCCCGCTCCCGAAAGCAGAAAAGCAGTATCTGCCGATAGCGCCATGCACCGGAGATTTACAAAGAGCGAAGCCTCTTCCCCGTTACCGACGGGACCTGCGAATCCGGCATAATACCTGCGGGCGTGCTTCTCCAGCTCACGGATCGCATCGATGGCCTTGTTGCGCGGCAAGCCGCCCACAGCGGGCGTAGGATGCAGGCTCCGGACGATCGAGAGCAATTCATCCCTGCCGGCAGGTCTTCGCAGGAATGCGTTGAAAACGGTTTGCAGATGCACCAGGTGGCCGATACTTTTTTCGTGCGGGCCTTCTATTTCCAGGCCTGAAAAAAGCTCTCCGGAAAGAATGTTCCGGATGTAACCGGTCACGATCTCCTGCTCATGATATTCTTTTTCTGTCCACTGAGTGTCTTCTGTACCCAGCCTTGTACCGGCAAGAGATATGGTGGATATTTTATTCCCCGATCTGCGCAGCAGGACTTCCGGGCTCGCTCCGATCCACGTGCCGGAGAACGGAGTGGAAATATAGCTGATGAAAGCGCCGGGATACTGTTTTTTGAGCCTGCAGGCAAAAAATACGGGATGGAATGCGGAAGACAGCGGCGCATGGATCACGCGGGAAAGGATTACTTTTTCCAGCTCGCCGGCGGCAAATTTTTCCTGCGCGGAAAGTATCGCCCCCCGGTATTGTTCGAATGTTGTCTGGGGAAGCTCGCGCTCACCGGTCAGCGGCCAGTAGTCCGGAGCCTGCAGCCAGGCGCGGTCGCTCTCCAGCTCGCCCGACGATACCTCCAGGAGCGCATCCGGGCGCAGCACCACGAAAGGTTGCTCCGTACGCCCGAACGGATGGAACCAGAATTCCGACAATGCTTCTTTCTGTTCTGCCAGATCCTGCACTATTACCGTAAATCCCCCGGCTTCAGGCAAAGAATACATCGCCACCGCATGATTGCGGCGACGTGGCTGCTGAAGGATATGTAAGATTTCCGCGTTCAAAACAGTAACTCCCGTTAAAAAAACGGCCGGTTGATAAACGTACAAAAATAAAAAAGCCGTCCCGGTAAGAGGACGGCTTTTCACATGAAAAATATTTTTAGTGTATGATCAGCTTCTTACGAACGATGCCCTGGGGGAAGATCACATCCACCAGGTAGGATCCGGAATTCAGCTCATACAGGGTAAAGAACTGGCTCGATACGCCAAACACTTCGCCCAGATCGCGGCGGAATACCTGTCTGCCTGTCATGTCGTAGATCATCACTTTTACATCGGCGGCCTGAGACAGGTTCATCGACAACGTAAACTCTCCTGAAGACGGGTTCGGGAAAAGATTCACAGCGTACTCGAGCCCGAGATCGGAAGGAATTCCGAGCGAGTTGAAGTTGAAAATAGCTGTGGTATCAGTACATCCGAAGGCATTGGTGGCAATGAGGCGGTACTGGCCGTTCGCCGTCGGAGTGTAGGTGCTCTGTATTCCGGCTGGCGCGGGAATGTTGACCCAGCTTGTGCCGTTGAAGAACATCCACTGGTAATTGTAAGACGGTCCGGCGTTGGAAGCCATATAGCTGTTCGCTGTGTTCCATACGATCGCAAAGTTCCACGGGATACCGGCGTTCATTGTTACCGTGGTAGTAGCGCTGCTGTTGGTACAGCCAGTGGCCGGGTTAAAGATGCGTACGCTGTAATCGCCGGTCTGGTGCACTACGTATGTATTGCTGGTTCCGGTCTGCAACAGTACGGTGTCGCGATACCACTCGTATGCGTAACCGCTGTCGGCAGTAAGCACAACCGAATCGCCGGGGCAGAATTCAATAGCCGAAGCAGTGATCGTCGGAACGGGGGGCGAAGCGTAGATGTGGATCGTATCGGTAACAATAATCTGCGTATCCAGCACCAGGCCGATGGTAAAGCTGCCGCTTGCGCCTCCGGTATACCCGCCGAGCGGAGTTGTGGTCTGGTAGCCGTATACACCGATACCGGTAACATTCATTGTAGCCGTGCCGCCGTCGTCATCCGGCGAGCCGAAGGGCGGGCCGGTATCTGCATCCCAGCATGCAAAGGCAACTGTAGTGCTCGAAAGAAGCACGTTAAGATTGTTCCAGCCGGCCACCGTATTATCGGAACCTTCGGAAGAAGTATAGGTGTTCGAACCGTGGCTGAAGCGGAAGAAAAGATCCGGATCGGGACAGCTGAGAATACAGGTTTCCTCAATGTCACCGGTCCACCAGTCGCCGCTTGCCGTCATGGTTGCTTCGGTAAGGGCCAGGTTATAGATATTGGTCGTAAGCGTTACCGGATAATCTCCCGGTGTGCCGTAATACTGAGGAGCCGGCGTTGTAAGCGTGCTCACCACGTTGCCGCCGCCGAAATCCCAGTTGTATCCTATCACCTGCGGCAGGGTGCCTGTAATATTCGGTGTGAAGTTGACCCACGCGGAATCGCATGCCGATGTGGGAGAATAGTTAAACGCAAGATTTCCCGAGCTGTTTGCCGCGATCACGATCTGGAAATTGAAAGTGACCTGCGCGTATTGCGTTCCGAGCACACCGCCGGCGTAAACGCCCGCCGTCACCGTGACCACAATATTATAGACTCCCGGCGATCCGAGAGGAACGCCGCAGACCTTTACGCATCCCAGCGTATCGCCGGTAGAAGGAGTGAAGTTATTGCCGGGATGGTCGCAGGTCCAGTTGAGGCCGAAAGGCAATCCTGCTATACCATCGATATGCACTGACTGAAGCGGAACAATTCCAAGCACACCACCCGAAAGCGCCGTGGCATCGATGGTGCTGGGCAGATACGCCGTTACATCCTCATCGTAATAAACACCCTGGGTTCCGCCGGGAAGAGAATCGGGACATAAGCCGCCGCCTGCTACATAACAGGTGGGGTTGATAGCACAACCCGGACATTGGGCCATCGTTCGTGAAGAAAAAATAAGGATCGCAGAGATGGTAAAGATCCCCAAGAATAGTTTTTTCATGCGGCGATTATAAGAGATTTAGGTTCCTAAATAAGTATGCAATTTAGAAAAGGAAAGTGAATTCTGCAAGCAGAGCATTTTACCATTTACTTAACATATTCCTCGGCTTTCTTCAGCAGCCAGGAGATGCTTGCCACATGCTTGGTCTCTTTCACCTCTTCTATCAGCTTGGTAGCAGCTTTGCGGTCGCCGAGCTTCACACGCATCAGCTTCTTCACAAATTTCACGAAGTTGAGGCAGATGGTCTTCTGATAGTTGGAGATCAGATCGTTCCGGCGCAGGTACACGTAGAAGGAATCGATGAGCGAGAAAAATGCGTCCACTTCCTCCAGCTCGTAATATGTTTTGAGCAAAAGTATCTTGGAATCAAGGATGTAATACACGTCCATATACTCCACGTTCGACAGCAGACGCAATGTTTTCTTATACTCGCCTTTGAAGAAATGAAGCCACGCCAGGTTATAAATGAAGGCATTCTCGCGGTATTTCGGGGCAAGCTTCTCCTTATAGGTATAGATAAAATTCTCCGTCCATTCAAACTCTTCCAGGCGCAGGCCTACTGTTACTATATTCTTGAATGTAGATGGGATGATGTAGCCGTCTTCATATATCAATTCCTTATTAAGCAGCACGTTGGTCAGTGAAAAATATTCGCGCAGATACTTTTCATTTCCCTGGTTGATCTTTTTGGTGCAGTAGTTCTGGCCCATCAGGTACAGATCGCGCAGGTCTTCGGTAGAGAACTGGGAAGCGTGGGTCTCAATAAGCTCCAGCAGTTCCTTAAAGTGCTCCTCGCGCTCTTCCTCCATAAGGGTGAGAAGGGCAGTATAATATACGCGGATGGCGGGAAAGGCCGAGAAATCGTTGCTCCGGATATAGTCCATGATCTCCGGCAGCAGGCGCGTTTTGTATTCAGAGTTCAGGAAGTTCTGCCGCGTAAACATTTCGCAGACGAACTTCAGCTTTTTCGAGAGATAATAGCAGTCCAGGTTATCTGTCACATCCTGAAGTATCTGGTCGAGCGATTTATCTCTCTTTACGGAAGAGTAATTGAAAAGGGCCTGTTCGAGCAGGTACTTTCCGAAAAAATATTCCGAATCCTTGGCGGGAGATTGTTCCAGTATCTTCTGGGTATCGTCGAAGACCTGCGAAAAATATTTCTCTATATCATTGGTGCGGTAAAATTCGAGCAGCAGCAGGTTCTGCTTTACTTTATCCTTTTCCAGCTCGCGGTTCATTATATACTTCTCCAGCAGCTTGCTGAGGTCAGAGAATGCATATCGCAGCTTGCTTTCTTCGAAATCTTTGCTATTGAACAGCTTAAAGTAGATCTTTTCCCGTTCCACACCAGATCCTTCAAAATCGGGATACTCCTTCTTCAGCAGGGAAAATAATTTGATCAGCACTTCGTTCCTGTTAAAGAAAGGAGAATTGATAAACTTATCAAAATCCTTCATATCGTGGCTGCTAAAGGATTTCAGCAACTGTACAGGTTTGCTTTTGTACATAATTTCTTCACATTAGGTGGATCGCTTCGCTAAAAATAGTATAATCCTTCTATAAATTCTAATGACAGAATTCCGATAATTTCCGATATACTATAAAAATTTAATCCGCTTATTTTAAGCAACTTACATATAAAACAACCGATAAAACCGCCGATAATTCCCTGTGGTAAGAACGATAAAATAATGGATTTGTAAATAGATGTTGTATCTTTAAAATATAAATTAGTAATAACCTTAAAATTATGGTTATGAAAAAGCAGGTACTAATGTTGGGAATATTTGCGCTGGCAGCGCTGATGCCCGCCGGAAAACTTTGGGCAGGGGGAGGAAACCCCAGCATCATTTCCATGTCGGGCAAGAACCCGGCAGACGGGAAGCTTGTGATCCGCATTTCGGGGAAATTTACGAAAGAGGATGTAAATGTAGTGCCTGTAGAAGGATATTCAATTACAAAGATCGATTACGCACAGGATTATATCACTGTAGTTCTCCAGGACCATACGCCGGCTGTGCGCGGAGACGGGAATGAATTTGAGACCGATATCATGACGATAATCGGTGTGGATAATATCACCGGAGTATTTGTAGGCGAGGGCAACAACAGCGGAGGAGCAGGAGGATATTACCGCTTCGTGGACGCCGGTAACGTTACCACCGACCAGGGAGACGACAATAATACGGGTTCCGATGATAACGGTAATCTTTCTGATTCCAAAGATCCTTCTTCCGGATTGGGTAGCACCACTTCCGGCAATTCCGGCCAGGTGAAGCACGACGCAGGCTTCTCAGTTTACCCTAATCCTGTAGGCGAAGAGACCAACGTGATCACCGTAGGCGAGATCCTCGGCAAGACCATCCAGATCATCGATCTCGGAGGAAGAGTGAGAAAGACCGTAAACATACAGCCTCTGCAACAGTTTTCCATAAACCTCGGCGATCTTTCGCCCGGCATTTATCTTATGGTGATGCAGACCGAAGACGGCAGATCTTTCGTACAACGTATCACAAAACTTTAAGACGTTACCTACGTAATAAAAAACAGAAGGCCCTCTGATGAATGTCAGAGGGTTTTTTGTTTTGCAGGTGTGAGATGTCAGATTGAGTATTAAGACGTCGCAATTACACAGGCAGGTATCAGATTAAGTATTGAGAAGCCGCCATACGGTATTCGCGGATGTTGCCGGTACATGGTCCGAATACTCAGGACTAAATACTTATATCTTTCGTTTTGGGCGGCCGGGCGGGCCATCCACTACTATGCGTCTCCGCTGCGCTACGGCGCATACCGTTCCTGTCCCTGCCGCACATCCGTCAAGCTACAGCAAAAATGGATTTCCACTATCATCCTTTGTTTTTACAGGCATGGCCACGCAGCATATGTTACGCGAAGATGTAAATGCGAGACGTCTCACATCTCATGTCTCATGTCTCATGTCTCACATCTCATGTCTGATGTCTCAATACTATTCTCCCGGTACCACCAGCTTAAAGCCGATCCCGTGCACCACCTGTATTTTTACCCTATCGTCGCCGGTAAGATATTTCCGCAGCTTTGAAATGAAAACGTCCATGCTTCGGCCGGTAAAATAATCGTCCTTTCCCCATACCGATTTCAGCAGGATCTCGCGCGTTACCACCTGGTTCTTGTGCATCGAAAGAATGCGGAGCAGGTTTGCTTCCCGCTCGGTGAGCCGCTTCTGGTCTCCGTCCAGGCTCAGCGTATACTCTTTGTAATTGAGCTCGTAATTGCCGATCGCGAATACATCCTTGCGGTCCGCCGGCACCACTCCCCCGCCCGTCCGCTTCAGCAGGTTCTCCACGCGCAGAAGGAACTCTTCGCGGGAAAAAGGCTTGGTGATATAGTCGTCGGCCCCGATCTTCAATCCTTTTACCTTATCCTCCGCCAGCGATTTTGCGGAAAGAAAAATGATCGGCACCTGCGGGTTGAGCTTACGGATGAATTCCGCCACTTCAAAGCCATCCTTGTTCGGAAGCATGATGTCGAGAATGCAGAGATGAAAATTTTCCGATCCGAACTTCTGTATGGCCGATTGCCCGTCGGTACACAGCTTTACATCATATCCCTGGTCTTCCAGCATGTCCTTTACCACAAATCCAAGGTTCAGATCATCCTCCACATAAAGAATGCTGATGTTTTTACCTGTTGCTTCCGTCATACTGCTACAGTTTTAAGGTAAAACGTAAATGTTGTTCCCACTCCCGGATCGCTTTTCAGCGTGATCCTGCCTCCGTGCGACTGTATGATCTCTTTCACATAGTTAAGCCCAAGGCCGAACCCTTTTACATTATGGATGTTGCCCGTAGGAACCCGGTAGAATTTTTCGAAAATGTGGGTCTGCGCTTCCTCCGGTATGCCGATGCCATTGTCTTCCACCTGCACGTATATCCGGCGGTTCCTGTTGAACGTGCGTATCCGGATGTACGGATTTTCTTTGGAGTACTTCAGCGCGTTGTCCGTAAGGTTGAACAGTACGTTCATAAGGTGATCGCGGTCGCCGAATACATTGCTGTCGTCCGCATCCAGGTGCAGCTCTGCCATGCAGGAAGCTTTTTCGAACCGGATCCTCATCTTATCTGCCACTTCCGTTATCAGTTCGTGGAGATCGAAAGGCGATTTCTTCAGTTTCTTCTTCACCGATTCCAGCATCGCGATCTTGAGGATCTGGTCGACCTGGTGCTTCAGCCGCTCGCTTTCATCGCGTATGATCTGCGCGTAGGTCTTGATGCGTTCGGGTTTTGCGAGTGTGCTGTCCTTCGACAAGGCTTCACTCGATACCGATATGGTCGATATCGGCGTCTTGAACTCGTGCGTCATATTGTTGATGAAATCGGTCTTCATTTCCGAAAGGCGCTTTTGCTTGAAGATGACCATTACAATATACGTGAAGAAAAGTATAACAATGAGCACGCCGACGGAAGAATACATCATGATCCCCATCTGCTGCACAATGAATTTGTCTTTTGCGGGAAAGAACACGCCAAACTTGTGGCTGTCTCCGGAAAAATCTATCTCCGGAATGGACGACGGATCGGGCAGGTTGCCGGCGCTGGATTTGGCGCCCGTTTCCGGATCCACAACACTCCGCCATTGTATGGAATCAAGAAAGCAATCGTAAATGGCAAACTGGAACTCCATGCCGATGCTGTACCGGTTGAACTCTATGGCCAGCAGGTTCTGCAGGTGATCGGGAGCCACCACGCCGTTGATCTGAACAATAAAATAGTTGGAAGCGACCTGCGTAACCGGCTCGCGCACGGCGGTAGAATCCTTGTTGAAACGGTTCACCTGGTTGGCCACCGACATCAGCGCTAGGCTCACCTTGCTGTCGAACTGGTCGTTGGAGAACTGGTACGCTTTGCGGACCCAGTAGATCTGCAGCCAGACCAATCCTGTAAGAGATATCGCAGCAATAAAGATGATCCAGCGGATGGTCCGGTTCTTCAAAGGGAATAGAATTTAAACTACAAATTTATAAATCCACGGCCGGTTGCCGGGGCATTAACATTTTTATAACGAAATTCCGCCGTCGGTGCGTATTTCGTCGAGCTGAGGCTTAAGGCTGCGGAGGAGCAGCTCAAAATCGTTCTTATACTTTTCCGGAAGCGGCTCGGTGGCCTGCGGCTGCTCGCTGAACGGATCGACCTGCTTTCCGTTCTTCCAGAAGCGGTAGCACAGGTGCGGGCCGGTTGCCAGGCCGGTGCTTCCCACATACCCGATCACATCGCCCTGCTGTACGCGGATGCCTTTTTTCATTCCTTTGGCAAACTTCGACATGTGAAGATACTGCGTTGTGTAAGTATCGTCGTGCTTTATTTTTACGTAATTGCCGTTGCCTCCGCTGTACGATGCTTCTACCACTGTTCCGTCCGCCACTGATACGATAGGCGTGCCTTTCGGCGCGGCGTAATCGGTACCAAGATGCGGTTTTACTTTTTTCAGCACGGGATGGAAACGCTTCATGTTATAACCGGACGAGATCCGCGTAAACTCCAGCGGAGCCTGCAGGAAACGGCTCTTCAGGCTCATGCCGTCTGCACCGTAGAAACCGGTGTGCCCTTCCCACTCGTAGCGGAAAGCGTAAAATTCTTTACCGTTCGTCTGAAAGTATGCCGCCTTGATGTCGCCCACACCCACTACCGAAGAATCCACGTGATCTTCATCTACGATCACCTTGAACTCGTCGCCTTTCTGCAACGCGAAAAAGTCGACCGACCATTTATAAATATCGTAAAGCTGCGAAGCGACGGCAACATTCAGTCCCTGGTCTTCCACAGCCTGGTACAGAGAGCTGGTGATCGTACCCCCGGCTTTGCGCTCCACCCGCTCCACCGGCTTCTCCACCTTGTACACATCGGTCGCCTTGCGCATGTCGAACACAACATAATAAGCGGGGCTTGGCTCGTATACCATACACTTTGCCGTTTTTTCCGCGCCTGTGCAAAAGAGCGTGTACGGCTTGCCTACCTGGAACCGTGTGACATCAAAAACATCTTTGGAATGATCTACCAGCTGCTGTATGAGATCGCCGCCCACGTGGTAAGACGCGAGTATGGACGAAAGCGACTGACCGGATTGGATCTGCTTCTCGATGATCTCGTATCCTTCCACCGGAATTCCGAAACGATACTCAACGGGTTGTTCCACCGGATTTTCCACCGAGGTAGTGAGCTCTTTCTGTGGAGGAGTCGCCGTTTTTCCGGAAAAGGCCCACCAGAGACCCGCGCCTGCGGCCAGGAAAAGAATTGCGATAAGAATGATCCTGTTTATTCTCATGCTTCAAAAAGTTTTTTCAGGCCTTTGCCCCAGTCTTCCAGATCTTCGGGGCCCCAGAGCGCAGGATAAAAAATGCGGCGCTGGAACCGGGGCGGAAGATATTTCTGCCAGTTCGTTCCTCCGGTAGCCTTGATATCATCGGGATCCTTCTGGAGATAACGGGCAGCCGATTTATAATGAACAAGCGGCCAGTTCACATTTACGTTCAGATCGAGCTGCTTCAGCTCTTCTTTCAGCGAAGCGTCATTGCGGTCCGCTTCGGGGAGCGAAAGATATTTATCCCAGAGTGTTCTGCCTTTTATCGCTTCCGCCGTGCGGATGATATCTTCGGAATATTTCAGCTCGAACTGGCGAAGAGTAAGGGTCTTGCTTCCGCTCGAAAGCTCCGTGGCGCCCTGCTTCCAGTAGATGTGCTCGTACATCTCGCGCACCGATGCTTCGGGACGCGAACGGTATTCTTCCTTTTGCTCTTTTGCAACCAGCTCTATGAACTGCGTGGAATATAACTCGATGGTGCGGTATTGCGCCGACTGAAAGCCGCTGGCCGGGAGCAGCGACATGCGGAACTTCAGGAACTGCTCATGCTCCATGCCGTCCACCATGATGTCGAACGACCGGGTAAGATTCTCAAAATACCGGTTGACCCGGCGCAGGCGCGCCTTCAGGAAAGCGGCCTCAATTGGTTCTTTCCCGCTGATCTGGCGCAGCTCGTGCAGGCAAAGCTTAAAATATAACTCCGTGATCTGGTGATACATGATAAAAACTTCCTCATCAGGAATGGGCGTTTTTGGATTTTGCAGGCTCAGCAGCGTATCCACGTGGATGTAATCCCAGTAAGTGAGATAGTCAGCGTAGAGCAGGCCATCGAGGTAGGAGAGCATATCCTGCCCCATGGCGTTGAATTTCTCCTGTAATAATTCCAGGCGCTTGATGATTTCCGGTGTAAGTTCCATAGCCATATATGGCCAAAATTAGTCGTATAGGCTTGAAATTGCTAAAAACGGAGTGTAAATTATCAAGGAAAATGTGTTTAAAACAGGATGTGCCTGATCCTTGCAGCCATGTCGGGGAATAGTTCTACCTTTGTCCTAAATTTCGAGAGGGATGGTTTATTTGACCCGTATTGAACACTTTAATGCAGCGCACAAGCTGTTCAATCCCGGATGGAGCAGGGAACAGAATGAGGAAATGTTCGGAAAATGCGCCAATGAGAACTGGCATGGACATAATTACGAACTTTATGTAACGGTGAAAGGCGATATGAACCCCGACACCGGTTTCCTGTACGACGTTAAAAAACTCAGCATCCTGATCCAGGAGCACGTTACCGAAAAGCTCGATCATAAGAACCTCAACCTGGACGTGGATTTCATGAGAGGATTGCTTCCCTCCACCGAAGTGCTTGCCGTCGAAATATGGAAGCAGCTTGAGCCGCATCTTCCGGCAGGCGTGCAGCTGCACTGTATAAAGCTGCAGGAGACACCGCGTATTTACGTGGAATATTACGGGAACTGAAACGATAACAATGAACCGGAAAGTAGCCGTATACCGGAAAGAACACTTCAACGCAGCGCACAGGCTGCACAATCCTGCGTGGGATGACGCAGAGAATGAGCAGGTATTCGGCAAGTGCAGCAATCCGAACTTTCACGGGCATAACTATGATGTGATCGTAAAGCTTGTGGGCGAGCCCGATCCCGTAACCGGCTACGTAATGGATCTGAAAAAGCTTTCCGACCTGATACGCGACACCGTGATAGAGCGCTTCGATCACCGGAACCTGAACCTTGACGTGGAAGAGTTCCGCAACCTCAATCCCACCGCTGAAAATATCGCCATTGTAATATACGGACTGCTGCGCCAGCTCATCGATCCGGCGCTGGAAATGCAGATCCGACTGTACGAAACAGAGCGGAATTTTGTTGAATACCCCGTAAACCCGATGTAGAAAAAATGAGCTACAACAAAACCGAAAAGTATAACGACGAAACGACCGGGAAGCTGGTGCTGCACTACCGGGACATTATAACGCTGCTGGGAGAAGATATCGGACGCGAAGGTTTGGTGCGCACTCCCGAGCGCGTTGCGAAAGCCATGCAGTATCTCACGCACGGCTACCATACCGATCCGGAAGCGATACTCCGCTCCGCTCTTTTCGAAGAAGATTACAGCGAAATGGTGATCGTGAAAGACATCGAGGTCTACTCCATGTGCGAGCACCACATGATACCGTTCTTCGGCAAAGCGCACATCGCGTACATTCCCGACGGACGCATCTGCGGGCTCAGCAAGATCCCGCGCGTGGTGGACGCTTACGCGCGCAGGCTGCAGGTGCAGGAAAGACTTACCATGGAGATCCGCGACTGCATCCATAATGTATTACAGCCCCTCGGCGTGGCGGTGGTGATGGAATGCCATCATCTCTGCATGCAGATGCGCGGAGTGCAGAAGCAGAACTCGGTGACCACAACGTCTGCCTTTACCGGCGAGTTTGAGAAGATCAGCACGCGGCAGGAATTTATTTCGCTGCTGTCGGCAAAGCTCGCGTGAGGCAATGTTGAATAAACTTTTATATTAGCCCAAAAAACAACCAACTGATGAAAGCATTTATTTTCCCGGGACAAGGTTCGCAATACCCCGGAATGGGCAGGGACATTTACGATTCACATCCGAAAGCCAAAGAATATTTTGAGCGCGCGAACGAGATCCTGGGCTTCCGCATTACAGACATCATGTTTGGCGGAACGGAAGAAGAGCTGCGCCAGACGCGCGTAACGCAACCTGCGATCTTCCTCGATTCCGTGATACGCGCAGTGATAGCGGAAGATTTTACAGCCGATATGGTAGCGGGGCACTCTCTCGGCGAATTTTCGTCGCTGGTGGCTAACCGTTGCCTGTCGTTTGAAGACGGATTGAAGCTGGTGTCTAAACGCGCCATTGCCATGCAGAAAGCCTGCGACATGCAGCCATCCACCATGGCGGCGGTGCTGGGCCTCGACGACGCCACCGTAGAACGCATCTGCCAGGAAACAGAGGGGATCGTTGTTCCCGCCAATTATAATTGTCCCGGACAGCTCGTGATCTCAGGCTCGGTAGAAAGTGTGAACAAGGCCTGCGAAGCGTTGAAAGCAGCAGGCGCAAAACGCGCTATCGTGCTGAGTGTAGCGGGCGCTTTCCACTCTCCGTTGATGGAACCTGCACGCGTAGAACTGGAACAGGCTATCTCCGAAACCGATTTTCATACGCCCGTATGGCCGGTATACCAGAACATCAATGCAATGCCTTCCACCGATCCCGCAACCATCCGCCAGAACCTGATCAACCAGCTGACAGGCCCGGTGCGGTGGACGCAGACCATACAGAATATGGTGACCGACGGCGCTACCGAATTTGTTGAAGTAGGTCCGGGAAAAGTGCTGCAGGGACTCGTGAAGAAGATCGCGAACGGAGTTGCGGCGGAGAGTTACGCGGTGTAGACAAGGCCACCCTGACCATCCGGACGGACCAGACGGGAAAAAGTTTCTCATACGAAAGAGAAAAAGGATCGGATGTTTTTACCCCCGGGAAGCAATTCTTTTATTGTTCCCCTGGAAGAACTGCCCGATGCGGGTATAAGGAGACAAAAGATCCGGTTATACTACAGCGACCCGATGAAACAGCAGGACCTGTTGCCCGGGGCAATCATTATCGTACGGTAATTTCCAAAAGATTTTCGTTAACGGTGCAGGTACATCTTCTCGTAGTACTTCTGGTAATTTCCTGAAGTAACATGGTCGAGCCATTCCTGGTTTTCGAGGTACCACGTAATCGTCTGCTCCAGTCCTTCTTCAAACGTTACAGAAGGTTTCCAGCCCAGCTCATTGCTGATCTTCGATGAATCGATGGCGTAGCGCCGGTCGTGGCCCGGACGGTCCTTCACGTAAGTGATCAGCTTTTCGGATTCACCCGGATCTCTGCCGAGCTTTTCGTCCATGATCCTGCACATGAGACGAACGAGATCGATATTTTTCCATTCGTTGAAGCCGCCGATGTTATAGGTCTCGCCTTTTTTTCCTTTGTGGAATACGATATCTATCGCTGCGGCGTGATCTTTTACAAAGAGCCAGTCGCGGGTGTAATTGCCATCGCCGTAAACCGGCAGCGGCTTATTGGAACGGATGTTATGAATGAACAGCGGGATCAGCTTTTCAGGAAAATGATTCGGGCCGTAGTTATTGGAACAATTGGTGATGATGGCGGGAAAATCATAGGTGTTCATATAGGCGCGCACGAAATGATCGGAACTTGCCTTGGAAGCGGAGTACGGGCTGCGCGGGTCATAAGGCGTTTCTTCGGTGAACAGGCCGGTATCTCCCAGCGAACCGTACACTTCATCCGTAGAAACATGGTAGAACAACTTGCCTTCTTCCTTTCCTTTCCATATTTCGCGCGCCGCATCCATAAGCGTAACGGTTCCGAGCACGTTGGTAACGATGAACTCGCGCGGGCTTTCAATGGAACGGTCCACATGCGACTCTGCCGCCAGGTGGATCACTCCGTCGAACTGCACCTGGTGGAACAGTCCCTGTACAAAATCTGCGTCGCAGATATCTCCTTTTTCAAACCGGTAATTGGGAGCAGCCTCGATGTCGCGAAGGTTCTCCAGGTTCCCGGCGTACGTAAGCTTATCGAGATTAAATACCAGGTAATCGCGATAGGATGTGACAAAACGGCGTATCACATGTGATCCGATAAACCCGGCCCCGCCGGTGATGAGTATTTTTTTCTTGAACTGACCCAGCATAGTGTACAAATTACATTACAGGCTTATATACTTCAATCCGGTGATCCGGTTGCGGTAGATCCCTTTCAGATCGGCGAGGATGCCATCCTGCGAAAGCAGTTCCGCAAAATGCTCCTCAGGAAGATCGCAATACTCCGCATGCGACACGGCCAGGATCACCACATCGTATTTTCCCGAAGCTCCGGACGAAAGCTCGAACCCGTACTCATGGCGGATCGCTTCGCCGTCGGCAAGAGGATCGATGATGTCCACCTGTACACCGTACGATTGGAATTCCTGAACCAGATCGGCCACTTTGGAGTTACGGATATCGGTTACATTTTCCTTGAAGGTGGCGCCCATGATCAGCACTTTACTGCTTTTCACTTCTTTGCCGTGCGCGATCATTTTCTTGATGATCTGCCGGGCAACATGCGCAGCCATATAATCGTTGATCTCTCTTCCGGAATTGATCACCTTGGCGTGATAACCCAGCTGCGCCGATTTATACGTGAGGTAATACGGATCTACGCCGATGCAGTGACCGCCCACGAGACCGGGATAAAAGCGCAGAAAGTTCCACTTGGTGCAGGCAGCTTCCAGCACTTCGTATGTATTGATCCCCATCTTATCAAAGATCACGGAAAGCTCGTTCATCAGCGCAATGTTCACGTCGCGCTGTGTATTCTCGATGATCTTCGCGGCCTCCGCCACCTTGATGGAAGAAGCCCTGTGCACGCCCGCAGATACCACGAGCTCGTACACCTTTGCAATATCTTCGAGCGATTCGGCATCGCAGCCGGAAACAACTTTCACTACAGAAGTAAGCGTATGCTCTTTATCTCCCGGGTTAATACGTTCGGGCGAGTATCCGACCTTGAAATCCTCTTTATATTTCAATCCCGATATCTCTTCGAGAATGGGAATACAATCTTCTTCGGTGCAGCCCGGATATACAGTGGACTCGTAAACCACGTAATCGCCTTTTTTCAAAGCTCCCGCCACCGTACGCGTGGCAAGTATCAGCGGCTTCAGATCGGGTTGCTTGTGCTTGTCGATAGGCGTGGGGACCGCGATCACGAAGAACCGCGCCTGCCTCAGGTCTTCAGGCGCTGCGGTAAAACGGATGTCGCAGTTTGCGAAAGCCTCAGGTCCCAGCTCATCGCTCGGGTCTATATGGTTCCGCAACATTTCCACCCGCTGGGGATTAATGTCGAAGCCCACTACTCTTACTTTGCGTGCAAATTCAAGTGCGATCGGCAGACCCACATAGCCGAGGCCGATCACAGCCAGATCTTTCTTTTTTTCTACAAGATCCCGATACATCTCCGTTACGGTTTAAGTTTATAAATACGTTCAATGATCTCTACAACTTTCAGTCCTTCCAGCGCATTCGTAGTGGGAGAAGTGCGGCCTTTCAGCGTGTCAACGACATTTTGTATTACGTAGTGGTGGTTATTTGCAGATCCTTTATACGCCCCGTAATCATTGGCAGGACCGGTGGGGGCGAGCTCCGGCATGCTGTAATCTTTTATATGGCAGTATTCCACCTCGTTCATGTACTGGCCTCCTATCTTCACGCTTCCTTTGCTTCCGATCACGGTCATGCTGCTCTCCATATTCCTGTCCCATACGGCGGTGGAGTAATTGATAATGCCGATCCCCCCGTTCACAAATTCGAAATTGACGGTGCCCGAATCTTCAAAGTCGGTAAGCTCAGCATGATTGAAATCGGCGAAGCGCGCCTGTATCTTGTGGATGTCGCCAAACACCCAGTACATAATATCGATGAAGTGGGAGAACTGTGTGAAAAGCGTTCCGCCATCGAGGTCTCTCGTTCCTTTCCACTCATCTTTTGAGTAGTAGCGTTCATCGCGGTTCCAGTAGCAGTTGATCTGCACGAGGAAAATATCGCCGATCACTTTTTTACTTACAATATCTTTCAGCCAGGCGGAAGGCGGCGAATAACGGTTCTGCATTACCGCAAATACCTGGCGCGACATCTGCAGCGCGGTAAAGATCACCTGTTCGCATTCAGCCTTTGAAAGCCCCATCGGCTTTTCACAGACCACGTGCTTTCCTTTTTCAAGCGCGCGGATGCACTGAGCAGCATGGAGCCCGTTAGGCGTGCAGACGTTGATCACATCCACCGGCAGATCTGCAGCCAGCATCTCGTCCAGCGAAGCGAAATAAGGCTCTTCCACATCGTGCAGGCCGAGCTCGTCTTTCGTACGCACATCGCACACGGCCACCAGCTCCGTTTCCGGGTTGCGGCGGATCATTTCAGCGTGCCTGCGCCCGATATGTCCCTGCCCGATGATGGCAAATTTTATCTTCTCCATGTATCAGCCTTCAATTTTTGAAACCTGCGTGCCTTCAATTTTATATTTAATACCGGTTTCGGGACAAGCGGCAGTCCCATCTCCGCCAAATGCGAGCTTGTGCCCCGCTTCGCTCATCCATCCCTGGTGCTTTGCGGGATTACCGAAAACGAGCTGGTATGGAAGAATATCTTTAGTGACTACGGAACCTGCGCCGATAAAGGCATAAGCGCCGATCGTGATCCCACAGACAATGGTCGCGTTTGCCCCGATGGTCGCGCCTTTTCTGACCAGCGTGGTCATGTACTCGCTTTTCCTGCTCACCGCGCTGCGCGGGTTGAACACGTTCGTAAACACCATGGACGGGCCGAGGAATACATCGTCTTCGCAGATCACCCCGGTATAGATCGAAACGTTGTTCTGCACCTTCACATTATCTCCGAGCACCACATCCGGCGATATCACCACATTCTGTCCGATGTTACAGTTCTTCCCGATAGTGCAGCCGGGCATGACGTGCGTAAAGTGCCAGATGCGGGTTCCTTCCCCGATCTGAGAACCTTTGTCTATAACCGCCGTTTCGTGTGCGAAGTAGCTCATTGTTTCTTAAAATTCTTTCCGTAAGGATCCTTGAACAATTCCTCTTCCGGAAGTTCTTTAAAATAATCGTATGTGATCCTCAATCCTTCGGAGCGGGAAACCTTCGGCTCCCATCCCAGCATTTTCCGCGCCAGCGAAATGTCCGGCTGGCGCTGCCTGGGATCGTCCTCCGGGAGAGGCTTGTAAACAATTTTCTGTGAAGTTCCGGTAAGCCTGATGATCTCTTCGGCAAATTCCCTGATCGTGATCTCCGCAGGGTTACCGATGTTCACCGGCTCTGCGTAATCACTCATCAGCAGGCGGTAAATTCCGTCGATAAGATCATCCACATAACAGAATGATCGGGTCTGGCTGCCGTCCCCGAACACGGTAAGATCTTCGCCGCGCAAAGCCTGACCGATAAAAGCAGGCAGCGCCCGTCCGTCGTTGAGCCGCATCCGCGGACCGTAGGTATTGAAGATCCTGACGATCCTTGTTTCCACTCCGTGATAACGGTGATAAGCCATGGTCATAGCTTCCTGGAACCTCTTTGCTTCGTCGTACACGCCACGCGGTCCGATGGGATTGACATTCCCCCAGTAATCTTCCGATTGCGGATGCACCTGCGGATCGCCATAAACTTCGGATGTGGAAGCAACGAGGATACGCGCGCGTTTTGATTTGGCAAGCCCGAGAAGATTATGTGTCCCCAGCGAGCCGACCTTAAGCGTTTGTATCGGTATCTTCAGATAATCGATCGGACTGGCCGGAGAGGCAAAGTGTAAAATATACGCTAAGTCGCCCGGAACATGGACAAACTTTGATACATCGTGATGGGAGAACTCGAAATCTGGATGGCCGAAAAGATGCTCGATATTCCGCAGATCGCCCGTTACCAGGTTGTCCATAGCAACGACCCGGAATCCTTTCCCGATGAAAAGATCGCAGAGATGAGACCCGAGAAAACCCGCGCCGCCTGTGATCAGTACTTTCTTTTTATTTTCCATCAGGGTTTGATGATTCTTCGTCCAATGCTGTAATATGTAAACCCAAGCTGCTGCATCTTATCGAGGCTGAAAATATTCCGGCCGTCGAAGATCAGCCTGCTCTTCATCCTGCGGCTCATCTGCCCGAAATCGGGAGTGCGGAACACGCTCCATTCCGTAGCGATGAGAAGGGCGTCCGCATCGTCGAGCGCGGCATACGGGTTGTCCGCAAAGTGTATCCTGTTCTGCAGGAGCTTCTGTGTGTTGTGCATCCCTTCCGGATCGTACGCTTTTATTTCCGCTCCCGCTTCGATCAGCTTTTCGATCATTGCGAGAGAAGGAGCTTCGCGGATGTCGTCGGTATCAGGCTTAAAGGAAAGGCCCCATAAGCCGAACTTCTTCCCGGAAATATCGCCGCTGAAATGTTCCATGATCTTTTCGACAAGCACGAGCTTCTGTTTCTCATTCACCGAGTGAACGGCGTTCAGTATTTTAAAATCGTAACCAATATCTACGGAAGACCGGATGAGCGCCTGCACATCCTTCGGAAAGCAGCTGCCTCCGTAGCCGATGCCTGGAAACAGGAAACGCTTGCCGATGCGGTCGTCGGTGCCGATACCGTAACGGATCATGTCGACGTCCGCTCCCATCCGCTCGCAAAGCAACGCGATCTCGTTCATGAACGATATCTTCATCGCCAGGAAAGAATTGGCGGCGTATTTCGTCAGCTCAGCGGAGCGCACATCCATAAAGATGACCGGGTTTCCCTGGCGGACATACGGAGCGTAAAGCTCGCTCAGGACTTCCTCCGCTTTTTCGCTGTCGGTGCCGATCACGATTCTGTCCGGCTTCATGAAATCGTCCACTGCAAATCCTTCGCGAAGGAACTCCGGGTTGGACACGACATCGAACGGCACGGTTGCATTCAGCGCCACTTTTTCGCGCACCTTGTCGGCCGTGCCTACCGGAACGGTACTTTTATCGATTATAATTTTATAGCTGTTAATGGTCTTTCCCAGCTTTTCCGCCACATCGAGCACGTAGCTCAGATCGGCGGACCCATCCTCGCCGGGAGGCGTGGGAAGCGCAAGGAAAAGTATATCGGAAGCGTTTACTCCCGCTTCAAGATCTGTCGTGAATTTTAATCTGCCTGCTTTGATGTTGCGCTCGAAATATACTTCCAGATGCGGTTCGTATATCGGCACGATACCGGCTTTCATCTTCTGTACCTTGTCCTTGTCGATGTCGACGCAGATCACATTGTTGCCTGTTTCCGCGAGACAGGTGCCTGTTACCAATCCAACATAGCCGGTTCCGATTACACAAATATTCACGGACGTATAATTTATCGTTTACAAAATTCTATTACGGTTTCTGCGATGTGCGACAGCTGGCTTTCATCCAGCTCCGTGTGCATGGGGAGGGAAAGAACGGAGCGGCTGAGCTTTTCCGCGACAGGAAAATCTCCCGCGCGGTAGCCTGCCAGGTTGTAAGCTTTCTGCAGGTGAAGCGGAACGGGATAATATACTTTCGACGGAATTCCTTTTGCCTGCAGGTGATCCTTCAATCCGTCGCGGTCGACGCCATGAACCGTGAGCGTATACTGGTGGAAAACATGCGTGGAATATTCCGCGCGATAGGGAATGCTGATCTGTTCCATTCCGGCAAAGGCCTTATCGTAAAACGCCGCGGCTCTCCCGCGCGCTTCGGCGTAGCCATCGAGGTAGTTCAGCTTCACACCGAGCACCGCAGCCTGCATCGAGTCCAGTCGCGAATTTACTCCGACAACGTCATGATAATACAAAGAGGATTGCCCGTGGTTTGCGATCATCCGCGAAGCTTCCGCAAGATCCTTGCGCACGGTATATATTGCGCCGCCGTCCCCAAAGCATCCGAGGTTCTTGGAAGGAAAAAACGATGTACCTGCAATGTCGCCCATGGTTCCGGCCTTCTGCTCCCTGCCGTCTGCAAAGCGGTACACGGCGCCGATAGCCTGCGCCACATCTTCGATGACAGCCAGGTTGTGAGCGCGGGCCACATCGAGCACGGCGCTCATATCAGCACACTGACCGAACAGGTGCACGGGCACAACCGCTTTTGTTTTCGGCCCGACCGCGGCAGCAATTTTTGAAGGATCGATATTGAATGTGCGCTCGTCCACTTCCACGAACTTCGGCACCAGCCGCAGCAGCGCCATCACTTCGGCCGTGGCGGCATACGTAAAAGCGGGAGTGATAACTTCATCTCCGGGTTCCAGGCCCAGCGCCATCATTGAGATCTGGAGCGCATCAGTGCCATTTGCGCAGGGCACTACATGCACGCCGCTGCCGGTATATTTTTCAAGATCTGCCTGGAACTTCTTAACGGCAGGACCATTGATAAAGCTGGCGGTACCCATTACTTCCCATACCGCGGCATCCACCTCATCCTTAATTTTACGGTACTGGGATACCAGGTCCACCATCTCGATATTTCGCATAAATTGTCTGTGTAAACCCGGCGAATATACATAATAATTTGCTTACTTTGCGGTTGAAGGCTTTTGATAACCTTTTATTTACAGGGCTTTGAAAAGAATTTGCATCACCGTTATCCTCTCTTTTGCCTGGTTGTTTTCAGCCGCTCAGGTAAACGTAAAAGACAGCCTCGTCGCCGTTCCTCTGATCATTCCTTTCGGGGGCGTGCATGCGCCGCTGGGAGACGTGCAGGAACGGTACAAGATCACGTATCATATCGGGGCGCAGTTTCTCTTCAAACATAAGAGCAACTGGGTGTGGGGAGCTTCGGGAGCATTCCTCTTCGGCGAAAATGTGGGCGAGCGCAACTTCATGATCCCGATAGCGCCGATCTATTCTGCCGACGGATCCATGCCGGCTATCAGTCTCGGAATGAGAGGAATGAGCCTTATGGGGCTCGGAGGAAAACTGATACCGCTCGGTAAAAAACCGAACCGCAACTCCGGGCTGCTCGTGCATCTCGGCGTCGGGTACATACAGCACAAGATCGCCATCGATGTGCGCGGCGACCTCACCCCGCAGGCTTCGGGCGCTTACGTAAAAGGCTACGACCGCCTTACCGACGGCGTGGCCATTTCGCAGTTCGTAGGATATATGTTCCTGGGAAACAGCCGCAAGGTAAATTTCATGGTCGGCTTCGAAGCCATACAGGGATTTACAAAAAACCGCAGGGCGTATAATTACGATACTTTCCAGCCGGATACGGGCGATAAGTTCGATGTGTTCCTCGGTCTAAAAGTGGGCTGGATGTTCCCGATATACGGTAAGAATCTCGGCGCCAACCGCCAAAAGGACAAAAAAGAACGGGAGTTCTTCTACGAATAATGCCCGCATTTTACAATCCCGCTATCATCGTGTATGGCTGGCTGATCAGGCTGGCAGCGCCTTTCAGCAGGAAGGCCGCATTATGGAGGAACGGCCGCAAGGATTTCTTCAAACGTTACGGACCGCTGGCCGCAACGCTGGAAGGATGCATCTGGATACACTGCGCCTCGCTCGGTGAATTTGAACAGGGCCGCCCGCTTATCGATATGATCCGCCGCGAAAGGCCTGATGAAAAAATACTGCTCACATTTTTTTCGCCTTCGGGTTATGAGATCCGGAAAGATTATCCCGCCGCCGACCTGGTCACTTATCTTCCGCTGGACACACCGCGGAACGCACGTCGCTTTACTGAACTTTTCCGCCCGTCGCGCGCCATATTCGTGAAATACGAGTTCTGGCACCATCACATCCGGGCAGCACGGAAGAACAATATTCCCGTATATCTTGTGTCGGGAATCTTCAGGGAAGACCAGTATTTTTTCAGGTGGTGGGGAAGCCCGTTCCGGAAAACCCTGGAACTTTTTACGCATTTTTTCGTGCAGGATGAAGCGTCAGCCGGTATCCTGCGGAAAGCAGGTTTTGAAAACTATACCGTTACCGGCGATACGCGGGTGGACAGGGTCGCGGAGCTGCCGGTGACGCCGTTTCGCGATGCGGTAACCGAGCGGTTCCTGCAGGATGAAAAAGCGCTCATCGTCGGAAGCAGCTGGCCCGAAGACGATAAGATCGTACTTCCTGCATTGGCGGAACTTACCAAAATATCAAAGGTAATTATCGTTCCTCATGATCCGGATGCCGGCTATGTAAAGCAGCTCGCAAAATCGGCGGGGCAGCCGGTGGCGTTGCATTCGCGCTCCGCATTTCCCGGTTATGCCGGCAGCGAGCGGATACTGATCATCGACTCCGTAGGATTGCTGGGCAAAATGTACCGGTACGCCTGGCTGGCGTACATCGGCGGCGGATTCGGAAAAGGGATCCATAATATCCTGGAGCCGGCCGCTTATCATATCCCGGTGCTGTTCGGTCCGCGGTATACGAGATTTCCGGAAGCTGTTCAGCTCACAGGCAGCAATCTTGCATTTTGCGTCCGGGATTCCCGGGCTTTAAAAAAGACGGTAGCGGGTTTACATAGCAATAAAGCACAACTGTCTGATATACACAAATCAATTGCCGGATTTATACAAAAATCCAAGGGAGCGACTAAAATAGTTTACGACGCTATCTTCCTGATTACCGCGCCTTAAGGAGCAGTCAGACCCCGCAAACATCCCGGCACATCGCACATTCCCTAAATAAGTTTAAAAAAGGAAGGATTCTTTTTATAATTGGTTAACTTAGAGTTTACACTATAAAATCCCCAAGATGACCAGGCACAGTTTTACGTTCTTGTCCACACTTCCGCTACTCATTTTTCTGAATACGTCCCTGTCTGCGCAGCTCCTTACACCCGCCGGATATACGCCCGCTTATCTCACCCAGAATGTGCTCATCGGGAACGGCCTTACCGCTACCGGTATCACGTTCCAGGGAAACACGACGACACAGATCCGCAAGTTCACACAGACCGGGACCAATCTCGGGCTCGACAGCGGAGTTGTGCTCAGCACCGCGCAGATCACATCCTCCAACAGCCTTGGCGGCAATGTGAACAATACCCCGATGGGCGCAGGCACCGGAGGTTACAACCTGCTGAACCAGTATGTAACGTCAGGATGCACCACACCTACAAATAATGCCGCCGTGCTTACGTTCAGCTTCATTCCGCTCGGGGATACGATCAAGTTCCGGTATGTTTTCGCCTCGGAAGAATATAACGAATACGTCTGCTCCAGCTTCAACGATGTATTCGGGTTCTTTCTTTCCGGTCCGAACCCGGCCGGGGGAAATTACAACAATACCAACATCGCACTGATCCCGGGCACTTCCAACATCGTCGCCATCAATTCCGTGAACAACGGTTCCGTAGGCATGTTCGGAACATCCGGCGGCTGTATCAGCCTCGCGAACTCAGCTTACTTTATCGATAATACGGTGCAGAACGGCGGAGTGATCTTCGACGGATTTACAGTTCCGCTCACAGCCATTGCGCCGGTAGTGCCCTGCTCCACATATACCATCCGGCTGGCTGTGGCAGACGCCTGCGACGGCTCGCTCAACTCCGCGGTCTTTCTTGAAGCGAACAGTTTTACATCAACCGGCTTCCAGCTTTCGGTAGGGCAGAATTCCGTTTCAGGAACAGATACGATCCTTTACGAAGGCTGCGGAAATGCCCAGCTTATCGTGAGCCGTACCAACAACTTCAGCCAGGTGATCACCGTACCGGTAACCGTTGGCGGCACCGCTACGAACGGCACGGATTACGTAACGCTTCCCGACAGCATCACATTCGCAGCGGGCCAGGTTTCGGATACGCTGAACCTGCAGCCGATCTTCGATATGATATCAGAAACAGACGAAACGCTTACAGTAACGGTGAGCTCCAACCAGAACTGCATCAACAGCTCGGCCAGCATTACGTTCGTGATCCGTAATTATACCCCGCTCACCATCGACGCGGGAAATGATACCGTTATGACCTGCGTGGGAGGAACGCTTACCGCGCAATATTCCGGCGGGGTGCCGAATTACCGGCTGAGCTGGGACAACGGCGCTTCCACTTCCGCCAGCTATTTTATAATGCCGACAGCCGACGCGTGGCACCATGTAACGATATCAGATACCTGCGGAAATTCCGTAAGCGATTCCGTATTTGTCGACTACTGGGCGCCGGAATTTGTCGGGTTCGACATCAGCGTGACAGACCTGGATCCTATCGAAGGATGCGGCTCGTCCGATGTGATCATTTACCGCACACAAGATATTGCACAGACCAGGACTTATCTCATACAAATAACAGGTACAGCAAGTTATGGCGTAGATTACAATAACGTTCCCCTTGCGGTCACATTCAATGCAGGCGATACTTCGGCGCTCCTGAACATGACGCCGGTCTATGATCTTATGACCGAGCCGTCCGAAACATTTGTCGTAAGCGTGACCGATACGCTTTGCGACGGTACGCTGCTTCCCTATTCGGGAGAAGTGACCATTCAAAATCTTGATCCGGTGCGGGTGGATGCAGGGCCGGATATCCTCATTGACTGCCCGCGCGGCGCGGTGATGATACAGCCCACGTACACCGGCGGATGGCCCGAATACAGCTATAGCTGGGACAGCGGTACATCCACCGCAGATCTTAATGTATTTCCCGCCGACACTACACAATATGTTATTACAGTGACCGACAGCTGCGGTTACACTCACGCCGATTCGGTGGTCGTGAATGTAGCGCACGATCCTGTGGCCGAATACCAGTTCAACGATATTGTGTACTGCGAGCCCGCGATCGTAAGCTTCGATGAGATCTCGGTGGCGGTATCGGGAACCTCGCTTACATACCAGTGGAATTTTTCCGATGGCCAGACTTCCGCTGAAAATGATCCGACCCATACCTTCCAGAGCTACGGAGATTACCCGGTGACGCTTGTGGTGACAAACGCTTACAATTGCCAGGACAGCGTTACCTATACCGTGGTAGTGAAGCCGATCCCGACGCCGGTCCCGTTTTTCAGTCCGCAAAATCCAACTACGCTTAGCCCGGATGTTTACTTCTGGAACACTTCCTATTCGAACATTGTAAGCTGGCATTGGGAAACGGGCGACGGCAGCACTTACAGCACCACTTCATTCACGCACACGTATCCCGACCCCGGAGAATATGATGCTTCGCTGGCGGTGGTAAACGAGTGGGGATGTACCGATTCCATACACTTTACCGTAATAGTGGAAGAAGAAACTTCGGTGTATATCCCGAACTCATTCACACCGGATGGCGACGGGCTTAACGATATCTTTAACATCCGCGGCACTAACTGGAGAGAAATGGAGCTCCGGATCTTCGACCGCTGGGGCGGACAGGTATTCTTCAGCGATACGCCCGACAAAGGCTGGAACGGGGCCATGAACAATACCGGCGAGGTAATTATGAACGGCACTTACGCGTACCGGCTGAATATCGTGGATTATTACGGCAAGGAATACGAATATCTTGGTCATATCAACCTTTTGCGGTAGCTCCGGACGTTTAATTCGCTGTGTTTTTTGTACCTTTGCAGGTATATAATTCCGAATACAAATGCCTGTCTATCATAAATTAGGTAAGATCCCCGCGAAACGCCACACGGCGTTTACGCAGCCCGACGGAAGATATTACTACGAGCAGCTTTTTGGCACAGAAGGTTTTAGCGGAATGTCCGCGCTGCTTTATCATGTCCACCGGCCTACGCAGGTACGCGAGATCGTACGTTCGCACGATGTGACCCCCGATATTGCCGTAGAAAAAAACATAAAGGCGCTTCTGCTGGAAGGTTTCCAGGTAAAGCCCGAAGACGATTTCCTGGACAGCCGCAAGCCTATGCTGATCAACAGCGACCTGTGGATCGGGCTGGCCGCTCCGCGCAAAAGCCTCACCTCCTATTTCTACAAAAACGCTGATGCGGACGAAATGCTTTTCATTCACAAAGGAAGCGGAAAGCTGCGCACATTCATGGGAAACATTCCTTTCGAATACGGCGACTACCTGATCATTCCGCGGGGCATGATCTACCAGATAGAATTCGATACCGAAGATAACCGGCTGCTTTACCTCGAATCTTTCAGCCCGATCTATACACCAAAAAGATATCGTAATCCTTTCGGCCAGATGCTGGAGCATTCGCCGTTCTGCGAGCGCGATTACAAGATGCCGGCCGAGCTGGAAACATACGACCAGAAAGGCGATTTCCTGATGAAGATCAAGAAGCAGGGAATGATACACGAGCTTGTGTACGCTTCGCATCCTTTTGATGTAATCGGCTGGGACGGATACAATTTCCCGTACGGCTTCTCGATACACAATTTTGAACCGATCACCGGGCGCATTCACATGCCGCCGCCGATCCACCAGACCTTCGAAACAAATTCGTTTGTTGTCTGCTCGTTCTGCCCGCGCCTGTACGATTACCATCCGCTGTCGGTTCCGGCTCCGTACAATCACAGCAATATCGACAGCGATGAGCTGCTGTATTACGTGGACGGAGATTTCATGAGCAGGAACAACATTAAGCAGGGACATATCACCCTGCACCCGAAAGGCATTCCGCACGGTCCGGCGCCCGGCGCGATGGAGCGAAGCATCGGCCAGAAAGAGACCAAAGAGCTGGCGGTGATGATCGATACATTCCGCCCGCTGATGGTGACGAAGAACGCGATGAAGATCAACGACGACAACTATCACAAAAGCTGGGTGGAATAATGGTTGTACGCAGAACCCACCGGTATCTTACGCAGTCGTCCGCCATGGCGATGTGGAGTAATGCCTGATCCCTTATTTTTCAGGCAGTTGCCGCAGTCACATTTATTTAAAAAAAAGACAGATCATTCATTCAAAATAAATTTGTTATGGAAACAAAAGATATGGCTCAGACCATCGAAAAAATATACCCGCAGGCAGGCGATTTTCTGCCGCTGAACGGAACGGATTACGTTGAGTTTTACGTAGGCAACGCCAAGCAGGCCGCCTATTATTACAAGACCGCGTTCGGCTTCCAGTCGCTGGCGTACAAAGGTCTGGAGACCGGCTGCAGAGATTACACTTCCTATGTGCTGCAGCAGGACAAGATCCGCCTGGTGCTTACCACGCCGCTCAATTCCAAAAGCCCCATCAACGATCACCTGCGCAAGCACGGCGACGGTGTGAAAGTAACGGCGCTCTGGGTGGACGACGCACGGAAATCTTTCGAAGAGACCGTGAGCCGCGGCGCAAAACCGTTCATGGAACCGACCGTAGAAAAAGACGGGAACGGAGAAGTGGTGATGTCGGGAATTCACATTTACGGCGACACAGTGCACATGTTCATAGAGCGCAAAAATTATAACGGGATTTTCCTCCCCGGCTACCGCAAATGGGTTTCCGATTACAACCCCGCGCCTGTGGGCCTGAAGTATATCGACCACATGGTGGGAAATGTAGGATGGAATGAAATGAACACGTGGGTGGAATTCTACAGTAAGGTGATGGGATTCTTCAACCTGCTTTCGTTCGACGATAAAGATATTTCGACGGAATATTCTGCGCTGATGAGCAAGGTGATGAGCAACGGCAACGGCCGTATCAAATTCCCGATCAACGAGCCGGCGGAAGGAAAGAAAAAATCGCAGATAGAAGAGTACGTGGATTTCTACGAAGGCCAGGGCGTCCAGCATCTTGCGCTTGCCACCGACAACATCGTCGAAACTGTGACGCAGATGAAAGCGCGCGGCGTGGAATTTCTCACCGTTCCGAACTCCTATTACGAAGACCTGGTAAAGCGCATCGGCTCTATCGACGAAGACATCAAACAGCTTGCGGAACTGGGCATTCTTGTAGACCGCGACGACGAAGGATACATGCTGCAGATTTTCACCCGGCCGGTAGAAGACCGCCCAACGCTGTTCTACGAGATCATACAGCGCAAGGGAGCGCAATCGTTCGGCAAAGGGAATTTCAAAGCGCTGTTCGAGTCTATCGAAAGAGAGCAGGCTTCGAGAGGTACTTTATAAAATTACAGGAAGATCATTCCAGTCCCGCGGGCGTTTGCCTGCGGGATTTTTTTTTACAGCTCGAACATGTATCCGAACATGAAGGTAAAAGCGGAGTTCCAGTCGCGCGAAGCAGAGCGGGAAATATCCCAGAAGCCTTGTGAATAGCGGGCTTCAAACATGAGACGTTGCTCATTGAGAATCGGTATCTCCATGCCCGCGTGCACTTTTACACCCAGATCGAAAGGCGAATAATCGTCGGCAAGATTTACCGTAGGATACATGTCGGCGCCGATGCTGGGATCAACGCTTCCCCGCGCGGCTACAAGAAAACCGATGTACGGGCCTACGGCGGCATAACCGCGGATCAGCCGGCCGAACTTCAGCTTGGCCAGCACCGGTATCTGGATGTAATGCAAACTGTACTTATACTTTCCCCTTCCGATCATGTTGCCCGAGCTGTCGAGAATATCGACCGGGAACATCGTGCCCAGGGCGGAGTAATTGATCTCCGTATGAAGAAAGAAAGGTTTTTTGAGAAGGATATCCTGGAAAACGGACGCGTGAAAACGGAATCTCCACTGGTAATCGTCGCTGGCAAATTCATCGTCCGAAATAAAATTGCTGAGGCCCGGCCCCAGGCAAAGACCGACTCTTACGATCCTCTCCTTTTCCATGTCAGCATCGGTATCCTGCGCCGTAGCTGTCAGGCACAACATAAAGGCGAACAATACGATGGCGATCCGAGTCATATGATAAATATACCCAGATTATCCGGGATTAAAAAGTCAGTTAAGCTTGGATGGAACTACCATCACGAATTCGGGAATGTCCACCTCGAACGTGGAACGGTTCCTGACCTGCTCGAAAATGTACGCACCTTTCATCTTGCCGATCTCGGTAGTGAAGTTGCACGACGATTCGTACGTGAACCTTTCGCCGGGATTGAGCAACGGCTGCTCTCCCACTACGCCCGGGCCTTCCACCTGGTGATGCTCGCCCGAAGAATCGAATATATCCCAGCGGCGGCGAAGAAGCTGAACCGTGTGATCGGTGTGATTTTCGATCGTGATGAAATAAGAAAAAAGGAAATACCCGTTCGCGGGAGCCGATTGCTCTTCCCGGTACATTGTATCTACCGACACCGATATTCCTTCTGTAACCCTGGTTACCATTGATTGCAATTATAGTGATTTTTTAATTCCTGCTGCTAACTGGTGTGATCGTACACGATCTTCCATTCTTTTTTAATTTTTTTAACGATCAGCGTAAACCATCCGCCTGCGGGCTCCTGCCTTTCGAGATGCCATGCGCCTGTAACGCTGTAGCAGCGCGGGCCGAGCCGGTCGAAGGTAAGCTGATCAAAAGTGAGCCGCCCCATCGCTTCTTTGCCGGAATAATTTTTCTTATAGTTCTCATACACAGTATTCCATCCTTTCGATACTCCTCTTTTCCCCACGAAGCTAAGCTCGTCCGATACCCAGTAGCCTTTCATATAACCTTCCATATCTCCGTTATTCCATGCAAGAGCCTGAGCTTCCAGCACTTCTCGTATAGCTGACACATCGCGCGACTGAGCCGACACAGATACTACAAAAATGATGCAAACAACGCTGACGATATATTTCATTTTTCAGGAATTTGATAGAAATGAAGATCCCAATAGCCTACGCGCATCTTTTTGGCCGCATTTGAATCGAGTGTTATGCCATCGGCATGGAATGCGCCGCCCGAATCCTCCTGACCGGGCTCCGAGATGATCACATCCGGGTGAAAACGGCCCAGGATATCCTTGTCGTTCACATAACCGCTCCATACCGGCAGAATGTACGCGGAAGTCTGCCATCCCGCCGATCCCGCCCATACGCCCATTACCGTATCTCCCGGCCCGGTGATGCTGCCGAGATATGTATTCGCTTCACGGATGGTGTAGGAACGGTTGCTGACCATCCACCGTATATCGCCTGCGAATTTTCCCGCGAACAGCGATACCAGGATGATGCACGACAATTTTGCCCAGCGGTTTCCCGACAGCTGGATGCAACGGATCATATAAGCCACCAGGAAACCCATGGAAGCAAGCAGGCTGAGCTGATAACGCGGCGGCTGATCGGTGAGCAGCAGCTTGTACAGCTCAAAGAGGAACCACATCCACCAGAGAAATCCCGTCCAGCCCGGCCTCACCTTTTTCATCGCCATCAGCACCAGGAATATCGCCCCCATGCCAAGGAACATCCACGTATGGAATGCGTGCAGGGGATCGAGATAAATATTGAGGATCCAGAACTTTATAGTGCCGGGCATATCGCGCGCCGCGGCAAAACGGCTTATCCCTTCATATTCCCATATCTTCAACGCAAGGCTGTTGTTCGGTATCACCCAGCAGATCCAGTACAGCACAACGAAAAGGGCTACAGCCATAACGCTTATAAAAACATAAGACAGCAGCTTCCGGGGACCCGGCAGATTACGGAACATCCGCAGGATGGCCCATATCAGCAGCACGGCCGGCACAAACACCAGCATGTAGCCGTACATCGCTTTCGACAGAAAAGCGAGGCCCATCAGCAGCTGCACGCCCAGCATCACCCGCATCCGGCCCATAAGAGAATCGGACACCGGCCACGACGCAAGGAAGTGGATGCCCGATACGATGAACATGATGCCCACCATTTCAGCCATTGCCAGATGGGCGTACGTGAACAGGAAGGTATGGCAGAAGACGGTATAAATAGCGATGACAAAAAAGATCCTGTCCTGCGTTTTCCGCGCCAGGTAAAGAATACCGAACGTGATGAAGCAAAGCACCACCAGTCGCGCCGTTTCGAGCGTAGTGCCAAACAGGTAAAAGAACGGCGCCAGCAGAAGGTTGAAGAAAGGCGCTTTGAAGAACGTCGGATTTTCGTCGACCGAGAGTTTATTGTGATGTATATAATTGCGTATCTGGGCAGTATACAGACCCTCATCCGTCCAGGCATCGCGGCTGGGGCCGATATGCAGGCCGGGATCGGCGGAAAGAAACCATAAATGCAGGAAGAACCAGCCGGCAAGGCTGCCTGAAAACAACATCCATGAGCTGATCCTCGGGTCCTTCAGTTGCATTCAGCTAATATACTTTGAGTTTGGCATACCCGCAAGCAATGGAACCGCGACATTTTAAGGGCTCGCGGGAAAGCCGTACCTTTGCAAAATGAAAGTGAAAGAAGAGAAGCTGAATATACGCAGCCTGGACCGCGAAGAGATGAAATCTCTTTTCGTGGAAAAGGGCGAAAAGGCTTTTCGCGCAGACCAGGTACATCAGTGGGTATGGCAGAAATCGGCGAAGTCGTTCGGCGATATGACCAATCTTTCGAAGGACCTGAGAAAATTTTTGGAAGAACATTTTATCATCCATCAGCTCGAAACGGTGGCTTCGCAGAAAAGCAAAGACCGTACGATCAAATCAGGTTTTAAACTGCACGACGGAAAGATCGTGGAAGGCGTTCTTATTCCCGCCGACGACCGGATGACGGCCTGCATCTCATCGCAGGTAGGCTGCAGCCTCGATTGTAAATTCTGCGCCACGGCACGCCTCAAAATGATGCGCAATCTTACGCCGGACGAGATCTTCGACCAGGTAGTGGAGATCAACAACCAGGCAAAGAGCAATTACGCAGCCCCGCTGAGCAACATCGTGTACATGGGCATGGGCGAGCCTCTGCTCAACTATAAGAATGTGATGCATTCGATAGCGATGATCACTTCGCCGGAAGGCCTCGGCATGTCTTCAAAACGTATTACGGTCTCCACTTCGGGCGTAGCCAAGATGATAAAAAAGCTCGCAGACGACGAAGTGAAATTCAACCTGGCATTATCGCTGCACGTGGCGAACAACGAGAAGCGCAGCCGGATCATGAGCATCAACGACTCTAATCCGCTCGAGCTGCTGGCAGACGCGCTGAAATATTTTTACGACAAGACCGGCACGCGGGTCACTTACGAATACATTATCTTCAAAGACTTCAACGATACGATACAGGATGCGAAAGAGCTCGCTGATTTCTGCCGCCATATTCCGTGCAAGGTGAACGTGATCGAGTACAACCCGATAGAAGAAGGAATGTTCGAGCAGGCGCCCAGGCACCGCGTAAATGCGTTCCTCCAGTATCTCGAATCGAAGAATATCATCGTGAATGTGCGCCGCAGCCGCGGGAAAGATATCGACGCAGCTTGCGGGCAGCTTGCGAACCGGCAGTAAACGGCTGACCGGAAACAGATTACGCCGCGGAAAGGAATAAAAACGACGTTTCCGTACGTAATTATACCCATTAAATTACGTAGTACTTCATTTGTAAGGAAAGTTACCCCGCCGCATCTTTGTGGTGTAATCGTTCTTTTAGAAAATACTACCTTTTATAGCTTGGGTTAGGTATTTTATATTTTGGGTCTAAAAATAATGGGTACAGCCAACAACCACGGTTGCACCCATTTTTTTTTGCAACAATCCCAAAACAAAAAAGGCCGCCCGCAACGAACAGCCATTTTATCAGATCTTAGTTCTTAGAATTTAGAACTTAGAAGTGTCCAGAGTCTAGTGTCCAGAATCCAGCGTCCGGTATCCAGCATCTTTTATCGCCGTAGCCAAGCGAAGGCGGACCGTCCTTTCGTCCATCATCCTTTCATCCTTCCCTCTAAATTATATCCCCACCCCCCGATTTCTTTTTCTTCTTCGTCACGCTCGCGTCGATAAACTCGCGGTTCATCCTTGCGATGTTCTCCAGCGAGATGCCTTTAGGACATTCCACTTCACAGGCGCCGGTGTTGCTGCAGTTTCCAAAACCCTCCTTGTCCATCTGCTCCACCATGCTCAGCGCTCGTTCTTTTCGCTCAGGCTGTCCCTGCGGCAGCAGAGCAAGCTGCGAGATCTTTGCGGATACGAAGAGCATCGCAGAACCGTTAACGCATGTGGCAACGCACGCGCCGCAAGCGATACAGGTTGCGGCATCGAAAGCCTCGTCAGCATTTTCTTTCCGGATGGGGATGGCATTTCCGTCGGGGGCTGCGCCTGTATTTACAGAAACGTATCCACCCGCCTGCACGATGCGGTCGAAAGCGCTACGATCCACCACCAGGTCTTTGATCACCGGGAAAGACTTTGCTCTCCACGGCTCGATCACAACTGTATCTCCGTCCTTGAAATGGCGCATGTGAAGCTGGCAGGTCGTGGTGCCGGTCATCGGGCCGTGCGCGCGGCCGTTGATGTACATGCTGCACGTTCCGCAGATCCCTTCGCGGCAGTCATGATCGAACGCCACAGGATCTTCGCCTTTTTCGATGAGCTGTTGGTTCAGAACGTCCATCATTTCGAGGAACGACATGTGTTCGCTCACGCCGGCCAGGGTGTAATCCACCATTTTTCCGGCGTCTCTGGGACCCTTCTGGCGCCAGATCTTCAGCTTGAGGGTCATTAAATGTTCTGACATACGTATCGTTTAAAAATTCCTAATACTATTATTTATAACTGCGGGTGCTCGGCTTCACGGCTTCGAATACGAGGTGCTCCTTGTGCATCACCGATTGCGAAATATCACCCTTATATTCCCACGCCGCCGCATACGCATAGTTCACATCGTCGCGGAGCGCTTCTCCGTCCTCCTGGTACTCCTCGCGGAAGTGCCCGCCGCAGGATTCGTTACGCTGCAGCGCGTCCATGCACATCAGCTCTCCCAGCTCCAGGAAATCGGCTACCCGCCATGCTTTTTCCAGCTCCGGGTTCAGCTCGTTCAGCTCTCCTGTAACGCGCACGTCCCTCCAGAATTCCTCCCGCAGCGCGCGTATCTCTGCAATGGCTTCCTGCAGCCCTTTTGCGTTCCGGCTCATTCCGCATTTGTCCCACATGATCTTGCCGAGCGCACGGTGGAAGTAATCCACGCTGTGCTTGCCCTTTATGCTCATCAGCTTCTCCAGTGTTCCTCTTACATTCTTCTCTGCTTCGTCGAATGCGGGATGGTCGGTCGGGATCTTCCCCGTGCGGATATCATCCGCCAGGTAATCGCCGATGGTGTACGGAATTACGAAGTAGCCGTCTGCAAGGCCCTGCATCAGCGCCGAAGCCCCAAGCCTGTTCGCTCCGTGATCGGAGAAGTTGGCTTCGCCGAGCACGTACAGCCCCGGCAGGTTCGACATCAGGTTGTAATCGACCCACAGCCCGCCCATGGTGTAGTGCACGGCGGGATATATTTTCATCGGCGTTTCGTACGGGTTGTCGCCGGTTATCTTTTCATACATTTCGAAGAGGTTGCCGTACTTGGAAGCGACGATCTCTTTACCAAGCTTTTGCACTTCCTCGTCGGTAGCGTTCACCATACCGCGCTTGATGGCCTCTGTCTTTCCGTAGCGGACGATGGCCGAAGCGTAATCGAGGAACACGGCCTCGCCTGTCTCGTTCACGCCGAAGCCATGGTCGCAGCGCTCTTTAGCTGCGCGGGAGGCAACGTCGCGCGGCACCAGGTTACCGAATGCCGGGTACCTTCTTTCGAGGTAATAGTCGCGGTCTTCTTCCGCAATGTCTACGGGCTTCTTCTTACGTGTGCGCAGCGCTTCCGCGTCTTCTTTTTTCTTCGGCACCCATATGCGCCCGTCGTTCCGCAGCGATTCGGACATCAGCGTCAGCTTCGACTGGTAATCGCCTGATACGGGGATGCAGGTGGGGTGGATCTGCGTGAAGCAGGGATTGGCAAAGTACGCGCCTTTCTTGTGCGCTTTCCAGGCGGCGGTCACATTACAGCCCATCGCGTTGGTAGAAAGGTAGAACACGTTACCGTATCCGCCGGTGCACAGCAGCACGGCGTGGCCGGAGTGGCGCTCTATCTCGCCCGTCACCAGGTCGCGGGCTATGATGCCGCGGGCCTTTCCGTCTATCATTACCACCTCTAGCATTTCGTGGCGGTTGTACATTTTTACCGAACCGGAAGCGATCATCCGGCTCATGGCCGAATACGCGCCGAGCAGAAGCTGCTGGCCGGTCTGGCCTTTGGCGTAGAACGTACGCTGCACCTGCGTGCCGCCGAAGGAGCGGTTGTCGAGCAAGCCGCCGTATTCTCTCGCAAAGGGCACACCCTGCGCCACGCACTGGTCGATGATGTTCACCGAAACCTCTGCAAGCCGGTGCACGTTGGCTTCCCGGGCCCGGTAGTCCCCGCCCTTTATGGTATCGTAGAAGAGGCGGTACACGCTGTCGCCGTCGTTCTTGTAATTTTTTGCAGCGTTTATACCTCCCTGGGCGGCGATGGAGTGCGCGCGGCGCGGGCTGTCCTGGAAGCAGAACGCTTTTACGTTATATCCCAATTCTGCCAGCGATGCCGCTGCAGAGGCGCCGGCCAGACCGGTACCCACGATGATGATGTCGATGGCACGCTTGTTCGCAGGGTTTACCAGGCGGACATGGTTCTTGTGTTCTGTCCACTTATCTGCCAGGGAACCCGCCGGAATTTTGGAATTTAAGCTCATATTTTTTTATTACTTGTAAAACCTAAGTTACTTGATCCAGCCGAAATACATGGAAACCGGCATCAGCGCGAAGATCAGCGGGCAGATCACCGAAAATGCCGTGCCCGTCACCTTTATTGCGTTGTTGTAGCGCGAGTGGTTCAGCCCCAGCGACTGGAATGCGCTCTTGAAGCCGTGCAGCAGATGCCAGAACAGCGCAAAGCATCCGCCCAGGTAAATGAGCACGATCCACCAGTGCTGGAAGGTGTTGATCATCATCTGGTACAGGTTCAGCTCTTCGCCCGTGGTGATCTGGCTGGCCCGGTTCGGGATCCAGAACGCCGATGTATGTATCACCAGGAAGATCAGCAGCAGCGATCCGAGGATGCCCATGCTGCGCGAATACCACGAGCTGTTGCGCGAAGGCTTGTTGTAATGATACCGCTGCGGGCGCGCCTTGCGGTTCTGGTACCACAGGTAAAAGCCGTCGAAAATATGGATGAGGAAACCCAGCACCAGGCCGATCTCGATGGTCCGGATCACCGGGTTGGTACCCATGAAATGGGCTGCATGCGTGAAGGTTTCGCCACCGTCGTTAAAAAAGATAAGCGCGTTTACGGTACAATGGATCACCAGAAAAGAAATAAGGAACAACCCCGAAAGCGACATGACGACTTTTTTCCAGATAGATGACATAACCGGTGTATTAACAATTTGGTGCAAATTTATAAATATGTACCTTTTGTGAAGGCCTTTATTTCGATCATTCTAATTTAGAATCATTCTAAGGGCGGACGGACGGGCCCTTCACTGTATCTCCCGCGCCGTACCGGACTGCGGGAGGATGCCGTTGCGGTCCCTGCCGCGTTTGTGCAGGTCACCGGGCTTCCCGTTTTTTCATCAGCCTCGCTCTATGCACCTGATGCTCCCGTAAGCTTTGCGATTCCGGCGTATACTAAATCATGATTTTCAAAAACATTTGTAGTTTTAGCGCTGCTAATTGAAAAAAAATCATGCGCTACGACAAGATCCCGCAAGAGCTGTTCGTGCAGAACCGCGAACGGTTCATCCGCCAGCTGAAGCCCAATTCGATAGCTGTGTTCAACAGCAACGACATCATGCCTACCAACGCCGACGGCACCATGGGCTTCCGGCAGAATAACGATCTTCTGTACCTTTCCGGTATAGACCAGGAAGAAAGCATTCTTGTTCTCTGCCCCGACAGCAGGCAGGAGAGCCACCGCGAGATTCTTTTCCTCCGCGAGACCAGCGAAGAGATCGCGATATGGGAAGGCGCGCGGCTCACCAAAGAGCAGGCCGCGGAAATATCGGGTATCAAAACGGTGTACTGGCTGCAGGATTTCGAAACGATCTTCAAAGGACTGATGGCCGAAGCGGAAAATGTGTACCTCAACACGAACGAACATACGCGCAACGTGAATATGGTGCAGACCCGCGACGCGCGTTTTATCCAATGGTGCAGGGAGCGTTATCCGCTGCATTATTATCACCGCATGGCGCCGATCCTGTACAGGCTCCGTGCTGTAAAGTCCGAAGCGGAGATCGCCCTCATACGGCATGCCTGCGACATTACGGAAAAAGGCTTCCGTCGCCTGCTCAAATTTGTGAAGCCGGGCGTGATGGAGCACGAGATCGAGGCCGAGCTGATCCATGAGTTCATACGCAACCGTTCGAGAGGCTTTGCCTACGGGCCTATCATCGCATCGGGCGACAGCTCCTGCGTTCTGCATTATATAGAGAACAACAAGGAATGTAAGAGCGGCGACATCCTGCTGCTGGACGTAGCCGCCGAATATGCCAATTACGCTTCCGACCTTACCCGCTGCCTCCCGGTGAGCGGTAAATTTACCGCCCGCCAGAAAGATGTGTACAATGCCGTGCTCCGCGTACAGCGCCAGGCAATCCAGTTGCTTGTGCCCGGCACTACCGTAAAAGAAGTGAACGAGACCGTGGGCAGGCTCATGGAAGAAGAGCTGATCGGACTGGGTCTCCTGAAAATGGACGATGTGAAAAAGCAGGACAAGGCAAGGCCGTTGTACAAAAGGTATTTTATGCACGGCACTTCGCATTTTCTCGGCCTGGATGTGCATGACGTGGGCTACTTCAGCGATCCCATCACTCCGGGCATGGTATTTACCTGCGAGCCCGGAATATATATCCGCGAAGAAGGGCTCGGCATCCGCATCGAGAACGATATACTGGTAACTGCCAACGGACCTGTGGACCTGATGTCCACCATCCCTATCGAAGCGGAAGAGATAGAAGAACTGATGAATTCAAAATAAAAAAAGGGGCTCAGGCCCCTTTTTGCGTTAAACGTCGTTTTTGGTCAATCAATCGTTCTTCGCAAGATTATCGTTGGCGGGTATTGTTCCTGCCACAGTAAGCTCGTTTTTATATTCCACAAGCTTTTGCAGGATGGCTTCTTTCGAAAAAGCCTTATGGGCCGTAAGGCACCACACTCCCGAAGCACCCGGGGAATTGAGCGCCGCAAGCTGGCTGTCATAATAAACTTTCTTGATAAAAGACTTCCGCACGTTCTCGTCGGCGAAATGGTTGAGATCTACCGCGTAATAGTTACGGGTATCGTCTTCGTTATAATGAATCGTAAATGATCCGCCGAAGGATTGCACTCCGACCTCCTCCTGGCTGTATGCCTGCGAGAAGGTGAGCACGAAGGCGGCTGCGATGGTATACAAAGCTGTTTTCATGGTGTAGGAATTTTTAAACAGTGAACCGTTACCAAAGAACTTACTTAAAGATAAGTACTAATCCGGACACCACCAACTTTTTCGCATGAGCATACTGCTATTTTTAACGAGTATTTGAAGATTCTCGTCGAGAATTCAGCTTCCTGCCAATAAAAAAGGGAGCCTTAAGAGCTCCCTTTCCATTCATTATTTTTGTGTTAACTACCGTATCAGGTTAATGTGGCCCATCACATTGGTTTCTTTGCCCTGCTCGTTCACAAAGTTCACACGGTAAGTATAAACTCCTTCAGGACAGCGGCTTCCGACATTCTGGTCATAACCGTTCCAGGGTTTGTCGGAGGTGGTGCTGCGGAAGACAGGATGTCCCCAGCGGTTGTACACATCTACCGCGATGCTTACATTCTTGGTGTTGAGATTTCCGCCTATGGGGAACCAGATATCGTTCAGCCCGTCCTCGTTAGGGGTAAAGCTGTTGGGGATCCATATTTCGGACAGCTGATCCACTATGATCGTACCCGTAGCAGTATCGGAGCAGCCGTACTGGGTCTCCACGATAAGCGTTACAGTATATGTACCTGCCTCGTTGAAGGTGTAAGACGGATCGGAGTAACCGGAAGTGCCGAGACTGTCGAAGAACCAGTGCCAGATGGTTACATCGCCGCTGGACGTATTGGTAAAATATATCTCCGGATCACCCACCGTGGTAGGCTGCGGCGAAGCGGAGAATCCCGCGTCCGGTACATTGTATACATGGATCATATCCTGCACACGTAAGGAATCCACGCAGCCGCTGTCGGAAACAGCTACCAGCGAAACATCGTACAGCCCGTCTACCGGGAATATCACAGTAGGATCGACATCGGTAGAAGTACCGTTCCCTTCGAAGCTCCAGAAATAAGACGATATGTTAGAGTTGCTCACATTGGAGGAGTTCTCAAAATTTGCGGTAAGCGGCTCGCAGCCGTTCACATCCTGGGCGGTAAAGCTCACTGCAGGCAATGGGTCCACGATCACCGTTACGCTGGTGGTATCTTTACAGTTGTTCACATCCGTTCCGATCACCTGGTAGGTGGTGGTGGCCGTAAGTGTTGCATTGGGGTTGGAACCATAGTCGTAATCCAGGCCGATGGGAGGGCTCCAGGCGTACGAGGACGCTCCCGTTGCGGTCAGCCCCATCGTACGGCCCGCGCAGATCGAAGCTTCCGACGTGCCGGCTGAAATTATTGGCGGGATATAAAGCAGCACATTGTTATATGCGGTGTCTGTACAGTTGTTGGCGTCGGTCACGATCACCCCGTACTGAGTGTTGGCAAGAGGGGATGCATACGTTGCCGCAGTATTATAGCTCGACAGATCGGTCCCTATGTACCAGTTATAGTTTGTACCGCCGTTTGCTACAAGCTGAACGGAATCGCCGGGACAGATGCTCGGATCGGTATAGTTGAACGATATTGTCGGCAGCGGGTTCACGGTAACGGTAAGCTGCGCGGTATTGCTGCAAAGCCCGTTGGTGGCTGTTACGGTATATGTTGCCGTGGCCGGCGGGAAAGCAATAGGACTGTTCGTAGCCGGGTTGATAAGCGTGTTTGTAGGCGTCCAGGAGAAGTTTGTCGTTCCTGTGGCTGTTGTGGTCACCCCGATCTGCACGCTGTCGCCGATGCACATCGCGGTATTTCCGGAAGTGGTGAGGGGAAGGCTGGCCATAAACACCCGCATGGTGTCGGCGAAGGCCGTTACCTGGGAGCAGGAAGAGTAAGTGAGACGCGCCACATAAGTGGTATTTGCGTTCGGCGAAACGTTTACGCTTGTACCTGTGCCGATGCTGGTGCCGTTGGCATACCAGGTGATACCGGAAGGAGGCAGCGTAGCCGGCATATAGCTCGGATTGAACGGAACGTTGGTTAAGGTGTAATTAGTAGTGCTGGTGGGTGTCCAGCGCTTTCCGTCGGCAATGGCGCTCCACACCGAAGGATAATTGCGGCCGGGAACAACATGCGCGATGGAGCCCGTTGCATTCTGGATACCATGTATGGCATAGCCGCCGTTCCAGCTGCTGCAGATCTGCTTGTAGGCGATGTGGGTCTCGATCACGTTCGTTCCTTCATAAAGCTTGATCTGGTTGCCGAAGCAGAAGTTGGTACAGCTGAACATCGGAATGTCCAGGTATTCCACCACGAACACTCGGTTCGGTGCGATACCGAAGGTTTTATAACGGACAATTCCCGTTCCGCCTGTGCCTGGATAAATATCCTGCCACGGAGCCATGATCGCGTTCAGAGGTGCGCCGGCGCTGGGAATGCCTCCGCCGATCGACCATGGAGAATATCCGCCCGGAGGAGTTCCGAACTGGATATAACCGTTGGTGGTCACGATACATTGATTATATGTGTTGCCGTAATATGTAAAGTTAAAACCGATTGGTATGTAATTTGCAGAGTTGCAGTCGTCGCAGTAGTTGGTAGGGCCCGACCATCCGTTGTCGAACAGGATCTGGGTGGGCGGAGTAGTCGAAAAGCTCGGAACGGTCGCAGTCAATGTAAGCGACTGCCCCGGGCAGATATTGCTGTCCGGCCCGATGGCGATCACCTGCGCGGAAATTTGAGTTATACCAATACCAGTGAGAACGGGAAAGAAGAGAAGTATAAACTTTTTCATGATGTCCGATTTGTAACTGGAAAAATGAGTGCCTTATAATTTGAGTGTCTAAATCCAAAGTTAAGGATGTTTTAATAAAATATCAATCCTTCTATATTAATTTAGATACTAATTCAGACGTTTTTGTATTCCCGGTGGTTGCCCACAGCTATCCCATCTTTAACCTTTTTTTAAGCCATAGATTATAATCAATTAATTCTGTGTCGGTTGCCATTTCCTTATCCAGAAACTCCCCCGCCGATCTCCGAATCTCATCATTCTGCATAAAATCGGGCGACCTTACTATCCTTTCTATGATGGCTATAAATTCTATTTCCCTGCCATTGAAGCCTTTCCATTCCTGATCTATATCTTTCCGCACCTGCTCGAGCCGGTATTCCAACACATCTGTGTCCTGCATTTCGTAGCGGGCAAGCAATTCCTGCACGGTCAGCTTGGCTTTTAGCGAAATATCCACTTTCGGGTAAAAGCTGTTTATATATATTTTGTTAATGGCCCGGATACAACCATGATAATCCTGTTTCTCGAAATACAGGAACGCCAGGTTGGAATATGTGAGGATCTGGTAAAAAGGGCTTTGGGTCAGCTCCTTATTATGCAGCATTTCCTTCAGTATATCTATTGCCATATCGGGGTTCACTCTCGAGTAGCAGGCCACCTTTGCCTGGTAATAGAAATACAGGTACTTATTGTACAGCAGCTTGTTATAATCCAGCAAAGCATTGTACAGCTGCTCCAGGTACGGGATCGACTGGTTATATTTCTTTAAGGCATTTAATGTATTCACAAGGTAGATCAGCATTTCCACCCGGGTATCGTGCGTGGTCTTTGTAAATATCCCATCGCGCATGAACTCCCCGTATGCGCTTACAAGGAACGGCTCGAGATGCTCATAGTTCTGTCGCTGTATCAGCAGCTGGCTTACCAGCTTATAGATGCGAATACGGAACAGCGGCGTCTGCAGGATATGATGGTTGCCGGCAAATTCATTTATGGTCTTTTCATAGATATCAAGCACGGGATTTTCCCTGGAACCCAGGTTTTGCGTGATCTTAAGCCGGTAGCTCAGCACCGAAAGGATCTCGTCGATCTGCCTCACGTTGGCCAGCACTTCCGCATTTTCCTTCCTCAGCTGTATGAATTCCTCGGGGTTGATGGTCAGTATTTCTCTCGACAGCCGGATCAGCTCGCCGTACATCATGTCCAGCAGGTCGTATTGCTCATACTCGCGGGCCTGCTTTTCCACCCGGCGGATATAGTAGTAGGCCAATGAAAAATTATTCTTGTGGAGGAAATAATGGTACAGGCTGAAATAGTAATGCGAGCTCACAGGCCGCAGCCCGGTATTGTCCATCACCAGTGTCTTGTTAATTTCCTCCAGCAGCCGGTTCTTCAGCCGGTAATAAGCATTCTTTCCCGAAGCGCTTCCGTAAAGCCTGCGGCGGATCTCCTCATCGTCTCTTCCCCTGCAATACTGATCGAATAAAAAGATGTCCTTTCTGCTGTCGTGTGGATTGAACCTGGACGCGTACAATCTGAAGATTCGACGTTCTTCCTTACTTAGCTGATCTATAGTCTCTTTTAATACATTCATAATCGCGCATCATTACCGTAAATGCGTAAGATAAATATAAAAAAAATAAAGACAGGGTGCTATTTTGGTTAATTTTGCCATGAAAACATGGCTTATGAGGAGGTACATTTATCTTATACTTGTTGTATTGACATTCCGGCCGGGCATAACGGCAACGGCGCAGAATTCTTTTTCGTTCGATTCCGTAGCTCCGGTTTCCTTTATAACCGACTTCAACGATTCCATCAGCTTTACGGGAGAGCTCCTGTACTACAATGATACATTGGGCGTACCGATCCCCTATGTGGGCAATGTGCACTTTTACATGCTCAGCGACTCGATGATCAACGCGGGGCAACCTCCCGTCGTTTTCGACTCGCTTGTGAATGCTTCAGTACCAGCCGGCGGGCTGCTGGTCTCGCTGACTATGGGCATCGATACCGCGTACTTCCGCTCAGGCCCGAACGTCATCATCGTATGGCCGGGATACAACGACGTACTCGCGCGCGATAGCACGCAGATAGCGGTGGAGGTGACAGGATATCTGGGCCTGGACAACAGCGCCGGGCACGGCGTGATATTATATCCCAATCCCGCGGCCCAGCAGATCTGTATCGCCGGTCTTACGGACTTTCCGGTACGGATCAGGATAACGACGCTGTCCGGAACAGTCGTGCACGAACAGATGATCAGCAACAACATACCGGTACCTGTGGAGCAATTGCCTCCGGGAATGTACATCGCCCAGCTCCTGCTCCCCGATGGGGCTGTAAAAAAGTTCAGGCTTATAAAGAGGTAGCCGGTTTGTCATAAAGCGCGAAGCCCTGGTAACGGCCGGGGTTTTGTATTTTAGTGGATAAACTCAACTCGATGATATTGTTTCGCTTAACGTTAGCGACACAGGCATCCGGAAGAAAATAAGTATGGGGTGGATAAAAAGCAAAACCCGCATGGAGCGGGTTTGAGGCAGTGCCCGGAACAGGAATCGAACCTGCACTCCCTTGCGGGAACCGGATTTTGAGTCCGGCGCGTCTACCAATTCCGCCATCCGGGCATTCCGAGGGTGGCAAATGTATAAAAATATCCCGTTCTCCCCTTTTTATTTTGGTATAAAAGTAAATATTCATAATTTCGCACTCCTTTTGTAAAAGAGGGGACAGCAACAATGTCATCACAACCGAAACTATTTGCAGGAAGAGCGTCCGAAGAACTGGCGTCAAAGATAGCCCGGGCTTTCGGCAGCGATCTCGGATCGATAAAAGTTCTCCAGTTCAGTGATGGCGAGTTTCAGCCGGTGTACGAAGAGACGGTAAGAGGCTGCGATGTGTTTATCATCCAGAGCACCTTCCCGCCGACCGACAACCTGATGGAGCTTCTCTTGCTGGTTGATGCGGCAAAACGGGCCTCCGCCCGCCAGATCATCGCGGTAATGCCCTACTTCGGGTATGCCCGCCAGGACCGTAAAGACAAGCCGCGGGTTTCCATTGGCTCCAAGCTGGTGGCCAACCTGCTTACAGCGGCCGGTGTAACACGGATAATGACGATGGACCTGCACGCCGATCAGATCCAGGGGTTCTTTGATGTTCCGGTAGACCATCTGTACGCGTCTGCCATTTTTGCGCCGTATATAAAGAGCCTGAATCTGAGCAATATGGCCGTGGTAGCCCCCGACATCGGCGGTTCCAAACGGGCCAACTCCTATTCAAAGTTCCTGGGCTGCGAAATGGCAATGGTGTACAAGCAGCGCTCGCAGGCCAACCAGGTCGAGTTCATGACCCTCATCGGGGACGTGAAAGGCAAGGATATCATCATGATCGACGACATGATAGATACCGGAGGCACGCTCACCAAGGCTGCGGATATGATGATGGACAACGGGGCAAACAGTGTTCGGGCTTTTTGTACGCATCCTGTGCTTTCGGGCCAGGCGTATGATAAGATCAACCAATCGAAGCTGACAGAGCTGGTCGTGACAGACACGATCCCGCTTCGGCAACATTCGGATAAGATCAAGGTGTTATCCGTTGCCGATCTGTTCGGTGATGTAATCAAGAAACTGCTGGAGGACGAATCCATCAGTTCTACATTTATATTTTAAATGTTTTAATCTGTAGAAACAATGAAAACGTTAGAATTAAAAGGACAACTCAGGGAGAATCTTGGCAAACAGGGTTCCACTATGCTTCGCCGCGAAGAAGTTGTTCCATGTGTTCTTTATGGAGGCGAGAAGGCTGTACATTTCAGCGCTCCGCTTGCCGAGGTGAAAAAATTCATCTATTCTCCCCATGTCTATTTCATCCACATTGAACTGGATGGCAAAACATATAAGACCGCGATGAAGGAAATACAGTTCCATCCGGTGTCCGATGAGATCCTTCACGTGGATTTCCTCGAGCTTTCCGACGATAAGAAAGTAAAAATGGATCTTCCCGTGGCAGTGATCGGCAACTCCGTAGGCGTACGCGCAGGCGGTAAGCTTACCATCAACACACGTAAGCTGAAAGTGGAAGCTATGCCCGGCAGCATGCCTGACGATATCAAGCTTGACATTTCCAATCTGAACATCGGCGACAAGCTCCGTATCAGCGATCTGTCTTTCGAAGGCGTAACTTTCCTCGAAGCTCCGAACGTTGTGGTCGCTACCGTTCAGGTAACGCGTAACGCCAAGTCTGCCGCAGCCACCGCTGAAGCTGACAAAAAATAATTCTCCGGAATATACTTTCAAAAGGACGGCTCCGGTCGTCCTTTTTTATTTATACCCGCTGCTCAAAATCCTTATTTTTGAAACATGAAATATGTCATTGCAGGCCTGGGAAATATCGGTGCGGAATATGAACGCACACGTCATAATATAGGGTTCGATGTGGTCGATCATCTCGCCGCAAAGCACGAGCAGAAATTTACGCCCGATAAGCTGGCTTCCGTCGCCACCATCCGCCACAAAGGGAAAACATTCATTCTCATCAAGCCCTCTACGTACATGAACCTGAGCGGAAAAGCTGTGAACTACTGGCTGCAGAAAGAAAAGCTGGCGCCGGAGAGCCTGCTGGTGATAACGGACGATCTTGCCCTTCCGCTGGGAAAGCTGAGGCTCCGCGCCAAAGGCAGCGACGGCGGGCACAACGGCCTTAAAAATATACAGGAAGTACTGGGCACGCAGGAATACGCGCGTCTTCGCTTCGGTATCGGCAATGATTTCAGCAAAGGACAGCAGGTGGATTTTGTGCTGGGAAAGTGGGTTGGCGCAGAAGAAGAGCTTCTCCGCGCTACCATCGTCAAAGCCGCAGATGCAGTGCTCAGCTTCGGCACGATAGGCATCGCCAGAACAATGAATATCTTTAACTGACCGGTCATCTGTGGCAAAGCCCTTTGTACGGGCACCACTCGCAGATCTTCTGGTTTTCTACCTGGTCGAACGGCTGATCCGGATCCATCAGATCGTATAAAACTTCCTTCAGCCGTACTTCAAATTCTTCTTCCATCTCCGCAATGTCGTCGACAGGATAACTGTTTTTTTCCGGCCTGAGCGTTACGCGCGTGTCCGTGGTCCGCTGCATCATGTCCCGCACGAAGAGCAGTCCCGGCTGCACTTTCCGCGTTGCATCGCCGAACATCCGCTTCACAATGTACGCGTACAGCATCACCTGGAAGACATATCCTTTTCGTTTTTCGTCTTCTCTCCTGAACAACGCCTCCACGGAAGCGAACGAGCTTTTCCCGCTTTCCGCCCCGGTCTTATAATCGAGCACACGCGTAATTCCGTCCTTGATATCCAGCCGGTCTATCCTTCCGCCTACGATCATCTCGTACGCTTTTTCTCCCGCCTGTACCGTTACGGCCGCGGTACTTTTTCCTTCCATCCCGAGTATCCTGAACGGCGCGTATTGCCGGTCGAGCTTTAGTATTTCACGCACGTAAGTATCCACAACCGTACGCACCACGAGGTTATCGCCGGTGAAGTCCACTTCGCCCCGGAAGCGGAAAACCTCGCGGAAAGCCTTTTCAATGGCGGGCGCGATTCCTTTCTCCAGCTTTTCAAAATCGTCCGTAACAATAAGCCGCTGCACGTCGCCTTCCAAAAAATCCTTGTACAGGTTTTCCATGGCATGGTGGATCAGGTTCCCGAATGTTGCGGCGTCGATCTCTTCCACCATCGCTTCAGGCTCCTCGATGCACGCAAGGTAACGGTAGTAAAATTTAAGCCTGCAGTCGAGGTATGTATTCAGCGCCGAAGGCGAAAGCGAAACATTTCTCTCCCTTCCTGCCCGGCTCGTATAACGTTCCAGCAGGCGCAGCACTTCCGGTATCTTCGGTATGCTTATGGGAACCGGCTCGTAGCGCGAGAACGGCTGCGACTGCTTCCTGAAATGCAGCCTATGCGCCGACTCGTACTGCAGCTGTATGACGTACCGACTCATCTCGCTTTTGTTCTGGCCTTCCGCCTGCGTATTGTAGAGCAGGTAAACGTTCTCGGCCTTGTGCAGCAACCGGTAAAAATAGTACGCGTACATGGCGTCCTGCTGCTCGTATGTAGGCAGCCCGAAACCTTTGCGCAAATGGTAAGGAATAAATGAACCGGGTTGCCCTTCCGCAGGAAACACACCTTCGTTCATTCCGAGAATGAAAAGATTTTTGAAATCGAGATTACGCGTCTCCAGCAAGCCCATGATCTGCAGGCCATTCAGCGGCTCGCCCGAAAACGGCGCGCGCAGTATTTTCAGGTCCTGCCGCAGGATCCTGAACAATGTTTCCTTTTTAAGATCGATCCTGTGCCGGGCCAGCAGCTCCTTCATCTTCCTGATCTGCGTGTGCACTCCGAAAATAAATTCCTGCTGCACGGGATCAAGCTTCACTGTTCCTCCCGTATCTTCTTCCAGGAACAGTCCTGTAAACCCGATCAGCCACCGGAGATAATCCGAGGTGCTTTCCGCGTCTTCAAAAAGTGTGCGGATCATTTCCAGTTCCTCCGGAACATCTTCGCTGCGGATGTACACGGCATTTTCCTTTCTGCAGGTTTGCATGAACTCTTCCGCCGGAGCGCCAAGCTTCAGCTTCAGCAACGGATTCGACAGCAAACGGAAAAAAGGCTTGTAATAGAACCGGACGCCTCCGTCTTTTTTCTGACGGTAACGCTGCAACTCGATCAGGTCGTTCACCAGCGCAAAAGCGTACGTGTTCTTTACCGGATAGCCCATCGTAATGTTCACATGCTCCACGGTATCCGGAAGAGCTTCCAGCACGGGGAACAGGAGATTCTCATCCGGAAGCACCACGGCCGTGTCGATCGGTTCCGGCCGGAGCTCTTCCAACACCTTGCCTACATACTTGGCCTGTCCCGAATGAAGCGGAATTCCTATCACCTCGATCTTTTTCGCAGGATCGTTTAGCTGCTCCAGCGGAGGTAGCGGCGAACGGAAACGTTTCGCGTAGTTCCTCAGGAACTTACCCGCTTCCTGGTGCTCGTTCTCTATATAATACGTGTCTGTATCCCAGTAAAAATGAACCTTTTCCGATTTCTGAAGATGATGGAAAAGAACCACCTCGCATTCCGTGAGAATATGAAAGCCGACAAAAAATAAATGCTTATACGGCTCGGTGTCGATCTCTTTGCGGCGGGCTTTTTCTGCCACTTCGCGGTAGATCATTCCCTGGTATCCAATGCCCTGCCTTCGCAGCACTTCCCTCAGCTCATTGTAAACGGGAAGCAGCACCTGCCATACCCGGAGAAAATTTCTCTGGCCTTCGGAAAAATCGGGTGGTGAAAAGCTGCCCCAGAAACGCTGTATGATCGCGATCTGCTCTTCCGTGAGATAAGAGAAACTGGCAACGATCTCCTTCTCTTCCAGCATCACTTTGAACAGGCCGTCCGTGTCCACCAGGTACTTGTCCGCTTCGTCGAAATCGCGCATCAGCATGTTTCCCCAGGAGTAGAACTGATCGAACTCTTCTTCCGTAGCCATGTACTTCGAGAACAGGCGGTACAGCTCGAAGTTGGCAAGCAGCGGATCCGCTTCGGCAAGCGATGAATGCCCGAGAAAGAACTCTTCTATGGTGATCATTTTCGGAAGCCACCCGGCTCCGTTCATATATTTTTTCAGGTGCTCGGTAAAGAAAAGCGCGGCTCGTTTGTTAGGGAACACCACGCACACATCTTCCATCGATCCTTCGGACCGCTGGTAAATATCTTCCGCTACCCTGTCTAAAAATTTCATTTCGTTATTACTTCTACAACCTGTGGCACTGCAGTGTACAGCAGGTAACCTTTCACTTCCGGCAATCCCATTTCTTTCAGTATGGCAATATAATTCCGCACTTGCCGGTGGTGTTCGTCCTGTTCGCTGCCGGTCTTGAAATCGATCACCCATGTCTCGGTGCCGGTCATCACGATCCTGTCCGGAACATACGTGGCTGCCGACACGCCCTTGATCCCTCGCTCCTTGTAGACCCTGAACGACGGATCGAACCATAGCTTTACCTCGGGAAGCGCCGCCACTTCTTTCAGGTGCGGAGTAAGCTGGTCTCTTCCCGCCCCGTCTATCTTTCCTTCGGCAAGCATCTGCTCCAGGAGGCCGCCGAGAGATTCCCAGCTGTCGAGGCGATAAAAAATTTCGTGTACGAGATTTCCCTTATGGATCTTTTCTTCCATTCCCGGCTGATGAAAATACAGGTCGAATGCCTGCCGCCGTATCGCGATCTTTACAGGATGCTCCTTCGTAACGTAATGCTCGAAGCGGAAATTCTCTTCCAGCAGCGTTTCGGGGAGATGCAATTGCTTTTCGCCGATCGTAAGCGTCTGCGTTTCCTGGTCCCAGTATTCCGGAAATTTCAGGAACAGCCCGTCCTCACCGGCATGATCTTTATACATCGCTGCGTAGAGGAAATCGCCTGCCGACTGCAACGTGTCCCTCGTCTTGTCTTCCGCGCAGATGTAAAGCTCGTGCACAGGCCGTGTAAGCGCGACATACAGCAGGTTCAGGTTATCGAGATACGCCGCCATTTTTTCATCGGCGTAGTCGCGCGCGAAAAAAGTATTCTCCAGCTGCGAGCCGTACTTTACCGGAACTACCGGAAGCTTATCGAACGGAGGCTCGGCTGTGGACGTCCACAAAATATTCGTATGAAAGCCCAGGTGATCGATCTTCCAGTCGCAGAACGGAACGATCACCACAGGAAATTCCAGGCCTTTCGACTTATGAATGGTCATGATCCATACGGCATTGCTGCTCTCCGGCGTGGCGATGCTCAGCGTGCTTTCCTTCAGCTCCCACCATTCGAGGAAGGCAGGAAGCGATATCTCATGATCGCGCATGTAATCGAGCAGCGCGTCCTGCAGGCTTTGCAGGAACAATATCTGGCCCGCCCACAGGTGCAGCCTGAACAGCCGTATCAGCTCCGTGGTAAGCTCGTGCAGTGTAAGCTGCTGCAACGACGCCACGCGGGAAAAGAACTCGTCCATCGGATCGTTCTTATCGACCGAAGAATATCCCGAGCCAAAGACAAAGTGAAATTTTTCACGATCTTTCATCTGCTCGATGTACAGGTAATATTCAGTCTTCAGCTGCGCTTTATGAAGCGTGTCGCGTGTGTTCGCGAGATAATAAAAAGCCGAAATGATCATCCGTACCGCCGGCGAGCTGATCAGCAGCAGCGACCGCTCGGTAAGCAGATCGTACCGGAACTTCGTCCTGCCTGCGTGCATTTCGTTCGTGAGATGATCGTAAATGCATGAGGCGTCTTTTGAATCTCTGACGAGAAGCACAATATCGGAAGCGAGAAAACCTCTCGAAAGAATATCGTCGATCATGCCCGGAAGCTTTTCCATTACGAGATCCCGCCATGTCCGCTCTTCTTCGCAGGGCACGAACTGCAGCTGAACGTAACCTGAATCCTCTCTCTTGTCATCCGGTACCTGTTGCTCCTGATGATCGTACGCTTCCGTAAAATACGCCGCGTTGCTTCCCACTGTTCCGTTCATTTCTTCCGGAGTGGAAAAGGATTGCTGAAAGACCGACGAAAAAAGCCCGGGAAGGATATCGAACAGCGTATTGTTGAACTTTATGATCCGGGCATCGCTGCGATAATTGTGCGTAAGGAAAACCTCTTCGTGGTACGGCATTTCCTTCCCCGCCTGGTACAGCAGCAGGCGCCAGTCGCCGTTGCGGAAACGGTAAATGGATTGCTTCACATCACCCACCACCATGCTCACATAATCCTGGCTGATGCTGTTGCTAAGCAGCGGCTTGAAATTGTTCCACTGAAGCACGGATGTATCCTGGAACTCATCGATGAGATAGTGATGATAATAATTCCCTACTTTTTCGAAAATGAACGACTCGTCCTGCTGTCCCATTACCTGCGCGATGAATGCGGAGGTGTCGGAGATGAGCATGGTGTCCTGCTCGTCGCGGTACTGCCGGATGTATTTCTGTATATCGGCTACCAGCACGAACTGGTAAAAAAATTCCATGCACTTGATAGCGGTGTAATAGCTCCGGTGATGCTCATCGTAATACGCAAGTATTTCAGACAACGTTTGGTTAAGCCCGCCGTGATACGCCTGTTCAACTTTCTGCTTCGTGATGTCGTCGATGCCTTTGGAGCACCATACCGTCAGCTGGTCCAAAGCTTCCCGCGGCCTTTTGGTCGGCGGGTCTATATCCCCCGAAGCGTACTTGAAAAAAATGCCGGCGAACGAAGCTTTCTTATAATTGAAATCGTCAAGCGTTAGTCCTGAATCACCGATGATCGTTCTGCCGCGCGTACCGAGCTCGCAGAGCTTTTTCTCGAAGCCTTGCTTTACTTCCATCAGGTCGCGGTATATTTCCGTCAGCCGGTTGCCGTCCTCCAGCAGGCGCAGGATCATAGTTTCCTTTAGCTGGAACTTCTCCTTGAACACTTCGCGCCCGAGGTCCTTCAGCTCTTTCCGGAAATTCCAGTTCTTGCCTTCGCGCACTTTTGTAAGCGCGAACTCGTTGATCCAACGTGTTGCAGGATTCTTAAGATCCAGCTCGCCGATCAGCCTTTCGATCGATTCTTCCAGCACAAAGGCAACATCCATCTCCAGATTGTATCCCGCGGACAATCCGATATCCCGCGCGAACGAACGGATCAGCTTCTGAAAAAAACTGTCGATGGTAGAGATGGAGTAATGCGAGTAATCGTGCAGGATGAAATGAAGAATGAGCCGCGCGCGGTTGCGTACAAAAGCCTCATCCTTTCCCAGCAGCTCCATCATCGCTTCCCTGTGCCCGGACGACTGGCCTTCCGCAAGCTTGACCAGCTCCTTCAGGATACGGCTTTTCATTTCGGCCGTAGACTTGTTGGTGAAGGTCACGCCGAGCACATGCTTATACTCGGAGGGATCGGCAAAAACGATCTGCAGGTACTCGCGCACCAGCCGGAAAGTCTTGCCGGAACCGGCGGAAGCCTTGTATATTCTGAGACGCGGCATATTTTATCAAAGTAACTTTCCACCGCCCGAAATTCCTAATATCTTAATGTATTCTTTTTAACAAATGGCTATATTCACTTCCCTGAAAAAAAATTTCCCGCAACTATGAAAACATACCTTTCGCTGATCTTGATTTTTCTTTCCTCAACGCTTGCTATTGCTCAAAAGCCGCTGAAACGAACAGAGCTCAGCCAGGATTTTTTCCTTACGAAAGTAGAGACCGGCGGGCAGCAGCTGCTCACGAAATACAAAGGCGTAACGCTCGCGTATAACAAGGTCCGCAAGGAATTGCTGATGTATGGCGAGATCGACGACCAGTACATCATCTTCCTGGAAAAGATCGCTTTTACCGGCAGGTTCTATCCCGACCGTTTCAAAGGCTGTACTTTTGCAGATGGAAAGGTCTCGCTCTGCTCGCAGGTTCCCGACCGCGCAACGGTGATCTGTAATATCTTCACCTGGGAAAAAGAAACGATGAAATTCGAAAAAGAGGAATCGTATGATCTGAGCCAGATCCAGACGGAACGCGCAGCCGGGCTGGTAAAGTCGGGAAAAGTGAACGAAGCGTTGCTGACCTATGATTCGGTGCAATATTCCGACAGCTACTACGACGCAGTAAAAACGGGCGTGGAATTATTGCAGGCCGCTGCGCCGGCAGCCAGCGAAATGGCCGGAAGACGCAGGTTCAAGGAAGCTGCAGACCTGATCAAACGCGTTCTCGCCTTTAAAGGATGGAAATTTCTTCAGGAAACAAAAACCGAAGCGGACCTGAAAGCGCGTTTCGGAAAAAGCCTTCACGGAATGACCTACGCTCAGCTCGAAAAGATCATTGAAGATTATTGCCGGTACCTTGCGGAGGGCCGGATGTACGATGATGCGATAGCTCTGATCGGAACGCACCGGAAATTCTTTCCATCAAACACGAACATGATGCTGTATCTTGGCGATGCCTGGTATGGAAAAAAAGATAAGCAGAAAGCCAGCGACAGCTATAAAGCGTACGTTGCGAAAATGAAGGAGCAAAAGAGGGAAAAAGACGTCCCATATACCGTCCAGCAAAGGATAATAGATTGATAATCAATTCATTTGCATTGTATTAAAAAAGTTGTAAATTAGTCTTTTCAACCAAGTTTATTTTAAACGGAACCAAATCTTGAAAAATCAAAACTATGAAGGCTCAATACTTTAAATTTTCATGGGCACTTGGTGTATTTGCCCTGCTTCTCAGCTCCTGCGCGAGCGATCTCAGCACACAGGAGATCAAAGGCTGCATGGATCCTAACTCGGTAAATTACAACGCCGATGCAAACGTGGATGATGCAAGCTGCGTGAACATTGCGAAAGTTCAGAACTCACTTTTCTTCAAGTACACCGCTACATGGTGCGGTCCTTGCGGCGACTGGGGAGCTCCTGCGTTCGAGGAAGTGTACGATGCTAAAAAAGGCGATATCCTCGCATTTACCGTACAGGTGAACGACGACTTCACCACTCCGCTGAACCAGCCGATCCTCGATTCTTTCGCGCTGCGGTGGAATTACTCCGGTACTCCGAACTTCGTGGTGAACAACACTCTGCTCGGAACCAGCTATTCCGGAGCGTATACGCAGATCGACGCTAACGCTGCCGTTACTCCGGTTGCAGGCGTTGGCCTCCGCTGGTCTGTAGGCGGCGGTCCGAACATCGGCAAGCTGAACATCGACGCTTACACCAAATTCTTCAGCGCTACATCAGGCACCTACAGAATGGGAATTTATGTATTGTACAAAAAAGTGGTTAATCCGCAGCTGGTAGACGCTACCGAAGTTCCCGACTTCGAGCACCACCACGTAATGCTGGGCTCTGTGAACGGCGTTTGGGGAGAAAAAGTAGCTGAAGGAACTATCACTGCAGACAAAATATCTCACCTGGGTTATGTATTCGAATACGATCCTTCCTGGAACATCGCTCAGATCGAGATCCAGGCCATCCTGTGGAAAAAGAACGCTACAGGCGGATGGGACTTCGTAAACTGTACAGTTAACTGATCTCACTACATATTTTTACAGGAAAGGCTGCTTCGGCAGCCTTTTTTCGTTTAACATAATTTAGTTAATAAGACAAAATCTTATCCGTATACTATAGTTATCAAAGGGGTAACTTTGGTATGATTTTTTATAGTAGACATTAGTTTGAGCTCATTATGAACCGAATCCTCATCATAATTCTCTCCGCTTTCCTGGTTGCAGGCTTGCCGGCCTGTACTTCGAAAAAGAAGCTGGCCGAACAGGAAGCGCTTGTCAAAAAAGAACGCACGGAAGACGCTAAGAAACGGCTGAGACTTCTGTTGACGGATACCAGCCGGAGCCTCGAGGAAAAAGAAAAAGAGCTGGCCACCATCAAAGCCATGAATCTTGACGATACAGAAGTGAACCAACTGATAAGCCAGGTAGAGACAAAGCTCCTGGAAGAAAGAAGGCAGCGCGAGCTGCGGGAAGAGCAGGAAAAAGAAAAGCTGCAGCAGGAAACGCTGCACCGGAAGCAAAAGGAAGAATCGCAGGCGAGGCTGCTCGATTACTTTACGCGCATCGCCGCGGCCGGCACGGTGGAAGAAGCTAACGGCATCATTTCCGAAGCTCTCGGCCTGTTTGAAAGCGAGCAGGTGCCGGTGCTCATCGTTATCAGCAAATCGGGAAGCCATACCGATTACGACCGTCCCACAACCATCCGCCGCTTCCTTGAGCTGGTGAAAGATCAGAAGAAATACACTTCGAAATTCGAAAATATCCTGTTCAACAGCCAGGGAAAAATAACCGAACTGGAACTTCTTAAATGACGGCCATGAAAAAATCATTGTTTATCATTCTGCTCATTCTCTCAGGCGCACAGGTGGTGACCGCACAGGTAGAAAGCGACCCGCTCAGCCCGGACCGCAAGCGCGCCGTAGATTCACTGGCCCTGGAAAAAGTGAAAGACCTGAGCAAGTATATCACGATCATAGGAAGCAAGGAAACCGAGTTCTCCGAAGCCAGCCGTGTGATGGACCGCGCTGTGGAATTGTTCGCAGCAGGCAGCCAGATCGGTGTTTCGAGCATCAACCGCAAGGATATAAAATACTACGCCGTCCGTGCTTACTTCGAGCACCTGATGGCGCTGAACTACGACAAGGTAACGATCGAATGGTACAACATCCAGTACATAAGCGACCTGGAACTGCAGCCTGACGGGCGGTACGTAGGCGTCATCACCATCTATCAGAAATTTACCGGAACCACCAGCGAAGGATTACGATACGAAGACACCACGAAAAAAGACATTACGATATACGTAGAAAAAAAGCAGACGCAGATCGGCGGAAGGCTTATCGATTTCTGGGACGTGCTGCTGGGTGACATCAAAGTGACGGAAACGCGCAAATGAGAAAGCTGCTCCTGGTCGTTTCGTGCCTGTGGTATACCGTGGGTTTCGGGCAGTCTTTCGGCATCGACCTGAGCAAAGAACAGGAATTATATAAAGCCACCAAGCAGGTAAACCAGTTCTTCAGGCGCTTCAACGCGGAAGAAACGCCCAAGGGCGACCGGCTGTACGAAGGCGATGCGGGTTATCATAATCCCGATCATAGAAAGCGCTATCTCGACATGCTCATCACCAACACGGTAAACAAGGACATCCGCACAGAGTTCATTTCGGAAGTGGCGCGGCGCACACAATTCTATCTCGACTTTCACACAAAAGGCTGGTTCGCGGAAGTAAAAACCACATTTACCTTTCGCGGAAAAACGGAAACGTTCACACTTTTTCTTAGCATCCAGGAAGAAGAAGTAGGCTCCAAATGGGTGATCACCAACGTATACAACGCTTCGCTGTACCGGCTGTTCGACGAAGACACCGCCGTATGGAACAAGTTCATTCACCCGATGAGCCACGAGCTCGATTTCATGAACCTCAACAAAGTGTTCCGCGAAGGAAATCTCACTCCTTACCTGAAAAGAGATTTCCAACCGGATTATCTTACTATATTAGCCTATGAGCATAAGCTCGGTAACCTGAAATTCGAAACCGTTTCGGATGTAAAGTTTCACTTCCTGCAGGTTACCGACTGGTACTTTGAAGTGAACAACATTCCGCGCGACGGAAACCGCAGCGGGTGGATGATCACCAAGCTTCTGAAAGTACCTGAAGCCGACAAGGAAGCATATAGTAAAATGATATTCCGTGATAAGGACATGTAAACAAATACGCTGCCTCATTCTGTTTTTCCTTGTTCCTCTTGCTGTTCCGGCTGCTGCGCAAACGACCGGCGCAAACCGGTACGACGACTACAAGAAGCAGGTAACGCAGATGGTATCTTACCTGGAGTACTGCCTCAATCTTCTCGGAGACGATGCTACAGATATGTCGGACAAAGACATTGTCATCAACCAGAGCTATAAAAAAATATTCCGCGATGCACAGGTGCAGGTGGAAGACGATCTCGATCCCGGCAGGAAGCAACCGGTGAACAAAAGCGTGCAGGCTTACCTGAAAGACGTGGATTTCTTTTTCAAGAAAGCAGAGTTCAAGCTGGAAGTGCAGGACATTTCGTGGTCGCTCAACGCGCAGAACCAGGTGTACTATAAAGTGACGCTGCTACGCAAGCTGAGCGGGACCGATATACTGGGGAACGACGTGCAGAACACCCGCCAGCGTTTCATCGAGATCAACCTCGACGAACAAAAGCAGGATCTGAAGATCGCCAGCTATTACACCACAAAGGTCACCGAGATACAGGATCTGTTCACGTGGTGGGATCAGCTGCCGGTAGAATGGAAAAAACATTTCGGCAGGGAGATTCCTGTCGACGACGACCTCCTGCTGAGCGAAGTGGTATCGCTGCTTCCGGATGCCAGCATTACCGACTCGGTACGCATACGCAACAAGCGCCTCCGCCTGAACAACCAGCGTACTATAAACGGCCTGAAACGGCTTGTGAACACGGAAAAGCTCGATCTCTCGGGGCAGAATTTCTTTACGGATCTCTCGCCCCTCTCCAAATTCTCCGGGCTGAAAGAGCTGAACCTCACACATACCCTGGCATCGTCGCTCGACGGGCTGCGCGCGTGTTCCGCGCTGGAAAAGCTGATCATTTCGCACACCGCAGTCAAATCGCTCGAGCCGCTTAAATATCTTCCTTCGCTCAAAGAGCTCGACTGCACCAGCTCTCTCGTAAGCGATGTTTCCCCGCTTGTATATCTCTCCGGGCTTGAGCAGCTCAGTCTTGCAAATACATTTGTTACCGACATCACACCGTTATCATCGGTTGGCACGCTAAAAGAGCTTTCGCTGTATAATCTCCGCATCAACGATCTTTCCGCGCTCAGCGGACTTGCAGAGATGCAGATCCTCGACATTTCGAAAACAGACGTTTACCAACTGGACGCGCTGCGCCCGCTGCAGAACCTTCAGAAGCTGAACATAGAGAACACTACCGTTCAGAATATCGATCCGCTGCTTGAACTGCCTGCCCTGCAGCTTGTGTACGCCGACGGCTCCAGGCTTACGCGCGAGCAGGTAAAGCTGTTCATGGAAAAAAAACCGGAGTGCCAGGTGATCTACGAATCGGGCGAGCTGTCGATGTGGTGGAACAGTCTTTCCAACGAGTGGAAAAGTGTGTTCGCGAACTATACGAACGGCGCTTCCACACTTACCAAAGAACAGCTGCACGAGCTGATCCGCATCCGCGAAATGGACATCTCATTCCTGCCGGTGAAAGATCTTACAGGGCTCCGCTACCTCACGGGAATGAAAAAGCTTACTGCCCGGCAGCTGCAGCTGAACAGCCTGAAAGGCCTGGAACGGCTCGCAGAGCTGGAGCATCTCGATCTTACCGGAACGCGCGTGGACGATTATTCCTATCTCCGTTCACTGGCCGCCCTGAATGTTCTCATTCTGAACGAGACCGGGTTTAACCGATTGAACTGGCTCGATTCGCTGAAATATCTTCAGCGAATCGAGATCGAAGAAACGCCTGTAACCGCGGGCGAAGCAGAAAAATTCGAAGCGCGCCATCCCGGAGTAACGCTCATATACCGTTCGAAGGAATTGCGAAAATGGTGGAACGAGCTTTCATCCGCGTGGAAAGATCATTTTGTACAAACGATCCTGTTCGCAGAACCGACAGACGAAGATCTTCACCTGTTGGTAAGAAAAGAATCCATCACGGTCACAGACAACCCTGCCATCACGGATCTCAGCGCGCTGCGAATGTTTACGCATCTGAAAGAGCTTTCCGTTTCGGGAACTGCGGTCTCTGATTTCTCGCCGGCAACCGGTTTCACGCAACTCGAAAAACTGCACATGCCTAAGAATCCCGTTACCGATTTTTCGTTCCTGTACAATATGATCCGCCTGAAAGAGCTGAATCTTTCCAGCCTACGCATCAGCGATATCGACTTCCTGGAGAACCTGTACGGACTGGAATATCTTAACCTTTCAAATGTTTCCATTAAATCCATAGCTCCGCTGAAAGCCTTGCCATATCTCCGTTACGTGGATATCTCGAACACGAAGGTAAAAAGCCTTGCGCCGCTGAAAAATGCTTCCATGCTTGGTAATCTGATCTGCTACAACACGCAGATAAAAGAAAAAGCGGTTGAAAAATTCAGGAAGTGGCGGCCCGGATGTAACGTGATCTACTACTAAAATTTACGGGTTCGAATCCAACGCTCTCCGCAAACCATCACCCACAAGCGTGAACGCAAGCACCAGCAACATGATGGCGATGCCGGGAATTACAGCGAGATAGTATTTGTCCGTGATCAGGAAATTGCGGTTTGTTTCGATCATGTTTCCCCACGTCGGAACGGGAGGCTGAACGCCGTACCCGAGAAAGCTGAGCCCGGATTCCACAAGAAGCGCCGAAGCAAAATTAGAAGCTGCGATAACAAGCACCGGCCCGGTAATATTCGGAAGGATATGGCGGAATATAATTCGCGAATCAAGAAAACCGAGCGCTTTTCCCGCTTCCACAAATTCCTTTTCGCGGAAGCTCAGGAACTGTCCCCGCACGATCCTCGCCACATCCACCCACATCGTTAAGCCCACTGCTACGAACACTGCTATAAGGCCTTTTCCCATCATCAGGCTGATAGCGATCACCAAAAGCAAAGTCGGGATGCTCCACACCACATTGATGATCCACGAGATCAGCTGATCGGTCCTGCCGCGGTAATATCCCGCCAGCGCGCCGAGAAGTATTCCGATCACCAGCGAGATCGAAACTGCAATGATACCGACCATCAGCGACACGCGCGCGCCGATGATGAGCCTGCTCAGCACATCTCTGCCGAACCGGTCCGTTCCGAGCCAGAAGCGGATCCTTTCAACAGTGTAGGAAGCAGGAAGCAATAACGGTTCAACGGTTCGGTAGCGGTAGTTTGTAATGCGCAAAGCTTCCGTATCATCGATCTCCGTAACCGGTATCAGCCGCGCCTGCTGGCGGTCGCCATTAAGCCACCGCTGCCACCAGGAAGAAAGCTCCAGTGTGTCGCTGCCGCTGAAACGCACAAATTTTACCACCGATCCGGGAGGTACCGTAGAAAGCTCCAGGTGCTGCCGGTCCGCGTCCTTTGTGCTGTCGGGAGTGATGAGGTAACCAAGGAGCGCAACTATTGAAAGCAGTAAAATAAAAGAAAGGCTGCCGATAGCTACCGAATCTTTCCGGAACTTTTTCCAGGCGATCCTGCCCAGCGAAACCGATTTGTTTTTTTCCAGGATCATTTCTTTCCGCCGCTATCACGGATTGTCCGTCCCTTCCACTCGTACACGCCCGCAAGGCTCCGGTACAGGATCACCGGCAAATACGGAATGTACAGGAGCTCCGACCACACAATATACCACAGTGCCGCCTTCCTGCCGCTGAAATTTGCGTACGTTATGAACAGCAGGCTGTCGGCTCCTGTTTTCAGGATGAACAGCGCCAAAGGTACATAAAACAATTCCGGGTTGAATACCGAAACGATAACGGAAACCGGCAAGAGAAAAATGTAAGCCGCAAGGCAACCGGCCAGCAGGAAAGAAAAAAGATCGCGGCTCGCCAGGTTCTTCGACGCCCATCGTGTACGCTGGCCGATCAGCTCTTTCCACGTTTGCGCGGCTTCGGTTTCCACCAGCACGCCGGCCGACCGGATAAAGCGCACAGAGCCGCTACCGTAGCGCATCCTGATCCTGCTGAGCAACGACACATCATCACCGGAAGCAAGGCGATCATTTTCGTATCCGTTCACTTCTGCAAAAGTATTTCGCGCGTAAGCCATGTTCGCTCCGTTGGCCATTACCGGGCGACGGTAAAAAACGGAAGCGGCTGTCGTCATCATCAGCGCCGAAAATTCCAGCTGCTGAAAATGCTGCAAGGCCGAAACCGGTTCTCTGTAACATACCGGCGCAAGCACGAGACGCGGACGGTAAGTTTCATAAAACGCTGCAATTCCTTTGACCCATTGCGGAGGATGAGCACAATCGGCGTCCGTCGTAACGATAAGCTCGCCGGAAGCCGCAGCAATCCCGGTTTCCAGCGCTCTCTTCTTATGAAGTCTGTCGCCGGGATTATATGACCTCAGAACGTTCAACACCGGCGATGAAAATTCCTGCGCGACGAAAAAGGTCCGGTCGGTGGAATGATCGTCTACCAGGATGATCTCCAGGAGATGCTCCGGGTACTCCTGCCGCAGCAATCCCGCGATAAGATCTCTGATATTCCGTTCTTCGTTTCGCGCGGGAATGATCACGGAAATTTTCACAGACGGTTCGTATTCGCCGGGAATTACAAATACAGGCGTACGTTTCCATCCGTACCATTGCAGGAAAGCAAATGCGAGATACAGCGCCGAAACAACCGCAGCGATCGCCACAAACCACTCATTCATTTACTTCGCGGTTTCTGAAAAAGTGAATGTTGAGCACAAACAGGCTCCCGATCAGCGCAGGTATCGCCAGGTTGATGACCCAGAGAAGAAAGTAGGCCGCAGTAATGTGCAGCGGCTTACCGGCGACTTCGCCCAAAAGCAGCACAGATACGGAACTGCGCGTGGTAACCTCGGAGATAGCGTACGACGGAACGACCGTGGTAACAAGATACATCAGCGCGATGAGATATAAGGCCTGCTGCAGCGGTATGCTCACATCCGCCAGCAGAAGCAGAAGATAGAACTGAAGGATGAAAATAATGTACCGCGCAAGGCTCAGCAGAGTGATCCGGGAAAGGAACAGCTGCGTGTACGACCGGAATACAAGCAGGTATCTTTTGATCTTCGCGAACAGCCAGGTCTTCCACAGCAGTTTTATAAAGAGGCGCGAGTTGAGATAAAAGAGAACGAGAAGAACATTCAGCGAGACGATAAGAGCCGCCAGCACGCCAAACACCGGCCAGGTAAGCTCTTCCGCGAGACGCTTGTCGCGCTGCAGGTAAATGATCAGCCCGATGGAACCGAGCGTGATCGTGATGATAAGCTGTGCAATGCTCCCGGTAAAAGAGGCCAGCGCTCCTTTGATCCGGTCGCCTTTCTCTAACAGGAATACGCGCCCGCCAAATTCCCCTACGCGGTTGGGCGTGAAGATCGCAAAAGTGACGCCGCAAAAAACCGCCTGCAGCGAACGGCTCAGGCTCATGGTCTCTACCTCGCGAATCAGCATCTGCCACTTTCTCGCCTCCAGCAGCCAGTTGAGCCACATGAGACCGAAGACCGCGAGCAGCAAACCGATCTTGAACGAAGACGACCCGAACTCATTGAGCAGGATACCGAAATCGATATAATCCTGCCGCGAGATCCTCGAAAAAATATAACCGGAGGCCAGCAGGATGATCAGGACTTTTAGCAGGATGCTGATAACTTTGTAGGATATGGGCAGTTTTTTTAGCATTCTTGCGTTAAAATTACAATAATCTTTCCGCTATGGAGAAAAGGATCATTCTGGGTATCGATCCGGGCACCAACATCCTCGGGCACGCTACGATTATCGTATCGGGCCGGGAGATCTCCATGGGGGATATGGACGTGCTGAAGCTGCAGCATCTCGACGACGCGTTTGAGAAGCTGTCTGTCATTTACCGGTATATAGACGAGCTCATCCGCAGGCATGAAGTGACCGAGATGGCGATCGAAGCGCCGTTCTACGGCAAAAATGTGCAATCGATGCTGAAGCTCGGAAGAGCGCAGGGCGTGTCGATAGCTGCCGCGCTTGCAAATGGCCTGAGCGTTTGCGAATATTCTCCGCGCAAGATCAAGCAATCTATCACAGGAAAAGGGAACAGCACAAAGGAGCAGGTAGCTCTGATGCTCGAACGGCTGGTACCTTTCACCTCGGTGCCGAAATACCTGGACGCCACGGATGCGCTGGGCGTGGCTGTCTGCCATTACTTTCAGAACACGCGCCCCGAAACAAGACCTGCCGGCCGTGCAAAGACAAAAACAGTATCGTCGTGGAAGAGCTTTCTTTCACAAAATCCCGACCGCATCAAATAAGATCAGCTCAGGATCTATATTTCGAAGCGATGAGAGCGGCAGTCTTTTCAAACTGCTCGCGCGCAAGCTGAAGCTTGGGATTAGAAAAATCGATATCGGCCATGGTGTCCGCCGGTATGAGATGAATATGCGCGTGCGGCACCTCGAAGCCGGCCACTACCACCGCTATCCGTTTTGAAGGAACTGCATCTTTTACAGCAAGTCCCACTTTTCGCGCAAAAGCCATGAGCGCGGAATAAGCGGCAGCGTCCAGGTCGAACAGATGGTCTGTTTCCTGCTTCGGAATGACCAGCGTATGGCCTTCGTGCAGGGGGAAAATATCGAGAAATGCGAGATGATCGTTGTCCTCGGCCACCTTGTAGCAGGGAATTTCGCCCTTTACGATCTTTGTGAACAGGGATGCCATTAACGGCCGATGTTTAGGATCTCGAAAGTGATGAGACCGCCGGGCGTCTGCACATCCACGGTATCGCCTTTCTTTTTGCCGAGCAGTGACTTGCCGATCGGCGATTCGGAAGAGATGCGCCCCTGCTTGAGGTTAGCTTCATTTTCCGAAACGATCTGGTATTCCATCACGGCCTTATTTTTGGTATTCATGATCTTGACGCGGCTGAGCAGGAACACTTTGGAAGTATCGAGCTGCTCACCGTCGAGGATCCTGGAATTGTTGAGCGTTGCCTGCAGCTTGGATATCTTAACTTCCAGGAGGCCCTGGGCTTCTTTTGCAGCATCATATTCCGCATTTTCCGACAGGTCGCCTTTATCTCTGGCTTCTGCGATCTGCTGCGATATTTTCGGACGCTCAATGCTCACCATGCGCTCCAGATCCTCTTTGAGCTTTTTATAACCTTCTTCGGTTAGATACGTGATCTTCGACATATACTATAGATTAATACGGGTTGTTCATCAGCTTAAAAGCAGAACAGAAAGCACCGGGCTTTCTGTCTGTTTACAAAGTTATAAAATTTAGCGGGTAAGATCACACCATCCGGCGGCTATTTTTCGTAAATCACTGTATTACAGGAGTAAACGAGCGCCGAACGAATGTACACCCAGGAAATTATAAGTAGCGCGGAAAGAATAGTCGATACCGATCTTCGTACGGCCGTTCTTTTTGAACGGAGCTTCGAAGGAAAGTCCCCCGCTTGGGCCTGTAAAGGCGTTCAGCAGCGAAGGATTGGTGCCGTCACGCTCTCCGAAGATGCCTTCCTCGAATGCATAACCTCCACGGATCATCAGCATATTGTTGAAGTTATACTCTGCGCCCAGCATGAACTGATCGCGGGTAAACGAGTTCGTGGTAAAGTTGAAAGAGAAATCCAGCGAGTGCTTTTTCGTGATGCGGTAGATGTAGCCGATACCGATATTCATCAGCGCCGGAAGCTCATACTCTGCGGAACGCTGCTGTACGGAGATCAGCGCGCCGTGGATCGGCGAAGTGTACTGTACGGTAAGTCCGTCGCCGGAAGCCGTCATGCGCGGGCCGATATTTTTCAGAGAGATGCCGAAGTGCAGGTTATCCTTATTCAGCTCGCGCTTGGTCCCGAGCGTGGTCTTATACATGATGGCTGCATCGATGCTCACGCCTGCGGCCGCTACGTTGGAAATAGCCTGGCTGATGATGTGCACGGTGATACCCCCGGAGATCTTATCGGAGAAAGCCCGGGCATACGATATGGCAATATTCATGTTGCTCACATTGTAGGTAGAGCCTGTGCCTTCCGGCTGGTTAACGGTGGTTTCCTGGATCGGGCCCGAATCGAGAACGGTGACGCTGAGTCCCAGCACGCCGCGTTTCTTTCCGAGGTTCTGCGCCACACCGAAGGCGTTGAAGCCGATACCGCTACCGGCCAGCCAGCGGCTGTGGGAGAACAGGATCTCCGTCTTTGTGGTATGCGATAAACCGGCCACGTTGAGAAACTGGGCTTCCAATCCCCTGATGAAAGCGCTGTTGGCGCCTCCCAGACCCGAGCTGCGGGCCCATGGGTTGATCAGGAGGTCCGTGCTCCCCGCAGACCCGGCGCGGTCCTCGTTACCGGCAAAGGAAGAGGTGGATACGGCGAAGGCTACCGTTAATGCCATCCAGAATTTTGCTTTTGCCATCTTGCTCATGTATTTCCGTTTATTTTTTATCATTATTCAATCTATCCTTTGCGTTAGAAAGTATCCAACTGCGCCGGACGCATTACACCAAACCATTTGATGATCCGCTCGCCAATACCATCGGCTTTGATATGGATGATATACAGGCCGCTTGCGATCGGGATGTTCCTGAAGTTCTTCAGATCCCATACCAGCGACGTGCTCTCGTCACCTTTCTCGAACCGGCGGATCATGCTGCCGTTCAGCGTGTAGATAGTTACCGTGCAACGCTCGGGCAGGTTCACGATCTTCACGCGGTTATCCAGTGGTGTCGTCTCATATTCGTTCGCTGCATAGTATGGGTTCGGCACAACCTGTATAAGGTCAAGAACACTGGTCGCTACCGGGTTCACATTCGTTTCTGCTGCCAGATCGTTGAATGAGAAGGAATACATCGGGTTGTTATTATTCTGCGGAGCAGGGTCGGACTGCAGACCGGAATAGTTGGACTGGTAGTTCTTGTATACGCGCACACGGATCCGTATTTCGCCGTCGAGCCAAACCTTATCCTTCACATGGAACGGAATGCCTGCCCACATACAGTGGCGCCATACGTTACGTGAGTTGGATGCGGGGATGTTGCTCAGAGGCACACCGTTTCCGTCGGTCATCAGCTTCATGATGGTATGAGCCGTATCGTAATGCGGCATAGCCTGGTACGGAAGCTGCAACGGATTGGATCCGAATACATAGATATAGTGCTTACCGGCAAAGAGGTAGTCGCCCAGGTTGGAGATCCAGCCTTCGTTACCGATGGAAGGATCTGCCTCTGAAGGATTGAACATCATGTCGCGTCCGTTCTCGCCTGTGAGGTAAGAATCTTCGCCGAAGCCGATGTTCAGGCGCTCGCCGGTCTCCACATCGATAGCATAGCCGGGGAACCAGCCCATACCCCACTCGTAGAGGAAGTTCGGATCGTTGGAGTTATTGCTGGAACCTGATCCCGGTACGGAAGGATTGCCGTCTTTGTCTACAGAAGGACTGAAACGGAGATCCAGCTTGAATGGCCTGTTGCCGTTCGGAAACTGTGGATGCCTGTACGACAGGTTGTTATCGTCCTGTGTTTCAAACACCGGGCTGCGGGTCCATTTGCTGCGATCGGACGTAAGCACCAGGTCGATGCTTCCTACAAAATCGTTGCTGTTGGACGGAGTTACTTTACCGGTAGTACCGATCACCGACTTATAACCTACTCCATGCGCAGGCAGTGACTGGCCGCCTTCCGAGTAGAAGGAAATACTGCTTGTAAGCATATACGGTACGAGTCCGCCGCCACCATAGAAGGAGATGGCGCGCTGGAACACCTGATCCGGATCGATATAGATCTTTTCGGCAACTGTTCCTACGGTCTGCTCGAAGTAGTTGGAGTTCCAGGTAGGATCGTTGTTATCGTCCACGCTACCGCTTCTTACATAGTTCAGCGGAGTGTTTCCATCCAGGTCAGGGAAGAAGCCCAGCCATACATTCTCAGGTTTTTCATAGATGATATCGGCATAGATCAGTCCGTTACCGGGTGTTGTGATCACAGAGCCATTCACTTCGATATTGGTAGAAGAAATGAATTCACGTCTGAGAATTCCTCCGGTTACTTCCCATGAAGGGCCTACGTTATTGGTCTGTGCGATGGTCACCGAGAATCCGAGGAAGGACCCGTCGCGACGGTCGTACACGATCTGCTCATACGGCTGGGAAATATCCATATCGGAGATCGCCACTGTATCCTGGCCGGCAACAGTATCCGCATCGAACAGCACCCAATGAGCGGAGCGGTTTACCACGTTGCGGGTCTGCGTCTGAGTATCGATGATCTTCAGGAAGTAGTTACGCGGCTTGATAGACAGCGGGTCGATCACTTTCACTTTGATCGGTCCCATTCCGTAATCGTAAGTAAGATGATCCATACGGAAGGTAGGCGAAGTAAGGATGGAATCTTCGGTCTCCTTGGTAAGGTTCAGAAAGTTTCCTCCGTTACCGCGGCCTTCTACGCGGGTGATCTGCGGGCCATAGCCGTAAAGAGCGTTCAGCACGGTACCGCCGGCTTCAGGAGAAGTAATGTGAGGAGTAGCGGGCACAACCCTGTAACGTCTCCGTCCGAGGAAGAATGGCTCTTTCTGTCCGTCCAGCGCATTCGGATCGTTCGGGTCGTAGTTCTTATAGTTGTTGTATCCGTAAGCAAGCGCTGCGTAATAGTATGTTTTGTGGTTCACAAGGCGCTTGTCGCCGGTAGCGAACTGGTCTTCCGTTAAGCGGAAGGAGTGCGTGATCCCTTCGTTGGCGCCGTCTACTTTCACGGTAGGTACAGAATACCCGAGCTCGTCGCTGTACTCGAAGTTCACGATCCTGCCGATAGGGTTACCGGTCGTGTCAAAGTTCCGTATATCACACTGTGCTACCAGCCTGGCTTTTGTTGTTCCGTCCGGGCCGAAGATATCAGCCGAAGTTACGGTAGCATCCTTCACCTGGTAGATCAGGTATCCCTCGAAGCGGATCTGCCGGTCGTAAGATGCAGTATCGGTTTCGCTTCCGATCTGGATGGTAGTAAGCACCTCTTCGCTATGGTTCTCGTAGTAACCGAACAGCGTGTCGATCGGCGTACCGCCTACTACGATCTCAAACAGTGTATCTGCAGGAGGATCTATTTCGGTTCCGTAGATGAAGATGGAATCTCCGCCATTTACCGCAAGGTCGAACGAAGGCACCCAGATCACTGTATCGCGGGTGATCGGTGTTGTGGAAAGCCCGAACTGGGGAATGAAATAGTTCAGCTCCTGGTACTGGTTCAGGTAGTTGTTGGAGGTCGGGCTGTTGGTAAGGAACAGCACCAGCTCCTGGTCAAGCTCCTGGATATTCAGATCCGGGGCATCCGGACCGTTGAGCACGCGGAAGCAGTTATCGAACAGCGACTGCGCCTTGATGTCGGCAGACAGTACTTTCAGTACGGATTCGTAGGGATCGCCGGTAGAGGCGCGGGCCCATACCACCCCTACGGTGATATCGTTCACAGCACCGGGCTTCAGGGTGAACGGACCGGCTGACTGAACGAAACGACGGTCACCGGGAGTGTTCGGAGATGCTCCTGTGTTCTGCTCTCTCCATTCGAAGGGAACCGGGGTTCCTTTTGTGCCCCAGTTCCAGGGATCGGAATCACCGGGGAACATGAAGTCGGCATGAGGCGCCTGGGTGAAGGAACCGCTTGGATACCCGGTACCACCGTATACCATGCGTGAGCCGTCTTTCCAGAAACCGCGGATATAGTTATAATACTGTACGGCGATAGAAGGGTCACCGTTGTTACCGGTTGCATTGTTGTAGTACACGAAGCGGCGCATACCGAAACGCTCGTTATCTACGATCGTATCGTTGAAGCCCAGTCCGTTGATACCGAATGCCGCGCTCCAGCGGGAGGTATCCGTGAGCTGGCCGATGGCGTTACCAGCTTCGGGGGGTGCGCTGCCGGGGGTCCAGTTCGGATCCCAGAATTCAGCCACACCGTTGGAATCCAGGTAAGGACCTTCGAAGAAGTCGATACCGATCGCCGGAGGATTCAGTCCGTAGCCGAGCTGACCGGAGAAGTTATCGTCGAATGCATCTCCGTTGTACATGAATCCGAAGCCGCGCTCTACGTCGCAACCTGTATAGTCATCGTTGGCACCACCAAGGTCGGCGTCGGTATTCACACCGAAATAACATTCCGCCAGGGTGGTGGTTCCGCGGTTGATCAGCTCATAGTTATAGAAGGTCATGTTGTTGATCTCGTCGTTGGTATTGAAACCAAAGCCCTGTGCACGAACCTCCATACCGATCGGTGTTCCCTGCGACTCCGCGTGGATGTTACCCTTGTCGTTGAATACCCACCAGAGTGTGAAGTCACCGTAGAGGAACGCGCTGCGGTCAACCTGGCAATTCACATTGTTGTCAAGATCGTAATACGGGAGATCGCAATCTTCCCAATTATACACTCCATCCGGCTGGGGGTTAGGGTTATCATAGAAAGGTGCGAGAGTGTTGTCTACTGTCAGGTGCTGTCCGTTCGACTGGATGATCGGGTTACCGGGCCAGTTCTTGATCGATTCGGGAACTACATATCCTTCGCAGGCAGGATTATCGGGCTCTTCGCAATGGCAAAGACGGAACATCTCGACGTCAGAGCGGGTAAGGCTCCAGATCTGATCGTAAAGGTCGCAGGTCTCCGCATCGATGTTAGCCGATCCGTCAACGGTAAGGGGACCGGTCCAGTAATCCACACCGGTAGTGCGGTACCGCTGAGCCGCTACTTTCAGGGTCTGGGTCTGGAGATCGCGTCCGCCGATCCACAGTGTACCTACATATAATGAGTTACGCCCGCTTCCTTTAGGAACTTCGTAGCGCGCATTGGTGATAAGATCCCACCACATGTCTCCACCGGAGTGGATCAGGGCGCGTACGTTATTCACATTCAGTTCAGCCGATGTAGCCGGGGGCAAACATCCTGCAGAAACGGATTTATCCACGTTCGGCGCACCTCCGCCCGCATCCCCCCCACTCGGGTTATTGCGATAGGCATGCAGCGTTGAGCTTAAAAGCAGGGTGGCTGCACCGATCAATAGAAAATTTATCTTCTTCATTTTCGCTGATATTTCGTTCGTTCTTTCGTTTTGGTTTCCTGATTAGAATGAGAAAATAGCTCCCAGGCGTACCCTGCGTGGCAGGCTGAAGTTACGCGGGTCGTTTACTTTCAGAGAGTACAGATCGCGGAAAGACTGCGGATCAACCTGGCTTTCGATGAACGGCTGATATTGCGGAGCCGTCAGGTAACCATCGTCTGTAGCGCTGCTGGTAGCTGCATATACGGAGATAGTGTTCGCAATGTCGAACAGGTTCTGTACCTGCAGGTAGATCTGCAGCGAAGCTTTTTTCACTTCCTTCTTGCCTTCTGTATCTTTTTTGCCGATACGGAAGTTGATGTTCTTGTACACCTGGAGGTCTACGTTGAACTCCCATGGCAGACGGGCGCCGTTGATGCTACCCAGGAGGGAAGCCTGGCCACCGCCCAGCTGAGTCGGGATGAAGTTGGACTGGCGGGAGTAAGGTACGCCCGATCCTCCGCGCAGTGTGGTAGAGAACCCGAGGTTCTGGAAGATCGCCTGCAGTACGCCGGATTTCTTGCTGCTCGGACCGATATACTTGGAGTTGGCATCCTTTGGATCGCCGAAGTCGAAGCTGAAGAATGCGGTGAACAGGTGACGGCGGTCATAGTCTGTCGGGATGGTCACACGCAGGTTCGGCTGACCGGAGTTCACCAGGTTCAGGGCCGAAGTGTTGCTCGATCCGGTATTATCTGCAAACTGCAGTGTATAAGATGCCGACAGGTAGAAGTTCATCTTGGTCAGGATGTATTCCAGCGACAAGCCTTTTACCGTACCGAAGTCGATATTCTGCCATGATCCGTAAGAGCGCGGATAGGCCTCGTTCACTTTTACCAGCGCGACATAATCTCTCATTTCGCGGTAGAAAGCATTGATCTTGATCGCAGAGGACTCGGAAATACCCTGGCGGAAACCGAGGGAGAAATCCGTGGTGCGCTCAGGACGCAGGCCCGGGTTGTTGAAGAACACACCCGCAGAGTTATAGGAAGAGTTATCCCAGAAGAAATAATCCATCGGGTTCATGCGAACTGCATTGGACGGACGCTGGGTCAGCACGTCGTAATAAGCAACGAACTGTGTATTATCGGATACAGGGAACGAGAATGCGATACGTGGCAGCACGTTCACCTGTGGCTTATAATCTGTAAAGGCGTTGAACAGACCGGAGTTCGGGTTATCTTCCACATCGGAAGTAGGATCTACCAGCAGCGGCTGTACGCGGCCGGAAGCGGTACGCAGCGCGGCAGGGTCATTGATCACCTGTCCGGTAGCGTTATACCATGTATCTCCGTCGCGGTATCCTACAATAGATGTCGGGTTAGTCTTATCGTTCACATATACCACCCAGTCGTCCTGCACATTGTTGGCAAGGATCGGTAGCGTACCGCCCTGGATGTCGCCCACGGTTTGGGTCTGGTACAGCGAGTAACGGTCTTTCAGCATGGACTGGTTCGCATCGTAGTAATCCACGCGTACCCCCACGTTGAAGATGATATCCTTGAAGGAGAATTTATCCATTATATATCCTGCCATGTAGATAGGCTGGAACGGAGCAATAGGACGGGTCTTGTTGCCATACTGGTCCTCTTCCAGGAAGAAGTCCTCGAAGCTTCCGCCGTCGCTGATGTTACCGTAAGCATCGTATCCGTAGTAGCTCACCAGGTTATTTCCTCCGTTCAGCAGCTCGTCGGTGCTGAACATGCTCAGGTTAAGCACAGAAGGATCGAGATCGTCCACATCGATATAGTTCAGGCTGTTTGCAGCATATCCGAGCTTCTGGCGCAGGTTCCAGTCGAAGAAGGTCTGTCCGAGACCAAAACCGGGACGGTTCGGGTCAGCCACATAAAGCGCCGGATAGTTGATGGTATCCTGGTAGATGCCATTCTGGTAAACTGCTGTAGGCTGTGACGTATCCACAGTACCCAGGTGGAAGTTGGTGTACTGGCGGGCCAGTGTCCACAGAGCCACCGGCGAAATGGAGTATGCACGGTCGGTACGCTGCTCGAACTCGAATCCGAACTGAAGGTCATGATCCTTGATCACGATCGATCCGCTGAACACCGCACGGAACTGGCTGTTGTTGGTGACGGCGTAACCGTTGTAGCGGGTCCCGATATTGTTCCACAGGCCGTAAATGCTCGGCGGCTGCTGACCGTTGATGATGGCGCCGCGGTTCTGCAGGTTCGCAAAGTTATCGTAGTTGCCTGCTGTAGTATTATAGAAAGTATAGTATTGCGAAGTGATGGTAGACGACATCGGGTTCAGATCACTCGGCGTGAAAGTTACCAGCGTATCGCGGTTACCGGTGAACAGCCATCCGGACATATCCAGTTTGGGATCGTATCCGTAAGCATAGGTCGGGGCGCGGTAGGTGGTGAACTTACCTACGTATCCATAGTTGAAGAAATTATTTCCGTGCAGGGCATCCTCTGTTTTTGAGAAACCTTTCAGGTAATCCACCTGTAGAGAGATACGTGCATTTTTGATAGCTCTTTTCACACGGCCGGTGTCGGCGCCGCCGAAATTCTGGGTGATACGTCCCCAGGCATTCCAGATCACCTCTTCGCTCAGCGGGTTATTTTCCCAGTTGAACAGTGTGTTGTTGTAAGTGGTTCCATCGCGTCCGCCCATCGAGCTTCTCAGGTTCACAAAACCTCCGAAAGCAAGGAACGTGTTCTTGGCGAAGTTGAAATCCAGTTTACCCTGAACGTTCAGGTATTTTGCAGCCACATTCTGGCGGGTATTGATCCTCTCGAAATCCGAAGCGCGCAGGAACTCTGAGTTAAGACGGGTTCCGCTCTGGCCTGCAGGCGCAAGGCGCAGCGGCTCGTTGATAAGGCGGTCCATAACATCGTTGCGCACTTTCCAGCTTCCGCCTCTTACGGGAGAAGGATCTCCGTCATAACCACCTTCTACAGTAGCGAGGAAACCTGCGATCGGACGGCCGGACTCTCTTCCTTTGATCATCGGTCCGCCGATCTGGCCGTTAAAATAATAATGCTCGTAGTTGTCGAGGAACTTGGAAGTACGCGCTTCCACTCCGCCGAAATATTTATTGGAAATGTTACGGGTAGTGATCTCGAAGATACCGCCGGTAGCGTCGCCGTATTTTGCAGGCACACCGCCAAGGATGAGCTGAGCTCCTTCCACCGCGTTACGGGGAAGACCTGGCAGAGACGTTCCGCGGATCTTTACACCGTCGATGAACACGGTAACTCCGCTACGCGCGCCACGGACGCTTCCGATCTCTCCGTCGCGGGAAAATACACCGGGGAAAGTCGTCGCCACAGAATATATGTTCGCTGTCGGGATCTTCATGATCTGCTTCCTGTCCATGGACGAAACCTGTGTAACGTCATCCTTCTTGATCAGAGGATCCTTATATACAACTTCTACGGTATTCAGCTCTTTTGTAGCCGATACCATGGTCGCATCCAGGAACGTGATCTTGTCTGTTTCGACCAATACGCCCGTATTATTGATGGTTGCATATCCCACCGATGAGAACCGGATCGTATAACGGCCGGTCTGCACACCTTTGATGAAATATTTTCCGTCGAAATCGGTCGTTGCACCTGTTACCAGTACATTATCTTTCAGTACAGCCACGGTGGCAAACGGAACCGGCTGGCCGGAGGCGTCCTTGACCACCCCCTTCAGATCCCCCTGACCCCACACCAGGCTCTGTAGCCCGACAATCACACATATCAGGCTAAGTAACTTCTTCACCATACTTTAGCTATGTTTAATTTTTGTTATTCAACCGTTAATTTTTGAACCCGTAAAAGTAACCAATTAAGCTATTTTAACAAACCATTTGCATTTTTCCGGTTTTTCGTAGCTTATCAGGCTAATATTCAGGCCGTTTTAAAATTTCTGCAACGATAATTGCCTTCCTCCAGTCCTGGATCTCAAAGCGCTGCTCCACCTCGGCAAGCGGCGATTCCCGGGGTTGATCGAACCCTTTGCCATGTACATGGTGATCGGCCACATCGTCCATCGCCAGCACATCTTCCGAATCCTCCACATACACTTCTGTGTTTTCTTCCGTTATATCTTCCAGAGAAGATTTCATAGAATAATATGAAGAGGGCTCGGCTTTAGGGGAAGGGGCCTGAACTACCGGCGCAGGCTGCTGCGGCCGGGGTGTTTCAGTCTCGCCGGTGATTTCCCGGATTATGTCCTCCAGTGTCTTCTTTTGAGGCTTCCTGTTGGCCGGTTGGCCGGGCTGGGAAGATTTTTTCTTCTTCCCCAGAAGCCCTCCGAAGATCGAGATAACTATAATCGCAATGTAGATCAGCGTAGAGATATCCTTCATCCTTCGCGGGTTTTCGGCATTATGAAATCAAAGTTAACCGGACAAGGATAGGAAAACAATTACAAAATAGGAGGCTTATCGAACAGAATTTGATCGCTTTTTCACTGTTTCATTATGAAACACATTGAAAAACAGGCTTATGAAAGCTTAACGTCTCTTAACAGAACTTCCCTTATCACCTATTACCTGCGGTGCTGGTGATCCTCAATGTGTTTTTTGGTCTTTTTCAGGTGTTTCTTCATCCGTTTCCGGGTGTCTTTGGTCTGGATGGAAAGATGCCTTTTCTTCGCGCTTTTCTCCGCAATACGGCTGTCCTTCATTCTTTTCTTCTTCGTTTTTTTCAGCTTCCGCTGCGATTCGGTCTGCTGCTGTGAGTACAGCACTGCCGGCTGTATGGTGCAGGCTGCCGCCGCGATCATCACGGCCAGTCCCCACCTCTTTACCCGAAAGTTAATTTTACCTGTTCTCATTTTCGCTTCTGTAATTTTTGACGTTTTTTCTTCGTTGTTGTCTGCTTCTTCCGTTTCACCGTCTGGCTGGTGTGTTTCTGCTGTTTGCGGACCGTGTTCTTCGCGTTGTTCATGTTGGTCTTCATCCGCTTTCTCACCACAGGTTCCTGTATGCTGTACGTCCGCTTTTTCAGCCTGTGATATTCCCTGTCCTGCTTTTTCTTCTGCTTCTGCTGTATTTTGCGGTCGCGTTTGTTGTTGTTCGTGCCTTCGCTGTTCTTCTCGATCACTTTGCGCTCTTTGCGCGTCAGCTTTTTATCGATGTTCTTCCGGTTGATGAAATCTTTCGACTGCAGCTTCGCCCGCTTTTTCGGACTTAAATATTTCCGGTTGTCGGGGCGGGAAGTGTTCTTCTGTTTCTTTTTGTACCGTACTTTTTCCTTTGTGCTCTTTTTACGGAACATGCCGCCGTCGGAGTTCTTTGACTTCTTCCGGTAATTTACGGTCTTTTTCTCGGGCTTTTCATCGAACCTTTGCTTTCGCGAATTCGGCGCGCGCTTTGTGTAACCGGCGGTTCGTTTCTTCTGCTTATGTAATGTTTCGCCGGTAGAGTTCTTCGCCTTCTTTTTATAATCGGCTTTGTCCTTTTTCGTTTTCTTCCGGAACATACTCCTGTCGGAGTTCCGCGACTTCTTCGTAAAATTTACTTTTTCTTTCTTCTGGTCACGCAGCGTCTCGCCGGTGGAGTTCTTCGCTTTCTTACGGAAATCTGGCGAATGTTTTTCAGGCTCGTGATACGTTTCGCCGGTAGAGTTCCTGGCCGTTTCCTGGTAGTCTGTCTGGTGCTTCCGCTGCTTCTTCATCCGGAACATCGTCTGGTCCGAATTGCGCGACCTGTTCTTATAGTCTGCCGTTTCTTTTTGTTGCCTGCGCAATGTTTCACCAGTGGAATTTTTTGCCCGCCGCGTATAGTCGGCCGTGTGCTTTTTCGGATCACGGTATGTTTCGCCGGCAGGGTTCCACGCCTTCTTACGGTAATCGACCTGGTGGCCCGATTTTTTATCCTGCCCGCTTTTCACAAAACCTTTCACGGTCTGCCGCTGCAGCCTGGGATTGCGGCTGCCCTGCGCACAAGCTGCCACGGATCCCGCAAGGAACACGAGAAGAAAAACGGTCTTATTTATAAATGATCCTTGCATTCTTTTTACGGTCAATTACAGCGCCATTCCTGATCTCAAGGCTGCATCCCCGGTTCACCACGATCCTTGCGCCCGGCTCCATGCTCAGGCGGCTTCCGCTTTCCAGTATCAAACGGCTTCCGTTCTGCAAAATTACTGATGAGCGTTCTCCCATTTCAATTACCGAGCCGGAAAGCACGGTGAAAACGGTTGTGTCGGTAAACCATATTTCCGTTGTGTCCGGGAAAGGGTACGCCAGGTGCTGCGTCGGGCTTCTGCCGCGGTCCAGCAATATCTGCCGCCGCTTGTCAAGCACCAGCGAAGGTTTCGTTGCGTCCGTAATATTGGGGCTCAGTTTGATGTTTCCGCACCATCGCACGGATTCATTCACCAGGTAATCGTCCCAGCGGATGCGGAGCCGCAGCGCAGGCGAACCATTTACCTGCGACTGCTCGTCGAGTATTTCGATGCTCAGCCCGTTCAGCCAGATCGTACGGTTCTCGTAGCTGCTTTCTTTTGAATCTTTTTTGAAGTACGGCCTGTTCTGCTCCAGATCGTACGCGTACGTGTACACTGGTACCGGCGCGGGATTGGTAGCGACCGACAGTTTATACTTTCCGGTGGCAAATGAAAAAGCATCCATCCAGTCGCCTGCAGCGTGATAGTTGAACCATACGGAATCGCCGAGCATTACGGACAGTCCCGGCTGGAGATTGTCGTCCTGGTAAAGCTTTCCATCGAAGTTGGTGTCTTCGAATCGGTACAGGTCGCTATACCCGGTGAAAGGATTCGGCTCGCTCTGCGTCTTATCTACCGGCAGCGAAGGATTGTTCCAGCTTCCGCAGATCATCGCGCCGGGATGTTTTTTATCCCACCGGTACGTAAAATCGTAATTGCCTTCCGCCGTCAGCGGGTACAGCCAGCTTGCGAGCCCGTTGGGATGCGATGGCCTTGGTGAATGTATCTCGGGGCCGCCTTCGCGCACATCCTTGCCCACCTGTATGTAGGCGTACAGTCCCGGCGTACCGTTGGGAAAAGCGCCATCGTTATTATCTGCGCAGGATTCCACGTAGTATTTATCGTAGCGTGTTTTCAGCTCATGGAACTCGAGCCAGAGATACTGGTTCTTCACATCGCCTTCTTTCTGCCAGTCGATGTACGGGAGCCGGATGCGGATGGCGTCGCCTGTAGTTACATGATCGCGCAGCAGAAAGTCGCCTCCTTCCGGGAACGTGCTCACCGAAAAGTTTTCCGTATCCGTTTCCTGTCCGGAAGCGTCGTACGCGCTTACCTGGAATTTCTTCCCGGGATTTTTCCAGTTCATCATCCAGCGGTCCCAGCCGCACACTGCCTGCATGGTAGCCGCCAGCTGCGCAGTAACGCCGTAGTTGAGCGGCGTACAGAGAAAAGTGTGCACTCCTCTCCCGCCGCCGGTATGCCAGTGGTTTCCTCCGTAGATGCCGTGGAGATGCTCCGCAATGGTGATGTGGAAGCCCGCATTGTTGGAGAAGGCGCTGAGATATGATGTGACGTTGTTCACGCCTTTCATGTTCTTGAACTTTTTACCGGCTGTGGGCGAAACTCCGTAGCCGGAATTGTCGGTAGTATTGTAGCCGGCGACAAAACGATTGTTGCGCCAGATGATATAAATGAGATCTGCTTTTCCGTCCGGCTTTTTGATCTTCGGGATCCCCGCAGGCGTCATAGTCCACCCGTCGAAATGCCGGAGGCTGTAGCCGTGCCGCGTATACAATGTGGTATCGTCGCCGAGCGTATCGAGCAGCGTCAGCACCTGGTCGAGCCCATCGCCTCCCGGGCGGATCATGTTGCAGGGAACGGACACCACGTCCGGAAGATAATCGCCGAGCAGCACGTAACTTCCGAACGAGGCCTGGTGGTAATATTCAGTGATGTAACCGCCGAACTCACCGCCGATATACTGGTCGAAATATTTATCCGCCATCGGTGGAAGCCCGGTCGTTCCGTTCAGGCGCTTAGGCCAGTTGCTGTTATACGGATCGGTAAGATCTTTAGGGCAAGGCCCCTGGCTGTAATCCACTTCGGCGAAGACGACCAGCCCCCACAATGTATCCGACGCGGGAAGGGAAATACCGTTCCTTATTGCGTTCTGCGCCGTTATCTTTGGAGAACAAAGGCCCTGCACAATAAAAAACAGCGTAAGGATGTTTATCTTTGGAAACTGAAACATGCGTATGAAACAGACAATAAAGGTAGCAAATTGGATCGGGATTGCCGTTGTGGCAATGCTGCAGTACGGCTGCAGGCCTCAGTATCCGGTGAACATACCGTATGTGGACGTGGATGTTACCATCAATCTCTTCGATCCCCAATATGTGAACCTGCAGGGCGTGGGAGGCTCGGCGTACCTAGACGGAGGCTCGCGCGGCATCTTTGTGTACCGTGTGTCCATCGATCAGTTCAACGCGTACGAGCGCCATTGCACCTACGACAGCGAGAATCCCTGCGGAAAAGTTACGCTGGACGATAACGGCCTGTTCCTTGTCGATGACGATTGCTTCGAGAGCGGCTGCGGATCACGCTTCAATATTATAAACGGAAGCAACGTAGACGGTCCCGCGCAATACCCGCTGATACAGTACAATGCCGTATACGATGGCGGAGTGCTGCTGCACATTTACAATTAACGATACATTTTTTTCAGAAAAGCATTTGTGGTAAAACAATGCCGTGGGCTCAGGTGAGCACGAGCGACAGGGATTGCCCGTGGTATCGCTTGCGGGAACTACGGGGGCATGGTAGCGGAAAGCCCGCCCGGCCGCCCAAAAATTCAGATATTGATCGCACGGTTGGCTGACGCTGCCAGGCACGCATCCTTGAAGCTTTCGGAGAACGTAGGATGCGCATGGCTGATGCGGCCGATGTCCTCGGCAGAAGCGCGGTACTCCATTGCTACCACGGCCTCGCCGATCATGTCTGCGGCGCGCGGCCCGATCATGTGCACTCCGAGAATTTCGTCCGTTTCTTTATCTGCGAGAACTTTTACTACGCCATCGGTATCCATGCTGGCGCGTGCGCGTGCGCTCGCCTTGAACGGAAAGCTTCCTGTTTTATAAGCTCGTTTCGCTTCCTTCAGCTGCTCTTCGGTATATCCTACCGAAGCTACTTCCGGCCATGTATACACCACTCCGGGGATGAGCAGGTAATTGATGTGCGGCTTCTGCCCCGCGATCACTTCGGCTACCATAACGCCTTCTTCTTCGGCTTTGTGCGCAAGCATCGCTCCGCGCACCACATCGCCTATCGCGTAAATTCCCTGCACCGGGGTTTCGCAATGATCGTCCACGGGGATCCTTCCGCGCTCATCGGCCTTCAGCCCTGCGTTCTCAAGCCCCAGATTATCGGTGTACGGGCGGCGCCCTACCGACACAAGACAATAATCTCCGTCGAATGAAACTTCTTTTCCATCTTTATCCTGCGCGCTTACCGTTACTTTTTTCGCGGTAGCTTTCACGCCGGTCACCTTATGGCTGAAATAATATTCAAAGCCCAGCTTCTGCAGCACCTTCTGCAGCTCTTTGCTCATGGTGCCGTCGAAAGTGGGAATGAGCTTGTCCATGTATTCCACCACTTTCACTTTGGTTCCGAGGCGCGCGTACACCGAGCCGAGCTCGAGGCCGATCACGCCGCCGCCGATCACGATCAGCTCTTTCGGTATCTCGGTAAGGTTCAGCGCTTCGGTAGATGTGATCACACGTTTCTTATCGATCCCGATGCCTGGTAACGCTGTCGGCTTGGAACCGGTGGCAATGATAATCTTCTTTCCTTCTATTTCTTCGGTGCTGCCGTCGTCTTTTTTTATGGTCACAACGTTTTTGTTCTTGAACGATCCGTGCCCGTAGTATGTGTCTACCTTGTTCTTTTTCATCAGGTACACGATGCCTTCAGTCGTTTGCTTTACCACAGTGTCTTTGCGCTTTATCATCTGCGGCAGATCGGCTTTCAGGTCTTTTAACTGTATGCCGTGCTCTGCGAAATTGTGCTGCGCATTGTGAAAATGCTCGGTCGAATCCAGCATGGCTTTGGACGGGATGCAGCCTACATTCAGGCACGTTCCTCCGAGCGTGGAGTAACGTTCGATGATAGCTGTTTTCAATCCGAGCTGGCCGCAGCGTACGGCGGCTACATATCCTCCGGGACCCGAGCCGATGATGATCACATCATATGATTTCATGGTAAAGCGATTTACGTGCAAAATTAACGGAATGAATGATAAAGGGGAATTAAAAATTCAAAAGATTCGGTTTACTCCGCAGATGGCCAGCGGCGGCCCCAGAAACCTCTCACAATGGTATAGAGAAGCACGAGCGCAGAGAGAATTACGGCGCTGCGGCCGATGTAATCTCCGTGCCGGGTGTAAAACGTAAGATGATCATTTACATTGATCGTTCCGCTGATCGCTGTTGTTTCGTAATACGGCGTGGGGCTGATGATGTCCCCGCGCTGGTTGATGAAGCACGAGATACCTGTATTAGCCGAACGGGCTACGCTCCGCCGCGTTTCCACCGCGCGAAGCCGCGTGTACGCCAGAAGCTGCTTATAGCCAGGCGAATCGCCCCACCAAGCGTCGTTGGTGCTTACCGAAATAAAATTTCCGCCGGCAAGCATGTAATCTCCCACAAATTCCCCGTAGATCGATTCATAACAGATCACGGGAGCCGCGGATATCCTGCGGTAATCATTATAAAAAACGCTCCGTTTCTTTTGTGTTCCCAGGTCGCCGATCTGCCCGCCGAGCTTTCCGAAAAGCTTGTCCTGCAAGGGCATCAGTATCTCCGCAAAAGGAAACATCTCCGGACCGGGAACGAGCTTCGATTTATGGTAAAGCTGGAAAGGCTGTGTATTGTCGATCTGTATGGCGGAATTATGGTCGTCGTAGTACAGGCCCCGCTTACCGTATGGTGCGGCGGTAGACGGTATATCGTCGCCCGGCCCGAAAAGCTGGAGATGCGTAAGCCCTGTGATAAATTTCAGATGAGGATACGGGGCAATGAAGGAATCGATGGCCTCTATCTGGGGATTCTCAGCCAGCTTATGGTCCCACACGCCCACGGGAATGGCCGTTTCGGGGCAGATGACATAATCGGTGGACGAATCGGTGAGCGGCCGCGCAAGGTCCAGCATGCGATCCATCTGTTCCATCGGCGACATCCCGCCGAACTTATCTTTCCACGGATCGATATTGGGCTGTACCAGCACGACCTTTATGGGATTTTCTTTTTCCCGGTACGAAAAATATTTTATCCACGATATGGCCACCGGCACAAGTATCCACAGCAGCAAGCCCGCCGAAAGGCCGAGAGCGCGGCGGCGTTCAGCTGAGCTCTTCACCAACCGGTACGCGAGAATATTGCTGACAAGGATCCATAACGTTCCTCCGAGAACGCCCGTTACATCATACCACTGGACGAACTGGATGTAATTTGCGAAAGAGTTTCCGAGCATCAGCCACGGCCACGAAAGATCCCAGTCAAGGTGCAGGTACTCGAACGAAAGCCAGTACACCGCTAGGGCGATATAACCCGGCTGCGGGCCGAGAACGGATTTTGTCCGGTGAAACATCCACCATATTATTGCCATGAAAAGACTGTTCACACCAATGGCCATATACGCGCCTTCGGGCGACGAGAAATAGATCCAGTAAGTGGTGAGCAGGTTCCAGGTGAAAAAAGTAACGTAGGAATAACCGAGGAACTTCAGCCCTTTGTAAGGAGATCTCGAAAGGCTGTCTTCGATAAGCAGCAGCGGCACCAGCGCGAAAAGCGCGAGGAACGGAATTCCCTTTGCCGGCCACGAAAGGCTGAGCAGTAAGCCTGAAAGCAGGGCCAGTCCCCAATATTTGAGCGCAGATCTCATTTGCGCACTAAAATAGTCCTTTTTGACGGAAGGTGATCATGAACGGATCACCTCATGATGTACATTTTTCCGAATCCCTGCCGGAAATATTTATCGGCGCTCGTGCTGCTCCTGTCTATATCTTCCCCGTTCATCTTTGCGATCACGCGATAGATGTAAACGCCGGTGGCCAGCTTATCGCCGTATTCGTCGGTCCCGTTCCAGCGGTACTCGGTAATGTTGCGGCCGATATGGAGCGGCCCCAGCTCGTCGAGCGTGATCTCGCGGACCACCACGCCGCTGATGGTAAGTATCTGTATGGTAAACTCCGTCGGCATTTCGGAGCCCGTAAGCGTAAATACGAACTGCGTGCTCGTGGAGAATGGGTTCGGATAGTTGAGTACATTGGTTACCGTGGATTTGTTCACCACCTCGAACCGGATCGAGTAATCGTAATCGCCGTTCCCTTCTCCTGAAATATTGTTGCTTTTATCCCTTGCACGCACCAGCAGCTCGTACACGCCGTCCTGGGCGCTGAGATCGGGACGGAACTCGATCCTGCAAACGTTATCAGGACCCGACGCAGGAATGAAAGTGATCTCCGGCATTCCGAAGTTCAGCTTTACTGCGTTGGTCTGTCCCGGGTAACGCAGGTACAATTCGAAATCGGAAGTATCGTCGAGCAGCAGGAATGTGTTTTCATCTTTCAGCTGTATGAGTATCTCGGGCTTCGCCGAAACGATATCGCCGTTCATAATGTGAATGCCGTCGAAGGTAACATCCAGCAGGGGATTGATCTGGTCGCCGCCGACAAAGAAGACCCGTTGCCCGATGTTATTGAAATGATATTGCTCCGGCTGGTGCAGCGGATGATTCAGCGGGTTGGCCTCGAGCCAGACGCTGTTCAGCCCGACAAAATTTCCCGTATTGATGCGGAAGGTATCCACGATCACTTCACCGACGCGCAGCGAGTCTTTCTTCCGGTAAAAGTCGTGCACCTGGTTGTTCTTATCGATCACGAAGAACCGCAGCAGCAGGCTGTCCATATCGTAGTCGCCGATATTCTCCACCGCCGATGAAAAGACCATTTCTTCTCCCTGCGATAATGTGTCGCTGTAGAATGAGTACGCGAGCGCGGGGTTCAGCGCAGCTTCGGGCACGCCCTCGTACAGTACATGCCAGTGCGCCAGCTGTGAAGGCGTCTGCGTGGAATCGTCGCGGGTGAACATGAAAAGGCGGAGATAAGGATACACCGAAGCGTCTACCTGCGCTGAAAGATTGAGAATGTCCGTCGTTGTTACCGGAATGTCCGGGATCACCACTTCTTCCTGCCCGTTCGCGCGGATCCCGATAATGTTCACATACGCCGAATCGTTTGCCGGATCGGCATCCATAGAGTATGTATCCCAGTGGAACGAGCCCCATTCCTGCGCGGGACCGATTACTTCCGAACTGATGGTGCCGAAGATCCAGTCGTTCTGCAGGATGGTCGTCATCTCTATATTTTCGCAGCTGTCGGTTCCGACGATCTGCATTACCGAAGAAGGATAATTTTTTCTGCCGTAAAAGATGTACGGCCGCGACAAAGCGCTGTCCACGAGCGTTTGAACGGTATCCGCGCCTACGCTGGTGAACGCGTCGATCAGGCTCTGCGGCCAGTATGTGCTGTTGTTGAACGTGCCGTTCCACCAGGTGTAGATCAGCAGGTGATGCCCGTTGGGCACGGAGTACAGCATGTTCTCCAATCCAGCGCGCTGCACCGGGTCGTTGAGGAAGAACATGAAATATTTTTCCACGCGCGAGCGGCAGAGGTAATTGTTGAAATCGTGCATGGGATTTGCGCCGCCGTAGTTCGTTCCCCACGGCTCGAGCGTAACGGGATCAATGACCGATACGATCACCGCCGGGATCTGGAAGAAGCATCCGCCTTCCTCCTGCACTACGCCGTCGATGAGATAGCGTGTGCTCCGGTTGTTCACATCGCCTTCGAAACAGGGATGCACGGTCGCGCGCAGCTCCTTGAAGTTAGGAACGAATTCGAATGTCCGGTTGCTTCGGTTGGCCTCGATGTACAGGTAATCGTCATTTTTGAACTGAAAGAAATGATCCTGTCCCCAGCCGTACTTCCCGGGAATATACTGGAAAGAGCTTTCCTTCCAGTGATGATACACTCCTGTGTTCGCCGAGTCCACTCCCGTTCTCCAGAAGAATACCGTGCTGTCGGAAGCGACCGCATCCAGCTGGAACGGCAACCGCCATTTCACCACGCCTCCTGCCTGCTGTATCACCGTATCGCGCCGGAAAGGACTGTTGAAAAGATCGGTGGTATCGATCTCGATACGATAGCTTTTCAGCGGGGCGAAAGGATCGCCGGTAGAAGCTTTCAGCGTAATAGTATCACGCGGCACCACCTGGTACTGGAACGGGTACACGGGCAGGATATCGGATGAAACGATATTCAGCTTTACCGTCACCTGGTTATTGATCTCGCTTATTTCGTTGTACTGGTTGATGGGATCGGCGGTAATTGTAAAGATATTTTCACCGAAGCTGCGTGTGATGTCCACCGGAACTTTCAGCTGAATGGTATCTCTGAAATATACCGAAGGCTGCGTTGTGTAGTACGTTGTGTCTGGCACGCCCGCGCGCGGAAAATCCCGCGTTACCGTAACCGTATAGGGAGTTGTGATCGCCCTGCCGAGATTGTTCACGATGATCCGTATGGTGAAAGAATCCACTTCGCTTGTCACCGCAGCGGGATCGAAGCTGATGTTGGGAGCCGTCATCTCCAGGTCGGACTGTATGTAATTGTTCAGGCGCAAACCGGGATCTCCGTGCATCTGCATGTCGAGCGAGGTAATGCGCACGATCGAATTGTACGGCCCTCCCGCAAGCGATTGCGAGATGGCATTTCTCATACAGGTGCCTACCGGTTGCCCGTAATTACGCAAAGCCATATTCTTGTACAGCGAATCGGTAAAGATCTTGAGCACGCTCGACAGGCCCTGGCTCGTGGAAGCGATAAAATTGATGGAGCCTTTCTGCTGCCCCAGCACAAAGCGCTCGCTGATAAGGACCGACGGCTGAAAGATATCTCCGGACAGGCACGAGTTAACGATCAGCATCGGGTACTTGCCGGTATTGTAATAGTCTTCCGGCTCATCTGTGTTCTGATCGAATCCCTGGCCGGAACCGTGACCGAAGATCGTCATGAGAGAAACGCCGGTCTCGTTGATCAGGTTCCGTATGGAATCGGCAATCGTGATCGAATACGGCTGCGAGCTCTCTTTGTAAAATTCGTACACATTACCACCGAACAGGGAATCTTCGATGATGGCTTCGTAACCGTTCAGGTACGACTCGAGCTGCTGCTGCTCGAAAAGATTGGCGCCGCCTCCGAGATGCAGGATATTCTTCGACCATTCCTGCGGAAGATTTTCTTCGTATTGCCGTACTTTATCGTAGTACGTGTACACGTCCGTTTCGGTCGATGCGGAAAGCCGGCTCACCATCACATCCTGGCGCAGGTTTCCGTTCAGGTTGAACCCGTAAATATTATCGGCGGAGGGAATTCCGATGGCCGGGATCAGCGCGGAATTGTAGAATGAAGCGCTGGCTCTCGTGAAGGTGTGCTTGATCCCTTTTCCCAGCAGGAAAACATGCTCGGGCTTTGTTGTCCACGTATTCAGCGCCATGCGGAGAAAATTCCTTACAGCCATGGGATGTTTCGGAATTCCGAAACCGAACTGATCCTGCAGCTCCGCCCAGTCGATGGCGATGGACTGGAACCCGGTCTGGTTGCGGTAAGCATTGTAGGTCCCGGCGACGTCCGTAAACAATGCGGGATGAACGATCACGTAGTTGAAATTCCGGAACTGGTTTTCGAAATCGCGGAACATTGCGTAATGGCCGGGATCGGTTGATACAGGAGCGATCGAATCCACGGACCGGATCAGCGCATCGGAAGTGAGATATAATTTTTTTTCACCGCCGGAGTTCGGTACCAGCGCCTGGTAATTTCCTGCGCCTCCCTGCACGGTGATTCTTTTGCGGTTGGTGAGATCGTAAAGGCGCACTGTAGTGGAAGCGCTGAAATTTGAAATGTCAAGCCGTGACTTCGACTGCGATATGGCGTCGGGAAGATAAAGGAATTGCTCGCTGCGGTTGCCGAGATTAAATGTCTGCGGTAGCTTCAGATTGTAGTACATCAGCCCGTTGCGCGTGCTTACTGAAAAAGTGGAAAGGAAATCCACCTGGAACGGGTTCGACGACGCAGCGAACAGTGAAGCTGCAACGGAATAGGCGCGCTTGTACAGGCCGTGGCCATCCATGGTAGTATCGGTGAGCAATTGTCCCGCCACACGCACCTGGTGATGATGATCGAGGCCCGTGCCAGTAGTGACCGGGTTGGAGCCTGAAGTAAGATTGAGACGGAGAACGGCAGACGGCCCGCCGGTATAGATCGTATTTTTTAGTCCCGCAAGGGGCGGCTGGTTCCAGTCCGCGAGGTACGTATACGCATCGCTCACCACCATTCCGTATCCTTCTCCCCTCGTATATTCCGGGCTTAGCTGCCCCGCTATAAAAATTTCGCCTTCGTAATAGCTGCCGGTAAAATTCTGTGACGCATCGTAAAAATAATACGGCGAAGGAGAATAGGCCGCGAAGTTCACGTCCGTTTCCGGGATGTAACGCAGGTTGGAAAGAGAGCTATTCCAGGTAAGGAAATAGTACGAAGTATCGGAGAACAGGCTGTAGCCGGGACCCGGCTGATCCGACGAAGGATTGATGTACAGCGCGGAATCAAGCCATCCGTCGTTGGCCATTGCAAAGAACTCGATATAATCTGTCGTATTGAAAAATCCGTCCGATTCTCCCTCCACATGGATCGGTATTTCGCGCCCGCGGAAGAAAAGCTGAAGTCTCCTCGGATCAAGGCCAAAATTTACCGGAAGACCGGCTGCTACCAGCGTGCTTTGCGGAATACGGTACACTCCCGTTTGTACCACAGGGAATTTATAATACTGCTGCGAATAGGTGATCCACTCGTTGCCATACTGCGCCGTTGCGTCTTTTGCGCCCGGCAGCAGGAAAAGCAATACGGTCCAGACGATGCCGGAAGTACGAAACAGCTGTATCAGGTTACTTTGTTTCATCCGGGATCTGATCTTTTTTCTTTTTATTGAATTCCACTCTCAGGGAAAATACGTGCGACATTCCAACGATGCTGTTACCGAAATTGGCAAGCGTGTAATCGACCGCTACGCCTTTGTATTTTACGCCGAGACCTATCGTAGGCAGCAGCGTCAGGTTCTTTCCTCCTTCGGGATCCTTGATGTACTGCCACTTCCCGGCTCCCGCGCGGATAAATGCAAGATCATTGTATTCGAACTCCACGCCTATCGACGGATCGAAGCTCATCGGTCCTGCAGGTATCAGCACGTTCCGGCGGCCGTCAAAAGTTGTGACCACATCGATCTCCGTCAGTATCCGGAATTTTTTCGGAAGCTCAAAACGGTAGGCCGTACCGAGAATAAGACGCGGCACCGCAATTTCTGTGGAGCTTGATATCACTTCGTTTCCTGTCGCCGTAAACACAAGCCTGAACACTTCCGTATTGTAGCTGAAGTTAGTGATCGTGGAAGTAGCGTCTCTCAGCACCGCTGCGAACGTCCATTTCTTCAGCTTGTACCGCGCGCCGAAATCAAATCCGAATCCCCATCCGCTTCCGAATCCGCCGATATGCCGGTGGATCACTTTTACATTTCCGCCGATGGAAAGACCGGCGATCTTGCGGAACGAATGCGCGTACGAAAGAATGAATGCATAGTCTGCCGCGTTGAAGCTCGTTACACGATCGTAATCCACATTCCCGTTCGCATCGATCAGCTCGAGCGTGTTCGGAATGTCGTCCACACCGGAACGTATAAACGTAAAAGCTCCCGCGCTACGGTCATTGAACTTTACCGCAACGCCTCCGTAATCATACTTCACAATACCTGCAAAGTGCTCGTTGTGCATCGCACCGACCTGTATATCGCGGTTCATATCAGTGAGACCGGACGGATTCCAGTAGCCGGAAGTAACATCGGTAATGGAAGCAATAGTGGCGTTGGACATACCCAGCGAGCGTGCGCCGATACCAATATCGAGGAAGGCGTTAGCATATTTCGGCGCCTGCTGAGCCATACCAGTTGCAGGCGCCAGCAGGAAAAGAAGATATATACGGCGTAGGACCGGGTTCATAAAATTTGCTAAGCAAATGTAGGAAATCTTAAAGTTCCTTGAAAATTACGACCTTTACAAGGTTAATCCAGTGTCTATCTGCGCTAAGCTGAGAGTGATATGAAAGCTATCATCCGCAATATTCCCAACGGCGTCACCTGTCTGAACCTGCTTTGCGGATGTGTGGGCATCATCCTGCTTATCACCGACGGGATAAATAAGTGTAGCGGAGCTACGATTGCAGCCTGTTACCTGGTGTTCGCCTCGGCTGCCTTCGATTTCCTCGACGGGCTTGTGGCACGGCTTCTCCACGTCACTTCTCCTATCGGGAAAGATCTTGATTCCCTGGCGGATGTGATATCCTTCGGCCTTTTGCCGGCCCTCATCGGCTTTAAGCTGTTTGTGAGCATCCATGCCCATCACGACACCGGCACGCTTGTCCTGGCGGCATTGTTTCTGCTGGTACCGCTGGCAGGCGCCATACGGTTGGCACGATTCAACAACGATACTTCGCAGTCGCTCTCCTTCAAGGGGCTGCCGATCCCGGCTAACGGGCTTGTGATCGCTTCCATAGCCATTTTCATTCTTTCGAAAGGACATATTTTCAACTTATACCGCGGATGGACGGAAGAGCACCTGTTAACGTCCAGGCATATTCCTGTCTACACCGGCCTGGCAGCGGTATATACATCCAAAGTTTTCCTGGCGGCCCTTCCCGTGGTGCTGTCGTTCCTCATGGTCTCGCCTTTCCGCCTTATGGCCTTTAAGCTGAAAGGGTTTACCGTCAGGAAATATCTCTTTCATCTGCTGTTCCTGGGCTCCGCCATTATCGCGGGAATCCTGCTCGGTTTTGCATCTGCGCCGATTATATTACTTTTGTACTTTCTTTTTTCAATCTTACACTTTCGATTCAATGATCATGAAGTTCAAAGCGGAAATTGATGTAATGCCTCTCGAAGCATTGCTGGATCCCCAGGGAAAAGCCGTAACCGGCAGCATGAAAAATATCGGTCTGCCTGAGATCGCCAACATCCGGATCGGCAAGCATATAAGCCTGGAGATAGAAGCCGCTTCCGAAAACGAAGCCCGCGAAAAAGTGGAGACAGCCTGTCAGAAGCTGCTGGCGAACCCGATCATGGAGTTCTACCGCTACACGATCTCCACTCAGTAATCCTGCTGAATTTTGCCGCCCTGTAGCTGACCTTAAGGCTCTTAAGGTTATTTATCACTGTATTTCCATTCTTCTATTTACGCATTTTGTACCTTTGCGTACAATTTTATCCAAACAACTATGTATCCATCAGAAATAGTAAATCCCTGCAAGGAGCAACTGACCAGCAACGGATTTGAATCCCTGGAAACGGCCGAAGCCGTGACCGAAGTAATGAACGCGCCCGAAAATACCGTACTGGTAGTGGTGAATTCTGTTTGCGGCTGCGCTGCGCGCGGCGCACGTCCCGGCGTTCTGAAATCGCTGAGCAACGGGAAAAAACCGGCGCGTCTTACAACAGTGTTTGCCGGTGTGGACAATGAAGCTACGGCAAAGGCCCGCGAGTTCTTCCTGCCTTATCCCCCGTCTTCTCCCGCCATTGCGCTGTTCAAGGACGGGAAGCTGGTTCATTTCATCGAGCGTTACCAGATAGAAGGTACACCCGACGATGTGCTCGCCGACCACCTCAAAGAGGTATACAACGAGTTCTGCTAAGCAAAAAAAATTTTACGCAGGAGCCTCACTTTTCAGTGGGGCTTTTTTATTTGGCGATCTTCTTCCCGATCCGGTCCAGCACATCCGACACGGCAGGACAGATCATTGAATTGTGATAGGTGATCTGCAGCTTGGTGCGCATCTCCTTCATGTCTGTGTGAGGATATTCGCGGCATGCTTTAGGCCGCACATCGTAAATGGAGCACCGGTTATCGTCCATCAGAAAAGCGCAGGGAGTTTTCTGCAGAACGTAGTCATGATCTTCGTCCACGCGGAGATATTTTGTAACAAAGTCGCCGGGCTTCATTTTTAAATGGCCCGCGATCCTTTCAATATCCTTTCCTGTGAACAGCGGCCCGGTTGTCTTGCAGCAGTTGGCGCAGTGCAGGCAATCGGTGCAGGCGAAAACTTCGTTGTGCGCTTCTTCAAACAGATCGTCGAGCTCGCGTGACGGTAATTTGCCAAGCCTGTCCAGGAGCTTTTTTGTCTCCTTCTTCCTAGATCTTGCCGTTGTGAGCTTTTCGAGCATGAGATTATTTCTGCAGCGCCACGCGAATGCGTACCGGCTGGTGATCTGAGTTTTTAAAATCCGTGGGAATACCTTTTACCTCAACGGTGGAAACGTTCGGCGAAAGCAGGAAATAATCGATGATCACTTCTTCGGTAGTCCCTTTTTTGTAAGGAATGTTCAGCTTCCGGTTGGTGGTGGTAGTGGGATCATACGCCCATGTCCAGCCCTGTTCGGGATAGTTCTTTTCCACGTTCATCGCCACTACTCCGTCGGCTCCGGACAGCTCAGGCTTGTAATCCGGAGGGAACTGGTTCCAGTCGCCGCCAGCTATCACATAATTTCCATCGTTGTATTCTTTCAGCAGCTTCACCTTCAGCGAATCCATCTGGCGTTGCTTTACCGTTCCGTCGTCATACGCGCTCAGGTGCTGGTTGATGATCACGAGCGATTTTCCGTTTGCAAGCGGATAACGGAATTCCATATAGCAACGTTTGAGCATGAACAGACCGGTAGGCCAGTCCGCATCCTGCGCCAGCTTGAAGCGCCGTGCAGCCGCCGGCTTGAATTTCGAAAGCGTCATGATGCCGCCGTAACATTTTCCGTACGGGTTGTCCAATGGCTGCGGCACGAACAACGAATTATAATTGGTGGCGAAACCATAACAATATTGCGGGTTCCCGCCTGCGATAAGCGTTGCCTGATCGCGGAAATAGCTGCGCTTGGAACCGCGGTCCACCTCCTGGAGAAGCAGGAAATCGTTGTCGCCCAGCGAGCGGATCGTTTCCTGGATGCCGCTCAGATAGCCTTCGTACAGGTTCTTTTCGGGACGGACATTCTTACCTCCGTCAAAAAAGAAATCCTGCTCTGCGCCAAGACCTCCGTAACCGATGTTCCATGTAACGAGAGTAAGCGTATCGCCCGGAGTGCCCGGCAACCCCGTGTTTCCGCCTATCTGAACATCTTCGATCGGCTGCGGTTTATAATCTCTCAATGTCATGTAACCGAGAAAACCTCCGAAGAGAATGATCACGGTAAGCAGGGTATATAATATCCAGCGGAAAATGCGCCCGATAAGCGAACGTTTTTTGGCCATGAGGTCAGGATTTACAACAAAGATAAAATTATCCCCGTATCCCTTCCGGGCGAAATCCGGTTAAGTTTTAGTAGATTTACAGTAAACTCATCAGCATGCACCAGGAATTTAACCTGCTTACCGAAGATCAGCTTGAACTATACGGCCAGTACTGGTCTCCGGGTGACGATGCCATAGCCGTTGTATGTCTCGTACATGGAATGGGCGAGCACAGCGGCCGGTACGCGCACGTGGCTGATTTCTTCAATCGCAACGGAATAGCGGTGATGACAATGGATCACCGTGGACATGGAAAATCGCAGGGAAAAAGGGGACATACTCCTTCCCTGGAACACCTGCTGAACGATGTGGACGCGCTTATCAAAAGCGCAGAGCACGCCTTTCCCGGCAAGCTGGTATTTCTGTACGGCCACAGCATGGGCGGCAACCTGGCGCTGAACTATGCTATTCGCCGGAACCCGCTGATCGCTGGAGTTATAGCCACTTCGCCTTACCTGCGCCTGGCCTTTGAGCCGCCGGCATGGAAAACAAAGCTGGCGAAACTTTCCGCAGGAATGCTTCCGGGCCTTACACAGCCAACGGGCCTGGATACAAAAGCTATTTCCCGTGACCCGGAAGTGGTGAAAAAATACGAGAACGATCCGCTGGTGCATGATAAAATGTCGGCGGGATTCTTCGTACAGGTCCACTTCGCAGGACCATATGTGATCGGGCATGCCGCGGAGCTTCGCCTGCCCGCACTGGTGATGCACGGAACCGGCGACAAGCTCACATCGCACGAAGGCACGCGCGAGTTTTCACAGAAAGCCGGAATGAATGTCGAAACGAAATTCTGGGATGGCCTCTACCACGAGATCCATAACGAGCCCGAAAAAGAAATGGTGCTGAACTACATTCTGCAGTGGATCACGCAGCGCGTTGCTGAAGCCCGGTCGTAAGCGGCTCTGCTTTAACGACATTCTGCCCTTCTTTTCCGGCCGGATTTTTGTGTATTTTTGATGTATGAAAAAGTTCCTGGTCCTCTCTGTATTTATTTCCCTCTCATCGTTGCTGTTTTCGCAGCAGCCGGGAAAAGTGGTGGTTAGGTTCGACCGTGGGATCGAATCCACTGTAAACGCCTACAGCGTTTCCGCATCGGAAGAAAAAATAAAAGGCTTTCGTGTGCAGCTATGCTCCGAATCGGGAAACAATGCACGGGGCGTAGCCAATTCGGTCAAAGCTAATTTCCTTCGCCAGTTCGACGGCGTGGCTGCGTACCTGATATGGGAATCGCCGAATTTCAAGGTGCGCGTGGGCGACTTCAAGAACCGGCTGGATGCGACGCTCTTCTGGAAACAGATCATTGAAAATTTTCCGCAGGCTTACGTGGTTGCCGATGAGGTGAACATGATGAAGATCGACTGATCAAAATAAAAAACCCTGACCATCGGCCAGGGTTAATTTCTTCCATCACAAATATGTACTTACGGCTTAGGCCTTTGGCTTAGCTTCGTTCACTTTGAGCTGGCGACCCATCACTTCCATACCGTTCACGCTGGTGACAGCATTCTGGCCTTCAGAGTGGCTAGCCATTTCAACGAAAGCAAAACCTTTGGAACGACCGGTCATTCGGTCACGAATGACTTTCACCGATGAAACTGTACCATACGGTGCAAATACATTTTGTAAATCCTCTTCCTTAAGGTTGAAGGGAATGTTACCTACATAAATGGTCATAAAAAAAGAAAAATTAAGGATTAAACACCTAAAGGTACAATAATAACAATATGTTCAAAATTATTTTTTAGTAAAACCTCCTGATAATTGATTATTTACAGGGCTATGGTTAGTGCCATTTTCACATGGAAGTTTGTTCCGGCATCTTTGCTTGAATAAGCGCCGTAACGGTAGAATACACCGGCGCCCATTCCAAGAGTGTTAATCGTAATGAACTTATCGAGCACAAGTCCTGCTTCAAAAAATCCCTTCTCCATTGTCTTGAACGGAACGCCCTGGTGGCGCGGCGCATCGCTCAGCCAGCCGAACCCGACGTTGTGCACGAACAGTAGCTCCGGCTGCATCCAGCGCTTTACTTTGAATAATGTTCCGGTTCCCTGGCTGAAGAAGAAAGAGACAAAAGCATCCGATGCGAACTCATTCGGGCGCATCGTTTCGAAAGCGCTGCGCGATACGAACGAGAAGCTGGCGTAGCTTCCGCGCTCATTGAACAGCTTCGTGTACGGCACATCGCCGAAGATGTAACCTCCCGAAAAGATCATTCTTGTTTTACCGAATCTTTTCCAGTCGATGGTCTGTTCCACTTTCGCCATCAGCTTGGTATAGCTGAATTCCCCACCGATGCCGGGAAGGCTCTGCACCACGTTCAGCCATAGCACGGGATATTTGTTGCCGGTGGAAATATAACGGCTGCCGAGCGCAATGTACTTCTCTTTGATGCCCCAGCGCAACGTAAGATTAACCTCTGTAAAACGGTAAACCGGGTTGGCGGCAGTATCCGGAAAAAAACGGTACGGCAGCACAGGATCCACCACCTGGTGATTCATCGCAAACCGGATGTGCAGGTTTTGTACCGGCCGGAAACGGATGCTTCCTTCAAAGATCTGGAGGCTGTCGAACGTTCCCAGCACAAACGAACGGTAAATGTTGTCCATGTTCAGCGGCGCTTCCAGCGGATAGTCGGTGCTGCCGCTTTCCACAAGGTCGCGGCGGTAATCAAAACGCACACGGGTATCGGTCCTCCTGTGTACGCGGAATTCACCCCACGCTCCGTACTTCAGCGCCTTATCGTTAAAGCCGTAAGCGAAGTAACCTCCGAACTGGAACCATTTCAGCAGGCGCTCATTTGTGCCCAGGCCCAGTCCGAGCCGCACGCCTTCGTAATTGTTGTAGGTAAATATCCGCGCAAGCTCGATATCGATGAACTTAATGCGCAGCTTTCCTTCCATCAGCGCTTCCAGGTTGCTGATCTTTCGTTCGATGTTCAGCTTTTTACCGAGGCTGTCCACCACATGATACGTAACGGAATCTTTTTTTGAAAGCTCGTCGTTGCGATATTGCTGCAGGATATCGTCGCCGCCGGTCACAGCCTTATCGTCCACATCTACTTCCACCGCGCCGAACTCGCGCCGCCTGATCTCGGGGTTCACCTGGATATCGGTGATATAACTTCTGCCTTCCGCCACAAGCTTAAGCTTACCGATGGAAAAATTATTTAAGATTATATCGGTGTTAAGCTGCACCGGGAACCAGTGAAGGCTGTCGACTTTCTGGTATTTGTGGAGGATGCGCAGCGTAATCTGATCTTTCTTATACGGCCCGGCAGTAGCGCTTTCCAGCGCGTAATGATTCAGGTTCACGTTGAGCACGCCCTCGAGCGCCTCGAATTTTTTTCCCCGCTTCGGCCGGAATGAGATCACCACCACCGTGTCCGTTCCGGAAAAGGTCGTGTCCTCGATCTGGAAATAATAAAAGTCGGGGCCGGAGCGGCTCAGCGGATTGAGATATTTGAAATTGAGAATGTCGAAGTATTCTTCGTAAAACGACAGCGACTGGAGCTGCGTGGTGAGCGATGAAATAATGGGTTCCTGGATGCCCGAAGTGCGCGACGCGATAACTTTCTCGTACGAAAGGTCCGGCGCTCTGAACTTCCGTTCGGTCACGGACTCGTTGAGAAAAAGATGCTGGCGGTTAAAGAAATCTCTCGCTTTGATCTCGGTAGAATCCACGGTACCAAAAATCCCCGTGTGTACCTCCCCTTTCGAGGTATCCTGCATGGAAGTGAATACAAGCTTGTTGTATGTAGTGTACGAGAACGACGAAAGCTTTTTCGGGTTCAGCGAATCTCTCCGCGCGATGAGGCGGCGGATGATCCGGTCGGCCGGGTTTTCGCCGGGCAGAATGACCACTTCACGCAGCTCCTTTCCGGAAGAAAGCAGCACACGCACTTCGCCGGACACTGTTTCCACACGGATGGATTTGCGTTCGTAACCTACATAACTGAACAGGAGCGTTGCAGGCATTGTACTGACGCGAAGCGTAAATTTCCCGTCGATATCGGTGATGGTCCCGTTGTTACGGCCCTCTTCCACGATATTCACAAAAGCCAGAGGCTTCAGATTTCCCGCATCGGACACTTCACCTTTTACAACGAACTGAGCAGACGCGGAGGAAATTCCCGAAAGAAAAAGAGTGTAAAAAATACACTTAGCAAAAAAATTATATGGTACTCCTATCACCGGAAGAGCTCTATGAATCAAGCTTGAGAACGGCCAGGAACGCCTGCTGCGGGATCTCGACCGAGCCCACCTGCCGCATTCTTTTCTTTCCTTCCTTCTGCTTTTCCAGAAGCTTTCGCTTCCGCGAGATATCTCCACCGTAACATTTTGCCGTTACATCCTTGCGAAGGGCACGTATCGTTTCGCGGGCAATGATCTTGGCGCCGATAGCAGCCTGGATCGGAATTTCGAACTGCTGCCGCGGAATAAGCTCCTTCAGCTTTTCGCAGATCTTCTTTCCGAACTCGTACGCGTTATCGCGGTGGATCAGCGCGGACAAGGCATCCACCTGCTCGCTGTTGAGCAGGATATCAAGCTTCACCAGGTCGGACCGGCGATACTCGAGCGGATGATAATCGAAGGAGGCATAACCTCTCGATATGGTCTTGAGCTTATCGTAAAAATCAAAGACGATCTCGCCGAGCGGCATTTCAAAGTTCAGCTCCACCCTGTCGGTGGTCAGGTACGACTGCGTCTTGAGGATGCCGCGCTTGTTAATGCAAAGCGTCATTACAGAGCCGATATACTCCGACTTGGTAATGATCTGCGCTTTGATGTACGGTTCTTCCACGTATTCGAGCTTGCTGCTTTCGGGAAGATCGGAAGGGTTATTTACGATCAGTCTTTCGTCTTTCGTGGTATAAGCGACGTACGAAACGTTCGGCACGGTGGTGATCACGGTCATGTTGAACTCGCGCTCCAGGCGCTCCTGGATGATCTCCATGTGAAGCATTCCGAGGAACCCGCAGCGAAAGCCGAATCCCAGCGCGGCAGACGCTTCAGGCTCCCACGTAAGCGAAGCATCGTTCAGCTGCAGCTTTTCCATCGATGCTCTCAGCTCTTCGTAATCCTCGGTATCCACCGGGTAAATTCCCGCGAACACCATCGGCTTCACTTCTTCGAATCCTTTGATGATGTCTGCGCAGGGGCGCTCCTTATGTGTGATGGTATCGCCGACCTTTACTTCTCTCGCGGCCTTGATGCCCGATACAATATATCCTACATTACCGGCACGTATTTCGCTGCGCGGGGAAATATCGAGCTTCAGCACGCCTACCTCGTCCGCTTCGTATTCTTTTCCGGTGGCGATGAACTTTACTTTGTCGCCCTTGCGGATGACGCCGTTAATCACGCGGAAGTACGCGATGATGCCGCGGAAAGGATTGAACACGGAATCAAAGATGAGCGCCTGCAGAGGAGCTTCTTCATTTCCTTTGGGAGCCGGGATCCTGTCGATGATAGCGGTGAGAATGTCTTCCACTCCCATTCCGGTCTTCCCGCTGGCTGCGATTATTTCTTCGCGCTTGCATCCGATCAGTTCCTGTATCTGGTCTTTCACTTCCTCGGGCATTGCGCTCGGAAGGTCCATTTTGTTCAGGATCGGTATGATCTCAAGATCATGCTCGATGGCAAGATAAAGGTTGGAAATGGTCTGCGCCTGGATGCCCTGCGCCGCGTCAACGATCAGGAGCGCGCCTTCGCAGGCGGCGATCGAGCGGGACACTTCATAGCTGAAATCCACGTGGCCGGGAGTATCGATCAGGTTGAGGATGAATTTTTCTCCCTTGTGCATGTATTCCATCTGGATCGCCTTGCTCTTGATGGTGATGCCTCTCTCGCGCTCCAGGTCCATATCGTCGAGTACCTGCGCCTTCAGCTCACGGTCGCTGATCGTATTGGTAAACTGTAACAACCTGTCAGCCAAAGTACTTTTACCATGGTCGATATGAGCGATGATACAAAAATTGCGAATGTTCTTCATACTGTGTTCCTCTGCCTGATCTTATAAAGCATGCAAAAGTACAACAATACCACGGGTTTTGAAAATTCGCCCTTCCGGCCTTCCAGCCCGGTCTGCAGGTCAACGCTGTGCCCGACCGCAATTTCAGGGAAGCCTTGGAAGTTTCTGCCAAAACCGCTAGGTTTGAACAGATGAAGCCCTGGCAAAGACTTACCGGTATCTTCCTCCTTGTGCTGTTCCTTCACAACCTGGGAGGCTACTATTGGGTTTATCATTTTTTACGCCGGCAGGCCAAAAGCGAGATGAAAGCGTACATCCGCAAAAATCACGGTAACGATCCGGGAGTTTCCGTTTTTTCCGAAGAGCAATCGAAAGATTTCGAATGGATCGAAGATCATGAATTCCGGTACAGGGGAATGATGTACGACATAGTGAAAACGGAAGAGCGTAACGGGAAAAAATACTTTCACTGCGTAAAGGACGAGCGCGAGGAAGAGCTGATCTCCGCTTTTCTCGACATCCGGATGATAATGGAAGAAGCCGACGAGGAAACAGAACCCATAAAGCAGTGGATCAAGAAATTTGAAAAGGAGCTCGGGTGGCCTGTAAAGCTCGGGCTGAACGGAAGCTACCCGGGAAAAATTTCCATGATGCCGTCATCTGTTCCGATGGTAGATCCGGGGTACGCCGACATACAATTCCCTCCGCCGAAAGTGTAATGCTGCAGACATGTTTTTCAAGTATTCACTAATTATCAGCTTATGAAAAAAATTATATTCACAAGCCTGGGGCTAAGTGTGTTCTGTACACTTTGGTCGCAGACTGTTACGGTCGTCGACAAAACGACATTGCAACCCTTATTATCCGCACGGATCACGAATCCGCAGAACACCATGCAGCTGCCGGCAGACGAAAAAGGCAGAGTAAGCCTCGCGGGCATTGCCGACAGCGATACGCTGATCCTGAACTCGATCGGATACGAAACGCTGCGGAACACAAAGCAAAACCTGGTACAGGACCATGGCCGGATCTATATGATCCCTTCCGTGGTAGGACTGAATGAAGTGGTGATCTCTGCCAACCAGTTCGAAGAAAAAAAGAAAGATGTTCCGTTCCTGATCGAGACCATAAAGCGGCAGGACATAGAGAACCAGAACAACGCAACCACCGCGGAGCTGCTGCAGCAAACCGGTTCGGTGTTCGTGCAGAAAAGCCAGATGGGCGGCGGAAGCCCCGTGATACGCGGATTTGAAGCGAGCCGCGTGCTGATGGTAGTGGACGGCGTACGGATGAACAACGCCATATACCGCGCCGGGCACTTGCAGAACGTGATCCGCGTAGACCAGAACATGCTGGAGCGTACGGAGATCGTTTTCGGACCGGGAGCGGTCATCTACGGAAGCGAGGCGATGGGCGGAGTGCTGCATTTCTATTCGAGGAATCCGGTGCTGAGCACCAGCGGTAAACCATTCGTTTCGGGAAACGGCATGGTAAGGTTCGCTTCGGCTAACCTGGAAAAAACGGCCCACTTCGATATCAACATCGGCCTGAAGAAATGGGGATTCCTTACTTCCGTCACCTTTTCGCACTTCGACGATCTCCGCCAGGGAAGCCTTCGCAATCCTTTCAACGACAGCGTATGGTACCGGCCTTTTTACGTAGAGCGTGTGAACGGGCAGGATAGTGTTTTTCTCAATTCCGATCAGAATGTGCAGAAGCAGTCGGGATATTTCCAGTACGACATCACGCAGAAAGTGCTCTACCGGCAGAATGACAAAGTGCAGCACATCCTCAATTTCCAGTTCTCAAATTCTTCCGATGTATACCGCTACGACCGGCTTACGGAAACTTCCGGCGGGTTGCCCAGCTACGTGGAATGGTATTACGGCCCGGAAAGAAGGATACTCGGCTCGTACGCGCTATGGCTGTCGAACGGGAAATTCTACGACCAGGCGCGCATTACCGTAGCGTACCAGAACGCGCAGGAGAGCAGGATATCGCGCAGGCTGAACAACGCGAACCGGAGAAGCCAGGTGGAAAACGTACATGTCGGTTCCGTCAATGCCGATTTCACCAAGCGGCTGGGAAAGCATGAACTGCGCTTCGGAGCGGAAGCCACATATAACTACGTGCTCTCCTCCGCCACATCCATGAACGTGAATACCGAAGCGGTAAGCCCTTCGGCGACAAGATACCCTGGTGGCGGAAGCAGCTACTATACTGCGGCGCTGTACATTTCCGATACCTGGGAGATCAGCCGGAAATTCATTTTCACTTTCGGCGGCCGCCTGAACTATGTCGGCCTGAATGCGAACTTCAACGACAGCACATTCTTTCCTTTTCCCTACACTACCGCTACGCAGAACAACGTGGCGGGGAACGGCTACATCGGTGTCATTTACATGCCGCATCCTTCATGGAGATTCACAGTTCTCGGCTCTACCGGGTTCCGCTCGCCAAATGTGGACGATCTCGGCAAAGTGTTCGACAGCGCACCCGGAACGCTGGTAGTTCCCAATTCGGAGATACATCCGGAGTACGCTTTCAACGGAGAACTTGGGATCTCGAAGACCTTCAACGAGCAGGTACGCGTGGAAGTGGTCGGCTTCGCAAGCTATATACTGGACAGGATATCAATGCTGCCATTCCAGCTGAACGGCCAGGACAGCGTACTGTACGACGGAGTGATGAGCAGGGTGTACGCCAACCAGAACGCCGACAACGGGTATATACTCGGTGTGAACGCCAGCCTGCATGCCGATGTCACGAAACATTTCTCGATCGTGAGCACGGTGAATTACACGTATGGAAGGCTTAATACAGGCACCACGGAAATCCCGATGGACCATATTCCCCCGGTGTACGGTAAGACAAGCTTCATCCTGAAGCTCAAAAAATTTACCGGCGAGTTCTGGCTGCTGTACAACGGCTGGAAACATGCGGACGATTACAGCCCGAGCGGCGAGGACAACCTGCAGTACGCCACGCCCGAAGGCATGCCCGGGTGGTTCACGATCAACGCAAGAGCTTCGTACCAGGTGATCCCGAACCTGCGGATCCAGCTCGCCATGGAGAACATCCTCGACTGGAACTACCGCGTGTTCGCTTCCGGCATCAGCGCGCCGGGACGAAACGTGATCATCGCAGTGCGCGGATCATTTTAAACTTCTTCCATCCACCACAGGGAAAAGGCAGTCCGTCTGTACGGGCTGCCTTTCCTGCTTTCAGACCGTCAGGGGCATTCCTGCTTACGCGAATAGAAACGGTCGCAGGATGCGTGGACCCTCAGATTCTTCTTATCGTGCACGAAATGTTTTTTACCGCGATCGAAATGATATGTATTTGGACCGGCGGTGAACTGCTTTATTTTTTCCCCGCCGCCAAAATCTTCCCATTTTTCCACTCCCATGTAGAGGCTGCCGCGCGTAGATACGGCAATATCCAGGTACTGTGGATTGAGGCCGAATTCCATCCCGCAGGCGATAACGTGCACGGGTACGGGAATGCAGCTCAGCAGGGAAATGTCGCGTACGCAGCTGTTGTTATCGGCGATGAGCACTACGGACGTAGCGAACGGAAATTCTCTCAGGCCGGTGAGTATGGCTTCGATATCGTTCTCTTCGGGCTCCCGGTTTTTTCCGCGGTAAGATCTTGCTTTGCGGAACAGCTTCATAAGCCCGTCCACTTTTTCAAACGCGCCGGTAAGAATTCCGCCCGATGACCCGATCTTCCTTGACTCCCCGGCATCGGTGAAAAGCGCGAAATAACGGCTCCTGTCATTGAAGCGCCGGGTGAGCCATAGCAGCACCTGGTTTGTATAGGGATCCATGCTGCCTGTACAATCCACAACGATGAGAGCAGAGTCGAGCTCCAATGTGCGAAGCGCCTTTACCACGACCGAGTCGCCGATACCGCCGCCGCGCCTGATCTGCCGTTCCACCTTACGGTTGGCGTTGATCCAGTACAGCGAATCTTCATTGCGGGCGTGCAGCGTATCGAAAACACTTATTTCGTTCTGCGGCTGCTCTTTTATCTCTTCGTAAACGATCTCAAAACCGTGAAACAGCGACTGCGCTTCCTTTTCGGTATGGCAGGCCGTCTGGAAAATAAGACCGTAGGAAATAGTTGTATCGTTCAGCCGCGGATCCATCCGAAAAAGCGCCTGTAGCCTTTCTGCCATGAGGCTGTAGTAATTCGTTCTCCAGAAATTCTTGTTCCGGGGATATTTTGTAAGGATCATGTTTACTTCGAGCACGCGGTAACCCGCAAGCCTGGGCGGCCATCCCCTCGCAGGCTGCAGCATGGAGGAAGCGTAACCGTTAGCGATCATGAACGAACGGACAGACGGGTCTTTCCGGAAAATGTTCACCTCCGAAACTTCCCATACGGATTCGAAAAAAGAACGGCTGGCTTCCGGTTGCTCCAGCACCTCCGCCGGGAAACGGGGCGACTGCGCATGAAGATATCCTGCGCAGCAGACGATTCCTATCCAGATCTTTTTCACAGCGGGCACAACTATTAAACGAAGATGACACCATTTCGGTATTTCTCCTTACGACAGCAAAATTATTTTCATCTTTGCGGACCAATTCACTATACAATGGAACTTTTCTCCCTGCAAAACAAGACAGCGATCGTGACCGGGGCGTGCGGGCTCATCGGCACCAAACATTGCGAAGCGCTGGCAGCCGCGGGGGCGCGCGTGGTAGTAGCCGATATGAACGCAGACGCCTGTAGCAAAGTTGCCGCTTCGCTCGGGAAAGATCACCTGGGCCTTGCTTTTGACGTAACGAACGAAGAGGCCGTAAAACAAGCCAAAGACACAATACTCTCCCGGTTCGGATCGATAGATGTGCTGGTGAACAACGCGGCCATCAACGACATGTTCGAAAACCCTGCGCTGGCAGCGGAGCAGAGCAGGTTCGAGAACTATCCCGTGAGCATGTTCCGTAAATCGCTCGAAGTAAACGTGACCGGCGTATTCCTTTGCTCGCAGGTATTCGGCGCAGTGATGGCCGAACAGGGAAAGGGAAGCATCATCAATGTGGCTTCGACCTACGGCATGGTGGGCCCCGACCAGTCGATCTATGTAAACCGCGAAGGCAGGCAGGTATTTTTCAAATCGGCGGCGTATCCCGCTACCAAGGGCGCGGTGATCAACTTTACACGATTCCTGGCGGCGTACTGGGGAAACAAGGGCGTGCGCGTGAACACCCTTTCGCCCGGCGGCGTGGAGAACGGGCAGGACGACTGGTTCATTGAAAATTATTCCGCTAAAACAGCGCTGGGCAGAATGGCCAGGCCGAACGATTATATGGGCGCGGTAGTGTTCCTTGCTTCCGATGCTTCGGAGTACATGACCGGCGCAAACCTTGTAGTGGATGGCGGCTGGACCGCAATGTGATCAGAACGATTCCACGGCTTCCAGGTATACTCCGCCTTCATCCGAACGGTCTTCCGAAAACCATTTCCCCGTGAGCGTGGTTTTTTCCCCGTCTGCCGATAACCTGAGCTGTAAGGTTTTAACGTACCATCTTGCCATAAAATAGATGTTCTGCTCGCGGATACGGGTTTCGCGGATCGACACGTTATTTCCTTTTGCGGTTCCTTCAAATTCCATGATGCCGTAGACCGCCGTATCCGTTTGCAAACGGATGGTTGTGCGTCCTTCAAATCCTCCCGGGACAGATGTTTTGCCCGAAACCCAAAGCTCGAAATCGTAACGCGAAGCCAAAGCGATAGAGCTCTGCTGAGTGAGATAACCTTTCCAGGTAACCTTCCTGCCGAGCTGCGGCCCGAACAGGACGGGGATATACAGGAACCAGACGAGAATGCCCATAACCGGATGTATTTTTAAATTCAGTGTTCAACAACACTGTAATTTACGAAGGAAGCTGAAATTTCTGCGGCCGCGGCATCGCTAAAAATGAGTATTTTCACCGGCGGAAGCTTATCTGATCAATATGAAAAAAAATATTCTTTTCCTTTCCGCCTGTGCGGGTATAATTTTCATGAACGCCTGCGGCAATAAAAAAACGGCCACCGACGCACCCGAAAATACAACTACGGAACAAGTAAACGAAATGCCAAAATACACATCGCAGGATGGGAAATTCAGCATTCTTTTTCCAGGCGAGCCGACGGTATCTACGGAAAAAGTGGAGACGGAGATCGGCACGATAGATATGTCGACCTTCATTTATGAAAAATCTTCGCAGGAAGCGTACATGGTGAGCTACGCGGACTATCCCGCGGAAATGATAAAAGATGTGGACCAGATGGAAATGCTGGCCAGTTCGAGGAACGGCGTGCTCGAAAATATCGGCGCAAGTGTAGTAGAAGAAAAAGATATTACGCTCGACGGGCACAAGGGCATTTATTTTAAAGCCAACAGCGTGTCGCTTTACCTCATCTATAAAATGGTGATGGTGAACAACCGCATTTTCCAGGTGGCCATTATGAAAGAAGGCGGTTATCCTTCCGACAGTGAGGCGGATAGCTTTATCGGCAGCTTTACGCTCACAAAATAAAAAGGTGCCCGCACTATGGCAGACACCTTTTTTGCACTCCTTATCTGGATGAACTGACGCCTAACGGATCACTATTTTTTTGGTGAGCATCTTCCCATCTGCAAACAGCCTGAGGAAATACATTCCCCCGGCTATATCCGGAAGCATATAAGATAACTGGGATACCGGCTCCGAAGAAAGAGCAACGGAATGCATCACAGTCCCCTGCAGGTTGCAAAGCTCGATCCTGCTTACTGCGGAAAGCCCTGCAAGCTTTACCTGCAACATTTCTCCACCGGCAGCAGGATTCGGATAGATCTGAACCTGCGCATCGGCAGACGGGCCGTCGCCCAACCCGGTCAACCGCTTGAAACGGTATATCTTGCCATTGTTCCCCCCTACGAAACCGATCGTGGAATCGACCACGTGCACGGCATTAAGCGGCTCATCCACGGAATACAGCGACCATACCGGCCCTTCCTTGTGCATTATAATACCATCCGTTGTATCGTTGGCCCAGCCTGCTGCGATCCCCCATTCGGGAGCAATGAAATCGAGCTCGCGCACCTCCGGATAAAAAAAACTGGTGAGGTACGTGGTGTCGGCATGAAAGCTCTGGCCTCCGTCGGTGGAGATCATTATATCGTCGTACAGATCGCCTGTTGCCAGGTAGAACGTATTGTTGCCGGCATAATCGACGGATGTGAAATGGCTGTTGTCGCTGGTAACGATCGTATCGAAATCTACAAACGCGTCTTCCGTACGAATGATGAGGCCCTCGTCGCCTACCGCAACGAGAATATTATTCACCGGGTCTTTTGCGATGGAGTTGAGCCCGCCCTGGCCCGGACCGTAATAGACGAGGATCGGGGCGCTCCACCCGAAACCGCCGTATGCGCTGACATAAGCTCCGCCGAAGCAGCCGCGGCCAACCAGGTAACCTTCGAACTGCGCAGGAAGAAGTATCCGCGAAGTATTGCACATCAGGTTATTCCCTACCATATCGTTCCAGCTGTCGCCCCCGTCGGAAGTTTTGAGCACCTGCTGTATGAAAGTATAGGCGAGCATACCTTCGCTGGAGGAAGTGAAAGCGATGGCCGAAATATTTCCCGCATTGCCGGAAGGATGCGACCCGCCGGGAAAACCGGGCGACGTCCAGGTATCGCCGCCATCGGTAGTGCGTATAAAAAGACTGTCGTCGCCTACGGCAAAGCCGAGCTGGGCGTTCACAAAGAAGAGATCGCGGATATTTTTCTGAGTGCCGGTATTAAGCTCTTCCCAGGTGAGCGACTGCGCCTGTGTCGCCAGTGAAAGGAAAAGCGCCGGAAGCAGCAAGTAGAATCTGTGTTTCATGGGTATCTTTTTTGTAAAGGTACCGGCATGAGAGCGAAATGAAAATGGATTTTTGCCTTCCTTACTTGTACTTTTTCCGGGAAGATTCGCGGTACTCTTTTACGGAAAGGCCCGCGTTCTGGCGAAAGAAACGGCTGAAATAAGCAGGATCCTCAAAGTTGAGATGATAGGCGATCTCCTTTGCGCTTAGCTCCGTATTGTACAGCATACGCTTGGCCTCCAGCAGGATGCGTTCTCGGATGATTTCGCCGGGCGGCATTCCCAGCACTTTCTTTATCGCTTCGTTCAGGTACTTTGGCGTTACCTTCAGCTCATCGGCATATTGATTGGGAAGGTGCCACTCTTTGTAATGCTGCTCTACCAGCTGCCGGAAGCGCGATACCATGGAATCGGGAGTAATACTTTCTTCCTTGTTCTTCTCTTCGTAAAAATCGCGGCAGCGCAAAAGAAGAATATGAATGTATGACCGGATGATCTCCAGCGAAGCGTCCTGTTTTTTATTGCATTCCTTTTCGATGTTGGACAGAACTTCCAGCACCTGGCCGCGGATCTCGCCTTCAAGCGGGTAAGCGGGGCCGGGACGCGTGCCTTTGAGGAAAGGAAGACGGTAAAGAATATCGTTTATCTCCTGCTGAAAGCTTATGAAATCGTGCGTGAAGAGCAGCACTTTGCCCAGCGAATCGGAGCTGCGGTGAACGCGGTGAACCTGGCCCGGCGCCACAAAATGAAGCGACGGCGCATGGATCGGGCATTCCACAAAATCGACAAGATGCGAGCCGCTGCCCTGCGAAAAATAAAATATCTCGTAATAGTTGTGCCGGTGCGCAAGGTTAACGGCATACTCGGTAGGATACGTGAGCTCCACCAGGCGGAACGGCAGGCCCAGCTCATCTGCGTCCACAAAGGCATACGTAGGTATAAGCTCTTCTCCCATAGGTTATATACAAACGAAGTACAGGAAAATTATTGTGAAGCGGAAAAAACCCGTCAGGAATTTTCGCGGAGCGAAAGAAGAGGAATAAGCGTGCGATGCGCGATCTTCTTGCTTACGCTGGTATGAAATATCTTCTCGAAAAATTTGTATTTGCGCGTAAGTACAGCCACCATATCAGGCACCTGGTCCTGGATGTATCCTTCAATGCCGGTGTAAATGTTCTCGCTGTGAATGACCTCGAATTCCATGTCCAGTCCCTGAAAATAATCTTTCAGCTCCTGCTTCGCCTTTTTCTCCGCTTCGGTAAGCTCCAGCTCCTGCCCGACGTGGAGGATCACGATCCGCGCATTGAAACCGACGGCAAGATTCTTCAGCGGTGCGAGCGCTTCCATATTGGCAATGTTGGCCAGATCGGCGGCAAAAGCGATGTGGCCCGGCTTTTTGAATGTATTGAACGCGGGAACGACCAGTACGGGAACATCGGAATTTTCAAGCACATCGGCGGCGGTAGTGCCGAACAGGAATTCCTCCACGCCCGAAGCGCCACGGGTACCCATCACAACATACTGCGGCTCCGTATCGCGCGAATAATTACGTACGGCCGTCACCACATCTTCCACCACCGAATGGGTGAGAATAGTAAATCCCATACTTTCCGGCCAGGAAGAAACTTTCTGCTTCAGCTCGTTCAGCAGCTTTTCACTGTCGTCCACCATGATCTGCGAAGTAGGTACGATGGTGTCTGCAGGATTGATGGGGATCTGTATCGCGTGCAGCAGGTGGATCTCATCTGCGCCGATATATTTACCAAAGTTCAGGGCATATTTCAGCGCCATGTCCGCGCTGGTAGAAAAATCGGTCGGAACAAGAATACGCTTTTTCATAATGCTGGATTATATTCTTAAAGATACAGCATTCTGATCGTTAAGGATATTAATTACTCATAAAAAAACCTGCGGCCGAACCATGTGCCGAGCGGAGCGCAGAATAACACGATGACCGCGGAAAAGATGATGAGAAAAATATCTTTCCCGAACTCGGGGTGCATCACATACAGGAACCACACCCACGAACCGTTGGGAATGGCAAGCGTGCGGATGGTGCGGAGCGAGATGCCTCCGAGCGACCAGTAATACGATGCGATAGACGAGCTGAATGTGACGAAGAAAATGGTACCGATGAATACAATGGAAATATCGGAATCGATCCCGAGCGACCAGAATGCCGGAAAAATAAATGCTCCCAGAAAGCAGATGACGAGGTTGGAGATCACAAATCCTGCGAGCAGGTAAGCATTCCGGTGCGGTGTAGGTGTTTTTTCCATGTTAAAAGATAGCGGCGCCTGTTCCGTCCGGCGTCAGTATGGCACAAAGATAAAATTTGCCTGCTTGGGATCGGGCACCACGAACAAACAAATATATTCCGAAGCAGGTTTATAATGCGTGATGAAGAATTTGGCCTTTTCCATGGAAATGATGCCTTCGCGGATGAAATCCTCGGCGGTGCTTGCGCTGATAGACCATTCGGTAGCCAGCTCCTCCCGGTCGAGGATCAGCTCGCCGATGGGAAAAAATTCCTTGTGCGCGATAAAGATGGGATAGCGCGATATCTCATCCCGGATGATGGTCTCGCTAACTTCCCGGATGGGCTCTTTGAATAATTTCAGATCGTGTTCCAGACCTGAGAGATGTTCAGGTAATTCCTCCATTGCCCCGCTTTTATGGCAAAGGTAAACATATTCGGAAACGTTGGTTACAGCTCCGATTTGAAGCTTTTCATATATTCTTCCCAGGGAACGGTCTTGTATGCGCCCGTGCCGAAAAACTTCAGGATAGGCTCCATTTCTCCCGGAGCGCGGTAGCCGGGGATCGGCTGGATCACATTCATTTCCTCGTCCATGAACACCACGGTGGGATAGCTCAGCTGCCCCTTGAGAATGGTCGCGGCCAGCTCATTGTACCCGCGGGAACCGGCATTGCCGATGTAACGGTAGGTCTTGCCCTTGAAAAGTATGCTGTCTTTCTGCTCCGCGTTGAATTTGACCGGGTAGTAATATGTATTCAGCATCTCCGCGATCTTCGTCTGCGAAAAAGTATTCTTGTCCATTACCTTGCACCATCCGCACCAGTCGGTATACACGTCGATGAATATCTTTTTCGGAGCCTTCTCGTTCAGCTTTATGGCCTCTTCTATCGAATACCATTTCAGCCCGGATTGGTCGGAGGTCTCTGTCTGCGCGAAAAGAAAAGCCGGGAAAAAAATCAGGGCGGCCAGCAACCAGCCGGTAAGTCGTTTCATGTCGGGAAATTTATTAAATATACGAAAATCCATCCAAAAATGGTACCACTTCGCAAAGGGGAAACGCTCAGAAAACGATATCGGCAATTCCCATCCGCTTCAGCAGATCGTTGGCCAGGCGGCTGGCGCCGATGCGGAACAGCGAAGGCGTGAGCCATTCGCCCCCGAGCTGCTGCTTTACAATATCCGCGTAGACCAAAGCATCTTCATACGCAGCCACACCGCCTGCAGCCTTGAACCCCGCCTTTTTGCCGGTGGCATCGTAATGCCTGCGCAATACTTCGCAAATGGCCCGTGCAGCTTCAGGGGTGGCAGAGACTGCAGATTTCCCGGTGGAGGTCTTGACGAAGTCCGCGCCGGCCTTTACCGCAATTTCGGCAGCCGTTATGATCCTTTCGTCCGTGCGCAGCTCGCCCGTTTCGATGATAACCTTCAGCTGAGCCGGGCCGCAGGCATTCTTTACAGCTACTATTTCGTTGAAAGTATATTCCAGGTCTTCTTCCAGGAACCTGCCGCGGTTGATGACCATATCGATCTCATCAGCTCCTGCGCTCACGGCAAGCGCTGTTTCCTGCATCTTGATCCCGGGAAATGTCTGGCCGGAAGGAAATCCTCCGCTCACCGCCGCGATATGCACGGGAACGCCTTTGAGCTGCGCCTTCACCTGCCGGCTGAATACCGGATACGTACAAACAGCCGCGGGATGCAGCCGCCGCTCCTGGTACAGCCTTACCACTTTTTCGGTGATGGCGGATATCCGCAAAGCCGTATCGGTGGATTCGAGGGTAGTGAGATCGAGCAGCGAAAAGAGGAACCGCGGATCGGTATGATTTTCCATAGGAAAAAGTCTTACTTAAAGATACTACATTTTTAAGGAGCGTCAGGAGCCGGATGTGCGGTCCTTTCCGCGGGGGCGCGCAACGAGCAGGTACGCTATGCACCCGATGGCGCAGCCTGCGGCATTGGCTGCCATGTCCATCACATCCATCGAACGGTAGGGCAAAGCGGCCTGGATAAATTCGATGAGCACGCCGTACAGTGCGGAAGCGATGCCTGCGATCTTCCAGGAATATTTATGCAGAAAAGGATAGAGAGATTGCCTGTGGAAACCGAAGGAAGCCAGGAAGGCGAGAAAAGCATATACGAATGAATGAAAAAGCTTATCGGCGCTCAGCAATGGAGGGGAAGGCAGCTCCGGCGCCGGAAGCACGCATACGACAAGGATGAACAGCGCCCATGCGATCCAGGCCAGGTTATAACGCAGAAACACGGGTGGTATCTTCGTTACTGCCCGATGTGCGCACTGTAATCATCAGCGCTCATCAGCGAGTTAACTTCCGCAGGATTGGTAATGGCGATGCGGATCAGCCATCCGTCTCCGTATGGATCTTTGTTCACCAGCTCGGGGTTATCGGTCAGTTTCGGGTTCACTTCCAGGATTTCACCGCTCACGGGCATGAACAGGTCGGACACCGTCTTTACAGCTTCGATGCTGCCGAATACGGAATCCTTATCCAATGCTTCGCCGGGTTCGATCTCCACGAATACGATATCTCCAAGCTCACTCTGGGCGAAATCAGAAATACCCACCACACCTTCATTACCTTCTATGCGAAGCCATTCATGGTCTTTGGAATATTTCAGATCAGACGGAATATTCATAACTGTGTACGTTTAAAATGATAGCGCCAAACGTACGGGATTTTTTTGAAAAACCAAATCTATTTACTTCATAGAACTTTGTTCCGGTATTTAGTTCTCAGTACTTAGAGCTTCGTAAGACGTAAGTACAATTTTCACTGACCGGATCTAAGCACTAAAAACCAAGCTCTCTTTATTGCGTCAGCGTGAAGCGTACGCTCAGGCCCGCGTTCGTGTTGGCTGTGGGGAACTGGTTCGCCACAAAGGGATTGTTGATGATCTGGTCTACAAACAACCGTACGGAAAGATTCTGGTTGATCGCATACTCTGCAAAGGCCTTGATGGTGATGGCGCGCTGGCCGGCCGTGATCTGCTCCACGTTCTCCTTGATCTTCCGGATCACGGTGGAATTGTCTCTCAGGCCGAAATCGAACCGCAGGTTAAGATTGCTCTTGATCTGCTTGCCCATGAGGCGGAACGGCAGCCTTACTTCCTTGATCGTATAACCCGCTCCCACGATGATCTCGAATGTATTGTTCTCCGTGATCTGGTTGTTCGGGAAGTTCAGCGAGATATTCCGGCTGGACTTGATCTCCACGTTGGCCGTAAGGCTGTTGTTGAAGGTCATATCCACCTTGATCAGCGGGTTGAACGATTCCACCAGCGTAACGCTGCTCAGGAAGTAACGGGAAATATAATTGCCGTTGTCATCCAGCTCTGTATGGCCGAAAGGATTGTTTGCCCAGTATTGCGAGCTGAAGGCGTTGTACACGTAGTTCGACTGGAAGCCCGCTACGTTATAGGTAGACTGGTACGCGTGGCTCAGCACGATGTTCTTCATTATTTTCTTGATGAACGGAACATTCTTCAGACCGTCGAACTGCACTCTCCAGTTCGGGATAGGAATATCCGGGAACATGTCGAGGCTCTGCTTATTCGGATCGGTGCCGGTGTATGCTGCGAGGAAGGAAAACAACAACACGTCCTGCTGTGTTTCATCATAACCCGCCTGGTAGGTAGCCGCAGGGTTATAGATCGCATTCGGATTTTCCAGCGCAATTCTGTCCGACATGATCTGGCGGTAGTTCAGCATTTTTGCAAACAGGCGCGATGAGAAGTTGGCGCCGGTCTGCCCGAACGAGGTCATAATGGTCATGTACGACATCGAGAAGTTACCCATCGACAGCGGGTTCTGCAGCTGGAAGTCGCCTTCGCTGTCCACGTACCGGTAGTTGGTCTGGTAGTTTTCCGAGTAGATCCGGTTGGCGCTCAGCGTTACGCGAAAGCCCTTGAACGGTTCGTACGTCGCATTGGCCGTAAGGTTCGACGAGTGCGTACGCATGAAGAGAACGTTCAACGTACTGTCGCGGACCAGCCATTTATCCTGCACGATCTTGTTCTGCAGGTCTACGTCATTGTACTGGCGTCCGAATACGAAGTCGGGGCCGACTGAAGACTGGTAGAAATCGATTCCAAACATCGAGGTGCCGGGCTTGTATCCGGGCAATATCGTACCGTTGGATTCGGTATAGGTTACAGAAAGGTTCTTCACGCCGGTTATGATCCTGGCCAGCGATTCGGGGATCACCATCCAGCGGAACTGCTTTTTCTCTTTTCTTCCTTCGATGCTCACTTTCGCGCCGGTCACATCTTCTTTGGAGATAAAGCGGACCCTGTTCTTGTCCACCACCTGCAGATCGCCTTTCACTTCATGTCCGTCGGGCGCTATTACTTTTATTTTTACGTTCTCGGTCTTCAGCTCGTGCTTGATAAGTTTTTTCTTACCCGCGCGGAAGTTCACGCCTTCTTTCTCCCAGTTAACGATCTTCACTTTTTTCTTTTCCTTCTCGTCATCCTCTTCGCCTTCCTTGTTCGGATCCTTATTCTCGTCATCCTTCTGCTTGTCTTTGCTGTCGCGCCTCTGCACGTTCGGCTTCTTCGGCTTGCCAAGATCTTTGATCCACGGTATCTTATTGTACAGCGTGGTCATGTTCGCCTGGGCATTTACCTTGAAGGTATTGTTGTTCTGAGCGATGTTGCCCCAGCGCCCCATGCGGAACTCGCCGGTAGTGAGGTCGCGCTCCATATTTCCCGCGGTCCATTTGTATCCGCCGCTGTATCCTACGGAAGCCGTGAGCCAGTCGGTAAGCGGAAGCTTGCTGAACGGAACCTGGTAGTTCACATCGAATGCGTGACTGTAGCTGGTATTCCTTCCGAAGAATGGAACGCGCGGCGCCACGGAATTATCCAGATGCATCTCCGGCTCGTCGATCCGTGAGTTATTGGTGGCGTTGAATGTGAAGTTAAGCGACTTGAACGGGCTGTACTGGAATTCATAGATCCGCACCCATGTAAAGTTCTTTTTGTAGGTAGGGTTGATGAGCAGATCGTACTGCGTGGTATTGCGCAGCAGCAGCTCGTTCACATCACGCTGCACGCTGGCGCGGGCCGAAAGGCGTTTCGGCGACCACGTGAAGTTGAAATCCTTGATCCATTTCGCCCATTTCGATTTCAGCTTTTTCGATTTCTTGAATGGCTCCCAGTAAGTAAGCGTGGGCGAGAATGTGTAACCCAGCGATCCGCGGTGCTCGTATGAATTGTTGTACTCGATGCGCGTGTCGCGGTACGTATCTTCCTGGTAAGAATACGATACATCCCAGTTTTCGACATCCCATATTTTCGGTTTGCGCTGGGTGTTCACCCGGTTCTTGCGCATGTTGGTAATGTTGAAGCTTTTCCGCGTAATAACGGTTTGCGTCAGCTGTCTGAGCGAATCGCGCGCATGGTCGGTCGGAAGATTGTCGAGCGCGCGGGTAAAATAGATATCCGGATCGAGCGGGTTGAACTGCGGATTGGCAATGCTGGTAGAATATCCGAAGAAGATGGGGATGGTAACGCCCGCTTTCGGCCCGAAGAATTTTCCGAATTCGAAGTTCGTGGTCAGGTCGAATGTGGTGGTATTGTCGCGGCTTCGTTGCTGCGGCTTCTGGTCGATATTTCCGAAGCCGAACGTGGTGTGCGATATCGCCATGCTGATCTGCCCGAAATCGGCAAGGTTCAGCTGGGCGCGGACTTTGGCAGCCCATCCGCCGCTTTCGAAGTAATCGGTAACGCGTAATTCGTTCACCCATACCTGCCCGCATTTGGGGAGACCGTCATCCTTTTTGCCGTCGGCTCCAGTCTGCCAGGGGTTATATTCCTGGTGCGGGTTTCGTACGCCTATCATGATCGTACGCACATTCGCGAGGTTGGGGTTACCCACCACCGTGATCCGTCGGCCTGTGGCATCGAGCACGGAGTACGGCTGGTTGAGCGGGGCATTGTCGGCATTCCGCTGCAGCTTCAGCTCGGTAAGCTTTTCGAATATGATGTTCAGCTCATTGGTATCCCTCCATACATTCCTTCTGTACAGCTGGTCGCCGCTGGGGTTTCCGGCATCCGACGGCTGGATGTTCACATCGGAAAGGAACAGTGGCGTTTCCACTTCGTAGTAGTTTTCGGTACCGTCCATACCGAGGCGCACGAATACGCTGAGGTCGGCGCTGTCGAGCTCTTCCTGGCCGTTCACGTTCTCTACGTGCACGTACATCTTCATGTTCTTATAGGCGCGGAAGTCGTACTCGGTAGTTTTGTACACGCTCTTGGCTTCACCGTCCTGCAGCCCGCATACGTTGAATACCATGGACTGCTCGTTCAGCTTGTTGTTATTGTTATTCGGTCCCTGGTTCGGATCGATCTCGCGGGAGATGCCCGGAGGCTCCACGTAAGGGAACGGCTGCTTGCCCGTATTTTCTTCTATGTTCAGCGTAGTTACATTGAACGACGCCTCATCCTGCGAAGCGAACACGGGGGGATCCCAAAGGCTGCGCTGGTAAGCACGCCAGTCTGCACGCACCAGCTGCAGGGTTCCGAGGCGCACGAATATATCGTCGGGAAAGCCTTTCAGCACCATTCGCATGAAACGGATGGAACGGAACCCGTCGATAGAGCCGAACTGCTCTTTGTCTTCGGTGCGGATGGGGATCCGGAACTGTATCCAGCGCACCTGCTTGTTCACCGTCTGGCCATTGCCCACAGGATACTCCTGGTACGATGTGGCGGTGCGTATATCGGTAATGAAATTCTCCCCGATCACATCCAGGTCTTCCGGGCGGAGGCTGATCTTATACTGATAATATCCTTCAGGCTGGTCGAGGGTAAAGTTATTGTTCACGTCCTCCGAGTTGGGCGTCTGCTGGAACGACTCGTTGATATTTCCCGCGGGCGAGTTCCGCTCAGGGCCGAGGTATCCTTTGTAACGCTTGAAAGGATAAGCGGTGGAAAGATCGTTCTCGTCGTACGTGCTGCCCGTATAGTGGCGGTAGTTATCCCAGGCCGGGTCACTGCTGATGGTATCGAATGCCGGCGTTCCCGCACCATATTTGGTCAGCGCCGCATTTACGAAAGCATCGAAGAAGTTGACCTCGGCGGTATCATGTAATCCGTCGTATCCCACATCCTGCAGGTCGCGGGTCTCGGGATCGTTGTCGAAGTTCTGGTTGATCGGCTGCAGTAATGGAACACGGCCCCAGGCTGTAAGAACAGTAGGGCGCGTGGTGTCGGTCTGTGTCGGAAGCCCGTTCTCGTAGTTGAGGCGTCCGTCGCGGAGCACATCCTCGCTCATGTTACCGATCTGTACGATAAAGTCGCCGCCGCCGCCGGCATCCAGGTTCACGTTATGCGCACCAACACCGTCATCCCATTGCTTCAGCGAATCGAGATCGTCGGTGAAAGGATCCATCATCCAGAATTCGATATAAGAAATATTGGCTCCGTCCCAGTCCGTGGTTTCCATTCTCCGCATCATGGATCCGAAGTTATCCCGCGGGTTGAGCAGCCGCACACGGTCGGTTATGGTTCCGTCCAATGCATTGGCGTCGAAGTTATACGGTCCGCGCTCATCGGGGAAGAACTGGAGATCGAGCACCTGCTGGGTCGAGATCGGGTTAAGCGGGTTCACATAAAAACCGGGGAATATCTCGCGGATATCGATCTCACGCAGGTAGTTGTTGGACATTACCCGGATATTGTTCTTGATGGCCGGGGGTGTGAGTGTATTATTCCGGTAGAATAACGGATCCTGAACGTACCAGTTCAGCTTTGCACGGTTGAACCCATAACGCAGGTCATTGAAATACTGAGAGTTCGGGAATTCAGGGTTCAGTTGCGGAACGGTTCCGAGCTTCCAGAAGAACGGGTTGCGGATATCGATAGGAGTTTCAGCTCCTTCAAAGTCGTCGATATACGATACTCCATGCTCGCCGTTATTATCGATCACAGAGTTGAAGCCCGGGATCAGGTGGGCGAACTCACCGTTCACCGTAAATAATGACGGAGCTTTGGTATCGATGCCGGGGATCTTGTCTACCAGGCGGGTAATGAAATTCGATTCGGTGGAATAGTTCAGGTCGAGTCCCCATATCCAGTTGCTGGTCGGCTCGTTGCCTATATCGATCTTCTGCGTCAGCGGGCGCTCGTTCAGGTTCATGATCGTACCGCCGATCTGGAAGTTCTTGCTGAACTTGTAATCCAGGTGCGTACCGAAGAGCCGCTTCTGCTGTATGTTGAATGTGGCGTTGTTCTCAAGCGAAATATTGATCGGCAGGCCCGAGTTCAGGATACTTTCGTTGATGATCCTCACGCGGCCGCCCTGGTAGTCGACGGTGTAATCCTGGTTTTCCACGAGGGTCACACCTCCGGCTGTCACCGTTACCGATCCCTGCGGCACGTTGAAGGCATTGAGCGAGATCTCGTTCCCGGAAGCTCCTTTATAACTTCCGCCGAGATAAAAGCGGTTCTTTTCGGTATTTAGTTCAGCCAGCTGCGGAATGGTGTTGTAGAGCGAATCGAAGGCATACCGCTGGACGATGGCGTCCACATCCACCCCCGGGCTCCCGGAGTTTGCCGCCGTAAAGACTTCCGTCAGGTAAGGCGTTCCAAATGGCTCTCTTACAGGGAATATGATCCGGCCGTTCTGCGCGCGGATGGTCCTTCCCTCGATGAAGTCGAAAAACCCGTCGGGGATCTGGTCATTTTGTGGGTTCAACCGGTCCAGGCGGAACAGCTGAAGCAGCGGAGTGCCACTTACACCCGGCGCATTCGGAAAATAGTTTACTTTCACGCCGGTCTCGGTATCCTGGTATAACAGATTGAGTGTAAAGTCTTCCTGGCCGATATTATAACCGCCGATGCTGTAGATGTTCTTCATCATCCAGTCCCAGTTCGGGCGTTTCACATCCAGGTTCGAGCTTTTCAGCAGCTTTACTACCAGCGCGTTCGGAGCTTCGATATCTGTTCCGAATTCCCCTACCTGGAATGTTTGCCCGCCTACGGTATACTGGAAGGCCACGGCAAGCACTTCATCGGAGTTAAGCGATTGATTCAGAGATATAAAACCGAGGTACGGATCGAATACGTATTCGTTCGGGTTCAGCAGCCGGGCATTGGCAAGCTTTTCGATCTCCAGACCGTTCTGCAGCTGGTTGAACAATGTCTGGCTGGTGATGTCGCGGATAGATTGCGGAAGCGATGCGGGATCGTAGCTGTTCGCGGCGTTATTGGGAAACTGCGATTCGTTCGGCAGGTTCTCGCCCAATGGCAGGATACCAACGATATTCCGCACATTCTCCGTAGCATTGATCCTGTTGGTGACCCATACTTCGATACGGGTAATGTATACCGGGGACGTCACAAAAGGCAGAGTGCTGTTCGCGCGGTCGTAAAGGTTCTTGAAATAATCGCCCATGAAATAGTGGCGGTTGGACTCGTAGTTGGAACCGATCACTTCGAACTTGGTGACCTGCGCCCCGCCTTCTACTGTAATATTCTGTTTCTGACCCTGTTGCTGGCTAAAAATGGTAGTGATCTCCAGCTTTCCGAACTTCAGCTTGTTCTTTACCCCGAAGAGCGCCTGGCTTCCCTGGATAAGCGTGCCCGTAAGCGGAAGGGATACGTTACCGAACTCCAGCAGCTGGAGGATGTCGTCCTCGTCGCCTTCGTACTTCAGGTTCATCTGGTTCTCGAAGTTGAAGAGGGCTTTGGTGTTGAAGTTGGCGTTCAGCTGGATCTTATCTCCGATCTTACCGAGTACGTTCAGCTGGATGTTCTGGTCGAAGTTGAAAGTGGTGACGGTCCGCTGCTGCAGCGGGATGTTGGGGTTATCGGTCTTGTTCACCCGCACGCCCATGATCAGCTCGGCGGTTCCCTGCGGGCGGATCTCGATCTTGTTGCTTCCGAAGATCCCCTTAAAGGCGTCGCCGCCGACATTGATGGCCGGGATGAGACTGTTGGTCTCGCTCCCCTGGCTCCGGGTATTTTCTTTTTCCCTCCAGTAATCCAGCGCGGACTGGTTCATCCGCGTGCGGCGGTACTCTTCGGCGCTCATATACTCCGTACTGAGCACCATGTTCCCTACCTTTTTCTGAATAATATACTGGTTGGTGAATGGGTCATAGGTCACTTCTTCCACTACGTTGCCGGGGAGGAACTGACCCATATTATCATGGTTGGTAGTATCGACCTGGGCCATAAGCGAACCCGGGAACACCGCCATCAACGGTAACCATATTTTCTTTAATCCTGTTATCAGCCGCTTCATCTATCGCTTGTCCTAAAAGGGTTCTATCAAACGGTTTCTATTCTTAACATTTTTTAAACGTCCGTAAATAACTGCAATTTTCTATAAATATTTTAGCGCATGCTTTATTATTTCCTCGACGCGGAGACCTGTTCCGAAATCCTGCTGAACTTTTAACAAAACCTTATCAATAGCGGGTTTACCGAAGCCGAGGGCCTGCAGCGCAAGCAATGCCTCCTGGCCGGATGCGTGCGTGCCCGAAACCGGCAGCGCGCCCCCTGTTCCCTTGCCCACTTTGTCTTTCAGGTCCACGAGGATCCGCTCGGCCGACTTGGTGCCGATGCCTTTGATCTTCTTCAGCGTTACCAGGTCGCCGGAGGCAATCGCCCGCTCCACTTCGGCGGGAGCCAGCGATGAAAGGATCATGCGCGCGGTGGCCGCTCCCACTCCCGAAACGCTGATAAGCTGGCGGAAGATCTCACGCTCATGCTCGTCGGCAAAACCGTAGAGCACATGCGCATCCTCGCGGATCGCCAGGTGAGTAAGCAATTTAAAGCGCTGGGAGTCTTTTACCCGTGTATAAGTATTCAGGGAAATGTGGGCAAGATATCCCACGCCGTTACAATCCACTACTACATACGTGGGCGTAACTTGGTCCAGCCTTCCATCCAGGTGATCAATCATAGTTTTAATTCCAGGCCGCAGGGTTGGCAAAGGCAAAAAAGAGACTTCCATCTTCCTGAAAGAGAAGAAAAAAATCAATCAGCCATGTAAAAAACCTGCGTGTAGATGTGTGCTATAAGCCGGACTTATTTAGTTAAAGAGTGCCAAATATAGTACTTTTTCGGAACTGCCATGAGGCGTTTCACGTACAAAAGGAGATAGCATTTTAACATCCGGGGTTGCATCGGGCGGCTCCGGCATGCATTATTTTTCCGTCCATCTTTCCCTCAGGCGCAAAAACGGCTTTTCAATGATCAGTGTGGCCAGGCAACCCGTGACAAGGCTTGCCGCCATATACAACACAGCATACAAAAGACGGTTCCCGGGCGAAAGCAGCCGTTCCAGCACCAGCCCGCAGAAGAGGTGCCAGAGGTAAACATTATAGGATATCCTTCCTATAAACGATACAGGATCAGTCAAATATCCGACGATCCGGGAACGGAAAAATCCATAGGAAGGAAGAATATATACCCATACAAGAAATAAACCGGCAAAGCCCAGGTAGGTACAGGTGAAACCGTAAAGGCACATCTGCCGGACGTCGTCGCTTACCGCAAAGAACGGTACCAGCAGCAGCGGGGTAAGGATCATCGCAGCCTTTCGTAAGCCCGGACGCAGCAAGGTTTCCAGCGAATAAAAATGGACAGCATACGATAACAATATACCCGTGGCCAGCGCATCGATCCGCAGGTAATAATGGTCATTCACCCGGAAAGGCTCCGGGACCGTTAAACCGAGATACAGCCGGACCAAAGCCATACCGGTTATAATAACAATGAGCCCGGCCGGGAATACCGGCTTATGCAGCAACCGGAACCGGGCGGCAAACCAGAATCCCAGCGCGGCAGCCAGGTAAAACTGTTCTTCGATGCCGATAGACCAGGTATGGAAATTCGTCCCCCCGAAAATATTCTGTACAAAAAATACTTCCGACAGCACCGCTTTTGTCGAATAATGAAACCCGAAAAAGAAATGGCCGGCGAGGATGCTGATCAAAAGGTAAATGTAAAACGAAGGATAGATCTTAAAGCCGCGGCGAAGCAAAAACCGTCCCGGATGAACTTTGCCCGTTTCCCGGTAGCTCCTGAAAAGCAGCCCGGAAATAAGGAATCCGCTCAGCACGAAGAACAGGTCCACGCCCAGCCACCCGGCCTGGTAAAAAATGGTCCCGTAATCCGAATGCCTGGCCAGCACGAGCAGTATGGCAATTCCCCGGAGAAAATCTATTTCGCGGTTTCGCTTCATCAGATGCGGGCACAAAATACAGCAGAATCGATTCCGTGCAATTTTTACGGCAGCAATTCCGGTAAAGCTATATCCAATAAATGCTCATATTTGCATGCCGATGGTACTGATCGATACTCATTCACACTTGTACGATCCCGTCTTTCAGGAAGACTGGAACGCCGTTCTGCAGCGCATCAGCGAAGCGGAAGTAAAAAAAATTTTCCTGCCCAGTGTGGAAGCAGCCTCTACAGAAGCGCTCCATTCGCTGGCGGATGCAAACCCGGATCTGTTCTACCCTATGATGGGGCTTCATCCCTGCTCCGTAAAAGAAAATTACCGCGAAGAGCTGGACACAGCGCGTGCATGGCTCGGCAAGCGAAAATATTACGCCGTGGGCGAGATCGGCATTGACCTGTACTGGGACAAGACCTTTTTCGAACAGCAGAAAAAAGCGTTCATCGAGCAGGTAGAGTGGGCCAATGAGCTCCGGCTTCCCGTCGTGATCCACTCCCGCGAATCCACCGGCATCCTTATCGATCTGCTGCGGACAGAGATCCGCGCGGAATATGGCGGGATATTCCATTGTTTTTCCGGAACGGAACAGGAAGCAAAAGATATTATCGGAATGGGATATTATCTCGGCATCGGCGGAGTGGTGACCTTTAAAAATTCAGATCTCGGCGCGATCCTGCAGAGCACGGGCATAGACCGGCTGGTGCTGGAAACCGACGCGCCCTATCTCGCCCCGGCGCCTCATCGCGGCAAGCGGAACGAAAGCAGCTATGTGCGCCTGGTGGCCGAAAAGCTGGCGACGATATTTCAGCTGCCGCTCGATGAAGTGGCTGCCATCACTACAAAAAACGCGCTGGACGTATTCCGTATGAACTCATAACGGCAGAAGTAAAACCAAAAACATGTCGGAACAAAGTCAGATACTGATCATCTATACCGGCGGCACGATCGGCAGCTTCGAAGATCATGCCACGCAAAGCCTGAAGCCGGTGAACTTCGAACAGCTCCGCGAGTACATTCCCGAGCTGAACCGGATCGGCGCGGCCCTTTCGGTGCATGCGTTCAGCCAACCGAAAGATTCTTCCGATATGAATCCCGCCGACTGGGTGAAGATCGTGGAAGTGATCCGCGGCTACTATGATCTGTACGACGGTTTCGTGGTGCTGCACGGCACGGATACGATGGCTTTCACCGCTTCGGCTGTCAGCTTCATGATCGAGGATCTTTCCAAGCCCGTGATCTTTACAGGCTCGCAGCTTCCCATCGGCCGTATACGCACGGATGGAAAAGAGAACCTGATCACGGCCATAGAGATCGCCGCCACGAAGCAGAACGGGAAGCCCGTTGTTCCCGAAGTGTGCATCTACTTCGAGTTCAAGCTTTACCGGGCTAACCGCACATTCAAGTTCAGCGCGGAGCATTTCAACGCGTATCTCTCCCCGAATTATCCGTTGCTGGCCGAGGCGGGCGTCACGATAGAATATAACCACAATGCAATCAATCCTCTGGCGGACCGGCCGGTACAATTCCATACGGAGCTGAACACATGCATAGCGATCGTTCCGCTGTTCCCGGGCATTCTGCCGGAGACGGTGGAGAATATTGTCAGCCCGAAAAATATCCGTGCGGTCATACTCGAAACTTTCGGCTCGGGCAACGGCCCGATGCAGGACTGGTTATTTGATCTGCTGCGCGAAGCGATGCAGCAGGACAAGATTATACTCAACATTACGCAATGCCGCCAGGGAGGCGTGATACAGGGCAGGTACGAGACCAGCCGCGAGTTCAGGAAGATCGGCCTCACCGGCGGGGCCGATATGACGCGCGAAGCCGCCGTCACCAAGCTGATGCACCTGCTGGCATATCATAAGGATGTAAAAGAGATCGAAAGGCTGGTGCAGATACCGCTGAGAGGCGAATTGACGGTGGATTAGAAAAATATGTTAGGTATTGACGATTTTTCGTATTTTCGCACTCCATTTGCAAAAATGTTCTTGATTTCCGGAGAGATGGCCGAGTGGTCGAAGGCGCACGCCTGGAAAGTGTGTATACGCCAAAAGCGTATCGTGGGTTCGAATCCCACTCTCTCCGCCTTCGCCTGCCGAAGCCCTTTGAAAAAGGGTAAAGGCAGGCTTTTTTATCCTGCCCCTCACATAGTTAATGCAATCTTAGCCGGCTACGGCGGACCCCGTCCGCTGGCTGGCCAATACTTTCTTCTATGTGGTATGTATACATTTTATTGTTCAACGATGGAACCCATTATACGGGTTGCACAAACAACATCAATAGCCGCCTCATCAGGCACCGGAACGGTGAGGTTAGCTATACCCGAACACGATTGCCCGTTACGCTCTGTGCATATACGGCGTTCTCCGATAAGTACAAAGCATACAATTACGAAAAGTATTTGAAATCAGGATCAGGACGCGCTTTTGCAAAAAAGAGACTTATCAGCGAAAAGTTGCATAGTGATGGAATGCGGGAAGCCCTTTGAAAAAGGGAGGAGAGGTTCACATAATCTCGTTCACACAAGATTTCTTCAGCCATCTAATTATGCAGTGTTTGTATAGTTGTCGATCAGCTTTTCTGAAATATACCGCGATGTAGGTATTTCGCATCGCCCGTCATTCCTGTAGTTTTGCTTAAACAAAGATGAGCTTGAAGCCCCTGAACAATATCTGATAAATAATAATTAATTGTCATAATTGGTTAATATTTATACATTCGTGTTAACTAAACCAACGCAATGACCTTTTCGGCATCGTAACCCTTAAATCGTCTATAGTATGGAACCAACCCCAATGAAAAGAGCGGCGCTTGCTTTATGTTTCGCTCTTGCAATCCCGGCAAACTCCTATGCACAAAGCTATTGGGAAGATTTTTCCACCAATCCGCAAACGTATACAAGCGGAAATGTAGGTATCGGTGGGTTGCCCGCCGGCAATACCAGGCTGCATGTGAACGCATCCGGCAACAATTCACTCTACGGCGCTTTCATTTACAATTCCGGCGCTACTGATTTGCTGGGAGGCAAATTCGGATTGCATGTGATGCTTAATGATTCCGCTCCGGCGGTTCCCAATTACGGGATCTATTCATCTGTCCCGGTTGGCAATACATATTGGGCTGGTTACTTTCTCGGCAACGGCCATTTTTCCGGCAATGTCGGCATCGGCACAGGCGACGTTACCGCCCCTGCTACCGACAAGCTGATGGTCTGGAATGGAAACGTAGTGATCGGCAGCCCCAACAACAAATTTGTTCTTCATCACCAATGGTGGAACAGCGGCTCGAACGCCCTGCACATTGCCCCGTGGAGCAGTACCCTTAACGACTGGAACTTTGCAAACGGTATCACCATGCAAAATGACGGACTTGTGAAAATGAAAAACGTAGAAGTAGCCGAAACCCTGAAGGTAAATGAAAAGGTTTGGGCCAAAGCCTTCGAGGTAAAATTACCGCCTTTCCCCGATTATGTATTTACACCCGGCTACGATCTGTTGCCTATCGACAGCGTAGCGGCTTATATCAATGCAAACGGACATTTACCGGGCCTTCCACCGGCTCAGACCATAGATAAAGCGGAAGGCTATGACGTAGGGAACCTGCTGGTAAAGCAGATGGAAAAGATAGAGGAACTAACTCTTTATATCATCGAGCTAAAGGCAGAGATCGACTGGCTGAAAAAGAATGAAGCACAGGCGCAAACCCAACACTAAGCAGTCTATGAAAACATTGTATTTCAAAAAACGGGCTTTGCTTGTTTTCGGGCTGCTGCTAATAGTTCGGGGATCGGCACAGTTTTACAATAACATTGATGTTACTTTCGTCGATCCTAATACGGCCGCTAATATTCTGCTTGGTAATTCATCCGGTGTTCAGATTTCCAATGCCAGTTTTACGGGCGCTCCCCAACAGCTTGGCAGCTTTAGCGGGGCAGGCGGGTACATCGGTATGAACAACGGTATTATATTGACTACCGGTGATTCCCGCCTTGCTGAAACAGTGAACAGGAACCCGATCGGCCCAAGCTGCGTCTATACCAGCGCCACATTGAGCGACGGAACGACTTTAAGCATCGGGCACTCGTTCAGGGCGGAAGTAGACATTTTCACCGGTTACAGCGATCCCGACCTCAATGCACTCGGCGGTAATCCTTACAATTCGGCTGTGCTGGAGTTTGATTTTATTCCCAACGCTACGGCCATTTCGTTCCAGTTCCTTTTCGGTTCCGAGGAATACGAAGAATATGTCGGCACAGGGTATAACGATGTGTTCGGCTTTTTTGTAAGCGGGCCGGGCATCAGCGGGACGTATTCCAACGGCGGGGTAAATATTGCCACAGTGCCTGCTACAGGCCAGCCCATCAGCGTGAACACCATCAATGCCGGCAGCAACTCCCAGTATTTTATTGCCAATGTCTGCAACATGCCCAACGTATGCCCCAATGGCTGCTGTCCCTGTCCCAACCCGAATTTCCAGTATGATGGATACACCACCATTATGACCGCCTCCCTGGACGGGCTGGAATGCAACGAAACGTATCACATGCGTATTGGTATCACCAATATAAATGACGAAGTTTTAGGAAGCGCTGTATTCATAAAAGCCGGAAGTTTTGCCAATAACTTTAATGCAGGGCCCGTACAGGCTGAACCGGAAATAGTATGCGAAGGAGATATGCTAACGCTTCTGGTAGAAGGTGAACAGGAATATGAATATACGTGGAAAGATGTTCACGGAAACGTCGTAAGCACCGAACAGCAGGTTACCATAACCGCGACTACGGACGGGCCGCCCTATACGGTAACGGTAGTGGATCCGGCAACCGGCTGTAACAAAACGCTGGAGGTGGATCCCACGATCCATATTGCAGCCAATGAAAAGCCGTATACAAAGGGAATAAATAACAACGGGGACTTTGAATATTATGTACCGGCAGGGGTTCCGTTTGCGTTTGAGATTCAATCGTTTGATGCGGATAATGAAAACGTTCTAATGACCTTAATAAATGTACCCACTTTATTAACTAGTACGCTGTACAACTCGAACGCAAATCAGGCCGGTTTTTTACGACCTTATGTCAACGTTACCGGAGCTATTCCTACTCCCGGCGAATATACTTTTCAGGTATATTTAGAAGATGATAATATCTGCGGTAGCGAGAACGAAACCTATACATTTAAAATCATTGTTCTCTGCCCGGATTGCTACGGAACAACCTATTATGAACGGCGGGGATTGAACACAACTACCTTTCCCTTTTTACCGGATGTAACGGAAGCCCAAGGCAATATCGTAGCGGGCGATAACGTTGATCCAACACAAACCAACGGAAATGTGTCGGTGATCCCTGATGTCGGAACGGTTGCATTTTATTCTGCCCAGTCGGTCAACCTGCAACCGGGCTTTATTGTCCTGCCGGGCGCGCACTTTATAGCGGAGATCAAAGAGGTATGTGATGAGGATTGTAACGACTGCTGTAAAGATGGATTTACAGGTTTTACCATTTCAAAAGAAAATGTACCCGATATCTTTACCCCGAACGGGGACGGGATCAACGATTATTGGTATATTCCTGATCCGGAACATCCCAATTGCGCATTCAACATCATGGGCTTTCACTTAACAATCTATAACAGGGAAGGTAACGTGGTGCATGACGCGGAAAGCCATACGGAGCTGTGCTGCTTTTACAAGGCCCCGGGTGACGCTTATCCCAATATGCAGTTCAGCAGCATATTTTGGGACGGACGGGTAAACTGGCCCGCAATGGGAGGGCCTTATGTAAGTGCAGGCGTTTATAATTATGTACTAACTTTATACGGATGTGAAAACTATGAAGAAACCTGGTCTGGGACTATTAGCGTGTATTAGCGCAATGGTCCTGCTCAGCGCAAGCTGCAACGATGAAGGTACGCTGCCACCGCCTCCCGATCCGCGGGATAAGCTTACCGGTGTGTTTGAAATGACAAAGCTGGAAAATGGGCAGATATACCTAATGAAAGTAGAAAAAGTGGGTGAGCTTTGTAATAACTTCTGCGATAGCTTGAAATACACAAACTATGGCGACTTATTTAGCTTTACTCATGTTAGAGCTCCATCTGCCGTTGATTCATTTCTATATATAGGGGTGGTTGATCCCGCTACTGACAAATTTAATCGGCGATGGAAATTAACAACTAATGGAAATCCGAATCCCCCATACAATTATAATGTGATTTGCGGTGATTCGATTACAATCCGTTTTAAAATGAGCAATATTTACTACTATCAGGAAGATGGGGTGCCTTTTTGGGATACTGTGTTTACCCACGTAGGCGTACGAATTGCTGACATAGAATAATGCACATGAAGAAACCTGGTCTGGAACTATTAGCGTGTATTAGCGCGCTCGTCCTGCTCAGCGCAAGCTGCAACGATGAAGGTACGCCACTCCCTCCCGATCCACGGGATAAGCTCACAGGTATATTTGAAATGACAAAGCTCGAAAACGGGCAAACCTATACAATGAAAGTAGAAAAGGTCGGCGAGCTTTGCAATAACTGTGATAGCCTCAAATATACGAACTATGGTGATCTATTTGACTTTACAAAAAAACGGAGTGTAACAGATGTCGATAGTCAGCTACAAATAGGAATTATTAACCCTGCTCTGGATAAATACGGTTACCGATGGAAATTATCGTATGATGGTAGTCCTTATCCACCTTATAATTATAATGTAGTGTATGGAGATTCGATCAAAATCCGCTACAGACTAAGCAATATTCTATATTATCAGGAAGATGGTGTGCCTTTAATTACTGATACTTTTCTAACTCATGTAGGGGTACGAATTGCAGACATAGAATAATGCACATGAAGAAACCTGGTCTGGAACTATTAGCGTGTATTAGTGCGCTTGTCCTGCTCAGCGCAAGCTGCAACGATGAAGGTACTCCCCTCCCTCCCGATCCGCGGGATAAGCTAACAGGTGTGTTTGAAATGACAAAGCTCGAAAATGGGCAAACCTATACAATGAAAGTAGAAAAGATCGGCGAGCTTTGTAATAATTTCTGCGATAGCCTGAAGTATACAAACTACGGTGATTTATTTGATTTTACGCATGTCCGAACACCAGCTAATGTAGATTCCTTTCTATATATAGGAATTGTTGATCCTGTAATAGATAAGTATGGTCGGAGATGGAAATTATCCGGGACAGGCAATCCTAATCCCCCATACAACTATAACATTATAGATAATGACTCTATTACAATCCGTTTTAAAATGAGTAATTACAATTACTATCAACAAGATGGTGTCCCGTTTTGGGATACGATATTTACTCATGCTGGGGTTAGAATTGCAGACATAGAATAATACACATGAAAAAACCTGGTCTGGAACTATTAGCGTGTATTAGCGCGCTTGTCCTGCTCAGCGCAAGCTGTAACGATGAAAGTACGCCACCGCCTCCCGATCCGCGGGATAAGCTCACAGGTGTGTTTGAAATGACAAAGCTGGAGAACGGGCAAGTATATGAAATGAAAATTGAAAAAGTAGGCGAGCTTTGTAATAATTGCGATAGTTTGAAATACACCAATTATGGAGACTTATTTCACTTTATTAAGAAGCGCGCCATAACCGATGTGGATAGTCAACTTCAAATTGGAATTATTAATCCATTGATAGATAAGAACGGTAAGCAATGGCAAATTTCTTATGATGGAAGCCCCTATCCACCATATAACAATAATGTGGTATATAGAGATTCGATTAAAATTAGATTTATACTAAATAATTACCCATATTATCAGCAAGATGGCGTTCCATTAGTATTTGATTCAGTTATTACTCACGTAGGAATAAGAATTGCAGACATAGAATAATGCACATGAAGAAACCTGGCCTGGAACTATTAGCGTGTATTAGCGCGCTCGTCCTGTTCAGCGCAAGCTGCAACGATGAAGGTACGCCACTCCCTCCCGATCCACGGGATAAGCTCACAGGTATATTTGAAATGACAAAGCTCGAAAACGGGCAGACTTATACAATGAAAGTGGAAAAAGTGGGTGAGCTATGTAATAATTTCTGCGACAGTCTGAAATATACGAATTATGGCGACTTATTCAATTTCACTTATGTAAGAACACCAAGCACGGTTGATTCCATTCTTTATGTTGGCATCATTAGTCCTATGGTCGATAAGTACGGCCAAAGGTGGAAGTTCAGCACTCACGGAAATGCGAATCCCCCTTATAATCACAATCTGATATATAGTGATTCTATCAAAATCACTTTTAAACTAAGTAATATGCTCTATTATCAAGAGGATGGAGTTCCGATGGTATTCGATACTACTATAACACACGTTGGAGTACGAATTGCAGACATAGAATAATGCACATGAAAAAACCTGGTCTGGAACTATTAGCATGTATTAGCGCGCTTGTCCTGCTCAGCGCAAGCTGCAACGATGAAAGTACGCCGCCACCGCCTCCCGATCCGCGGGATAGGCTTACCGGTGTGTTTGAAATGAAAAAGCTGGAAAATGGGCAGATATACCTAATGAAAGTAGAAAAAGTGGGTGAGCTTTGTAATAACTTCTGCGATAGCTTGAAATACACAAACTATGGCGACTTATTTAGCTTTACTCATGTTAGAGCTCCATCTGCCGTTGATTCATTTCTATATATAGGGGTGGTTGATCCCGCTACTGACAAATTTAATCGGCGATGGAAATTAACAACTAATGGAAATCCGAATCCCCCATACAATTATAATGTGATTTGCGGTGATTCGATTACAATCCGTTTTAAAATGAGCAATATTTACTACTATCAGGAAGATGGGGTGCCTTTTTGGGATACTGTGTTTACCCACGTAGGCGTACGAATTGC